>Ga0210398_10000067_pt1 | contig 133964 bp, 107 predicted proteins | sample IncBWC4OmetaG_FD_161047 | JGI IMG/M metagenome (GOLD analysis project Ga0210398, IMG submission 161047) | Forest soil microbial communities from Barre Woods Harvard Forest LTER site, Petersham, Massachusetts, United States - Inc-BW-C-4-O | ecosystem: Environmental > Terrestrial > Soil >... | reverse complement strand
ACCGCGGCTCTCCCGAAGAAGTTGCCACCGAGACGGCGATTTTCACCCGGCGTGGCGTGACGAGAATCATGCGGTTTGCCTTCAAGCTGGCGCAACGGCGGCCGCGAAAGTTGCTGACGGTCGTCACCAAGTCCAACGCGCAACGGCACGGCATGGTTTTTTGGGATGAGATCGCGGCGGAAGTGGCGAAAGAGTTTCGGGACGTTACCTGGGACAAGATGCTCGTGGATGCCATGACGACACGCATGGTCGGCAAGCCTTCCAGTATTGACACCATCGTGGCCACAAATCTGCACGCCGACATCCTGTCCGATCTAGCTGCGGCTCTTGCCGGCAGCCTGGGAATCGCGCCAACGGCCAACGTCGATCCGGAACGGCGATTTCCTTCCATGTTCGAGCCTATTCACGGGGCAGCGTTCGACATCACGGGCAAAGGCATTGCCAATCCCATCGGCGCGCTGTGGACCGCTGTGCTCATGCTCGATCATCTTGGCGAGAAAGAGGCTGCGCTGCGATTGATGCAAGCCGTGGAACGCGTGACAGCGTCCGGTCTTCACACGCCCGACCTTGGCGGCAAAGCGACAACGCGAGAAGTCACCTCCGCAGTCTGCGACGCGATCCAACTTGCGAACGCATTAATGTTCTGAGGTCCAATCACCTCGGGCAAATAAAGTACGCGGTGATCACTAGTCGTTCAGACCGGGTAGATGTGCGCTAGAGTATGGGCCATTTTATTGATTCCGTTCGAATGGGTGTCGAAGGCGCATGAAAGTGCTTTTGCTTTCACGGTACAAACATCTTGAGATTGCCGAGCTTCCTGAACCGAAGCCAGGTCCTGGGGAGGTTCTTGTGCGCGTTGCCGCGTGCGGCATCTGCGGCAGCGATGTTCATGGCTACGATGGATCATCGGGACGAAGGATTCCGCCGATTGTCATGGGGCACGAAGCTGCCGGAAGAATCGCGGCGATAGGCGATGGAGTAAAGGGCCTTGCGGCAGGCGACCGAGTTACCTTCGATTCGACCATCTCTTGCGGTGCTTGCGATCCCTGCCGCCGTGGAGAAGTGAACCTCTGCGACAACCGGCAGGTTTTGGGCGTTTCCTGTACGGACTACCGCCGGCCCGGAGCGTTTGCCGAATATATCGCTGTTCCTTCGCGCATCGTGTATCGCTTGCCGGAGAATCTTTCGTTTGCAGAAGCGGCGATGCTGGAGGCGGTGTCGGTTGCGGTGCACGCGGTTTCCTTGGCGCAAGTTCCTCCCAACAGCACGGCCATGGTTCTCGGCGCGGGGATGATCGGACTGCTCGTGGTGCAGATGCTGCGCGTTGCGGGCTGTTCGCGAATCATCGTGGCGGACATCGACAGCACACGGCTCAAACTTGCGAAAGAAGTTGGGGCGAGCGACGTGCTGACTGCGGACGCAAACCTTGTTGAGCAGGTTTTGCAGATTTGCGGCGGAGGTGACGTGGACGTTGCGGTGGAGGCGGTGGGTAGGAACGAGACGGTCAGCGCCGCGATTGAGAGCGTGCGCAAGGGCGGGACCGTCGTATTGGTCGGCAATATTTCAGCGGAAGTCACGCTGCCGCTGCAGAAAGTCGTCACGCGGCAAATCCGGCTGCAAGGATCGTGCGCGTCAGCAGGAGAATATCCGCGGGCGATGGAGCTTGTGGCGGCTGGCGCAATTCGCGTCAAGCCGTTGATCACCGCCATTGCGCCGCTCGATGACGGGCCGCAATGGTTTCAACGGTTGCACGCGCGCGAGCCCAATTTGATGAAGGTGGTCCTCACGCCTGGGGAATTTTCGGGTTCGGAGGAATAGAGCGCCTTTTACTGCGGAATCATGTCCAGGATTTCCCGTCACAATCTTGCAATAGATCGCCGCATCTTTCCATTCAGACGGCAGCCTAGAGAGGCTCGGGAATCGGCTCCATATTCCCCAGTAGAAAAACATAACCGCAAATTCCCACAATAAGGAATGCCGCGGCCGCCGCAAACGCCCAGAAAAACGAGTGCGTACCCGACAGGATATAGCCGGTGACAACGGGCGCGGCGATCGCGGAGAGTTGACTACAAAAATTCATGATGCCCCCGAGTGTTCCGACGCTTTCTCTTGGCGCAATCAGCGACGGAATTGACCAGCCCACGGGCGAGGCGGCTGACAAACCTCCCAGCGCTATGCTGATCCAAAAAATGGCCTGTAAAGGAGTCTGAGCGCGCACCGCGCCTAAAATACCCAGCCCGAGGGTCGTTCCACCGATCAACACGAATTGGCGAACGCGAACGGCGTTCCATCCGCGCTGGATCAGAGAATCGGCGAGCCAGCCACCGATCACCAACTCCGTGATGGTCGCAAACAGCCAGGGAATGCCCGCGTACAGAACGGCGTGAAAGAGGTCGAGGTGATGAGTCTTCGATAGATAGTCCGGCAGCCAGGTTAGGAACAGGTAAAAACTGTAGTTGTACGAAGCAAATCCCAATGCCAGGCCACAAACTCTTCGTTGCCGCAACAAATAACCAAGAGGCGCACCTTTGGCTGCGTGCACCTTGTCTTCCGGCTGCGCTCCGCCGCGTTTGATCCATTCGCGCTCGGCGTCCGTCAAGTATTTGTCTTCACTCGGATTCTTGTAGAAAAAGTAGAACAGCGCGAAGTACACAACGCTGATGAAGCCTGTTGCCGCAAAATTCCAGCGCCATCCGAAATATAAGAGCGTCAGACCCAGCAACGGAATTCCGATCGCCGAAGCGAATTTTGCCATGGAATCAAAGATTGCCGTCGCCAGGCTGCGCTCCTTTTCGGGGAACCAATAGCCGATGGCTTTCGCGTTGCCCGGAAAGGTCGGAGCTTCGCCGACCCCCAAGAGAAATCGCGAGGCAAACATACCGCCGATTGCGGTGGAAACGGCAGCGCCGAACGAAGCGAGACTCCAGATCATCGTGCCGAGGATGCCCACGCGCCTCACGCCGAATCGATCCAAAAGTAAACCGGAAGGGAGTTGCAGAGCCGCATACGTCCAGTTGTAGGCGCTCAGCAAGTAGCCGAACATCACCGTGGAAATCCCGAAAGTGTCGTGCAGCGCGTCGCGAGAGACGGAAAGATTCACGCGATCGAAATAATTAACAAGCACGCCGAAGCCCAAGAGCAGAGCGATGCCCCAGCGTCGTTTCGGCACAGAGGAAGCTTGCAAAATCTCTGTTTGCTTCACCAGATCATCCTTCTTTCCAGGCATGCCGCGCGAAATATAGTGGAGAACCGTGGCGCGAACAAGGGCCCGATGGGGATGTTGCAACTATTGGCCAGAGCTGCCAATCCCATAGCAAGGAAACGGCGGCATCTTTGGCCCCTAAAGGACGGCAAGCCGTGCAGATGACCACGATGCCGCAGCGGCTAGAAATGCGTACGCCCAGCCCTAGCAGAACGGCAGTTTTAGTCTGGCTAAACCTCTCCTTTAAATTTTCGGCATTGACATTCTTTTGACCCTGCTCCTAATGTCCCCTCACCGGAAGTATTCAAGGAATTGATAGCGACTATCTGGAGAAGTAATGGTGCGAAGCGAGCGCATTGTCTCGTTCCGATGATGGCGCGAAAGGCGTAGCGGCCCAGTCGAGGGGAAGCGTGTTCCGCCGCAGCTGACGGGAATGGCCGGAAAGGCGTTGACGGCCGCCCACGAAAAGGAAAAACAGAAATGAAGAAGATTGTGCTCATTGTTTTTTTCGCGCTTCTGTTCGTTCCGCTGTCTTCGCTCGCGCAGGGCCTGGGTAGCATCGTCGGCAGAGTTACGGATCCTGCTGGAGCCGCGGTCGCGGGCGCACAAGTCACGGCGACACAGGAGGGCACCGGTTTTTCTCGCTCTGCCGTGTCCGATGCCGAGGGGCTCTATGTGATTCCTTCGCTGCAACCAGCGACCTACCGTATGACCACCGAGGCCAAAGGTTTCAGCACTTCGAGGCAAACCGACGTCACCTTGCTTGCCGACCAAACGCTCACTGTAAATGTCGGCTTGAAGCTCGGTGTAACGACGGAGGTCGTTACGGTCACGACCAACACCGTGCAGATAGACACCTCGACATCCACGCTGAAGCAAGTCATCGAACAAGAGCGCCTTATCGAACTGCCCCTAAACGGGAGGAATGCGGCGCAACTGACTTTGCTGGTGGCAGGGGCCGTCAACTCCCCCAACGGAGGGGCGGATCAAGGAGCCACGAAGACCTTTCCCGGCGCAGTGACGTATTCGGCCAACGGTTCGCGGCAGGACACCATCAGCTACCAACTGGATGGCGGCAACTACGTGGACGAATACACGAATGTCAACCAGCCGTTTCCGTTCCCGGACGCACTCCTGGAATTCAGCGTGCAAACCAGCAACTACAGCGCGGAGTACGGCGAAAACGCCGGCGGCGTGGTGAACGTCATCACGAAATCTGGCACCAACAATTTCCACGGTGACGCGTTCGAGTTTGTGCGCAATCCGATTTTCAATGCTCAGAATTATTTTGCGACGCCAACCACCCCGGATCGCATCAAGCGTAATCAGTACGGCGGGACCGTGGGCGGTCCGATTATCCACGACAAGACATTCTTCTTTCTCGGTTATCAGCGTACGGCATTCCGGAATCTTGTTCTGGGAAGCTCCAAAGTCGTCGGACAGACCGACATAACCAACTTCTTGGCGACCGGAGGCCCCGGTGGTACCGCGGGAGTTTTGGATCCTGGCGTCGCAAAGATGCTGGGAATCGATCCCACTACTGGAGCGTATCTGGGCTCGGCTGCAAAATTCAGCTTGGCGGGCCCGATACCGACAGGCTCGAACCCCACGGTGGCGTATTCCAAGCCGGACATTGAGAATTATGATTCGGGGATGGGCCGCGTTGACCATTCCATCGGAAAGAACGACAAGATCACGGGCCGCTACGAATATGACCGCTTTACCAAGGCTCCGGTATTCAACCCGCTCGAACTGGTGGCTTACACGGATGCGACGTTCTCGATCGTTGCGCAGAATGCGCTGATCCACGAGACGCACATTTTCTCCCCGTCGCTCATCAATGATTTTCGCATGAGCTATTCGCGAGAAGTCTCGACCAGAGGACCGGATCCCAACGCCGTGAGCATTGCGACGTTTGAAACCGTGCCTCTTCCCTTCGAGCCAAAACCTGCTGCCATTCAGGGAATCGGTGTGCAAAACGGATTTAGCTTCGGGGACAATCCCGCCGGCGTGTTCACCAGGAATAACTTCACCTATGCCGACGACGTCAGCTGGGAGAAGGGGAAGCACGACTTTCATTTTGGCGGCATGATTGAATGGAGCCAGGTGGATTTGAATAACGAGTTCAATCAACCGGGCATCGTCAATTTTTGCGCACAGGATACCTATGCGATAAATGGGTATCCGAAGGGTGAGCCAGCAGGCCTTCCTACGTATCTGAATTTTCTCTCTGGGACCATGTGCGATGGCGGGCCCTCCGGCAACGGTTACGCGTTCCAGCAAGGCGCGGGCGAGTTCAAGGCCAACCGCGATAAATTCTCCGGCATCTACGTCCAGGACAATTATCACGTGAGCAATCGCCTCACGCTGAATCTCGGATTGCGCTATGAACCGGCGCTGCCCTGGAGCGACAACGGTGATCGCTGGGCGCAAGTGAATCTTGCGGCGATGGCGGCGGATACCAGGTCCAAGGTATATCCGAACGCGCCTCCGGGAATTTTCTTTTCCCCACAGAATGGCATCAGCGATCCGGGGATGCCGAAAAACGCGCTGAATTCCAATCTGAAAGGCGTCGCTCCACGCGTTGGGTTTGCTTACGATCTGTTCGGGGATGGCAAGACGAGTCTGCGCGGGGGAGCCGGAATCTTCTACGATACGCGTGCGATGGGAATGTTGAGCAATCGCTATGTGGATGAGTGGCCCTTCAGTCCGCAATTCATCCTCTCGACCTCCGGCAACAGTTCGCCCACTCCGGGTTCCACGGCCGGGTCCTTCAGTGATCCGCTCTGTACCCTGCCAACCACGCAGGCGGCTCTCAATTGCTCCGGGGCGCAAGCCACTTTGTATCCCACGTTCCCGAGTCCGTTCCCGGCACCGACGAATTTCGCCTATAGTCCGCCGTTCAATCAGATCGCAGTGACCTATGACCCGAGCGGCGTGTATCACGTCCCGACGGTTTATGAATGGAATCTGACCGTCGAGCGTCAATTGCCTGCAGGCGTTTTGTTCCGCGCAGCTTACGTTGGTTCGCGCAGCCTTCATATCCTGGAAACCCAGTATTACAACGCAGGCGTCCCCTGCACCGACCCAGCATCTGCTGTGGCTTGCACCGGCAAGGCCAACGTTGGTCTTGCGAACCTCACGGTCTGCGAGGCCACGGGAGGCACTGTTGCATCCTGCAACGGCCCTGCGAACAAAAGTGGCGCGCAGTTCGAGCCCAATACTTTTTCCACCACGGTTCAGGCAGACATTAACGACATCAACGCCAATTACAATGGACTGCAAACTTCCGTCGAGAAGCGCATGTCACATGGCCTGACGGTTTTGGCGAACTACACTTTCTCCAAGAGCCTGGACGACCTTCCCTTCAGCGAGGGAGTTTCTGGCTTTGATACGGGTTACTCCACGCTTCCCCTAAACAATCCCAGCCGCCACAGCTTTGACTACGGACCATCGAGTTTCGATCATACTCACGTGTTCACCGGATCTTACGTTTGGGAATCGCCAAGCCTCAAGAGTTCCGGCTCGTGGATGCACTATCTCCTCGGGGATTATGAACTCGGCGGAATCATCTCCGCGGCGAGTGGGCGCCCCATCACTGTGCTGCAAGGCACGGAACTCTCCGGCACGGGGATTGGCAATGATCGCGGAACATTTATCCCCGGTGTTGACCCTTACAGCGCGACATCCTGCGGCACCACCGTAAACTGTGTGAGCTGGCTCAACCCGGCGGCCTTTCAGCCAAGTAAGGTAGGCGGTGTTAACAATCCGCTCATCTATGGCACGTTTGGTGACGTCGGCAAAAACGTTCTCCGCCTGCCGCACACCGCCAATTGGGACATGCAGCTTGCCAAGAACTTCCCGATTACGGAACGCTTTCGACTGCAGCTCCGGGTGGAGTACTTCAACGTCCTGAACCACCCCAACTTCGCACCAGAAAGCACCAGTACGGGAACAGTGAACACCACCGACCAAATCAGTTCCTTTGACAAGCTCAATAGCAACGCCGCGTTTGGCACCTTCCGGGCCGGGCAGGCGGGAGATCCCCGCATCGCACAATTGGCCGCGAAGTTCTTCTTCTAGCCCCACACCAAAGAGGAAGCGTCGGGGCGCCTTTTCGAGGGGGGCGCCCCGATTCTTATTGTAGAAGAAATGGAAACTATTCGCGGGCTTGCTGCTACTTTTGCTTAGCGGTGTTGAGGTGAGAAACGATGAAGAAACTTTGGCTACTTGTTGTTATGGAGATTCCTTCCTCGCATTGAGATCGGAGGAGCCGGTCGGCTGGGTTGAACCCTGGCAGCCTGCAGGTTTGCAGCACGCTGCTCAGGAGTTCGAGCCAGGACCGACGGCTACCACGAACTATTTCGCCGGTGTTGTTCCCACGTTTGTGATTCCGTGTTCGTCGTTGGAATGTACGAATCCGACCGAGCCGGGCCCGAGACGGTAGCTCGTACCGTTGACGGTGATTTCGACGTTCCCTTCGCGGATCAGCCACATTTCGGAATGCACGTGATGGTGTGCCGGATGGGGCGCGCCCCCGGGCGGCAGGATCGTTTCGTGAACCTCCAAGGACTCGCCGGTGGCAAGCTGTCCTTTCAGAACAGGACGGATTTCCGCACCGTTCGAAACGTGCATCGGCAGCTTTTCGAAAGGATACATTGCAGATGGCAGGGCGCTGTCTTCTGCGGCCATGCTCTCCGGACTCAGAGCTGCGGGAAGCAGGGCAGCGGGGAGCATGAGACACAAATCACGGCGGGTCATAAACATGAGTTTCTCCTTTGTCATTCTGAACCCGGTACCTTGTGAGTCGGAACCAATATTGGGTAGCGGGTCAGTCTCCGGTTTGGCAACAAACCAGGCACATAGAAACACATTGAACATGCCGCACAATTCGACTGTGGTTGCCGACTCTACAGGGCCGCTACGTCCTTGCCTGCCTCATCCAGAAAGTGGAGCTCGTAAGTCTCGGGCGGTGCGGATTCGCTTTCGGGCACGACTCTCGTCCGGTCTGGGTCGCCCGTGCGAGCAAAGCGTCGCTGGACCGCTACCGCGAGAATCAGCTCGTCTTTGACAACGCGATGGCTCGCGCCGGGATGTGCGCCCTCGTCCATGACTTCCTTGTGCACCAAGATGCCAACCTGCCAACGGCCGTCTGTCATTATGTCGCTGTAGCTCAGGCTGGTGTGTTCTCCCTCTTTAGAAAACAGCTCAATCTTCAGGGTAAACGGTTTTTTCTGTACCCACTTTTGCCACACCCAGTCACGCCCCTCACACAGCAAATTCTCGGTACTGTGGCCGGGCCGCTGAAATAGAAACATTTGGGGGTTTTTGCCCTCAATAGCATTGAAATGCTCTGCCTCCTCTGGCCGACACGCGTCATCCGTCTCCATGTACGCGCGCCCATCAAACTTATATTGGTGCTCAGATGTGTTTCCCGTAGATGCAAATCCGACCTGCACATCCGGGAGCCCATGCGTCTTTGTGTCTAGAAACCCGAGGTGGTGTGCTGCGGTGGCTAGCAGCAAATCGCAGGATTGCCCGGGCCAGCGCAATATCCAGAAGGGACTTATGTTTGCTCCACGCAGCTCGCCCGTGCCCATAACCACCAATAGCTTTTCATCGGGCTCTCCCAAGTTCACCGCACCAGCTGTAAACCACGCGCCGGGGAGTTGCGCCAGCGACAAGTGCAGCCTGTCGAGTCGACGAGAAACGTGCGCATCTCGGGCGAGCCAGGTACGCGCACACTCTGGCAAGGCCACCGCGCTGGGAAGCGAGTCTTCTTCAGAACTGAAAACCGCCGGTGAATTCGCCTGTTGGGTATTCGCCCGAACACCAGCCAGGCCAATAGCGCCAAGAAAAACTACACTTGCCCTACAGACTATTGAACGCATTACGTCCATCCTATCACCTGCTCTGTTGCCGCAAAATATTGGTGATAGAAGGCTTTGCCCGTTCCTTTATAGCCCATTCATCTGACATTGACACTCGCGGTGTTATAGGTTCGGTTGGTTTTCGAATCTTCCAGTTTTGGGCCAGCCATCGAAAAGCCCAAGTCGAAGAGCCCAAGTCAATCTGAGGAGGAAATAAACAATGAAGGCATACGCCTCGGTGCTCGCACCCGCACTGTTGATGTGCGGTATAGTGGCTCCCGTATTCGCGCAGACCCCGACTGCGCCACAAGCGGTTTCTCCGTACACATTATCTGTATTTGCCAGCGCTCCGGCAGGCCTGAGCGCGCCAGACGACATCGCAGTTCTGGATGATCACGTATTCGTAGGCTATGGCGATGGACACGATCCTGGGGGCGTCGACGGGTTGAGCAGCCAGATAGTGGAATACAGAATGGACGGAAGTGTGGTGCACACCTATACCGTGCTCGGGCATGTCGACGGCGTAAAGGTGGACCCAATTACTCACAAAGTGTGGACACTGGAGAACGAAGACGGCAATGCGCGGCTGGTGATCATCGATCCGGAGACGCAGAAAACATCGCTTTATCTCGTCGGCACAGGGCCACACGGCGGGGGCTACGACGACATCACCTTCCGAGGCTGCAAGGTGTACTTCAGCGCGTCGAACCCGTTGATCAGCCCGAATACTGCGCCAGCGATTGTCAGCGTCAAGCTGAGGAACGGAACGGTGGAGCTCGAAGGCGTACTGCAAGGCGATGCCAGTGCGATTAACATTCCTCTGGACACAACCGTCACGTTGAACTTGCAGGATCCAGACTCAATGACCCTCGATCCCTTGGGAAACCTTGTGCTGGACAGCCAGGGCGGCCAGCAGTTGCTCATCGTTTCGAATCCCGGCACTTCCCATCAGCGGGTATTGCAGTTGCCGCTGTCGTACCAGACCCCGAATGGGCCGATGGGCGTGGAGGTGGACGACACCTTTTTCACTACCTCCAGTCAAGGTTTTATTCTCTTTGCCGACAAGGGCCTCAACAAGGTTTTCAAGTTGAGCAAGAATGGCTGGGCGCCGGGCGTCGCCTACACCGCTGCGGACGGCGGTCCGTTCGTGGGCACGATTGATCTAACCACCGGTATCATTACCCCCATCGTCATGGGTTTAGTGGGTCCCGGGGGATTGATGTTTGTGGATACATCCAAGCACGGCTGGCAGGACTGGAAGCGTGACGACAACGCTTGCCGCGACGACCGCGAGTAGAAACGCAACCAACTCTTCGAAGTGGTTCGCAATCAGCAGCATTTCCATGCGAAACGTCAGTGCCTGATTTACGCAGGCGTAACCGGGAACTGACTCGCTCACCACTATCGGTGTCGCTGGCGGCATTGTTTTCGCAGCATTAGATGGATGCGGCCTTTTCGGGAGTTTTTGCGGCGCGGTAGATGGATTCGATGAGCGCGAGGCTGCGGCGTCCTTCGAGTCCGTCGCATGCTGGGGCGCGGTTCTGCTGAATGGCTTGGAGGAAATCTTCGAGGACCGCTTGGTGGCCTCGGAAATCGCTGACGGCCGCGGAAGAGGCGCTTTGATTTTCGTCGAGCGGGGCGGATTCGACGGCGGCAGCTGATGCGTTTTTGAGATTCGCGGCGATGATGCGGTCGTGTTCGAGAATGACGGTGCCTTCGGTGCCGGTAATTTCAACGCGACGGGGATAGCCGGGATACGCGGCTGTGGTGACGTGGAAAACGCCGAGGGTGCCGCTGGCGAATTCGAGGAGGGCGGCGGCGGTGTCTTCGGCTTCGATTTTGTGAAGCAGGGTGGCGGTGCGAGCTTGCACGCGGATGACATCGCCGAGGAGCCAGAGGAGCAAGTCAACAGTGTGAACGCCCTGATTGATCAAGGCGCCGCCGCCGTCGAGGGCGAGGGTGCCGCGCCAGCGGGAATTCGAGTAGTACTCCGGAGGGCGATACCACTTGACGCGGGCGTCGACCAAGAGCGGTTTGCCGAGGAGGCCCTGGTCGAGCCAGTTCTTGAGCTGGCGAATATGCGGCTTGGTGCGGTCTTGAAAAATGACGCCGAGTTTTACGTTGGATTGGTTCGCGGCTTCGATGAGGGCGTCGGCGCGGGCAGTGGTGATTTCGAGCGGTTTTTCCGTAAGAACGTGCAGGCCTTGGCGGGCGGCGGCGATGCCTTGGGTGGCGTGGAGGCCGGAGGGGCTACCGAGGATGACGAGATCCATGGGGCGGTGTTTTAGGAAGAAGTCGAAGTCTTGATAGGGAGTGCCGCCGTGTTCGCGGCAGAGGCGGGCGACTTTTTCGGCGTTGGCGCCCTGGATGGCGGAGATTTCGACGCCCGGAATGGCGCGAGCGGCGCGGGCGTGGGTTTCCGTGATGTTGCCACCGCCGATGAGGCCGATGTGGAAGGTCATTGAGAGTTTTCGGTTTTCAGTAGTCAGTGTTCCGTAAGAGAAGAAGGATAGTTGGATTTGCGGTTTAGTTTCAAATCCATAATTTTTAGTTCTAAGTTAAGAAAGAAAAATAGTAGTGGTTTAGTTTCAAATTCATTTCCAAATTCATCTTCAAGTTCATTTCCAAAGGTCCGATGTAGCGCGGCGCTTGTCAATGATAGGCGGCGACGAAGTCTTTATAGGCGGCTTCGGTGGCTTCGGGGGTGGCGATCGCTGAGCTGATCAATATGCGGTACCGGAAAGTGACGCTGGCGTGGGGCGCCAGGGAGAAATTCAACTCTTCTTTTCCATTGCTAAAAACCTTCTGGCCGAGTGGGTTAACGGCAAACAGGCCGTAGCCGCGGGCGTGCCAGTAGGTGGGGAAGCCGGGATTTTCCGGGTGGTCAAGAATGGTGATGGTGACGGGCTCGTCGCCGACCATGCCACTGAGATTGCACCAGCGGCCGCGCGTGCCCCAGGCGGCGTCGCCTTTTTTCCCTTCGCTGGTGAGGTAGGTACCGTTTACGCCGGTGTTGTCGAGCTTGGGAACGGTGGTGGCGCGGCCGCTGATGTCGGTGTAGACCTTGGGCTTGTCGGAAGGAATTTCGAGGGCGCGGATGACGCGAAGGCCCATGAGGCCGTCTTTTGCGTCGGGGAAGGAAACTTTTTCATCGAGGGCACGGAGTGTGGTGATGCGGTCCACGCTGCGGAAGCCAGGACCGCCGCGAAAGACGAAGTGGGTGTGCTCGTTGAGCAAGACTTTGTTGTCGAAGGTGACCCAGTCGGTTTCGACGTCGAGTTCGCCGTGGTCGGATCCACCTTTGGCGGAGACGATGGAGCGGTGGAGGATGGTGCCCATCTTTGGGGCATTTTCCGGTTTGATGGCGTAGGAATTGTTCCAGAAGTCGAGACCGTTCACATTCTCATAGTTGAACCACAGGCCGGCGTGATGAGGATGATCCACGCGTTCGCCGGGGCGGGGCTCGAGCGGAAAGCCGCGGGTAATGATGGTGCCATTGGCGGTGCGCAGCGGATAGAGAACGGGCTTCTTGAGAGTGTCTGGCCAAATGTAAGACGTAAAAGGTTTTCCATCAATGGAGACGTCCACGCGCCGGGATTGTTCGTTGACGACAACGGAGACGCGGTCGGACGGGCTGGGGCCAGCGTTGACGAAGCAGGTGAATAACGCAGCCGCAAAGATGGCGGCTAAAAACGATCCGGTAATCGCAATGCGCATGGCTGAATGTGGCCTCCAATTTTCAAAAGGTCTGGCAGATCAAATCTCTTCCGACACGACGTACGGCGCGCGGTAGGTGCCACGAAGGAGGCGAGTGGCTTCCTCATCGCCAATGACTTCCTGTTTCGCAGGATCGAACCGCAGCGTACGCCCCAGGCGGTACGAAGCGTTGGCTAGATGCACTAATGTCGTCGAGATGTGGGCTTCTTCGATCGGAGAATGAATATCCTCGGCACGCCGGCTGCGAACGCAATCAATGAAGTTCGCGTAGTGGTCGCCGGCGCCTTTGCCTTGCGGGCCGGGTTCGGCTTGATCTGTTACCCACGTTTTGTAGGCGTCGTATCCATCGATTCCGAGATAGCCGTTTGAGCCGTAGAAAATATTGCCGACAGTGTTAGTTTTGGCGTCTCGTGGCCCAAGGGACTGTGCGCTCGAAGGCTTTTTGTTTGCATCGGCGGTGATTCCGGCAGGGGGTACGCCGCTGGCGCCATACGCCCCGGTGCCGATTTCGGCTTCGTGGTTGGTGATCCAGTGGCGGACTTCGACTTCCATCATTTTGCGCTTGCCGTCCGGAGCGTCGAAATAGAAGGTGGCGTTCAAGACATTCGGCGTTTCTTGATCGTCCTGGAACATGAAGTGTCCGCCCATGGCGGAGACTGATGTGGGGAAACCCACGCCCAGTCCTGCACGAGCGATATCAATTTCGTGGATGGCCTGGTTGCCGATTTCGCCGTTGCCGGTGTCCCAGATCCAGTGCCAGTTATAGTGAAAACGATTCTTGGTAAACGGCTTCATGGGAGCGGGGCCTGTCCACAAGTCGTAGTGGACTCCGGCGGGCACGGGCTCTTCGGTGGAGTGGCCGATGGAGGCGCGCCACTTGTAACATAAGCCGCGCGCCATGTAGACGTCGCCGATGGTGCCGTCACGCAGATGCTTCATGGCTTCCAGCAGGCCGGGGTTCGAGCGCCACTGGCTGCCGTGCTGGCAAATGCGGTTGTATTTCTTCACGGCGCGAACAAGTTGGCGTCCCTCAAACCAGTTGTGCGAGCAGGGCTTTTCCACGTAGACATCTTTGCCGGCTTGGCACGCCCAAATGGCCATTAGGGAATGCCAGTGATTGGGAGCAGCGATGGTGATGGCGTCGATCTCTTTGTCTTCGAGCAGCTTGCGAATATCGACGTAGGATTTGGGCTTTGGTAATCCAAGCTTCTCGACATCGCCGAGGCGCTGGTTCAGCACGCTCTCATCCACGTCGCAGAGCGCGGCGATTTCTGCTCCCGGCACGTGTGCCAACCCGTGAATGTGATCCTTGCCACGGCCTCGCACACCGCAAATGGCCACGCGGACGCGATCATTCGCACCCATGATGGTGGCGTAACTCGATGCCGAGACGCCCAGGGCGGTGCCCGCGACACCGGCGCCGGTGACTTTCAGAAAGTCTCGCCGCGAACCTGTGAGTACAGACATGCAACCTCCATCCAAGCCAATAGAATCCCCAGAACATAAGAATAAAACTTGATGCCTCGACCGGCCTCGGCGAACCCCCGTGCGCTGTGGCCAGGAGCTTCCCAGCGCGCTTATGGTAAGCCAAGATGGGAAATTCTGGTGTTGAGAGTTATTAAACCAATCGTTTATCAATCTTGCGTTGACTCCAGGGGAGTTGGAGCGCTAAACGGCAGCTCAAGAGCCTAGCCGGTACCAGACTTCATGCTGTGCGCCAGGCGATCGCTTCGTTCGTTAAGTCCGACTGAATTTTAACCGCAGTTTTTTCGGTTTGACACCTCGGGGGGTGACTTCTATATTTTGCGGCGTCCATAATTTTTCTTTTTCCACTGGTTTTATAAGAAGATAAACGTAGCAGACGGCCGGATACCGTATCGGTTTCGGGCCTTGTGGGTTGACTGCCTCTGGAAAGGAAGCGCTCGGATGCAATAAGTTCAGCGCATGCATATGGCAACGACATCCGTCAAACATCCGGAAGTGAAGGGGAGATCGCGGGCGGCGGGCCTGCTGGGTGGCGAGCAGATTCGGTCTGCGGTGGAAGAGGTGTTGGCATCCACGCAGTTCATTGATATTCACACCCACCTGTTTTCTCCCGCGTTCGGCAAGATTGGACTCTGGGGCATCGATGAGCTTCTGACATACCACTATCTTGAGGCGGAATTTTTTCGCTCGTCGAGCATGAAGCCAGACAACTATTGGAAGCTTTCGAAAAAGGAGAAGGCCGACGCCATTTGGAAGGCCTTGTTCGTCGAGAACAGCCCAATTTCCGAGGCGACGCGAGGGATTGTCGCCGTGCTCCAGGCTTTTGACTTACCCACGGATGCTTCCGCGCTGGCGGAGGCGCGCAGGTTTTTTGAGGCGCAAACCATTGAGACGCACATCCGGAAAGTGTTTGAGCTTGCGGGAATAAGCAGCGTGGTTATGACCAATGATCCGCTGGACGCGGAGGAAGTGCCAACGTGGATGAACGGAGGGCAGAAAGATTCGCAATTTCAGGCGGTTCTCCGGTTGGACCGGATTCTTTGGGGTTGGTCGCAGCACTGGCAGGAATTGGCGCGGCAAGGGTACGCGGTGGACGAGCGCGCCACGGGGAAATCCGTGGCGGAAGTTCGGCGTTTTCTAGAAGACTGGAATGCGCGCATGCGGCCGCTGTATATGGCTGTATCGCTCTCCGACGAATTTCAATTTCCAGATGAGAGCATGACCAGCAAGATTCTTAGCGAGGCGATTCTGCCGTCGTGCCGCGAATTTGGCATACCGATGTCGCTGATGATTGGAGTTCGCCGCCAGGTGAATCCGGCGTTGCGACTTGCCGGCGATGCGGTTGGCAGAGCGGACCTTCGCGCTCTCGAAAATTTGTGCCGCACCTTCCCGGACAACCGGTTTTTGGTAAGTGTGCTAAGCCGCGAAAATCAGCACGAACTCTGCGTCTATGCGCGGAAGTTCAGCAATCTGATGCCCTTTGGATGCTGGTGGTTCTTGAACAACCCGTCCATCGTGGAGGAAATAACTCGCGAGCGGATTGAAATGCTCGGGACCAGCTTTATTCCGCAGCATTCCGATGCCCGGGTTCTGGAACAGGTCATCTACAAATGGCGGAACACGCGTACGACCCTGGCTCCGATTCTCACGAATTCCTACCGTTTGCTGCACAATGACGGCGGCGGCGTGACCAAGCAGGACATTCAGCGCGACGTGAACCGCATGCTGCGGACGAACTTCGAGAATTGGACCAAACTAAGCGCGGGCTGATCCTCAACAGCATTCGGTAATTTCCAGGGCATTAGCTTTCGACCAACGCGGTCCGCAGAAAGCTGGCGATGGATTCGGTGAGTTTCCGCGGGCATTCCGTATTCGCGGTGGCGAGCGCCAAACTCCTCGTCAGCCGGTGGCCTTCGACGCGAAACTTTTGAAAGAAGTGCGAACGCCCCCTCAGTGCATGCTCGGGGAGGATGGAGTAGCCGAAACCCGATTCGACCAGGCGTTTGACGGCTTCGGTGTCGTCCGCCTCCATCACCACGTTGGGCGTTACGCCAATGTCTTTGAAGAAGCGGTCGATGACCAGGCGAACGTTGCTGCGTCGTGGATAAAGAAGAAATGGAACGTTGTTGAGCTCCGAAGCGCGCAGTGAGCCGACGTGCCCGCTACCAACCTTATTCGCCGAAGGCCGCACGATTAGAAGCTCCTCGTCAAAGAGCGGGGTGAGTCTGAGGTTGTCCTCAGCGACGGGAAGAGAAATGAGCGCCAGATCGAAGCGGCGGTCAAGCAAGCCGGAAATCATCTCTTCGGTTACGCCGACGGTCACGCGGATCTGTGCGTTGGGGAAACGCTTTCGTAGTTGACGCAGCGGACCGCCCAACTGGTAGATCAGGGTCGTAACGCCGGTGGCGAAATGGAAGGGACGCACGTCCTTCTCCATATCGTTTTCAAACACTTGGTGGATGCGACCCATCATCTTGACGACTTCTTTTGCGTGTTCCGCCAAGCGCTGGGCCGCGGGCGTGGGAATCAGCCGTTTTCCGCGCCGCACGAAAAGCTCGGTATGAAGTTCGTCGGCAAGATTATGGAGTTGCAGGCTGACGGCGCCCGGCGACAAGTGAATCCTTTCTGCTGCCCGGGTCATGCTGGGAGAGTCCATGACCGCGAGGAACAGCTCGAGTTGGTGGATGTCCATGGTGCCTGCTCTCAATTTAGCCCGCCGCAGACACACGCAGGCTTGCGCGGTAGCCTGCCGGCAATGGTTTTTCGCATCCGAAGGATGACGCACGGATTCTACACTGCGCGTAAGCGCTTGCGTCAAGTTATGCGCTCTTGTACGCTCCCGGCTTCGCGAATGTTGCTTTACAGTCTGGGCGCGGAACAGCTGCAAAACGTGGCGTATGGCAGTTGAGGACGGGAGGAGCGAGTACGGGATGGCAGGAATCGACTGGCTCATTCTCAGCCTGTACTTCGTCTTCGTCGCAAAACTGCGGCGCGCTCCTAGTAGGCATCTCGCCTTGGATACTGAACGAGCCGCAGGTCAAACTTCAATCACATCGCTTGATTCTCTGCGGGATCAAGTTACATGAATGAATCCACATCCATCGCCGAACGATTCCGCTCGAAGTTTGGCGCGAATCCGCGGGTGTACCGCGCTCCCGGACGCGTGAACCTGATTGGCGAGCACACCGACTACAACGAAGGTTTCGTCATGCCCGCGGCGATTGGTATGTATTGCTGGGTGGCCATCAGCCCGCGGGAAGATCGCAAGCTGGTTCTGCGCTCCGATGAGTTTTCCGGAACAGTGGATGTGGACCTCGGTTCCGCAGAGATTCGACCGCGCAGAATGTGGAGCGATTATCCCGTTGGCGTCGCGCTGCAATTGAAGCAGATGGGTCTTCCGTTGCCTGGCGCAAATATTCTGATTCACGGCGATATTCCCATGGGAGCCGGGCTGAGCTCCTCGGCCGCAGTCGAGGTGGCAACGGCGTTGGCGCTCGCCGAAGAGTCCGGCCACACCTGGGACCGCGTGCAGTTGGCGCGCCTGTGCCAAAAGGCAGAAAACGAATTTGTCGGCGCGCGTGTTGGGATCATGGACCAATTCATATCTCTGCACGGACGTAAGAACCATGCACTGCTGCTCGATTGCCGCTCGCTGCACTTCGAATTCGCTGCAATTCCCGAAAACGTACGACTGGTAGTTTGCAACACGATGGAGAAGCACGAACTGGCATCGAGCGGGTACAATCAGCGGCGCGCGGAATGCGAGGAGGCGGTCCGGCGTCTTGCACAGGCTATGCCGGGGATTCATTCGCTGCGTGATGTGACGCTTGAACAACTGGAGCGGCATCGCGGAACGCTCTCCGAGATCACGTATAAGCGGGCGCTACATGTGGTAACCGAAAATGCGCGAGTGCTTGAGGCCGCGGAGGCGCTCCGAAGCGGGGACATCGCGCGGTTTGGAAAACGCATGGGGGAATCGCATTGCAGCTTGCGAGATTTGTATGAAGTGAGTTGTGCGGAACTCGACGTGATGGTTGAGCTGGCAGGCAAACAAGAAGGTGTCTACGGGGCGCGCATGACCGGAGGCGGATTCGGCGGGTCCACGATCAACCTTGTTGAGGCGCGCTTTGCCGAGGCCTTCGCGGAAAGAGTGGCACGGGGCTACGAGAAGGAAACTGGAATCGCCCCCAAGATTCAGATTTGCACGCCGGCGGGGGGCGCAACTTTGGTTGAACCCTCCGACCTTCAAGAGTAAGCGAAAAGACAAAAATGAATTGGGACGATCTTCGGGAAACGCCGCACCGCCGCCGGAATCCCCTCCTGCGGGAATGGGTGCTTGTTTCGCCGCAGCGCATGCAGCGGCCCTGGCTTGGGCAAGTGGCGAAGTCGGCGGTCGCGCCGTCCATTAAGTATGATCCGGATTGCTATCTGTGTCCCGGAAATGCACGGGCACAAGGATTGCGAAATCCTGCGTATAAAGCGACCTTTGTGTTCGATAACGACTTTCCGTCGCTGCTTCCTAATGTGCCCGATAGCAAAGTGGAAAAGGATGGTCTGCTCGTCGCGCAAGCGGAGCGCGGGATTTGCCGCGTGGTTTGTTTTTCGCCGCGGCACGACCTGACCATACCGCGCATGAAGCCGGAAGAAGTTCGGCTGGTAGTTGACGTGTGGGCCGAACAGTATCGCGAACTGACGGCCCTTCCGTGGGTCCAGCACGTCGAGATTTTCGAAAATCATGGCGTCCTGATGGGCGCGAGCAACCCCCACCCGCATTGCCAGATTTGGGCGAATGGAGAAGCGCCGAACATTCCTGTGAGCGAAGGAGCCGCGCAAAGCGAATATCTGCAGAATCGCGGCAAGTGCCTGCTTTGCGCATACCTGGGCCTTGAGATTGAGAACCGAGAACGAATTATCTGCGAAAATGAAGGATTCGTCGCGCTCGTGCCGTACTGGGCAGTGTGGCCTTTCGAAACACTAGTATTGAGCCGTCGCCATGTTTCGAACATTATGGGACTGAACGAAAATGAGCGAGACAATCTTGCCGACATACTCCGGCGCCTAACGATTCGCTACGACAATCTATTCGAGACCGCCTTTCCGTATTCGATGGGATTCCACCAACAGCCTGAAGATCGAAAGGAACATCCGGAGTGGCATTTTCATGCGCACTACTTTCCTCCGCTTCTGCGATCTGCCACGGTGCAGAAATTCATGGTCGGCTACGAGATGCTGGCGGGGCCCCAACGTGATATCACCGCAGAAATTGCCGCGGCGCGATTGAGAGATGTGCCTGAGCTCCACTACCTCGAACGTGCTTAGTTGAAAGAAAAGGATCGCTGGGCGACGGCTTGGAAATTGAAAACGGACTGACGCAATGGGAGGGCTAACTCCATGAAATCAGATCGCATGCTAAGACGCGAATGGCTCGCAGGCACAGGCGCGGCGCTTGCCACCCTGACTGCATCTGCAAAAGCAGGGGCAGTTCTGGACCAGACCCAGACTCCCACGCCGCAGGCTTCATCCCCTGAAGAAGAGGCCGACCGCATACGCCGCATGAAATGGTGGCACGAGGCGCGTTTCGGAATGTTCATTCACTGGGGTTTGTACAGCGTACTCGGCCGCCACGAATGGGTGATGGAAGACGAGGGAATTCCCGTAAGTGAATACGAACTGCTGGCCAAGCGCTTCCAGCCAAAGCCAAACGCGGCGCGGGCCTGGGCAAAACTCGCCAAGGAAACCGGGCAGAAGTACATGGTGATGACCACCAAGCATCACGAGGGCTTCTGTAATTTCGAAACGAAACTCACAAACTACTGCGCGCCAAAGCAAGCTGCCGGTCGCGACCTCGTGCGCGAGTATGTGGAAGCCGCACGGGCCGAAGGCCTGCGCGTGGGGTTTTATTACTCGCTGATGGATTGGCATCATCCGGATGGCGCGCGCTGCGCGAAAGACGAAGAAGCGCGCAAGCGTTTTATCGAATACACCCACGGCCTCATCCACGAGCTGCTGAACAACTACGGAAAAATCGATTCTCTGTGGTACGACGTGGCCTGGCCGCTCGACGCCGCGGGCTGGGAATCCGAACGCATGAACAAAATGGTTTTCCAGCTTCAGCCGGATATCATCGTGAATAACCGGAACCGCTTGCCCGGCGATTTCTCCACGCCGGAACAGGTGATCGTCGCCGAAAGGGGCGGCCGCTCCTGGGAAAGCTGCATGACGCTGAACGACAGCTGGGGCTATCAGCAAGCCGACGACAATTGGAAAAGCCCAAAAACGGTGGTGCGGAATCTCATCACCTGCTCGCGCGATGCCGGCAACTATCTCTTAAATGTCGGTCCGAAACCGGATGGCTCGATTCCTGAGGAGTCCGTCCGCATCTTCAAGGAAGTAGGGCAGTGGATGGCGCACAATGGGGAAACGATTTACACGGCGGAGCCGTGCCGGGTGCGGCGTTCGAATTACGCCAACTTTACGCGCAAAGGCAATACGCTCTACATGCATATTTACTTCTGGCCGGGCGACACCGCTGCCTTGGCAGGCCTCATGACTGGCGTGAGGTCGGCCCGCATGTTCGCCACCGGGCAGAAGGTTGCTTTCGAGCAGGATCGTTTCCGCGTGCGATTCACTGGTTTGCCAGCCGAAGCGCCTGACCATCCCGTTACGACGATTGCCATCGAGTGTGAATCGGAGCCGACGCAGGACACCGATTTCGTGCGCCGCGAAAGGCCCCGGAACGGAGTTTGATTCCGAGCCATGCAATGAGGCGGTGGCAGTTTGAAACTGACACAGGCACCTGATATATCTCTAAGTCGATAAAAGGAATGAAAGCCGATCATGCGAATCACTGATGCCAAAGTAATCGTTTGCAGCCCAGGCCGGAATTTTGTGACGCTCAAGGTCACCACGGAAGACGGAATCTACGGCCTCGGGGATGCCACGCTGAATGGACGCGAACTCGCGGTGGCCAGTTATCTCTCCGACCACGTCATTCCTCTTTTGATTGGCCGCGATGCGCGACGCATCGAAGACATCTGGCAATACCTTTATAAGGGAGCGTACTGGCGCCGCGGCCCGGTTACGATGTGTTCGATTGCGGCGGTCGACACGGCACTGTGGGACATAAAGGGTAAGGCCCTGAATGCCCCTGTCTACCAGTTGCTCGGGGGCGCTTCTCGAGATGCCGTGCTGGTGTATGGCCACGCCAGCGGACAGGACATTGAAGACACCGTCAAGGCGGTAGGGGACTACATCAAACTGGGATACAAAGCGATTCGCGCGCAAAGCGGGATTCCCGGACTGCGGAGTACCTACGGCGTCGGCCGGGGCAAAATGTATTACGAGCCAGCGGAGAAAGATGCGCCGGCGGAGGACGCGTGGAGCACCGATCTTTACTTGAATTTCGTCCCGCAATTGTTCCAAAGATTGCGAAAGGAATATGGCGAAGATCTTCCCTTGTTGCACGATGCGCATCACCGGCTAACGCCTATCGAAGCAGCGCGCCTGGGAAAGAGCCTTGAGCCTTATCATTTGTTTTGGCTGGAAGATCCGGTTCCGGCGGAATTGCAGGAAAGTTTTCGGCTCATTCGTCAGCACACCACCACGCCGCTCGCCGTCGGCGAAGTTTTCAATACCATTTTCGATTGCCAGCGGCTGATCCAGGAGCAACTCATCGATTACATTCGGACCGCGGTTGTGCATGCGGGAGGAATTTCGCACTTGCGCAAGATCGCCAGCCTGGCGGAACTCTATCAGGTGCGGACGGGGTGCCACGGCGCGACGGATATGAGTCCCGTGTGCATGGCGGCCGCACTGCATTTTGATCTGAGCGTTCACAATTTCGGGATTCAGGAATTCATGCGCCACACGGAGGATACCGACCGCGTGTTTTCGCATTCCTACAGTTTTACCGACGGTTTGATGCATCCGGGCGATGCTCCCGGCCTCGGCGTGAATATTGATGAAGCGCTTGCGTCCAAATTCCCTTATCGCCGGGCGTATCTGCCCATCAATCGCAAACTCGACGGCACCATGCACAGCTGGTAGTTGAATTTCGTACAAGACAGAGCAGGTGGGCAGCTCGCTGCGATTTGTGCGATATGCAGCCTGCGGTTTTGCTGAGTGCCACTGAATGACAACTTTATTCGCTACGGATTGACTCCACGCTAATCTGGAAACTTCTCGGGAAATCCGCGAGAATGCTTCGGTTGTACTTTTCAATTTGAAGGTGGCGGTCGAGGTGAGCGCATGGGGTTGACGATCAGGCCGAAGAAAGACTGCCGCTGGGACCTAGTCAGCTTGGGCGAAGTCATGCTGCGGTTTGACCCCGGCGACCGGCGAATCTCGACAACGCGCTCCTTCGAAGTGTGCGAAGGAGGCGGAGAGTACAACGTGGCGCGCGGGTTGAAGCGTTGCTTCGGCATGGACACCGCGGTGGTCACCGCTTTTGCTGACGATCCGGTCGGAAGGCTCCTGCAGGATCTCATCTACCAGGGTGGCGTGGACCAATCGCTGGTTCGCTGGGTCGAGCACGATGGCGTGGGCAGCGCGGCGCGCAATGGCCTCAACTTCACCGAACGCGGCTTTGGCGTGCGTGCAGCATTGGGAAGTTACGATCGCGGACACACAGCGGTTTCTCAGCTCAAACCGGGAGACATTGATTGGGAGCAGATTTTTGGGAAATACGGTGCGCGCTGGTTGCACACCGGAGGTATCTTTTGTGCCCTCTCCGCGACAACGCCGGAGGTAACGCGGGAGGCCATGCAGGCAGCGAGGAAGCACGGTACGGTCGTGTCGTACGACTTAAACTATCGCGCCTCCCTCTGGAAGTCGCACGGCGGCAAGAAACAGGCGCAGGAAGTGAACCGCCGCATCGCTCCGTTTGTCGACGTCATGATTGGAAATGAAGAAGATTTTTCCGCGGCGCTGGGCTACGAAGTGCCGGGGATGGATGAACATCTCTCGACGTTTGAAGCGGAGAGCTTCAAGCAGATGATCACCAAGGCCGTGAAGGAGTATCCGTTCCAGGTTGTCGCCACCACCCTGAGGAAAGCCAGAACGGCTACGCAAAATGATTGGGGCGCCATCTGTTATTGCGACGGCAAGTTCTTCCAGGCAAAAAATCGCGAGAATCTGGAGATTTTCGATCGCGTCGGCGGGGGCGATTCTTTTGCGTCGGGATTGATTTACGGATTCCTGGAGGGAAAGGATCCCCAGTGGTCCGTGGACTGCGGCGCTGCGCACGGCGCGCTGGCCATGACCACGCCGGGAGACACCTCCATGGCAACGATGCAGGACGTTTTGCAAGTGATGAAGGGAGTTGGCGCACGCATCGCGCGCTGACGAGCACGCGCCAGAAGAAAGGGAATCGCCGATGGACAAGCAAAAAGTTCGCGAGCGGATCCTGGAGATCGGGATCGTTCCGGTCATTCGGGCCTCGTCGCCCAGCGAAGCGCGAATCGCGGCTGACGCCGTTTGCCTGGGTGGCATTCCCATCGCGGAGATCACGATGACCGTTCCCGGCGCCGTCGAAGTGATTCGCGAACTGGCAAAGGCTGGCCCTTCGGAGTTGCTTGTCGGAGCGGGAACCGTCTTAAACGTGGAGGCGGCGCGCCGCTGCCTGGATGCGGGAGCCGAGTTTCTGGTGAGTCCGGGGCTAAACCTCCCAACGGTTGCGTTTGCCGCAAAGGCGGGGAAGCTGATCATGGCCGGAGCATTGACGCCTACGGAAATCATGGCTGCTTGGGAAGCTGGCGCGGATTTCATCAAAGTCTTCCCGTGCGGCCAGATGGGAGGCGCGAAATACATCAAGGCGCTGAAGGGCCCGTTCCCGGAGATTCCGTTTATTCCCACCGGTGGCGTGAATCTGAGTACCGCGGCGGAGTTCATCGAAGCGGGATCCGTGGCTCTGGGTGTCGGCGGAGAATTGGTCCATGCCCATGCGCTGAAGTCCAACAAGCCGGAGATCATCATTGAATACGCGCGGAAATTCCTGGCGATCGTGAAGCACACACGAGATCAAATGAATTCGTCAGGCGACGCGGCCAAGAGCAGCCACTGATTTTGGAATGCGTTTTCGAATTTCTCAGGATAAAAGCCCGTTATTGATTGACGCCGCTGGCAAGAATCCCGCCGTCCACCACAAGCAAGTGGCCGGTCACGAAACTGGCGGCATCCGAGGCGAGAAAAACCGCAGCGCCTACCAACTCTTCGACCTTGCCAAACCTGCGCATGGGCGTGCGCATCAGGAACTCCTTGCCGCGCTCCGTCCCATCCAGAAGAGCGGCATTCAGGTCCGTGCGCAATACGCCCGGGACGAGCGCATTCACGCAAACTCCCGACATCGCCCATTCGACGGCGAGCGACTTGGTGAGTGACGCAACCGCCGATTTGCTGGCCCCGTACGCCGCAACTTCAAACAGTCCTACAAACGATGAAAGCGACCCAATATTTATGATGCGGCCGTAGCGTTTCTCGATCATGTGCCGGCCAAATACCCGGCAGGCCCGCAGCGTCCCGTTCAAGTTCGTTTCCATGATGGCGTTCCAGTCGGCTTCCGGAACCTCAAGCGTAGGCATCCGCTTCGTGCGCCCAGCGCAGTTCACCAGAATCTGGACGCTGCCGAACTCCTTGCAGACCGATTGTAAAAGCCGTTCTATGCTACCGTTGTCTGTGACATCGCACGTCTGCGCCAGTGACCGCCGCCCGAGGGTAACGACCTCCGCGGCCGCGCTCTTCACCTGTTCCTCGCGGCGCCCCGTCGGAACAACATTTGCCCCAGCCTGCGCCAGACCTTTGGCGAGCGCCAGCCCAATGCCGCTGGTTCCGCCGATCACTACCGCCGTTTTGTTTGCTAGATCAAGAAGCGGATGACCCATCAAGCACTCCTCAGAATTGCGGTTGCGCGGTGTGTCCCGCAAACGCACAGGATCAATTGTAATGGTAGATGTGAATCGCCAGCGTTGAGAATTGCTAAAAAGGATGTTTACCAGTCTTGCTTTGACACCGGACATCCTCCCGCATAAAAGCTATTCGTGCCTCGGCGATATCGAAATGGAAAGCGCACTCAGGTGGTGTTCGGCCTCGAAACAGCGTGCCGCCCGTTAAACAGCGCTGAATCGCCTGCCACAATCCAAATCTTTAGCCGCCCGCCCGCTAGAATAGGTAGTCTAAACGCATGCTTCGTGTTTCGTACGATGAAATGAATGCGGTCCTCTTGCGCGTCTTGCTCAAGCTTGGCTTCGAGCATGACCGGGCGACTCTTTGCGCGCGGCTTTTCGCCGATGCCAGCCGGGACGGCGTTCCCTCTCACGGGTTGAATCGTTTTCCGCAATTCGTGCGCATGATCCAGAACAAGATCGTGGATGTCCAAGCCGCGCCTGAATTGGTGGCTCGCTTTGGCTCGCTGGAACGCTGGGACGGGAAACGTGGCCCCGGTAATCTGAATGCCTACCAATGTATGGAAAGAGCGATCGCGCTATCTCGCACGCACGGAATGGGCAGCGTGGCGCTGGCAAACACCAATCACTGGATGCGTGGCGGCAACTACGGTTGGCAGGCGGCAGACGCGGGAGTAATCGGAATCTGTTGGACGAACACCCTCGCAAATCTTCCCCCATGGGGCGCCAGCGACCCCCGCGTGGGCAATAATCCGCTCGTCATTGCCGTGCCACGGCCAAACGGACCTGTCGTGCTAGACATGGCGATGTCGCAGTTCGCCTTTGGCGCCCTGGCGTCCTATCGAAGGCGCGGTGAACAGCTGCCTGTCGCTGGAGGCTTTGATGCGAACGGCCAGCTTACCTGTGACCCCGGAGCCATTGAAGCTTCCCGGCGGGCTTTGCCCATCGGCTATTGGAAGGGTTCTGGATTGGCCTTGCTGCTCGATCTGGTTGCGACACTCTTGTCTGGTGGCCACGCAACCCATCAGATACCCGTTGACACCGAACGGGAGACAGGTCTCTCTCAAGTGTTCCTCGCTTTCGACCTTGCTTGCCTTGACCACTCCGGAGACTCGGTACGCCTCGCCGACCAAATCATCGAGCATTTCCGCGCAAGTCCGGTTGGCGCGGGCCAATCCGTCCGCTACCCCGGTGAACGCGTTCTGCAAGTCCGGGCTGAAAATATGAGAGTCGGTATTCCCGCCGAGGAGTCGGTTTGGGACGAAGTGGTGCAGCTGAGCACCGTACTTTGAGCAAATCTTCGATCCTTCTCCCTCGCAATCGCGGACGCGCTTTGTAACTTTTTGTAACATCCCACGGGTGTAGCCCCTACCGAAGCTCGCAGTTAAGCCATTATAATCAAATGGGTTAGCCAAGAAATGCCTGTGGGTGCGCACGTGCACATCTCAGGCTGCCGAGTGCAGGTACCCGACTAGGCAGCGTTTTGGAGTGCATGATGAGACGTCACGGCAACAAACGGCATTCAGGTTTCTCCCTGCTGGAGAGTTTAGTTGGCCTAGGTATTATCGCGATCGTTCTGGGCATGTCGATCGTGGGTTTCGGCTATATGTGGCCCAGTTTCAAGGCCAACTCCGCCATGGACCAGGTGCTGTACCGGTTGCGCGCGGCGAGAGAGCAAGCCATCGCCCATCGCCACAACGTCCAGGTGCAGTTCGTGGGGACCAACCAAATCACAATTACGGAGCTGTGGGCAGCAGGCACGCCCCCACCTCCCGTCACCGTCTCGTTTGAAGGTGGGGCCCAGTTCACCGTTTACAACACACTTCCCGATACCCCCATGGCTTATGGAAACACTTCGGCCATCTACTTTGAAGGTGTCTCGGGCGGTCCTCCAATCATGCAATTTACGACAAGCGGAACGTTCGTTGACGGTGGAAACACTCTGGTGAACGGCACGGTGTTCCTCGGCCTACCGGGGAACCCCGCAAGCGCCCGCGCAGTAACCGTTCTGGGCGGCACCGGCCGCGTCCGGGAATACCACTGGGATGGTACCCAGTGGCAGGAATAAGGAGAATGCGCATGAGGCGAACAATAGAGCGCGTTACAAAGCAAACCGGCTTCACGCTGCTGGAAGCGATGATCGCCATGGTCATTCTCTCCTTCGGCATCCTTTCCCTGGCCACCGTCTACGCGCAGGGCATTCAAGTGGCGAGCATTACGCAGTTTGATTACATCGCCGAAAAGAAGGCCGAAGAAGCGGTGGAGACGATTTTTGCCGCGCGCGACTCCAAGCTGCTGGCCTGGACCAACATTCGTAACGTAACCGGCACGGGTGGAGCGAACGACGGAGTGTTTGTCGTCGGGGCGCTGCCTTTGTGTGCCGCCGGGCCAGATGGCTTGTATGGCACTGCAGATGACCTTACGAGCGTCCCCGATGTCGTGATCATCGGCCCGGGACCCGACAAGATTCTTGGCACTGCGGACGACGTGGTGATGTCCCTGACAAACATGACCCGGACCATCACCATCGTGGACGTTACTGGCGAAGCCGGGCTCCGCCAAATCACTATCACCATGAACTACACGGTCGGCCACCTGAACCGGCAATACACGCTAGTCAGCTTCATCGCCGAATTCTCGTGAGGTTGGATTGAGGAGCGAGCTTATGAAGAAACAATCAGGCTTCACTCTGGTCGAGTTGATCGTGGCCACGGGCGTCACCGCGGTGCTTTTGAGCGCGGCGGTCCTCAGCTTCCGAGACTCCACCAAAGCAAATAGCACCGTCACCCAGAAATCGGACATGAGCGACAACATGCGCTCAGGACTGAACCTGATTACTCAGGATCTCATCCAGACCGCCACGGGCATACCCACGGGTGGCATTTCGATTCCAAACACCGTCAATGCCAGTGGATGCAACGTCGGCAAACCTGTGAACCGTCCACCAGCTTCCTTGAGTTTGACCTTTCAGGGCCCCAACTCCGCCAATCCGGGATGCAACGTGATTCTGCCGGCCATCGAACCTGGAAACAGCCTGGGTCCCACGATTACCAGCCCGGACGGGACCAAGGGGCCTGCAACCGACGTTCTCTCGATTATGTATGTGGACAACACCTTGGCTCTGGACGCCAAGCAGATTAACGGTGCGGGCTGCCCCGCGGGGGCCATCGCCGCGAATGGCAACACCATCACTTTTGATCCTGGCTGCGTAACGATCGGCCTCGCGGGCATTCCTGTCAACGTCGGGGACCTGATCATGATTTACAACAACAACGGCAATTGCCTGCAGGAAGTCTCGGCGGTCAGCGGACAAACCCTGACCTTTAATGCGGGTGATCCTTACAATCTGAACATGCGCACCGGGACGGAAAGCGCCGGGACCATCAAGCAACTCCAGAATCTCACTGGCGGCGTTCCCAACGGCACCTATCCCGTCACCTCTGCCACGCGCATCTGGATGGTTACGTACTACTTGGCTGTCCCGGCAAACGATTCCGCGCAGCCGGAGCTTATGCGCGCTCTTAATTTCAATGCCCCGCAGGCCGTCGCGGAAGTTTTTGAAAACCTCCAGTTCACCTTCAATTTCGATGATGGAAGTTCGCCGGCTCCCGTGAACCAGACTGTAGTTCCGGTAACCGACAACGAAAACCAGATCCGCTCCGTGAACGTGTATCTGGGCGCGCGAACTACCTCCACGACCGCGGGTAGCGGGCAATATGTCCGGACCAACTTGGCCACGCAAGTCGCGCTGCGCAGCATGGCCTACTTTAATACTTATAAGTAAGAGGAGCTACACGATGCGACCGGTGAAAACTCTTATGCGAAAACAATCAGGTATAGCGCTCGTTACGACGCTCTTGCTGCTTCTTCTGATGTCCGCCATGGTGGTGGGCTTCATCCTGCTGGTCACCGAAGGGCAAAGGCTTTCCGGCATGGACAACGACCAGGTGCGCGCTTTCTACGGCGCGGAATCCGGCATGGAGAAGCTCACGGCTGACCTCGGAACCCTGTTCGGCACCACCTATGCGCCCACTGGTTCGCAGGTAAATGCCCTCATGACCACTCCTCCGTCGCTCCCCTCGAGCACGGCGGTAACGTACGTGGATTCTCAGGGGAATAACACCTATTTGATCAGCTATCCGAAGGACGCAAATGGCAACCCTCTAGCGTCCTTTGCCCAGATCACTTCGGGCTCCAGCCCTTACCAAGGGATGACTGCTCTTGAGACGCCCTATACCTTGACGGTCGGAGCGCTGACAACCAATGGCGCGCAAGTCAAACTGCAGCGGACCACCCAGACGGTCGGCATCCCGCTGTTCCAGTTCGGCATATTCTCGCAAACCGACTTGAGTTTCTTCCCTGGTCCGAACTTCAATTTTGGCGGACGCGTAGCTACCAACGGCAACCTGTTCGTGGCCAGCGGTGGGCCCGCGAATGCCACACCGACTCAAACAACTGCCGTCCAACTCTGGTTGTCGAATCCTGTGACCGCAGTCGGTAGCGTTGTGCGCGACTGCCTCTCAAACGGCAACACCGAGTCCACGTCAGGCATTCACCCGGGTAGCGTTGAGATCACCAAAGGTAGCGGTTCCTACCAGGCGCTTGGGTTCGGACAAGGAAGCATTACCGGTTGTTTAGGCAGTGGAACGGCCAACGCAAGCTGGCCCTCGATCTCCGCTTCTTACAACGGAAATCTTCGAAGCGGTGTGAAGCCGCTGAACTTGACCATCACGCTCCTGGGTAGCGCTTCCCCCGTGGACATCATTCGCCGTCCCGTGCAAGGCGAAGACACCGCCAATCCAGGCGTCCTTGGCGAGCGGTATTATTCCCAAGCTAGTCTGAGAATCTTGATCTCCGATAACGCAGCCGATATCACAAGTCTTCCTTGCGTCAGTGCTGGCCAACCATTCAACCTGGCAGACCTTGCGTTGCCTGTTGGCAGTTGGGCATCTGCAAACGCAACCGCGCTTAAAACCGCCATGACCACGGCCGGTACTACTCCATTGCCACTGGCGGGCTCGGGCGCAGTGGGGGGCGCAGCTGCATATGTTCCGGGCGCTAACGGGGGCGACGGCTATTGGCAGCCCAACTCGACTAAGATCGTCACCGGCTACATCAAGATTGACGCTCAGACAACGTACGGCAGTCCTTGCGGAACATATAAAGACGTTACTCAGGAAATCCTAAGCCTCGGCTATGCCGGCAGGAATATCAACCCCATGCCTCAGTCGTACGACGGAACCAATCTCAATCCGAATTGGGGGGGCCTCAGTACACAAATGCAGGGCTCCAGCGCGGCGCCGCCCTATCTGCCACTCCCGACAGTTCCCACCGTGAATCCGAGTACGGGCGCGGCGGTGCAAGTGAATTATCAAAATGCGGCGCCCATGGCTGCCGGAACCTACAACGTCGCCGCGTTCGGGACGGGCACCTGTATGGATCCCCACCCCAATGCGGTCATCCGCCTGGAGCGCATTCGCGACAATCCTTCGTCGGTCATAGTCAACACCGGCGTCTTGAAGACTACAGCCCCCAAGAACCTGCCGTCACAATCGACGGTTGCCCAGGTTTGCGGCGTGGATCCGACCACCAAGTTGCCTTTGGTGGGATGGACCCCTCAGCCTTCGGACTTTTGGCCCAACGTGCTCTACGATACGCGAGAAGGCTACAACCGCGAGGCTGCGCCTACCGGCGTGTTCGCCAACCGCGTCACGCTCGGCGGCCTCATGCACTACGTCGAACTGGACGTCAACAATTTGGCAAAGTGGTTCTCCGGAACGATTGGCACAACGGGCCCCAAGACGCAGGATGCCAATGTTGCGCCGAACAACTTTGTCGTGTACATCTCCGATCGCCGCGGAAACTACGTTCCGAGCAGCGGGCCTGGTGCTTTCGCAAATGCTTGGCCACCGCTCTCGCCCGGCGGACACGAAACCGGTGAATACGGCTACAGCGACTTCGTCAATCCTTCGACTGCTGCAGGCTGCACATTCGGCACGCTAGACACAGGGGAAGACCTGGATGGCACAGGAGTTCTCTACACTTACGGGGCGATCACTTTCCCTCCTGCGCTGGTGGACAGCACCGGAAGCATTCTTGCAAACACGCTCTTTTCAAATACACTTTCGGCCACGGTGGCTGACCCGTTGTGCACTGGTCCAAACGGCGGTTTGCCCTGGCCACGGACTTTCTTGGTCAATGCCCAGGAAGGCCGTGAGAATCCGTCCGCGCTCTTCCGCCGGGCTGTAAAGCTCGTTAACGGAAGCAAGATCGGCTTGCCCACTTGCGTAGGAGGAGTCGTTTGCGGCCTTACTGTCGCTACGGAGAATCCTGCATACGTGCAGGGCGACTACAACGCCAATTCAGCGGGCGGCGGGTTCGGCGACCCCAACGTGGCAGCTTCGGTCGTCGCCGATGCCTTCACACTCCTCTCTGACCAGTGGAATGACGTGAACACCTTTGGGTATCCGTTCAACGTGAACGGCCGCCAGTCCAACACCGCCTACTACCGCTTGGGCGTGGTCGCTGGAAAGGGCATTTCATTCCCCAAACCAAGCTGGGATACCACCACGATCGATGGCAGTCAGGACTTCGGAACGGACGGCGGTGTCCATAACTTCATGCGCTTCCTCGAAAACTGGAACGGAACCCTGAACTATACGGGATCAATCCTCAGCCTTTACTTCAACCGGCAGGGGACCGGTCTCTTCAATTCCGGCAATAACAACTATGCTCCGCCGCAACGCGGCTATTCCTTTGACACTAACTTCCTGAATCCGTCGTTGCTCCCGCCGCGCACTCCGATGTTCCGCGACGTGAATACCACGGGATTCACGCAACTGATGCTGCCGACTCAGTGAGCTACCGTTCTTCCCCGTGCACCGCGCGGCCCCCCGTTCCCGGGGCCGCGTTTGGGGTGCGCAGGAAGAACGTTTTCTGAGACTGGGTACGAATTGGGAATTAAAGTACGCATAGATTAGGTTTCAAATTGTAGAGAAACCGCCACGCCCGTATCACCGCTCGCAGGTGGGGCATCTCTGGCGCGGTCGTGGGCTTGGGAGAGGCGCAGGCTATGGCAAAAAGTGCATCGGCGGGAGAGTCGTCTTCATCCAAATCACTCCTATTCATGATGATGGCCATGGCTTGCGGTGTCTGCATTTTGCTTGGCGGCGGGTTCATGATGACCTCTCGCTTGATCAATTCCCTCGCGCTCCGCAATTCCAGTGACAAGACCACCGTGCGCACTCCGCTCGGTGACTATCGCGTTGAAAAGGCCAAGGAAGTTGGCCCCACCCTCCCGGTCTATCCCGCTTCGACCCTGGTGCTCCCGGGGAATGAGGGTGCGCGCCTTCCTTCTTCGGACAGCCAGGCCCAGGTTGTCACCAGCACCTATCATTCGAACTCTTCGCGCGAATTCGTCGCCACCTGGTACGCCGAACACCTCGCTCCGGAATTCGCTCGTCAGGATAGCGGCCCCAAGAATTTACCCGAGGCCTTCCGGGATTCACACATATCCGATGACGACATCATTTTTCTGGGTGAACGCGGCGACCAGATCCGCGTGGTGGTGCTTGGGTCAGACTCCTCGGGCACAAAGATCGCTCTTCTCCGCTCCATCAAAGAACCCTCTCACTAGAAAAAGGCGTCTTCTCCCGTGGCACCCATTTGCCGTTACTGCGGATCGAAAGTAAATGAAATAAACATGAGTTTCTGGTCTCGCTGAATCTGCAACACCGCTGCGGCGCCAGGATGAAGCGCTTTCAGCGCGTCTCGCAGCCGGTCCAGCGTAGTCATCGGTTGGCCATTCAGCGTTCGAATCACGTCCCCGGTATTCAGCGAGACCTCTACCGTCGCGCCGGCCGACCGCGCAGCGACGATAATGCCAAACGGATCACGCAGATCCGAGGTCATGGCCGCAATTTTTGCGTCAATTTCAACGCCCACGATTCCCAGCGCCGGTACAAGATTTTTTTCCGGATCCGCCAGCGCCGCGATCTGATCCATGTCATGTGGGGGCGCCATCAACGGAACGTCGAATCCGTATCGGTCTTTTCCGCGAAGAACATCGAGATGGACTTTGTCGCCCGTTTCCCGTGACAACAGATGAAAGGCCACGAACGGTAGATTGTCCACCGCTTTGCCGTCGATTGCGGCAATCACATCTCCGATCTGCACGCCCGCGGCTTGCGCCGGGCCGTCCGGCTGCACGTCCGAGACGATCACCCCGTAGTTGCGCGGCAGGTTCAGGGCCTCCGCCATCGATGGCGTAATCGTTTGGATGCTCACTCCGATTTCCGGGCGGTGTAGATGGCCAAACTTCCGCAGTTGCTGGTACGCCACGTTGACCACCGCGCTGGGAATCGCGAAGCCCAGTCCTTCGTTCCCGCCCGATTGGGACAAGATAAATGTATCCACCCCCACCACTTCACCATCCACGTTGACTAGCGGTCCTCCTGAATTTCCAGGATTAATCGGCGCATCCGTCTGAACGTAAATCGTGGGAGAATCCGGATCAATCTGCCGCGCCACCGCGGAAACGACGCCCATCGTTACGGAGTTGCGCAAGCCTTCCGGACTGCCAAAGGCAAACACCAGTTCCCCCTGCCGAAGTTTGCGATACGAGGCCAGAGCGAGCGCCGGGAGCTTGCCCGCGTCCACTTTGATTACCGCGAGATCGTTCTCGCGCGACACCCCAATGATGCGCGCGGCAAGAATCGTGGTCCGCGTGGAAAGCGCCGCGTCCAGCGAGTCATCCCCGTTCGGAGACGGCAGCACCACCTGGACGCGCTGCGCTCCATTTACCACGTGCGCGTTGGTCACGATGTATCCGCTCGCATCCACGATGAATCCCGAGCCGATAGCGCGTTGCCGTCCGATGATCGCGTTGGTGTTCCCTTTGTCGCTTTCTTCTAAAGGCCCGTAGCCGGTCACCAAAATTTGTACCACGCTAGGCGACACCTTTTTCACAAGTTCATTCACGGATCCGCTCAGCTTTCGTAACGCGTCCCCGGGACGTTCCTGCGCTCGTGCAGCAACGGCCAGCAGGCAGAACAATAGAAGTGGCGCTAGACCGCAAAGTGCGCCCCACGTTCGACGCGCCAGAGGATGGGGTTTTTTCACGAATTGCTGAGCGAGCGAGAACATGGATGAATTCTCCTGGAAAGGGCGGCTACACTATGGATGCGCCTATGAGCCATCCAGAGTACAACGAATGTTGGCAACCTGTGTTTTCGAGATCGCCGCAGCGAGGAAGGCAGAATTTAATGAAACAGCTCCCCAAGAACCGTGCACCAAATCGCATTCTGGAGCATCCGATGTCCGAGGATAGTTTCGCGAATGCCCGACGTGCCGGAACAAGCACGCGCCAGGAAGCGCTCGCGGCGGTTTTCCGCCGATAGTGCGACCATAGCCTGGACTTCTATCTAGAGGATTAGCTGACCATGCCACGGATTCAAACCACGGAAGACCGCCGCCTCGAGGAATCGCGCACCCGCAAAAAATACTGGAAGCGCTGGGGACCCTATCTCTCCGAGCGCCAGTGGGGCACCGTGCGCGAAGACTATAGCCCCGGCGGCACCGCCTGGGAATTTTTCCCTCACGATCACGCTCGCTCGCGGGCCTACCGCTGGGGCGAAGACGGCATCGGGGGAATCAGCGACCGCCACCAGATGATGTGCTTCAGTCTGGCACTCTGGAATGGGCGCGATCCCATCCTCAAGGAACGCATCTTCGGCCTCACCGGAAATCAGGGCAATCATGGCGAAGACCCCAAGGAATATTATTTCTATCTCGATTCCACTCCTACCCACAGCTACATGCGCATGCTCTACAAGTATCCGCAGGCTGAATTTCCGTACGAGGCGCTAGTCGAAGAAAACCGCCGCCGTAGCCGCCGCGACCCGGAATTCGAGCTTCTAGATACCGGCGTCTTCGCCGAGAACCGCTATTTCGATGTTTTCGTCGAGTACGCCAAGGCTGATGTCGAAGACATGCTCATCAAGATCACCGCGGTGAATCGCGGGCCGGAAGCAGCCGTGCTTCACTTGTTGCCACAATTTTGGTTTCGCAACACCTGGTCCTGGGGCAAGGATCTTCGCCGCCCGCTCGCCCGCCAAGGAACCAATGTTCCCGGGAGCTCGTGTGTCGAGCTGCAGCACTGGCAATATGGCAAACGCTGGCTCCTTTGCGCCGGCCAACCGGATCTGCTCTTCACAGAAAACGAAACCAACAACGCGCGCCTCTTTGGCGGCAGAAACCGCTCGCCCTACGTGAAGGACGCCTTTCACGAATTTGTGATTCGCGGCAACAAGTCCGCCGTCAATCCCGAGCAGATGGGCACGAAAGTCGCGGCGTGCTATCCGCTGCAGCTCGCACCCGGCCAGTCCGTAACCCTAAAGCTGCGCCTCACCGATCTCGAACCTCTCGGCGCCATGGATACCGGCGCGGGTGTTGTAGGTGGATTTGACTCCCCCGGTACGCAGGAGCGCACCGAAGGCGTTCCTGGCACCAATGATTTTGGCCCGGGATTTGAGGGTATGTTCACCACTCGTCAGAAGGAAACCGAAGAATTTTACGCCTCGCGCATTCCCAAAGAACTTTCCGACGACGCCAAAGCCGTCATGCGCCAGTCCTTTTCCGGCATGCTGTGGTCGAAGCAGTTCTATCACTACGACGTGCACACTTGGCTGGAAGGCGATCCCGCCGGCCCCAAGCCCCCGGAAGAGCGCTGGCACGGCCGCAACAAGGACTGGACGCACCTCTATAACGAAGACATCATTTCCATGCCGGACAAGTGGGAGTATCCGTGGTACGCCGCGTGGGACCTGGCGTTTCATTGCATTCCGCTGGCCTTGGTCGATCCGGATTTCGCCAAAGACCAGCTCATCCTGCTGCTCCGCGAATGGTATATGCACCCGAACGGCCAGCTGCCCGCCTACGAATGGGCCTTCGGCGATGTGAATCCGCCGGTGCACGCCTGGGCTGCCTGGCGCGTTTACAAAATCGAACGGCGCGTCCGAGGCGTCGCCGATCGCGGCTTCCTCGAAAAAGTCTTTCACAAATTACTGCTGAATTTTACCTGGTGGGTAAATCGCAAGGACCCTGACGGCGCGAATATTTTTCAAGGCGGATTCCTCGGCCTCGATAACATCGGGGTTTTCGACCGCTCCGCACCGCTCCCGACCGGCGGACAACTCGAACAGTCTGATGGCACCAGTTGGATGGGTATGTATTGCCTGAACATGCTGGCCATCGCGTTGGAACTCGCCAAGGAAGATCCCGCCTACGAAGACGTGGCTAGCAAATTCTTCGAACACTTCGTCTACATCGCGCGGGCGATGAATGATTTCGGCAGCGGCGGCCGTTCCCTCTGGGATGACGAAGACGGTTTTTATTACGACGTGCTCAAGCTTCCCAATGGCGAAGAACATTTTCTGAAAATTCGCTCGATGGTGGGATTGATTCCGCTCTTCGCCGTGGAAACGCTCGAGCCGGAAATCGTGGACCGTCTGCCCGGTTTCAAGCGCCGCATGCAATGGTTCATTGACAATCATCCGGACGTGCCGGAACACATTGAAATGACCCAGCGTTCGGCGCGCGGGGTGCGCCGATTGCTGTCGCTCGTGAACCGCAAACAACTCAAGCGCGTGCTCACGCGCATGCTCGACGAAACCGAATTCTTCTCGCCCTACGGCGTGCGCGCTCTGTCTCGCTTCCACAAGGATCATCCCTACGAAGTCCACATCAACGGCAACGTAAACCGGGTTGACTATGAGCCCGCCGAATCCTCCACGGGCGTCTTCGGCGGCAATTCCAACTGGCGCGGCCCCATCTGGTTCCCGGTAAATTATCTGCTCGTCGAATCGCTTCAAAAGTTCCACCACTACTACGGTGAGGATTTCAAAGTGGAGTGCCCCACGCACGCCCCCCAGGAATCCGACCTCTGGCAAGTCGCCGCCGAAATCTCCCGCCGCCTGATCCACATCTTCCTGCGCGATTCGAACGGCCGCCGCCCTGTCGCCGGAGGAACCGAGATCTTTCAGAGCGATCCGCATTGGCGCGACCTCATCCTTTTCTACGAATACTTTCACGGCGATAATGGCGCCGGCATCGGCGCCGGCCATCAAACCGGCTGGACCGGTTTGGTCGCGAAACTCATCGAACAAAGCGGCGAGTAACATGCCATCGCTACTGATCCGGGAAGCCGCCCTGGAGGACGAGCCGCAGCTTCTTCGCATGATGCGCCTTCTGGCCGAGCAGGAGCCGGGTAAAATTCAGTTTGACGAGGCCGTCGTTCGTCAAACCTTCCAGCGCTTTTTGTCCCTTCCGGCATTTGGACGAGTGTGGATTCTCAGCGAAGGAGCCACGATCGTCGGCTATATTGTCCTGACCATCGGTTTCAGCTTTGAGTTCCGCGGCCACGATGCTTTCATCGACGAGTTGTATGTCGAGCCTGACTTTCGACGCCGCGGGTTTGGCACGCGGGCCGTTGCTTTTCTTGAAGAGAAAGCGCGCGAAATGGACGTGAACGCCGTTCATCTGGAAGTGGACCGTGGGAACGACTCAGCGTTCCAACTCTATCGCCGTGCCGGATACCACGATCACGATCGGTTTTTGATGACCAAGTGGCTGAACCGATGAGAACAAAGAGTTTCGAGGTTTACCAATGAGCGGACGATTCGAAGGACAAGTTGCTCTCATAGCCGGCGGCACGGGGGGCCTAGGGCATGCCGTAAGCCTGGGGTTTCTGAAGGAGAGCGCCCGGGTCGTCGTCACTTCTCGAAGACAGGAAGAAATCGATGCCTTGAAGACCGCGGCCGGTGCCAATGCCTCCCAACTGGAGGGGTTTATCGTTGACGTTACCGACGAAGCCGCCGTCCGCCAGCTCGTCGAAAAAGTTCTCGCGCAGCACGGCCGTCTGGACATTCTTGTGAACACCGTGGGCGGTTACACCGGCGGCACCAAGCTGTGGGAACTGGAAACGAAAGTGTTCGACCTGATGCTGGCGCTGAATCTGCGCTCGGGATATGCGCTTTCTCGTGCCGCTGTCCGCGCCATGCTGAAAAAAGACCGCGGCGCCATCGTGAACGTCGCCGCCAAAGCCGCATTTGACCACGCCTCCGGCGCCGCTGCGTATGCCGCAACAAAATCCGCGGCCGTGGCCATGCTGGATTCCTTGGCCGCGGACTTGAAGGGCACTGGCGTCCGCGCAAATACCATTCTGCCGAGCATCATTGATACGCCGCTCAATCGCAAAGCCATGCCCACCGCGGATTTTTCCAAATGGCCAAAGCCCGAGGATATCGCACGCGTAATCCTGTTCCTATGTAGCGATGACGCTAAAGTCGTTCAAGGCGCGGCCGTCCCGGTCTACGGCGACAGCTAACATTTGCATTCCTTCGTAGTCGTTCGGGTTGGCAGATTTCGTATAGAGTCCTACAAGCGGCGATTCGAAAGAGGGAAGCATCCAGTGTCGGAACAAGCGGAAATCCAGTTTGGCCGGGAGATCTGCGGCGATCTCGCCGCTGCCGAATCGCGTGAGTGGCTGGTCACCAACGGCATCGGCGGCTATGCTTCCGGCACCGTTGCAGGAAGTCTCACCCGCCGCTATCACGGCTTGCTGATTGCCGCCCTGCAACCGCCGCTGGGCCGCACCCAACTTGTTGCCGCCTGCGATGAAATCGTCCACAACTCTGGCGCGGATTTCCCTCTCGCCACCCATCGCTGGTCCAGCGGCGCCATCGATCCACAGGGCCATCTGAATTTGGAAAGTTTCCACCTGGAAGGCACCACGCCTGTCTGGACGTACGCTCTGGCCGACGCGTTGCTGGAAAAGCGCATCTGGATGCGCCAGGGCGAGAACACAACTTACATTCACTACACGCTCGTGCGCGGAAGCGCTCCGATCGAACTGGAACTCAAAGCTCTTGTGAATTACCGCGATTTCCATTCTTTGACGCGGGCTGGCGACTGGCGCATGAATATCCAGCCGGTGGAGTACGGCCTGGAGGTGCTGGCCTTCGAAGGAGCGAAACCCTTCTATCTCTTGAGCGCGGAAGCTGCCTGCGAGCCCCACCAGGAATGGTATAGCGGCTGCTATTTTGCGCAAGAGACTGCGCGCGGCCTTGATGACCACGAGGATCTTCTTCTCGCTGCGGTGTTCCGCGCGAAACTGGAAGTCGGCTCCAGCTTCACGATTGTCGCGACCACCGAAGCAAACGCATCGCTGGATGCGGAAACAACGAGGGCGGAGCGCGCCAATCAGGACGTGAAACTCTTTCAGAGCTGGCAGGCTAAAGACGAGAGCTATGCGGAAAATGCACCGTCCTGGCTCTGGCAGCTGATTCTCGCCGCCGACCAATTCATCGTCAAACGCAGCCTTCCGGAAATGCCCGATGGCCGCAGCGTCATCGCGGGCTATCACTGGTTCGGCGACTGGGGCCGCGACACCATGATTTCCCTGCCGGGTTTAACGCTCGCCACCGGCCGCTCCGACGTCGCCAAGTGCATTCTGCTTGCCTTCTCGCGTTACGTGGATGGCGGGATGCTCCCCAATAATTTTCCCGACACTGGCGGCACGCCCGGATACAACACCGTTGACGCCGCGCTCTGGTACTACGAAGCCATCCGTCATTATTTTGCCGCCACTCAGGACACCGCCACCCTGCAGCAGCTTTTCCCCGTTCTCGCCGGAATCATTGACGCGCACGTGAAAGGCACGCGTTACAACATCCGCGTCGATCCCGCAGACGGCTTGCTCTTTGCCGGTGCCCCAGGCGTGCAACTCACCTGGATGGACGCGAAAGTCGGCGACTGGGTCGTTACGCCTCGCACCGGAAAGCCCGTGGAGATCAACGCGCTCTGGATCAACGCGCTCGAAATCATCGCCGAATTCGCGCGCCTCCTCAAACAGCCCGGCGAAGGCTACGAAAAACTTGCCGTCAAGGCCAAGAAAAACTTCCAGAAATTCTGGAACGCCACGCGCGGCTGCTGCTACGACGTCATTGATGCGCCCGGAATTGGCAACGACGCGCCATTGCGCCCAAATCAAATCTTCGCCGTGTCCTTGCCGGCGAGCCTGCTTTCGAACGAGCAGCAAAAATCCATCGTCGCGGTTTGCGCTCAACACCTGCTGACCTCCTACGGCCTGCGCAGCCTCGCTCCCGGCGAACCCGGCTACGCCGGCCACTACGGCGGCGGCCAGCGCGACCGCGACGGCGCCTATCATCAAGGCACCGTCTGGGGCTGGCTCCTTGGTCCGTTCTCTCTCGCGCACTATCGCGTCTACCGCAACCGCGAAGTCGCCCTGCGCTTCCTCGAACCGCTCGGCCGGCAAATTTACTCGGCCGGCCTCGGCACGCTCAGCGAAATCTTCGATGGCGACGCCCCCTTCGTGCCCCGCGGCTGCATTGCCCAAGCCTGGACCGTGGCCGAAGTCCTGCGCGCATGGGAACAGATTTCCTCCGCAAAATAGTCCGCTCGCGTCTGCCCTCGCACTTCTGTTGGCATTCCCGACGCGAATGCGCCCACAGTGTTTCTTGCGTACACCCTCATGCCGACCTCAGACCACATAAACGGAGACTCGATATCATGGAGTTATCCGCACGCCGCGCGAAGGTAAGAAACAAGCCCATGAAAAATTATGTCGCGACTCTGCATAGACTGCTCGTCCTCACACTCTTCCTCATTTCTTCGCCTTGTTTTGCGCAAACCAGCACCGTTGGACAATTCAGTTGCGGCGATCGGCAGGGCGCGTCGCTCAGCAATCCGGATGTGAAGTTTGTCGAGATCACCGCTCTTGACGTAGTTAAGCAGTGGAAATCGCGCCCCGTCTTGGTTCATGACGGTTTCGACGCCGCGAAATACGGCTTCACGCGCGCCGAATTCTATCGCTCGCATCTGCCCGTGCCTGGTCGCGAAGGCTACGGCCAGGGAGCAGTTGGCGCATCGACGGACCGCCTGGCGCTCGCGGTTCACGTCGTCGGTCCCCGCGGCGATCGTTGGTTCGAACTGACTACCCCATCGGACCCGAACGACAGCTTGCTCTACATTCAAGAGCGCGGCGATGACGACTCCGGCGCCAATACCGCGGACACGCCGCAGCAAGAGGGTCCGGCTCCGAAACAGGACGAAATGCAATCCTGGCTAATACTCCAAGCCGCCACGCCCGATGCTAAATTGCCTCTGTTCAACTTGAGCTTCTGGCATAAAGACAGCGGGGTGTACAGTGTCACCAGTTTTGACAACCAGTTGTTTCTCGACCTGCGGTCCGGGTCGCCGCGGATTGTTAAAGCACTGAGCTGCAGCGAATTTGAGCCCATCGGCGGCGCATGCTCTGCCCAGGACCAGGGTTGGGAAGGCCGCGATACACTGGATTGCCATTGGGATCCCGCATCCAACGACTTCCGCTGCACGATGACTTCTCCTTATGGCGGCCCGCACGCCGTTCGCAACGCGCAGGAAGACTTTTATCTGCTCTCGGACAAGCCCGCGAAACCACCCTCCGATTCACAGGGCTTCTGGCCCGACCTGGGACATCTCGCACTGAGCGTCCAGCAGAAACCGAAAACTCCGGTTCGGGGCGTCCTTGTTGGTGACCTGGGGCCCACCACTCTCCTCCAGCGTTTCAAAGATTTGCTACCCGACGCCGAGGTCTTTGTTTTTGCCAGTCCTGGAGCCGGTGACGTCTGGAATTCCCATTTGTCCTTGGTCACCGTCTCATCCGCCGGAAAAATCGATATTCAATCGATATCCAAATGGAGCATTTCCGGCGAAGAGACGGATGAGAGCGAAGCGCCCAAAGATTTTATGCCGCTCTTAGCGAAGGACTCGTATCAGACCCACATCCTGGAGCAACGGCCAGGATATCGCGCGTTTGATGCTGCTTTGACCTCCAATCCGGGGACGGGGCAACCACATTTAGACCACGTTCTCTATTGGATCGGACTCGAAGCCGTGGATGGAAAACTTGTGGCCAGCGCCGTGCGCGTGGCTACCGACGGCTATATTTATGGGGGCTGTGGCGCGGAATACCGCGAGGGCACTGCAACTTCGATTCGAAAGAAAGCCGGCGTTGCCGAGGCGACGCTACGCGTGCAGGGGCAGTTTGAATACGAGTACACGAACCCGTATCCGACGGAAGGGCCAAACTGCGTCTGGACCTGCCTTCTTCACTGGAAGGCTGGCGCCGGCTTCCGCGCTCGCAAACTTTCCGAAGACTGCAAGGCTGCTCATCAGGAAGTAATCATCACCGAGGATGGTGCAATCACCGGCAAGGACGCCAAAATTCCATAAGCTCTCGCCACGATGCCGTCAAATTCAGTGATTCACTTTGATTCCGGCGGCGCAGGTTTTCCGGCTGCTGGCATCATCGGCAATTCATACAGTTCGATCAGTACCTTCCCTCCATCCGGGGATGCCACCAGGAAAAAATTCACGCGCGTCCCGTCTGCTCCGGGCCGTGTGGCGGGATAAACGGACTTAACTCCAAATTTGTCTTTCAAGAGTAGCGTCGCGCGGTCCACATCCGCGCAGCGATACTCCACCTGCTGAAGACCCTCGCCGAATTTCGCCAGATATTTTGCGATGGCGCCGTCACCGCCCGGCTCGCGCGTCGTCAAAATATCCAGCGAGACGTCCGGCTTGAAATGCAGCCCGAATTCCTCCGCGTCCTCACTCGCCGGCACCTCTGCGAGCCTCGGCGTGCCGTTCGCAATTCGAATGCGCCCGAACGTATCCCGCTGCACTGCAATCCCGACGGTTATGGACGGATTTGGGCCAAATAAAAGCGGAGAAAGTTCGCTCTCACCCCACCAGCCGGCAATAGCAGATCCCGATGCCGCTCGGCCAAGTCGATAGATCTCAGCGGCGGCGGCGAGTTTCTTTGATTCTTCCGCGGACGATAACTCCGCAATGAATTGGGCGAGGGGGCTGGACATAGAACCGTCAAGAATTGTAGCGTGAGGGCGGCGCGAAGAAAAGTCGCAGCCCGATCGACGTTTTCAAAAAACGCATCGAAAACCATCTCTGCTGCATCTGAGGGATATGCCCAAACCAGTCTTATTAACGGTGGATGACGACCCGGAAGTCCTGCGAGCCATCGAGCGCGACTTGCGCAGCCGCTACGCCGATCGCTATCGCATCATGCGCGCCAATTCCGGCAGCGCCGGCCTCAACACGCTTCGCGAACTAAAAGCCCGCAACAATCCCGTCGCTCTGCTCCTCGCCGACCAGCGCATGCCCCAGATGGACGGCGTGAATTTTCTTTCCGAAGCCATGGAGATGCACCCGCTCGCCAAGCGCGCTCTGCTCACCGCCTACGCCGACACCAATGCCGCCATTGACGCCATCAACGAAGCCCGCATCCATTACTACCTGATGAAGCCCTGGGATCCCCCCGAAGAAAAACTCTTTCCCGCTCTCGACGACCTGCTCCACGACTGGACCGCGTCCTTCCGCCCGCCCTATGAAGGCATTCGCGTCCTCGGCACGCGCTGGTCCACCCGCTCCTATGAATTGCGCGATTTTCTCGCGCGCAATCAAGTCCCCTACCAATGGATCGACGTCGAACTCGCGCAAACCGACCCGGAAGTCCGCGGACTGGTCAACTCGCTCGGCCATGAAGCCGAAACGCTTCCCCTGATTCTTTTTCCCGACGGCGCGCGCCTCGCCGAGCCGCCCCTCCCCGCGGTCGCTGACAAGATCGGCCTGCACACGCACACGGAAACCAGTTTCTACGACCTCGCCATTGTCGGCGGCGGCCCCGCCGGACTCGCCGCCGCCGTTTACGGTGCCAGCGAAGGACTGCACACCGTCATGATCGAGCGCGAAGCCCCCGGCGGCCAGGCCGGTCTTAGTTCGCGTATTGAGAACTACCTCGGTTTTCCTGCTGGGCTCAGCGGCAACGATCTCGCCCGCCGCGCCGTCGCCCAGGCCCGCCGCTTCGGCGTGGAAATTCTTGCTCCGCAGGAAGCGGTCAGCATCCGCGCCGAAGGCCCGTACCGTTTCCTAAGACTCGCCGATGGCTTCGAAATTTCCTGCCACGCCCTGCTTCTCGCTATGGGAGTGCAATGGCGGACACTCGAGGTTCCCGGTATCGAACGTTTACAGGGAGCTGGCGTATATTATGGCGGCGGCACCACCGAAGCCATGGCTTGCAAAGGAGAAATCGTGCATATCATCGGCGGCGCAAATTCCGCCGGTCAGGCGGCCATGCATTTCTCCAAGTTCGCCGACAAAGTCATCATGCTGGTCCGCGGCGAATCTCTCGCCGCCACCATGTCACACTATTTGATCGAGCAAATCGAAAAGACGCCCAACATCGAAGTCCAGACGCGCAGCAGCGTCGTCGAAGTTCACGGCGAAACGCGCCTCACCGGACTCACCATTCTGTGTTCGACCACGGGCGTAAAGGAACAAGTGCCGGCCACCAGCCTCTACATTTTTATCGGCGCGCAGCCTCGCACCGAATGGCTAGGCAATTTGATCGAACGCGACGAGCGCGGTTTCATTCTATCCGGTCCGGACCTCCTCCGCGACGGAAAGCGCCCGCCGGGTTGGACCCTCGATCGCGACCCCGGCTTGCTTGAAACCAACGTGCCGGGTATTTTTGTCGTCGGCGATGTGCGCCATGGTTCCGTGAAACGGGTTGCCTCCGGCGTGGGCGAAGGCGCCGTCGTCGTGCAGTTCATGCACCAATATTTGGCGAAGGTCCAATGACGCACTCCACACAGGGAGCAAAACGCGCATGACTGAAGTCTCCGCGCCTTCTCCAGCTGAGGATCTCGTCGCAAAGCTGCGGACGATCCCCGTTTTCGCTGACCTCCCGCACCCAGACCTGCTTTGGTTCGTTGCTCAGTGCGAGGAGCATCGCGCCGCCGCAGGCGAAATCATCATGCGTGAGGGCGACCCTCCGAACTTCATGATGATCATACTCGAAGGCGAAATGCGTGCCCGGGCCGAGCATGGTGGCCCCGATGGCCCGGTTTTTGTCGCCAGCGCCGGCGAGGTTACCGGCATGCTTCCATTCTCGCGGCTCAAGGTGATTAGCGTCACTGGCCGCGCCGTTTCCCCCGCACATTACCTCGGCTTTCCTGTCGCTCATTTTCAGCAACTCTTCATGCGGTTGCCAGAGCTGGTCCGCCGGCTTGTCGGACTTCTGGCGGACCGTGTTCGCAACGTCACCCGCGCCGAGCAGCAGCACGAAAAGCTTGCGGCTCTCGGCAAGCTTTCCGCGGGCCTTGCTCACGAGCTCAACAATCCTTCCGCTGCCGCCCGCCGTTCCGCTGCCGCGCTTCGCGACTGCCTCGCGCGTCTTCGCCAGGCCGCGCGCACCACAAAGATCGGCCCCGATGATTGCGCGACGCTTGCGCAAACCGAAGAGGAAATCCGCGCGTCACTGACGCCCGCTCAATTCAAGGATGAATTCGCCCGCGTCGAGCGCGAAGAGGCCATCCAAGCCTGGCTCGAATCGCACAACGTCCCCGAAGCCTGGCAACTCGCTCCGCACCTCGCCGATGCGAATATCTCCGACGCCCATTTAGCGCGTTTCGCTGCAGCCGCTGGCGCGTCCGTTGGCTCCGAACTCACTCGCTTCGCCACGCTCCTGGAAATGGATCGCATCGCCGAGGAACTCGAGAACAGCTCCGCGCGCATCTCGGACCTCATCCGCGCCATCAAGGAATATTCCTATATGGATCAGGGTTCCTTGCAGGAAGTGGACATCCAGCACAGCATCGAAAACACGCTCACGATCATGCATCACAAGCTGAAGCGCGGAATTATTGTCACTCGCGATTATGCTCCCGGCCTTCCTAAGGTTTTGGCCAGCGGCAGCGAACTGAATCAGGTATGGACCAACTTGATTGACAACGCCGCCGACGCCATGAACGGCAACGGCAAACTCAGCATTCGAGTCGTTCGCGAAAACGATTTCATTCTCGTCGAAATCGCCGATAATGGGCCTGGCATTCCGCCCGAAGTCAAATCCCGCATCTTTGATCCCTTCTTCACCACCAAGGGCGTCGGCGAAGGCACCGGGCTGGGACTTGACGTCGTCAGCCGCATCATCAAAAATATCCGCGGCCAAATTAGCGTGACATCCGTTCCCGGCGACACTCGCTTCCAGGTTCGCGTCCCTATTCAACCTCCGGTCCAAACTCCCAAACCAGACTGAGGAAACCCCATGGCCGAAACCTGCACGCACCTCGATCAAATCAAGAACGTCAAGCCGAAAACAAAGGGCTGCGAAGAGTGCCTGAAGATGGGCGACACCTGGGTGCACCTGCGCCTGTGTCTGATCTGCGGACACGTCGGCTGCTGCGACTCATCCAAGAATAAACACGCCACAAAACATTTTCATTCCACCAAGCACCCCATCGTCCGTTCCCTCGAACCGGGCGAACGCTGGATGTGGTGTTACGTGGACGAATTGATGTTTGAAGACGACTGACTTCTACGCTTTTTCTTTGCCGGGATCACCAGCGACGCCACCAGCGCGATCAGCAGCACTCCTCCCACCACCAGCAGCGAAATGTCCACCGGAATGTGCACCCATGGCTCCCCGATCATTTTCCCTCCGATGAAGACCAGTACAATCGCCAGCCCCTCATCCAGGTAGCGCAAGCGATCGAGAACGCCCGCCAGCAGAAAATACAGCGCGCGCAGCCCCAGAATCGCGAAAACATTTGACGTGTACACGATAAATGGATCGCGCGTAATCCCGAATACCGCGGGAATCGAATCCACCGCCAGAGTCACGTCCGTGACTTCCACCACCAGCAAAACAAGAAACAGTGGAGTAGCAAATAGCTTTCCTCCAGTCCGCACGAAGAATCGTTCGCCCTCATACTCGTGCGTCACCCGAAGATGTTTGGTGGCGAATCGGAAAATACTGTTTTGCTCAGGATGGATTTCCACTTTCTTGACGAAAAACAGCCGCAGCCCTGCATAAACGATGAAAGCTCCGAGCAGATACAACACCCAGGAAAAGTGCTCGATCAGCTCCGCCCCGACGACAATCATCGCCCCGCGCATCACCAGCGCGCCGATCACCCCCCACTCCAGCAGCCGGTGCTGCATCCGCTCGTCCACCGCAAACGCTCGGAAAATCAACAGAAATAGAAACAGGTTGTCAACGCTAAGGGCTTTTTCAATCAGGTAGCCGGTAAAAAATTCAAGCGCCGGCTGATGTCCTCGGAAATAAAACACGCCAGCCCCGAATAAAATGGAAACGCCGATCCATCCGCAGCTGGCTAGCGCCGCCTCGCGAATCCCAACTTTGTGTGGTCGCCGGTGAAATACGCGTAGGTCCAGCGCGATCGCAAGAAGGATAAAAACATTGAACGCGATCCAGCGGAAGGGCGTCCCCATGGCGGCGGCGCGCAGCGGCGCTAAGGTTTGTAGCTCCGTGCCTCGGTGGAATTCAGATTGCTCAATTCAACCCGCGTCGTCTGTCCTGCTTGAATGCTCACGGGAATGTCCCAGCGCAATCGCACATCACCCGCGGCCGCGTTCAGGTTCAGCGAGCTAATCCAATACTTCCCGGGAGCCAGTCCGGAAATCGCCGCCTTGCCATCAAGGTCGGTGTCCGCCTTCGCCGCCAGGTAATTGATCTGCGCGGTATCCGGCGCCAGGTGCTGTACCCGTCTGTTACGCTCGCTCTGGATCGCCGCCCACTTGCTTTGCGGATTCACCCCGTCCAGTTCCAGCTCCACTCCCGACACCGTCTCGGGATACGCCTTGATGAATTTCTTGAGCGCCGCCAGGTATTCCGCTCTCAGCTTTTCGTATTTCTCGGGGTGTTCCTTCTTGTCCTTTTCCGTGTATTTCGGCTTCGGAAGCCCTTTGGTCACGCCTCCGCTGTTGGACCTCTCATAGGCGAGCAAAAACTCCGGAACCTTTAAAATGTCATCCGGGTTAAGCAATTTGTCCAAATCCGGCGCCGTCAGGTCCAGAGTGTCGTGATCCTTGAGCCACTCGCGCAGTTCCGGAGAAACCTTCAGTCCATCAATAAACTCTTTGCGCGGCGGAATGGGATCTTTTTCCTCCACGTCCTTGACGATATCCTCATAACTCTTGGTCAGCACGTAAAACGTGAATTGCCGCACCGGCTCCGGCTTCGCCGCGCTCGGGGTCACGCGTGCCGCCAGCTCCAGCCTGCCAGTCTCGCTTTGCCCCCGCGCCGCCCCTGCAAAACACAAGGCACACAACGCCAGGCCCACGGTGAAAATAGATGCTTTTCTCATGCGCAAATCGTAGCAGATTGTCACGCGGCCACGCACAAAAGCAGAAAGCAGGTTTCTTGAATCGGTCACTACTTCACGAACAACAGCAGAAAAATTCCAATCGCAAGAACCGCGAGCAGCAACGCCCCCGCGATCCGCCAGGCCAAGCTTGTTGGTGCGGCTGGGATTGGCCCGGGTGGCCTCCTCGGTTGAAGAGGCGGATCCAACACGCCAATGCCTGTGCGTTTCCGCGGCGGTCCACCGCCGCGCGCGAACGACGCCTGCGGCTCCGGCTCGGATTCGTATTCTGTAAACTCGTATGGCACGCCAAAAATGCTACTCCGCTGCCACAAATCTGTCTAGAAGAGCCGAAACACGGCCTCGACCGTAACCCACGCCGGAACGGCGCGCCGCGCTGCATCGCGCGCGGGAATAAATTTCCACCCGCGAACAGACTGCACTGCTCGGTCATCCAGCCCCAACCCGATCCCTCGCGCAATCCGGATCTGCGAAGCGCGTCCATCCGCTCCCACCAAAACCTGCAGCGTCACCGTTCCCTGCAACTTGGCCTCGCGCGCCTCGTCCGTGTATTGCGGATCCGGGCAATACCCGCACCTTGGCAGCACCACGCCCGCCTGATAGAACCCCGGCGGCCCGCCTTCTCCGGCCTGATCGCCTGGCGAACTGCCGATGGAATCTCCCGGCCCATTGCCGATCGTGTTGCCTTTTCCGGGACCAGAGGAATTATTTTGATCGCGCATCCACGGTAAACCAAGGTTGGCCACTGACGTCAATATCCGGGGCGCAGATGGATCCAGAATCGTCGGAGGAATCGGCAGCTCCGGATTCTGATTCTGCGGAAGCGTCGGTTTCAAGAGTTGGATCGCAGATCGCGGCGGGAGATTCCCTTGAGTGGGAGGAAGGAGATCATGCCCGGAGCCGCTCCCGGACCCACCATTTGGATTGTGACCGCGAAGACTGTCAAGAAAATGCGATGGCACCGCAATGTAACTCGGGATTTTTCCGCCTAGGGGAAGCGGATCAGGTTTTGAACCGGGTGGGTGGAGAGCGAGAATTGCCAATGCGCCGAGGATCACCGCGTGGCTCAGAATGGATGCGCCCTGCGCCTGGCTCGTGTGCGCAGACTTCTCCGCCCGAAGCAGGTGAATCGGCGCCCCGTTCGCGGATGACGTGAAAATTCTCGCGGGTGTAAGTAATTGCTGGAAATTGTCGCGGACGCGGTGCATCCAGGAGTCTCTCGACGGCTGCAGCGGAGCAAACAAACGCGAAAGCGGTTCGCCCATGGACAGACCTCCGCGAGCGCCTCCGAATTTAGCCGAACACCGGGTGGAGACGATCGGCGAATGCCCACTCAGAATCCCATCTCATCGGATTGGTTGCCCGCAACTGGCCCGTTGTTCGCAAGACGATTCAAGAAGTGCCAACGCGACGCGAATAGAAATCTTAGGGAGATTTGAGAAGACAGACCGCTAGGTGTCGAGATGACGCGACTCGAATGATCTTCGGAAATGTCTTGCTAATAGAGGTGGAACGTAACTTCAATCTGCACGCGGCAATTCACAGGCTTGCCGCCCGGTCCGACCGCCGCACGCATCTTCCAATTCTTCACCTGCGCCAGCGCTTTTTCTTCCAGCCCCAAGCCCGGGCCCTTGATGACCACGGGATTAATCACGCGCCCGTCTGCTGTAACCGTTACGTCCAGTAACACCGTTCCTTGATACTTCGCCTTGCGCGCTTCATCCGAATATTCTGGCTGCGGGCAGTAGATACACACAGGCGAGCCCACGCCATTCACGCCGGCGCGGAACGCACCTCCGCCGGTGCCGCCGCCTTCCCCGGGTCCAAGACCTCCGCCCGAGCCGCTGCCGATACCGCCAGCTTCACCCGTGCCAATGCCCCCGCCCCCGCCTGGGCCGCCCGAATAATTCACACTGGCCGCCAGCGGATCGCCCATGTTCGTCAGCGGCGGATTCGCCACTTTCAGATCAGGCGGGCCGAGCAGTGACGGATCCATCGGCAACTTTGGATTCGGATTCTTGAGCGTCGCTTCCGGTGGAGTGAATTGCGTCCACTTGAATTTCGGCGCGCGGCCCTTTGTAGGAGGCAATTGCGAACGGTCGCCACCGCCGCCGCCACCGCCGGCCTTATCCGCGCCCGCAGGTAGCTTCGACATATACGGCGAAATATCCAGTGGCGTAATGTCAATCTGCTTGTTCTTGGCTTCCGTCGAAGCCGGCAGCATATTCGTAAAAATTGGGATGACCAGAAGAGCGATGACCGCGACGTGCAATCCAACGGCGATTCCCTGGCTCCAGCCGAAGTTTTCATCCTTCGACCAGATGTCTTTTACTTTCATCGGCTTTACGGCAAAGGGCAGCGGCGCTTGCTTGGGAGGCGAGAAAAACTCCTTGATGCGCGTCCCGAAACCACCGAAATTCGCGCCCCAGGCCACAGCCAGCTTGCTATTGACAGGTCCCTTGGGCACAGGCTTTGCGCTCAGAAAATCCTTGAGGTTGTCGCCCATTCCGGCGCCAAACGACGTCTTCGTGAACGGTGCATCCGCGCGCTCGCGTACGTTAATCGGCCGTTCCGTCAAGAACTGCTTCAGATTCGACCAAAAATTGTCGGGGATAAGGATTTGGGGTTTGGCGAATTTCGGCACTGCTGTGGATGGCACTGGTACCGGCGCCTCGGGTGTCGCGGACACTCTGGCCTTTGCCAGTTCAGGCGGCAGAAGATTGATAATCTTGTCCGGCACAGGTCCCCTCGTTCTTTAGACGCAAAAGCACCGTCTTCGGTGTGCTTAACCGATAAGATTCGAGCCAGCCAGGAAAGGTTGCGCGCCCCCCATGGCTGACACCAACTCCTATTCATTGTAACATACGTGCTTACACTGCTTTCCGATGTTTCCGGCCGTACACCTGAACCTCCGTACGGTCAGTACTGAGCATACATCCCGCGGAGAGTACGCGATCCAATCGTGCCGCGGATACGCAACATCCATCGGCGGTTTGCAGGCAAATAAGGAGATTTTCAAGCGCTCACATCCATGGCCGAACCACTCGAACTGAAGAAAACGCTGAACCTGCCCAAAACGGATTTCCCGATGAAGGCCAGCCTGCCTCTGAATGAGCCAAAACAGCTCGATGCCTGGTACGCGGGAAGCATCTACGAGCGCATCCTCGAAGCGCGCAAAGGCAAGCCTCTATTCGTTTTGCATGATGGTCCACCGTACCCCACCGGCGAAATCCATCTCGGCACCGGCCTCAACAAAATCCTCAAGGATTTGGTTGTTCGAACGAAAAGCATGGCAGGGCACTACGCTCCCTACGTCCCCGGCTGGGACTGCCACGGACTGCCCATCGAAACCCAAGTGGAAAAAGAGCTGGGCGGGAAGGGAAAAGTTCCCCCCGCCGAGTTTCGAAAGCTCTGCCGTCAGTTCGCCACGCGCTTCGTCGAGCAGCACAAACGAGACTTCAAGCGCCTCGGCATTTTTGGCCGCTGGAACGATCCCTACCTGACCATGAGCCACGAATACGAGGCCACCATCGCCGGTGCGTTCCTCGATTTCATGGAGAAGGGCTACGTCTATCGCGGCCGCAAACCCGTCTATTGGTGTCTCGTTGATAGCACCGCCCTCGCCGAAGCCGAAGTCGAATACGAAGATCACACCAGCCCCTCCATCTACGTGCGATACAAACTCGTGCAGGACGGCGCAAACGCGGACAAGATTCCCGCAGAGCTCAAGGGCAAAAATGTTTACGCCATCATCTGGACAACGACACCATGGACGATTCCCGCAAGCATGGCGCTGGCGTTTAATCCGGCGTTCGAATACGCCGCTGTCGAAACAGATGGTGACGTGGAAATCGTTGCGCACCAACTTCATCGCACCGTTTGGGAAGCGATTGGGCGCAAGAACCCAGGAACAACTCTCAAGACGTACTCCGGCCAATATCTCGCGAGCGAAGCTGGTTTGCGATTCCGGCATCCATTTCTAGACAGAATCGTGCCCGCAGTGCTGGCAGACTACGTCGAGCTCGATCAGGGCACCGGAATTGTCCACACCGCGCCCGGTCACGGCGCCGAAGACTTTATCACTGGCCAAAAATATGGACTCGAAACGTACGCGCCGCTGGATGACAAGGGCGTTTATCTCGAAGGTCTGCCGGAATACAAAGGCAAAGATGTTTTCACCGCGAATCCCATCATCGTGAAACTGCTCCGCGATCGCGACGCGTTACTCGGCCATCACGAATACAAGCACAGCTATCCGCATTGCTGGCGCTGCCACAACCCCGTGATTTTCCGGGCGACGGAACAGTGGTTCATCAAAATGGATGCGGCTGCGCATGGAAAACAAAAGACACTGCGTCAGGAAGCGCTCGAAGAAATTCCCGCTGTGAAATGGATCCCGGCGTGGGGCGAAGAGCGCATGTACGAGATGATCGAAAAGCGCCCGGACTGGTGTGTCTCGCGGCAACGTTTTTGGGGCGTGCCCATCATCGTTTTCTATTGCGACGCCTGCGGCACGCGCCTCGAGGATTTCGCCGCGCTTCGAAACGTCGTGAAGTGGTTCGAAAAAGAAGGCGCCGACGCGTGGTACCAGCACACACCCGAGGAATTGCTTCCCGCCGGAACCAAATGCTCGTGCGGCGCGACAAAGTGGCGCAAGGAAAACGACATTCTCGATGTATGGTTCGATTCCGGTTCTTCGAATCTCTCCGTTCTAAAAGGCCCGGAGTGGCCCGCCGATGTTTATCTCGAAGGCCCCGACCAATATCGCGGCTGGTTCCATAGTTCGCTGCTCGTGGCCACGGGCGTGCGCGACGGCGCGCCGTATCGCGGCGTGGTCACCCACGGCTGGACGCTCGACGAACAAGGCCGCCCGATGTCCAAATCACTTGGCAACGCTCTGTACCCGATCGAAATTTGCGAGCGCTGGGGCGCCGATTTGCTTCGCCTGTGGGTTGCTTCCGTCGAATACCAAGCCGACGTCAAAATGAGCGAGCGCGTCATGACGCAGCTCAGCGAAGCCTATCGCAAAATTCGCAACACCTTCCGATTCGCGCTCGGCAATTTAAGTGATTTCGATCCTTCGCGCGACGCGCTTTCGAACGAGCATCTCGAGGAAATCGATCGCTGGATGCTCGATCGCACCGCTGAACTCGTGAAGAAATGCCGCGAATGGTATTCGAACTACGAATTCCATCGCGTCTATCACGCCATCCACGATTACTGCGTAGTGGACCTCAGCTCGTTTTATTTCGACGTGCTCAAGGATCGCTTGTACACCAAAGCCGCCAAGAGCAAGTCGCGCCGCTCCGCGCAAACCGCCGTCTGGAAAATCACCAGCGCCCTGGTGCGCCTGGCCGCTCCCGTCCTCGTCTTCACCTCCGAGGAAATCTGGAAGTATTTGCAGAAAGCCCCCGGCGAGCCCGACAGCGTGCACATGGCGCTATTCCCCGAAGCAAACGTCCTCGCTGGCGGAACCGACAAAGCTGCAGCCGAAAAATGGGAACGGCTCGCACAAGTTCGCGCCGCCGTCTTAGTCGTACTCGAACAAGCCCGCGCCGCCAAGACCATCGGCGGCGGCCTCGAAGCAAAAGTTCATTTGCACGCGCGGCCGGAAGCGGCAGGACTGCAAAAACTTCTCGAAGAGAAGCAATCCCTTCTCCCCGCGCTTCTCATCGTTTCGCAAGTCAAAGTCGAGCCGTCCCCAAGCCCCGGATCCGTTCCAGCCGAATCGTTGCCGGAACTTTCTATCAAGATCGAACGCGCCGACGGAAAAAAATGCGAGCGTTGCTGGAACTATTCAACTCATATTGGCGAAAACTCGCGTTATCCCACCGTCTGCGAACGTTGCAGCGAAGCCCTCGCCGAAATCGAACGCGACGGCTCCGCAAATGTGGCGGGAACCTAGAATGTTCTCCGCCTCTGCGTCCTTCCGTTCCTTAACTTCCTTTACTTCCTTAATCTCCTTTACATCATGAGCATTCCTTCGCGCCTTCGCTGGCTATGGCTCACGCTTGCCATCGTGTTGCTCGACCGCGCCACGAAAGCCTGGTTTGAAATGCAAACCACCGAAGGCTGGCGCCACGAACTCGTCCATCACTTTCTGTACCTGGTGCGCGCCAGCAATCCCGGCATCGCGTTCAGTTTTTTCGCGGATTCCACTTCGCACTGGACGCGGATCATTTTAATTGCCGGGTCAATCGTCGTGATCTGCTTTCTCGCCTGGTTTCTCGTTGCCGGAAGTGGCGGCACCACGCGCACAGCCGCCGGGCTCGCTCTTCTCCTTGGCGGCGCCACCGGCAACGTCACCGATCGCATTCTTCACGGCGCGGTCACCGATTTTTTTGAAGTCTGGTTCGGCACCTACCACTATCCCGCGTTCAACGTCGCCGACTCCGCTATCACCATCGGCGCCCTCCTGCTCATTCTCGATGTGCTCTTCGGGCCAAAACCCACGACGCCAAAATCCTGATCCAGGTGGTCGCGGAGAATTCGCGATCTCTCGCACTAGAGGTGTTCTTTTCATCCCAGCACAAGAGAATGCGCTGGAATGAAATTTCCGGATGAGATAATCTCCGCAGCATGTACAGGCGGCTCCTGATCTTTGGGATCTTCGGGCTGTTCTTCGTATTGGGGCTCAATTATCTTTTCGTTTACCCTCTGAACCAAGCCGTGAAGCGCGAAGCCGAGCGGCAGGACAAGCTGTACTGGAGCACTTTCAATCTCATCCAGCATTATGGCGTGCAGCCTGACGCCGAATCCGAGCTGAAAGTAAAGTTTGCCCTCGACGACGCCCGCGCGAAAGGCCTGAGCAAGACGCGCCAGCTCATTCTTCAAACTTATTTTCAGGACCTCCAACATTGCTTCCAAAGCGACCGCGCCGCCTGCAAAAAAGCCAACACCGACATGGACGACGCCATACGCGCCCCGCGCTGACGCGAGCGGCCCCGCCATAAAATCCGACGCGCCAGTCCCGTTCCTCGTAGTGGCGGGTCTTTAGACCCGTGTTTTTCATTCCAGACCGGTCTGAAGTCCGGCCACTACAACCCCCCCCACCGCATTCCGTATCTCTCTTCTCTGTATCCAGAACGCTTCCATTACAATCTTTCAGTGCTGCCAACCACTCCCCCTAACCGTCGCGAACTCGTCGTAGCTGCTGCTGATTCCGGCGCGCGGCTGGACCGCTTCATCGCGGCGGCGTGTCCGGAGCTCAGCCGGACGCGGGTGCAGGAACTGATTGAGGCGGGGCTGGTGCGCGTGGATGGGAAAGCGGCGAGCAAAGGGGCGGTGCATCTGCGCGGCGGGGAGAAAATCACGGTCGAGATTTCGGAGCGGCCGGCGATTGTTGCGGAGGCGGAGGCGATTCCCCTGGATGTGTTGTACGAGGATGAGGACGTCATTGCCATCAACAAGGCGGCGGGGATGACGGTGCACGCGGGGGCGGGGACCGTGTCCGGCACGCTGGTCAACGCGCTGCTGGGGCGCGGGCAGGCGCTCGCGCAGGGTGGCGATCCGCTGCGGCCGGGGATTGTGCATCGGCTTGATAAGGAGACTTCCGGCGTGATTTTGGTGGCGAAGAACGACGCGGCGCACGCCAAGCTTGGCGAAGCGTTTCGCCAGCGCGCGGTCAAGAAAACGTATATCGCGCTGGTGCAAGGCCAAATGAAGGAAAAAAGCGGGCGCATCGAGCTGGCAATCGGGCGGGATCCGATTCATCGCACGCGCATGACGGTGGAGCGCAAAACCTGGCACGGCGCGGCGATGGCGAATCCGCGCGCGGCACGAACGGACTGGCGTGCGCTGGCGACCATCGGCGATACGACGCTGCTCGAAGTCCAACTCCACACCGGGCGCACGCATCAGATTCGTGTGCACTTCTCCGCGCTGAAGCATCCAGTGGTGGGCGATACGCTGTATGGCGCGGCGCGGGAGCTGCGCGTTGGAAAAATCGAGCTGCCGGCGCTGGGGCGCAATTTTCTGCATGCGGCAAAGCTCGGTTTCGCGCAGCCGCGAACCGGCGCATGGATCGAGGTTCGTGCCGCATTGCCCACGGAGCTGCGCGCGTTTCTGGAGAAGCTCTCCGCTGCCGCCGGCGAGCCGCCCAGCCGAATTGACGCTGCGCTGGCGGGATACCTATAATCAATGCAAATGCGACGGACAATCCTTTCCCTGGTTTTAGCTTTGACGCTGCTTGGCATTCCGCTTACCGAACGGGCGCAGCAAACTACCACGGACACGAAGCCGCAGTCCGCGACACCGGCGCCGCCTGCTCCAACGAGCCAGGACTCTGCCCAGAAGAGCGATCAGACGATTCGAGTCCCGGTCAACCTGGTGGACGTCCTCTTCACCGTGCTGAACCGGCGCAACAAACTCGTGCCGGATTTGGAAAAAAGCGACTTCCAGGTTTTTGACGACAAGCTTCCTCAGGAAATCCGGTACTTCAGCAAACAGACCGATCTCCCCTTGCGCATCGGCATGCTGATGGATACTTCCAACAGTATCCGGGACCGCATCAAGTTCGAGCAGGATGCTTCGGTTAGCTTTCTTTTCAGTGTGCTGCGCCGCAATAAAGATGAAGCGTTCGTGATGACCTTTGACGACGAGCCGCAAGTCATCCAGCAGTTCACCGGTGATACCGGGGTGCTGCGCGATCAAATCATGAAGACGCGCGCTGGCGGCGGCACGGCCATCTATGACGCGGTTTACGATGCCTGCGTGAAGGAGTTGAGCCATCCGCCCCGTCCGCCGGGGGATCAGCCGGACGTGGTGCGCCGCGTGATGATCCTGATCAGCGACGGCGACGACAATTTATCCATGCACACGCGCACCGAAGCCATCGAGATGGCGCAGCGAACCAGCGTGGTCATTTACACCATCAGCACCAGCACGCAGTGGGTTTCGCCGGAGGAGACCGACCGGAACAAGACCAGCGACCGCAAGTATCTTAAGACCGACGGCGACCAAATTCTTCAGCAGCTTGCCGAAGAAACCGGCGGGCGCGCGTTCTTCCCGTATCACGTGGACGATCTCGATCAATCTTTTCAGGACATCGGCGACGAGCTGCGCAGCCAGTATTCGATTGCCTATCTTCCGACGAACTACGTGATGGACGGCCGCTACCACAAAATCCGCATTGAAGTGCCCGAGCACAAGGGCTTTCAGGTGCGCGCTCGCCGTGGCTATTTTGCCCGCGCTACTGCCAACATCCCGGTAACGCCGAAACCCGGCGGCGCCGCGCTTCAATAATCCGTTATTAGAAAACGCGATTCGGACACGAGCGGCTCGGGGGCGCTGCGGTTATCCTAACGGGGAATATTTCGCAGCAGCACGGCGTCGGAATCCGCGTGCCCGCGTCCGACTGCCAGCCGCGTTCCGTCTCTTGAGTAGGCGAAGCCGTTTATTCTCTCCGACGTGAAGTGCGTGAGCTGACGCCGCGCCGCGCCGTCCAGCGGCTGCATCCACAGATTGTCCACGCCCTTTTCCCGCACACCGTACAGAACGGCTTTGCCGGAAGGCATGAAGGCGAAGCGTGGCAGCCCCCGTGGGTCAAATTCCACAGACGTTTTCTTTCCGTCCTCGAGAAAATAAGAAACGAGCGTGGGGGTGTGATCCGATTCGCGGACCTCGAAAGTAACGACCGTTTTGCCATCTGGGGAAAGGTCGTAGGGCTCGGCGGTGGCCTTGATGACTGTCTCGGGAGCGCCGCCATCAATGGGAATGCGCTTGAGGAAATGATGGTCGGCAGCATCGACGAAATACAGCCACTTGCCGTCGTTCGAGCAGGTGGGCGCTCGGTCGTTGACGCCAAAGGTGAGCTGCTTCAAGTTTGTGCCGTTCGAATCAATCCGCCAAAAATTTGCTGTGGCGCCACCTGACCGGCCAATTGACCGAAAGACAACGTAGCTTCCTTTTCCGCAAGAGGCGGCCTGATCCATCACAAATTTCGAATCGGAGAAGACCACGCGACTACCACCCGCTGGGTTCACCATGCGAATCTCGGGGCCCTGGAGGACAAGAAGTTGAGAGTCGGGAGCCCAGTCCGTTGCCCAAAACGGCAAATTCGAATTCAAGTTCACGGGAGTGAAGCTCTCAAGTGATCCGGCGGGAGCTATCTCGATCTGGACTCTCCCCTGGCTCTGGTTTGCCGCGATGGTTTGGCCGTCCGCGGAGATGCTGGGATGAAAATAGCTGTTGGTATCGGTAGTCAATACACGGAAGTCGCCGCTGGGGAAAGAAACAATGCCGATTTGGCGACGGACAAATCCCGTTTCCGCGGAGGAGGCGGATACGAGCAGACCGGCCATATCCGGAAGCCAGTTGGGCTCGAAATAAATGTGGTCCTTGGTGACGGCCGCCTGCTTCACGGAGCCTGTGGCGACGTCCACGACGAGGAATCCGCCGATATCCTGCGTTGTTGGCTGGACGATGGGAATGACGATGGATTTGCCGTCGGGGGACCAGGAAAGCGTCAGGCTGTCCGTTTGAACCTCCTTGTGATGGAAGAGCTCGCGCTCCGAGGAGCCGTCGGGTCGCGCAATCTTAAGGTCGGTTACCGAGGAATCTCCGTGCTGGTGCAAATAGGCGAAGCGCTGGCCGTCGGGGGAAAAGGCGATTGGACTATCCACGTCCTTGATGAGTAGTCGGGGAGTCCCTCCCAGCATGGGAACATCGTAGAGGGAAGCGATGGCTTGTTCGGAATCCTCGCGGCGGACGAAGTAGATGTAATTGCCATCGGGAGAAAAAGTAAGACCGCTATAGCGCGTGGCAGCCGGAGTGACGACCTGGGTGTTGCTGCCAGTCGGAATGTGGCGCAGCCAGAGTGATTGCAGACCATTTTCGTCGAGTACGTGGAGAAGATATTTTCCGTCGGGGGAAATCCTGGCGAGGGAGACATGACCGTTGTTAGTGAGATTGTCGATGGACATTGCTTCGACGGGCAGAGTTTTTTTGTGGGGCAGAAGTGAGAAAATGCCGAAGGCAGCGGCGACGAGCAGGAGGAGGGTGGCTCCAACCACGAGACCGGTGCCAATTTTGTTTTTGCGCGCTGCCTCCACGATCACGGAGCCACTGGAGGGGGTGACAGGACGAGGCTCAGACGGGGGAGCGGCCGCTGGTACAACGGCGCTGACGCGAGCAGAAGACGCCGCGGCGGTTTTGCCCGAGTCAAGCTCTCGTTGCAATCGCTTCAAGTCGGCGCGCAGCTCGGCGGCGACTTGGTAGCGTACATCGCGATCTTTCTCGAGAGCCTTGTTGAGGATGCGCTCGAGTTCGACAGGAACTCCGGCGTTCAGCATGACGGGAGAAACCGGCGCGGCATTGAGAATATTGTCGAAGACGACCGCGCTGGTTGAGCCGGGGAACGGAAGCTTGCCGGTCACCATTTGATAGAGGACGGCGCCGAGCGAGAAGAGATCGCTGCGCGTATCGAGATCTTCGCCGCGGGCCTGCTCCGGCGACATGTAAGCGATGGTGCCGACCGCCGTCCCCGGACTGGTGAGGATGAGCGTCTCGGAATTGTCCATGGTCGTGCCGTGAAGACCGGCTTCGCGTTGCGGCAAAAGTTTGGCCAGGCCGAAGTCTAGGATTTTGACCGTGCCGCGCTCGGTGACGAAAATATTGGCGGGCTTGATGTCCCGGTGGACGATCCCTTTTTTGTGCGCAGCGTCGAGAGCGTCCGCGAGCTGAATGCCGATGTCCACCGTGCGCGGAATGGGTAGCGGGCCGAGCGGGAAAAGCTTGTCGAGAGTTTGTCCCTCGAGCAGCTCCATGGCGATGAAGGTGCGGTTCTCGTGTTCTTCGATGGCGTGGATGGTGCAAATGCCCGGGTGATTTAGGGCGGAGGCGGCGCGGGCTTCGCGCAAGAAGCGCTCGATCGCCTGCTCATCATGATGGGTGCTCTCCGGAAGGAATTTCAGGGCCACGCGGCGGCCGAGCTTGGAGTCCTCGGCTTCGTAGACGATGCCCATGCCGCCGCTGCCGAGCTTGCGGAGAATACGGTAGTGGCCGATTGTTTCGTTAAGCATTGCGAGTAGTTGAATTGAGGATGGTAGACGGTCGAGGGGCTGCGGTCAATTCCTTCGGGAAAAGAAAGCAGGGAAAAATTGAAAAATGGCAGACAGAGCAGAGAGGGAAGCCCAGAATCTGTGCCTTCCCTAGACTGTAGCGGCCGCCGAGATCCGGGAAGATGAACGAGAGGCCGCTCCGTTGGTCTTCGACCAGCTTCGGCGAAGCTCTTCGGCGCGGCGGATAACGCGGTCGACCACGTCCTCCGAGGCCAGTCCCGCTGGGCTGGCGTCCATAGATTTACCCGCGGGAGGAATCTCCAGTGCCTGCAGCTTTTCGAAAACGGGCTTCATGGCGCGAGCGGGGTTGCGGAGAAACTCCGAGCCGCGGATGCGGGTGAAAATCCAACCCATGCGCTCCAGCACAGACTGCCGGTCCATGTCCTCAGGGAGCTTTTCGAGCGGGTAGTAGCGATCGCCGTCGCACTCGATGGCCAGGCGATTCCCGTTCCCCTCAACGACCAGATCGATTCGAAACGTTCCAATTCTCCAGTGAGGAGTGACCCGGTACCCCGCCGCGGCGAGACGCTTCATCACTTCCCGTTCGAAGTTCGATTGCGTGCGCTTCTCCTTCTCTTCCAATGCGCGCATGAGGCGCGCGGGGTCTTCCGCGTGTTCGATCAATTGCCTGCGAAGATCGTCCGCTTTCAAATCGTCATGCGGACTCAGCGAATGAACGATCCACATCTGATCGCGGGCGCGGCTAGCGGCAACATTAAAGCGTTGCTTGAAAAGTTCCTGATCGCGCAGAGAGAGAGAGCCGCGCTCGGCGGTGTCAACCAGGGAAATGAACACCACATCGCGCTCGTCCCCTTGGAATTGCGAGGCGTTTCCGCAGAGCACGCGATGGAGTTCATAGCGGTCGGGGGAAACGTGCGCGCGAACCAGGTTGTCAATTTCGATGGCTTGCTCATCGCCAACCAGAGAAACCACTCCAAACGTCAGCGGCTGACCCGCGTCATTCTTCTTGTATTCGGGTTGCTCCATCGCGGCCGCCAGGAGTGAAGCGACGGTCTGGGCTTCCTGGCGATTGATCTTGCCATCACGGCTGGACCCGGAAACGCGATGCGCGATGGTGTGCGGCCGCAAGTGGACGCGGCTCGCGTCGCGCAAAGGCTTGATGCGGCCGTCGTAGGAAATCATGTTGCTGAACTGAATGATCTCCGGGACACACCGGAAATGTTCGACAAGACAAGTTGTGCCGCCAAACGACTGGCGCGCGAGATCGTAGATCGAAATCTGGCCATCATAGAGATCGGCGTTCGGGATTCCGCGGAGATACTGGAATATGAGGTTCTGAATCACGCTCAAATCCTGTCCGACCGCCGATGGGCTGACTTGCTCGTGGTCGCCCACTACAAGGACCGTCTTGCCCAGGTACAGAGCGACCAGCGCCATCACGTCGCTCTGGCTGGCTTCGTCAATGATGATGACGTCGAAGCGGGTCGTGCGCGGGTCGAAGTTTTCAACGACGCGGGAGAGCGGCATAACCCAAACGGGGACGGCCCCGCGGCACTCACTCATTTTTCTGGCCGCTTCGGCACGCAAAAGGGAAACGCGAATTCCGTGCCCCTTACCGATGCGGCGAATGGTATCCAGCCAGCCGACGAGCGCTTGCGGCTGCCGGGAAGAGGTGCGGCGCGCCTGTGACGACCAGGAGCGCTTGTCAATGAGCTCGACGGTCACACGGCGCAACTGCTCGCTCAACTTTTCAGTCTTGGCCTGCAAGGCTTCGAGCGAGACGCTGCCACGGCGATCGAGTTCATCGTTCAACTGCCGCCAGGACCAGGCGGAACCGGCGTCGCGCGGCGGCTCCCCGCGGCCATGCACCCCGGAGCGATTGCGAATCGCTCCGGCCCATGCCGGGGCAGCGGTCTCGAGCTTGGCTAGCAATGTGCGCCGCAAGTCCAGGTCCGCTTGTTTGCTCTTTAATTCCAGCAAGCGCTCGTAGGCTTCGCGGTAGTTATTGGAATCTTCGTCGTTCACCGCAGCCAGGAGCAGGCGGATCACTTTGGATGCCTTCGCTACGCGGGCTGCAAGTTTGAGCCGGTTCTTGAGATCTCGGAATTCTTCTTCCAGTTGAAGCAGTCTCAGTTTCTTGAAGCGGGAGTCCAAGATCGGCGGCAGAGCCTGTGTGACGGCAAGGTGAACGCGCGCCAACTCGCCGTCGGAACCGACCACCGCGGGCTGTTCGGCCAGGAATTTATCCCAACGGAAGCCGATGTCTTCTAGTCGCCGTTGCAAAGGAAGCCAAATCCGCTCTTGCCAGCCCAGGCAGTCCTCGATCGAGTCACAATACTGGATCAGCGTTTTTTCGACCTCTTCGCCCATTTCACTCGAATGTGGAGTCCCAAGAATCGCCACTTGTCGATCCCACCGGGCGCGGAGGTCTTCGCGAAGACCCCTGATGCGGAACATTTGGCGCAAGGCGTGAAAATGTTCGGGAAGGCGAGGGCGGGCACTGTTCACCTTCGTTTGTTCCAGGAATTGGCTCCAGGACTTGTGAGTGAAAAGCGTCAGCGAGCCAAGCTTGCCGCCTTCTTCCAGATGCCCCAGGATTTCGCCCGCGATGCGCTCCTGCTCCTTGGCCCCAGAATCGTTGGAACTTTCCGGGCCGTACTTGACGAACGATTCCTGAACGTTTGCGGCTTCGCGATGAACCAGCCGCACGAAGCTGATGAGCTGGTCCCATGGCTGCCGGTGCACATCGCCGTATTTGCCGGCGTATACCGCGGCGAGTTTCCATTTGTCCTTGCCGGAAAGAGGTTCGACCGCCTGCGCAAGAGCAGCGGCTAATCCTTCTATTTCTCCAGCCGAAGTTTGCGCCGCACCGGACTCCCACAAATCGGAACGCAGATCGAGGTCCTCCATCCCGAGACGATTGCGCTCGCTCACGCTGGCCTCGAACTCTTCCACTCTGGGAAGATCCTGCAGCTCGGGAAGATGACCGGAGAGTTCGTTCTCGTCTTCGCGGGAAATCGAAACACCCGTGCGATAAAGATCGGCCAGTTCACCGGCAGAAAGTGGCAGCGGCGCCACCGCGGCCACCGGGCCGGGAAGCCAGCCGAGCGCGTCCTTTTCCTGGACCACTTGGCGAGCGGCATCGGCGGGCACCCAACACTTCCCGCCAATCGCAATGGACCGATATTCGTCGGCGCGGGCTTCCGCCAACTGCGTCCGGATTTCATCGAGCTTTTTCAGGACGTCGAGTCGTTCGGATTCCAATTTTTTTGCTTCGAGTTCGAGAGATCCCGCGTCGGCCCGCGACAACCTCTCCGCGATCGACCCCACGGCGCTCTCCAGCTGTTTGCGGCTGTCCAGATCACTTTCCAGCAAGCTGACGCACAACGGACGCAACTCGGGGACAATGTGATGCCGCACCATGCGCAGCGCCTTCGTCGTGTGGCTCGTGACCAGGACGCTCTTGCCCTGCGCCAGCAAATGGCCGACAAGATTGCCGATGGTGTGCGTTTTTCCCGTGCCTGGAGGACCTTGCACCAGGACTCCGCCGTGTTCCTCGAGCTGCTTCGCGATTCGAATCTGTTCGGGATTGGCGGGTTTGCTCAGCAGCACTTCGCTATCTTCTGGAGCGGCGCCGTTTGCGGATGCGTCCGCATTTCCCGCATCATGAATCGGCGCTTCTTCTCCGACGATATTCAACAAGGACCAAGGCAGGTCTTCTCGAGTGCGAAGGTCCGCGAGGATGCCTTCAATCGCGGCTGCAAATCCCAGCGTGCGTGCGCGCAGGAAGAGGACCGGATCGCGCCCAATGCACGGGTCGCTGACTTCCTCGTCCGGCGCGCGGTCCTCGAGAAACTCTCCACGCGGCGAGAGCTGTACCACCAGCCGCTTCAGAAAGTCTGACGTTGAACCGTTAACAAGCGGATGAAAGCCCTCTTGCTCCAACTCCTCGCGGCACCGGCCGATCGCGCGTCCATCCACATCGTTCATCGATTGGAACAAAGCGGAGTAAAGCTCAACCGGATGGTCCGCTTCCGAAAGCGTGAATTCAGGGACCGATGCATTGAACTGCAATTGGAGCCGCTGAAGGAGTATCGGATGATAGATGCCTCCATCCGCGCGAGGCCAGCTCAAAATGCCGTCGCCTAAAACGAGCTCTACACGTTCCGCCTCGCGATCGATGCGGCCGTAGAGTGCGTAGAGAGATTCAAAAATTCTCATCGCCGCGCGCGCTGGCTTCTCGGATTTCACCCAATCAGTGCGGAGAGCCCTCCAACGCTCCAGGCTCGCCGCCCTGGCCGGATCGTCCGCAAACTTCATTGTCCTGGGCTCTGCCCCATTCTGTGGCGCATCCAACGTTTGCTTGACAGAGAAGCCGTTCGAAGGGTCGTCCCACCCGTCTTCCAGCCACCCGACAATTTCCTCAGGCGGCTCGGGCGGGCGAGTCAGCCGCGGCCGTTGCGCCTTCAGAACGTAACTTGCGCCGCCGGTTTCCACACCTTCGCTGTTCCCGTTCTTCGATTTCGAGATGCTGCCTTTCGCGGCCCCTCGTTGAAGGGAGGGATGTTCGGGAAGATCACGCAGCCAGAAACTCCAGGGCTGTTCGCGAATCTGGCGCTTGGCGGGATTGCGGTGCTGGTTCAGCGCTTCCAGATAGCGGAACACGCGTGTGAGTTTGTCCCGGGCGACGCGCAGTTTTTCGGCATCCATGGCTCGCTGCCTTCTTAGAAAAACATCTCGGGCCTGAGGGTGGGCAGAGGAGACTTCAGAATACCAACGTCACACGGAGAATCTCAATGGTACCTCGCTAGTACCCCTGGGGGACCATAAACTCGTAAATTTCCTGCCAGTTAGGCCGCGTCGCTCGTTGCGGCACCTCGGGAAGAAATTTCAGGACGAATTGCATTTGGCGAACGCCCGCGAGTAGATGAAACGAGGATCAATCTTTAGGGTAGAGCAGCTTCGCGTGTTGCCGAGTGGTTTCGATGCGAATTTTTGAGCCCTTGCGATTATTTTGAGGAGCTGCTGCTGCAGCGATGTAGCTGATCCGGTAGGCCGATCTTAGATGACCAGTGAGCATTTGCATGGTGGCGGCGAGCTGCTTTCCGGACTCAGGAATAAGAACTTCTCCGCCCGTTTTATCCGCAAACATCGCAGCTCGCTCATTACTAATTTTCACTGCTCGCTTATCGTGAAATCCCCCAAAGCCCTCGCGTAGCAAAACGGGGAAAATCGCGACTCCGGCCTTTTGCGCAGCGTCGATAGCCTGCTCAGGCTTGTGTCGGCTTGCATTGTCTTCAAAATCACTGAAGACCACATAGATCTTCCGACCGGGAGAACCGGCGAACTTTGCCGGGTCCGCAACGGTAAGGGCGTCAAACAAGGCTGTAGCACCATGATAGGTCGCCTGAGGAACTAGATTTAGTCCTTCGTCGATTTCCTCCAAGCTTCCGGTAGGCTTCGCCGAGAAATAAATTCCTGAGGCAAAAAGTAACACAAACCCTGTATCGCCTTCGCGCCAGACGGAGTGCACAAGCTCGCTCGCTAGCCGGGCCTCCTCTGAAATGAATCGATCTTCGTTGCGGCTACCGCTCGCATCGAAAAAAATGCCAAGAGTTAGTGGTTCCTTCATGGCCGGCGATATGGACTCAATCTTTAATTCCTGTTTGTCCTGGAAGATACGAAGCTCTTCACGTTTCAGATCCGCAATCGGCTGTCCATCGCTGTCGAGCGCAATAAGATCCAGCGTGACGGCGTTCGGTTCATCAGCACGGATGCGGTCTGAGGATTGCGACACTAACGCCGCGTGGAGTGATTGCGTCGCCGGAGCGTCATGCAAAACATACATCAATAGGGCGACTGCCGCGAAGGCAAATCCACTGAGTCGCTTCAACAATTCCATCACCCTTTGGGGGCGTAGTAGCCTTTGCGGGCGAGGACTTTCAGGTCGTGGTTAGCGGTCTCCACGTGGATTTTGCGGAATTTGCCGTCGAGCGCGGAGTTGGACGGGTAGTAGCCGAGCGTGTACTGGCTGCGGAGTTCTTCGGAAATTTCGTCGAACGCCTGCATCAGCTTTTTGTCGTTGCTGGCGTTGAGCACTCGGCCGCCGGTTTCCTCGGCGAGCTTCCTTGCCGCGCCGCCATTGGCGCCGTAGTGCGGGTCGGCGACGAGAATCACGTGAATCACGGTGTCGGTGCGCTGCGCGGCTTCGATGGCTTCTTCGATGCGCACCTTGCTGCCTTCGTCCTGCGCGTCGGATACGATCACGATGGCTTTGCGGCCGGCTTCGGTATTGAGCTTTTCTGAGCAGGCGAGATAAATGGCGTCATAAAGCGCGGTCCCGGTGACGGTGCCCGTGGGCACGGGGCCGGGGTTAATCCCTCCACCTCTCATGGAGACGTTGATGCGCGTGTGATGCACGGCGCGGTCGAGCTGCGCGCGGTCATCGGTAAAATCCGATAGCAAATCCACGTCGGTGTCGAATGACATCACCAGAGCTTCGTCGCCTTTGCGCAGCACACGGCGCAGAAACGAGCTGCCGGCCTCCTGAATGGGGCCGAGCATGAACTGCTCGCTGCCGGAAGTGTCCAGCAAGAGTGCGAGGGTAATGGGCAGAGTCACTTCCTTGGAAAAGAACGCGATTTTCTGGTCCTGATTGTCTTCCGTGATCTTAAAATCTTCCTGCTTGAGGTCGCCGACGATGCGCTTGTTTTTGTCGCGCACAGTAGCGAAAATATTGACGAGGTTGACTTGCGACTTGATAACCGGGCCCTGCGGAGCGGGCTCCTGCGGCATGGCCGGAGCGGCCAGAGCCCATACAACCAGCAATGCAGCGCATTGCGTCACAACTTTCTTGATAGAACGCATGTATACTTTCCTCGTCGAGAGATGCCCGGCCGGAAATGCCCGCTGGGATGTTGTCGCCCTGTAGGATGCGGCGAAACGCCACGATGGATGCGTGGCGGAAGCCACCCGAGCGGCTGAATCCGATAGGAAGTTTGGCCTGAGGACCATGAAAAGTCTACGAAAAAGCTCACTCCTGACTGGTGTACTGCTATTCGCGGTTGCCGTTTCGCTTACAAAACTGGGCGCGCAAGCGCCGGAACAAGGCTCGCCGCCCGCTGCTGCACCGCAGGGCCAGCAGACCGCACCACAGCAGGGCGCGCCCACCAGGATCACCATTCCCGTCAATGTCGTCGTCGTGCCCGTAACCGTTAAGGATGGCTCCGGGCACCTTGTCCCGGATCTGCGCCGCGATGAATTCCGGATTTTCGAAGACAACGTCGAGCAAAAAATAAGCTTCTTCAGCGTGGAGGTTTATCCGCTTTCGATGGTCGTGCTGATTGACAACGACCTGAAATCCAAGGATGAGAAACAGGTAGCGGACAGCCTTCGCGCGATCGTTGCAGGATTAAGCCTGAATGACGAGACCTTTGTCTGCCGCTTCGACCAGTTCTTTCATCAAGGGCAGGGCTTTATCACCGACCAAGATAAACTGCTCACAGAGTTAAAGCGCACCCAACTGGATTCGCAGCCTTCCGTGGCGCCCTCCAGCCCGGCCTTTAGTAACGCGCCATCCATCAATGGCCACTCCGCAGAGGGAGACGCGCCGAGCGTCGGTGCGGCAACCATGAACATCAAGGGCCAGCCGACCAAGGCTCTGGACGACGCCGTTTACAACGCGGCCCAACTCCTAAAGGACCGCGGCCGCGACAGGCGCAAAATTATCTTCCTGATTTCCGATGGCGTAAACGGCCCGAAGTTTAACACCTACAACTATTCAACCACGTTGAAAGAACTGCTTCGTTACAACATCGCGGTTTATGCCGTTGGCGTTGGTAACGCGTACTTTGACCGGAAATTCGAACGGCTCTCCAAGTACGCTCACGACACCGGCGGCGACGTCTTCTACGGCGTGAAAAGCCGCGCGATGGAGGAGCTGTACTCGCGGGTGACAGAGCAAGCCCGCAACGAATACACGCTGGCCTACGCACCCGCCGGAACTGACCGGGGTGCGGAATATCACTCCATTGAAGTTCGCGTGAAGCGCGATGGGCTAACCATCTTGACGCGCGAGGGCTACTACGCGGGAGCCACGCCGCGATAATTCGAACTCTTCGCGTATTTTGAAAGCCTTTCCGGAAAATTGCGTCAGGCCTTTGCCGGCGCTATTGCCGATCCTCCCAAAGCGCGCTCACGGAGATACAAGAAAAGTGGAAGGCCGAACGATACGCCGACGGTTAAGACTCCCAGGATTGGGAGCCAAACGAGCTTCACGCCCATCCGTTTGCCCTCGCTGCGAACAAATCCAAGCACGACCACGGCCGAGATCAAGACGTCCCACGCAAAGAATCCGCTGATGCGATTGGCGAACAGTTGCTGGACAAATAGCGAGGCGTTGAACCCGTTCTCCATGAGCCAGGGGACAAACTGCGAGTAGGGAAGCACAGCTCCGGGAATACAAAGGACCAGGTACACGTTTTTTCGATTCACGGATCCTTCTCCTCTTGTTCTTCTCCCGATTTTCCGTTTGCTCAGGCGCTCAAGGACTCTTCATGCGCCGGGCAGATTGGTTTGTATGCGCAACTTCGGCAAATGAATCCCGGCTTGGCGGAAAATTCGCCCGCGCGAATGTCCGCGGCCGTCTCCTGAACAATACGCAGCGCCTCGTCGAGTTGTTTCGCGTCACGCGTGGTTTCCTGCCGCTGATTGTCCTGCAGGTAGTGGAAAACCAGGCGCACGGGATTCCACTCAAAAATCTCTTTCCCTGCAATGGCGTAGACGCTCAGTTGCAGGTCTTTCTTCGCGTCCGCGTCTTTCTTTGCTTTGCCCGTCTTGTAATCCACAATTTCTACGTCGCTACGCCCCAGGGAATTCACCTGGTCGATGCGGCCCTTCAGAACCACGTTGTTTTCTACCGGCAGTTCGAAATTCTTTTCCAGCTCCAGCACCAGCAACGGCTCCTCCAGCACAGCTCGATGGAAAGCTCGCAGTTGCTCCAGCCCGTCTTTCTTGTACTCCCCTTCCTGATAATCGTCTTCGAAACCCGCGTCCGACCATTCCGTTTCGAAGATTCTCTGCACTTCCTCAAAAGGCAGGCGATTGCCTTTCTTGAACTCCGCCATCATCCGCCGGATCGTGGCGTGGATTACGCGTCCGAAGGTGAGTGTGGCCTTCGGTCCTTCTTGCAAGGACCAGAGCGATGAAAACAAGTAGCGCTGCGGACAGGACCGGTAGCTTTGCACCGCGGAAGGATGCAGTTGCAGTGGTTCCGGTGACGGCGGGTGAAACGTTTCCGCCCAATCCGCAATGCGCGAAAAAATCCTTGGCAAGCCGCCCGGTGCAAAGAGCGCGTTCTGCGCGATTCCGGCGTCCTTGTCTTCCGTCGACGCGGCCGGCGCCGGCGCAACCTTGGGAGCCAGTTGCAGCACGTCACGGCGCTTGATGGCCGGATCCATAAGGATGTCTTCAATGAACGGCGGCACCTTCGCTTTCCTCTCGGCCAGCGAAGTGATGGTCAGCCGGTCCTGCGCGCGCGTCAGCGCCACGTAATACAGCCGCCGCTCTTCCTGATGATGAAAAAGCTCTTCGGGCGCGCCTTCTTTCATTAACCGGGCGGGGAATTCGAAAACGTGGGAGCGTTCCGGTTGGGGGAATTTGTTTTTGTTTACACGCAGCACGAAGACGTGCGAGAACTCCAGACCCTTGGCACCGTGGACAGTCATTAACTGCACGGCGTCGCCGGGCATATCTTCATCCAGGGAAATAGTGCCGCCGGCTTGGTCGAAGAATTCGAGGTATTCCACAAACTCCGGCAATCCCCAGGTTTCGCTCTTCGGTTCCCAGGCTTTCACGAATTCGGGCAGGCGCTTCACGTAGGCGCGGTCTTGCGCCGAAGCACGAGCGTAGAGTTCCAGCCATTCGAGCAGGTCGGCCAGAATTTCCGCCGCCGTGCGCCGTGGCATGCTCTTACGCTGCTCGGACAGAAAATTCAGCAGCTCCGTCAAGTCGCTGGCCGCGGGTTCGAACGGCAAGCTCGCCTGCTTGGTCTGCAATTCGTCGTAAATTTTCTTGCGGTTCTTGCGCGCGCGTTCCGCGTAACGCACCAGGTCCGAAGGAGTCAGCCGCCACGCCGGCGCCGCCAGCACGCGCGCGGCGGCAATATCATCGTAAGGCTTGGCAATCAGGCGGAGGTACGCGATCAAATCTTTGACCAGCGGATGCTCCAGGATGGAAAGCTTGGAGATGACAAAAGGAATCTTGCGCTGCGAAAGCTCCGTCACCAATGCGTCGCGATGATTGTGCGCGCGGTACAGCACGGCGAAGTCGCGCCAGCGGCGTCCGGTGTGGTGGATGCGTTCGATTTCCTTGGCCACCCAGCGCGCTTCATCCTCGATTTCTGCCAGTTCCACGATGCGAATCTTTTCTCCCTCCTTGCGGCTCGTCGTGAGCACCTTTTTTGGAAAATCCACGCTCGTGGTGTTCATTCCGATGACCTGGCTTGCCACGCGCAAAATGTTCGGCGTCGACCGATAGTTTTCCGTGAGGCTCACACGAAACGGCGTCGAATCGTCTCCTTCGCGCCATCCGGCAAAACGCTCCAGGAAAAGTTTGAAGCTGCCAAAAGACGCGCCGCGGAAGCGATAGATGGCCTGGTCGTTGTCGCCGACGGCGAAGATGTTTTTCGTTTCGTTGGCGAGCAATTCCAGCAGGCGCAGCTGCGCGATGTTGGTGTCCTGAAATTCGTCCACAAGAATGTAGCGATAGCGGTTTTGCAGCGTTGCGCGAAGCGTGGCATCGCGTTCGAGAAGTTCAACGGCGCCGGTGATCAGCGAGCCGAAGGAAGAACGCTTCTTTTCGCGCAGCAATTCTTCACTGGCTTTGTACGCCCGCGCGATTTCCAGTTCGCGCGCCACCATTTCTTCGCGTTCGCCCAGTGTGTCCGCATCGAGTTGCGCGCGCTCGGCTTCCAGTTCCGCGGCAAGCTGTTCCGCATAACGCGCGTAGTCGCTGGAGGAGACCAGCTCATCCTGGCAGCGCGAAAAAAACTGTAGGAAATCACTCAGGAACTGCCCTGGCTCGGCCAGCCTCCGGTAGCGGTCCAGCTGCAGCCGGTGCAGGTTGCGCCGCAGCAAAATCCAATGATCGACCGTATCCAGCATGATGTGATCGGAATCCACGTCTTTGAGCAGCGACTCGCAAAAGGCGTGAAAGGTCTTGAGGGTAACGTCTTTGGCGCGCTCGCCCGCCGCCTTGACCACGCGCGACTTCATCTCTGCCGCCGCTTTGTCCGTAAACGTCAATCCCAGGATGTTTTCCCCGGAGAGCGACGCATCCGATTCCAGCAAGTGCCGTATGCGTTCGGTGATGACGCGCGTTTTCCCCGTGCCCGCGCCCGCAATCACCAGCAGCGGCCCGTCGCCGTGCGTGATCGCCCGCTTCTGCGCCGCATTCAGCTTTAGCCCGCCGTCACCAAGCGGCTCCATGTCAAACAATGTCGCCATCGACTAGAAGGGTAGCGGAATTTTCTCGGAAGAGGAAACGAGTGCGCGAAAAATTACAGTAGGGGTTTAATTGCGATGGCCAGACCAATCATTGCGAGGACGCCTAGTAGCCAAAGAATCCGCTCTTTTCTGCGGAGCCTGCGATCGGGGAAGAGTCTCTCGTATTCCTTCTCGAATCTCCAATTTCTTTCCGGCCCCAAAAATCCAAGCGGATATCCAATTCTTTCCTCAGCCGGAAGTCGCTCGTTCACCTGATTGACGCGGTCAAGACTAATTACCAGAGCCCACAGCACACATGCGGACATCACGCAGAAGCAAAGCAGGCTACCTGCGATCCTTATTGCTGGTGCCGTACTCAGGTGACCTGCGTCAAAAATCACGCTCATTGCCATCACGCTAATCGGAGGACCTCATCGCGTGCGAACCTGAGACGGATCCACCGGGGCAAGGTAGCATCATACAAATAAACGCGCACTGCTTCCCTTGCATTCTTCCGCAATGCCTCCCAAGTTGCGCCCTGCGTGAAAATATCTTCCGTCAGACATTCCGCGGAATAGCCACCTCCAACTTCTTGCGTCACTTCGAATATCAGTTCGGTCGTGGGTAATCTGTTCATCGCACGCCTCATTGTCGCGAGACTAGCACGCGGTTTCTGAGCAGGCAATTAAATCAAGTCACTGATGCCGGAGGCTCGCCATCATCGCTGCGATTTCTCGCCGGCTGCTACTTGCCAATTAAATTCGGCGGATTTTTTCTTGGGGACCGTGAGAGCTTCCCATTTGTCGGCGGACGCGTGCTTGGCCAGGAATACGATCTGGCCGACGTGGTAGGAGTAGTGGGCGACCTGGCGGTTGATCGCTTGCATGACGGAGTGCGGTTCGGTACGGATGGTGATCGTTCGCACCAAGTCTGCGTCGCTCAGCGGGGCCAGCGCGTCGAACAGATATTTCCAGCCGCGGTCCCACAGTTCGATCAGTTCGGCGCGCGTTTTTGGCGGCTCTTCGAATTCGGTGTCGCGCTGACGGTCCGGCTTTTCTCCGTCACTGGTCAGGAAATCGGTCCACCGCGAGCGCATGTTTCCCGACATGTGTTTTACGATGATGGCGATGGAATTGGATTCCGCGTCGAGCGTGGCGAAGAGCCCTTCGTCGGGGCATTGCGCCATGGCGCGTTCGCCGAGTTTTTTGTAGTAGTGGAAAAGATCGATGGAATCCTGCACGTAAGATGTTTTGAATTGGTGTGCCATAGCGCTATTCTCTGCTGTCTGTCGAGCGTGTCAACAGCACTCTGAGCCCTCGGCAAAATTTGTTAATTTTTGTTCATTCCAGGTTACCAATTAGCGGGTGCTTGCAACTAAGCCGGACAGACCGAACAAGCCGGGGAAGGAACTCCTGGTGCCTGAAAAAAAGTGCTTGACAGTTCGCTTTTTATTCGCCTAGTATCGGTGCGCTGAATTGCGGAATTCCACGAGGGAGGATCCCATGACCATTGGACAATCCATGCTGCCGGAATTTGACCAGGAAATGCAGAATACGCGGAAGACGCTCGAACGCTGTCCGGACGAGAAGTGGAATTGGAAGCCGCACGAGAAGTCCGGGACGCTGGGCTGGCTCGCCGGGCACGTTGGCACCGTCCCTGAGTGGATCACCATGACGATCAATACGCAGGAGTTGGACTACGCTCCCGTCGGCGGTCCCTCCTTCGAGCCGCCCAAAATCGCCAATCGCAAGGAACTTCTCGCAGCGTTTGATAAGGCTGCCGCAGAGGCGCGCGCGGCTCTTGCGGGCGTCAGCGATGCCGAAATTATGAAGGACTGGACGCTGCTTGCCGGAGGGCAGAAGATTTTCGCCATGCCGCGGGTGGCTTGCATTCGTGGAATGTGCCTCAATCACCTCTATCATCATCGCGGGCAGCTCACGGTGTACTTCCGGTTGCTCGGAGTGGCTGTGCCCGGACTTTACGGTCCGAGCGCGGATGAAGGGCAGCCGGGCGCGGCTGAAGCCGCGACGAATTAACCGCTGAACAACGCTGAGTAAATTTCCGAGGGCGGATAATTCTCCGCCCTCGGAGTTGTGTCGTCCGCAAAAGCCTCCGTTTTCCAATCGCGCTATAATGGTGTGTCTCTCCGCTGGAGGCTTCGCATGAGTACGGAAATCCCCGTCATTCTCTCTGCTGTTCGCACGCCTATTGGAAGATTTCAAGGCGGCCTGGCCGGATTCTCCGCGCCAGAGCTTGGCGGCAAGATTGTTGCCGAAGCGATCCGCCGTTCTGGTCTCGATGCCAAGTTGGTGGATGAGGCCATTCTCGGCAATGTGGTGCAGGCGGGGCTCGGACAAAATCCTGCTCGGCAAGCTGCGTTGAAAGGTGGATGTGACGCGCGTGTCGCGGCGATGACGATTAACAAGGTTTGCGGCTCCGGACTGAAAGCTGTCGCGCTGGCGGCGCAGGCGGTGCAGCTTGGCGAATCGGAAATCGTCGTGGCGGGCGGGATGGAGTCCATGTCCAATTGCCCGTATCTGCTGCCGCAGGCGAGAACCGGTTATCGCATCGGGGATGGAAAACTTGTCGATTCGATGATCAATGACGGGTTGTGGGACGCTTACGAAAATTTTCACATGGGGATGACGGGCGAGCTGGTTGCGGAGAAATACGGCATCACGCGCGAGGAGCAGGACAGGTTTGCTGTGGAGAGCCACCAGAAAGCGGTACGCGCGCGGAAATCGTGTTTTTTTGAAGCGCAGATTTTGCCGATCGAAGTACCACAGAAAAAGGGCGAGCCTCTGGTGATCAAGTACGATGAATCGCCGCGCGAGGATACCTCGATGGAAGCGCTGGCGAAATTGAAGCCGGCGTTCAAGAAAGACGGCACGGTGACGGCGGGCAATGCTCCCGGCACGAACGACGGAGCGGCGGCGTTAATTGTGACCAGTGAGCGGAATGCGGCGCGGCTCGGAAAAAATCCGATCGCCCGAATCGTCGCGCAAGCCGTAAGTGGCGTGGAGCCAAAGTGGGTGATGATGGCGCCGGTGGAGGCGGTCGAAAAATTGCTCGCAAAAACCGGGTGGGATCGCGACAAAGATGTTGATCTCGTCGAACTGAACGAAGCGTTCGCCGTCGCGGCGATTGCCGTTACACGCCAGCTCAAGCTCAATCCCGAAAAAGTGAACGTGAACGGCGGCGCCGTTGCTCTCGGCCATCCGATCGGCGCAAGCGGCGCGCGCATTCTCGTCACGCTGCTCTACGAATTGCAACGCCGCAACCTTAAGCGCGGCATCGCCGCCCTCTGCCTCGGCGGCGGGAACGCCGTGGCCCTCGCCGTCGAAAGATACTGAAAGCGTCTGCTTTTATGAAATATTGTCCCTTGTGCGGTGCCGAATACCAGGAAAGCAGCGAACGATGCGCTTCGTGCGAGGCCAAGCTGGTGGCCTCACTCGATGCAGAAAACGTGCGGATGAATCCGCCACGGCTGCTGTGGAAGGGCCGCGGCCTCGAAGAATTTGACATTGTCAACGCCGCACTCTTCGAGGCCGGAATTCCAGAACGCGCGGAGAGAACTCTTGGCGGGCTGATCGGCTCCATAGCGCACCGCGACTCCACGATTCACTTGCTCGCGTCGGATCTGGAACGCGGCTTAAACGTTGCTGCTGCCTCCATCCTTCATTGGACGACTGGGGCAACCCGCAAATTACGGACGCAGATTTGCTACAACTGCTCGTCCGCCTGTTCTTCATCACTTGCTGTGTGTCCGAGCTGCCGAGCGCAATTGATTGTCGAGCCTATCAACGAAGCAGAACCCACTTCGACGGCAGCGGTTCCCGGCGCCATCAAGTATTGTCCTCTCTGCGATACGGAATACGATGCCCAGTTTCAGCTCTGTACGATCTGTGGCGTGGGACTCGTTCCCGAAGAACTGCGAGGTCGGCCGCTCAGTGAAAAAGACCGGGGGGACCGTCTGGAAATGGTATGGCGAGGCGGTGATCCCGTAGCAGTAAGCAGGGTTGTCGCGCTGTTACGCGAAAACGGGATTCGCCACCACGTCCAATCCAGCAGCGACCACCTTGTTTTTGAACTCGCGATGCCCCGGCCCAAATATTTGGTCCGAGTCTTTCGCGGTGACTTGCCCCGGGTGAGAGAGATCCTCGACGGGGTTCAAGATAGCCCCTTCTTCGGAAACGAAATCAGTTCGGATTTTCCCGAGAAGCCTGACTCCCGCGTGACTGTCGAACGTCAGGCGTGGAATCCTGCCGCTGCTAGCATTGAGATATGGGCCGGCGGAGACGCGGCCTTCGGAAAGCTCCTTGAAGATTGCCTCTTCGAGAACCGGATCCCGTACCGGTCGGAGGGGATCGCGCCGGGGAGGCTCCGCTACTTTGTGGTTCCCCAGGATGAGCCTGCCGCTCGAGAAATCGTGCGGGAGATCACCGTATGACTCCCGCGAGTCCGGTCGATGGCGAAGCCTGCCTTTTCGAGAGCGCGGACAATTTCTCTTCCCTTGACGCGGGGAAGCCGGGTCATAGTGAGATTTGTTGGATGCCGACAAGTTCGAGCGGGCAGGGGTGGTTGTTTTCAGCTTCCAGGCAAAGCTGAATAACTTCGCGCACGCGTTTCATCAGCGTGTCAAGTTTCTTAGCCTGAGTGTGGCATCCACGGAGGGCCGGAACCGTGGCTACGTAAAATCCTTCTTCGTCTCGCTCGATCAACACCGTGAATTTTCGCCGTGGCTTCATGTGATTTCCTGGAACTCAAGTTTATCATGAACGCAGGCTAAGATTTGCCGGTGTCAAGCAGCTGTTCACAATCGCCGTCGGACACTTCTGAGAACTACTGAATCTGCAAACTAGGTAGAACTTCGCTGTATCGCTTCTTCGCTGGCAGGTGCTTTCAAATCGTTGCCGCAGTGGGGGCAAAATTTGTCGAGCTCGCCTACTTCGAGTTTGCATTGGGGGCAGGAGGGATGGAGGTTGCATTTGCAGTTAGGGCAAAAGTTGAAGCGGGCGTTTACTACGGTGCCGCATTCGGGGCAGGGGTAGGGCAAGGGCTCGCGCATCAGAAGATAGATGACGAAACCGATGAGGCCCCAGGTAGGCAGAAAAATGAGGACCAGGATGGTCCAAAGGGCGGAGTTCATGCCGCGGCGGCTGGCGTCGCGATTGACGTAGGCGATCATGAAAATGAAACTCGCGATGAACAGCGACATTAGGGTGACCACGCCGAAAAGCGCGAGCTGGGCCAAGCCCGGCATGTCCTTCAAGTCCGGCGGGAACATTTCATTTCCGTTGGGACCATTCCGGAACGAGGCGTTGATGGTGAGGGCGACACCTACCGCTATCAGATAGAGCAGGGCCACCAGGACCTTCAGCCAGCGCGGAACAATGCCAAACTCGCTCCAGAAGCGGAGCTTTTCCTTTCTCCGGCGCAACTGGTTGAGGCGCTTTCGCTCATTGAGTGAATCCGTTATTTTTTGCTGATAATCTGCCATATCTTTCCTTTCGCTCCACTCAAATCCGTTTATCTGCTTTGCCGCGTCCAGTCCGATTCGTTGCCCTGGCGCAGTTTCTCCATCAACACGACGACCACAAAGAACAGCGCGGGAATCGTCCACCACAAACCAAAGCCCAGTTCCCAGACGAGTTTCGGAACACCGGTGCGCTCCCCGAACCATTGGAACAAACGCCAGACATACGGAGCGCTGGCAATTCCGAAGGCCCAGGAAACGGCGCAGGCCAGCCAGAGCGCGCGGCGTTGCGGTTCGCGTTCGCGCAATTCCTGGGCGCGCAGCCGAACGCGGAATTGCGTGCGGCTGGCGAGCCCGCTGGGGACGGCGATAGCCATGGTCCGCAGCGAGCGCAGGGCATGCTCGGTGTGACGCGCGTGTTCGGCGCAGCGCGAGCATTCTTGCAGGTGCGTGCTGAGCCAATCGTGGTCGGCTGGAGGGATGCCTTCGACGCGTTCCTGTGCGATGAGTCGTTCGGCGCGTGCATGGATTTCTTGATTCATACGGCGCCTCCTTGCAACGCGCCACGGAGCGCTTGGAGTCCGCGGTAAAGGCGCGATTTTACGGTGGAGAGCGGGACGCTGAGGACGCCGGCCATCTCTTCGATTTGCAATTCTTCCTGGAAACGCAGGACGAGGACTTCGCGATAGATAGCGGGGATTTGGCTCAGTGAGGCTTGGACGTTTTCTTCGCTCTCGCGGCTCAAGACTTGGTGTAGCGGCGAAGGCTCCGTTTCATTCGCGAGTTGGAGCGGGCTTTCCTGCTCGGGGTCGGTCAGCGTGTCGAGGCTTTGCGGCTTCTTTGAGCGCTGCCAGTCAATGACCAGGTGGCGGGCGATGGCGAAGAGCCAGGCTTCAAATTTGGATTTGCCGTCGTACTGGTGGCCGCGTTCGAGGACGCGGATCCAGGTTTCCTGAAAAAAATCTTCGGCGCGCTCTTTGTTTCCGGTGATGTAGACCAGATAGCGGAACAGGCGGTATTGATACTGCTCGATAAGGCGATCGAGCAAATCCGGGTCGCGGCGCTGCAGACCGCGAGCGATGGATTTGGCTTCATCGGCCATCAGCGCGGAGAACAGGGAAGCTGAACGGTGTGCGGTCAGGCATGAAGTCGTGGCGCTCATTCTAACTGCACTACGGGCGAAGGTGACGAAAAGACGCAAGTGCGGCCCGGGGGGCCATTCGTCTGGAAATCCTAGTTAACAAAAACCCCTCCCCACCCCCGTTTCTCGGATGTCTGGCAAACAAAGGACTTTAAGCCTTTTGTTTTTGGAAGTGTGGCAAGGAAAGGAGTTATGGGCGCGTTTTGCGTAAGTGTGGCAAACAAAGAGCTTAGGGATAAGGCTGGCTGATTCTAAAGGAGTTGCAGACGCGAATGCACTCGAAAAAGTGGGGGAATTGGATGATTTGCCGGATGTGTGGCAAATGAAGGGCTTAGGGGAGAAACCCTGAGGCTTAGGGATAGGTGCCTTGGCCGGGGGAGCTGGCAGGGCGACCTTCCCACTCAACATACGCAAATTATAGCACAGTCGTAACATTAGTCAAGGATAATTTAGAGGGAATAGAGACAGATTAACGGTCATTGCCGTTGCCGGTGGCGCCGGCGACGTATTGCATTTTGCGGACATAGTCTTCGAAGGCTTCGCGACCGTTTTTGGTGAGGCTGCAGATGGTCAAGGGGTATTTGCCTTTGAAGGTTTTGGAGATGGCGACGTAGCCGGCTTCTTCGAGCTTGGCGAGATGGCTTGACAGGTTCCCCTGCGTGAGCCCACATTCGCGCTGGAGGTAGAGGAAGTCCGCCTCGGTGACCGCGTACAGCACGGTCATGATCATGAGGCGCGCGGGCTCGTGAATGACGCGGTCTAGCGTCGCCAAAGCTTGCAGATCGGGAGTCATTCTTGAGGCATCCTCGCCACTGGATTGCGCCGCACGTATAGAAAAAGAGTGGCCGCTCCATCCACAATCTTTACCGCACCCAGCCCACCCAGAAATATCCCGAATCGCTCGGCAAAACCAATGTTCAAAAGGACAACAGTTGCCGTCAGGCCCAGAATCGCCAGGAGTCTGAGCCAATTCCTGGAAGCGGAGCCATAACTGTTTGCCACGGCTAGGCCTCCGGCGAAAAGAAAAATCCACTTTGTAGATTGGAACATGAAAAGAAAGAGACCGGCCGCGATCGAGAAAAAAACCAAAGCGAATGTAAGAGTTCGGAACAATGATGGCTCCGCGGGCACCCCTATCGGTCCGTCTACGAGCACATACCCTGTACGCGGATAGACGATCTTGCCCTTGAGCCAGTCAAGAAACTTCTCGCCCGAATAGGGGATCGCCACAATCACCAGCAGGACTATCAGGAAACCGAAGAACGTCGATAGCGGCGGGTGAACATTCCAGTGCGGACCCAAGGCGAGGCCGTAGAGGATGTACGCCACTCCCGTGAAGATCCTCGTCAATCCGGCCGGGTCGATATTTCCAAGTGCTTTCCGCTTAGCGGTTTGCCCACTCTCCGCAAGCGGAGACGGAAAGAGCGTCATGCTTGCACGACCGGGTTGCGGCGGAGATAGAGGAGGAGAGAGATGAGGCCTTCGAGGAGGAACAGGAAGCCGACGCCTAGAATGAAGTAGCCGACGCGAAAATGGGGCGCGACTTTGAGGGTGTCCACGTAGAAGCCCACCACGGGAAAGCCGAGTACGACGAGGAAGGAGATGCTTTTGTCGGTGCGGGTGCCGAGCCAAAGGATGATGGCCATGACGAGGGCGGTGAGGGTGCAGATCCAGGAGATGTTGACGAACCAGATTGCCAGGGAGGTGGCGCCGAGGAGGAGGTAGGTGAGAGAGAGGCGGCGGTTACGGGTTTCGCGGGCGCGCTTGATTTCGGCGATGGCGGGGGCGTTGGGGGTCAAGTTCAGGGGTGGGGAGCAGGCAAGGCTATCCTTGGAGGCAAAGTAGGGGGAAGCGGCGTAGCCGGTTCGGGGGTAGGTGATGCGCGCTTTGAGCCATTCGAGGATTTGGGCGGCGCGAACGGTCAGCAGGAGGTAAATGCCGAAGCCAACGATGGCCAGTAGGGATGCGGTCCGGCTTGCCGAGGGGGAGCCGCTGTAAACGAAGTAGAAGCCGAATAGTATGGCGGAAATGCCGATCAGGAGCTGGGGTAAGCCGTCGGCGAACCAGTAGGACCAAGAGCGCTGTTCGGCGAGGAAGACGGGAGAGGTGGAGTTGGTCATGAGATGCTCCTTTGCCGCAATCTAGTTTGCCATACAAACTGGACTTGTCAAGAGGAGTTTGGGGGCGAGGAAACGGCGGGATGGGCAGGGAAAATCGCAGGCGCGTCTCGGGGAAATGAATTCTGCGCGAGTGCGGTGTAAACTGCCCGGCGTGATGATTTGTCCTCAATGCCATGCGGAGTATCGGGAGGGGTACTCTTCCTGCGCGGATTGCCATGTGGCGTTGGTTCATGATTTGCCGCGCCAATCGCGTGAAGATTCCGGCCGTTTCGGCCCCCCTCCTACGCCGGGCGACCCAGATCAGGATCCGTTTTGTTCGTTTTGGCAGGGGGACGATCCGCGGATTCACGCGGAGTTGTGCGAACTGCTTGAGGAGGAGGGCATCGCACATAAGACCATCCGGCGCGAGGATCATCTTTTCAATTTGAACTCTAAGAGCGCTTTTCAGATTGGCATTCCGTTTTCGCAATTCGAGAAGGCGGAGGCTGCGGTCAAAGAAGCGTACGGAACACTGGACGAGCATGAGGATGCGACTCGGCTGTTGCCCTATCAGAAGGGGTATGCATCGGGCGGTCGAAAGGCTTTTCCCTGGCGGCCAGCGCCACAGGGCTTCGCCAGCGCGCAAAACAACTTGGAGAATGATCAGGAGAACGACGTGACGCCTATTCCTGAAGCGCCTGCAGGCGTTGATCAGGCTGACGACTTGTTGGCCGGTTCCTGTCGAGAGGACTGGGATCCGGATGACGCTACGGTAGAGGTATGGTCCAGCGCCGAATCTTACCCGGGCGAGTTCATCGCGCAAGCCCTGCAGGAAAATCAGATTCACTCGCGCTTTGATCAGAGAAGGGGATACGCAATCTTTGTAATGCCGGAGGATGAGAAATGTGCGCGGGAGATTGTGCGCGAGATTGTGGAAGGTGTGCCGCCGGAATGAAATGGTGTGGCGGATAGTTATGGCGGGGACTGTGCCCCTGTGGACAGCGTTACGCTGGCGGAAGTAGTAGACTGGGCGTGCTCGACGGCTCCGTGTCCAGGAGGAAGCCATGTCATCGAAACCGGGTACAGCAAGGCGCAATGATTCTGCTTTGGGCGGGGGAGGATCCTGCGTTGCATGTGGCTTTGCTGGAGCAACTGGAAGCGGCGGAGATAGAGTATTCGGACAAAACACTTGGAGATGATGAGGTCGCGCCGACGGCAGATCCACTGCCGATTGACTGGAAGGCGCGATTCGGGTTTGAAGTTGCGGTGTCGTCGTCTGATCTTGCGGCGGGGCAGCAGATCCTCGAGGTGCTTTTGAGTGAAGAACCGGCGGAATTAGAAATTCCTGCGCAGGATGGGGCGGCGTCGGCGGAGCCGCCGCTGGTGGTGGCTACTGAGGAACATGGCACGGTGGAAGTTTGGAGAGGGAGCGACGAGCGGATTGCGCAATTCCTGACAGCGGCTATGCAGGAAAATGAAATTCCCCTGCACCTGGAGAATCCGGGGAGCGAGACGCGGATATATGTCTCGGGCGCCAATGAGAAGAGGGCGCGGGAGATTGTGCGGGAAGTGGTTGAGGGAGCGCCGCCGGCGTAGGTTCTTCGCTGTGGCTCATTCGAAACAAGCAGCAGTGGGGTTTCGTGTGCATTCGGGGTGGGCCGCGGTCGTTGCGGTGTCCATCGAAAAGGGGGCGCCGGTTGTTTTGGCGTGGCAGCGGGTACACCTGGTGGACACGTTTGCGTACAAGTTCCGGCAGCCGTATCACACGGCGGAAAGAATGCCGCCGGGGCAGGCGCGCGAGTTCATCGAGCGGATGCGCGAGGAGGCGAGGCGGCTGGCGCATCGCGCAATTGACGGGCTGCAGAGCGAGTTGCAGAAACAAGGCATTGCGCTGAAGAGCTGCGGTCTTCTGCTTGCGTCGGGAAGGCCGCTGCCTGCTTTGGAAAAGATTCTGGCATCGCATGCCTTGATTCACACTGCCGATGGCGAGCACTTTCGGGAGGCCATTGTTCATGCGAGCGGGCGATGCGGACTGGCGATGATGTGCGTTAAAGAGAAGGAACTCCTGGATCGCGTTGGACAAGTGTCCAGACTAAAACCGAGGGAACTCCTGCGCCGAATTACCGAACTTGGCCGCCCGCTTGGCGCACCGTGGTCGCAGGACGAAAAGTTCGCGACAGTGGCGGCGTGGCTGGCGATGGCTTCGAAGCCCTCCGTGGCTTTCAAAACCAGGTGAGCTAGTTTTGTAGTAGTCTCCTGCTCGAGAATGTTCTGCCCACTGTGCAAGGCGGAGTATCGGCAGGGATTTTCAACCTGCAGCGACTGCCACATTCCGTTAGTCTCAACGCAAGAAGAAGCGGCGGCCGTTGAAGTGGACAGGTTGTGGACCGGCGACAACCGCAAAAAATTCGAGGGCATCCTGGACGCGCTCTTGGATGCCGGTATTCCGTTTCGTTCCAGAGAGACTCTGAAATCGCAACCCTGGCCCTGGATTTCAATATTTTTGTTCCGGTTCATGAAGCCGCGTCCCACGTTTGAGTACAGGATTGATGTTTTCCATAAGGATCGCGATCGAGCTGACGATGCAATCCCCAAATCAAAAAGTGAGGATGACTTTGGTGACGAGGATGATTGAGACTGGGTCATGCTTGACCTATTCATCTTGCGCATGTTCCTCTTTTGCATGAGTGACGGAGACGAAGAATGGGGATTGATTCGATTAAGACGGTGGCGGTGCTGGGCGCGGGGACGATGGGGAATGGGATTGCGCAGGTGTTTGCGCGGTCGGGATATAAGGTGATTTTGCGCGATGTGGAGCAGAGGTTTCTGGATCGTGGGATGGAGACGATTGGGAAGAATTTGGATCGGGAGGTGAAGAAGGGGAAGCTGGCGGAGGCGGAGAAGGGAACGGTGCTGGGGCGAGTGCGGGCAGTGACGAGCATAGAGGCGATTGCGGAGGCGGATTTTGCGGTGGAGGCAGTGCCGGAAAAACTCGAGATCAAGCGGGCGGTGCTGATGGATGCGGACGCGATTCTGCGGCAGGAGGTGATCATTGCGAGCAACACGTCTTCGATTTCCATGACCACGCTGGGGGCGCTGACGAAGCGGGCGGACCGGTTTGTGGGGATGCATTTTATGAATCCGGTGCCGGTGATGGTGCTGGTGGAAGTGATTCGCGCTCTGCAGACGAGCGACGCGACGTTTGAAACGACGATGAAGCTGGCGGAGAAGCTGGATAAAAAGCCGGTGGCGGTGAACGATGCGCCGGGGTTTGTTTCGAATCGCGTGCTGATGCCACTGATCAATGAAGCGGCGTATTGTGTGATGGAAGGCGTGGCGACGGCGGAGGCCGTGGATGCGGTCATGAAAACGGGGATGAATCATCCGATGGGGCCGCTGGAGCTGGCGGATTTTATTGGGCTGGATGTTTGCGTGGATATTATGCATGTGCTGCAGGAAGGGCTGGGGGATCCGAAGTATCGCGCGTGTCCGCTGTTGAAGAAATATGTGGCGGCGGGGTGGCTGGGGCGGAAGTCGGGGAGAGGGTTTTATAGCTATGCGAAGTGATCCTACGGAGTCCTCGTCAAATGGGCTAATGGTATACTGCGCTCAGGAGAGATTGCTATGAGTCCCGCGGATAGCGTCATTGTCAAAAATCCGAATATTCTGGGTGGTACCGCGGTGTTTCGTGGGACGCGCGTGCCCCTTCAACTGCTCTTCGACTCTCTAGAACGCGGCCACACGCTCGAGCAATTCCTCGAAGGTTATCCCACCGTTTCCCGGGAGATGGCCATCGCCGCGCTCCAGGAAGCGCAACAGCTTCTATCCTCCAAGACGTGAATGCGGGTTCTTCTCGACGAGTGCGTGAACGAAGGACTGCGCAAGTACTTGCCCGGCCATGACTGTCAAACAGCACGATACGCGGGCTTTGCTGGACTTGAGAACGGTCAGCTTTTGACCGCGGCCGAGTCTGCAAAATTCGATGTTGTCCTGACTGTCGATCGCGGATTTGAATACCAACAGAATCTGGGGCAGCGAAGGATCGCGGTTGTTATTTTTTGTGGAAGGTCGGTCTTGCTTGAAGACCTTGTGCTCTTGGTTCCGGATTGTCTTGCCCACCTGAAGTCCATTCGTTCGGGACAGGTCGTCCGGATCGGCGAGTGAAGGGGAGCGGTGATTAAAGGCGAACATAAGGCGAAATAAAATGTTTGCTTTTTGTTCGCCTTGGTGGTACGTTGCTGGACGCGGTTTTCAACAGGTGCGCGATGCGTGGTTTTTCGAGCGGTGTTCTAAGCTGTCTGGAACGTGAGAGACTCGAAGAGGAGCTATGCGAGGCTCGCACTCGGGGACGGAACCTTTCCCGGCTGCGGCATCTGAGCCACCGGGAGCGGGTGGCCTTGGATGAGCGGGAACAGGCGGCGCAGATACGGCTGCGGGACCACGACGCGGAGCACGGTTGTCAGCGGTAAGCGGGTTTCAGGCGGTACGAGGCTGGCCGGTGAAAAAAGATAGCGCGGAGATAAATCGAGTGGTAAACTCCACACTTCGTAATTTAATGGCTGGCTGTTTTAGCGCCGCACAAAAAATAGCCGTTTTACGACCGCACTTGAAGTCGAGCGTTTTATGACCGCACCTGAAGATGACCGGTTTTTGGTCGCACTTGAAAACGGGCGCGGCGCTTTCCCGGCGCGGCGTCCAGGCCATCGGCCCGGCAGTCAAAATTTCCTAATTTCCTCCACCGAGGTGTGACATGACAGAAGAAAAAGACAGGTTGCTGGCAGCGGCGATATCGCAAATCGAAAAAGACCACGGCAAGGGCGCGATCATGCGCCTGGGCAGCCGGGATGTTCTGGTCCCCGTCAGTGTGATTCCCAGCGGGTGCCTCTCGATTGACGCGGCGCTGGGCGTTGGCGGCTTCCCGCGCGGGCGCGTGATTGAGATTTACGGGCCGGAATCGGGCGGCAAGACGACCATGACGCTGCACGTGATCGCGGAAGCGCAGAAGCTGGGCGGGCAGGCGGCGTTCATTGACGCAGAGCATGCGCTTGATCCGGTGTACGCGCGGAAGCTGGGCGTGGACGTGGACAATCTCCTCGTTTCGCAGCCGGACAACGGCGAGCAGGCGTTGGAAATCGCGGAGACGTTGATCCGCTCGGGCGGCGTGGACATTGTCGTGGTGGACTCTGTCGCCGCGCTGGTGCCCAAGGCGGAATTGGAAGGCGACATGGGTGATCCGCAGATGGGCTTGCAGGCGCGACTGATGTCGCAGGCGCTGCGCAAGCTGACGGGTATCGTTTCGAAGTCGCGGACTTGCCTGATTTTCATCAATCAGATTCGCGAGAAGATTGGCGTGATGTTCGGGAATCCGGAGACGACGACGGGCGGGCGCGCGCTGAAGTTTTACGCATCCATGCGCGTGGACATTCGGCGCATTCAGGCCATCAAGGAAGGCGACAAGGTGGTCGGGTCGCGCACGCGCGCGAAAGTGGTGAAGAACAAAGTGGCCGCGCCGTTCCGCGAAGCGGAGTTCGACATTGTTTACGGCGAAGGAATTTCACGCGAAGGCGACTTGATTGATCTCGGCGTCGAAAAGGGCGTGCTGGAAAAGAGCGGCACGTGGATCAGCTTTGGCGGCGAGCGCATGGGGCAGGGGCGCGAAAACGCGCGCGTGTTTCTCAAGGAGAACAAAGACATCCGCGACAAGCTGGAAAACGTGCTGCGGAAAAAGCTGGAGATTCCGATACCTGGCAATTCGAATGCGGCTGTACCTGGACCGAACGGCCACGCTGCCGCCGGGCCGGCGGAGAAGTCGCCGATGAAGGCTTCGGCAGCGGTCGCGGGGGCGGATGCCTCCAAGGCGCGTCCAGCGCGGTAAGAAGCTCCATTTGAACAACGAAACCGGCCCTTCTGCAAGCACGCGGAAGGGCCAAGTTTTTTCGCTTTAACTGAAGTAGTCAGGCAGGATCCTCAAGTACACCCGCGGACGAGACCCGGAGAAGGCATCGACCGTCGCAAGATGCGACGGATTTCCCATTGGCTTTCCTCAGCCCGTTGACGTCTACAGGGCATAAGGACAGGTGACTGCCCTGACGGTCAGCTATTCAAAACAAAGCACATAGCCTCGTACTGGGCCTGACTGCCTATTGTCGTACCCGGGTAGGACAGTCTAGACTATGTCTCAGACTGAGAGGAGAAGTTCCTCTTGGGGGCAGTTGAGGACAGACGCGCGGACACTAAGTGGCATCGAATCAAGGACGCGCTCAAGTGGCCGATGAGGTGCAATAGTAGCAAGCGGCGCATATAACTCAGGAGTTTGGAGTTGGCGCCGACGCACGGTTCTTTTGAATGTGTGTTGACCGTGAGGACAGGGTAAGGTAAAAATCATGCCCCTGTGGATTTTGGCAAGGGCAGGCCAGAGACGGTTGACCGCGTTGCGGTTACTGTGAAAGAGGCAGAGCTGGTGAAGGAATTCGGAAAAGCAACAGTTGCAATGATTTTGGCCACGCTGTGCGCCGTGCCGGCGCCTGCCGGAACTGGCACTGGGCAGCCCACAGCTACAGCTCACCGGACGGCTTCGCGCTACCGCGGCGTCCCTACGTTTGCTGATTCTTCGAAGACGGATGATGGCACGTACGACGATCCAGTTGTGCGCGCGGCGGCGGTTTCCGCGCTGGGCCGTTACAACGGCGCGGTCGTTGCGGTGGATCCGAACACTGGCCGCATTCTTACCGTCGTGAATCAGAAAATTGTGTTCGGCGACGGGTACATTCCATGCTCGACGATCAAACCCACTATCGCTCTCGCGGCGCTGGAAGAAAATGTGATCACGCGCGACACCATGCTGCGCGTTGGCCGCCGCAAGTACATGAATTTGACGGACGCGATGGCGCATTCCAACAATGAATTTTTTGAGCAGCTTGGCACGCGCATGGGGTTTGACACGGTTTCGAAGTACGGGCGTCTGCTAGGCCTCGGAGAACTTGCTGGCTACAACCTGCCCGATGAGCATCCTGGGTCGTTTCCAACCGCGCCGCCGGCGTTGGGCGGAATCGCGCGCATGTCCAGCTTCGGCGAAGGGATTCAGGTGACGCCTCTGCAAATGGCGGCGCTTTCCGCGGCGTTCGCGAATGGCGGGACGCTTTATTATTTGCAATACCCGCACACGCAGGAAGAAGTTGAGAATTTTACGCCGCGCGTGAAGCGCGAGTTGAATATCGGGCTGATCCTCCCGGAAATCCGAGAAGGAATGCTCGCAGCGGTTCTGTATGGCACGGGCAAGTCGAGCTTCGATCGCGGCGGCGATGAGATGCCGCTGGGGAAGACGGGCACTTGCGACGATCACACCACGCCCTCGAAGATCGGCTGGTTCATGACCTACGCGGATGAATCGCATCCCAAGATTGCGATCGCGGTTCTGCTGCGCGGAAACACTCGCCGCGTCAAGGGACCAACCGCCGCGGAAGTCGCGGGGCGCATCTACCGCAGGCTGCGCGAACAGAATTATTTTGCGAATCCCACGCCTGCCGTGGCCATGAATACGGGACGCTAGACCAGTTCGGAGTTGCGGATTTTTTGTGGCGCTGAGGAAAATCTTCTCAGCGCTTTTTCTTTTGGGTGATCCGCTTGGACAAGTTTCATCATCTTCCCGCACCCAACTCGGCAGAGGTTAAGGGGCCATGGCAGGTGGAGGATTGAGCGCACAGGCAAGGAAACAAGTTTGACGTGCGGAGGAAGTTGGGACAAAAGAGAGGAGTGCGTTAACCTGCCAAGGCGGGAAACGAGGCGGGTCGGAACGAGTCGGGCGCAGTTGGTTCAAAGGCAGCAGCGAGTGGCTTTGGGGGAAATGTGAATCGTCGCTCTTTGTTTTTGATTCTGGCGGTGTGTGCCGGAGGGGCCGTCCTTCTCGGATACGTTTTCAAGCAGCGGCTGGCCACGGCTACGGAGTTCGACCGCCAGGTAAATCTGGCTAACGCAGAGGCGGCGCGCATCCGCGAGCAAGTTATCCTGCCCACCGAAAAAAAGGTGCCTGCGGGAGATAATTTCGCCGCGGCGCTTCAAAAGTTTGGTTTGAGCGCGGAAGAGGCGGCGAATGCCTCGGCCGCGGCGCAGCGCACGTTCAATCTGCGCCAGGTGCGTGCCGGAAACACAATCACCGTGGGGCGCTCCGTGGAAGGCATCCTGCGCGAGATCGACTACAAAATTGATACCGACCGCATGTTGAGGATCGTCCCGGAGGAGCAAGGATTTTCCGCGCAGATCAAAGAGATTCCATCAAAGACCGAAGTTGCCGCGGTGAGCGGACGCGTGGACGATTCACTGTTTAACGCCGTAGAAGATGCCGGGGAATCCGCGGAACTGGCTATGCGCCTGGCGCAAATCTTCGGGTACGACCTCGATTTCTACACGGACCCGCGCAAGGGCGATACGTTTCGCATCGTGGTCGAGAAAAAGAAATATTCTAACGGCCAGACCGCCAGTTACGGAAGAATTCTCGCGGCGGAATACGAAAATGCGGGAAAGAAGTACCAGGCGCTGTTATTCCACGATCCGGCCGGCCAGCCGGGATACTACTCCGCCGACGGAAAGTCGCTGCAGAAGGCGTTCCTTCGTTCACCGCTGAAATTTGGAGCGCCGGTGACCTCGCACTTCAGCAAGGCTCGCTTTCACCCCATTTTGAAGGTCTATCGGCCACACATGGGGACGGACTACGGAGCCCCCATTGGCACGCCGGTGCAAACCATCGGAAGCGGGCGCGTGGTATTTGCCGGACGGAAGGGCGGCGAAGGAAATATGGTGCAGATCGCGCACGCGAATGGGTACGAGACGATGTACCTGCATTTGTCGCGCATGTACGTGCGCGCCGGCGAGCACGTGGAAATCGGCAAGACGATCGGCCTGGTCGGAAGCACGGGGCTCTCCACGGGGCCGCATCTCGACTTCCGCATTTTACAAAAGGGCGAGTACAAGAATTTCGAGAAGCTCGGCCTGCCCCCGTCCGATCCCATCACGAAGAAAAATTGGCCGGAATTCGCCGCTATGCGCGAGAAGTGGCTTCCGGTGCTGAAGAATCCAGAACTGCTTCAAGCCGCGGATGTCCCCGCCGGTAGCGACGCCCGCTAAGCCAGCCACAAACTAAAAAATTGCTGCGGAGTACGAAGTGGGCCGCTCTGCTGTGGTTAATAAATAATCGGAAGCTTCATGAGATCCGAGGCTTTTTCCTCGGTCACTCGAAGCACAACCAGGGTGCGATCGTCATGGGGGGCGGTGCCGGGGCCGCTGTGGTTGTCCGTGGCTTCGAGGATGCGTTCCGCAATGCAACGAGCAGATTCATGCCGGTCGAGACTTGAGAGAAGAGCTGTTAGACGATCAGGGCCAAATTCCTGCTGCTCCGCGTTTTCCGATTCGAGAATGCCGTCGGAAGCAAAGAGCACGACGTCCCCTGGCTGCAAATCCACAGTGGTTTCGTCGTACTCGACTTCGGCGAGCAGACCAAGCGGCACACCCTCCAGGCGAATGGCCTTTACATGTCCATCACGCACTAGCAGCGGATAGGGGCCGCCGGCGTTGGCGAGCATGAGCCGGCGCGAGGAGGCGTCATAGATGGCAAACAACATGGCAATGAAGCGCGAGTCCAGGCGCGCGCTATACAGCCGCCGGTTAAGAAGTGACAGCATGCACGCCGGGTTGCAGGCCTGATCCACCACGATTTCTCGAACGGTGCCGATGGCGAGTGAACCATAGAGAGCCGCGGCCGTGCCCTTACCGGAAACATCGCCGAGCGCCACAGCGAGCCGGCCTTCGCCGTACGGAAGGAAATCGTAGAAATCGCCGCCCAATTCGCGCGCTGGAACGTAGGCTGCCGCGAGGTCGAGGCCCGGCACTTCTCGCGCACCGGTCGGAAGAAGCTGTCTTTGAATTTCACGCGCGGTGTCCAGATCGCTCCGCAGCAGCCGTTCGCTCTCGCGCGCATTTTCGTAAAGCCGGGAGTTCTCCAGTGCGATAGCCACATACGAGCCAAGAGTCGTGAGGATGCGCTCATGTTCCGCGGTGAAGGCATGAGGCGCGGTGCTCTCCAGATCCAGAACGCCGATGAGGCGGTCCTGCAGGAAAAGAGGCACGACAATTTCGGAACGCGCGTCCACGCCGGTTTCGCAGCGGATATAGCGGGGGTCTTCCGTGACATCATTGATGCGCACGACGCGGCGCTCGCCGGCGGCGATTCCTGTGAGGCCTTCATGAAGCGGGAGGCGCAGCCGCGCGGGAATGGACTCTTCGTAGCGCATGGCAAAGACACTCTCGAGGAGTTGCGTTTGCTCGTTCCAGAGCATGACGCTGAAGACGTGGTAGTTGACGATTTTCTTGACGCGCTCCGCGACGCGGCGGAGGAGCTCCTCGCGGTCCAGGATAGAGGTCAGCTCGCGGCTTACCTCGTAGAGAAGCGTCAGGGTTTTGGCTTGCTCGGGGAAGGCCAGGAAAAGACTCTGGGGCACAGGATCTGCATCGCCCAGAAGAGCGAAGGAGCCGAGTCCTGTAGATTCATCCATGGAGGGAACTCCGAGTCTGGCCTCTATTGGATGTAACAGAAGACGCGGCGTTGCACAAATTAATTTGCAACCGGCTTGGGGAACGGAACCTGCGTGCCAATTTGGACGTGCATGCTCGCACTTCGGAGCTTATCGCCAGATTCTTGTCTGAAGAATATTTCATGAAAAGTTCGGTGCTTCCAGTGTGGTCCTTACATTACTATTTTAGTCCGGCGAAAGAATGCCTCGGGACAAAACAACGGGATGACACCCAAAGCGATTCTGGTGATTGCGGCATTCTTACTTCCCTTTTCCTCTTGTAGACTAGTGTTGGGGCAATCTTCGGCGCTGCCTATGGACGGAAGCGCGGCGAATAGCCACGCGGTAGCTGCCGCGGAGGATGCGCAGCGCGTCGACATTCTCCCGGTTTCAGGCGTGGTGTTAGATCCTTCCGGAGCATCCATCGTAGGGGCGCAGGTAATGCTGCTCGCCGCGGACGGAAGAGAGCTGGCGCGAACCACAACCGATAAGGAAGGGAAGTTCCATTTTGAAGACGTCCGGACCGGAACGTACAAAGTCGATGTGCAGGCCAACGGCTTCAGCGGGAAACAGATTGATATAAAGGTGACAGCGAAGGCCACGCCCGCGGTGCGAGTCGTTCTGCCGATTGCAGAACAGAACGAAACGGTTCGCGTGACTGGGAGCGATGCCACTCCCCAATTGAGCACGGATGTTTCCGAGAACCAGAACGCGAACACGTTGGATCGGTCCGCTTTGGACCGCGTGCCGGTGTTTGATCAGGACTACATCACCATGCTTTCGCGGTTTCTGGATGACAGCGCGATCGGCACCAACGGCGTCTCGCTCGTCGTGAATGGTATCGAATCAAACGGGCCGGGGGTGCCACCGTCCGGAGTTCAGGAAGTGAAGATCAATCAGAATCCGTATTCGGCGCGGTTTGCGCGGCCGGGGCGCGCGCGACTGGAAATCATCACCAAGGGCGGCACCCCCACTTATCACGGTTCGGTCGATTTTCTGTTCCGCGACGCGGTGTTCGATGCGCGAAATACGTTCGCCGTGGGGAAGCCTCCCGAGCAGCGCGAATTCTTCGACGGATCGCTGACGGGGCCCATCGGAGACGATAAGAAAACTTCGTTTCTTCTTGCTCTGGAATGGGATAAAGACGACAGCCAGGCGGCGGTGGTCGCGACGGGCGTCAACGGCGCGATCAACGAGAACGTGGCGCAGCCGATGCGCCATTTCTTTGGATCCGGACGCGTGTTTCATGACTTCAGCGACAACGACCACATCTGGATCGGCTATTCCTTCGAGCATCAAAGCAATAAGAATGTAGGCGTTGGCGGCAATGTGCTGCCGGAAGCGGGGACGAATACTACATTCCTGGAGCACGAGGTCAATTTCAGCTACCGTCACATTTTTTCGCCGAAGTGGGTCAACCAGTTGCAATTCCTCGTCGGCCACTATGACGCGCCAGTCTTCAGCCTGAACGAAAATCCGCAGATCGTAGTTTCAGGTTTTTTCACGGGCGGCGGTGCGCAGGCGGATTCGCGGCGGACGGAATATCACTTCGATGGCACGGATTTCCTCACCTACGTCAGCGGAAAGCACCAGCTGGTTTTCGGCGTGGATATACCGGACATCAGCCGGCGCGGCGCGGATGACTTCACGAACATGGCTGGGACCTACACGTTTGACAGCCTTGCGGCGTATGAAGCGGGGCAGCCGGCAACCTATTTTGTGCAGCGCGGGCTGGGCCATCTGGTTTTCCTCGAGAAAACGGTGTCTGGATTTATCGAGGACACCATTCGAATCAAGCCAGGTTTTTCCCTTTATCTCGGGGCCCGCTACTACTGGCAAAACTTTTTTCACGATGACCCGGACAATTTCGCGCCGCGCGTAGGTTTTGCCTGGGCCCCGGCGAAGAACGGCAAGACCATTTTTCGCGGTGGAACGGGCGTTTTCTACGATCGCACCGGGCCGCGCCCGATCGCGGATCTTCTGCACTTTAACGGAGTGAATCTGCTGCGATTCATTGTTTCGAATCCGGCGAATCCTCCATTTCCTTTGACGTATCCGGTCACGCCCGCGGAATTGGTGGGAGTGCCAACGAGCGAAGTGGTGTTGGACTTACGTTCGCGCATCCCGTACACCGTGCAATACAGCTTCAGTGTCGAGCGGCAGGTAACCGCGAAGAGCACGTTCAGCGCGACATACGTCGGTTCGCGTGGGATCGATCTCTTCCGCTCGCGCGACATCAACGCTCCCCTGCCGCCCTATCCCGACATCGTTCGTCCCGATGCCAACCTCGGCCAGGAACGGCAAATCGAATCGGACGGCTATCAGAAGAGCAACGGGCTGGAACTGACGTTTCGCGGGAAACCGAGCCGCTTTTTCAGCGGGCAGGTGCAGTACACGTTGAGCAAAACCTACAACAACACGAGCGGGATCACGTATTTTCCCGGCAACAGTTATTTCCCTTCGGCGGATTGGGCGCGCTCAGATAACGATCGCCGGCACAAATTCGATTTGCTGGGATCGACGCAGGCGACAAAGTTTTTCTCGGTTGGCGCGGCACTTTCGCTCTATTCCGGCAAACCCGTTAACGTGACGACGGGTTCCGACGAAAACGGAGATGGTATCTTTAACGACCGGCCGCCGGGCTACACGCGAAATTCTCTCCACGGTCCCGGGCTGATTAATCTGGACTTAAATATTGAGCATGATTTCCTGCTGACGAAAGGAAAGAAGGATGGGCCAACGCTGACCGTTGGCTTGAATTCTTTCAACGTGCTGAACCATCAGAACGATGTGACTTACGTGGGCGTGATCTCTTCTGTTTACTTTGACCGTGCAGTTTCGGCGCTTCCGCCGCGGCGCATGCAGCTCAACCTGCAATTCAAGTTCTAGGCGCTTGGCGGACTTCTAATTCTTCAGTGAATGCGGGGGAATGGAAGCGAAAGCTATTTCACTTCCCAGGTGTCGCCCGCGCGAAGCAACTTTGTAAGGTCGCCGGGGCCGCGCTTGGCGATAACGTCCTTGATCTGCTGATTCATCACGTCTTCGTAGCGTGGCACGTCGCCCCACGCGCGGAAAACGCCAATGGGCGTCGGAAATTCCGGGCGATGCTCCATGTGCGAGAGCTGGAAGGCATACGCGGGCCGCGGATGGTGCGCATCGTGAACGATCAGATCGGACTCGGCAACGCCGTTGCCGAGCGCGACGACTTCTAAATCGCCGTCCGCTTTCCGGCGAATCCCCTTGTCTTTGTTTTTCCCGAAAATCATGGGCTTGCCATGTTCCAGCTGAAGAATGTGCTCGCTGCGCGCGTCGCGGTCGGTGAGTGAGAACCATGCGCCATCGTTGAAAATGTTGCAGTTTTGCAAAATTTCCACGTAGGCAGAACCCTTGTGCGCGGCCGCGTGCTTGAGAGTTTCTTTCAGGTGTCCCTGGAAGACGTCAACGGAGCGGGCAACAAATGTGGCTTCGGAACCGATGGCCAACGAGACGGGATTGAAAGGCCGATCCAGCGATCCGAAGGGCGTGGATTTCGCCTTTTTGTTGATTTCCGAAGTCGGCGAGTACTGCCCCTTGGTCAGTCCGTAAATTTTATTGTTAAACAGCAACACCTTGATGCCCACATTCCGGCGCAGCATGTGAATCGTATGATTGCCGCCGATGGAAAGCGCGTCTCCGTCGCCGGTTGCCACCCAAACTTCCAGTTCGGGGCGTATGGCTTTGAGACCAGTCGCTACGGCCGGTGCACGGCCGTGAATCGTGTGGAAACCATACGTGTTCATGTAGTACGGGAAGCGGCTGGAGCAGCCGATGCCGGACACGATGACGAAATTCTCTTTCTTGATGCCGAGCTCAGGGAAAACGGCCTGTACAGCGGAAAGGATTGCGTAATCTCCGCAGCCGGGGCACCAGCGCACTTCCTGGTCCGTCTGAAAGTCTTTTTTCGTTAGCGGCGTGAGAGGCGGCGGCAGCGTTGCGGTTCCCATGGTCGAGTCTCCTAGAGTCCCAGCACTTCTTCGATCTTCTGTTCCAATTCCGCTTGCTTGAACGGGCGACCTTGAATCTTGTTGAGGCCGATGGCGTCCACCAGATACTTCGCGCGCAAAACCCATAAGAGCTGGCCCATATTGAGTTCCGGAACCAGAATTTTTTTATAGCGCTTGAAGACATCGCCCAGGTTCGACGGCAGGGGGTTGAGATGCCGCAGGTGTAGATGTCCGATCTTGCGGCCTTTGGCGCGCTGTGCCTTCATCGCCGCGGTGATGGATCCGGCGGTCGAACCCCACGCAACGATTAGCAAATCGCCTTCGGGATCTCCTGCGGGAAGCACGTTGGGGATATCCTGCGCGACGGCAGCAACCTTTGCCGCGCGGATACGAACCATATTTTCGTGATTCAATGGCTCGTAGTTGATGTTGCCGGTCGGATCCTGCTTCTCGAGGCCGCCGATGCGATGCTCGAGCCCGGGCGTACCCGGAACTGCCCAGGGCCGCGCCAAGGTCTGCGGATTGCGTTTGTATGGAAGGAATCCGATGGGATCACTCGCAAACGTCACGGGGAAATCCGGAATGTCCTTGAGATCGGGAATGCGCCAGGGCTCCGCGCCGTTGGCCAGGTAGCCGTCCGAAAGAATGATGACGGGTACCATATATTTGACGGCGATGCGGCACGCTTCGATGGCCACCCAAAAGCAATCTGCCGGAGTCGACGCAGCCAGTACGGGAATCGGGGCTTCGGAGTTGCGGCCGAAGAGCGCTTGCAGCAAGTCGGCTTGCTCCGTCTTGGTCGGCAAACCGGTGGATGGCCCGCCACGCTGGATGTCGCAGATGACTAGAGGAATCTCGACGGCCACGGCAAGGCCCATGGCCTCTGTCTTCAGCGCCATGCCGGGACCCGAAGTCGTGGTAATGGCAAGTGCGCCTGCGTAGGCCGCCCCGATTGCGGAAGTGACCGCGGCAATTTCATCTTCGGCCTGAAACGTCATCACTCCGAAGTCTTTGTACATCGAAAGTTCGTGCAAGATATCCGATGCTGGGGTGATGGGGTAGCTGCCCTGAAAAAGTGTCAGCCCGGACTTCTGCGCCGCAGTGACGAATCCCAACGCCAGCGCCTGATTTCCGCTCATACTGCGATACAAGCCCGGCGTGAGCTGCGCCGGAGGAATTTCATAACTGGTTTGAAACGCTTCCGTGGCTTCGCAGTACGAATAGCCACCCTTCAACGCCAACTTATTTGCTTCCACGAGCAGCGGCTTGTTCTTGAACTTTTCCTCAACCCATCGAACCGTCGGTTCCATCGAGCGGTTGTAGAGCCAGTAGCACATGCCCAGCGCGAAAAAGTTTTTGCAGCGATCCATGGACTTGGCGTCCAGGCCCAGATGCTCGAGCGAACGCCGCGTCAGCCGTTCCAGCTCCACCGAAAAGAGACGGTACTTGTCCAGCGAATGATCTTCCAGCGGATTCGAAGTCATCTGCGCTTTGCGCAGGTCGCCCTCTTTGAAACTATCGCTGTTGACGATCAGAATTCCGTTGGCTTTCAGGTCGGCAACGTTGACTTTCAGCGCCGCCGGATTCATGGCGATTAAAACGTCGATCGCGTCGCCGGGCGTGTATACCTCGTTTGAGGAAAAATGCAGCTGGAAGCCGCTGACGCCGGGAATCGTGCCGGCAGGGGCGCGAATTTCCGCCGGATAGTCCGGAAACGTAGCAATGTCATTGCCGTACAGAGCGGCGGTATTGGTGAACTGGCTGCCGGTGATCTGCATGCCGTCGCCGGAGTCGCCCGCGAAGCGAATGACCGCCTGATCCAGCACTTCGCGCTTGTGTTTTACCGGTGGAACTTCAATGAGCGTAGACATTCCTGTCCCAGGCCTCCACAGAACGATGAAATCCCCCTACCCCGGAGGATTGCGGCTCAGTCATAAGGATGAGGCGGTGCGGTGAAAGGATGGCTTCTGAAGCAGCCCGCCAAGAGCCGACACCCAGAGGATATCACACGGGAACGCGCGTGGCAGTGCGAGAGTCGCTCTTGCGCCAATGTGTCCTAACGAGAAAGACTTGCGGAGCGGCGCGGTGGTGACGTTCCCAGAAGGGGGCCAACGAGGCCGCGAACTGAATTTTTTTCACGATAAGCATCCACGGTTCCCGGAGGCGCCATGAAAGCAAATGGCGCAAGAAACACGAAAATAAAAAATGAGACTTGACGTTCGCTTTCTTTTCGCCTAATGTGGCTGTGGAAAAAGTCGGAAGGTGGAGGCGCACACATGCCCCTGACGAAACGGCAAAAGGAAGTTCTGGATTACCTCGTCTCGTTCGAGACCAAGCATGGCTACGCGCCGAGCTTCGAAGAGATTGGCAAGGGCTTGAAGCTGACGTCGCTGGCCACGGTGCACAAGCATATCACCACACTCGAGAAGAAGGGCTTCATTCGCCGCGGTTACAACCAGAGCCGCTCGATCGAAATCGTGCAATTGCCGAAGTCCGTCAAGGATCAGGTGATGGAGCGAAGAATCCAGGAGCTTCCGCTCGTGGGCCGCATCGCCGCCGGACGGCCACTGGAGGCCGTCGAAGAACGCGAGACGCTTTCGCTGGGCGATTTTGCGCGGGGTGGCAATTCCTTCGTTTTGCAGGTCAAGGGCAGCTCCATGATTGAGGATCACATCATGGATGGCGATTACGTCGTTTGCGAGCAGACACAGGTCGCCAATGCCGGAGACATCGTTGTAGCTTTGATTGGCGGAGAAGATGCTACTTTGAAGCGCTTTTATCGCGAAGGCGCGGGTAAGATTCGTCTGCAACCGGCCAATTCCGAGATGGATCCCATTTTCGTTCCTGCCCAGGACGTCAAAATACAGGGCCGGGTCATCGGCGTTCTTCGAAAGTACTGAGCCAAAGCTCGCTGTCTCTCCGTCTCAGCCATTTCCTCAGCGTATTCTTTGTTCTTCCATCCTGGAAGGGCTTCTGCCTCCAAGGAAATTTCATCCTTCATTCCGTTCCAAATTCATTTGTGACAGAATCCATGGGGCATTAAAGCTGTATCTCATCGCGGCTGAGCTTCATCTATAAATAGGCGGTCGATCTCGTTCAGCGGCCAGGCGCAGAGTCCCAAAATTCCAAAGTAACAGAAGGGCGAACTTGTCCTCGAAACGCGAAAACATTCTGATTGTTGATCCAAGTGACGCCTCGCGGCAGTCGCTGCTCGAACTTCTGCGCTCGGCTGGCTATGAGGTCGCCGTATCCACGTCCCAAGGCGAAGGTTTCGAATTCGTCCGCAACACTGGAGTGGACCTGCTGATTCTCTCCGCGGACCTCGCGGATATTCAGTGCTGCGACGCACTTGCCGAAATCAAAGGCAATTCTTCCACAGCCGATACCCGCGTCATCCTGATTACGCGCGGGGGCGGCGCCGAACGCGCCCGCGGCTTGGACCTCGGTGCTGACGATATTCTCACTCCGCCCTGGGAGCCCGCCGAGATGCTCGCCCGCGTCCGCGTGCAGCTGCGCGACAAGCACTCCGTTGCCGATCTCCGCGAGAAGACGCGTATCGCCGATGAGGGCCGTGAAGTGGCGCAGACCGCTTTCCAGGCGCTGGCCGTCACCGAAAAGATGACCCGCGATGCTTTCTCACTGGAACGCACACTGAAAGTCGGAGTGTCTGCGCTCTTTGTCCTTGCCCTCTTGATCGGCGGAATTTTTATCCTTTATTCCCGGCGCGCCGACAAGGAAGCAAACCGCGCGTATTCCGTGATCGCGCAACTGGAGCGTAGCGCTCACCGCCAAGAGCAATTGGTCGCGGATGCCCGGAGCGCGCGCGCTGAACTTCAGAAGTCCGATGGCCTCCAGCAAAAGCAGCAGCTGCTGCAGCAATCGGATGAACTGCGGCAGAAAATCGCGGGCGCGCAGGGCGACGAAGTCTCCACGTTGCGCAAACAGCTCGACGAAACCACCAGCCGCCTGAAGCGCGTGGAAACGGAATCGGAGTCTGCCGAAGACGTGATTCGCGCCTACGCCCCGAGCGTCTGCCTGCTGCACGTCTCCGTTTCGTTTGTGGACAAGAACTCCGGCCAGCCGCTGCGCTACGGCGGAATCAATCCGGATGGCGAGCCTTTGAAGGATAGCGACGGAAATCCGGTATACACCTTGGAGGGCCACGCGCCGGAAGTTCGCGCCGATTTCTTCGGCACCGGCTTCGTCGTGGGCCAGGGGCGCATCCTCACGAATCATCACGTTGCCCAGCCCTGGTGGAAGAACGACGAGCTCAGCGCGATTCCCGCGCAGGGGCTCAATCCCGCTATCGCGGAAATGACAGCCTATTTTCCGGAAGCCGGCGCGGGCGTGCCGGTCAACATTTCACAGATCTCCAATGAGGCGGACCTTGCTCTGCTGACCGGCGATCTATCCAGCCTCAAGCGGCCTATCCTGAAAATCGATGCGCGAAAAGAGGCGGCGATCAGCGGTCAGTCGTTGCTTTCGCTTGGCTACGCCACTGGCATTAGCGCTATCCTCGCGCGCGCCGGGGAAGACGCCGTCAACGAAATTGCGAAATCCACTGGAGGCGACCCCGACAAGGTTCTTCAAGAGCTTGTCCACCGCAAGCTCATTCGTCCTTTGGTTACGCAGGGCCACATTGGCGACGTGCTTGCCGACAAGATTGTGTACGACGCGCAAACCACGTCCGGCGGCTCCGGCGGGCCGCTGATCAATCGGGACGGCGAAGTGATCGGTGTCACCTTTGCCGTGGTCCGAGGATTTGGCGGTTCGAACTTTGGGGTTCCCATTCGCTTTGCCCAGCCACTCCTCAAACCCTGAGCTCACAATTTGTTTTTTTCGAACTGGAAGTTGAAGCGGGCTTCTTTTACCTTGTTGGAAGAATGACGCGGCAATTCCATCGCCTCCGCGCGCTGATTGTTGGCGTGCTCGTGGTTTCGCTCGCATGGCCGGCCCCTCTGCGTGCCTACGCCGTCCTTGCGCATGAGGCCATTATTGATGCCGCCTGGGAAACGAATCTTAAGCCACTGCTTCGAAAGAAATTTCCCCAGGCTACGGAAGAGCAGCTCAGCGGGGCCCAAGCGTACGCCTACGGCGGCACCATCATTCAGGACATGGGCTACTACCCTTACGGCAGCCCTTTTTTCAGCGAACTAACGCATTATGTCCGCAGCGGAGATTTCGTTCAGGCTCTTTTGCGCGATGCCAAGGATGTGCATGAGTACGGATTCGCGTTGGGTGCGCTGGCTCATTACGCCGCGGACAATGACGGCCACCGCCTCGCCACCAACCGAGCGGTTCCCATCCTCTATCCCCGGCTGAAGAAAAAATATGGGGACACGGTTTCCTACGAGCAAGATCCGCTGGCACATATGAAAACGGAATTCGGGTTTGACGTACTGGAAGTGGCGCAGGAAACCTATGCGCCGGAGGGCTATCATGACCTTATCGGATTCGAAGTGTCGCAGCCGCTGCTCGATCAGGCGTTTCGAGAGACTTACGGGTTGGAACTGAAAGATGTGCTCGTCAACGAGAACAAAGCCCTCAGCTCATACCGCCACGACGTCAGCAAAACCATTCCAAAGGCTACCGAGATTGCATGGAGCCTCAAGAAAAACGATATAAAAGACGACCTGCCTGGCATGACCAAGAGAAAATTTCTCTACAATCTTTCGCGTTCCGACTATGAGCGCGAGTGGGGCAAGGACTATCAGAAGCCGACGATTGGCGAGAGATTCCTCGCGTTTCTATTCAGGTTGATTCCGAAATTTGGGCCGCTGAGAGTGCTGGAGTTCCGCACCCCAACGCCGGAAACGCAGCGCATGTTTCGCGCGAGCTTTAACGCCACGCTCGACCGCTACCACAAACTGATCGCCGAGTTGGACGAGGGCAAACTGGAATTGCCCAACGATAATTTTGACACCGGCGAAGAGACTGGGCCTGGCAAATACCGGCTGAACGACGATGCCCGCGCCGAGCTGTTGGACAGGCTGGCCGCCCTGAAATTTGTCGGAACTCCGCCGGAGCTGCGCGAGGACTTGCTGCACTTTTATGCGGACCCTACTGCTCCCTACGCCACCAAGCGAAACGCGAAGGCTTGGGCGAAACTCCAAGTGCAACTGGAACAATTGAAGCAGGCGGCTCCCGCTCCGGCGGCAGTTAGGTCATCCGCGGGAATGCCGCAAGCATTGACGCCATTGCTCTGAGGCCACTGCCGCGGGGAAACGCTCCATCCTTTTTGGTGGTTCTGCGAAGGCTATCAGCTTTCTTTCTTCAAAGTATTGAAAAAACTGCAGGCTTGTCACCGCTTGCGCGTGAAACAATGTAGAATTTCGCGCGATGCTTTTGTCGCTCCAGGTATGAAGAAGACCAAGCCAATTCAAAAACTGCTCGCCGCCAATCGCAGCGAAATTGCCATTCGCATCTTTCGCGCCGCGAATGAGCTGGGCCTTCGCACGGTGGCGATATATTCGCACGAAGATCGCCTGGCCCTGCACCGCTTTAAGGCCGACGAAGCCTATCAGATCGGCGCCGGCAAAGGTCCCGTCGAAGCTTACCTGGACATCGCCGGACTCGTGGCGCTCGCGAAAGAAAAGGGCGTGGACGCCATCCACCCTGGCTATGGCTTTCTTTCCGAGAATCCCGCGCTGGCTCGCGCCTGCGAAAAAGCAGGCCTCATTTTTATAGGTCCGCCGCCCGAGCTCTTGGAATTGCTTGGAGACAAGACCGCCGCGCGAAGACTCGCTGCTTCTGCGGGAGTTCCCGTTTTGCCTGGGACGGAAAATCCGGTCAAGTCCGCAGCGGAGGCCCACAAAATCGCGCTAGAGATCGGCTATCCAGTCATCGTGAAGGCCGCGATGGGCGGAGGCGGCCGCGGCATGCGCGTCGTGCATTCTGCCTCCCAGCTGGAAGCGCTGCTCGAAGAAGCGCAGGGCGAAGCGCGCTCCGCGTTCGGCGATGCTTCCGTCTTTTTGGAGAAATATCTGCCGCACGCGCGGCATCTCGAAGTCCAGATCCTTGCCGATCATCACGGCAATCTTCTGCATCTCTACGAGCGTGACTGCTCCGTGCAGCGCCGCCACCAAAAAGTAGTGGAAGTCGCGCCCGCCGCCAATCTTTCCGCCAGCATTCGCCGCGAGCTGTGTGATGCAGCAGTGCAGCTCGCGCGCAAAGCAAACTACCGCAACGCCGGCACCGTCGAATTTCTCTACGACGTGGATTCGCTGAAGTGGTATTTCATCGAAGTCAATCCGCGCATCCAGGTCGAGCACACCGTAACCGAAATGATTACCGGCATCGATTTGGTGCGCTCGCAGATTCTCGTGGCGCAAGGTTATCAACTGCATCAGCCGCCGATGGATCTGCCGAAACAAGAGAATGTCCCGCTCAACGGCGCGGCGCTGCAATGCCGGGTGACCACCGAAGACCCGGAGAAAAATTTCGCTCCCGACTATGGGAAAATTTCCACCTATCGTTCTCCGGCCGGTTTCGGCATTCGCCTCGATGGCGGCACCGCCTATTCCGGCGCGGTGCTCGCGGCCTACTACGATTCGCTGCTCGTCAAAGTCACCGCCTGGGGCACAAATCTCCCCGAAGCCTGCCAGCGCATGGACCGCGCTCTCCGCGAATTCCGCATTCGTGGCGTCAAAACGAACATTCCTTTTGTCGAAAACGTCGTGAACCACCCTAAGTTTCGCGCAGGTGACGTCACCACTTCGTTCCTCGACGATTCCCCTGAACTTTTTCGCTTCCCGACCCGCGGCGATCGCGCCACCAAACTTCTCTCCTACGTCGGCGACGTCATTCTCAATGGCAACCCGGAAGTGAAGGGGAAGCCGGCACTTCAGGAATTCGAAATTCCCGTCGTTCCCGCCGCACCGGGAATCAAACCGCCTGCCGGCACGCGTCAACTTTTGCAAAAACTTGGCCCAAAGAACTTTGCTGTCTGGGCGCGCAAGGAAAAGCGCCTGCTGCTCACGGACACGATGTTTCGCGACGCTCATCAATCGCTGATGGCCACGCGCGTCCGCACGTACGATTTGCTGGCCACCGCCAGCGCCGTCGCTCAGCGACTACCGAATCTCTTCAGCCTCGAAATGTGGGGCGGCGCGACGTTTGACACTTCGCTCCGCTTCTTGCACGAAGATCCCTGGCAGCGCTTGCGCGAACTCCGCCAGCGGATACCCAACATCTGTTTCCAGATGCTTCTTCGCGGTGCCAACGCTGTTGGCTACGCGTCCTACCCTGACAATGTCATCATCGAATTTGTTCGCGAAGCGCACGCCCAGGGCATCGACATTTTCCGCATTTTCGATTCGCTCAATTCCATCGACAACATGCGCGTTTCGATCGACGCCGTGCTGGAAACTGGGGCCGTCTGCGAATCAGCCATTTGCTACACCGGCGACATCCTCGACAAAGGCCGGCCAAAGTATTCGCTCAAATACTACGTGGCCCTCGCCAAGCAACTGGAAAAACTCGGCGCGCATTTCCTCGCCATCAAAGACATGGCCGGCCTTTGCAAGCCCTACGCCGCATTCGAATTGGTGAAAACGCTGCGCGAGGAAATTGCGCTTCCTATTCACTTTCATACGCACGATACCAGCGGTATCAACGCCGCCTCCGTGCTGAAAGCGGCGGACGCGGGAGTGGACGTCGCCGATGGCGCTCTCGCCGCCATGAGCGGCGGCACCAGCCAGCCGAATCTCAATTCCATCGTCGAAGCCCTGCGTCACACTCCACGCGACACCGCAGTGGACATAGACACGCTCAACGAGTGCTCCGATTTTTGGGAGACCGTTCGCACCTACTATTTGCCGTTTGACTCCGGGCCGAAGGCCGGCTCGGCGCGCCTCTATCAGCACGAAATTCCCGGCGGCCAATACACCAATCTACGCGAACAGGCCACCGCCATGGGCCTCGGTCACCGCTGGCGCGAAGTAGAGAAAATGTACGCCGAAGTGAACCAGCTTTTCGGCGACATCGTAAAAGTAACTCCTTCGAGCAAAGTCGTCGGCGACATGACGCTTTTCCTGATGGCCAAAGAAATGCAGCCCGCCGACGTTCTTCATCTCGACGAACACCACGATGTCTCGTTCCCCAACTCCGTCGTCGAGATGTTTTCCGGCGTTCTCGGCGTGCCTCCCGGTGGCTGGCCGAAGAAGCTCCAGAAAATCATTCTTCGCGGCCAGGCCCCGCTCAAAGGCCGTCCCAGCGCGAATCTCGAGGCCGTAAATCTCGACGACGAACAAAAATCCCTCGAGAGTAAACTTGGCCATGCTGTCAGGCGCGATGATTTGCTAAGCCACCTTCTCTATCCCGAAGTCTTCGCGAAATACGACAAGTTCCGCCAGACCTACGCCGACGTCAGCGTCCTGCCCACGCCCATTTTTTTCTACGGACTAAAATCCGGCCAGGAAATCACTGTCGAGATCGAATCCGGAAAATCGCTCATCATCAAATTCCTGACCATCAGCGAACCGCATCCCGATGGCACCCGAACTCTCTTCTTCGAATTGAACGGCCAGCCTCGCGAAGTAAACGTGCGCGACCGTGCCCTGCGCGTCGTCGAGCGCGCGCACCCCAAGGCCGATCCCGCCGAACCCGGCCAGGTCGCAGCTCCCACCGCGGGCGTGATCAGCGGCATTGCCGTGCAAGCCAATCACGCCGTGGAACGCGGCGCAAAACTTCTCACCCTCGAAGCCATGAAAATGCAGTCCAATATCTACGCGCCCATTTCCGGCCGCATCGTCAAGCTCCTGGTGACACCCGGGCAACACGTCGAGGCGAAAGACCTTCTGGTGACCATCGCACCGTGAGTTCCGGACAGCTCCGCAAGCACGAACAATTTCGCTCTCGCTTCCTTCGCAATCAGCGCGACCTTATCGTCTACACGCCGCCTGGTTACGCCGAACAGTACTTGCGCCATTTTCCTGTCCTCTATCTTCACGACGGCCAGAATCTTTTCGACGGCGCCACTTCTTTTATCCCCGGCCAGGATTGGCACGTCGGCCAGACCGCGGATCAGTGCATTAACGCTGGCACCGTGGAGCCTCTCATCATCGTCGGCATGTACAACACCAAGGCGCGCATCCGCGAGTACACACCGACGCACGTTCCCAAACTCGGCGGCGGCCGCGCCGACCGCTACGCAAAATTTCTGCTGGAAGAAGTAAAACCCTTCATCGATCGCGAATACCGCACGCTATCCGGCTCTCAACGCACCGGCATCGGCGGTTCCTCGCTGGGCGGCCTGGTCTCTCTCTATCTGGGACTCCAGCATTACCGCGTTTTTGGGAGAATTGCCGCGCTCTCGCCTTCGGTCTGGTGGAACCAGCAAGTCATTCTCAGATTTGCCCAGACGGCAACCGTCGAGCCGCGTCCGAGCATCTGGCTGGATATCGGCACGCGCGAAGGCCCGCGCATCGTGCAGGACGTCGAGCGCTTCCGCGACGTGCTCCTCGAAAAAGGCTGGCAGCTCGAACGCGACCTGCACTACGAGCGCGTGGAAGGCGCGGAGCACAACGAAGCCGCCTGGGCCCAGCGCGTCGCGCCGTTTTTGCAATTTCTGTATCCCCCGCGCTAGCCCGCTGTATAATCCGCGCTCAAGTTCCGCGTCGCCAGGGGGCGTCGAATGCAGGAAGGCCGGCCTCACACCATCCTCTGTGTCAGCTCCTACGAAAAGGGCCAGGAATTTATCCGCACCTGCAAAGCTATCGGCTGCCATGTTCTTCTCCTGACCGTCGAAAAATTCCGCAACGGCGACTGGCCGTTCGATTGCCTCGACGATGTTTTCACCATGCCGGAAGATCTTCCGTTGCAAGGGCTGATCTATTCGGTCAGCTACTACGCGCGCTCCCGCCAAATCGACCGCATCGTGGCGCTCGACGAATTCGACATGGAAAATGTTTCCGCCCTCCGCGAGCACCTGCGCATTCCCGGCATGGGCCTCACGACGGTTCGTTATTTCCGCGACAAGCTGGCCATGCGCGCGCGTGCTAAAGAAGCGGGCATTCTCGTCCCCGAATTTGTTCACGTCTTGAACTACGACAATCTCCGCGAATTCATGTCCCGCGTTCCCGATCCCTGGTTACTCAAGCCTCGCTCACAAGCCTCCGGCATCGGCATGAAGAAGATTCATTACCCCGACCAGTTATGGCACTGGCTGGACCAGCTCGGCGATCAGCAATCGTTCTATCTCCTCGAGGAATTTCTTCCCGGCTCGGTCTATCACATAGATAGCGTGGTCTCCGAGCGGGGCGTCGTTTTTGCCGAGGCCCACGCCTATGGCACGCCCCCGCTCGATACTTCTCACCATGGCGGCGTCTTCACCACGCGCTCGCTTCCCGCCGACGGCGAAGAAAACAAATCGCTCCAAGCGATCAACCGCAATTTGCTCGAAGGCCTCGGCTTCGTTCGCGGCGTCACGCACGCCGAATTCCTGAAATCCCACGCCGATGGCAAATTTTATTTCATCGAAGTCGCCGCCCGCGTTGGCGGCGCCTACATCACCGACCTCGTTGAAGCCGCCAGCGGCATCAACCTCTGGCGAGAGTGGGCGCGCCTCGAAGTCGGAGCAGGGAAGCAGCCCTACGAGCTTCCGCCCTTGCGCCGCGAACACGCTGGCGTGATTCTCTCGCTCGCGCGCCAGGAGCAGCCCGATACCTCCGCCTACACCGATCCCGAAATCTTCTATCGCATCAAGAGGTTTCACCACGCTGGCTTCGTTCTGAAATCCCCCAGCCACGAGCGCATCCAGCACTTGCTCGATTCCTACGCCCAGCGCTTCACCGCCGATTTTCTGGCCACCGCGCCCGTGCCGGACAAACCAAGCTCCTAACAGCACCCTCCGCCCCACTGTCGGTCTTCTTTTTTCCGACTAGGTCAATCAGGGAGAACTTGGACACGCCCGGGCGCAAGAGCTAATGCTTCGGGCCGGACAGTAAGCTAGAAACGAGAATCCCAGTATACTGGGGCGATGTTGACACGTCTGAAATTGCTGCCAACCATTCTTTTCGCTGTCGCGTGTGTTGCCACCGCGCAGTCCAATAGCTTTACTGGAATTGTCCATCCGTCTCTTTCACCCTTCGAATTCCGCGTGCATATCGACGACAAGAAGGACGGAATGACCGAGGGATTTCGCGCCATTGACCGTATTGAAGTCCGAAGCGCAGGGAGGCCCGTACAAACTATTCTCTTCGCGGGTGAGGACACGCCAATTTTCCGCGGACCGTGGAAGGAAGTAGTGTCGCTGCGGGATGTCGACTGCGACGGTTACAAGGATTTGCTAGTGCAAATATCAGTCGGTATCCACGGAGACGCCTGGTATCACTTGTATCGGTTCAATCCTGCACGCAGTTTGTTTGTCGAATATCCCCGATTTTCGAGCCTGCCACTGGAAAAAATCGATTGCCGTAATAAGCTCGTCACGACTTACGTGAATAGCGGAGCGGCAGGATGCGCGTATGAGAGCGGTACCTACCGATGGGTCGAAGGTGAGCTATTGCCAGTGCGAATTGAGTCGCAGGAGACTGCCGCCGACGGAGGATTCACGCGAGTTGTTAGCTCGTGGAGCAATGGAAAAGAGACGGTCGTGAAACGGCGCGTTGATGGTGACGATTGCCATCGTAAAAACTAGGAAAACGAAACCTCCCGATTGGTTCCATTGCCCGAGCCCCTCAACCACCCAGCCCGTTCCGGACAAACCAAGCTCCTAGCTGCTCGCTACGCACCACAACGGTTGCTCTTTGTCCGATTGTGGCTACGGATTCAATCGGTCCACTAACGGCCATAATTCTTGTTCCTGACAGGCAGCTGCATATCGCGCAGGTTCTGCCCATATTTCTTTTCATGCTTTATACTTGCGGGGTCATGACGGTTTACGAGGTACCTCCCAATAGCCCTTATCAGCGACAGTTCCGCTCCATAGGCCGGGGCGCGATCGTCGTACTGCTGGGAATTCTCATATTTTCTGTCTACGAGCCAGCTGGACTCAGCGATTCGGTAGGACATGCGATTGGGTGGATAGCTGGTGCATTCGTGCTGGCTACGTGCGCGGGTGCAGCTGTATTGGCCATTGAAGAAGGCAAAATAAAGTCTCTGCGGAGGCTTCGCTTCGAAATCTTCGATGGCAAGATAGTTCAAACGGGCGAAGAATCAACACGCATTCAGATACCTTTGGACCAAATAGATTCTCTTTACGAATATCGCGGCCGACTGCTTGTCCGAGGTGGTGACCCGAGACGACAAATTGCGATACCAAGGGAAGTTAAGGACTTTGATGTATTGAAGAGCGAACTGCTCGCGCACGGCGCGCTTACTCCGCACAAAGCAAAATTCCATCCGTGGTCAATACTGCCGCTCGTCCTGCTGCTTGTGGCCTATTTTTTCCTATTCACTTCTCATGTCCGAACGGTTGTCATTAGTGCGGGGGTCGCTGCCCTTACATTGCAGGGAGCAGGAACGTACTCGCTGTGGAGAGTTTGGCGCGGAAAAACGTTGCCCAGGCTTGTGGTGCCGACCTACGTTATGACGTGGTTGGTCCTCGCTTGGCTCGTTTACCAACGTTTCAGGACCGCAGGTTAAACTCATAGAAGCCCGCGGCTGAAAGATAACTGCGATAGCTCCGCTTGCCATGGCTAATCTCCCCAGGGGAAGCTATAAGCCAATTCTTGGTTAGTCGCATTACTGTGGGCCACCACCCCACACTCCGCTTTACATTTCCTCCGCATTCCTTCACACTTTCGGTGGATTGAGCCTACCCAGGCCCGGCACGTCCTGTCCCAAAGTCTAGTAACTGTCTGGAACAGCGCTTTCATACTTTGTTTGCTGCGCGCACTTCCCCGGAATAAAGTTTGCTTACCCCGGCCGGAATTCCGCGTGGGGTGGTGCTGTCCCTTTGGGAGGACCGATGTGGGGCAATAAGAAACCGGATGTGCCGCTACCCGGCCACCCGGATCCAAGAAATTCACAATTGAATCAGCCGCCGAAGTCCGCTCCGGCAGCTTGGGAGGATAAACCCGCAATGAGTACAGATGCCATGCGTCCATTAGGGGCTACCGCTGACCGCGCCACCGCGCGCCTCGGCGCCAGCCTGCACGTGAAAGGCGAGATCTCCGGCAACGAGGATCTGCTGATTGACGGCTCGGTCGAAGGACTGATCCAGCTTGATGAGCGGAAGTTGACCATCGGTGCCACCGCCAAAGTTACCGCCGACATTATCGCCCGCGAGGTGGTGGTGTACGGCAACGTGAAGGGCAACCTTCGCGCCAAGGATCGGATTGAGATCAAGAAGGATGGTTCGGTCAACGGTGACCTGACTACCGCGCGCATCATGATCGAAGACGGCGCCTATTTCAAAGGTTCCATCGAAATCGACAAGAGCGCGGAGAAGGAACCGAGCGGCAATGCTTTCGCTCGGAGTTCTCAGGCGTCCGCAGGCGCTGCGGCCACCAAAACGATTTAACACTCTTCATCTCTCGGAGAATTTCAAGAGCGTCCCGGTTTCAGCCGGGACGCTCTTCATTTCTGCCTCGCCTCTCTTTCCCTATATTTCTTAACTTGACAACTTATGAAGTTGGATTATTATTGCCCCGGGCTTTCCTCGGGGCAAGCGCCCAGTATAAGTGCAGAGTGCAAGCGCATCAGTCGGGCCCGAATGTTTCTGGTTCGGACTACCTGCCTCCTGCGCGGAATGTTCGTGGGGTCACTCTATGGGACGGTCGCAGCGCGGCCTCCCGATTGTAGTTCTTGCCTTCGCCGCATTCCTCTGTGCGAGCTGTGGAGGCGGCTCGTCCTTCGTCGCTCCACCCCCGCCGCCAGTTCCTGATTTCTCCCTGGTGCTCTCCACGAATTCGGTTTCTGTTCAACAGGGAGCCACGAACAATTCTCTCAACGTCTCCGTTAGCCCACTGAACGGGTTTACCGGCAGCGTACAGATCTCGCTCAGTGGCCTTCCGGCTGGCGTCATCTCCAATCCCGCGAGCCCCTTCACACTGGCGTCCGGAGCAAACACCCAAATCATCTTCGGCGCCACGGCGAACGCCGCCACAGGTTCGTTCACGATTTCGGCCCTCGGAACGAGTGGAGCTCTTTCTCACAGCCAGAATCTGGACCTCGCGGTGCAGAGTGCGGCGGGCTCAGCCTTGCCGCGCACAACCTACGCACGCACGGATGCAACTTCAGCCGCCGACAATCCCTTTGGCGAGCCGCATCATCGCCATGTCGCCTACGACCCCGCCAACAAGCATGTCTTCGTTGCCAATCGTGCCATGAATCGGGTTGACGTTTTCTCCTCCGTGGACCAAAGCCGCGTCGCGCAAATTTCTATCCCCGGAGCCAGCAGCGCCGACCTCTCCGCCGACGGCACTACCATTTGGGTGGGCACTTCCTTGCAACGAGTCGTCGCCATTGACGTCGCGTCGCTACACAGCAACGCGCGCTATCTCTTGCCCGGTCTTACTCCGCTACCCGGCACGATCTTCAATCGTCCCGAGGAAGTCCTCTCCCTTTCGAACGGAAAATGCATGGTCCGTCTTCGCCAGCCCGTTTCTTCGGAAGCACTTCTGGCGCTCTGGGATCCCTCTTCAAATGTATTGATCGATCTCACTTCCACCGCGCCCGCGCTGTTTCAGCAAGGAGTCGGCGTCCTCGCCCGTTCCGGCGATCATTCGAAGGTTCTTGCCGCCGCCAATGACGCCAGCGGCGAAATCGCCATCTATAACGCCACGGGCAGCGTCGTCGCCGGGCCATTGGCGCTCGGCGCAGGCACAATCCCAAGCATTGCGGCAAATCCCGACGCCACTCGTTTTGCCGTGGTCCTCACCATTGGCGGTACACCAAAACTTGTGCTACTGGACGGCTCTCTCAACCAGGTCGGCGTCTATCTCCCTGCAACTGTTAGCGGCGTCGCTTTCTCTCGCGATGGAAACTTTCTCTACGTCAGCGAGTCCTCGGCAGGCGCATCGTTCATCACCGTTCTCAATGGTCAAACCGCGCAGCTCGTCGGCCGCGTCTCCGACGCTGCGATTCAAGGCGTCTCCTCGCAAATCGAAGACGCTGACGAAACGCAACTCCTCTTCAGTCTTTCGAATCGCGGCATCAGCTTTGTGGACGCCGCAACGCCGGGGACGCTTTCTTTCGCGGCCCCGAGCCTCGCTCCCGCACCAAGTCTCCAGCCTTCCGAAGGCCCCAACATTGGCGGAACCTCGATTGTTCTCGCGGGCCAAAATTTCACTTCGCCCGCCCAACTGAAATTCGGCACACAGCTCGTTTCGAGCGTCACCGTTTCCGGTCCCGTTCAGATCAGCGCAATCTCCCCGCCAAACGCCACGACCGGCGCCCTCAACGTGACCGCATTCTTCCTCGGCGGCTGGCTCGCCCTCGCTCCAGACGCCTTCAGCTACGGCCCGCAGATTTTGCAAATCCTCCCGAATGCCGGAGCTTCCGCCGGCGGCGATACGGTCCAAATCTATGGCTACGGTTTCGGCAGTGACCCCACAAAAATAACCGTCACGATCGGTGGCGCCGCCGCGACCGTACAAAGTGTAGTGAACGTAAAAAGCATCGCCTCCTCGCTTAGCCTCGACGCCACATACCCTTTTTCTATCCAGTGCATAACCCTGCAAACGCCGGCTGGCACCGCGGGAGCAGCGGACGTTTCCATCGTTGTCCCAGCAGGGTCCATCACCTCCGCGAAGTCCTTTCAATATCTGCAAAGCGTGCAAACGTATTCGAAACCTGGCCTGTACAAATTTCTGCTTTACGATCAAACCCGCCAGCGCATCTACCTCACCAACATCGATCACGTGGACCTCTTCGACTTGCAACAGCAAATTTTCCTCGCGCCCATCGAGCCTCCCGACGGCCCTCCTCCCGACGCGGGCTTGCGCGGCCTCGCGATGACACCCGACGCCTCGCAACTCATCGTCGCCGATTTCGGCGCTCAAAGTGTTTATCTTCTCGACCCCGTTCTCGGCACCGGCAGCACTGTTCCTGTCGGCGGCGTTCCCGGTTTCACCAATTCCGGCCCCGCGCGCGTCGCCGCCACCAGCACGCAGACGGTTTTCGTCGGCCTGAGCGGCGAAGGCGGTTCCTCCGGCGCATGTTCCGCCTGCCTGGCGCAAATGAATCTCACCGCAAGCCCGCCAACGATTCAGCCGGCTCCTCAGCCGGAGGTCACCAGTCTGACCGGCGCGCCATTAATCCAAAGCAGCGCCGCGGGCGATCAAGTTTTTCTTGCCTTCGGTTCCGCTCCGGGCGGACCCCTCGCCTACTGGACTGCCACCGCACCGAATCAGTTCACCACTTCCACCGCCAACGCCTCCACCGCCGATCTCGGCACCGCGGCCGACGGCACCATGTTTGCCATGCAAGTCAGCGGCGCCACAGAAATTCATGCTTCGGATCTTTCGCTAACCGCTGTTCCCACCTCCGCCGAACTCGCGCAAATTCCCGGACGCGAGTCAGTCCCCGGAGTCACTCTCCATCCATCTAGCGCGCTGATCTATCAGCCGTTCTTGACGGGAGCGCCGGGAAGCGCGGGAGTGAAGGGTGGGGTTGACATCATCGACGCCCACTCCGGCGCGCTTCGCTTCCGCCTATTTCTCCCGCAACAATTCATGACGGATGTAGATGGCCTTCACGGCAGTTTCCTCACCACCGATGAAAACGGCCAAAGACTTTTCGCCATCACCTCCTCCGACGGCACTGCGCAAAACGCCGCTCTGACCGTGGTTCAACTCGCCGTAGTTCCGTTGGGAATCGGCGCCATTTCTCCCACCACTGCCGCCGCATCCGGCGGCACCACGCTTGCCATTCGAGGCAGTGGCTTCCAGACCGGCGCCACCGTTTCGTTCAACGGGAAGAGCGCGACAGTTTCTTTCAAGGACGTCAACACTCTCTCAGTCGTAACCCCCAGCCTGGTCTCCGGTCCTCAGCAAATGATGATCACCAATCCCGATGGTCAGACCTATTCGCTGGATGCCGCAATCACAGCAAATTAACCGACGTACCTTTTCCTCCCTCAAAAGCCTCTAACTTTTCTTTCAAACAAGTCATCCAACGACAAGAAAGAAGATTTAGAATGACCGCGCGCGAAAATCGTGCAGAGCACAAGTTCGGGAGGTGTTCGAATGGAAACGCGAAAATTAGGAAACTCGGACATCAAGATCACACCCGTTGGTTTTGGAGCCTGGGCCCTCGGCGGCTCCGGCTGGGAATTTGGCTGGGGTGCCCAGGACGACACCGACTCCCTCGCCGCAATTCATCGCGCGCTCGAATTGGGAGTCAACTGGATTGACACCGCCGCGGTTTATGGCCTCGGCCATTCCGAGGAAATCGTTGCTCGCGCCTTGAAGGAATGGCGCGGCCCGCGTCCTTACGTGTTTACCAAATGCGTTTTGCGGTGGGACGAAAAAGGGAAAGTCCACCAGGCTTTCAAAGCGGATTCCATTCGCCGCGAATGTGAGGACAGCCTGCGCCGCTTGCAGGTCGAGACCATCGATCTCTATCAAATGCACTGGCCTCCCGAGGATAACGGCCCCGGCCTTGAAGAAGCCTGGCAAACTCTCGCCGCTCTGAAAAAAGAGGGCAAAGTCCGCTGGGTTGGCGTTTCGAATTTCAACGTCGAGCAACTCAAGCGCGCCGAAAAAATCGCTCCGATAACTTCTCTCCAGCCGCCATATTCCTTGATCCGTCGCAAAATCGAAACCGAAATCCTTCCCTACTGTGAAAAGCAGGGAATTGGCGTAATCAGCTACGCGCCGATGGCTTCCGGCCTGCTCACCGGCGCGATGACTCGCGAACGCGCCGCCGCGCTTCCAGCCGATGATTTCCGCAGTCGCAATCCCGAGTTCCGCGAGCCGCGCCTTTCGAAAAATATCGAACTCGTCGAGCGTCTTCGCCACGTTGGCGAGCGGCACGGCCGCACACCCGGCGAAGTTGCCATCGCCTGGACGCTTCGCCATTCCGCCCTCACCGGCGCCATCGTCGGCGCTCGCAACGCCAAGCAAGCCGAAGGCGTCATGCGCGCCGGCGAATTGAAACTCTCACCCGAAGAGATTGCTGAGATCGAAGGCGCCGCCGCTGTCGCCGTGGCAAGGTAGCGCGATTCGAACGTCGGCGCGGAAATTAGGGAGTGGAAAAATGGATCTCGGACTGAAGGGCAAAACCGCAGTCGTCTCCGGCTCGACCGCGGGCATCGGTTTCGCCATCGCCGCGGCACTCGCTGCCGAAGGCGCGAAAGTCGTCGTTAACGGCCGCACCGAAGCGCGAGTTACTTCCGCGCTCGAGAAAATTCGCGAACACGTCAAGAATGCGGATGTTCGCGGCGTCGCAGCTGATCTCGGCTCCGCCCAGGGTGTTGCGGCATTTCTGAAGCAAGTCCCGGACGCCGATGTTCTCGTGAACAACCTCGGAATCTTTGAAGTCAAACCGTTTCTCGAGATTCCCGACTCCGACTGGCTTCGTTTTTTCGAAGTCAACGTCTTGAGCGGAGTTCGCCTCGCCCGCCACTACTTGCCGGGGATGCTCAAGAAAAACTGGGGCCGCATCATTTTCATTTCCAGCGAATCGGCCCAGAATATTCCGGCCGAAATGGTTCACTACGGCATGACAAAGACCGCGCAGGTGTCGATCGCGCGCGGGATCGCGGAATCCGTGGCGGGCACCGGCGTCACCGTGAATTCCGTTCTTGCCGGGCCAACGGCTTCCGAAGGCGCCGTCAATTTCGTCGAGAGCCTGGCCAAGCAGCAAGGAATCTCATCCGCGGAATTTGAGAAGCAGTTTTTTTCAACCATCCGGCCTTCTTCGCTCTTGAAGCGCTTCGAAACACCTGAAGAAGTCGCCGCCGTGGTCGCTTTTGTCGCCAGCACGCAGGCTGTTGCAATCAACGGCGCCGCCGTCCGCGCCGAAGGCGGAGTCGTTCGAGGCATTTTCTAGTCAGGACTGAGCTACGCGCGCAGGTAATCCGGCCTCCAAGTCTTGATCAACTGCTTGATCGCTTTGCGCTCCGTCAGTTTTTCGTCAAGCACTTTGCGCATCAGTTGCGGCAGTTCGTCGTCGCTGGCGAACCGCAGCGCCACGAACTGATTTACCGTGAGCTCATCGGCGCGCCAGCGCAATTCCTCCGGCAATACACGCTCATAACGTACTCGCTCTTCGAGCCGGATGACGCGGTCCTGCACCGCCAGCGCAAACAGCCGCGCTTCCAAAACGAGCACGACCAGCGCTGCTGCCAGCAGCACCCCAAAAATCCCTGCAAACGAAAATCCCAAGGTCCGCAATCGGAAAAGGGACCACACAAAGTTCACAACGAAAACGGGCACCGCGAAAAAATGATACATCGGCACGTATTTTCCATGATTTGCGAAACTCTGCTCGGTCATTGGCTTGCCTCCACTTCGATGCGCCCGATTGTAGCAAATTCCAGATTTGTAGCTATAAGGCCCCGTTTGACTCGATGATTCCACTTCGATGCGCCTGTCATTTTCCCGCTCTCCTCATTTCTCTGCATCAATCGCGCCGCCCGCGCATCCAATGTTTTGGACACACTCGCTAATCAAGAAGTATCCTTGGAGCGGAAGTTTTTGGAGTTGGAGATGCAGAAAATGGCCAAAGCCTCGTGGGGCGGACAGGTAATCGCAGAGAGCGGCGCGACTGTGGTGGTGGAAGGGAACCAGTATTTCCCGCCGGACGCCGTCACCAAGAAATTCCTCAAGCCCAGCAGCCACACTTCCATCTGTCCGTGGAAGGGAACGGCGCATTACTACCACGTGGAAGTGGACGGCATGAAAAACGAAAACGCCGCCTGGTATTATCCCGATCCCAAGCCAGCCGCCGCGGAAATCAAGGACTGCATTGCTTTCTGGAAGGGCGTCCGCGTCCAAGTTTGAGACCTCGCACCACCCACCGAAGTTTCATTTTCCGACTTCGTTTTTGTAGACCGCTCCATCCTGCATCACAAATTTCACGTGCTCCAGTTCGCCGATGTCCTTGAGCGGATCTCCGGACACCGCAATCAGTTCCGCATACGCGCCCGGCGCGATCACTCCGATCTCGCCTTTCATGTCCAGCATGTCCGCTGCCCGCGAAGTCGCCGCTTGAATCGCATCCATCGGCGCCATACCGAGCGAAACCATTCTTCCAAACTCCTGCGCAATTGGCTCCGTCCATGGAATCCCGCCCATGTCCGTACCAAACACAATTTTCAAATGCGCCTGCATCGCTTTCTTGAAACTGATTTCATGCGCCGCCGCCCGCGCGCGGTCGCGTTTTCCACCCGGCGTATCCGCCGGCGCCCAATCGTCGTAATACGGTGACAACGTCGGGCAATACCACGTCCCCTGCCGCTGCATCTGCGCGATCTGCGCATCGGTGATTTCCAGTCCATGCTCGATGGAATCGCATCCGCCATCCAGTGCCCGCTGCAAACCGATTCCGTTGTACGCGTGGCACGCCACTTTTTTCTGCCAGCCGTGCGTTTCATCTACGATGGCCTTCAACTCTTCCACCGTTAGCGTCGGCTGCGACACAAGGTTGCCCTGTTTGTCCGCCCATGAGCGGTGCGTCATATAAACCTTGATCCAATCCGCGCCGTGCTCGAGCTGCTGCCGCGCGGTCTTGCGCGCCTCCACCGGGCCGTCCACAAGCTGTGCGCCCTTGGGCATGTCCAATTCCGGCGCATATCCCTCCAGGTTGTACCCGCCGGTCGTCGAAATCGCCCGCGTTGCGCCGAAGATTCTCGGCCCCGGAATCGTTCCTTCCTCGATCGCTTGTTTGATCTCGATGTCCCCGTACCCCGCGCCTTCCGTCTCCAAATCCCGAATCGTCGTAAAACCCTGCTCCAGCGCCCGCCGCGCCGCAAAAGTGGCGCGCGCAGCACGCAACGCGATTCCTGCGTTCAAGATGTTCGCGTCATACCCGCCCTTCTTTGGATCCTCGCCCCAAAGAAAAATATGCGTGTGCGAATCAATCAGCCCCGGCAGCACCGTCGCATTCGAAAGATCAATGATCTGGGCCTCCGCCGGAATCGCCGCCGACGCATCTGTCACCTTCTCTATGCGTTCTCCGCGGACAAAAATCAGCTGATTCTTGCGTGCTGCCGCGCTCGTTCCATCTATCAGCGTCCCCGCGCGAATCACCGTTAGAGCGGAAGGCGATGGCGCTGCAGTCTGGCTCCGCACAACGCCGGCATTCAAGAGTAGTGAAGCAAAAAGACACAAGATGGATCGACGCATGGGAAGTCTCCTCAACGGCGCTCGGTAGCTTGCCGCAAACCGGCTAATGTTTGCAACATCGGCGCCCAGCTACGTGCCCAGCAGGTTGGGCTGCAACCGCGTGTAGCCGTGTTCGTGGGCCCATAGCGTTAGCGGGATGGCAGCTAGGTCGTCCACTAACGGCACGGCGTGGCCGTCTTTGGTGAGGTCGACGGACTGGAGATAAAACTTGCAGGTTTCGCAGGCCTCGACGCGAACGTGGGGCAACTGTTCCGCGACATACACTGGGAGCTTCTCCTCGGCTTGTTCGCCACACGTGGGGCACAGAATGCGGCGGAACTCCCATTCTTGCGAACAAAATGAGCACAGCAGGAAGCGCTTCCCACCATCACCCTCCACCCGAATCACACCCACCAGCGGCCGCGCGCCGCACAACGGACAAAGGCGAATCGTCACGGCAAGAGGGCCTTGCAACATCCGGGACGCGAGATACTCCGCGTAGGGTTGAAGAAATGCGCGCGAAAGGAATTGCGCAAACGCACCGACTTGCTGGTCGTATTTGCCGGCATGCTGCCAATACGCTTCCAGGCTGGCGATCCAGGAATCCGACGGTAGCAAAGCCATCTGATGCGCCGACTCGCGCAGCGCAGCCGGCGCGTGCTGTTCGACGACCGAGAGGAACCCGCGAAAGTGGGGAAGCAAAACGGTGAGATCGAGCTGGTCGCGCACTTCCGCGACGGGCGCCTTGCCCAATTCGTTCCCCTGCGAAGCACGGACGGTGGCGCGAAGTGTTTTCTGAAAGCCTGCGATATGCCGATAAAAGTCCAGAAATTCTGCAGCGAAGGGATAGCTAACGGACAAGCGCGCGGCGCGCGCGATTCTCGCGTCGTACTCGGACCCAACGGTCTGTGCTGTGGTCATTTCCGCGGCGTGGACGATTCGCCGACGATCTCTTTATACCAGCCGGGGTGATAGCGCTTCGCAAACTCGACGGAAACATCGCCGCGGATCACCGAGCCAAACGCCCCGCGCTCCGCAAACACGCTCATATAAATGTGGATCAGGAAGAGCCCGATGGTAAGCAGCGCCGCTGCGGGATGAATCACCACGGCTGTATAACGCAGGAAACGGAGATTCCAGGGAATAAATTCCGGGAACCAGAGAACGGCCCCGGTAAGCAGCAGCAACAGACTGCACCAGAAAAATCCCCAGAAAAGAAGTTTTTGCCCCGCGTTGTAGCGCCCCGCCGGCGGCATCTTGTCGTCCTCGTTGCGCGCGTAATGGCCTACCGCGCCCCACCAGGCCTTGTCCGTTTCCGTCGTGCGCATCTGCGCGGCCCACATGCTGTACATTTTCATGACCGCGAGAAAAAAGATCAGTCCTGCCCAAGGATGCAACATGCGCGAAATCTGCCCGCCGCCCAAAGCGATGGCGATCCAGAAAAGCCAAGGCGTGTAAAACGCCAGACCTGTCAACAGAAGGTAGATGTAGGAAAAGGCCGCGGTCCAGTGCGTGAGCCGCTCATGAAGCTCATACCGAAGGACGCGGCCGTGAGGAAGAATTTGTCCGGATTGGCTCACGATTTTGTCTCCGCTTTCATCTCTTCCTCGTCGCGATCCTTGGGGCCAAACCGCAGATAGTGCACAAAGAGGCCAATCAATCCCCCGACCATGGCCACGTTGCCCAGCCACTTCAACGGGCCCTTCCAAAGTTTCACGCTCCAGGGGATATGCGGATCCTTCGGCAAGCCGCCATAGAGTTCCGGATTCGCTGCGTCGTGCAGTACATACACCACGCTGGTGCCGCCGACTCCCTTCGGATCGTACACGCCCGCATTCGGGTAATTCGAATGATCGCGCAGCTGCTTGGCGCGCTTTTCCGCGAGATCCAGCATGTCGTCCTTGCTGCCAAAGTGCAGGCAGCCGGTCGGGCACGATTTGATACACGCGGGCTCGAGCCCTTCGCCGACTCGATCCGTGCACAGCGTGCACTTGAAGACGCGCTTGGTCTGCGGATTCAGTTTCGGAATGTCAAACGGGCATCCCGTGATGCAATACCCGCAGCCAATGCAATTGGCCTGCTGAAAATCCACGATGCCATTGGTGTATTGAACGATCGCGCCGTCGGAAGGACACGCCGCCAGGCAGCCCGGATCCGCGCAGTGCATGCACTGGTTCTTGCGCATCAGCCACATCAGCGAGCCGTCTTCGCGCTCGTGCTCGTTGAACAGAATCAAATTCCAGTAATTCCAGCGTGTTTCCGGCATGGTCTGATATGTATTGCCGAAAATCGTTTCCCCGAACGGCAGGTCGTTCCACTCCATGCACGCTACTTCGCAGGCCTTGCACCCGATGCACGTGGTGGTGTCAATCAGCTTGCATATGGTGTATTCCCGTTGCGTTCCTTCGCCGGCAACCGTTCCCGCATGGCCGGAAATTTTCTGTATGCGAAGTGTTTCCTGGCTCATGGTGGCCTCTAAACCTTTTCGACCTTCACGAGAAAGCCCTTGAACTCCGGCGTGTGCGCGTTGGGGTCCGCGGCCGTGTGCGTCAGAGAGTTCACCAGGTTTCTCGCCGTCTTGCCTTCATCTTCCGCGATGCCGCGGTAGCCCCAATGAAACGGGATGCCGATTTGATAGGTTTTCTTGCCGTCGATCATCATGGACTTGATGCGCTTGGTGACCATCGCTTTAGCGATGTACTCCCCGCGGGCGCTGGAAACCTTCACATGCTCCCCGCCGCGAATGCCCATTTCGTCCGCCATTTCTGCGGCCATCTCAATAAAAGGCTCGGGCACGAGCTGCACGTTCATGGGGTTGTTTTTGGTCCAGTAGTGATAGTGCTCCGTCAGCCGGAACGTTGTGCAGACCACGTTGAAGCCGTCCTTCGTCGTTCCAAATTTGTCGTCCGCATCCTTGAATCGCGTCACCATCGGATTCGTCGACTGCCCCGCATGCAACGGATTCACAATCGGACTCTCGATCGGCTCGTAATGCTCCGGGAACGGCCCGTCGGCAAAAGCCCCCAGCGGCGCGAAAATTCGTCCCACACCCTCCGGATTCATGATGAACGGCCCCATGTGATCCTTGGGGTGCGAATCCGCCTTGAAGTCCGGCACGTCGTTGCCCACCCACTTTTGCGTCGTTTCGTTCCACCACACTTGCCGCCGCGAAGGATCCCACGGCTTGCCGTCCACGTCGCAGGACGCGCGATTGTACAGCACGCGGCGATTCGCCGGCCACGACCAGCCCCAGCCCGGGTGCACGCCCATTCCTGAAGGATCGGAAGGATCGCGCCGCGCCGTCTGATTTCCCGCTTCCGTGAACGAACCCGCGTAGATCCAGATTCCGCACGAGGTCGTCCCGTCGTCTTTCAGCCAGGCGAATCCCGGCAGTTGCTGGCCGGCCTTGATCTGCTGCTTGGTCGCGGGATCTTCCAGATCCGCGAGCGCTTTGCCATTCATTTCTTTCAACACTTCGGCCAGCGGCGGGTTCAAGCGATCGCTGTAATTCCACGTCAGGTTCATGATCGGGTCCGGGAACTTTCCGCCATCTTTCTTGTACAAATCGCGGACCTTTAGGAAAATTTGCGCCACAATTCCGTGGTCCAGCCGACAATCGCCGGGCATGGGCACCGCAGCGTTCTTCCACAGCAGCCACCGCGCGGAATTGGTGAACGACCCGTCTTTTTCCGCGAAGCCTGCGCAGGGCAGCCGGTAAACGGTCGTTTGAATTTGCTTCATGTCGCCTTGCGCGATCACCCGCGGCGACTTCCAGAATTCGCTGGTCTCGTCCGGATAAATCTCGCCCACGACCAGCCACTCCGCCTTTTTCAGCGCGTCAATATTCTTATTCGAATCCGGCCCGATGGCCACGCCATTCATGCCAAACGCAAGCATGCCTTTGACGGTGCCGTTGTACATATCGTCCCAGAGGTGGGTCCAGGAATAATCACGATCCACCTTGGGCAGATAGTCGAAGGCCCACCCGTTTTGCTTAGTGGCCGCGTCTCCATACATTGCCTTTAGCAGACTGACCGTGAATTTCGGAGTGTTGCCGTAATAGTTCCACGAATCCCAGGGCGCAGGCTTCGAACTCGTCGGCGTAGCGCGTTTCATCCAGGCGTCGAACGAAGCATCGCCCGGCGTCGGCACTTTCAAATAGCCAGGCAAAGTATCGAACAGCCCCGCCATATCCGTCGCGCCTTGAATGTTCGAATGTCCCCGCAGCGCGTTCACGCCGCCGCCCGCGCGCCCCACGTTCCCCAGCAGCAATTGCAGCATCGCAGCCGTTCGAATGATCTGCGTGCCGAAGCTGTGCTGCGTCCAGCCCACGGCATAAATAATCGTGCCGGCCATCTTCATATCGCCGTCTTTGCGAATGGAGGTATACATCTCCGCGGCTTTGAGGAATTGATCCTTGGGGATGCCCGTGATGCGCTCCACCATCTCCGGCGTATAGCGCGAATAATGTTTTTTCAACAGTTGGAACACACAATTCGGATTCTGCAGCGTTAAGTCGTAATCGACTTTTTCTGGCAGGGGCGCAGGGGCGCCCGGTGCGCCAGCATTCGCCGCTCCTCCAGCTGCCGCGTAATTCCACGAGGCGCGATCGTACGTGTGCTTCCCGGCGTCGAACCCGGAAAATACTCCGTCCGTGTCACCAGGTAGCTTGAAATCGTTTTTGACCACGAATGCGGCGTTGGTGAAATTAACGAGATAGTCCTTCGCGATGCGGTTGTTCTCGATCGCGTAATTGATGACGCCGCCGAGGAACGCGATGTCCGAGCCCGCGCGAATCTGGCAGAAGAGGTCCGCCACCGAAGACGTCCGCGTAAAGCGCGGGTCCACGGAAATTATTTTTGCATTGCGATTGCGCTTCGCCTCAATCGCCCACTTGAAGCCGCATGGGTGATTCTCGGCTGGGTTCCCGCCCATGATGAGCATCATGTCGGTGTTCTTGATGTCCACCCAGCCATTCGTCATCGCCCCGCGTCCAAACGTTGGTCCCAAACTTGAGACCGTGGGGCCGTGTCAAACTCTGGCCTGGTTTTCTAAATGCACGACCCCCAGGGCGCGCATCGCTTTGACCACCAGGTAGTTAAACTCGTTGGTATCGGTGCAGCCGCCAATCCACGCAATGGACTCCGTGCGGTTCACGGTGTGGCCGTTGGCGTCCTTTTCGATGAAGCTCTCGTCGCGTGTCTTCTTGACGCGGGCGGCAATCTCGTTCAACGCGTCGTCCCACGAAATGTCTTCCCATTGCGTGCCGCCGGGGCGCCGCACCTGCGGCTTCAGCAGCCGTCGGTCGTTCAGAATGTCCTGTTCCAGCGAAGCGCCCTTCGGGCACAGCGTTCCGCGGTTGGTTGGATGATCGGGATCGCCCTCGACGTGCACCACCTGCGCCGTTACATTCTTGGCGCGATCACCGATCGTGTAGATGATCGTGCCGCAGCCTACCGCACAGTACGGGCAAGTCGACCGCGTCTCATTCGCGCGCGCGATCTTCAATACTCGAAGCTGCGCATACGCCGGCTTCAAGTCGAAGCCAAAGACTGCAGCTGCAGCTCCGCCCACTGTCGTCAGCTTCAGGAAATCACGGCGGGTAGGGTTCATGCTGGGGCCTCTATCCGCGAGAGATAAGGTAGGGAGCGTCTCGCAGAATCTCCTTAATAAGACTTACCGGTCTGGCTGTCAAGCGGTGATTTTTGCAAACCGAGCAGTTCTATTTTTTTCCAAAATTCCTTATACCCAACGACTTACCAAACGCATCCAACGCAAAATGCCCTCGACTCCCCCAAACGGACCATCCCGATTTTCGCCCTGACAGGCTACAATGGTCTCAATGGGGGGAACCAGGCCGGTCTGGTTGTAATCTCTGGCTCCACTCGACCGTACTAACTTACGTGGTGACTCTCGAACCGTTAGGAGCAGGGCCGCGAATGGCGACTCCACTGAATTCGGCAAAACCCGACCTCGGGTCCCTGCGCATCCATGATGGTCAGCGGGCCAAGTCCGGCCTCGGCCGTCGCGTGATGTACGCCGCCATCCCGGTGCTGATCTTTGCCGGAATTGTCGCCGCCGCGTATGCCTTCCGCAGCCAGAAGCCTGTCGTAGATGTCGCTGCCGCGGTGAAGGCCGATCCCGGTGGGCGCCAGACTCTTCTTAACGCCAGCGGCTACGTCACGCCGCGACGCCGCGCCACCATCGCGGCCAAAATTACCGGGCGCGTCACCGGCGTTTTTTTCGATGAAGGCACGCGCGTAGCGGAAGGCCAGCTTCTCGCCACGCTCGATGATTCCGACGTCAAGCGCGCCCTCGAATCCGCCAAAGCCGATCGCAACTCTGCCCAAGCCGCCATCGCCGACTTCGAAGTGCAGCTCAAGAACGCTCAGATCGAACTCCGTCGCGCCGATCAGCTCCAAAGAGCCGGCGTGCAATCGCAGGAAACCCTCGATAACGCCACGATGTCCGCCGACAGCCTGAGGGCGAAAATTGCCCTGGCCAAGCAGCAAGTCCTCGGTTCGGAAGCGCGCATCGGCGAAGCCCAGCAAGCCGTGGACAATTGCACCATTCGCGCGCCCTTCGCAGGAATTGTTGTTTCGAAAGATGCGCAAGTCGGCGAAATGGTCTCCCCGATTTCCGCCGGCGGAGGTTTCACGCGCACCGGCATCGCCACCATCGTGGACATGCATTCGAACGAATTCGAAGTGGACGTCAACGAATCCTACATCGCCCGCGTCGAACCAGGCCAGGACGTTACCGCCATCCTCGACGCCTATCCGGACCGCCCGATTCCTTCGAAGGTCCGCACCGTCATCCCCACGGCGGATCGCCAAAAGGCCACGGTTAAGGTCCGCATCTCCATCATCAATCTCGACAAATACAATTTCATCCTTCCAGACATGGGCGTGAAAGTCAGTTTCGAAGGGCCCAAGGAAGTCACTCCGGCAAACGGCCCGGAGGCCAAGGCCTACGTTCCGAAAGGCGCCGTTCGAACGGACGCTGGCAATTCGTACGTCTTTCTCGTGCGCGACGGAAAAGTCGAGCGCCGCGCCGTGAGCGTTGGCATCGACCGCGGCACGGACGTGGCGATCCTGGCGGGCGTATCGCCCGGCGACTCCTTGGTCGTCAAGGGCCCTGAGAGTTTGCGTGATGGTGACAAGGTCGAAATCCGGCAGTAGGAGCCAAGCATGATCCGAGTGGATGGTCGCAGTGATTCTTCCAGTCTCATCAGAGTCCGCGGCATCAATAAGACCTACAGTCGCGGCGGCGAGAAAATCCAGGTCCTGCAGGGTCTGAATCTCGACGTGGACAAAGGCGACTTTGTCGCCTTCATGGGTCCCAGCGGCTCCGGCAAAACCACGCTGCTGAATCTTCTCGGCGGCCTCGATGTGCCCTCGGCCGGCAGCATTACCGTCGACGGCGACGAGATCACCCACATGTCCGCCAGCAAGCTCACGCACTGGCGCGCGCGCCACGTCGGTTTTATTTTTCAGATGTATAACCTCATTCCTGTGCTCACTGCATTCCAGAACGTCGAACTGCCATTGCTTTTGACCAAACTTTCCAAGTCCGAACGCCGCAAGCACGTGGAAACCGCTCTCGCTGTCGTCGGCCTCGCCGACCGCATGAATCACTATCCCCGCCAGCTCTCCGGTGGTCAGGAGCAGCGCGTCACTATTGCTCGCGCCATCGTTTCCGATCCCACATTCCTCCTCTGCGACGAACCTACCGGCGACCTGGACCGCAAGAGCGCCGATGAAATCATGGCGCTGATTGACGAGCTCGTCGGCAAATACAACAAGACCATCTTGATGGTCACGCACGACGCTCTCGTCGCCGCCCGCGCGCACACCACTCTTCACCTCGATAAAGGCGTCCTCATCGAAGCAGGCAAGTCCGCCCAGCCGGTTCTCGCAGGAGGTGCCGCGTGAAATATAGCCGGCTGATTTTCGCCAATCTCTTTCGCAAAAAAGTGCGCTTGATTCTTACGGTGGGCTCTTTTGCCGTGGCTCTGTTCTTGTTCACATTTCTCGCGGTGGTCAAGAGCGCCTTCAGCCGCGGCACAGAACTTGCCGGCGCGGATCGCCTCGTGGTCATCAATCGCGCAGGCCTCATTCAAACCATTCCGCTGGCCTATTACGACAAAATCCTGCGCATCCCGGGCGTCAAGGCCGTCACTCACAACAATTGGTTCGGCGGCGTTTATCAGGATGAAAAAAACTTCTTTCCGCAGTTCGTCATTGACATGGACAATCAGCGCCAGGTCATGACGGAAATGAAGATTCCGGACGACCAGTGGAAAACGTTTGTGAATGACCGCCAGGGCGCTATCGCCGGCGCCACACTCGCGAAGCGCTTCGGTTGGAAGGTCGGCGACCGCATTCCGTTGAAAAACGCACTTTATGGCCCAACCTCAACCTGGGAATTCAACCTCGACGGGATTTACAAGAACGACCACCCCGGCGGCGACGAAAGCCAGTTTTGGCTGCAATGGAAATACTTTGATGAAACCATCCCTTCGGTCATCAAGGGGCTGGTCGGTTGGTACGTCGTCAAACTCGACAGTCCGGATGACGCCGTGCGCGTCGCCAAAGCCATTGACACGGAATTTGCGAACTCTTCCACGGAAACCAAGACGGAAACCGAATCCGCCTTCCAGGCTGGTTTCGCCAAACAATTGGGCAACATCGAATTGCTCATCCTCACCATCGGCGGCGTGGTCTTCTTCACTTTGCTGCTGGTCACCGGGAACACCATGGCAATCTCTGTGCGCGAGCGCACTGGCGAATTGGCGGTGCTCAAAGCCATCGGATTTACGGACCGCTTCGTCCTCTTTTTCGTGCTGGCAGAGTCGCTGGTGATCGCGCTGATCGGCGGGTTGATTGGTTTGGGCCTGGCCATGCTCGCGATTCCTGTTGTCGGCGCTGCGCTCAATGGCTTCCTGCCAACTCTGATTTTGTCCGCCGCGATGTTGTCGGCGGGTCTGGGTTTTGCCGTTCTTGTTGGCGCTGCCAGCGGATTGCTGCCGGGTCTCGGCGCCATGCGTTTGCGCGTTGTGGATGCCCTGAGGAGGGTCTGAAGTGGCCATTCCGATCGTCTACAATCTGCGCAGCGTCAAAGCCCGCTGGACCTCGGCCATCGTCGCCGTGATCGGCATCGCCGGCACCGTCGGCGTTTTTGTGGCCATGCTTTCGCTGGCCCGTGGCTTTCGAACGACGTTGGTCTCTTCCGGCTCGCCAGACAACGCCATCGTGATGCGCGCCGGCGCCACTTCGGAAATGACCGGTGCCGTTACCATCGACACCGTAAAAATTCTTCAAGACGAGCCGGGAATCGCCCGCGGCGCCGACGGGCCTCTCTTGACTCCGGAGGTCGTGCTGGTCGCTCCGATTCCATTGATTTCCACCGGCACGGATGCCAACGTTCAAGTCCGCGGCGTATCCAAAAATGTTCTGGAGATTCGCAGAAACATCAAAATTGTCGAAGGCCGCATGTTCAAACCGGGCCTCGCCGAAATCGTCGTCGGAAAAAACGCCAACGTTTCGTATTCAGGCCTTACCGTTGGGAATACCATCGGCCTTGGAAGCGTCCGCTTTAAAGTGGTCGGAATCTTCGACGCGGGCGGCAGCGCCTTCGATTCGGAGATCTGGGGTGATGCTCATCTAATCGGCCCTGCGTACAACCGGCCCGACAACTTATTCCAGTCGGTCACGCTTCGTCTGGCCTCTCCCGACTCGCTTCAACAATTCAAGGACGCAGTCACCGCCGATCCTCGGCTCAACTTGGATGTCACCCTCGAAATTGAATACTATTCGAAGCAGTCCACGCGCCTGACCACGCTCATCACAGTGCTCGGAGGAATCGTCGCAGGCATCATGGCCATTGGCGCGGTTTTTGGTGCTCTCAATACCATGTATTCGGCCGTTTCCGAACGGGGCCGCGAAATTGCCACCATGCGAGCCCTCGGATTCGGCGGGCCTTCCGTCGTTACGTCGTTTGTGATTGAAGCCTTGCTGATTTCCTTTATCGGGGGCTTGATCGGCTGCATCGCCGTGCTTCCTCTCAATGGACTTACGACCGGTGCGATGAACCTGCAAACCTTCTCGCATATGGCCTTTGCGTTCAAGATCACTCCCGAACTCCTCGTCAAAGGCGTAGTGTTCGCGTTGTTTATGGGCGTACTCGGAGGTTTGCTCCCCGCCATCCGCGCCGCGAGCCTCCCGATATCGAGCGCCCTTCGCGAGCTATAGCCAGTCGCGCGGATTGGCCTTACCTTCTCATCCGTATGGGCGTAAGGTAGTGTCCGTTTTCGCCGCGCCGCGTCCCATGGTCGGCCGATTTAGATGTAGTTATCTCTCCCACATTCTCCTAACTCGATTGCCTGCAACTTCTTGAGAATTATCGCGCTGGAACCCCGCTTGCCCCGTCTAACGCACTAACTCTGCGGGGAGGTGTGCATGAACTCTCTCTGGAACGACCTGATCTTCGCCCTTCGAATCCTTCTCAAGTCTCGCCGTTTCACCGCTGCGGTGGTCCTCACGCTGGCCATTGGCATTGCCTCCAATACCATCATTTTCGGCGTGGCCCGCAGCGTGTTTCTGCGCTCGCTGCCCTACCCAGACGTTTCCCGCTTGGCCTACATCTCCCAGGCCTATCCAGGTTTTCCCGAAGGCGGTGGCCAGTTTTCTTATCCCACCTATCGCGACATCCTCCTGCAGAACAAATCCTTTGATGATGTCGCCGCCTATCAAGTCGAAGGCCCACTCGCGCTCACCGATGGCGCCAATCCCGTCCGCGTCGCCATCACCTACTGCACGCCCAACTATTTCACCTTGCTCGGCATTCGAACGTCCCTGGGCCGCGTGTTCGAACGAGGTGAAGACCGCGTTGGCAGCGCCGATTCCGTCGTAGTTCTCAGCTACGCCTTCTGGCAGCGCCAATTTTCCGGCGCGCCGGACATTATCGGGCGGACCATTCATTTGAACGATCATCCCTTCACCGTGATCGGCGTGACCACCGAAGAGTTTCGCGATTCGATGTATGAACAGGAATTCGATGTCGAAGGCAACGCCTGGATTCCGCTCGGCCTTGCCTACGATTTGACCGGCTATTCGAATCCGGCGGACCGCGCGCAAGGAATTTTGTGGAGCATCGGGCATTTGAAACCCGGCATCAGCGTCCACGACGCCCGCCAGGATGTCGCCGCGCTCGCCGCGCGCCTCGAACAAACGTATCCAGAGTCGTTCCGCGGCTACAGCCTGGTCGCGCGTTCCCTCAAAGACCAGCTTCTCGGCGAGTTTTACAGCCCCGCATGGATACTCTCCGCCGCCTCGGCCTTTCTCCTGCTCATCGGTTGCGCCAACGTCGGCAACCTTCTTCTCGCACGGCTGCTCTCGCGACAGCGTGAACTCGCCGTTCGCGCCGCGCTCGGAGCATCGCCGGGCCGGCTCGCTCGCCACTTGCTCATCGAAAACGCCATGTTGCTTTTATTTTCCAGTGCGCTCGGGCTGGCACTTTCTCTCTGGGGAATGAACGCGCTGCATGCCTGGTCGCTTTCGAATCTTCCGACCGTGATTCATCTCGAAGGCGCGCGCTCCGCGCTGGCAGCTTCCATCGGAATTTCGCTGCTTACAGGAATTCTGTTCGGACTCGGCCCCGCAATTCTTGGCTCTCGTGTGGATCTTCGCGATGCCCTCAGCCAGAGCGGCCGCCAAGGCCACAGTCTCGGCCGCCGCCGCAGCCAGAAAATTCTTGTGGTCGCGGAAGTCGCGCTTGCGCTTGTGCTTCTCGCCGCCGCAGGCCTGCTTCTCGAAAGTTTTCACAAGCTTGCTTCCACGGACCTCGGCTTCAACACAAAAAATCTCCTGACGTTTCGCCTCGACCTCCGCTCCGCGCGCTACACGGAGCCCCCGGCCCGCGCGCGTTTTTCGCGCACTCTCGTCGACACGCTGCAGGCGCTGCCCGGCGCAGACTCCGTCATCCTTGAAGGCCCCAGTATGCTTGGCCGCTCCACCTGGGTTTACATCGCCTACCCCGAAGGAAAAACTCCCGAAGATCCGGAATCGCGTTTGATGATGGGGCGCCACAGCGTTAATCCGGGCGCGCTGCAGAATTTGGGCATTCCGTTGCTGCGCGGCCGCGAACTCACCTGGCAAGATACGCTCGACACTCCGTTTGCGGCAGTCATCAGCGAGAGTGTCGCCAAGAAACTCTGGCCCGGCCAGGACGCCCTCGGCAAGCGCATGCGCAGCGCCGTAGGAAATTTTCCGTGGGTCACCGTGGTGGGAATCGCGCGCGATGCGCATCACGGCCAGCGCATGGATCTCAACGATGCTGCGACGGGCATGCTTCCTCAGGGCCTTCGGCCGCAATACGATGCCTATTTTCCGTATACGCAACGCCCCAATCCTGGAATGACGGTGGCGGTGCGCACTTCCGCAAACATTGCATCCATGACGGAGCAAGTGCGCGCTGCGGTGCTCTCGCTCGAACCCACGTTGCCGGTGTACGACATTGCGCTGCTGGATGATCGTCTCGCCGCGCAAGTCGCGCCCGTTCGAACCGTTGCGGTGTTGTCGTCGGCTTATGCGTTTCTCGCGCTTTTCCTCGCCGGCTTCGGACTGTTTGCTGTCCTCGCGCACGACGTAAGTCAACGCACACAGGAAATTGGCATTCGCATGGCGCTTGGCGCGCTGCCGCGCAGCGTCCTGACGCTGGTGCTTCGCGAAGGACTGCTGCTCACCGCGGTCGGTCTTGTCGTAGGATTCGCGGGCACGCTTTTTATAACCCGCATGATGCGGGCGCTTTTGTTTGGCGTCAGCCCGACGGAGCCGGCAGTTTTTTTTGCAATCGCGGCGCTCTTGCTAGGCGTTTCGATTCTCGCCTGCTGGGTTCCGGCGAGGCGCGCGATGCGCCTCGATCCGCTGGAAGCACTGCGGCAAGAGTGATCAGGTCAGTCGGCGAGTTTTAATTTTTCCATATAAAAATTGAACGCTGCCTTAACTTTCGCGGGGTCCGGAGGTTTGCCTTTTGCGTCCATCAGGGGAGTGATGAACTGATCCATGGCTTTGTCAATTTCATCGAAGAGCGCGCGATTGGTTTTGGCCAGCGCGGTGTCGCCGCCGTATTCTTCCGCTTTGTCCCAGACTCTTTCGAGCGCGCGTGCCATCTCGGCAGCGGCGGCCAGGTCGCCCTTCTGGAAATCGCCGTAAATGTGCTGGGCCATCGCGCGGTAGGCTCCCATTTTTGAGTTGTCCACGCCATTCGTTTGGCCGACTTTCTTCTCTTGCGCGGAGGTGGACGCGCCGGCGCCGAACAGCAGCAAAAACGCGGCGAAGAACATCAGGCGCGCACTCACAATTCTATCGAAACGAAATGTCATTGCTTCTCCCTCTTTCTCAAGTGGATCGTTTCCGTGAGCGAATGAAATGAAGTGAAAAGTTCTCGCAAATAAATTTGTAACATGAATCTCAGGCCTCGCATGCCTACGTGTGAAGAAGGCTGTTCGTAAAAAGGTAACTGTACTCAGGGTCATCGCCGAATCCGCAGCGGGGAATACTCCGATTCCTTCGCGAGAGCCGCCGGCACGCCGGAGCGTGAGGGGCTAACGACTTGAGAAAGCCTTTTACTCTTGGTCCGCACATGGCTTGACGACGACATGGCCCCGACCCTAGCCTAGTTGAGAGAGCCCGGTACCTCCATGAGCGCTTTTGGAAAACAGGCAGGGCAGACGCGGCAGTGCGCGTATTGCGGGAAGCCGATCGGCGTGCAGTTGACGCAGTGCCCGTTCTGCCGAGAAGCGGTGCCGCAGGTACAGTTGTCTCGCCGCCGGGGCCCCGACGGACGCGAGCAGACGCGGCGCGGACTGCTGTGCATGCTGCTGGCGGCGGTGATTTATTACTTCGCGGGAGGATACGGCGCGCCGCTGCGCATCCCCATTGAGATTGTGCCGGCGGTGACGAATTATCTTTTGCCGCTGCTTTTCTTGAGCGGGATGGGACTGACGCTGTACGGCTTTATTCAGAAGATCAGATCCTGATTGCCGTTCTGTTATTTCACCGAGCATTTTGCAATCTTCGCTTTCTGAACCTCGTCCTCCATTTCTACCTGTTCCAATGGCCAGCTTGACGGATTGTGGGAGTACCTTTCGCGCGAGTGTATTCGCTGCGGGAACGGTGTGGCCTACTGAGGTCATGGCTGGTCCGGGCCAGGTCCGGCGGCCTAATCTCTCACTGCGAAGCGGCTTAATAGGAGTCAACATGAAGAAACCGTGTTTGGTGGTTCTGTTTGTTGCCTTGGGTGTTTCCTTGGGTGTGACAATGGGGGCGGAGTGCGCGGCGGCACAGGGTCCGGCTGGTGCGGGCGCGTCGGGTGCGGCACAGAGTACATCTTCGTCGACGGGTGGGCATTCGCTCAATCCGATCAAGTGGGTCAAGAAAGACCCGAAGCCTTCGGCCGAATCCCGAGCCGACCTCGAAAAGAAACTGACGCCCAAACTGCAAGGGAACGGGCTGCTGCCGGCGAGCTTGACGGCGACGGATGCGTGCGCGCCGTTTGTGGCTCTGGATGACTGCCTGGCATCGCTGCACGCCAGCCACAACCTGGGGATCGACTTCAATTGCGTGCGCGCGGACGTCACGGGCGTGCAAACCAATGCGGACTTGTCTGGCTGCAAGGGAACCATTGGTGACAAGGCGCAGAACCTGACCAAGACGCTGAAGATGCTGAAGCCGGATGCCGACGCCAAGGGGCAGGCCAAGAACGCGGAGAAGCAGGCCAAGGACGACTTGAAAGACCTCGGGTCGTAAGGCCGAAATCCGAAGACAGTTCGACGGAATCGAGATAGGGCGGGGCGAGCCGGTGGTTGCGGCCCCCGCCCTTTTTCTTTTTGGGGCCGGGCGAGAGCGAAAACCGGAGAAGGATAACGCAGAGACGCTGAGAACGCAGAGGAGCGCAGAGGGGAGGGGGGTACACCCCCCATTACATGGATGAATGTCAAAACAAAGGAGATAGAAAATGGGCAATCTGTAAGCAGATGAAAACAAAGGGGGCGGCTGGAATTTGGTGGAACGGAGTGAAAGATAGGGTGCACCCTCCCCCCTATGATTTTTGTAAGGACGTGATTCGATGGGGGTTAGGGGGTGGGGGGCTGCTAAGGATGTGATTCGATGGGAGATAGAAGCGGGATCGTTGGCACTTTGGAACGTTGGGACGTTAGAACGTTGGGAACGGCGGAAAGAAATGGAGCCTGAGCGCGCGGGAGGGACGGGCGGGCGGGGATGGAACTCGGTATACACTACAGAGAATAGCATGGGAGTGGCGAGGGGCTAAGTGTTTTGCAGGGAATGGGGAGAATTGGGGATTGAATGGTTGCTGAGGAGGGGTTAACGGTGGGGGCTTTGGTCATTGAGAAGCATCAGAAAACGTCCCGTCTGTCTCCCGTTTTCAGTTGTGCGACTGAATATGCGGCATACCCTAGGATGGCCGCGCAGAGCGAGATCACGATTACCAGACGACTGGCGTAAAACTCAAATAGTCCGCCAAAACAGGCCACGCCAAGCGAACAGCCGGCAATTAGTGGTGTCCGTTTGCTTCCTCGTTCAAAGACTATTCCGGCCACCAATCCAGCGGCTATGGCCGAAAGAAGGGGAAGGACCCAAAATGAGCCCCATATAAAGAGAAGATAAGGTTGATCGTCAGTATGAAAATACCGGCGCTGCAGTGGTCTAGAGAGTCTGTCGAGGGTCACAAAACTCGTTACCCAGGAGCCGATCGTCAGGAGTACGACTATCGCTGTGTGGGGTCCGATTTTTTTCATCATTGCTATTCTCCCGTGTTCGATCGATTGAAGGCGTCGCTTCGCGTACCCATTATTTTAGTTTGAGGTTGGTAGTTCCCCCGCAAATGGAATGCCATATATTTTGCGCGAGCTGTGCGAAATCCAACGGATAGTCTAGTCCGAATGACTGGCCCATCTGAAGTGCTGCAAGCCCTAGGGCGACATCCGGATTATCTGGATCGTCTGTTCCCTCGGCGCTATAAAGCTGGCCTCTCGTGAAGCTGTTATTTCCTAACATATTACCAGCTGCGAACCAGCCGACGAAATGGCGGACCTGGTTATTGCTGTACGGGTCGGGATCTTGGTACAAAGGCAAAAAGCCATCGTCGCTGAAGCTATCTTCATAGTACGGGTCGCTTTTAAAAACCCCTACCCTATACTGGGGGTCTGAGCTTCCGCTAAGTGGTCCTCCTGGCCCTCCAACCTCTGTCAGTCCATTTAAAAGGCCGAGGACGCCCTGTACCGGACCAAACGCTTGGCCGGCTTTGAAAACTAATCTGGCAAGCTTTTCGCAGTCACTCATATTGTGATTATTCGAGAGTTGTGCTGCGTAGTCCCTGAAATCAACACGGGGATCATAGCTGCCGGCGGGTGGCCCGGGATCGAGATTTTATGTTTATGGGCATGGGGATCAGCGAGAGAATATCATTACGGCACTTCTAAGGAAAGTACAGAGAGGCGGAGGGTGCCCCAGGTTCGGTGTAGGAACCTG
>Ga0210398_10000066_pt1 | contig 135260 bp, 121 predicted proteins | sample IncBWC4OmetaG_FD_161047 | JGI IMG/M metagenome (GOLD analysis project Ga0210398, IMG submission 161047) | Forest soil microbial communities from Barre Woods Harvard Forest LTER site, Petersham, Massachusetts, United States - Inc-BW-C-4-O | ecosystem: Environmental > Terrestrial > Soil >... | reverse complement strand
GCTCGCCGGCGCCGTGCCCCTCGCCAAACTCGTTCTCGCCCAGCCCAACACTCCGCTCCTCTCCCTTACCTCCGAGCCGCTCATCTCAACCCACGAAGCCACCAGCGACAACGAAGTCGCCGAACTTTTCGACAAGTACAATCTCGTCACCCTCCCCGTCATCGATGAACGCAACAAGCTCGTCGGGGTCATCACCTCCGACGACGTGATCGCCATGCTCCGCTCCAAACTGTAAGGTTCTGATTTACGCTGTGACCTGCGGCACCTTACTGTGTTTCAGCCTGTGCCTTGCCTCTTCGTCGATCCTTCGACGGCGATAGATCCCACTGCCTTGCTGACCACTGCCCACTGAACACTGACCCCTGTTTATAATCATTCGTTCCAGGAGACTCCCTTTGCCCTTCGATGACCTTCGTCAGTGGATCGCCGCCCTCGACCGCGCCGGCGAACTCAAACCCATTCATACCGAAGTTGACCCCATCCTCGAAATCGCCGAAATCACCGACCGCGTCAGCAAATCGAAAACCGGTAGCCCGGGTGGCCCCGCTCTGCTTTTCCAAAACATAAAGAACCATCCCGGTTCCCAAGTCCTCATCAACCAGTTCGGCTCCGAAGTCCGCATGAAGCTCGCCCTCGGCGTCAACTCCTTCGACGAATTCGCCGACCGCATCAGGGTCTTCATGGACCTCAAATCCCCGCAGGGCTTCCTCGACAAACTCAAAATGCTCCCGCTCCTCACCGAAGCCGGAAAGTTTTTTCCCAAGACCGTGCCCACCGGCCCTTGCAAGGAAGTTATCAAGCGCGACAACTTCTCCCTCCTCGACTTCCCCGTCCTGCAATGCTGGCCGCAGGACGCAGGACGCTTCATCACTCTTCCCTGCGTCGTCACTCGCGATCCCAAGTCCGGCAAACGCAATGTCGGAATGTATCGTCTTCAGGTCTACGACGCCGCGACCACCGGCGCCCACTGGCAGAGACAAAAAGTTGCCGCCGAACACTACCGTCAGCGCATGCGGAACGCGAGCAGTTCATCACCCGGGGGCGCCCCATCCTGGTCGCGTTCTTTGCGACCGGGCGGAGACTTTGACAAATCTTCCGCCGTCGACCTCATGGCCCGCACCTCTGGCGGGCAAGTCCTCTCCGCCGCCAATCAACCCTCCGGCAAAATGGAAGTCGCCGTCGCCATCGGCACGGACCCCGCCGTAACTTTCTCCGCCATCGTTCCCGCTCCTCCCGACGTCGAAGAATATCTGATCGCCGGCTTCCTCCGCGCCGCCCCCGTCGATCTCGTCAAATGCGAGACCGTCGATCTCGAAGTTCCCGCCTCCAGCGAAATTGTTCTCGAAGGCTACGTCAATCTCGACGAACTCCGCACCGAGGGCCCCTTCGGCGACCACACCGGCTTCTACTCTCTCGCCGATCTATACCCTGTCTTCCACCTGCAATGCATCACCCATCGCAAAGACCCCATTTACGCCACCACCATCGTCGGCAAGCCTCCCATGGAGGACGCCTACATGGGCAAAGCCGTCGAGCGCGTCTTTCTCCCGCTGATGCGCCTCACCATTCCTGAATTGATCGACATCAATCTACCCATCGAAGGCGTCTTCCACAACTTGATGATCGTCTCCATCCGCAAGTCCTACCCCGGGCAGGCGCGCAAAGTGATGAACGCCATCTGGTCGCTTGGCCAAGCCATGTTCACCAAGGTCATCATCGTGGTCGATGAAGATGTCGACGTGCAGGATCTTGCCGACGTCAGTCTCAAAGTTCTCAACCACATCGATCCCGAACGCGACATCCAATTCACTCTCGGCCCCGTCGACTCGCTCGACCACGCCTCCCGCCTTGCCAACTACGGCTCAAAGATGGGCATCGACGCCACCCGCAAATGGCCCACCGAAGGCTTCACCCGCCCTTGGCCAGATGAAATCGTCATGGACGGAAAGACCAAAGCCTCAGTGGATAGCAAGTGGAAAGCCCTGGCCAAGGAATTAGGAATGGAGTAATCCCGGCACCAAAAGGAAGGTCATTCCGAAACCGGCTGAAAGCCCCGGTGAGGAACCAGCTGTCCCTGGTGCGCGGTCGGATAGTTTTGTCCCGCTCGTAAACATTCGATGCCGTTCGGTTCGCGCTCCAACATTTCTTGCCGGAGTGGGCCAACCACGGTATTGTTTTGGCGCAGAAAGTCGGCGGCGGGCTCAGATGGGTTTACCACTACCCCCCTGCCCGCTGCCTGTTAGCTGGTTCTCTTGGCCGCCCCGTCACAACTCCGGGCTCCTAGGCCCAAGACATCTTTATAACTCCCATCCCCAACGCACCGTTCAGCGCCGTAGTCAACGTAGCGCCGGCGGGTTCGACGGGATGGTTCCATCGTCTAGATCCACCAGGAGTCGAGGGTGCTGATACCCGCGCCGGGTAACGAGACGCCCGACCTCCGTCACATTCATTTCTACGATCCACAGACGCGGATCTTGACCGAGCTCGAGGCCCGTGTTCTCTTCGCAGACACGACCGAAAGCGAGCTAGGCTAGTCCGGCTTCTTGGTTTTCTTGGCCTTCAGGCTGATCGCAACTTTGATCACGGCTCCATCCACAGGATCAACCTCGAACACAGCTTTGCTCGTGTAAGCTACGCTGTCCAGCCGGTAGGTGAAAACGCTGTACCACTGAAAAATGTTGGTGTCATACGGAGCGCCATACTTGGCCTGCAGCTGCGCCGCCGTATAGCTGCGGTCGGCGAGCTGAAGGATGAGGTAGGCATCTTGCCGCTTCTCGCTTTTGAGTGCGGCAAGTTCGGAAAAAGGAAAAGGCTGGCCCTGCAGCGGGTAGTCCAGGCTCGCCGTCCTGTGCCCATGGACCATCCCTTCCCGCACGATTCCGTCGATCCTTTTGTCCACTTCCCGTTCCAAGGTAAAGCCCTCGCGCCGGGCGACGCAGCGGCCCTTATCCGGACGGCACTCCGCACGAATCTCATTCGCGACAAAGACGCGCAGCACTTTGGCATTTTCGAGCACTGATCGGATGCCTTGCTCTGAAGGAAGTGCGGCGGCCGCGAAAAGATAAGGAACCATCTGGCGCCAGTCGAAGTCGTCGGGAGAGAACCGCGCCTGCGGACCGATGTCGGCCGGCTGGTTGCCGCCGTTCGCTGCTCTCGACAACGGCGCCGGGAAAACCGAGAGCCACAACAGCAGGCTGACCGATAGAGTTGAGGACTTCATGAACCAGTTGAACGGTTGGGAATGGAACTCTGGGAAATTCTGCATGAACTGCGGTCAGGCCGCCGGGCGGCCCTTCGCGTCTCGAGGACGCCTCCTTTAGTTTCACCTAGAGCAAAACCTATTTCAGCTTTACGAAAAGCAAAACGTAGATCGCCCACACCCCCACGGTAAGCGGAAACTGCACCACCGCCGCATCGCGCAACCCGGCTCCTCTGGGGAGTACAAACGTAAGCAACATCATCGCCAGAGCCGTCAGCACGCCAAGGATCAGCTTGCTTGTCCAATTCATGGGTGTTGGGCCTCACTTTCCTTTTTGCTCGGACTCGTCTTCCCGCAGCCGGGGAGTATACGCCCGGAAAGCTGCCCGGAACAAGTGCTAGTCTTTTCCAATGCAGGAGGAGCCGAAAGCAGGGGCTTGTTTCCAGTGCAAGATGAGCCTGAAGGACAAGGCATGCTGATGATGGATGATCAGCGTGCACGAAACAGAACACTTAAGCCTGCAACAAATTGAGAAGTTTCTAGCGGCTGTGCTTCGCGATTGTTGGATTGTTGGTTCTGGCTTGCTGGTTGTGGGACTGGGCGGATCGTCTCGGCAGATTGGCCTCCAGGGGAAGACCGGGAACCAGCGTGCAGCTGGGAAGACGCCCCCATGCCACTCATTTGGAATTGGCCTCCCCGGGCTCGGAGGAGACGGTTGCTACCGGATAAATCCTGATCCAGTGATTTCGCACTACCGGGCTGGCGTTCCGGCCATTCCGGTTAAAGATGATGAGACTCGTCTGCTGCTTCGGCATATGGCAATCGACGCAGTTGTTCGCAATTGGATGCGCCATTTTGGGATGGCTCTCGGCCTTATGACAGCCCAAGCAATGCTGGGAGAATGCAGCCGGATCCTTCTGCGTCACGTGAACATCATGGCAGGTCAGGCAAGTCATCGACGAGGACCGGAAGCAGCGGCTTTTCCTGAGCATTTCGACCTGGCTGCCGTGGACATCAATGGGCGCATTTGGATCGGGCCTTGGCAACTCAAGGTATTTGTCCAGGGGCTCGCCCGGTACATAGGAAAACGCCGGCAGTAGCGCTACCCCGGGCCCGGCATGGCACCAGCCGCAAAGATCGATCTGCCGGTCTCGCGAGAATCGAGACGGATCGAGGATGGCCGGGTCCGATCGAGGATTGGCGGACTTCGAGGTGAAGTGTTCAACGTGCTCAAGTCCGGGCCCGTGACACTTCTCACAGGTGATACCAACCACAAAACCAGTCTGGCGGTAGCGATTCGGGGGTGGTGGTGCGAGTGAATCGAAATAAGTTCCGTGGCATTCGAGGCAACGCGCAATTACCGGTCGATCGAAATACGCAACGCCGTCGCGGTACCCAGGACTGTTTACCCAGCCAACCTCCCTCCAGTAAGAGACGGGCAGCTGAAAAAGCAAATCGCCCTTCCAGAACAAGAAAGTCTGCCCCTTCCTTCCCGAGCCGACCACCAGACCGAAGCGCTCGGTGCGGGAACTTATATAGGGTTCCATTCCCTGCACGGCCGTCTGGAAGAAACCGTTGTCGTTTGCCTCCATGCGGAAAAACAGATTGGGATTCGCAGTCTTGAGAATGTTGTTGCCAGAACTGAAATCGCCAAGAATTGAATCTCGGTCAGGAAGCCTCGATGTCAGATAGTGCGCGGTTCGGTGAAAGCCTTCGACCGCGTCTTGATGACAGGCGCGACACGCCTCGTCACCCACGTAATCCTTCCCCGGATTCGGCTTCGGGGGAGAGTTCGGTCCGTGGTTCAACTGAGAAAGGCTGTCTTGACTGGATCCCCCCAGCGCCAGCAAAAGCGCCGCAATCAAGATCAGCGCGGGTCTGAGATTCATCCGCCTCCAAAACGAGCTTCAGGCGACACCGGCGCTGTCGCCTCGCGAAGACAAGCGGCAGGCCTCAATCGCTCCGCTTTCGGTATACTAGATCACTATGCCGGTTCTGAAAAACATCGCTGCCATCGCCAAAGGAATGAGCATCACTTTCATGGAGATGTTCCAGCCCACGACGGTAGAAAATTATCCCGACGGCAAAGGTCCGCTGCGTGGCGCGCGCATCGAAGCTCGCTTCCGCGGCGCTCACGTTTTGCAGCGCGATGAAAACGGACTGGAGAAATGTGTAGCCTGCTTCCTCTGCGCCGCCAATTGTCCGTCGAACTGCATCTATATCGAGGCCGCCGACAACACCGCCGAACATCGCGTAAGCGGCGCCGAACGCTACGCCAAGGTCTACAACATCGATTACAACCGCTGTATCTTCTGTGGATACTGTGTGGAGGCTTGTCCGACGGACGCGATTACGCATGGCCACGGTTTTGAGCTGGCGACGTTTAACGCCAGCAATCTGGTCTACCGCAAGGAGCAGATGCTGGCCCCCCGGTCAGCGCACATGGGAGCGAACGTCGTGTTCAATCAGGCCGACGTGGACGGTGGGGCTCCCAAGGAAATGGTTGCGGGGAGTTAGAATCCTCAAGTTTCGCACCACTGACGCCGGTCCCTGGGGGCCGGCGTTTGCTTATTGCGGGTCCTCTGTAACGATTGATCTCTGCATAACTAATGCAATAGGTTAGGGCAAAAAAGAAGGCAAGTCGCACTGGGCGATGCAGCCGTGTAATTTTGGGCACGAACGCGGATATTGTTGATCGAGCCCGTGACATCCGCGACTAGATCCTCCAGATCATCGGGGCAACCATTGGCGAGTGCGGGTTTCGCCAGAGACCAAACCCTGCCAACTGCCGGTGGCGAGAAGGCATCTTCTCTTGCATGATTCGCAAACTACAATCCGGCGAGTATCGTTTGTATTCGCGCAAGAAAGATGTGAAGACTGGAAAGCGGAAGAACTTGGGGACTTTTTCTTCGCTGGCGGCGGCTAAAAAGCATGAACGCGCGGTGCAGTATTTCAAGCGGGCGTGAGGCGCGATGACCCGGGGGTCCTGCGACTGTGCATGATTGTCCGGCGCACAATCACCGCTTCGCTCAGGGCGGCAGTTTTGATTGGAAAGTAGCGGCGAGACCGAGGGCGCAGCTTCGGGGCGGGCCGATGGCGCTGCCGGAGAAGAGGCCGCCGAAGTCGATTGATGTGCAGGCGATGGTTCAGGTTCTCGCCGTCAGCGTGAAAGTTGAGGGCCACTTTGTCGGTCTTATAAAGCTCAGCACCGAGGGAGGCGTCGACGACCACGGTGGGCTGGACGCGTCCGCGGTTGATAGCGGGAGAGCCAGCAAGACGATGGCCAAGTGGAAAAATGAGCGCACAGTTGGCTGGGAGGAAGCTTCATGCTACCAGCTTCGACAATCGGGATTGGAGTTACCAAGGAAACGCCGGGCGGGCAAGGGGACGGATTTTACAAACGCTGACAGATTGGTGACAACCCCCGGGGCGCGGTGAGGGCATGATGAGGGTGCGATCGGGAAAAACAGACCGGTCGCACGATCTTCACGCCCTCGGAGAAATTTGAGGGAATGGGGAAGCAGGTGTTTTCACCGCAGGGGGTGAAAGCGCCTGTTTTATTTTTGTCTACTTTCGGAGGAGGAGGTCGGCGGCTACGAATAGGGCGAAGACTACGGAAATGACGCCGTTCATGGTGAAGAAAGCGGCATTGAGGCGCGACAGGTCGTTCGGCTTGACCAGGCAATGTTCATAGAGCAAGAGAAGCGTGACGGCGACGACGCCGGCCACGGCGAGTTTTCCCAGCGCAAAGGCGGGCAAGAGTGCGAGGAGAAAGATCAGCATGATGAGATGGAAGGCGCGCGCGATCCAGAGGGCCGGGCCGATTCCGCTGTGGCGGGGGATGGAATGCAGTCCGGTATCGCGGTCAAATTCGAAATCTTGACAGGCATAGAGAACATCGAAGCCGGCGACCCAGAAGGTGACCGCGGCGGTGAGGAGCAAAATGCGAGGGTCGAGGGAGCCGCGAACGGCGATCCACGCGGCGGCGGGGGCGATGCCAAGAGCGAAGCCGAGGACGAGGTGAGCAAGCCGCGTAAAGCGCTTGGTGTAGGAGTAGAGCAACAGGACGGCGAGCGCGACGGGGGAAAGCCAAAGAGTGAGCCGATTCAGTTGGGAAGCGGCCAGGATGAAGATCGCGCAGGAGACAACGACGAAGGTGGCGACAAATGCGGGAGACAGATGGCCGGCGGGGAGTGCGCGAGTGAGAGTGCGGGGATTGGCAGCGTCAATGGCCGAATCAGCGAGGCGATTGAAAGCCATGGCGGCAGAGCGGCCAGAGAGCATGGCGACCACGATCCAAAGGAGCTGATGGGCGCTGGGAAGGCCGGAGGCAGCCAGCATGGCTCCGCAGAGGGCAAACGGGAGAGCGAAGATGGAGTGCTCCCATTTGATCATTTCGAGAGTGATGCGGAGGTTGTGAAAGACGGGCACAGGAAGATTGTAAGGCACGCGGCAGGTCTTAGCTCCTAGGTCTCAGGTCTCGGCTCTTTGGTTAGGGTTCGGCGGGCAGCCAGAGGAAGTCAGCCTGACGGTATTCCTTGAATGGGCTTACCGGCTGCCGAGTGATTGCCCGATTAACAGTGGTAATTCAGCTCGGAAAGCAAATGCCAAGAGCGTTCGCGACCTGCTTCGGAGCACTCGATGAAGACCACCGGCCTCACCTCGGCGAGGCTGCGGCGCAAGCCCTAGAAGGAGAGCCGCAGCGCCCTCCACGTCGATTTTGATGAACCGGGGAGGCGAAAGGTGGCCCGCGTCTAGCAGATCGTCGAATGCAGACGGTGCGTATGGTAAATTCCGTTGCTCCAGGGTTGTCGCTATGCCGCACCAGGCTTGCGTCGACGGGTTCTCCACCAATCGAAGCACGGCCTGGCCGGCGCGGTCCGAGGCCGCGCACTCGAATAGGCCGACGTTGGTCAGACCGTTGACGATGTTGTTGCCACAGCGGCTAGGTTCAGCGTAATGGGCTCGAAGGCAATCACGCGACCTTACGGACCGACACGCTGGGCGAGGGATAGGGATAGACAGACATGACCCAGGTTCGCAGCAGTGTCTAACACGGTGTCGCCAGCGGCGACGAACTGCCGCATGTCGTCTCCCAGTGCGGCTCGTCCATCCCGAGCAGATAGCTGAGCATTTCCGTGGGAGAAAACGGAGATGCGATAGCCGGAGGCCAGGCCGCGGGAGATTCTGTGCGGCTTGGTTTCTTCCCCAACCGCAGGACTGCACCGGACTTGGCCAAGCGGCGAACGACTGACATGGCTTGATTGCCTTGTATCGGGCGTGGGAAGTAACCGCCGGCCTGGAGTTGGGGGATGAGGAATCTTACAAACTTATCCACCGTTCGAGATGAGGGGAACGAAGCGGACAGGATCACGGAGCGAAATGACGGGCTGGCCATTCAGCATGCGGATGAACTGGAGTTGCTGGGAATCGGGCGGACCGACGGGGACAATCATGCGTCCCCCCTCGCGGAGTTGAGAGAGCAAGGCGGGCGGCACAATAGGAGCGGCGGCCGAGACTAGGATTCGGTCGAAGGGGGCCTGGTCGGGAAGGCCGAGCGTACCGTCGCCGGTAAATATACGGACGTTGCTATACCCGAGTGCGGCGATCACGTCACGAGCGCTGGCTGCGAGGGCAAAGTGACGCTCGATGGAAAAAACCTGGGCGGCGAGTTCCGCCAGGAGAGCGGTGACGTAGCCGGAGCCGGTACCGATTTCAAGGACCACGTCGCTGGGCGCGAGTTGCAAATACGCCAGCATGACGGCGACAACATAGGGCTGCGAAATGGTTTGCTCGTGAGCGATGGGCAGAGGGTGGTCGTCATAGGCTTCGGCGCGATAGGGTTCGGGAACGAAGGCGTCCCGGGGAACTCGCAGCATGGCGTCGAGGACGCGCGGGTCGGAGATGCCGCGGGCAAGGAGTTGGGAATCGATCATGCGCTGCCGGGCGGGGAGAGGATCGGTCATGGGCAGTGGCCAGCGGTCAGGGGTGAGTGACCAGTGTAGAACCCCGAGGGGTTAAGCATCACTGATCACCGGTCACTCATCACTGCTTTCATTTCTTGCGGCGGCGGACTCGCACATCGAAGCTGACGACACCGTTCTGATCGCGAGTACCGACGACCGAAAGGTTGCGATTGAAATAGTACTCGCCCTGGATGATCTGTTCCGAGCTTTGCGAGACGTTGGTCGAATAAGTTAAGGACACGTTGTTGGCGAATTCTTGCTCGATGGTGATCTGAGGGCCGTTGCTGATAGGGTTGTTTTCGGTGGTGAGTCCTTGAGGATCGATTTTGATATTGCTGGCACCGAATAGCCGCTGCAGTCGATTGCTGACGCTGGTGTTCAAGGCTTGGCTGAGGATCAGAGCGGTAGCCTGATCCGAAAACGCGCTCTGGCCGGACTGTTCCTGGAGTTGACTGGACTCATTGCCGGTGCGGCCGAGAGCCAGCAGGGCAATGATGTCGGATTTCGGAAGCGGCGGCTCGGAGCGGTAATTCAGATTGAGGCCGCGATCGGGCGTCCCGGTGATGGTGATATTGAGATCGTAGTTGCGGACGTGAGTTGAGGCCTGCAGATTAAGTTGCGGCTCGATGGAAACCGGGTTGGCGAAATTGATGTCCCCGCGCTCGAGGGTGTAGCGGGTGCCGTGGAAAGTGGCTTGCCCTTCGAGGACGTCGACGCGTCCGAGAACGGCGGGGCGCGCCACGGAGCCGCGCAGGCGGAGATCGGCGTCGCCGGAGAGACGGGCAATGGCGGTACGCATCTGGAGTTCGGGGGCCGTTTGAACGTGTATGTCGAGTTTGATGTTGTTGAGCGGAGAATTTGCCACCGTGAGGGGAGAGCCTTGGCGGCCGCGCTCGAGGTAGGAGCTGAAATCAAAACCGGGAGTAACAGCGATTTTATTAATGGTGATGTCGCCCGAGACGGAAGAAGCGGAGCGTGTACCCACCCAGTTCAGCTGCGCGTCCGCCGTGGAACTGACTCCGGGGGGATAACGCAGGCGTACGTCCTTGGCGGAGGCGGTGAGATTGAAATTCAATTGCTGATTGAGATAAGTGGCGTCGCCCTCGAAAGTTAACGTGCCGCCGCCCGTGTGGGCGGTCAGCGACTCAATGTGGGCACGATCGCGAGTAAAGATCAGGGACCCGCTGACCCCGCTTAGGCCACTGGGCAGGGTCGCATAGGAAAGCGAGCCATCGGCAAATTGAAGACGGCCTTGCGGCAGGGGATCGGTGAGAGTTCCGCCGACCGTCATCTGCAAGGTGGCCAGGCCGGAGCCTGCCAGGTCAGGGGAAAAGCCGGAGAGCAGTTTGAGATCGAGATGGCCCTCGGAGGTCAGATCGAGGGCGCGAGTGCCGGAGAGTTGAACCGAGCCGTGGACGGCGAGATCCGTTCCCTCCCCCAGCATGTGGAATTGCTGGAGGTTGACGGATTCGTTTGCCACCACGAAACGAACCGGACCCTGGTTGTTGAGTTTGACATTTTCGATGTCGAGGGACAAGGCGGCGAGATCGCCCTTAACCACCCAGCGCGGGGGCTGGAGCAGTTCGCCGTGGAACTCGAGATCGCCGCCGATGGAGGAATAGCCGGTAAGTTGCGCCCCGAGATACGCGTGCCAGAGGGGATCGAGGTCCAGCTGATCCAAGCGGAAAGAAAGATCGGCGGGATAGTCGTCTCTCAGCTGGACATTGCCGCTCACCAGTAACGAACCACGCTGCAACTGGGAGCGGCCAGTGAGCTGAAGCTGGTTGCCCTGGGTCACGGCTTGCAGGTCGAATTCGCCTTCGAGTTTGCCATCGAGCGTGAGCTGGCGGAGGTGGACGTCGGCGTTGAGGACAGGCGCCTCAGCAGTGCCCGAGGCTTTAAGTTTGAAATCGGCGCGGCCTTCGAGGGAGAGCCGGCCGGTATGGAGCTGTTGGACCCGCCTGAGATCGAGGTTATTTCCGTCGACATCGAGACGGAAGACGCGGGTAGTGGGGTTGAAGGAAGCGTTTCCAGTGATGACGGAGTCGTCGTGGAACAAATGCATGTTGTCGAGGGCAAGTTCGCCGTGGGCGAAATGGAATACGGAGTCGAATCGCTGGATGGCTTCGCCGTAAGCGGAGACGTTGTTGAGATGGAGTTGTCCATCGCCGTGAGGATCGGACTCAGTGCCTCCCGCTTCGAGAAAGAGATCAGCGGTGCCGGTAATGGGATAGTTGTGGCCAGCGAGGGCCTCGAGCGCGGCGAGCGCGGTATTGTGCAAATCGGCGCGAAGCGCGAAGACGCTCTCGCTGGTAAGGTGGCCATGTTCGAGCGTAGCGGATGCGTCGAATTCGGCTGAAGTGTCGCCACGCTCCAGAGTCGCGCTGTGAAGAGAGACGGACTGGAATGAAAGCAGGAGGGAGGCGGAAAGAGAATCCCAATGAGTCTCGAGTTGAGGCGTGCTGGCGGTCGCGGGAACGTTGATTTCGAAATCGTCGACCCGGAGACTGCCGGCAAGCTGAGGGGAAGATACCGACCCGGACATATTCCCGTTAAACAAGGCGCGGCCATTCAGCACCACAGGGAATAACGCGGGGCCACGGACTACGGCAGCGAAAGGAAGCCAATCGGCGAGGCTGGAAGTGGACACCGACAGGCGCAACGCCGACGAGGAAGAAAGTGTGCCGGAGGCTTGCACGCGGCTGGTGGGTGTGGTCAGGCTGAACTGGGGGAGATCGAGCGTGTCATTGGCCACGTGGTAAATCCCGGTCGCGTGGGCCGCGATGGGTAACTGGGCGGGAGCGGATCGGGCGGGCGGGGCGACATCGAGAGCAAACTGGACTTCGGCGTCGCGAGCCGTTCCCCTCCAGCGAGTTTCGAGGGTACCAGAGGCCAGTCCGGCGGGATGTAGCGCCTCCAAGGGATGTTCTGGCGCATTCAGGGCGAGGGCGAGTTCCTGGGCGGAGATGTCGCGCAGGCGAAAAACGATCCATGCGTTCTGGATCGCGGTGGCCTTGGGTTTGGCTGCTGGCGGGCGGGATTTACTCAGAGGAGGCGCCGCGGAAATGGTAGCGGTATCAAAACTTTTTCTGGCGGTGGGGGAGAGATGTTGCTCGGCGGCGAGCCACTGGTTGATTTCTGCATCGCCGGTGACACTTCCACCGAAGATCTTGCCTTCCAGCCGGGACAGTTTGAGCTGCTGATCGCTGATCGCGTAGCCGGTACTCACGGATGCCTGGGAGAAAGAGACCCGCTCCGACTGCCAGGAGAGATCGCGCAGGGTGAGCAGACCATTAGAGGCGAACTGGTCGAGTGACCAGTCGCCGTTTCCTTTGAGTTCGAGAAGGCCGGCACGAAGCTCGCGACGCCGGGTGACGGAAGCCGCTTCGCTGAGATCGATGTGGGCATCGTAGGCGGCTTGGACGCGCGGACGGCGAAAGTTGGTGACCTGGCCGCTGGCGGATAGATTGGAGTGCCCGGAATTCCATTCGAGCGAAGAGAAGGCAGCGGAGTCCGATTCCAGGCTGAAATCCACGGAACTCATCCAGGCAAAGGGTCGGCAATCGGGCAGCGAGGTATCCACCATGCCGAGCCGGAGATGGCCGTGGTAGCGGGCGTGAAGATATGAGTACTCCATCTCGAGGGACAGGTTGCCAGCGGCGAAATCGAGAGGAATGCTCCGGTTATCCCAGAGCATACGGCCTTGGCGAACTTCCAGCTGAGTGATCGAGAGCGAGAACAGCTGTTCGATCGCGGCCTGGGCGGAAAAAGCGCTCGTCCGCCCAGGAAAGTTTGTGGTGCCATCGGGATAAAAGATGACGTGGATGAGGGGCTGATCGAGGATTACTTGACGAAACCCGAGCTCGGAGCGAATCAGCGAGCTGATCTTCAAGCGGGCGACGACGTTCTCGGCATGAGCCAATGGGACGTCGGTCGAGGACTCGCGGCCATGCACCGTGATATTCCGCACCTCGACCTGCAGGCGAAACGGAATGGTATGGAAGCTGCCGATTTCGGCGCGGCCTCCGGTGATGCGCTCGACCTCAGCCACAAGGCGACGGCGAACCAGCGCCTGGAAGGATTCGGTGTTGATGTAGAGGGTTAGGGCGCCCGCGACGGCAGCCAACGCGCCAACCAGGATCAGCAGGTATTTCCCCCAGCGGCGGGCTGGCTTCGTTGCGGCCTCGGTCACGCTCACTGCGATTGGACCCTGGAGTCGCCGGACGAGGAGGCGACACCGGGAATGTGGACCTGACCTTCAGAGCGCAAGGTTTGCAACCAGGAGACGAGCATCTCGCTGACTTTCTCCTGGGTGAGCAGTTCGCGGATCTTGCCGGACACCTCGGTGAGGGGGACCTCCGAGGCACCGGCCTGTTTCAATTTAGGAACAAACTGGTCGCGGTAGTAGGCCTCGATGGATTTGGAATCAATTTGGATGGCTGGGCGCAGGCGGGCATCGACGAGACGCATCACATCAATCTGCTGCTCGACGTGCGCGAAGAGATCTTTTTCCGTGAGATGGTAAGAGGCCAGCAAGGACCGCCAGGCGGCATCGGAGCTGCTTTGAGGATATTGTTTGCGGGCAGCGGCGATGCGGGCGGAGACTTCGGCGTCGGTCGCGTGGCCGAAGTCGGCGGACTTCATCTGCTCACGCAGCAGTTCGAGGTCGATAAGGCGGTCGAGGATGGCGCGGCGATCGTCGTCGATGAAGCTGGCGAGGGAGCGGTTGCTGAGGAGCGCTTCGAAGCACAGCGCTTCATCCCAATCGGATTGCAGAATGACGCGGCCGTTTACGGTAGCGACAATGCGATCGATGATCTGAGGAGCGGGGACGGCGAGGGCAGAACGCGGAGGGGCGAGAAAAAAGAGGCAAAGCAAAAGCGCGAGCGCCGCAATCGATCGCTGGTCACGAAATTTCATTAAAATGGCTGCCCTATGCTGAAAAACACATTGAAATGGCGCAAACGCTGCGTCTCGAAGTCTCCCGTCAGTTGTCCGCTGGAATTGAGGACGCCCTGGTAATAAGACGTCGGATTCAGATTGTACCCGAAGTCAAAGCGCAGGGGGCCGATGGGTGTTTTATATCGTAAACCAACCCCCATGGCGTGGGAAGTATAGTCGTAGCCACTGTTATCGAATGCGGTCATACAGGCGGAGTTGGGCACGCCCAACCCCTGCAAACACTGTGAGGGATCGGGCTGGTGCCAGCGCAGCAGACCCTTAAGCATGTCGTGACCGGCAGTGAACACGTTTCCCATATCGTGAAAGAGAGCGAAACCAAAGCCTTCCCCCAGATAGGGCAGGCTGACCGAGGGGAAGCGGAGCTCCTCACTGTTGACGAACAGCGCGGAACCACCCACGGGAAAGCCGGAATCGGGATCGCGAGGCCCTGCCTGATTTAACCCGAAACCACGATGGGAGTTGCCACCCCCGGCGAAAAAAAGTTCGGGCAGCGGGATGATGGAGATGTTCGCCTGACAGGCCGTCTGCAAATTATTGAGCGGACAGGAACCCGGGGGCAAGATTCTGGTGCCACCATAGACCTGCTCCAGGCCAAGGGTCGTGGAGCGGGCGAAGACGAATTTGTGATTGGGCTGGCCGAAGGCGTAATAGGTGGAGTCCTGCGCCAGGGCGCGGCCATAGTCTGACTGAGAGCCGACATAGCTGGAGGCGCCGAAAGCATCGAGGGTAAAGTATTGGCCCTTGGTACTTTCTAGCGGATTGTCGCGCTTGTCGCGGATGAAGGTGAAGCCGGGACCTCCCACGTGAGCCGGCAGGGAAAACAGACTGAATTCGGCGGGCGAAAAGTCCGAGACGATGTTGCTCGCCTTAACCCGCCGGTAATCGAAGCGGTAGGTGATGGAGGTGGAATGATTGGCTTGCTGCTTGCCAATTTGCTGGCGCAAATCGACCTTGCCCTCGAAGCGCTGTGAGGTGAAGGTGGAGACGTTGAGACTGTTGTCATAGAAGGTGGTGAAGATGAGTTTGAGACGGTCGTTATTTAAGATTTTTGGGATTTCGTAGCTGATCAAGCCGCGCTGCTGGAGGCGTCCGACGTGAGACTGAAGGTGAGGGTCTGATCGCGGCCGCCCACGTTCAGACGGGTTATATCCAATCCAACGCGAGGACTGACGCCGGTTGCGCCGTCGGGAACCTTTTCACCGGCAGGCAGTCCGGTTTCAAATTCCAAGCCGCCGCCGTAGGTGAAGGTATAGCGCTTGGCCTCCTGAACCTGGACGAGAACGTTTTTCTCCGGGTCGGTGCCGCTGGGATTCTGGACCGCGGTGTCGACTTGGCTGAAGATACCGAGATCGTACAGTTTGGTCTGCGTATCCAGAACGTCCTGCTGGCTGAGGGGCTGGCCGGCCACCAGTTGCACTTCACGCTCGACAACGTAGTCACGGGTATGATCGAGCCCGGCCACCAGTACCCGGTTGACGGCGAACTGTTCGCCTTCCTGGATGGTGTAGGCAACGTCCTCGCGATTTGGCTCGCCGGGGGAAGGGTTGGTGGTGATATCGAGAATAGCGTTGGGAAAACCGTGATTGAAGTAGTAGTTGAGGATCAGTTCGCGGTCGGTCGCAAGATTCTGTTCGGAGTAAGGCTGACCGCTGCGGGTATTCAGCTCGGGAAATGCCTTGGCGTCGACCTTCTGATTACCGACGATCTGGAATGCGCCAACCAGGGTCTGCGGGCCTTCTTCGATTTGAATGTGAACCGCCAGGTGGTTATCGGAGCCGTGAAAGTTGTCGTCAACCTTGGTTTGAATTTTGGCCTGGCGGAATCCGTTGGAAACGTACAGCGCCTGAAAACCAGCGACATCGTTCTTCAGCCAGGCGTCACTGTAGCGGCCGGGCAAAAAAGTGCTGGCGGGCTGAATCTGCAGGCGCTGGCGGAGCGTGCGGGTGGGGAAATATTTATTTCCGGTAATCTCGATGCGCTCCAGCTTGTGCACCGGGCCAGGATCGATATGATAAACCACCCGCAGGAGATCCGCAGCGCTGTCTTTCTGAAAGCTGACAGTCGCGTCAAAGTGACCGCGACTCTGGAGATAGTCCAGCAGGTTGCGCTTGCCTTCGTTCAGCAGGTCATCATCGATCGCGTTCTCCTCATAAACGGGAACCTCTTTTTTCAATACACCGCGGCTGACGTGAAAGCCTTGCGTATAGATCACGACGACAGGGCCGGGTTCGATCAGGAACGTATAGTCGACGGCGTTCGATTGGGGACGGTATTTCTGTTCGGCGATGGAAACCTGGGCCAGAACGCGCTGCTGCTTCTGGAGCTTCTTGCGCAGGCGCTGAAGAGAATTAGTGATTTGGCTCGCGGTGATTCGTTCGCCGGGGTGCATCCTGGCAATGTCTTGAACCTGGCTCGGGGAAAATTGGGAATGCCCGGTGACGGTGATGGTGCCGATGTGTGCGGGCTCGCCCGAAGTAATGTGAAACAGAAGACTGACCTGCTGGGTATCCGTATTGGACACGCTTTCGACCGATACCCGCGCACGGTAATAGCCGCTCTCCTGCAGAAGCTGGCGGATGTTTTGCACTGCCCGATCGAGTTTGTCGCGGGTGTACAGTTCGCCGAGATCGAACTTTGAAGCGTTTACGATCTGGTTGTAGCTGGGATGATTGGTTGCACCTTCGACGTCGACGGCGCCCACAAAGAAGTTGGGCGAAGTTACGAAGCTGAGCAATACATCCGGACCCGAGGGAGTCACTTCCGCCTGGATATCGGCGAAACGGCCGGTGGCGAAAAGGATGCGGATGCTGTCGCGAACCTGATCGCGATCTAGAGGCTGCCCGGCTTTTTGTGGAAGCAAGGAAAGAAAATGATTGATATTGGAGAGGCGAGGAAGGTCGATGGATTTGACCGGGCGGCCGACGTAGGCTGACATGGAGGCGAGCGTGGAAGCCGTGGTGGCTTGTTCCTGGGAGGATGGCGACGATACGGCTGCGGACGAACCGGCACGAGCGACCGGAGCGAGCGAAATCATCATGAAAATGGTAAGAGATATGTAGGTTCTCAGCAGATTAAAATCCTTGGGCCCGTTCCCTTTCCTTCGATGAAGCGCGCGGAGCCCTCGTTGTCCAACATCCTGACAGCTTGGCGATCACCTTATAATAAAGGGTTTGAGCTTCATCATTGATGACCTCCTTGAGGCAGGGCGTGGATCGTGGATAAAGAGAAGATCGAAGAACGGTACTCGCGGCAGATGCTGTTTCGCGGAATTGGAGCGGAGGGCCAGCGGCGGCTGGCCGCCAGTCGAGTTGCGATTGTGGGATGTGGAGCAACCGGATCGGCATCGGCATCGCTGCTGGCTCGCGCCGGCGTGGGAACGCTGCGCATTATCGATCGCGACTATGTGGAGCCGAGCAATCTGCAACGACAGTCGCTGTTCGATGAAAAGGATGCGGCCGAATCACTGCCGAAGGCCATTGCGGCGGCGCGGAAGATTGCTAGCTTCAACTCGCAGATTGCGGTTGAGGGACGGGTTGAGGATCTGGTTCCGAGCAATATTGAGGCTTTGCTTGAAGGAATGGATGTAATTCTCGATGGCACGGATAATTTTGAGACTCGATATCTGGTAAACGATTTTGCGGTGAAAGCTTCCTTGCCATGGATTTATGCGGCGGCGGTGGGCAGCTATGGTGTGACCTTGAATGTGCTGCCGGGAAAAACAGCGTGCCTGGCTTGCATTTTTCCCGATACGCCCCGGGGGATGGTGGAGACTTGTGAGACTTCCGGGATATTGAATTCGGCGGTGAACCTGGTGGCCTCGGTGGCGGCAACTGAGGCGGTGAAGTTGTTGGTGAGCGGTCAAGCCCTGGGAAACTTGCGGCAGACATTGTGGTCGCTGGATGTGTGGACCAACGAACTGGCGGAGATTGCTGCGGGCAAGCCGCGCGCCGGCTGCCGAGCCTGCGGCGAGCGAAATTTCATACATCTGGCAGGGGAAGGACGTCCGCATATCACGATGTGCGGACGAAATTCGGTGCAGATCCACGAGCCGGCTCGACCCATTGATTTTACCGAAATGCGCCGGCGGCTGGAGACGCTGGGGGTCGTCCGCCACAACCAGTTTGTGTTGAAGTTCTGGCGCGAACCTTATGAGATGACTTTGTTTCCCGATGGGCGGGCGATCATCAAGGGAACCACCGATACCGGCGTGGCGCGGAGCTTGTATGCGCGGTATGTGGGGAGCTAGCCTAGGAGTGCTACGCCGCCTTCTTCTTGCGGGGAACTTTGGCGCCTTTCTTGCGGGCTTCGGACAAGCCGATCGCGATGGCCTGTTTACGGCTCTTTACGGTACCGCCCTTGCCGCCTCGCCCGGACTTCAACGTGCCTCTTTTCTTGCGGCGCATGGCACTCTCGACCCGTTTGCTGGCAGCTTCGCCGTATTTGCGTCCGCCTGATTTTATTCCCGAGCCTTTTTTCTTGGCTGGCATGTCGCTTCCTCCCGCACCTTAGAGGAGTGAATGGCGACGGCGGGTTGCCGGAAAGGCGATTCCATCTCGCAGATGGCGCCTGGCGCCTGCGCGTATTCGGCGAACCCTGGGATGGAAGTTAATTTCCGCACTCTTCGCTCCAGGACAGCGAAAGGCCGAATGGTTCGGAACACTATGTGACCGCAGTTCTGACCGATTAATCGCCCGTTAGAGAGAAGAGAGTGGTCATCAGGCGAAACCTGTGGGCGATGAGGCGATAGGGACCGCGATTCTCTTTCTGGCCGTTGAGTTCACCCCTGATGACAACGTGCCCGGGGCGGGGAGTTCATCGCAAACCCCTGGTTCTTTTGATCTACTCGCTTCGGTAGGGGCGCTTGGGCGAAATCTGCCACAATGCCGCCAGCGAAGCTGCTGCCGTGGTGAGCGCGGCCTTGCAATCGGTTTCGAGCACGTGGTTCTGCCTCAGCCTAAAGATCGGCTGTTGCGAAGCGGGAGCCGTGCCACCGTTCAGGCTAGTTAAAGACCCCTCAAAAAGCTGCTTCCAGCGCTTCTGGTCGACGGGATTCGGAATTGCTTGGTTCGCCATAAAGAGTCGTTGCCTCAATCAATAGACTTTCAGGACTTTGAATTCATCCCCTGCAGTGTGTTTTTATCCGCAAGCGGCAGGCTTCACCATAGGGTGATCGCTGGACCACAGGCGGGTTCGTCTCCCTAAGCGAGAGACGGAGATGCACTACCTCGAAGCGATTCGTAAAGGCCATCGAACAGCAGCGGGTAGAGTCTTTCCTACCCTAACGAAACGCGGCTACGGCGTTTTGCCGCAACTGGGCGTCGGCAGGAACAAAAGAATCGTGGTGGTTGGTATTTAAACCCTCCGCAGGATTTATCCTGTTGTGAATTTTGGGAGAGTATGGTTGGCCATGGCCCATTTGACTCCGCATGACGTGATGACGATGTTCATGGCGCTGGCCGTATTGCTGGGTTGCGCCAAGCTGGCGGCGGAGTTGATGCAGCACATTGGCCAGCCGTCGATCCTGGGAGAGATTTCCGTCGGAATATTTCTGGGGCCAACGGTTCTGGGCCGATTTCGGCCACACCTCTACGAAGCACTGTTCCCCACCACCGGTCCGATGCCAATCGTGCTCGATACCGTCACCACGCTGGGGGTAGTTTTCTTTTTGCTGACCGCGGGTCTCGAGATCGATCTGCGCAGCCTCTTCCGGCAGGGCAAGAGTGCGCTGCTGGTGAGTATCTTCGGAGTGGCGTTTCCCTTGGCCTCTGGATTCCTGGCGGCCACAATTTTTCCAGAATATCTAGGCGCACAGCAAGGAGCGAATCCGCTCATCTTCGCGCTGTTCGTGGGAACGGCTCTGGCGATCTCGGCACTGCCGGTGATCGCAAAGATCCTGATGGACCTGAACCTCCTGCGGACCGAGGTAGGAACGGTCATCATCTCGTCGGCCATGTTTGATGATCTGGTGGGATGGATTCTGTTCTCGCTGGTACTGGGGATGCTGCATCCGCCGCCGGGCGGGAGCGTGGCCGATGCGGTGAAGCACACTATCATACTGGTGGTGCTGTTTGTAGGACTCACGCTGACGCTCGGACGCTGGTTGTTCGACAAGATCTTGCCTTTTGTGCAGGCCCACACCACCTGGCCGGGAGGAGTGCTGGGGTTCATCTTCACTCTCACCCTGGCGGGCGCGGCCTTTACGGAATATGCGGGAATTCATGCCGTCTTTGGCGCCTTCGTGATTGGCATCGCGATTGGCGAGTCGGGACATCTGCGCAAGCGGACGTCCGAGCATATTCACCAGATCGTTACCAATGTGTTCGCTCCATTTTTCTTCGCCAGCATCGGATTGCGAACCGATTTTGTCTCCAAGTTCGACTGGAGACTAACGGCCACGGTGATCGGAGTGGCCTGCGTGGGGAAACTTCTGGGCGCGGGATGGGGCGCGCGGCTGGGCGGCATGGACCGGACGTCCTCGTTGGTGGTGGGACTGGCGATGAATGCGCGCGGCGCCATGGAGATCATCCTGGGAATTCTGGCCCTGCAAGCGGGGTTGATCCGCGAATCGATGTTCGTGGCGCTGGTGGTGATGGCACTCCTCACTTCGTTAATCTCCGCGCCGGCAATTCATTTCCTTGTGCACCGCAGACAGGCGCTCACCTTGAAGGACACGGTCACCGCCAAGCTTTTCTTGCCGCAGCTGACGGCAACCACCCGGCTGGGAGCGTTGCGGGAAATGTGTGAGGTAGCGGCGGAAGCGGTGAGCAACGCACCGGAACGGCTGTTTCGACTGATATCGGAGCGGGAGAGCATCGTCCCCAGCGGCTGGGAGAATGAACTGGCGGTACCCTACGCCCGGGTGAACGGGTTGACCAAGGCACTGGTGGTCGCCGCGAAAACCACGGGGATCGATTTTGACGCGCGCGATGGCAAACCGGCACGGCTGATCATCATGATCCTTACCGGGGATAATCAGTCGCAACACGATTTGCTGGGAGACGCGAGCAAAATATTCAGCCACAAAGAAGCTGTGGACCGGGCGGTGCATGCGGCAAGTTTTGTGGAACTGGTGGCTGCGCTGAACGCGCCGGTGAGGTAAGGAAATTCGGCTCCCTCCCGGGCAGCCATGTGGGCAGATTCCAAAAGGCTTAGAAACGAGACCTTCGTGAGTACCCCGTTTCGTACTCCGCTGGTTTTGTGGATAATTTGGGGCGAATTCGCACTCCATCGGCGCCTTCGCTTTATCTTGCACCCCGCTGAACCAACTTGTTGCATGGTGATAGGCCTGATCCGGCTCAGGCACAGCGAACAACTCCAATTCCCCCCCGAACCGCGAGGAAAAAGGTCTGCGGGAAAGCCGGGTGTCTGCGGCCTCAAATTTCTCCAGGGGGACGGCCTTCGCTTTTTGCACCATCGTCCTCAGATCGCTTGGGGCTTGCCCAGCGCTGATATCCCGGATGCACCCCACGCACCAGCCCCTGCTGATCGGCGATTCGCAACAATAGATCGGCCAGCTGGTCGCGCTCCTCCTTGCTGAGCACGGAGAGTAACGCATCCTGGTGCTCGCGCGCGACCTTGCCGATCCTGTCCAGGGCCTCCTCGCCATTCTTTGCCAGATAGAGGGAATACAAGCGTCGGTCATCCGGGTTGGCTCTCCGCTCCAGGAACCCCCGCTTCTCCAGGTTGTCCAGGATCGCCACCAGACGGCTGGGATGAATCTTCAACTTGGCTGCGAGCGCCTGCTGGCTCAGTCCGGCCGCAATGCGCAGCAGCCGCAGGATACCTGCATCTGGAGGTGTCAGGTCGAGAACCCCCAATCTTTCAGCAAATTGCGATGCGGCATGCGCTCCAAGCTGGGCAAGCAGGAAAGCCGGTTGTCCTTTTCCCATCTCGCTGCGACTCATCTTGAAGATAATTATTGCATATTTACTTCGTTTATTATATAAATGATTTTGTTGTGAAACCTACTTCCCGATTCCGCGGCCCCTCTTTGATTCTGCTGGCGACGGTTCACATACTGCTTTTCGCGGCCGGCCTCGCAGCAGCAGCGGCGCTCCGACATGGAGCGTCTTTTGTAACTCCCTTTGCCCCGGCCGAGGCATTGCGCTCGTTCTTCACACAGAGCCCAGGGGCCGTACGCGTAAGCAGCTTCTTCCTGTTCGGTTCTGCTGTGCCCTTTGGGATTTTCGCTGTCACAGCTGTCAGCCGACTTCGCTACATGGGCGTCCGTGCAGCCGGTACGAACATCGCTCTGCTCGGCGGCTTGACCGCCACCATCGCCTTGCTTCTTTCTGGCATAGTGGGCTGGGTCCTGTCTGTGCCCGAAGTTTCGGCCTCAGCACCAGTCGTGAAGGCGATCGATTTTCTCAACTTCCTACTCGGCGGAGCCGTTTACGCGATCGGATTCGGTCTGTTGGCTGCGGGAGTGTCCGTCACAAGTTACTTTATGCGGCTTCTGCCGCGGTGGATTGTAGTTCTAGGAATACTCGTTGCCTTAGCGGGAGAACTCTCCTCGTTCAGTCTTATCGCGTACCCGGCCAACTTCTTCATTCCGATTACCAGATTCGTGGGCTTCATCTGGATGCTTTCGGTCGCTGTAGCACTGACGAAGGATCGCAATGGACCACTGGCTGCGAATGTCGGCGATTCTCCACAGATCGCCTCACTCGGAACCTCAACGTGAGTAGTAGAACTTCTGGCCGGTTCGGCTTGAGAGCGCTCCTGACCGAGCGTCTCACGGGGGATGAGTATCGCGTGGCCGCATGGCTTCGACCTGAGCATTCTTTTCGAGATGGAAATCCCCGAAAGAGGTGCAAGTATGATGTCGTCGGCACAGCGAGAGAAGGCTTTGAACCCGAGCGCCGGGGAAGCGAATCCGCACTCGCCTCAAGAAATCCGGACGCCGCGATGGCTCCGGGTTGGGTTCTGGGTGTGCACGCTGATTGCCGTCGCCGCGGTCGTGCGGCGCATGATCGCCCTTGACTTCCCATCATCTTCCGGGCCGCCGCAAATGGTGGAGCTGGATCGGATATTCACTTTCCACAGAGCTCTAACATACGCGCACATTCTTCCCGCTCTGGCCTTCGTGGTTGTGACCCCGTTTGCCATTTTTCGCCGCTTTTCACGTCTCACCTGGCCCGAGCGCTGGTTGTTTCCGCTCGGAGTGGTTGTCGGCATGACCGCCTATGCCATGAGCGTGGATGCCGTTGGCGGGTGGATCGAGCGCAGCGCAGTCCTTTTCTACAACAGCCTCTATTTGTTCTCGCTTGTCCGGGCCTGGCTCTATAAAGTCCGCGGCCAGATATTGCTGAAAACCCGTTGGCTGTTGAGAGCCATCGGCATTCTTCTCGGAATTGCAACGACTCGACCGGTCATGGGTGTCTTCTTTGCCACGAGCAGGTTTACGCACCTCGGTCCTCATCAGTTCTTCGGGATTGCTTTTTGGATTGGCTTTTCAATCAACTGGATCGTTGTCGAGAGCCTGGAGAGCGGGCTTCATTTCAAGAACCGGCCGGAGCCTGCATGAGGACAAGCATATGACACGTTCAAAGGGGCATGAACCATTTCAATGGAGGCAGGCTTCACCCGCCCGGGCTTCTCGTACCGGTCATGGTGCCTTACCCGGTGCATCAGATTGACGTGTGGCCCCATTTCGTCGCGACCCGCTTCGGCGTGAGATCCAAATACATGGATTAGGTGTCGAGCATCTCGCCTGCGCGCGGGCAGGTAGACCGCCCACGCAGTCCCCGGTTAAAGCCGCCGATTCTGGCCTAGAGCGCCCTCCAGCTGTTCCAATCCGTCGGCTGCGGCTATCTGTTTAGTTTGGCAGCCGTGGACAACCATGCAACATGCCAGCATTCGGGCTTCCGCCCCGGCCGCTTTCCCCCAGTATTCCAGCAATCGACGGAACCGTTCGTGACTGCCAGCGGCGGCAATGATGGACGATTGCAGGGGAAGATGGACGGCAGCCGTCCGTCAGCCGGTTCGTCGGAGCATCGATGTTGCTCACCTGCGTGTATTCACCCTTGCCCATGCCGGTTTCTTTGGATGCGCTCGAGTAGCGCAGCACGTCGCCGACTTTGTATCCACCATTCCCACCATTTGCGGGCGACATCCTCGAAGCTGTTCGCCGCTCACGCTCCCGTTCCTCGCCTTCCCGCTGCCGGTGGCCAACTTTTGGCGAGATGCAAAATGACGTTGGCGGGATTACTTGAGCGCCCCAGTCTTGCGCCGGTTCGCGAGATGAGAAGGCTCGTTAGAATCATTGATTTAAATGGTTCTTGAGGAATTCGGAAACGTTTCGCGGAAGGTGGCAGAAGTGCGGTATTGGCTGCCCCCCAGGGATTCGAACCCCGATAGCCTGCTCCAGAGGCAGGTGTCCTAGCCGTTGAACGAGGGGGCAGTGGACAGAGCTATGGCTTCTCAGCTCATCCTGATTCTATGGTTTGAGCAGAGCGCGGTCAACAAAATCGTAGTCGTCGGTACCGCCGGCTCAATCTGCCATCGGTGTTTTGACTTCGCCTTCGCCACTGCAGCGCTTGGCCCTCGCTGCCCCCAATACACTCACGAGCGCCTTTCCGCTGGCGCTCGTTTCCGATGTTCCTGCTGCCTCTCTCGATGTTGCTGCCCCTCGCATCCTTGAACAAGTCGCGACAGACTGAGCCCGGGCGCAGTTTTCGCCGCTTGCCTTTAGCCGCCCCTGGAGGCAATTAGAGATTGCTGGGTTCGAGATCTTGCTAGTGGTCTCCGTCTAAGAACAAACGGTACAATTAGCATCGGATGTTGTCGCAGGATGTCGATGCCAACCTCATTTGAGAACCTTGCCCCACCAACGGCCGACTACGCCGAGGTAGTGCGTCGACCGCTGGTGGCGGAGCGCTGCGCGCTGCTGGTGGTGGACATTCAGGAAAAGCTGTTGCCTCCGATTTTTCAGAAGGAGGAACTGGTGCGCAACGCGAAGCTGCTGATTCGTGCGGCCGGCGTACTGAAGATTCCTGCGATTGTGAGCACACAATACGCGAAGGGGCTGGGCGGGACGGTGTCGCAGGTCGCTTCCCTGCTGCCGGAAACCGTGGCGGTCGACAAGCATCTGTTCTCCTGTTTTGGCAGCGAGGTTTTCTGCACACTGCTCAAGAGGCTACCGGGCAACCGCAATACCTTATTGTTGTGCGGCATCGAAAGTCACATCTGCGTGACGCAGACCGCGCTGGCGGCGCTACGGGACGGATACATTGTGCACGTCGCTTCGGATGCTGTGAGCTCGCGAAGCGAGTGGAATTGGAAAATCGGACTGGAGCGGATGCGCGACGCGGGCGCGGTGATTTCTTCGACCGAGATGATGATTTATGAACTGATGCCCTCTTCGGCTGCTCCGGCGTTTAAAGAGATGCTGCCCTATCTAAAGGGCTGACCCTCCGGATCTTCTGTCGGCCGCCTGATGAAGTGAAGGCACCTCGTTTTACTGCTCACGGAGCGGTTCCCTGCGCCCTCATGTTTTCTTGCGAGGAACTGGGCGAGCACTCGGACCTGACAGGAGAGATCATCGGCGTACTCGACGAAACTGCCGACCCAGACCAATCTGCTGGCCTTGAACGCGGCCATTGAAGCCGCGCGGGCCGGAGAGCAGGGCCGGGGATTTGCCGTGGTGCGGACGAAGCTCGTAAGCCGGCAGGGCGCACCGGCAACGCCACCAAAGAAATCGCCGAGATGATCGAGCCTATCCAGCTTGAGACCAAAATCGCGGTCACGGCCATGCGGGAAGGCACGAAGTAAGTGGACCTGGGTGTGGCGCTAACCACCCTAGCAGGATCATCCCCGCAGGACATTATTCGGATGTCGGAGCAGGGGGGACATGATCGCTCAGATTGACACCGCGGCCAACCAGCAGTCCGCCACTGGCAGCATCGAGCGGATCGCGACGATTAGGGCGGGCACGGCCGCCGGAGCCCAACAAAGAACCGAAGCGCTCGGCGACTTGTCGGCTCTCGCTTCCGGTCTGCGACGTTTGGTCGGTCAAATTCGGCTGGAAGCCGAGAGCAGCGATGGCGAGACCGGCCAGAATCCCAGCCTTACGCGGTCCGCTCATGCCTAGGATGGTCCCGGCCGGAAGGCTGAGGCCGTGTCATCCTTCTTCCTTCTTCTTGACCCGCACTACCGTGATTTTGGCGAAGCCCTCTTCGAATGCCGGGGGTTTCAGTTTGGCAGCCATGCGGCGCATCACGTCCTGGGGAACCACCTGATCGCGACGTTGGTGACGCTCGATGCAAACCTCCAGCGGTACGTCGAAAAAGACGGCGTGCACTTCATAGTTGTAATCCTTGGCCAGTTTGATCCAGTGTTGACGCTCTTGCGGCGTGAGATTGGTTGCGTCCACGTAATTCATTGGACGCTTGGCGATGAGACGTGCCTTGAGCATGGAGCGCAGATTGGAGAAGACGAGATCTTGAAAGCGCTGCTCGCGAACATCGTCGAATAGCAACGTCCGAACCATGTCACTGGAAAGGGGAACAACATTGTGGCGCTTGAACCACGAGCTCTTTCCGGATCCTGGTAGTCCGATGGCCAGCACAACCAAGCCTTTCGGTGGACGTGGCGCGACTGCGGCCGGTGCGGGAAGCTTTGGAACTGCGACCGCGACCGCCCCAGGGGTTTGGCCGTCGATATCGGATTCCGGCATTTCTTCTTCTAACGGTGCGACCGGCAGTGCCGGAATTGATCCTTTGACGGCGGCGGGAGTAAAGGCTTGCGCGACGGCCTGTTCCCGCCCGCGACCGCCTCGCCCGCGACCGCCGCGGCGTCTGCGGCTGCGGCCTGCGGGTGCATTCCCTGGCGCACGCGGCGAAGGTGCTGGTTGATCTTCTGGTGGAGGCTCTTCGGGGGTGGAAGCAGCTTGCCGAGCTCGACGGGGTTGATCTTGAGCAAGCGGAGGCGGCGGGGCAGAGATTTCAGCGGCGCTGTTCTCGACCTCAGAAGCCGCGTCCGGGGCCTGTTCTGCGTCAAAATATGCGGGCTGCAGAGGAGGTGGAGCAGGCTGATCGGATGGCCCGGCGGGAGTTTTTTTGCGGCGCTGCAAGCGCTCGCGCATCCATTTGCGCATGCAAGGCTTTTAACACAGATGCGAGTGCCGGATCAATGCGGTCGCGGCCTGCGAACCATCGCTGACAGCGGAGGAGAGTATTCGTGGCTGCGGGTTCGAGGAGCGGGAAAGCCAGTACAATGGCGATGATGCCTGCGGCGATTCCATCGGAGATCCATGGTCAGAAATACATTTCCCTGATCACGTTCCGGAAAAGCGGCGTGGCGGTTGCGACTCCGGTATGGTTTGGAGAGGAGGGCGACAGGTTGTATGTGATGACGCGCAGCGATATGGGCAAAGCCAAGCGCGTGCGGAATAATCCGCGGGTCCGCGTCGCTCCCTGTACCATTCGTGGAAAGCTCACGGGCCCTGAGTTCGAAGCGTCGGCCCGGATCCTGCCGCCAGGAGAGCATGCTCACGCGCGCGAATGCATTAACCAGAAATATTGGGCCGCGCGGCTGCCGCTGATCTGGTACCGGACCGATACTTACATCGCGCTAACCTTTCCTTGAGTTCCTCAGCCTCCGTTTCACCATCGCTGTCAAGGACCAAGCGCGCAAAGCTCGGTGGGACTAAGCCAGTTCGCGGTCACCGCCCGCGATCATTTACGTCAGTTCCCTGTCCTGCTAACATCATCTGTCGTATAAGCAAGATTTTGTGATGGCATTCATAAGAATGGAGAAAACATGGCAATTAAAGTTGGCATCAACGGCTTTGGACGCATCGGGCGCAACGTTTTACGGACTTCGCTCAAGGATCCGAATCTGGAATTCGTGGCGGTCAACGATCTTACGGATCCGAAGACGCTGGCGCACCTGCTGAAATATGACTCCGTCCTCGGCAATCTGCCCAACCAGGTGAGTGCTGGCGCGGACAGCATCACCGTCGATGGGAAAGTAATTAAAGTATTCAAGGAAAAAGATCCGTCGGCTCTTCCCTGGGATTCCGTGGGAGCACAGGTGGTGATCGAATCGACCGGACGATTCACCGACGCCGACGAAGCCAAAAAGCACCTGCGCGGGTCGGTGAAGAAGGTGATCATTTCCGCTCCCGCGAAGAACGAGGACATCACCGTGGTGCTGGGCGTGAACCATGAGAAATACGATGGCTCTAAGCATCACATTGTTTCGAATGCCTCGTGCACTACGAACTGCCTCGCGCCGATCGCCAAGGTGATCAATGACGAGTTCAAGATTATCAGCGGGACGATGACGACGATTCATTCCTACACGAACGATCAGGTGATTCTCGACTTTCCGCACAAGGATTTGCGAAGGGCCCGAGCCGCGGCGCTCTCGATGATTCCTACATCCACGGGCGCGGCCAAGGCGCTGAAGCTGGTGCTGCCGGAACTGGGGGGCAAGCTCGATGGATTCTCGATGCGCGTGCCTACGCCGAATGTTTCCGTGGTCGACATGGTGGTGTGGGTAGAAAAGAAGACGACCAAGGAAGAAGTAAATGCGGCGCTGAAGAAGGCCTCCGAGAGCGGGTCGCTGAAAGGGTATCTGGGCTACGAAGACAATGAATTGGTATCGTCGGATTTCAAAGGCGATCCGCGCTCCTCGATCGTCGACTCGCTCATGACCCTGGTGGTCGGTGGCAATTGCGTCAAGGTGATCTCCTGGTATGACAACGAGTGGGGATACTCCTGCCGCGTGCGCGACCTGATTCACTATATGGCCGGCAAAGGTTTGTAACGACATTGCGGAGCCGCAAGCGCCAGGATGCGCTGGGTGGCTCCGCGCTCCGTGCTTGCCTTTGAATCATGCTTTCTTTCAAATAACGCTGCCAAAGGACGACCAGCCAATGTCCAAGCTTTCCATCCGTGATCTCCCTTTGAATGGCAACCGTGTCTTCATGCGCGTCGACTTCAATGTTCCGCTGGAAGATGGGCGCGTCATGGATGACACGCGTATCCGCGAAACGCTGCCCTCGATCGAATACGCGCTGCGCCACGGAGCGCGGCTGATTCTGGCCTCGCATCTGGGAAGGCCGAAGGGCAAGCCCAATCCCAAGATGAGTCTGAAGCCGGTGGCGGAGCGCTTGCGCATGGTTTTGGACAAGGAACTGGCGCGCGGCGAGAACGTGGGCTTCTGCCCGGATTGCGTTGGACCCGAAGCGGATGAGGTGGCTTTGCAGCTGGAAAAAGGCCAGACCTTGCTTCTGGAGAATCTTCGCTTTCATGCCGAGGAAGAAGCGAACGACGAAAAGTTCTCAAAGCAGTTGGCCGGTCTGGCGGATTTCTATGTCAACGATGCCTTCGGCGCGGCCCATCGGGCGCATGCCTCGACCGTCGGCATCACAAAGTTCTTGTCGAAATCGGCAGCCGGCCTGCTCATGGAGAAAGAGCTGCAATATCTGGGCAAGGCGCTGGAGCATCCGGAGCCACCGTTTGTGGCCATCCTGGGGGGCGCGAAGGTCAGCGATAAGATTGGCGTGATCCGGAATTTGATGACTAAGGTCGATTCGCTGATTATTGGGGGCGGCATGGCTTATACCTTCCTGAAGGCGCAGGGACAAGAGATCGGCAAATCGCTGCTGGAGGCCGATAAAGTGGATCTGGCGCGGCAACTATTGGCGGAAGCAAAGCAACGAAACCTGAAGTTCCTGTTGCCGATCGATCATGTGGTGGCCATGAAGCCGGAGGCGAATGCCGTGGTGCAGCAGATTGGCGAGGGACAGCCGATTCCGGCCGACCGCATGGCGCTCGATATTGGTCCGAAGACGATTGAACTGTTTTCCGAGGAAATCTCACGCGCCCGCACCATTGTTTGGAACGGGCCGATGGGAGTGTTTGAGGTCCCGGGATTCTCGCGCGGAACCTTCAAGATTGCCCATGCCGTGGCGGAGAATGTAGGCGCGATTTCGATCGTGGGCGGCGGCGATACGGTCGCGGCCGTGCACGGCGCGGAAGTCGCGGATAAGATGACGCACATTTCCACCGGCGGCGGAGCGTCGCTGGAATTTCTGGAGGGGAAAAGGCTGCCCGGAGTCGAGGCCCTGACGGAAAAGAAGTGATCGGTCGGGATACGCGCGTGCAGGATTTCACAACTCGACTCGTGCTCGAGGGCAACAAGACGATTGAGTTTTTCGGTCCAGGGGACATTACTCGCGAGACCACCAGTGCCATCGTAAACGCCGCGAACTCGTCGCTGCTCGGGGGAGGCGGGGTGGATGGCGCAATTCACCGCGCTGGCGGGCCGGCAATTCTTGCCGAATGCCGGCAGATTGTCAGCAAGATTGGAAGCCTGGCAGCTGGAAAGGCCGTAATTACTGCCGGCGGTCGGCTCGCCGCCAAAAAGGTGATCCACACGGTGGGACCGATCTATCACGGCGGAGATCAGGGAGAAGCGGGTGAGCTGGCGAGTTGCCACCTTGCCTGTGTTCGCCTTGCTGATGAACACTCGCTCGAATCTTTATCTTTTCCTGCGATTTCAACGGGAGCTTACGGATATCCCGTGGCGCAAGCGGCGCCCCTTGCCATTGCGTCCACGTTTGGAGCTCTGGTCTCCGCTCATTCCGTCAACCAGGTTCGATTTGTTCTCTTTGATTACGCGACGTTAACCGCGTACGAACGAGCCGCCGAAAACTTCTATTCCTCTAATGCTGCTTATCCACTTCATGCTGCTTATCCACTCCGAATCGAAAAGGCTCACTCATGAGAAAAAAGGTTATTGCCGGCAATTGGAAAATGTATAAGATGCCCGATCAGACCCGCGAGTTTTTTCGCGATTTTCTGCCGCTGGTGGCGGGGCACCAGCGTGATGAAATTGTGGTCTGCCCGCCGGATATTGATTTGGCGGCGGCAGTGGATTCTGCGAAAGGGTCGAATGTGGCCATCGGCGGCCAGAATGTGCATTGGAAAACGGAAGGCGCGTTCACCGGCGAAACTTCCGCTGCCATGCTGCTGGCGCTGGGCGTGACTCACGCGATCATCGGACACTCGGAGCGGCGGCAGTTCTTTGGCGAAACCGACGATACCGTAAACTTGCGGCTGAAGGCAGCGCTGGAGGCCGGTCTCATCCCGATCTGTTGCGTGGGGGAGGTGCTGCAGGAACGCGAGGCGGGCATGACCGATGATGTTTTGCGGCGCCAGTGTGTACGAGCGTTCCACGCGGTCTCGGCCAAGAAAGCCGCCAACCTGGTGGTTGCTTACGAGCCGGTGTGGGCCATCGGAACGGGAAAAACCGCTACGCCGGAGCTGGCTGCGGAGGCGCATGCGGTGATCCGCCGGGAGGCTACGGAAATATTCGGCGGGGAATTTGCTGCGCGGCTGCGCATTTTGTACGGTGGGTCAGTCAAGCCCGACAACGCCTCGGCGCTCATGGCGCAGGAAGAGATTGATGGAGCGCTGGTCGGAGGGGCATCGCTCGATCCCAGGTCGTTTGCCGCGATTGTGAAGTATTGAAGTATTAGAGTGGCACAGCGGCCGGAAAAAGCAGGTTCCTCCTCTACGCCGTCGCTGGCGTTCCGGCTTCGGTCGGAATGACAGGCGGCTCATCTCGCGCTCTCGATCCTCCTGAGGGTTGTGCCCGGCTGAACCGCCGAGGGCAGCTGTTCCTACATCAGCAATGCGAACTGCTCCATTGATCTGCTAGTCTTTTCTGCTCGCAATCCTTAGGTATCAATTCTGCTCTAAGAAAAGAGCCTGGATGACGGAAACTGTGCGTCCTGAGCCGAGTCCTCTGTTCCGGTGGCTGGTTCTGATCTTTGTCAGTCTGGCGATGTTTGGCAGCTACTACGCGTACGACGCGCTGAGTCCCCTCGCCGATGTGCTGAAAGAACAACTGCACTTTACTGATCTGGACATCGGATTTCTGCAGGCGATCTACAGCTTTCCCAACATTTTCACGGTACTGATCGGCGGCTTCATCATTGACCGCATTGGCCTGCGCAGATCGCTGATGATTTTCGGCGTGCTTTGCTTCCTAGGTCCGGCGATCACCGTGGCCTCGGGACACCTCCCGGTCATGGCGGCGGGACGGCTTATCTTCGGGATGGGAGCAGAGTCGCTTAACGTTGCGGTCACCGCCGCGTTGGCCCGCTGGTTCCGGGGCAAAGAATTGAGCTTCGCCTTTGGTCTGAACCTGACGGCTTCACGCCTGGGTACGTTCGCGGCTCTCAACTCTCCGACCTGGGCCCGCGCGGCCTATGCCAGCTGGCGAATTCCCTTCCTGATCGCGCTGGCATTCACGTCGCTGTGCGTCGTGGGGTCTGCCGTTTACTGGATGCTGGAAGTCTACGCCGAGAAGAACTATCACCTGGGAGGGGTCTCGACCGACAAAGTGGTCTTCGCTGACCTGTGGAAGTTTGGCGTAAGTTACTGGCTCATCGTCGCCCTGTGCATTGTTTTCTACTCGGCCATCTTCCCTTTCCAGACTTTCGCGGTGAAGTTTTTCATGGAGGCGCATGGGACGTCGCGCGAATTTGGCGGATTTCTATCGAGCATGCTGACGTTGTTTGCCATGATCGCGACGCCGCTGTTTGGGCTGTGGGTGGATCGCGTGGGCAAGCGCGCCCTGCTGATGATGCTCGGATCGTTGCTGCTGATTCCCGTCTATCTGATGATGGCTTACACGCACATCAATTTGTACGTACCGATGGCCATGATGGGGGTCGCATTTTCGCTCATCCCGGCAGTGATGTGGCCATCGGTGGCCTACATCGTCGACCAATCGAAGCTGGGGACGGCATACGGGTTAATGACCATGATTCAGAACATCGGGCTGTTTGGGCTGAACTTGCTTGTGGGGTGGGCCAACAGCTTTAGCCACGCCGATGCCACCAACCCGGCGGGCTACAACCTGGGGATGTGGATTTTCTCGACTCTCGGAATCCTGGGAGTTGTCTTCGCCTTTCTGCTGCGGCAGCAGGAGCTGGGGCCGCATGGGCACGGTCTGGAGACGATTACTACGTCCACCAGTAAGGGCTAATCGAATCTGCTGGCTACAGATTTCCGAAGATTTGCGACTCTTCGGCTCCTCCCGGGTTTAAGGTTTGGGGGTAGACTGATTCTCAACTCAGCACAGGCAAAGGGTTTCCAAAGGCGATCGCGGGACCGATGAGGCCCGGAAAAAGCATCCGGAGTTCGGTAGAAATCCTCTGATATTCTGGAACTGAAGACCCGGTACCGAGGTTCAGCAAGGACACGCAAACAATACAACACAAACTACTTATGCCGCATCCGAATGAATGCGGCCGGAAAAAGACTAGTTGACCGAGCCACGACAAACTAAAGCCACTGAACTCAGTGAAGCTGAAGCCATCGAACGGGCCAAGCTCGGGGACGCGGAAGCGTTCCAGGCGATCTATGACAAGCACAAGAGACGTGTGTATTCGCTATGCTTGCGAATGACGGCGAACACCGCCGAGGCGGAGGACCTTGCGCAGGAGGCATTTCTGCAGCTTTACCGCAAGATAGCCACGTTTCGCGGGGAGTCGGCTTTTTCCACCTGGCTGCATCGTCTGTCGGTGAACGTAGTACTGATGCATCTGAGGAAGAAGAGCCTACCCGTGGTTTCGCTCGAAGAGACCACGCAGAACACCGAAGAAGATTCGCCGAGGAAGGATTTCGGGGCGGACGATGTGGCATTATCCGGATCGATTGACCGGTTGCAGTTGCAGAGGGCAGTGAACGATCTGCCGCCCGGCTATCGAACGATTTTTGTTCTTCACGACGTCGAGGGTTACGAGCATAATGAGATCGCCAGTCTGGTGGGATGCTCAATCGGCAACAGCAAGTCGCAGTTGCACAAGGCGCGCATGAAGTTGCGCGACCTGCTCAAGATGAATAGAGCCGAAAAGGCCGGGAAGTCCCGAGCAGGGTAGGTAAGGGTCAGCTTTGAAATACACTGAGGGCACCGTAACCTCGGCAGGGGCGTTAGAACTGCGGTGATGGCTAGAATCGCCGTAGACTCGGGGAGAGGTCGTATGAATTGCGTTAAGCTGCGGGAGAGCTTGGCGGAAGTAGAAGACGGCAGCACGCTGGAGCAGCGAACCCATCTAAGAACGTGCCCGGAATGCTCGGAGCTGCTCGAAGAACTAAATCTGATCGTGGTGGCGGCCGGCGAACTTCAGGCCAGCGACGAACCCAGTCCACGGGTGTGGAATTTTATTGAGATTGCGCTGCGGGAGGAAGGGTTGATTCGCCCCCAGAGTGCTGCCCGGCGTCCGCCGGTGCCCTCCTTCAGCGCGCGCTGGGGCGCGGCCCGTTGGCTAGTACCGGCGGCAGCAATGCTGCTGTTGGCAGTGGGAATTTATGAACGCCACGGGGCCTTGCCCAATCCAAGCCGGCAAGAGGCCGCCGCGGTCACGCCCGTGAATGTTTCCGGACTCAACGATGACGACTTGATCCAGGAAGTTGCGGCCAACGCACCGGCGTTGCAGGGGCAGTACGAAGAGAACCTCCGGCGGGTGAATGAATCGATCCGCGACGCGCAGAGTATGGTGAACGAGAACCCGAACGACGAAGACGCGCGGCGGTCACTGATGGATGCATACCAGCAGAAATCCATGCTATTTGAGATGGCGATGGATCAGCCAACGCCATAGTGGAAGTTATCGTAGTGGCAGTCTCAAGGACAATTTTGCGGCGCAGTTCAATAGCAGCAGGCTCGGGGGAGTGGCTATGTTGAGGAAGCACGCGGCGACGCTGGTCACTGTCACATTGATGCTGGCGGGTGCGCTGGTGGCGGAAAGCAGGAAAGAGCTCCACTTCACGGTGGGACCGCGAGCGGGTGTGTCGGTGATGAATCCTTACGGCTCGATTTCGGTCAAGCCCTCGCAGAACAACACCGTGGTGGTGAACGCGGTTCTACACTCGGACCGGGTCGAAGTGGACAACAACCAGAGCGGAAACCGGGTGGATATTCAATCTCACCTTTTGCCGGGCGCGGATGCCGAATCCGGGCGCGTGGACTATGAAATTCTGGTTCCGGCGGACGCCAGCATCACCTTACATTCCAGCACCGGGTCGCTGCACGCCGAGAAGCTGCACGGGGATGTAAATCTGGAAGGTCCAGGAGCGGCCGTGGATGTGCGGGACATATCCGACGCTCACGTGCACGTCAAGACGATGAACGGCGCGGTGAACCTGGACAATATACAAAATGGGCACGTGGAGGTCGATTCGCTAAGCGGCGAAGTAACCCTGAATAGCGTCAATGGTTCGCTGGTGCAGGTGGTTTCGACCAGCGGCCGGATCAACTACGTTGGGGACTTCGGCAATAGCGGCGAATATCGGCTGACCAGCCACAGCGGCGATATCGACGCCACCATCCCGGAGTGGACTTCCGCCGACGTCAGCGCCCGCTCGGTTCGCGGCGAAGTCCACGACGACATTCCTTTGCAGCCCAAGACCCACACCTATTTTCCGCTCGACAAGGGGCGTGCCTTCGCAGGTACCGTAGGCCGTGTCGCGGTCTCATCCACGGTGGTGCTGCGAACCTTCAGTGGTAAAATCCATCTCAGAAAACGCTCCGAAAAACCATAAAGAAGAAAAAGCTGAATCCGCGAAAACGGCGTTCGCAGGCTGGCCCTCATGGCATACGGGCAGTCGTTCTGGTCGGCTTCATGGGGGCTGGCAAAAGCAGTGTGGGCCGGGCTCTCGCCTCACAGCTGGACTGGAGCTTTGAAGATCTCGACGCAAGGATTGAACGGCGCCACGATAGGACAATCGCGGAAATTTTCCGCGAGTTCGGAGAGGCGGAGTTCCGACGGATGGAGCACGAGGCCTTGAAGGAACTGCTGGAGGAACTGGGCACCGGCGCTCAGAAAGTAATCGCCCTGGGTGGGGGCGCATTTATCCACGAATCCAACCTCAAGTTAGTCGAAGCGAAGGAGATCTCGACTGTCTTTCTGGACGCTGCGGTTGATGAATTGTGGAGGCGCTGCATCGAGCAGCAGCCCGAACCGGGGACGGAGCGGCCCTTGTTGACGCCTGCCGGAGGCTTCCGGGAGCTCTACAAGAAACGGCGTCCCTATTACTTGAGAGCGTCGAGGAGACAGGAAACGGACGGAAAGATGGTTGAGCAGATCGCGGCGGAGTTAGTCCAAACTTTGGGGCTCGGTCGCCGTGGGGGAAAGCGAGGACCAAACAAGTGAGTCTGATCGCGTACCTAAGATGGGGAATGATCGCGGTTCTGGCGGGCGCGGTAGGAACCTACGCCCGAGACAAGAAGGACAACGCGACCAACCAGGCCGTGGATGCCGGATCGTTCGGTGTCTTCATCAAGGGCCAGCGGGTGGTGACGGAGAGTTTCACCGTGCAGCAAGAGAATGGTAACAGCGTGGTGAAGGCGCGGCTGCAGGAAACCGGCGGCTCCGGAGGAGCCGTGCAAAAATCGGAACTGCAGATGACTGCTACTGGCGAGTTGGTTCGCTACGAATGGAGCGATGGCAGCGGCGGCTCGCTGGTGGTGACTCCCAAGGACGAATTTTTGCTGGAAAAGATGACGGCTCCGGGTTCCACCAAGCCGGCGGAGCAACCGTTTCTGATGCCGAACACCTCGGCCATTCTGGACAATAATTTTTTTATTCACCGCGAGGTGCTGGCGTGGCGTTACCTGGCAACCAACTGTCAAACGGTGAGCGGCAATCTAAAGTGCCAGCAGGGGCCGCTGGAATTCGGTGTGCTGGTTCCCCAGGACCGGACGTCCATGCGGGTGCGGCTGGAACTGGTGGGAAGAGAGAAAGTGACGATCCGGGGAACGGAACGCGAACTGTTGCGTTTGAACCTGCAAGGCGAGACGTTCGCCTGGAGCCTTTGGGTGGACGATCAAGATCGATTTAAGCTCATGCGAGTCGCAATCCCGGACGATAACACGATAGTATTGCGGGACTAGCGAGGATGATGGCGTCTCTCGAGGTTCTGACTTAGCGTTGCCTGGAGCAAGTTTTGCCGCTGGCGGATGCACGTACGGCCCGGGTTATCATCACAGTGCTGTTATTCGCGCTGGGGCTGGGCTTTCTCTACGCTGCGCGGCAGACCCTGGTGGCGTTCCTGTTTGCGATCTTTTTTGCCTACCTGATGAGTCCCCTGGTCTCCTACCTCGAGAAACTTCTGGGCGGGCGCGGGCGCGCCATCGCAGCCATCTATGTGTTGCTGCTGGGCTTGGTGGTGTTGTTCTTCGTTTCCACGGGGCCGCGGATCGCTCGCGAAAGCGCTCGTTTGGGCCAATCGCTGCCGGCGCTTTCCCGCTTGAGTTCCGGACAGATCGCGGAACAACTCGGATACGAACACGGCTGGAACTCGCGCCTGGTCGACCTGCTGCGCGACTATCTCGCCAGCCACAGCGCTGATATCTCCAACCTGGCGCAAGCGGTGGGGCTGCGCGTGGCGGACGTGGCCAAGCAAGCCTGGCTGCTGGTGATTGTTCCGCTGCTATCGATTTTTTTTCTGAAAGATGGCCACACCTTCAGCCAGATTCTGCTCGACCTGGTACCTTCGCGGCCGCAACGGGAACTTCTGCAAGGCGTGCTCAGCGACCTGAATCAGATGCTGGCGCACTTTATCCGCGCGCAACTCAGCCTGGCGGCTCTGACGCTGGTCATGTATTCGGCGGTTCTGGCCATGATGCGTATGCCTTACGCTCTGGTCCTCGGAACGTTGGGCGGGCTGCTCGAATTTATCCCCGTCATCGGGCCGCTGGTGGCTGCGGTGGTGATCGTGACCGTATCGCTGTTAGTAAGCTATCCCCATTGGCTGGGGCTGATCGTTTTTCTCGGCGCCTGGCGGCTGATTCAGGATTATGTGACTTCCCCTCGCATCATGGGCCACAGCATGGAACTGCATCCCCTCGCCGCCATTTTTGGGGTCATGGCGGGTGGAGAGGTGGCCGGCATTCTGGGAATTTTTCTTTCGATTCCCGTCATGGCGAGTTTGCGCATTGTTTTCCGGCGGTGGCGCCTCTACGCAGAGAAGCGTAAGTTTGGGCCGCTGGATGAATATGTGCTGGGTAGCAAGGTCGGGACCAAGAAATAGGTCTCAGTGCTCAGTTTCCGGTCTTGCTCCCGGGTTTCCGACTTCCCTTCCATCCCCCGATGCCAACCAGCGGAGCCGGCCGCTCCCACCGCTTTTCCCCGAGCCACCTTGCGAGGAAATTCAGCCGCTGCCTCGGGCAAAACTGTGTTGCCGGACATCCCGGAGCCCAGTTCGAAGCCGGCCGCGCGGCTGAGACCCGGGATGACCCTACGTACCGGTGAAAGTGCCTGGCGCCGACACCATCCGAGGGACCACTGCGCACCGTCAAATTCAGCTGCGGATTCTCGACGTAGATCCTGGCCGACAAGTTTCGCAGAACCCGCGCCAGGTCGACGATCTCGGCAACGGTAATCTCGCCGAAGGTCGCCATACGGTGAAGGGGAAGGATGTGAGTGGCAAACGGAGCAGGCGAGGCAAAGACCTCATATGGCGACGAAGATCTCACTTTTGAGGACAGTGCGAGTCTGGTCCTCAACCTCGCGCTCCACCAAATGGCAAAATATGCGTTCTCCGGCATCAGCCAAGAGGCGCAGCGCTTCGTACGGGCGATTGACGCACCTGGCTGGGATCAACCGAATCGCGATGATCTGGGAATGCGGGTGCTGCAGCCTGGCTCCAAAGCGGCAGGTCTCCAACCAAGGCGGGCGCATTTTTGCCTGGGCCGGTGTGTGGCTAGATCCGGTCGTTGGGCGCATTCCGTGGCGATGATGACCCCTTCCTTGCTAAGAAATTCTGTCGCAGTTCGGGCATGATGATCCTCTAGCTGGTTGATCGACGCGCCAGAACCTATCTGCAGTGACGGAAGACTCGCGGCTTTCGCCAAGGGGAAAACAGCTCCAGTTGCGGCAGCGAGCGCGTTGGTGTCCCGCTGCCGAGATATACCGGTTACTTTGGGCAAATTATTCCCGGCGAAGGCTGTTGTAGAATCCAAAGTAACCCTTTTATGACCTTCAACTTATGAGCAGCAAACTTCCGATCGGGATCTTAGGCGCCACTGGCGTGGTTGGGCAGAGGTTCATCCAGATGCTGGAGAACCATCCGTGGTTCGAGGTCGCCTGGCTGGCAGCCTCGGATCGTTCTGAAGGAAAGACTTACTTCGAGGCCGCGCGCTGGAGGCTGAAGACAGCGATCCCGGCGAAGGTGGCGGCGATGAAAGTTTCGCCCGCCACGCCCGAAGGTGCGCCCAAAATTATTTTTGCCGCGCTCGATGCTTCGATTGCTGCCGAGCTGGAGCCGCGCTTCGCCGAGGCAGGCTGCTTCGTGGTTTCGAATTCCAGCGCGCTGCGCATGAAATCGGACGTGCCGTTGGTAATCCCCGAGGTAAACGCCGGCCACCTCAAGCTGATTGAGGGCCAGGCGTGGCGGAAGAAATCCGGCGGGTACGTGGTGACAAACCCGAATTGCTCGGCTATCGGCCTGGTGCTGGCACTTGCGCCACTCGAGCAGAGCTTCGGACTGGAAGCAGTGATGGCCGTGACCATGCAGGCGGTTAGCGGCGCGGGATACCCAGGCGTAGCCTCGCTTGATATTCTGGGAAATGTGATTCCCTACATCCGCAATGAAGAAGAAAAGATGGAGGAAGAGACGCTGAAGCTGCTGGGGCAGATGAACGGAACGAAAATTGTACCGGCCGCGTTTGCCATGAGCGCGCAGTGCAACCGGGTTGCGGTGGAGGACGGGCACACGGAATCGATTTCGGTGAGGTTGAAAGTCAAGGCCAAGCCGGCAGAAATTATTGCGGCATGGAATGAGTACCGCAGCACCCCGCAGGAATTGAAGCTGCCCAGTGCACCGGCCCACCCGCTGGTGTACATGGAGGCCAGCGATCGTCCGCAGCCGCGATTCGATGTCGACCTGGGCGGCGGCATGACCACGGCGGTGGGGCGGCTGCGGCCCTGCGGCGTGCTGGATTGGAAGTTTACGGTTCTTTCGCACAACACCATCCGCGGAGCCGCAGGCGCGGCGGTATTGAATGCAGAGCTCCTCAAGGCGAAGGGGTATCTGGATTGAAATCGCTCTCCCTTAATCCTGCCGGGAGCTCACGCCGATGATCGTGATGAAGTTTGGCGGCACTTCGGTGGAGGATGCCAAGGCCATTGAACGCGTAGCCGCGATCGTGAAGGGCCGGGTGAACCAGAGGCCGGTGGTGGTGGTGAGCGCGATGGCGCGGGTTACAGACACGCTGCTCACCATGGCCCGCGCCGCCGGAGCGGGCGAACGCAAGACCGCTCTCAAACTCTGCCGCTCGCTTCAGGAACGCCACTACAATACCGCCAGCGAACTGCTGGGAACGGCATTGTTCAGCGACTTTCATTCCGAACTGGGCGCCGACTTCGAATTGCTGGATGAATTGCTGCGCGGCATTTCCGCGGTCGGCGAGGTCACCCCACGGACTACCGACCACGTCGCGGCATTCGGGGAGATTCTTTCCAGTAAAATTGTGGCAGCGGCATTCTCCGCCCACGGTTTGAACAGTGCGCACGTGGACGCGCGCCAAGTGCTGGTGACCGACAGCAGCTACATGCAGGCGGTTCCCCAGGAAGAAGACACCAACGAACGTCTGCAGAACAAAGTGAAGCCGCTGCTGGACGCTGGCCAGGTTCCGGTGATGGGTGGATTCGTCGGAGCGAACCGCGCGGGAATTACCACCACGATAGGACGGGGCGGCTCTGATTTTTCCGCCGCCCTCGTGGGCGCGGGCTTAGGGGCGGAGCGCATCGAGATCTGGACGGATGTGGATGGAATTCTCACGACCGATCCGCGGATTTGCAAGGAAGCGCGGCGCATCAAGGTGATCAGCTTCGATGAAGCCGCAGAGTTGGCGTACTTCGGCGCCAAGGTGCTGCATCCGGCCACGGTGCTGCCGGCGATTCATAAAAACATTCCCGTCTACGTGCTGAATTCTTTGAACCCGGATTGCGAAGGGACGAAGATCACCACCCTGGCGCCCCAGGGAAAAAACATTTTTAAAGCCATTGCGGTGAAGAAGCGCATCACCATCGTGGATGTGGCAGCGCCGCGGATGCTGCTGGCGCATGGCTTTCTGCGCACGATCTTTGAAGCATTCGACCGCCACAAGGTAGCCGTGGATGTGGTTTCCACTTCTGAGGTCAGCGTTTCCCTCACCGTCGACTCCAACCAGGCAATTCCCGCGCTGGCGGCCGATCTCGCCAAGCTGGCCGACGTGAAGTACGAAGGGCGCAAGGCCATCATTTGTCTGGTGGGCGAGAACCTTCGCGATACGCCGGGAGTAGCCGCAGCCGTGTTTGGGGAGATGGCGACCACGAATATTCGCATGATCTCGCAGGGCGCTTCCGAAATTAATCTGACGTTTGTGATTGAAGAAGACAAAGTGCCGGAAGTGATCCAGCGTTTGCATAGCACGTTCTTTCGGGATTTGGATCCGGAAGTGTTCGCGTAGGGATCGATCGCCGGGCGCGCAGCGATCGCAGACCAGAATTGCTCCTTGCGATGTACCCGGCGTGCGATGCGGTTCACGACTTCATGAACATCCTTCTCCTTGGCCGCGGCAAGACGGGATCGCTGGTGGCGGAGGTCGCGCGTCAGCGCGGACATGAGATTCAGGTCGCAGGTGCTGCGGAAAACTCTTGTGGCCAGGCTCTCGCCGCCGAAAAGCTGAGCGGGATTGATGTGGTGATCGATTTCACGACTCCCTCCTGCGTGGTCTCGAATATCGAAGGCTCGATTCGAGCGGGCAAGACCATGGTCGTCGGCACGACCGGCTGGTATGGAGAGATGGATCGGGTGAAGAAACTGGTAGAGAGCCATGCCACTGGATTCGTGTATGCGGCAAACTTCTCGCTCGGAGTGAATCTGTTTCTCGAAGTCGCGCGCACGGCCGCTGCGGCCTTGCGCTACGACTACTCCGGACAGATATTCGAGCGGCACGACGCGCACAAGAAAGACGCCCCCTCGGGGACCGCCATCGCCATTCAGAATGTGATGCGGCAAGCCAGCGGGGAAAAACCCTCCCTTCAGATCACTTCCTTTCGCGAGGGCGAGGTTGTGGGCATGCACGAGATCGTGCTTGAGTCTTCCGTAGACAGCGTTTATCTATGTCACGACGCCAAGTCGCGACGGGGCTTCGCCGATGGCGCGGTGCGCGCGGCGGAGTGGATTTCGGACAAGCAGGGCTTCTACGATTTCAAAGATGTGTGGCGGGAGCTGTAGGCCAGTCATTGTTTCCACATCAGCTTATTCGCGCTATCTTATTACCATGCAACTTCGTGGCTGCGGTACGGCACTGGTAACCCCTTTTCATCAGGATGGCACGATCGACGAGGCCGCGCTGCGCAACCTGGTGGCGTGGCAGGTCGAGTCTGGCATAGATTTTCTTGTCCCTTGCGGAACGACTGGCGAGACACCAACGCTCACCCACGAGGAATGGCTGCACGTGATCGATACGACGATCGAGGTGGCGGCAGGGCGCGTGCCGATCATGGCAGGCGCGACTTCGAACTCCACCCACGATGCCGTCGAAAAGGCGAAAGAAGTTGCGGCACATCCCGGAGTGGACGCCATTCTCACCGCTTCTCCGTACTACAACAAGCCGACGCAAGAAGGCCAGTACCGGCACTTCAAGGCAATCGCGGAGTCGGTTGGCGACAAGCCGGTGGTTCTGTACAACGTTCCCGGGCGCACGGGAGCGAACCTCGAACCTCCCACGCTGGCGCGCCTGGCGGAGATTCCGAACATTGTGGGGATCAAGGAAGCGAGCGGTAGCATGACGCAGGTGGCCGAGGCCATCAACGCCGTACCTGAAACTTTCCTGGTCTTGTCCGGCGATGACGCCGTTACCTTGCCGGTGATTGCTCTGGGGGGCGTGGGCGTCGTTTCGGTGGCCTCGAATGAGATTCCGCACGAGATGGCAGCCATGACGCGGGCTGCGCTGAGTAACGATTGGGCCACGGCACGCAGCATCCATCGCAAGTACCTCGCCCTGATGCAGGCGAACTTCATTGAATCCAGTCCGCTTCCGGTGAAGGCTGTGCTGGCCATGATGGGCAAACTGGAAGAGAACTACCGACTGCCCTTGCTGCCCATGCGGCGTGATACGAGATCAAAGCTGCAGAAGGTGGTCACGGAAGTTGGACTGATCGCGAAAGCAGCCACGTCTGCTCCAGAGGCGCTGGAATTTTACATATACGAAAACTGGGCAGCAGGTCCGCACAAGATCGTGCTGCATCGCGGCACCTGCGGGCAATGCAACCAGGGCAAGGGCCGGCCGGCGGGGCACGATCCGAACCACGCGCGCTGGCACGGGCCGTATGCGACGCTGGCCCAGGGGCGCGAGGTCGCGCATGGCATGACGGGCGTGCTCATTCGCAGCGAATGCAAGTGCGTGTGAAGGCAGAACTGAGAAGTCAGAATGCAGAAGCAACAACCAAAACAGGTTGTACTTTTGACTGCTGACTTTTGACTTCTGCATTTCCTTTATACTTTCCCCGCATGCAACCCCTGAAAACTTCTATCGAGCGTCTGGCGGCGCTGGGCGAGGTCGAACACAATCCCGAAGCGCGGCCGGCGTTTCTGGAGTTTCGCGATGCCCTCACGCAAGGGAAAATCCGCGCCGCCGAAAAAGTCGACGGCCGGTGGGTCGTGAACACCTGGGTGAAACACGGCATCCTGCTGGGCTTCCGGCTTGGGGAGTTAGTTGAGATGGGCGGGTGGGGATTGAGCTTCGTGGACAAAGACACGTTCCCGGCCCGGAGCTTTTCTATCGCCGACCGGGTGCGCCTGGTGCCGGGCGGTTCCTCGGTGCGCGTGGGTGCATATGTGGCGCCATCGGTGATTTGCATGCCGCCGATGTTTATCAATGTCGGCGCCTACGTTGATGAAGGCACGATGGTCGATTCCCACGCGCTGGTGGGATCGTGCGCGCAGGTGGGAAAGCGCGTTCACCTCAGTGCGGCGGCCCAGATTGGCGGCGTTCTCGAACCCATCAACGCCTTTCCGGTGATTATTGAAGACGACGTGCTGGTCGGCGGTAACTGTGGGGTGTACGAAGGAACGCTGGTGCGCGCGCGGGCGGTGCTGGGCGCAGGTACGATTTTGACCCGATCGACCCCGCTTTACGACCTGGTTCACGGCGAAGTTTACCGGGCGACAGCGGAAGCCCGACTCGAAGTTCCAGAAGGCGCTGTGGTTGTACCGGGGTCGCGTGCAGTAAGAAAGGGACCCGCAGCAGAGCTCGGAATTTCTCTGTATACGCCGGTGATCGTGAAATACCGCGATGAGAAAACCGACCGGGGGATTGAGTTGGAAGATTGGCTGCGGTAGTTCTCTCGCCAGATTGACGCCGCGAGATAGCCCTAAAGCAGGTTCCTCCCATGGCTCAGCGTTTGGGCGCCGCTCCGCCGGCATTCGAAATGACAGGCTTATCTTCTCCGGAGGAGAATCCGGCGTCTAAGCAACTTTGATCACAAGCTTCTGCGCTCCCTCGAGACTGACCTCAATCTGCCCCAGTTTTCGAATGACGAGATCCGCTTCGCTCAAGGCCGATGCGGGGAAGGTGCTGGTGAGCGCGATCACTTTCATGCCGCCGGCGTGCGCGGCACGGATTCCCGCGGGAGCATCCTCAATTACTAAACAGTCGGCTGGCTTTGCGCCCAACCACTCAGCGCCCTTAAGATAGGGCTCCGGATGAGGCTTGCCGTTTGAAACATCGTCGGCGGCGACCATGACTTTCGGAAGCGGGATTTGCGCAAGCTGCAGACGTCCAGTTGCCAGGTGGCGCCTTCCGGATGTGACCACACCCCAATGGCCGGCTGGAATAGCACGGATGAGTTCGATGGCGCCGGGCATCACGGCGACTCCATCGCGGTCCGCCGCTTCCCGGCTTTCGAGCTTCCCGACTTCTGTTTCCGGGTCGAGATGAGGAGCGACTGCGCGAACAACTTCGACGGCGCGGACGCCGTGAGCGATGGCCATCACTTTCTCTTCATCAATTCCTCGCTCGCGGGCCCAGATGCGCCACTGACGGTCGACGGAGCCGGTGGAATCGACGAGCACTCCGTCGAGGTCGAATAGAATTGCGGAGCAGTGAAAGGTGGTCATCCTTTTTTATAACCCGGAGGGCCTTAGCGGATCGCAGACGGCAAAATCAGAGGGGCTTCGCCCGATATCAAAGCTTGCTGCTGGGCTTGTTGGCGTAGTTGGAAATGACGGTCGCGGAAATGTGCCTTGGCGCGCCCGCCCCAGGCGCGTACGAACCAGTAGTTGAGACCCGCGCCGATCGCCGAACTAACCAGCGGAATCATGCGTCCCGCCCACTTTTCGACCACCTCGCCGCTGGCGGTAGCGGCGATTCGTTGAATCACGCGCGGGACGAACTTGTTGACTACTTCCTTCTCCAATAATTCGCGGCTGATGTCGACCCCCGCCGCGCTGGCGGCGGCGATCCAGAGTTCAGCTATCTCGTTGTCGGTATTGAATTGGAAGCCGTAGACCAAGCTCAGCTTCTGAATCGTTCGCAGGGTAATGGCGGAGAGGATGCCGAGATCAGGAATGATCGTAATTAAGCCACCCAGGCCGAAACCGGCGCCCTCGACGGCGGCCAGTTTCATTCCGCCACGAATAACCTCGTCGGCCACCGCGTCGAGCTCACCGATTTCCAGGGAATAGACTCCATGATACCCGCTGACGGGCAGGCGGTAGGCGGTTCTGAGTTGTACCAGAAATCTTTGCGGGTCGACTTGAACCGTAGAGTAGGCGCGGGTAAGTCCCTTGACCAGCGCCTTCTCGGCCCGACCCCGAAGCCACGACTTGGATTCTGCATCTGCCATTCATTCCACCTTAACTCAGAGGGAGAGACAACGCCACCCCCCACCCAGTGTAGCAACCACACAATCGCTCTGTACGGTAGGTTACACAGTCTGCTAGCATCATCAGTACTCCATGGCAACTGGAAAATTGCAAATCGTCCCCCTGGGGGGCCTCGGCGAGTTCGGTATGAACTGCATGGCGGTCCGCTGGGGCGACGACATTGTTGTGATCGATGCCGGGCTGATGTTCCCGGAAGCCGAATTGCTCGGTGTGGACATTGTGGTTCCGGATATTTCCTATCTCACCGAGAACCGCGAGCGGGTGCGCGGCATCATCCTCACGCACGGCCACGAGGATCACATTGGCGCGTTGCCCTGGATTCTCTCAGAACTCAACGTGCCGGTGTGGGGAACCGAGTTCACGCTCGCCTATGTGGAAGACAAGTTGGACGAGCATGGGCTGCTCGAAGATGCCGATCTACGCGAGATGCGTGCCGGCGAGCGCTTCAAGGCCGGCGTGTTCACGATTCATCCGATTCGAGTGACGCATAGTCTGGTGGATTGCGTTGCGCTGGCGATTCACACGCCTCTGGGGGTGATCATTCATACCGGCGATTTCAAAGTCGATCCTACCCCTACCGATAACCATCTGTTCGATCTGCACTCCTTCGCGGAGTACGGCAAACAGGGTGTGCTGGCGCTGTTTCAGGATTCGACTAACGTTGAGCGCAAGGGTTATACGCCCAGCGAGCGCGCGGTGCGGCGGAAATTTGACGAAGTGTTTGCGCACACCAAGAGGCGGTTGTTCATTTCGTGTTTTTCCTCATCCATCCATCGCATTCGTTTGGCCGTGGAGTTGGCGCATCAGCACGGACGCAAAGTGGCGTTCATCGGGCGCTCGATGAACAACTCCGCGGAAATTGCGGAAGATCTCGGCTACCTTGAAATCCCCGATGGGCTGGTCATCAATCCCGGCGACATGAAGAATTTTGCGCCCGAAAAAGTTTGCGTGATGATCAGCGGCACGCAGGGCGAGCCCATGTCCGCACTATCGCGAGCCGCGGTGGACAATCATAAGCATGCCAAGATCGAGAAGGGCGACACGGTGGTGCTCTCCTCGCGCATTATTCCCGGCAACGAGAAGACCATTTATCGGATGATCGATCACCTGTTCCGCCGCGAGGCGTACGTGATTTACGAAGACGGCACTTCGCCCCCGATTCATGTCAGCGGACACGCCAGCCAGGACGAACTGAAGCTGATCATCAACCTGGTGATGCCCAAGTACTTCATTCCGGTCCACGGCGAGTACCGGCAGCTGAAACTGCACGCCGAAATGGCCGGCGCCATGCACAGTTCCGTGGGCAAGGTGATGCTGATCGAAAGCGGCGATGTTCTGGAATTCGACGAACGCGGCGCCCGTAAGGCCGGGCGGGTGAACGTAGGCCGCGTCTGCATCGATTCCGGCTCGCGGACCGATGTGGTCGAAGATTTGATTATCAAGGACCGCCGGCATTTGAGCGAAGACGGGATCGTGCTGCCGATCATCGCCATCAACAAGCTTACGGGTTTAGTGGAGACCGCCCCAGAGATTGTGACCCGCGGCTTTAATCCCGGCGACAATGGCTTGCTGGAGGGAGCCAGGCGCATCGTGGAAGACACGCTGGCGCACTCCAGCGAAGAAGAGAAGGCCGACTATGGCGTGATCAAGGAAAAGATCCGGGCGGATTTGAAGCGCTATATTTCAAAGCAGACGCAGAAGCGACCATTGATCATGCCGGTGATCTTGGAAATATAACGAATCTGGTATCCCGAACCAGATTGAAGCCAATTCCACGAAATCTATCGTGAAAAGCGTAGGTTTGTTCACAGCAATTCGGATCAACAATCCCAACTGACAGCAGTTCTCGTCTTCGATCCTCTCACCCACACCCGAAGCGGGTGCAATCTCGCCGCCCGCCATTCGAGCCTCACCGGTTATCACGCGCCAACTTCGCTTACACTCAGGCCAGTCGTCCCGTTCGACGACGGAAAACGCCTTCTCGCCCGGAAAAGCCTCGGTAGCGATGTGATCGATGGCATTGATGTCGCCGGCACGTGCGAGAAAATCACCATCAGCGCCGGTACGGTCGGCAACAGCCAGGCTTGGGCTGCCACCCGAGAATTCCGGTATTCTCCCGATCTCCAGCTAAATCTGGCGGTCCCTCGCAAAGACCGGCGGGAGGGAACGCAGGAGATTCGCGTGCACGAGGTTTCCCGCTCCGAGGCGGACCCGTCCCTGTTCCGCGTTCCGGCGGACTTCGTGGTTAACGATGAGCGCGGGGCGGTGAAGGCTGAAGACTGATTCCGCGCTGCCGCACGATCCCTGACTCCTCGGCCATTCCCCAAGCGTAGGGGAATTCGTCTTTCCTGGAAACTCACGTCCTCGAAAACCAATCCTTGTCCTGTAAATTAGATGGATGGTAACCCTCGCCGATATTTGTGCCGCCCAAGCCCGCCTTCGCGGCGTCGCCGTCCGGACGCGCCTGATCGAATTCGAGCTCGGCGAAGCGGATCCGCGCCAGTTGTTTCTCAAGCCGGAAAACCAGCAACCCATTGGCGCCTTCAAACTGCGCGGAGCCTACAACAAGATCGCTTCCCTATCGGAAGAAGAGAGGAAGCGCGGCGTCATTTCCTACTCCAGCGGCAATCACGCTCAAGGCGTAGCCTACGCGGCGCGGGCCCTGGGGGTGAAAGCTGTCATCGTAATGCCCGACAATGCTCCCCCGATCAAGCGCAATGCTACGGCGGCGCTGGGTGCTCAGATTGTCGTCGTGGGTCCGGGCAGCGCCGAGCGTCAGCTGAGGGCCGAACAACTGGCCGCACAGCATGGGTATGTGATCGTTCCTCCCTACAATGACGAACAGATCATCGCCGGTCAGGGCACGATGGGACTCGAGATTCTCGAGGACTTGCCGGAGGTCGAGACCGTTCTGGTAGCGGTTGGCGGAGGAGGCATGATCAGCGGCGTGGCGGCGGCCATCAAGCTGAGCCAACCTTCGATCAAGGTAATTGGCGTCGAGCCGGAGTTGGCAGGAGATGCGCAAGCCAGCTTGCGCGCGGGAAAAATCGTTCAATTCCCTGCCGAGGAAACTTCACGCACCATCGCCGACGGACTCCGCACGCAGAGCGTCGGTCCGATCAATTTCGAGCACATCCGGCGCTATGTGGACGATATCGTCACCGTGACCGAGGACGAAATCCGCCATGCGGTTCAGTATCTGAGCGGCAATCCCGCCACGGTGGCGGAGCCCAGTGGCGCTGTCGCGATCGCCGGATTCGTTTTCCACGCCCGCCAACTGCCGCCCGGGAGCCCCAGCGTGGCCATCATCAGTGGTGGCAATATCGGCCCTGAGATGCTGGAAGAAATACGGCACGGGCAGCAAACTTCCTCTGTTCGCTAGCGGATCAGTTTGACCGTGAAGCGGTCGCCCAACGGCGCAAGGCGACCACCGACCAAACGGCTTCAACCAGTCCGAACGGCCACGCTCCCTGCAGAAAGCCGTAGATTGAGCCCAGCGCGCAGGCTCCTGCAAAGGCCAGAATGAACCACCGACTCCGCGCCTCCAGGGCATAGCAGACCAGCATTGCCGTCACTGCGAACAGCCCGAAGATGGTGAGAGGCGACAAGGGTTTCTGGCACGGCGGCGGCCACGTCTAGGCCTGCTTGCCCTCGGCAACCGCCCGCAGGCCCGTAAGGGAAACGACGCGAATGCGAAAGAAGGTGGGCGTAATCAATTCCTCGCCCGATTTCAGCTGGCGCTCGCCCAATGCATTTTGCCACCACAAATAACGCTTCTCCAACAACTTCCGTGCATGGGCGCGCTCGTCCGCAAATTGGGGTTCGGGCAGCTCCTGATAATGGCCGTTCACGATGACACTCACCCACTGGGACTCGCTCGCGATTTCATCAATCTCGATACAGACCCTCGGATTGGCACGCATCCATTCGATCTTTTGCCCGATGGTGGAGAGAATATAAAAAAAGTCGGATTCGTAGGCGAAATAAATCGGAACCACGTAGGGCTGGCCGTCCAACGAGCAGCCGAGTCTGCCGATCGAGCTGCGCACCAGCAGATCGCGGCACTCGTTTTCATTCATTTCATTGACTAACATAATCGGAATAAACCCTCTATACTGAGCCGGCGCTTTCTACCAACTCTCATTCGTACCCAAGAAAATATGCTAACAGCTGGTAGCCCTTTCCTGCACTTGTGCGGGATCCGTCAGCGGGGGAACGGTAGTTGATTGGGATACCGCTTGCGAGGTCCCGCTCACCACTTCGCGTTGTGACCGGCTCTCGCGTCACTGATCGTAGCGCTTGCCTGCAGATAATTTGTCGTCCACTACTACGGTTACAAGTTTGCTCGAAACCTGCCGTGATGCCGATCACATCAAGTGGTGAATTCGGTCGCAGCGAGAAAACCTCTTCAACAGCGGTTCGCGTCAGATTACGGTATAGAATCTGAGAGACACGGAGCCAAGTGGCCATGGATGCGCACAGCAAAGACAATCCCGAACAAGATCGGACCCAGGCGGCAGCGCAAGTTGAAAGCGCTCACCAGATTCTGAAAACCCTGCAAGAGAAGATTGGAAAACATCCGGAACTGGGGGCGGCCATTACCAAACTGGAGATGGCGCTGAATATTCTGGCGGTGAAGACTGGCGGAATACTCTAGCCCGAGGGCAAGCACGTTCGACGATTAATGGGTGCGATATCCGCTTTTGCACTCGCCGCTATCACGCTCCTGAGGCTTGCGCCCGCACTGCCTGTGGCTGCAGCAACGGCTTCGTTGCTGGCGGTATGCGGCGAGCCAGAAATGAATGCGCATACACTCTCAGCAGGATTACCACGACAAACCCATACCAGCTGGAGACTCCACCAGCAGAGAAGCACCGTAACTCAAGAGCAAGAAAATTGTGGAGCGGGAGACGGGGATCGAACCCGCAACCACCGGCTTGGGAAGCCGATGCTCTACCATTGAGCTACTCCCGCCACTTGCGTTCGCAAGACAATATTAGCTCATGAGCGGTTGCATTGCGAAGCCGCTGTGGAGCAAGTACATTTAGGCCTGTGATCGGTACCGCGCGCAGGTAAAACTCTCACCTAAAACAAAAAATGGCTCAGCACCACCACAGCTCCCCCCGCAAATATCTCGCAACTCCCTATTCCAAACAAAATTCACTCCTCTTCCGCCAAGCGGTGAGAAGTTTGGGCTAGTCGGTATCGGGAGGTTCCTCGCAGCCGCGCGTTTCCATAAGGCGGCATCTCGTGGCTTTGTCGGCGCAACTCTTTGCGGAGCTCGCGGAATTCCTGCCCCAAGGCAAGTCGTGGAAGGCGTTAAACGCTCAAAACCCCTCAGTGAACGTAGTCACCATTTTTTCACAACTACCGTGTAGTTTCCCGATCGCAAACCTACCGCAGGATTTAAGATGGTGTCAATATGTTTGCGCTGAGGACAATTTCATGGCTCAGCCTGGCGCTGTTTGAGGTGTTTGCGGTTGGCCCCGTGGCAGGTCAGACCACCACTCCTTCCACCCCGCCTCCGGCCCAGTCGGCGCCCTCAGTTTCAACGCGCAAGGCCATTGCATTCGATGATTTTGTCGACTCGGCCATCCGGCAGGAGCGCCGCATGACCGACTTGCTGCGTAACTTCAAGCCGGTCATTGAGACCTATATCCAGAAGCAACGGCGTGACGCCGCCCTGCGGACGTCCCCGAGAGACGACGACTATTTCTTAAGCCGTCTGGATCTGGCTGGCAATGCCGCCAGCACTTCCGCATTTGCAGACGACGAGCCCTTGAAGCGGGGTTGGGAGAAGAAATTGCCCAAGCTCAAGAACAAGGATCCTTTCGCGGCGGCTGGCTTTGCGCAGGCATTGTTCCCGGACCTGGATCACTTTGATCGGCAGAACTACATCTTTGAATTTGTCCGCTGGGAGATTCTTGGCGAGCTGCGTTGCGCTGCCGTGGACGTGAAGCCTCATGAGCATTCCGTGAATCAGGGCTTTGTAGGCCGGATCTGGGTGGAAGATCAGGACTTCAACATTGTGCGTTTCACCGGAACCTACGTCTCGAAGAAGTACTCCCGGCGTGCGTTTCACTTCGACAGTTGGCGGCTGAACACTTTGAACATAATGTGGACGCCTGCCTACGTTTACACCGAGGAGTCCGATCCTCACGATCCCTCGAGCCACGGTCTGTGGTTTAAGGCGCAAACTCGGATCTGGGGTTACGACAATGCACACTTCGGGGATCACCGGGAGTATGCCAAACCTCTGACGGACACGCCAGTGTGGGTCGATCCTAAGCGGCAGGAAGCCTCGCAGGACTTGAGCCCGGCTAACACCCTGGGGCAGACAACCTACACGCCGGAGGACAATGTGGTCGAGCGGTTGCAAGTTGCCGGACTGATGGCTCCCGACGGCGAAGTTGACCGGATCTTGCAGACGGTGGTCAACAATCTGATGGTGACCAATGATCTCGATCTGGCTGCGGTTCGTTGCCGCGTGCTGCTCACAACGCCGCTGGAGTCCTTCGTCGTCGGCCGAACCATCATTCTGAGTCGTGGACTCCTCGATGTGCTGCCCGATGAGGCGACCCTCGCCGCGGTGCTCGCTCACGAACTTGCCCACATCGTCCTGGGCCATTCCGTCGGAGCCGGATATTTGTCGGGTATCACGTTGCCGTTCTCGGATCTGGACATCTTTGCCAACCTGAACTTTCACTTCGATCCCGCGCAGGAGGCCTATGCCGACAAGAAGGGCCTGGAGCTGTTTTCGAAGTCGCCGTATAAAGATCAACTCGCCAATGCCGGACTCTTCCTGAAGGCTCTGGAAGCCCGCTCTCCGCAATTGCCCAACCTGTTGCATGGGCGCTTCAGCAATGATTTCGGGAGCAGCCACCTGGTCGGGATGCAAGCACTGGCCAACACCGGCAAGCATCTGCAAATGGATCGGGTGGATCAGATCCCTGCCCTGCCGCTAGGCTCGCGAATCGTAGTGGATCCCTGGTCGGACCGGATTGAGATGCTCAAGAGCAAACCAGTTCGCCTGGAGTCGGCGTCAGAGAAGGCGCCGTTCGAAGTGACTCCGTTCTTTCCCCACTTGAAGTGGCGGGATGGGGAAAAAGGTCAGCTGGGGACACAGCCGTGGCGGATCGTCGGATTAGTGCGACTTGAATCGACGAGATAACAGCGTGTTTAGACCCGGTTGAGAAGCTGGCGTTCTAGCGCTGAACTACCCCCCGCTTTTAGAAACGATCAACCTACCTGGATAGTTAGCAGAAGATTACGATTAGCGACGCCCGGTTTGGGAAGCAACATCCAGTTCAGATTCACCCTGCCGTCCGATACGACTGTCAACGTCGGCCAGCCCAGTTCAGGATACGGCGCTCATCAAAACGACCTACGCTAAGGTTAGACTTGGGTCAATCGGCCTTGCGCCAGCTTGCGTCTCGATCGTAGCGGGTTAGAGTTTTTGCGAGCTGGGCGGTCTTGGGGCCGAGATCCTTTTCATATACGATTCCGTCCTGATCGACGATGAAGCTCATCACTCCCGAGGAACGGTACTCCGCAGGGTAGGCGAGAAAGGCGAAGCCGCGCGTCATTTTCCCCTCCACAATAAAGCTTCGCTCACTGCCGTGCGCCTTCGTTCCCTCGGCTTTCAGGATTCGAAAGTAATAGCCCTGGAACGGTTGGGGCTTCTGATCTGCGGCTTCCCGAACATCCTCAATCGCGGCCGAGGCAAGGAGCGGACCGATCGGGCTGGCGGCTTCTCCGGCAGACGTCTCCCAGTAGAGGCCGTTATGCTTGCCAGGATCGCTGAAGAATTTCTGTGCATACTGGGGGTTCGAGTCGCCGTCGTGCGATTGCCCGTAATATTCCTTCTCCGCGTCGACCAGTTCGCTGCACACTTGTATAGTAGCGAGCTCGTTTTTCCCGATCCTTCGATACAGGATTTCCTGCTTTCCAGCTGCCGTGTCGAAATACCAGGAGTTGCCTTGCTGCACGAGCGGAATGGGAGTGGGCCAGTTTTCCGCGCCGATGTAGAGAGTCGTAGTGCCATCGGGTTCGATGACGAGACGATGCATCTGCTGGTATTTCTGGACGAATTGATCTCTATTACTCTTGTCTTCGGCATCGTCGCCCGAGGACACGATGCTCATTGCGTTCGCTCCCAGGACCTTCAACAATGATGCCTGGTCGCCATCCTTGAGGGCTGCAACCAATGCCTGAGTGGCTCCGGCTGCGGAAGGAAATGTCTCCTGGCCGGCTTGCGGCGGGTCGGATTTCCGTTTTCTCGAGGCCGAAGCGCTGGATGCGGTTCCCGGGGCGCTGGATTGCCCCACCACCAAGCCTGAAGAAAATGCCAGAACCGTGAGAGTGGTAATGGCAATTGCGCGACTAGCGCCAATCAAAAAGCCTCTAGAATAGCCTTTTTCCGATGCCATAGCTTTCATATCCTTTTCCTCGCGCGCTTCAAGCCCGAAGCGTCTTCAACTCATTACGCGGCTAGCGCCTGCCCCCTCCGCCGCCACCGTGAAATCCTCCGCCGCCGCCGCCGCCGTGAAACCCTCCGCCGCCAAAGCTGGATTGCCCGCGTGAGGAAAAGCCTCGCGCTTCCCCTCCCCGGCCAAATCCGCTAAAGGCGCCCGAGTGGGTCCCGCTGTTACCTCTGCCACCGGCAAAACCTCTGTCTCCATTGCCGGCAAAACCACGAGCGGAACGATCGCCTCGCCCGTAAGGCGCGAAGCCTCGGTAGTTTCCGTGAAAGTAGGCGCTGCGGTCATAGAACGAGTGGCTGTGAAACGCGTAAGCACCGCCTCCGAAACGGACGTACCCGTGGTGCCAGTCGAGACCCCAGCCGCCCCATCCCCAGCCGAATCCGAAAAACGGCCCGATGCCGAAACCAACTCCGAAAGAGAGATACGGCCCTCCCACTCCCCACCAGGGATAGAACCCCGGCCAAAGTACAACGGGATACCCGTAGATCAATCCCGGATCGTATTCCGGAACATAGACGACATCCGGTTCCGCCGGCTCAATGTCAATGTCGGAACCATGGTCCTCCACTTTCTGCTGCGGCGTCGTTTTTAAGTTACCCGCCTCCTTGGCTTTCTTGCGCATGTACTGGATGGCCTGCATCACATCGGCTTGCTGGTTGAGATTGGCATCACCAAGTTCGGAGGTCCAGGACAGATTCTTGTCCAGATTTGCCAGCACGGAGGGAAACTGGGTGAGAGCTTTCACGCTCGGATCCCAATCCTGCTGATCGACGGCGTCGCCCAAATCCTTACCCTTCAGATTTGGGTTCTCTTGAAGGAACCGTTCTGCCTCGACAATTTGTGTAGGATAGGCGGACGCAGCAAGAATCTGCGCCACGAGAGCATCGGGATAGAGCGCGATTGGAGCCACTAATTCTTGCAACTGTTCAGCAGACAAGGGCGCAGTCGGCGGCTGACCCGGCGGAGGAGGAGCCTGCGCCGGAGGCTGATCTTGTGCCTGGGGTTGATCTTGCGCCCAAAGGGACGTAGTTAGAAATGCTCCCGTAAACATCGATAACGCGAGTGCGCAGGCCATAACAGCGCCGCCAGCGGACTTAATACGCAGTTTTCGTTTCATACTCGCTCCCACTTGCCTGTCCCAGGACTCAGCGTCGGTGCTTCGAAGACGATAAATTCAGCTCCACTTATTAGAGATGCCGAAAATTGTGCCCACGTTACATCAATCCGATGGGAACCATGAGCACAGCTCCGGGCTTAGGTTGTCCCTGATCTGGACCATGCCTCGGGCGGCCCTCGATAGGGCGGATCTCCCGTGGCATTGCCGTCCTCACCTCCGCACCGCAAGTCGTGCTTAAGGCGCGCCCTCACGCCACTACTCATTCCTCTCGCCGATCACCCGCAACAACCTTCCACTGCCACCCCTCACATTCAAATCGCCATGATCTGCGGCCAGGATGATCCCGCCAGCCGGATTCGTGCGTTGCGCGTGGTTTATTACCAGATCCGCGAAACCATACGCGCCGCAGGCATCAGAGGAAAATACCTGGAGCCTTTGCGCGCGGCATCGCGCTACGCGCCCGATTGAAAGCCATGCGACCGGGGATATTCCCGTCATCCCGCAGGTTGTATTCCAGCAGCCCACCGTCGACCGCGCAGGTGCGGCAATTCGCCGGTCGGAGGAAACCGTAAAACACTGGCGGCAGGAGCATTCCAATCTGCTGCTCTGTGATCAGACCGGGGTCTCTGGTCGCGGTGAAAATCAGCGCTAATCGAGGAGTGACCCTCATGATGCAAAAACCGCGAAGGAACTTCTCGTGCGGCCACGACGCCAGGAACGCTCTGGAAGCACGTACCGCTCGAACCACATCGTTCGGTAACTGTCACTTCGGAAATCTCGCTCCAGCGACATCCGCCTTCACTTACAACTGGGATGATCGTCATCCCATTTTGGTTACAAAGCTTTTGCCCCTCTCGGATCACCTTTCGGCGGGAGCCTCGATCGAACTCAGGCTTCGTTTCCCGGTCGTCAGCGTGGCGCGGCCGGCACATAAACCTTCGCGGCGGAAACCAGTTCCGCGTTGGCCACCTCCGTCATGAGCTTAACCGGCTGCCAGCCACTTTTTTTCTGGGGCTTGGCCGTAAAAGTCAGCCGGTACTGATGGGCCAAGTGACGTTCCACATCCTCCAGGTAAGGATCGAAGTTTACCGGCGGACCAGTGAAACCGACGGAATACGATTCGCCACCGGTCTCGTCGGTAAGGCGCGACAGGTAAATCTGGCCCCAGTAGGTTCGCCAGTAGCTATGACTGAAGTGACCAACGCCGGGCGTATAGATCGCATAGACCACGATCCCGGCACGTTGCGCGTCATCGATTGCCGCGCTTAGATACGGATCTTCCGGATCTCCGTTTCCGTAGTAACGATCAATTCCATCGGTTACCATCAGGACCTCGCGGCGGGCGGAACTCTCCGGCCAGCGTTTGATCAGATCGCTAACAGAGAAATAAGGACTGCCGTTGATGCCGCTCGCGCCCACTGGAAGGCGCAAAGACTGCGCGGCCAGAGCGTGATCGCCGGTGAGGTTCTGCTGCACTTTCGCGGTGCCGTTCTGCATGTAGGCAACCGCCACCTTCGTGGATGCCGGCTGCGAGGTAATGAATTGACGGAGGCTCTCGAGCTGTGAGCCAACACTAGAACTAGAACCGTCGTCGAGAAGAACAAAAAGTTCGAGCGCCGCGTTGTCTCCCTGCGCGGGCACCCAAGCGGTGACTTCGTCGCGATCGTGCCTCTCGAACACCATCACATCGCGACGGCCAATGTCGGGCACGTCTGTGCCATGGCGAGCTTCGAGGGTGACCAGCAAGTGGGCCGGCGTACCATGTGGGGCCGGATTCTGCGCCAGAAGCCTGCCGCTAGCAGGTGTCCACAAAGCCAAACCGAGCAGGACGGCGCTCATACAGTTGGCTTTCTTCATGAAGACTTCCTCCTTAGCCATGGGCCCGCGCCCGTTGTTCTCTCTGGACGGCAAAGACTCTCGGTTACTAGATGCTCCGGCGACGACTCTAGGCAACATCTGTTTGGTTTACACTGCAAATAGGAAACCATCCGTAGAAAACCATGGCGAACTCCACGTCGAATCGCAAACACGGCGGCAGCGGCGTTGCCAGCGATCAGCGGCAGGCGCCGGAACCGTCGTTTCCGGAGCGGGCGCGCACTCTGGTCTACCTGGGGCGAATTGGCAGCCTCTCCACCATCTCGCTCAAGCAGCCCGGCTTTCCCTTCGGATCGGTAATGCCCTACGGGCTGGATGAGCGGGGACGTCCAATATTGCTTATCAGTACCATGGCGATGCATACCCAGAATTTGCAGAGCGATCCCCGCGCCAGCCTGCTGGTCACGCAGGCTGCGGGAGACAGCGATCCGCTGGGAGCATCGCGGGTGACGTTGCTAGGCAATATTGTGACCGTTCCCGGTCCGGAGATGGCCCATGCCCGCAAGCTCTATCTGGAGCGCTATGCCAATAGCAAGTACTGGGTAAACTTCGATGACTTTTCTTTTTATCGGATGGAGGTGCTGGACGTTTACTACGTGGGCGGCTTCGGAGTCATGGGATGGGTGCAGGCGCGTGTTTATCAGGAAGCCGAGCCCGATCCTCTAGCCGATGTAGCGACGGGAATTATTGAACACATGAACGCCGACCACAAAGATGCGCTTGTCTTGTTGGCAAAGACGTGCCTCGGAATTGAGTCGCAGGAAGCTTCTATGACCTCAGTGGATCGGCTGGGATTTCACCTACGTTTGCAGACTGGGGACGGGGTGCGCGGAGCGCGCGTCGGCTTTCTGCACGAAGTGGGGAACGCGAACGAGGCCAGGAAGGTACTGGTCGAGATGGTGCAGAGGGCGCGTCAGCAGCCCTAAAGTTCGAGACCGGCCAGGTTGTTTCAGAAAAACGAAAAGCCCGTCATCCTTGAGCGGATGACGGGCATTTTTCTGGATCGTTTTCGAGAGCTCAGACAGCCTGAACGTTCTCGGCTTGCCAGCCCTTGGGCCCCTTGGTCACGTCGAACTGCACGGTTTGGCCTTCTTGCAGGCTGCGGAAGCCGCCCGCCTGAATCGCTGAGAAATGTACGAAAACGTCTTCGCCATTCTGCCGGCTGATAAAGCCATAGCCTTTGGCGTCGTTAAACCACTTCACTGTTCCTTGTTCTGCCATTGATAGTTCCTATTCCTGTTCTTTGAAATGTGCTATGGAAGATTCGCTGCTAGTGAGGGGCGACGCTGGTTGGCGATTACGACCTTCAATTGCTTGTGAGTCAAACTTAGCTGAACTTGATTATACACGATACCCGAAAATTGGACACTAAAAATTCGGCTGCCCCAGAATGCCGGCTCTGGGCTTGATCTCAAGCTAGTCCAGCTCAGACCTGCGCGTTTCACAGGTTTCCAATAAAAGCCGCAACGGGCACCGAATCCAGCCTCCTACCACAGGCGTGGGCACCTCTGCCCGCGGCGTTGCGAAGGCCGTCCTCTAACCGACCGGTGAGCTCGTTCTGCAGCTTCTCGTGCTCTGAATTACTATGTTCGTTGCCATCTGGCACTTTTCAACTGCAAAGAGGACTCTGATTTATGGGCCGGAGGAAAAACGACACGATCAGCGGCGCCAGCCGCCGCTCATTTCTTAAAACCAGCGTCATCGGCGGTGCGGCTGCGGCCCTGACTCCTGGTTATCCTGCGATGGGTGCGGCCCGCGAGATCGCGCGGCCGGAAACCAACCTCGATATCAAGTCTTTCGAACTCGATGAGATGAGCATCTCCGATCTCGAGGACGGAATGAATTCCGGCCGGTTCACGGCACGGTCACTGGTGGAAAAATACTCGGCCCGCATCGACGAAATCGACAAGCATGGCCCCGCCATTAACAGCGTCCTCGAGCTGAATCCCGACGCTCTCTCGATCGCTGACGCACTCGATCGGGAGCGAAAATCGAAAGGCCCGCGCGGACCGCTACACGGCATTCCTGTACTGATCAAAGACAATATTGATACCGCCGACCGGATGATGACCACGGCCGGTTCGCTTGCCTTGGTGGGTTCCAAGCCGGCGAAAGATTCTTTCGTCGCCGAAAGGCTGCGTACAGCTGGTGCCGTCATCCTCGGCAAAACCAACCTGAGCGAATGGGCGAACATACGCTCCAGCCACTCGACCAGCGGGTGGAGCGGTCGCGGCGGACTCACTAAAAATCCCTACGCGCTGGATCGCAATCCATGCGGCTCGAGTTCAGGGTCCGGGGCGGGAGTGTCGGCGAATCTGTGCGCAGCCGCCATCGGTACCGAGACCGACGGGTCCATCGTCTGTCCTTCGTCATCGAATGGCATTACAGGCATCAAGCCCACGGTCGGCCTGGTAAGCCGGGGCGGCATCATTCCAATTTCCCACAGCCAGGACGGGGCTGGCCCCATGTGCCGGACGGTGCGCGACGCCGCGATTATGCTGGGCGCGCTTACCGGCATCGATCCCCGAGATTCTGCTACGAATGCCAGCCAAGGCAAGTCGTCCACAGACTATGCTCAGTTCTGCGATCCCAATGGACTTAAGGGCGCCCGCATCGGCGTGGCGAGAAAATACTTCGGCTTCAATGATGCGGTCGATGCTCTCATGGAGCAATCTCTCGATGTCATGAAGAAGCAGGGAGCCACGCTGATCGATCCGGCCGACATCGAGACTCTGGGTAAGTTCGATGAAAGTGAACTGCTGGTCTTGATGTATGAACTGAAGGCCGACCTGAACACGTATCTTGCAGGCCTCGGCCCGAATTCCCCCGTCCGGACGTTGAAAGACGTCATCGACTTCAACGATCGTAATCGAGAAAAAGAAATGCCCTATTTTGGGCAGGATCTATTTGTGAAGGCCGAGGCCAAGGGGCCGCTGACTGAAAAGGCGTATCTCGATGCCCTGGCGAAGAACCATCAACTCGCCCGCGTCGAGGGCATTGACTCCACCATGGACAAGTATCATCTTGACGCCACGGTTGCGCCCACGGGTGGGCCGGCTTGGATCACGGATCTGGTGAACGGCGATCACGTGGCTGGTGGCAGCTCGAACGCCGCGGCGGTCGCAGGTTATCCGAATATCAACGTTACGGCCGGATTCATTTCCGGCCTGCCGGTCGGAATCTCTTTCTTCGCCCGGGCATGGAGCGAACCCACTCTGATCCGCCTCTCCTTTGCCTTTGAGCAAGCTACAAAAGCCCGCCAATCCCCGCGCTTCTTATCTACGCTTGGAGCCGGATAAATTGTATGGGGATCTGCCTGCCGATTCTTCCCCATCGGGAGAGCGGCCCAAATGCTTCTTGAAATAATCCCGCCTTGACTAAAAGTCGCTCTAATTTCTTACTCGGCTCTTCGAGCCGTGTTAGCCTTACGGACACAGGGGGTACTAATGATGATCAACAAAGTAGTTGCTTCCCTGCGGAAGGAATACTCTCGTCTCGAAAAAGAGATGGGACAGGTAGGGAAAGCGCTCGACGCGCTCGGTCACGCCGGCGGGAGAAAGCTCAAGAGGATGGGTCGTAGCTTGAGCAAGGATGCCCGCAGACGAATCGCCGAAGCGCAAAAACTACGCTGGGCGAAAGTCCGAAAGGCCGCCGCCAAGCTAGCGAAGTCGTAGTTGCCGTAGTACATTCGCAAGCGCCGCAGCCGGCCTCGTTCGTAACTTCCCTAGAACTTGCGGACGAGGCCAAGCTTCGGAGGTGCATTCTCGATCGAAATGAATCTTAAGGCTCTCCCGCTACGAGCTAAGTCCAGCGAAACCACCTCAAAGCCAGGACGAAGGAAACTCCGCCCCAGAGAAACATCACTAATAGCCGCGGCCACTGATGGATTAATGGCGTGCCCTCCAAAATGCTGGCGCGCAAGGCGTCGTTCAGAGCGGTAAGTGGAAGCGCCTTAATGAGCGGTTGAATTACTGCGGGGAACCTCTCGTAGGAGAAGAATACTCCAGAAAAAATCCACATGGGCATCATCACCAGATTCATGAGCCCGCTGACGCTCTCAATTTTCTGGGCGCGGCTCGCGGTCAGCAATCCAACTCCGCCAAACGACATCGCACCTACGGCACCGAGGAAGACGATAGTCAATACCGATCCCAGAACCTTCATGTGAAAAACAATGACGCCAAGCGTCAGGAGCAATCCGATCTCGATCATCATCAGCACCAGACGGCTCGACATGAGCGCGAGCAAAAAATCGCTGCGGCGCATGGGCGTGCCCACGAAGCGCTTCAGCAGTTTGCGCTGTCGCATGTCGACCAACGCGAAACCGATACCCCACATGCCGGAGTTCATCAGGTTCATCCCCAGTAAGCCGGGAATCAGAAAGTCGATGTAGCGCGAGCCGGGCTCGGAAGAGGTTACTACCGTGGTTGCGACCACATCTTTGCGGCCGGCTGCCGTTTGCAGTGCATTGTCTGCCTCAGTTCTGGCGAGAACACTCTCCGGCCGCGCCGGATCGTAGCGATACTGCAGTCCTCCTTTTCCGTCGGGCTCGATGACCAGATCATACTTTCCCAGCCGAAAGCCTTTGCGGGCCGTGGCCTCGTCTTCCAGCTCAACTTTGAACGCCGCATGCTGCCCGGAGCGTTCGAGCAACTGCTCCGCCTCCTGTGCTCCCGCCCCTCCGACGATTGCCACGGAGGAGGCGTCCGCTGGCTTATTGCGGAAAGCGATGCCGAGCCCCAGCGCCAGCAGCAGAGGGAACACGAATACCCAGAAGACGACTTCCGGTTCGCGCTTCAACTCCAGCATGCGAGCCATCAGGAGATGACGGTAACCGGACCATCTGCCATTACGCTTCGGAGGTCGACTTCGCGAAGGCATCTTCTCTACGTCGGGCGTTTGCTCTGCAATGCTCATGGCTTTGTTCAGTCCGGAGCGGACAGAATCGGGGGACCAGAAGATGAAAACCTAGGACTCCACTTATTCAGGAATTCGAGCAACACTTCCGGCGTAAGGGATCGTGCGTCCTCGAATTCGCCATTTTTCTGGCTAACCACCAGCTTGCCATCGCTCTCCACAACCGCCAACGCAGGAATACCCTTGTTGAGCGGAATATCAAACTGCTTCACCAGGTCGGCATTCTTTTTTTCGTCCACTCCCAAATCGACATGCACCACTTCATAGCCCGCCATCACCGAGGCGAAGTCGAGCCGGTGAAACGCCAGATCGAGCACGTGACAGTCGTAGCACCAGTTGGCGCCAAAAACCAAGAGGACGCGCCGGTGCTGGGTTGCAGCTTTCTCCTCGGCTTCTTTGATCTCTAGGTGTGCGTCCGCATCCGCTGGATAGATATTCTTGTTCATGGCGGACGGCTGGTTCAGGTGAGGTGCGTCCGCTCGCTCCGAGCTTATCAGGCGCCACCCCTCACCCTGCTTTTTCCAGCCTTGGCCATCAGTTATGCTCATAGTCTGGCCATTCGGCAGCTGCACTTCGGCTTTGAAAACAACACTCGTGCCCCAGGGCCGGTCGAGCACTGCAACCGTTTCTAACTCCATACTTCGCGCCTTCAAGCCCAGCCAGAAATTGACGTCAGCATCCGCGCTGGTCACGAGGCCGTTCGCCTGAACCTTCGGTACCGGGTCAGCGCTGTAGAGCGACTTCAGGGCCACCGCGTCTCCCGCTAGGACTGCGGCTCTCCACTGCCCGAGCGGAGCAAAACCGGCAGCCGGGCCAGCCGCCGAAGTCTGCGTAAAACTGAGTTGTGCTCCAAGCAAAACCGGCACTGTTACAACCAGAACAGCCGTGCGACGAAAATGTCCTCCAAAGTTCGTATGCATGCTTTTCCCTAATATCATTCTTCCCGCAAGTGCCGTCCCGTAAGCCGTACAAACACATCTTCCAAACTGGCCTGACGCGTGGTCAGGTGCTGCAGCTGGCTTCCCTGCTTTCCCACCGCTTCCAACAGTGCCGGAATCGCTAAGTGCGGCTCCTTGACATTGAGTGACAACATGCCGTCGTCCTCCCGCACCGACTCGACGCTAGGGAGCGCACGCCACACGTCCAAAGCGGCGCCGTCAGAATTTCCGCTGACGGCAAACTCCACCACATGGTGGCCACCGAGCCTCTCGATCAGATTCGCGGGCGAACCCTCGGCGATGATCTGACCGTGATCGACGATGGCCAACCGGTCGCACAGGCGCTCGGCTTCATCCATGTAATGGGTGGTGAGCAGGACGGTGCCGCCATTGCGTTGAAACTCGCGAATGATGTCCCATAGTTGCCGCCGGCTCTGCGGATCAAGGCCCGTGGTCGGCTCGTCGAGAAAAAGAATTTTCGGATTGCACACCAGCGCCGTCGCTACCGCCAGACGCTGCCTCTGCCCGCCGGAAAGCTTTCCCACCCAGGCATTGGCCTTCTCCGTCAGTTGCAACTCCTCCAGGACTGCATCGGAGGAACGCGGCTCGCGATAGAAGCTGGCAAATAATTCTATAGTTTCACGCACCGAAAGCTTCTCGGAAAGCCGGGTTTCCTGCAGGGAAATTCCGAGCCACTCCCGCATTTCACGCGCGTTCTCGCGCCAGGAGCGGCCGAAGATTGACACCTCGCCGGAGGTCGGCTCCAGCAGCCCTTCGAGAATTTCGATAGTCGTGGTCTTCCCTGCTCCGTTCGGCCCGAGGAGGCCAAAACATTCTCCGCTCTGGATTTCGAGGTTCAACCCGCGCACGGCCTCGATCTTACCGTCGTAGGTCTTGCGCAAATCGCGACATTGGATGGCAACAGCCACGCAGGCATTCTAACGAAATAATCGAAGGCGCGGACGATCGATCTTGGCCGCCCGCCCGTCTTCGACCCGGCTTGGCTTGGATGCGACTGTAAATGTCCTGCTAAAATACCGCATCGCCGAATCTCGCTTCGGCGTCTTTTTCTCATGCGCATCTCCAGGCACGGCTTCACTTGACGGGTCACCTTCTGACACTCCGGTGTCGTGTCCGACCCGTTCTCAGTTGCCCGTTCTCAGTTAAGGATTTGAAAGGAAGCCGCTTATGCTGCGCAGGGTTTGCGTATCCGCGTCTCTATTATTCGTGCTCACTCTATCCCTCGCCGCCCAGGATTCGCGCCACTTCACTTTTCATTACGCCTTCACGGTAAAGAATCTTGCGGCTGGGAAGAAAGTTCGCATCTGGATCCCGGAGGCGAGCTCGGATCCTTTCCAAGAGGTGAGGATCGTCTCGGCCCAAGGCGATCTGCCCTTGAACATGACAAAAGAAACGAAGTATGGCAACCACATTTATTATGCCGAGACCAGATCTGCACAGCCGGAACTGCACTTCGCCATTGAGTATGAGGTGATTCGCCATGAGCGCGTCGCACTCGGCGAGGCCGCACCGCAGGCGGTTCGAGTTTCACTCTCCTCCGCAGAAAAGCGGCAAGACTTGCAGCCTGACGTCCTCGTGCCTGTGACCGGATTGCCCGCTGATTTGGCCGCTGCAGTCACCGCCGGTAAGACTCAGCCGCTCGCCAAAGCCCGCGCCATCTACGACTACGTATTCACCACCATGCGCTACGACAAGACCGGGACCGGCTGGGGACATGGAGACGTTCTCTATGCTTGCGACGCGAAGAAAGGCAATTGCACCGACTTTCATTCCTTGTTCATTGCGATGGCTCGTTCCCAGGGCATTCCGGCGCGCTTCGAAATCGGGTTTCCGCTGCCGTCGGATGAGCATTCCGCTGAGATTACCGGCTACCACTGCTGGTCTGATTTCTATATCGAGGGCCAGGGCTGGATTCCGGTGGATATTTCCGAGGCCTGGAAGCATCCGGAAAAACGCGACTACTTTTTTGGCGCGCACGACGTGAATCGCATGCAATTCAGCGTGGGCCGCGATGTGCGCCTCAGTCCTGCGCAAGAGGACAAGCCGCTGAATTATTTTGTGTATCCCTATGTGGAGGTCGATGGGCGGGAATATCCGAACGTGTCGCTGGCCTTCTCATTTGCCGACGCCGGCGCAGCAGTCGCGAGGAAATAGCTCTTGAGGACGAGATTTCGGATTCAGGCTGGCCGGCAGCTTATCGCGACGCCATAATTTCGTTTGGCCCGCCGGGCGGTTGAGGCAGGTCTGGTGGCGGCATCATCGGTGGAGGCGCAGCTCCGTTTGCCGGCTTGGGCACGTCTTGCTGATCCTCTCCCGGACGCCTGAGACTGGGAGCACTGGCCGGGCGCTGTTCGGGTTCCTTCTCTTTCTTCGCCTCTTTGTCCAAGTCAGGGTGCAAAACGACTTCCCTGTCGGTGCGTACGATCTTTTCGCCGTCCACCTTCATAGTCTCGACGCGCACTACCTCGTCGCCCACGAAGCGAACGAAATCCACGTCGGCCGGAGCCTCGCCATAAATCCATTCTTCGTAGTCCGTTTCGCCGGCACGCTCCCGCACTTTTTTCGGGGGCTTGCCTTTGGCGTGAATCACCATCTCCTGATTCATGCCCACGAGCACGTGATGCGCCTGGATCGCCGCTTTCACCTTCGGGGGAACCGTATCCAGATATGCCTGCTCCTTGTTGCGTGCGTTGAAGTCCAGCGCCGGATAAAGCAGGTCGCGCAACTGACCAGCCGTCATCTCGGGAACATAATTGTCGAAGTAGACGTCGAGATATGAACCATGAGGATTCGATTGCGGTTCGTTCGGTCCCGTGTTGAGCGGCCCATTTGCCCCGGAAATCTCTACCCTCTGATACCACTTCTGCCTGCGAATCGGTCCGCCGTTAAGCTCGAAATGAATGTGATCGTTCTTGATCTGGACAAAAGAGATATGCGCGGGATCTCCCGGCTTCACCGCCGGACCCCAAAGATTGAGCGTCTGCTGCAGTTCTTCGCCGTTCGGGGTGACTACCCCCTGCTTCAGTTGCAGGCCCTTCGTGCCCATCGGGAAAGCGGTCCGCGCATAAACCAGCTGGGTTTCAAAATCGCGGATGATCTCATAGCGCGTCTGTTTTGATATGTGCGGCGCATTGGAAGCGATGGGCGCAGCGGCGGGTTGCGCTGATTGGGCCCGTTGCACGGCATCGGAAGGCTGCGCCTGAGAAGACGGGTTCGCAGTCTGCGCTCTGCTGCTTTGAGCAGAAATGACCGCTGCGACGGCAACAACCAGGAGAACTACCAGAGGCGCCCTGCCAAGAATACGGTCCATAACCCACCCCAGGCCGAATAATTTAGTTCATTATAGCGCCGGACGCGGACTCCGGTGGCAAAATGCATTTTCGGCAAATTCCGTTGCCAATCGACCTTCTGGCGCCGGGCCACATGTGTCCATTGCCGGTTTTGCTCCAGGATCCTGAATTCCTTACGATCGAGTGAGATTCGCCAGTTGCCGCCTCCACTTGCCCCCGAACCTGACCGCCATGGCGTCTGGCGTTGGCGTCGCAGACTTGCGCCCGTCTTGAACGAAACGAGCGCTCCAGCGCGACTCTGCTGACAATCTTGGGCAATGCTTTGGCAACCGGAGGCCATTCTCCGGAGACCGTCCGGCGCGAATTCTGACCGGAGCGAACGGAACTGCGATCGCGCTGCGGACCAACGGTGAAGTGGTGTGCCGGGCACGAAGCGGCGACGTCGGCCCAGAATTGGGCGCTTTGCTCGATGTGGACTCGGGGATCGCCGGGGAATGCTTCCGTTTACCCAGAGTGCATCGCTGTAACGATACGGAAAGCGACAACCGCGTCGAACCCGAGGTATGGCGCACTCTTGCGATTCGCTCGATCGCCGCCGTGCCCTTGCGCGGTCCCGAGGGAGCGTTCGGGACCATCGAAGCATCCGCCAGTCAGGCTAGCGCGTTTGCCCACGAGCAAATCAAGTCTCTCGAGGATCTGGGTGAGATTGCCGAAGCCGCCCTCCGGTCAGAATCCAGGGCAACGATCTCGACTCCCGCTCCAGCCAGCAATCCGGTGTGAACCCCCTGAAATCTTGGCGGCTTCGACAGCGCGCCCAGAGAGAACTTACGCTGCTCTAATTAAGGACGCAGTTCCAGAGAGGAGACGCCCTTCCTGGATTTTGGTTGGGCTGTGGCTCTTGCGGCAATGGATCCGCAGGGCACGCGTGGGTTGAGGGCCCCGACGAAAAACATTATTCTCCCGGCCGCGTCCCAGGAATCGCCGCTACGATCGTTGGCTGCCATTCCGGCGGTTGAGCTCCGCTCGGTAGTTGCAGCTACAGCCAGGAATAGCGAACCCTTGGGAGATGGAGATATAGTTTCCGCGCCCCCCTTGCCGAGACTTGAAATCACGATCTCCCAAGACGCGAAGGAAGCTAACCTCATCCACCAGGTTGCACCGCTATATCCGCCGGGGGGACTGAGCCGACGCCTAGAAGGGGCGGTACATTTGGAGGCCTCGATTGGCGAGGATGGAACGATCGGAGCAGTTAAGGTTCTAAGCGGACAACCTCTGTTAGCGGCGGCTGCGGTGACAGCGGTCCAGCAATGGCGCTAGACGCCGTCTCTGCTCAATGGCAGGCCGATCTCGGTGCAGAAGGAAGGTCACGGTCGACTTCAAGCTTCACTGAATTGAAGTGAACCTGGTGATCTGGGGATGAGGGCTGAGGAGCACTATCTCCGGACGCATCGCTCAGACGCTCTCTGAATCGCGCTTCTTATGTTGCTGGCACTTTTTCATGATGGCGGAACGGAGCCGGCTGCGAAGGTCTTCGGGCAACTCGTACAGCTGTGAATCGCGATAGATCTCGATGGTCTTCTTGGTGGTGTCACAGACTACATAGCAGTTGTGGCACCAAGAAAGGTGGTTCTCCAACTCGACTTTTGTAGGTCCGTCGAGCACGCCGTCCAAGTAATTGGTCAGCTCGTGCAAAAATTCAGAGCATTTCACTGTTTGCCATCTCCACTCTCACGTTTCTGGAAGTACCGTCCTAACCGCTCCCGAAGCTGCAGTCGCGCACGCAGCAGCCGCGACTTCACCGCAGGGACGCTCAATTCCAAGGCCGCCGCGGTTTCTTCGGTCGACAATCCTTCCACGTCTCTCAGTACAAACACGGTCCGAAAGCCTGGGGGAAGACCCTGGATCGTCTTACTCAAAATCTCTTGCAACTCACCCTGCGTATACTGCTGCTCCGGATTCGGGCTCCAATCCGCGATCTCACGCGGAAGCGAGTCGTCTTCCGTTTTGATATCCTCATCGAGCGATACGGTGCGCTCAGGCTTCTTGCGGCGCAACTTCATCAACGCTTCGTTGACGGCGATGCGCACCAACCAGGTATAAAATTTCGACTGCTCCTGGAATTTCGCCAGATTGCTGTACGCCTTCAGAAACGCTTCCTGCACCACATCTTCCGCATCCTCGCGGTTCTGCGTGATGTGTTGCGCGATCCGAAAAACGTTACGGTCGTACCTCCGCACCAACTCTTCAAATGCCGAGTCGTCGCCTTGCTTGGCGGCCCGCACCAGCGCTAACTCATCACTGACAGGCCCCTCTAGTTTGTTTTGGATGGCTCCCATTCTCTCGACGATGCAGTATTTTGATTGCGACTCACAAACAGCGGCACACCAAAGTAATCATCATTCTACTTGGGAAGGTGTGGATTTGCCCAATCGCAAAGCTGAAGCCGACCGCGGGTCACCTGCCGGTCCGCCTAGGGTGTCTCGAACCCTCCGCCGGCAAGGCTCGTTCCATTCACAGCCGCGCCCTTCGCCGAGGTGGCACCCGGTGTCAAGATACTAATCCTCGAACCGCGATCGAGCTTTTACCGCAGACCGATTTGCGTTAAAGTCGAAGCTCACGGTCGCGCGGTCGAACAGGTACTGAAGTACTCTAGGACCGTCCCGCAAGTGCCGTATAATCAGCATTTAAGGCGGCGGCCAACCGACGGGCGCGATTCTTAAGGGGAAGACGGTCTTCAGCATGGCGGAACGGAAGCAGAGTCAAGGACAGGAGATTGAGCAGCTCGTGGCGCGCGCCGTGTCTCAAGCCCTTCAGGATCAGATCCCAAAATTGCAGGAGCAGATTGCGCAACGCGTGCTGGAGGCGCTGCCAGCCGAAAGCGAAGCTGCGGGCGCTCCGCGAGAAAATGCCGGCGCCCTGGTTCATGCCGTCGCGAGTATTCACGCCGGCTCCACGCAGAAAGAAGTTCTGCGCGCTTTGCTGGACGCTGGAAGTGAGCACTGTTCTCGCATTGCGCTATTCGTGGTGAAAGCCGGCGCAGCTTCCGGCTGGCAGTCCCGCGGCTTCGGCGATGAGGAAGCAGTGAAGGATTTTCCGCTCGATTTGAATGCAGGACCGGTGGCCCACACTTATCAGAATCGAGTGGCGACGCCGGGAAACATCGCGGAGATGGGCGGACAATTTGTCGGGCAATTTGGTAGTCCAACGAATGAGCAGGTTCTGGTGCTGCCGCTCGCGCTCAAGGACAAGGTGGCTGCCCTGGTTTACGCCGACGGCGGCGACAGTTCGAAGCTGAGTGCCGATTCTCTGGAATTGCTGGTGCTCGCCACCAGCGCCTGGTTGGAGGTAATCTCGCTGCGCAAGCAAGCGGCCGCCCGGGAAGATGTCGAGGCAGCCGCGGTCGAGAGATCGGCTCCGCCGGTGCAAACCGTTTCTTCGTTTTCCGATCCCTTCGCCACGCACGCCGCCGAGCAAGTCCCCTCTCCACGTCAGCCCGAGCCCGAACCTGCGGCTGAAGTTGTTGAAGTGGCTTCGGCACATGCGGCGAGCGCGGCGGCCCCGGCTGCGGCTACCGATCCTTTGGCCGGACTCTCTCCCGCAGACGCCGACATTCATCGCAAAGCGCAGCGCTTCGCACGCCTGCTGGTGGATGAAATCAAGCTTTACAACCAGGCCAAAGTCGCGGAAGGTCGGCGCAACAAGGATTTATACGACCGTTTGAAAGAAGACATCGATAAGAGCCGCGGCACATTCCACAAGCGCTATGGCAGCACGGTCGCGGCCAGTGGGGATTATTTGCAGAATGAATTGGTGCGCAGTCTGGCGGAAGACGACATCTCCGTAATGGGAACGAATTTCCGCCGTTAATTTCCGACTTTCTCCAGCAGTCGCGTCGACGCGAAAAGTTAACAGTGGTTCGATCAGGTTCCAAGCTTTGGCGGGTAATCGCAGCTGCAGTTCTCTGTAGCTTATTTGGCGCTCTGCCGGCTTCGGCAGAAGTGCCTTCGTTATTTTTGTCCGCTTCGCTCCAGGATCAATCGGCCCCTTCCGCAGCAACCGCGAGCGCCCCGAAAAAGAATCCGGCCAAGAAAGCAGCTTCCACCAAGAAAAGCGCCCCCACAAACGCCAAGCGTCATTATGGGAATGCCCGGAAGCCACGCACGATTTCTCCCCGCGTCCGGCGCATGCGGCAAGCCTTCGTGGCGTCGACCAATTTGCGGCCCATGGCTCAACAACTCTTGCAGGATCGTTCGCTCGCCGCCTACGCCGGAGTGCAAGGCTACGCGCTGGCCCATGCCAGGGAAGACGCGGGAGCTTTGGCCTGGCTCGTGCTCGGTTATGCGCACGTGTTGGACAAAGACTATGCCAAGGCCATCGACCCGCTGAGCCGGGCCAAGATCCATGCCGGAGATCTGGGAGATTACGTCGCTTACTATCTCGGGACTTCGTACCTGGAAACCGGACACACGGCAGAAGCATTGGCTACTTTGGCGGAGTTCGCCAAAGTGCATCCTGATTCTCTGCTGGGACGCGACGCCCAGGTGAGCTATGCCGATGCGCTGCTGCTCGAGGGCCAAGCCGCGGAGGCAACTTCTTTGCTGGAACGGATTCGCGTGCCGACCCGTTCGGATGTGGAATTTGCTCTGGGGCGCGCGTATGCTGCGTCTGGGCAAACTGCGAAAGCCGCCGAGACGCTGGGCCATATTTACTACACCATGCCCGCCGCCACCGAGGCCGACGCAGCCTACGCCGAGCTGAAGCAGCTGCCCTCGGTTCCACCTCCGACGGTTGCTCAGCTCAAAACCCGGGCGGAGGCGCTGATCAGCAGGCACCGTTATACCGATGCGGCGGACGAGTATCGAAGCTTGCTAAATGCCGCCAGCCCTGACGACCGGCCTAAGATGCAACTGGCATTAGCCGACGCTTTACACCGCGGTGGCAGGAACCGTGACGCCCAGCAGGAGCTCGATTCGCTAGGCACGTTGACGGGCGAACTGAACGCGCAGCGGTTGTATCTCCTGGGCCAAGTCGCATGGGCGGCAAACGATAACGACACGTTCTACCGGACGGTGGACCAGTTGCGGCAGGTCGATTCGACCAGCCTGTGGCTCGAGCAGGCACTGCTCTCGGCGGCCAACTTGCATCTGGTGCATCACGAGTACGACCAGGCCCTCGACGCATTTCGCGAGGCGCAGAAACGCTTCCCTGATGGTCCGCGAGCTTCCTATGTGCATTGGAAGGCGGCCTGGCTGACCTTGCGACAGGGGCGCAACGAGGATGCCAAAAAAGCTTTCGAAGAACAAATCGCACTCTATCCTTCCGGCGGAGAAACTCCCGCCGCTCTCTATTGGCGCGCTCGTCTGGCTGAGGAAGACAATCAGTTCGCCATGGCACGCGCCTTTTATCAAAAACTTTCAGAGCGCTATCGCAACTTCTATTACGCCGAACTGGGCCGGCAGAGGTTGAAGCAGCTCCCGGCGACGGCTGATCGAACCACGCAATATGCCCTGCTTGATCGCGTCCCGGCGCTCGACAGCAGTGGTAGAGTGACGGATTCAGAACCGCCCTCGGATGAACTGCAGGTGCAGAAGGCAGAACTACTGGCCAACGGGGGGCTGGTTGATTTTGCGGTGCGTGAACTGCAAGCCGCTGCCTCGACCGACGGTGGAAGCTGGGCGCCGGCAGAGACCGCACAACTCTACGTAGAGACCGGGCATTATGACCGCGCCATCGAGTATATGAAGCATTCTGCGCCCAACTACTTTGCTCTCGACATTCCAGACTTACCGCGAAAATATTGGGAAGCGCTTTTTCCGAAACCCTACTGGACGGATTTAAAACGATCTTCGGCGGCCAATGGACTGGATCCCTATCTGGTCGCGTCCCTGATCCGGCAAGAATCCGAGTTCAACCCGGTTGCGGTTTCGCGCGCCAATGCGGTTGGACTGATGCAGTTGCTGCCGAAGACCGGAAAACTGGTGGCGAAAGAAGCGAAGTTGAAGCGCTATAACGCCAGCCAGTTGTACACGCCCGCGGTGAATATGCAATTGGGTACCCGCTATTTCAGAGGCATGGTCGACAAATTTGGAGGATCGTTCGAGTACGCACTCGCTGCCTACAACGCGGGATCGGACCGAGTGAACGAGTGGCTCGCCCAGGGAAAATATCGCGATCCGCAGGAGTTTGTCGAATCGATCCCCTTCACCGAGACGCGCGAATACGTTCAGGCGATACTGCGCAACGCCAGTGTATATAAACAGCTGTACGGGACACCGTAGGAGTAGGGCCTGACGAAAGACCAGCCCGCCACGTTTAAGACGACGGCTTAAAACGATCGTGACGCGAAGCAACACCACCAGAAAGGAATGTCCTCGACCGGATAGGACTCGGCGCGGATTCGACGAAGTCAGGGCTCGTCGGAACCGGTGGGTTTCGTTAGGTGACAACAGCTAATCTCGGCCCGCACTATGTAACTTGCTGCGAGACTTGAGTGAGCGGTTCTCACCAGGATTACGGAACCGAATGGGTTTTTCGGTTTCCCCACGCACCAATGAGTAACCGGTGAGCACTGAAACGATGCCGACACCATTGGAAGTTCCTCCCCCCGAACCTGGGGCGAAACCAAGGAAAGAAGCCGCGGTTACCAGGAGCAGCCGGATGCCGGGGGGCTGGACCTGGTATTTCGCATTCTTCTTCATTTCCGGATTCTGCAGCATTCTCTACGAACTGATCTGGCTTCGCCTGGCCATGGCGCAATTTGGTGTTACCACGGCCATGGTGTCGATTGTGCTCTCTAGCTTCATGGCGGGATTAGGCATCGGTTCATGGGCCGCCGGGCATCTGGTGCGCAAGTACGCGCCCCGTCTCACCTCTCCGCCGCTGCATCTTTACGCAATGGCCGAGCTATTCATTGGCTGTTCCGCGGTAGTCGTGCCATTGGAATTGCTGCTTGGCCGCTTGGTGTTGGAACATCTGGGGAGCAGTCTGTCGCTGTCGTCATCGGGTTACTACGTTGCCGCCGGTTTCTGGGTGGCGTGCAGTCTGGTTCCGTGGTGTGCGTGCATGGGAGCGACCATTCCTCTGGGCATGTTTGCCATCCGTAGTGACAAGCGCCTTCAGTCGCGACGTTCATTCAGCTTTCTTTATCTCGCGAATGTTCTTGGTGCCGTGGCGGGAGCGCTGATTCCGTTGCTGCTTATCGAGCTCTTCGGCTTTACCAGCTCCCTGCGATTAGGGATGGTGCTCAATCTCTTGGTTTGCGGCGTTGCCCTTAAGATCGCGAGCAAGCGGACCCCGCAAGCAAACGGCAATGACGAAGTCGAACCGGACGACCCTAGCCAGGCGTTTCCCGCCGGGCGTCCCATGTTCGGCAACAGCACGCTCTGGTTACTGTTCGCCACCGGGCTCACCAGCATGGGCATGGAGATGGTCTGGACCAGGCAATACACGATTTATGTCGGTAATCTGGTCTATTCGTTCGCAACCATCCTGGGCGTCTATCTGGCCGCGACGTTTATCGGATCCAGCGTGTACCGGCTCTGGAGCCGTCGCCACGGTGACGAGAGCAGTCTGGTCTGGTTATTGGTTTGGCTGGCCGCCTTGCTCCCCCTACTTACGGCTGACCCGCGCCTGACGATTCATTCTGGGTGGCTGCGTGTGCCCGTGGGTATCGCGGGGTTCAGCGGTCTTCTGGGATTCCTGACTCCGAAGCTGGTCGACCGTTTCTCGGAGGGAGACCCAGACCGAGCCGGAATTGGCTATGCGGTAAATGTCGCCGGTTGCATCCTGGGTCCACTGCTCGCGGCTTTTGTTTTGTTGCCTTACCTCGACGAGCGCTACGCTCTAGTGACGCTTGCTTTGCCTTGGTTGGTGGTCGCTCTGTGGTTCACATTATTCCGACAGCCCGGCTCGGCAAAACGCTCACCCGGTCGGCTTGCGAGAGTCTCGGCTGTGATTTTGTTTGCGTCGTTCATCTTGATCTTCATGACGCAGGGATACGTCGAACAGTTTCCCGGGGCGCAGGTACGCCGTGACCACACGGCCACGGTCATGGCGGCCGGTCAGGGAATGGACAAGCGGCTTTACGTTAACGGTGTGAGCATGACCTCCCTGACGCCCATCACCAAAGTGATGGCCAGCATGTCTCTGGCGCTGCTCGACGGTCCTCCGCAAAATGCCTTGGTCATTTGCTTCGGCATGGGAACGACGCACCGCACGGCATTGTCCTGGGGAATTGATTCCACGGTTGTGGATCTGGTTCCGAGCGTTCCAGCTCTTTTCGGGTATTACCACGCGGATGCTGCGCAATTGCTGAAGTCACCGCGCTCCCACGTCGTGATCGATGACGGCCGGCGTTTTCTTGAGCGAACCACCGGGCAGTACGATGTGATCCTAATCGATCCGCCCCCGCCAGTGGATGCGGCGGGCTCGAGCCTGCTTTACTCGCGCGAGTTCTACTCTGCTGCCAAGAAACGATTGCGGCCGGATGGCATCCTGCAGCAATGGTACCCGGGTGGAGATTTGGTGACTACCGCCGCCATCGCCCGCGCCTTGCGGCAGTCATTCCCCTACGTCCGTGCCTTTATTTCAATCGAGGGTGGGGGCATCCACTACTTTGCCAGCCGCCAGCCTATAGCCTATCGGTCCGCGTCTGAACTGGCAAAACGCCTGCCCCCAGGTGCAGCTGCGGACTTGGTAGAATGGGGGCCGTTACCGACCGCTGAACAGATGTTCGCCGCGATGTTAAGGAGGGAAGTTTCCGTCTCCAGCGTGGTCGCTCGCGATAGCCGCGCCCCCGCCGTTGAAGACGACCGTCCGGTCAACGAATACCACTGGCTGCGTACTCGGGGTGCCCGTCGGCATTGGAGTTGGCTTGAAACTTTGCCAGAAACTGTCAGTCTTTGGTCTGCGAGATTTTTCGGGGGAGCGAAACAGCCCTAGAGAACTTCAGGATGGCGCGCATTCTCGCCGGTGTGCGATTTCGCGAACAGGATTTCGATAATCAGTAAACCTGCGCCGACCACAATCGCGCTGTCCGCCAGATTGAAAACCGGCCACTGATACTGTTTGACGTAGACCAGCAGAAAGTCTACCACCCGCCCGCGGGCCAGGCGATCCCACAGATTCCCCAGCGCTCCTCCCATGATCAGTGACAAGCCCACGCCGGTAGCGACGTGAGCCTGGTGATTTTTCCAGAGCAGGGTCGAAACCACCATCAGAGCAAGCACCGAAAAGGCGATCAGTAATCCGGTTTTCCACGGCGCAGTTGAGTCGGCGAAAAGGCTGAAAGCGGCGCCGGTGTTCTCCGTGTGGGTCAGGCGAAAAAATCCCGGAATCACCTGGACGTGAGAATAAAGGGCAATGCGCGCCGCCACGAGATGCTTTGTCCAACGATCCAGCAAGACGACAATAAGAACGATTAGCAGGTAGATGGCGCGGGCCGAGTTTTTGGTCATCCCAATAGTGCCTGCAAATATCTTAACCTGCCCGGGCAGAGCGCGGCTCGATTCCGGATCAACCCCGTCAGTTCTTTTTTCTATTCTTTCTCCATTTTCATCTATCCCCGCGCAGGCTATCCATGTATTCTGATGCCGCCTTGCGCTGGACGGCGCGCCGCGAAACGCGGATCAGCGGTCTGCTGGGGGTTGTTCTAATTCTTATGTTTGCGAAATGTCCTCATGAGTTTCTTGAAACGCTGGAAGGGTCGAACTGTGCTGTTCCTGGCGGTGGTAGGGCCAGGCATCATCACCGCCAACGTCGACAACGACGCGGGCGGCATCCTGACCTATTCGCAGGCCGGGGCTCAATACGGATTTCTTCTGTTGTGGACCATGATTCCTATCACCCTGGCGCTGATCGTGGTGCAAGAGATGAGTGCCCGCATGGGAGCGGTCACGGGCAAGGGCCTGAGCGATCTGATCCGCGAGGAGTTTGGCCTGCGCATCACGTTTCTGATGATGCTCGGGATTCTGATCATCAACTTCGGCAACGTGGTCACGGAATTTATCGGCATCGCGACCAGCCTGGAATTATTCGGGCTTTCACGATACGTCACGGTTCCGATATGCGGTGTCATCGTTTGGCTGATCGTGGTGAAAGGTCAATATAAGAGCGTAGAAAAAGTCTTTCTGGCCGCTTCGTTCTTCTACATCACCTACATTTTTGCCGGGGCCCTGGCCCATCCACTGTGGAAGGATGCGACCATCGCGACCGTTAAACCGCCCACCCTCAAGGCATTCCGCGACCAGGCATATTTATTCATGGTAATCGGCGTGGTGGGAACCACCATCGCTCCCTGGATGCAGTTCTATCTGCAAGCCTCCGTTGTGGAAAAGGGCGTAACCCGGCGCGGACTCCAAGCCTCGCGCTGGGATGTAATCACGGGCTGCATTTTTACCGATGTAGTGGCCTGGTTCATCATCGTGGCTTGTGCCGCGACCTTGTTCGTGCACGGATACCGGGACATCAAATACGCGGCGGATGCAGCCCAGGCTCTCAAGCCGCTGGCCGGGCAGTACGCTTACATCCTGTTTGCCGTGGGATTGTTCAATGCTTCTCTGTTCGCGGCGTCGATCCTGCCACTTTCCACCGCCTATACGGTGTGCGAAGGATTGGGCTTTGAGTCCGGCGTCGACATGAAGTTCAGCGACGCTCCGTTCTTTTATTGGCTTTACACGCTGTTGATCGTAGCCGGCGGGATTCTCGTGCTTCTCATCCCCGGGCCGCAGCTGGTGAGAATCGTTCTCTGGTCGCAGGTGCTGAATGGAGTGGTGTTGCCCTTCGTACTGATCTTCATGCTGCTGCTGATCAACAAGAAGGAATTGATGGGCGAGTATGTGAACTCGCATCTGTTCAATGCCGTGGCCTGGGCCACAACCATCATTGTGGCCGGGTTGTCATTCGCTCTGGCCTTTGCCTACATTGGCGGAAAGGCAGGAGGCTAGGTTGACGGGGAACTGCCTCGATTTAGATCAGCCTTCCCGCCGCCAGATCTTTTACCAGAGACGCATCGGCCTCGAGAAAATCGAAAGAGGGCAGAGTATTCGGGGCGGCCCATTGCAGATCGCGGAAGATGCGATTTTCCAGTTCGCCCTCATATTCCCGTACGATGAAAAAACGCAGTTCGACGGCGGCTCCATTGGGATAAGTATGCTGGATGCGAGCGATCTCATCACCGACTTTGGCGTGAATGCCTAATTCTTCCTCCAACTCACGGCGTAGAGCGTCCCGAGGCTGCTCGCCTTCTTCGATCTTGCCCCCAGGAAACTCCCACTTCAGCGGCATCGTCTGATGCCGGGTGCGCTGGCACACCAACAGCTTGCCCTCCTTCTCGATCACCGCAGCTACAACCCGTTTCATTATTGTGCACCGCCGGGGGCGTGCCCCGCACCGGCCACCGGACCGACGCAACCGGTACCGAATTCATGGTTGTCTACCAGAGCATACCTCGGTGTCGAGTCGACCACGACCTAACTCTCATCCGAAGCACGGTAGGCCAATCGCGGTTCGCGAACGCCTTCCCGATTTCGCGATTGCTGTCCACAACCATCCGATAGGTCGGGCCGAATTCGCAAATTCCCCGTTCCAGGTCGGACTGGGACTGAGCGAAGGCGAACTCCGGCCCGTGAAATCCGATCGCCGTCAGCCCGTTATCCTTGTAGCCTTCACGCCCGGCCCGCACATCGGGCAGTGCAGGGATGCAGCTGGCGCAGGTATAGTCCCAGAAGTCCCCGAGGACCACCCATCCGCGCAGCTGGCGAAAACTCGGCGCAGAACAATTCATCCCGATGCGTCCAATCCGGGCGCACGGAGCTTGCGCTTTTCAACCCTCACGACCGCTCCAGTTTTTTCCCTACCAGTTCAGCGCAATATTGCACCAGCCCCTGGTCTTCGATTCCGAACGCGGCCGAAAAATGACTGTCGATATCGAGTTCGCCAGCGACCTCGCGCTGAACGAAAATGGGCACAACAATTTCCGACTTGGTCTCTAGTGAGCAGGCCAGGTAGCGGGAATCTTTGCTGACGTCGTCGACCACCACCGTTTTGCCGCTGGAGGCCGCGGCTCCGCAGATTCCCTGATTGAGAGGAATCCGCGTGTGCGGAGTCATCGCACCCACAAAAGTTTCCAGCACCAGCATCGGGGGTTGAGTGCCGGGTTCCAGCAGGTAAAAGCCAACCCAGTTGTACTTCAGCATGCGTTCGTGCAGGAGCTGGCAGACTTCTTGCATAAAGACCTTGGCTGCGGGTATGGCGCTGGCGAGCCCGTTGACTTCGTGGCGAACCTCTTCGATTCTGGTGGCAGGAGACATCAGCAAATCTTAACTCACAGAGCCAGATTCGTTGCTGGGAAAGACGGAACGACAGTAATCTGACGAATTCCTTCCTTACCTATTCAGCCCTCGAAGAAGAGCGGGCGCCGCGGGTTCAGACATTCGGAACCCAGTAGACGAGGCAAGCCCGAACCGAGCGAATTCCCTGCCGCTTGCGCTGGCCATGATTTTTTCCAGTGGGACGCGGTCGCCTCCGGCAGCTCCCACCAATTCCCCAACCCAGGGCTGCGACAAAATCAGCGGCTTGCCCCATTCTTCGCAAAATAGTTCCGGCCGGGGCAGGGCGATACGATCGGGGACCGCCTCAATGTGCCCCTGCATTTGGCTGACAACTTCCTCACCGCGACCGCTGGCCCCCACCGCGCCCGCGATCTTGGCAATGTCAGCAGAAATATCCGCCAGCGTCTTAGGCGCAAAACCCAAAAAGCGCACTGAAGCCTTGGGTATTTCGATGACCGCCCTCTCCTGGTAAGGATCGAATGCGATTACCAGGGAGCGGCAATGATCTGCTCAGCGTTCGCAATCCACGAGTCGGCAACGACGATGCGCCCCTGCGATGTAATTTTAGGAACCACTTCCGGGCAGTACTTCGTGCATCCAACCACGCGATCCAATTCAGCAATGGCGGCGAGAATAACGGTTGCACTGGGGTTAGGAGCTGGCGATACGCAGTGGCGTGTGGTCGGGATGAGAGTCTATGGTCGGATCCGGCTCAGAGCGAGCGCCAGCGCCTCTACCGCCAACTGGGCAGCGTGGGTTGAGGCTTGAGGCAGGCCGCCCACGGCGGCATTCACGTCTTCACGCCGCAACTTCTTAGCTTCCGCAAGCGTCTTGCCTACGAGTAATTCCGTCAACGCCGAACCGCAGGCAATCGCCGCTACGCATCCTTTGGCCTTGAATTGCACCTGGGCAATTCGGTCCGCGCTTTGTTTCAAGGTCAACCGGAGCACGTCTCCGCAAGCGGGATTTTCAATTTCTGCCACGGCATCGGCGTCGGCAATCTCACCGGTATTGCGCGGATTCTGAAAATGATCGAGCAACTGCGCGGAATACATGGGCAAGACAATTGTAAATGGCGTACCTGCGCCGCACTTCTAACTCCGCGAGGCAGTTCCCTCGGGAAAATAGATGCGCCAGCCGCGTTCCCGGGCAGTCGCTTCAAGATCGGGATTTGGATTCACCGCAACGGCATGCTTTGCCATCGCCAGCATTTCTCGATCCCAGCGTGAATTGCCAAAAGCGTCGTCGATTTCCTTGCCGACGTTTTCGCGAAGCGCCTCCGCTTTACCTGGGCCAGAGGGAAGGCGGATCAACCGGTCGGTAATGATGCCATGATCGAGTTCCACCTTGGCCGCAAGAATACGGCTTTCGGGTATGCCGAAATGTTTCATCCCGGCGCGGATCACCCACTCGTTGGAAGAAGAGACGGCCCAGATCTGGCAGCCGTTTTCCTCCAGGCGACGCACGAGCTCACGCATCTCGGGAAAAATCTGCACGACGAAGAATTGCTCGAAGAAACGGACGGCGGCATCCATCAAATTACGCTGCGGAATACCCCGGTGCATGGTCACCATTTCACCGCACATGGTAGCTTCGTCAACCTCGCCGCGCTTGTAGGCGGCGTAACGCTCTCGCATCGATGCATCGAGAGCGGGAGCAACGATGTCCCCCTGTTTCAGTTCCCAATCGAAGAAACGTTCGCCAGCGTCCCCGGACCATAGCGTGCCGTCGCAGTCAAACGCCGCGACGCAAGGTTGAAGACGAAGAATGGAGTCGAGGAATTCGTTGGTGGCCGGAAGAAATGTCTCCGCTTCTGCAGTGCTCATCTAATGACGATAACGTGCTTCGGGGAAAACGCGCAATGTCGCCACCATCGCTCAGGGTGTTCGAGACAATAGTCCCCGATAGTCTTCAGGCGTATTGATATTCAACGCCACCAGCGGATCATCAACCTTCACGTACTGGATATGATCTCGATGCGCATGTTCGACGTCACGCGCGCTGGATGTGGCCGGGACCCGCAGGAATGCTTCGATCATCTCTCGGCCGATCAGGTAGGGGTGCCCATGCTGGGCGGAGAATTCGGGGATGATCGCCCATGTGTTCTGACCCGAGATGACGAAAGCATCTCGCAATATCTGAGTCGTGCCAGCTCCGACGGGGGGTCGGTCAACCAGAGTCACCATCGCCGCATCGCGGCCGTGGTCGAGCACCTCGTGCAGGCCCACTTGCAGTGAACTGAACTGGCCGCGGTCCGGATCAGGGTTCGCGACCAGAGACGCCCCTTGCGCATAGATAACTGGTGCCAGGGACTTTTCGTTTTTCCCGACCACTACGACGACGAATTCGGTAGCTAACGAAAGCGAGCGAATCGCGCTGGAGAGAAACGTCTCACTCGAAGCCAGTTGCCCGGGGATGGCTGGAGGCCACGGCAGTAAAGCTTTATCCCGGCCCATGCGCGAAGATCCTCCCGCGGCCAGAATCACGCCGACAAAGCTGGGGGACCGGATCATGCAGCGAAGATAGCAGGAACTCCGGGAAAGTGTGGATTTTTTATGGTCGATGGACGATCGCGGAGCAACGAATCCGCAGTCTATTCGTGCTCGTCAAGCGCCTTGTCTGGCTCGTGGTTCGCTTCGGGCTGAGACTCTTGCGGGTGAAACCAGCTCATGTGGGGCAGACTCGGGTTAGCGTGCCGACGAATCGCGATCAACTCGGCGGTGATCGCGACCGCAATTTCCTCGGGCGTGGTGGCGCCGATGTCGAGTCCGATGGGGGCGTGAACGCGCTCGAACAAATGAGCCGGCACACCTTCCTTCTGCAGCGTCTTTGAGATTTCAATCACTTTTCGTTTGGAGCCGATCATGCCCACGTAGGGGGCACGCGTTTGCACCGCCCAGCGCAGAAGGCGCATATCGTCGCGATGCCCTCGCGTAACGATCACGATGTAAGAAGTCTCATTGGGATCGAGCTTTTGGATCGCCTCGCCGAAATCTAGGGCATGCACTTCGCGAGCCGCGGGGAAACGTTCTTTGGTGGCGTACGAGCTGCGATCGTCGGTCACGATGAGATCGAAACCGGCATTTGCTGCTACCTGGCAAAGATTTACTGCCACATGACCTGCACCGAAAACATAAAGTAACGCTGGAGGTAAGACGGGCTCGATGAAAACCTCGAGCGTGCCGCCGCAAACCAGGCCGGTATCGTATTTCGGGTCCTGATTCAAGTCGAAGCTCAAAGTGCGCGGCTTTTCGGATTCCATCACCTCCCGAGCCGCCTGCCAAACGTCGGCCTCCACGCAGCCGCCGCCAATCGTGCCGACGATCGAGCCATCGTCGCGCACCAGCATTTTCGCCGTGCGAAACGAAGGAATCGAGCCCCGCACATTCACGATCGTGGCCACGGCGCCACGGCGTCCTTCGCGGCGCATCTGCACGATCTGCTCGTAGATATCCATTCGGCCAGGAACCGGCTGCAGTGTTGATTATCAGTCGGTTAACAGCAGCGAGTCAAACGACGGATGTTTTGTGTTAGTTTCAGCTTTTCAGGAGGTCTCATGAAAGCCGTTCGCATTCATCAATTCGGTGGTCCAGAAGCTTTGACCTATGAGGAGATTCCCGAACCGCAGTTGCGCAAGGATGAAGTAATGGTTCGTGTCCGTGCCTGCTCCCTGAATCATCTGGATGTATGGGTGCGCAAAGGGCTGCCGGGGGTGAAGCTGCCCCACATCCTCGGCAGCGACATTGCCGGCGACGTGGTTGAAGTTGGCGAGTATGTTAGCCAGTTCAAAATAGGTCAGCGAGTTCTAGTGGCCCCCATGCATTTCTGCGGGCATTGCCAGAAGTGTGTTGAGGGTCTGCAGAATCAGTGCCGGATATTCACGGTGTTGGGCAATGGGGTGGACGGCGGGAATTGCGAATTCTTTGCGGCACCAGCCGCCAACCTGGTCCCGATTCCTGACGCGCTTGATTTCATTCCCGCGGCCAGCGTCCCCCTGGTATTCGTCACCGCTTGGCACATGCTCGTGGCAAGAGCCGGCGTGCGTCCGGGCCAGACCGTGCTGGTGTTGGGCGCGAGTTCCGGCGTCGGCATTGCGGCGATTCAGATCGCCAAGCTCTTTCATTGTCGCGTGATTACGACCGCAGGCGACGAAGCCAAGCTGGCCAAAGGCCGCGAACTCGGCGCCGATTATGGAATCGATCATTACAAACAAAAAATCTCCGAGGAGGTGCGCAAGATCACAAATAAAGAGGGCGTCGATATTGTGGTTGAGCACGTGGGCGCGGCAACCTGGGACGAGAGTGTGAAGTCACTGAAGAGCGGCGGCACGCTGGTGACCTGCGGCGCCACCTCCGGGCCGAACGTCGCGATCGACCTGCGGCATCTGTTTGCGCGGCAGTTGTCGCTGCTGGGCTCCTATATGGGCACCATGGGCGAACTGCACGCCGTGCTGCGGCATGTGTTCGCGGGACGGCTAAAACCTGTGGTGGATCGGGTTTTTCCTCTCAGTGAAACACGAGCGGCGCACGAGTACATGGAAAACAGTCTGATGTTCGGCAAAGTGGTGCTGAGCATCTGAGAAGTCGAGGGGATTTAACCTTTTTTTCGCTTCGGCGGCTTCCCGGCTACCCGAGCTTTGGAGCCGGAAACTGTAGTCGTCACCGTGTGCTTCGTGAGGTTGATTAGAAAACTGTCGACCACCTTGGCGGCGGGTCTGCTCCCGGTAACGTAAGGTGCCGAGAGATATGTTCCCGCGATCTGAGTCTTGCTCACTTCCAGCCGTAGAAAACCAAAATTCTTCTGGTCGTACTGTTCGAAGATAAGCCCGTTCCCTAGAGAGAGCGGCACCGTGGGGTCGGCTCCATTGATCTGGTGAATCGTCCCCAGCTGGGTATAGCCTCCCGCCCCAGCCACGATGTAGGGAATCTGAAGCTTGCCCTCCGGACCCGGAACTGTATTCGTGAAGCGCTGGTAGTTGTGCACGTGCCCCGACAAAATGAGATCGGGATAACGCTTCACCGCCTGAAAGCTGCGGGAGAGCACCTGATCAACGGCGCTGCTGCCTGAGTGCTCCACGTCACCGGAAAATGGCGGGTGATGCACGGTGACAATCAGAGCCAGATCGGGATCCGCGGCCGTTAGTTCCCCTTCGAACCAGTCGATCTGATCCTGATGAATCTCGCCTTCGGTTTCACCGACATTGGAGAACAGTCCGACGATCGTCGCCAACGGAGTAGTGAAGGTCCAATAGACATAAGGCAAATCCATCTGGGTGCGATTCGAAGCAGTCTTGAGTGATCCGAGCTGAGCCGGATTGGTCGACATGAAATTTTGCACCCAGCCGTCCAGCGGGAACTTGTTGGGATCGACCGGCCCATCTTGCGGATCGTCGGGCTGACAATCGTGGTTGCCCGGGATGGAGACGATGAAGCACGGATAGTCTTTGTAGGTTTCGTAGAAGTACGCTCCGTATTTATCGATATCGCCGGCGAAATAAATCACATCTCCCAGATGGTAGTAAAAGGCTGGCTGCTTACCGGACGGCGAATTTTGCGCGTCCTCGGTCATGATTTGCGCCACCAGATCCTGCGGCCCCGAGTCCCGGTAGTCTCCGGTATCTCCCACCGTATGAAACACCATCACACCCTCGTGCTTGATTTTTGTAACGTCAGCCGGCGAGAGTATTTTCGATAGATCAAACCGGTACGGCAAGGGACGCGGTGGAGGGAGCGGCTGAAAAGGGTAATGCGGGAGTGGCGCGCTGCTGGCTTGCACAGGAAACTTTGCGCCTGCAATCGGCGGCGTATGGCTGCGACGATTCCCAGGCCCCTCCCCCGTGCTCAATGAATGCCGAGAACTCATATATATATCTCCTGCGAAGATAATAAGGCTTTATTTCGATCGTGCAATACGGGATGCCATCATTCGCCCGCCAGAGGCGAGGTCCGCGCAGTCAAAACTTGGATTCTGCGCTCAACAACCAGTAGAATAGATGCATCATGCCCCGCGAATTAAATTTTGGCCCCTACGTCGACTTCGAAAACGGCAAGAAAGTGGTCAAAGATCTTACCTTCGGCAACCCTACGCCTGAAGGAGTGGTGCTAACCACGCTCGATTCCGCTGTGAACTGGATGCGGAAGGGCTCCATCTGGCCGATGACGTTTGGGTTGGCTTGCTGCGCGATCGAAATGATGTCGATGGGAGCGTCGCGCTTTGATATTGCACGCTTCGGTGCAGAAGTATTTCGCCCCTCCCCGCGGCAAAGCGACCTGATGATCATCGCGGGGCGCGTCTCCAACAAGATGGCACCCGTAATCCGGCAGTTATGGGAGCAGATGCCCGAGCCGAAGTGGGTAATTTCCATGGGTGCGTGTGCCACCTCCGGCGGCGTTTTCAATAACTACGCGCTGGTGCAGAGTGTGAATCAGGTGATTCCCGTCGATATCTACGTTCCCGGCTGCCCACCACGTCCCGAGCAACTTATCTACAGCATTACCCTTCTGCAGGAAAAAATTCAAAAGGAACGTGGAACCATCAAGAAGGCCCTGAACCTGGCATGAGCGATCGATCCTCTGCTTTCGAACCCTCCTCTACTGTGTTCCCCCCTGATCCAGCGCTCAGCCGCAATTCGGCTAGCACCTTGGCAGTGACGTAAGTTGTTGTGAAACAGTGACTTGGCTCAGGCCAGTTCCAGACACAAAATACCCCGCGAAGAATGCGAAACCCTTCGGAGAATTGTTGAATCTAAGGGGTTAAGTGTAGGTACAGCAGGAACTACGCGAGGACCGGCGTTCAAAAGAGTCCAAGCGGATAAGCCTGTGGGAGGTGCTCCATGCTCACAAACATGCTGACGAAATTGATCGATGCGGTTTTTGGTTGCCGGCATTCCCGTTATAGCTTCCCGGTAACGCTTCGCGGAAAAGTACGCCGGCCGCAAGCCGGTGGGTTAACTGGAACCTATGTCGCCTGCCTGGACTGCGGTAAGGAATTTCCCTACGATTGGCAGGAGATGAAGGTGATCACTTCGCAAGCGGAAAGCCGACAGTATGTCGCTTCGCTGGCCACCAAGCAGGCTGCCTGATCGCCCCTGGTTTTCGGACCATCGGCCTAAGCTGGGCGGAGTAGCTCCCGATAGTCTCTGGGAAAAATTGGCAGTACCAAGCCGCGATTTGAATCGCGGCTTCGTTGTTCAGGGCCAACCTCCCTAATCAAGCCGGCTGCCGCAAAATCTTCTCAGGCTAGTCCGCCGCCACCGCCGCCGGTGTGCGTTTTTCCATGACTACAAATTCCCGCGCTTCATGCCCGGTATAGATCTGCCGCGGGCGGGCGATCTTCTGCTCCGAATCCGCCATTAATTCCTGCCACTGCGCCAGCCAGCCCGCAGTGCGGGGAATGGCAAACAGCACCGTGAACATTTCCGGCCGGAAGCCCATGGCCTGGTACATGATTCCAGAATAGAAGTCGACATTGGGATAGAGTTTGCGCTTCACAAAATAATCATCTTCCAGCGCGATTCGCTCCAACTCAAGAGCGATCTCCAATTTCGGGTTGCGCCCGGTTACCTCGAAAACCTGCTCAGCGCACCAGCGGATGATCTTCGCGCGCGGATCATAATTCTTGTAAATGCGGTGCCCGAACCCCATCAGTTTGAGGTGGCCTTCCTTCACCTTCTGGATGTAGGCCGGAACTTTATCCTTCGAGCCAATTTCATCGAGCATCTTCAGGACTTCTTCGTTGGCACCACCGTGCAGGGGTCCGGCCAGGGCTGACGCCGCCGCTGCCATCGAGAGATAAGGATCGGTTTGCGCGCTGCTCACTGAGCGCATCGCGTTGGTCCCGCAGTTTTGCTCGTGGTCCGCATGCAAGATGAACAGGATGTCGAGGGCCCGCGCAATTGCGGGATTGGCCACGTACTTCGGCTCGACCATCTTCCACAGCATGTTCATGAAATTCTCGGCATAGCTCAAATCATTGTCCGGATATACGTACGGAAATCCCACGTTGTGCCGGTAAGACATGGCCGCGATCGACGGCACTTTACCGATCAATCGCTTGATCTGCAGCAGCCGGTTTTTGCCATCGTGCACGTGCTTGGCATCGGGGTATACGGTGGAAAGCGCGGCCACGGTGCTCACAAACATTCCCATGGGATGACCGTCGTAGCGAAAGCCTTCCATGAACTTCTTCGTGCTCTCATGAAGCATGGTGTGGTGCGTGATGTCATATACCCACTTTTTCAATTCGGCCTCGGCCGGCAGTTCTCCAAACAGCAGCAGGTAGGCGACCTCCAGGAAAGAGCAGCGTTCGGCCAACACCTCAATGGGATATCCGCGGTAGCGCAGAATTCCTCGATCACCGTCAATGTAGGTAATGCTGCTGCGGCACGACGCCGTGTTCATGAATGCCGGATCGTACGTCATGAGCCCAAAATCCTCCGGACTCGTCTTGATCTGCCGCAGGTTCATCGCCCGGATCGTGCCCTCCTCAATCGGGACGGTGTAGGTCTGGCCAGTGCGATTGTCGGTGATGGTAAGTGTGTCTTGTGGCATGGAAGTTCCTGCTCCTCGGTAGCGCTATGAGGCTAGCCTAGCCTAGCCTAGCCTAGCTTACCTTTACCAGCTTCGACAACCACCCTGCGGTTGTGACTGCGGCCACGTCGAATCGTGACGTCGCTAACGAATCCCAGTCTCAGGGCAGCCCATCAGGCACACACACAAAACCGGCGGCCTTGGCCGCCGGTGGCTAAAATGCACAGCCTTAATTCGAGGACGAATCATCCCTGCGCTTCAAGGTCGGGCGATCGTCGTCGTTCGTGCTATCGCCTGTCTTGTCGCTGCCGCTCGTGGAAGTCCGCCGCAGGCTGGGTTTGTTCTCGTCTCTCTGATCCAGAACCTTATGGCGATTCTCGATCGAAGCTAGCCGCGACTTCACATCGTCGAACTCCGACGTGGTCACAACGTACTGTGCCTTCGCCGGCAGAATCTTACGAATTTCCTCCTGGGTTTTCTCGATCCGGTCGGGTGTCTGCGGATGGGTATCGAAGGTCTTGGCCAGGGTTCCGGGCTTCTTCTTTTCCATCGCCTGTATCTTTTCGAAGAACGAAACGAAGGCTGAAGGATCGTACCCGGCGCGGTACATATACTCCACCCCCAGGTAGTCCGCTTCCGCTTCAAAGCCGCGCGAGAATTTCAATATGCCCAGCATTGCCGCCGGTCCAGCGGCCTCGTACGCTCCGTAGCCGATCCCGCCCCCGACAAAAATCAGCGGGATGGTCGCCATCTGCATCAGCGTGTAGCGTGTCTGTTCGCGGGCCAGGTGACAGGCCGCCACATGGGCGATCTCGTGAGCCATTACGCCCGCCATTTCGGCTTCCTCGTCCGCCGCGAGGATCAATCCGGAGTTCACATAGAAGAATCCCCCCGGCAGCGCCATGGCGTTCACCACATCGGAGTCGATCACTTTGATCGTGAACGGCACCTGGGCATCGGAGTTCCGCACCAGATTCTGGCCGATCCGGTTCACGTATTCGGTTACCACCGGATCGTTGACAAGCTTGATCTGCGATTCGATCTGCTGCGCGTAGCTGCGGCCCATGGCCACTTGCTTCTCGATGCTGTACCAGTTGCCTACCCCGCGACCGCAACCCACATTGCGGTTACCCACCGCGTCTACGTCGGTCTTCGTCCCATCGTGCTTGATCTGGCTATCATCCTGCGTCGGCAGATTGGCCGGCGGCGGCGCGGGAGCGTTTTGCACGTCGCCTGCCTTGGGTTGGCCTTTGTCCTGATCTGGAACCGGGGCTGGAGTTTGCGTTTGAGTCTGAGTTTGAGTTTGACCCGGATTCGGCGTCTGACCGGGATTCTGACCAGGCTGCTGTGTTTGCGCCATCGTCCAGGGCACCGCGCTGAACGCCGCCAATCCCGCTGCGATTGCCAACCAACGCAACTTCATAGGAACTCCTTTACGACCCACCCTTACCCGCATTATACGCCCACCGAGCACACCCCCGGCCAGAACTTCCCCGTTTGGTTTAGACGCCCCCTTTTCGTGGCGGGTTATCCAGTTTTCGGGTTAATCCAGTTTTGAAGAAAGGACGACGGCGGACGAGTATCAGCGGGACTGGCTACGGTTACGCCGTTTGCCGCAGCAGAGGAGAAGCTTGAGCGAAGTGGTAACCACTTTAGGGAAGTGGTAACCACTTTAGGCCGGATCAGTCGTAATATTCGAGCCCCAAATGCGTGATCAGTTCCTCGCCCTTCAAATGCCGTAGCGTGTTCTTCAGCTTCATCAATTGAATGAAAAGATCATGCTCCGGATAGAGACCCGGCACCGTCATCGGAGACTTGAAGTAGAAGCTCAACCACTCCTGAATGCCCAACCCGCGCAGCTCCGAACACCGTTTCGCCAAATCCGTCAACAGTACGAGATCGAGCACAATCGGCGCCGCTAGGATCGAATCGCGGCACAGGAAGTCCACCTTGATCTGCATCGGATATCCCAGCCAGCCGAAGATATCGATATTATCCCAGCCCTCTTTGTTATCACCCCGTGGCGGATAGTAGTTAATGCGAACTTTGTGGCACATATTGCCATAGAGTTCGGGATAAAGCTCCGGCTGCAGGATGTGCTCCAGCACCGAAAGCTTCGATTCTTCCTTGGTCTTGAACGATCCCGGGTCGTCCAGCACCTCGCCATCGCGGTTGCCCAGAATGTTGGTGGAGAACCATCCGTTCAAACCGAGCATGCGCGCCTTAAAGCCGGGCGCCAGAATGGTCTTCATCAGTGTTTGGCCAGTTTTGAAATCTTTCCCGCAGATTGGTGCCTCGTTCTGCCGCGAGAGTTCGAGCATCACCGGCAAATCCACGGTCAAGTTCGGCGCTCCGTTGGCGAACGGCACACCTTCCATCAGCGAGGCGTAGGCATAAACCATGGAGGGTGCGATCATCTCGTCGTTTTCGCGCAGCGCCTTTTCAAATGACTTCACCGACTGATGAGCCTCGGTCGCTTCGATGAAGGATTCGGTCGATCCGCACCACATCATCACCAGGCGGCTCGCCCCGCTTGTCTTCTTGAATGCCCGGATGTCGTCGCGCAATTGCTCGGCTAGATCCATCTTCGTCTTGCCCTTTTTCAGGTTGGGCCCGTCGATCTTCTTCACGTAGTTGTGGTCGAACACCGCGGAGCGCGGCGTCACCGACGAAAGAAACGGCTTCAACTGGTCGAGCAGCCTCTGATCGAGCACGCCCGCATTGGAGGCCGCTTCGTACATATTGTCTTCGAAAATATCCCAGCCCGTGAAGACCAGATCGTCGAGCCCAGCCAGCGGCACAAATTCCTTAATCTTGGGCGATCGCCCATCCGTCCGCTTACCCAGCCGCACCGTGCCCATTTGCGTCAGCGATCCGATTGGCTTCGCCAGCCCCTTGCGGATGGCTTCCACGCCGGCAACAAACGTCGTCGCCACTGCGCCCATGCCGGGGATCATCACCCCCAGCTTCCCTTTCGCGGGGTCAATCGTGCCACCATTCTTGGATCGGCTCTGACCCGTCCCTTCGGACTTCACCTCAACCCGTGCCGGTTTCGCGGATTTATTCCGTGTCGCCATATTTTTGGCCGCTTCCTCAGTAAGAATCTGTATCGAGGTGCAAACCTCGTATGTTCTCGTATCGCGCAGGACTTTGCAAATCAGAGAGGCTAAACGCGCAGAAAATCATTTGAACGGGGCAGGGTGGGGATTGATTGGAAAACGCGCAATCAGCCGATCGGAGCGAAGCCGGCCTTCCCACACCCGTCTATCTAGGTTGCGAAGTCTGGGCGATCATCACCTGGCGCTTGAAGTTTTCCATCATGTTCGGATCGAGGCGGACTTCGGTGGGCTTTTTCGCCAGCGTCATGGTATCGATTTTGTCCTGCAGCTTGAGCAAAGCGTAGAACAGATTTTCGGGCCGCGGCGGGCAACCGGTGACATACACATCCGTGGGAACGATTTTATCGACGCCCTGCAACACTGCATACGTATTGAACGGGCCGCCGACCGACGAGCATGCGCCCATCGAGATCACCCACTTCGGATCGGGCATCTGGTCATAGATGCGCTTCACCACCGGCGCCATCTTCAAGGTCACGGTGCCGGCCACGATCATCAGGTCGCTCTGCCGCGGGCTGGGACGAAACACCTCCGAACCGAAGCGCGCAATATCAAAGCGTGAGGTGGATGAGGCAATCATCTCGATCGCGCAGCAGGCCAAGCCGAACGTCATCGGCCACACCGCGGACTTGCGCGCCCAGTTGAAGACGTAGTCCACCGTGCTGATCATGAAATTCTTTTCGAACTTGTTTTGCAGCCAGCCCATGAAGCGACCTCGATTCGAAACCCTGTCCCAATACGAACGCAATTATACATTTCGCGGGCGCGAGAGCATCTCAGTTGTCCGCACCGTCGGGACGTCAAGCCATTCCAAAGCATCTTCTGCCTTATAAAATCTCGAGGGTGAAGCTCTCGAGGAAAGGTCTTCTGACGATCGGGCTTGGCACACTTCGCCTTCGTCGCCCTTCTTGCCGGGCGCCGGCCCGTGCGGCCCCGGTACAGCAATCGAACTCGTGATCATGATGCCGGGATTGCTCTCGGAATGGCCACGGTTACATTCCTGATTGGGCTCATCAAAATTGCGCTCATCAAGGCTTCGGCCTAAGTTGCCCGCGGATCACGACTCAGCTACAAATAGATTATCCATGGATGCAAAGCCAGCCGCGGGCGCCGACCGCGAACGCGCCCCGAACCTGCCTCTCGAAGCGTGGACGCATATTCGCACCTCGCTATTCTGGATGGTCGCGATGGCGCTGTTCCTGCGCGTGGGCTGGATCGTCGTCGGACATACCTACAAGTTCAGGCCGGCGGAAGATAATTTCGCCTTCGGATGGGAGATGGGACGCATCGGCGCCGCAATCGCCTCCGGGCGAGGCTTCGGCGATGCTTTCGGAGGGCCCACGGGGCCGACCGCATGGGAACCGCCGCTCTATCCCTATCTCACTGCCGGCGTGTTTCACTTCTTCGGCATCTACTCCAGAGCTTCGGCCTTCATTCTGCTCACCCTCAACAGCATTTTTTCCGCGCTGACCTGCATTCCGATTTTTCTGATCGCGCGCCGGATTTTCTCTGAGAAAGTAGCCGTCGGTTCGGCCTGGACCTGGGCCCTCCTGCCCTACGTGATGTTCTGGTGCACGCGCTGGGTGTGGGAAACGAGTTTTTCGGCGCTGTTGCTAGCCGTGATTTTCTGGCTGGCATTTACCCTGGAGCATCGCGACGGACTTAAGCCCTGGCTCGAATTCGGCTTGCTCTGGGGAATCGCCGCCCTGACGAGCACGGTGCTGATCGCCTTCCTGCCCGCTTCGGGATTGTGGGCGTGGTATCACCGTGCCAAGCGCGGGAAGCCTTCGCTGGCAGGCATCGTGCTGGCTTCTTTTGTGTTCATGGCCTGCGTCACGCCGTGGACGGTGCGCAACTATCGAACCTTCGGCAAGTTTATCTTCATCCGCGATAACCTGGGTGCGGAGTTGCGACTGGGCAATGGACCCGGCGCCGACGGCACCTGGATGCAGTATTTGCATCCGACGCAGGATATCTTCGCCATGCGCCAGTACAGTTCCATGGGTGAGCTGGCCTATATCGAAAGGCGCAAACGTCAGGCTGTCGACTACATTAAGGCTGATTACCCGCGCTTCGCTGTCCTTTGCCTCAAACGCTTTATCTACTTCTGGGCGGGGCCCCCACGGCTGGCGCAAATCTGGTGGCTGGCCGAAGTGAAGAATTCGCTCTTCCTGGTGTCCTCGGTGTTAATGTTTTGGGGACTGAGCCGCGCTTTGCGCCGGCACAAACCGGGGGCATGGCTGCTGTTCTGGCTGATTTTGCTATATCCCGCGATTTACTATGTGGTCTACCCCGGCCAACGCTATCGCCATCCGATCGAGCCCGAAATGACGATTCTTGGCGTCTATCTTCTCACCGAAGCGGGTCCAAAACATCCCGCTCGCACGCGCAAATGATGCGGCGCATCCCCCCAGGCAGAATTCGGGCACCCTGGCGAACAGAGAAGCGTCCGCTTTCCGCTCTCACCAATTTGAGATCGCCGCGTCTAACCGTTTGAAACGGAGGAATCGAATGAACCGCCTACGCCAGTTCCCCGCCCCGGCCGGAATCGTTCTAAGCAGCTGCGCCCTTTTCATTCTTGCTCTCGCAGCGCACGCCTCTGATCGTCGCGGCGCATTCACCGAAGAATTTCATCAAACCTACGCCCTCACTTCCGAGGGACGAGTGGAACTCGACAACATCAACGGCGCGGTTCACATCTCCACCTGGGAGCAGAACGAAGTCAAGGTCGATGCGGTGAAGTATGCCGATTCGAAGGAGCGGCTTGATCAGGCGCACATTGACATCGACTCCGACAAAGACCATCTTTCGATTCGCACCCAATACCCCGACCACGATCTGACCTTCAACTGGGGCTCACACAACAATCCGGCAACCGTGGAATACACTCTGACCGTGCCGCGCGGCGCGCGCCTCGACCAGATCAAGCTGATCAATGGCTCGCTCGATGTCACGGGTGTAGCTGGTGAGGTGCACGCCTCCTGCATCAACGGCAGGCTGGAAGCGCATAATCTCGCGGGCCGCACCGAACTGTCCACCATCAACGGCCATCTCGACGCCAAGTTTGAGCAGCTTCCCGGTTCCTCGCTCGAACTGAAGTCGGTGAATGGTTCGGTGGCTCTGACCATTCCATCCGACGCCACAGCGCAAATCGAGGCCAGCACTGTGTCCGGGGGGATCGAGAATGACTTTGGGCTGCATGTGAATCGGCGCAGCTTTGTCGGGCAAAACCTGCGCGGGGAACTGGGCAGCGGGGGCGTGCACGTCAGACTGGAGAACGTGAATGGGCGGATCGAAATCCATCACGCTTCCGACGGGCGCACTCTCAGCCCCGCCAAAGACCTGGGCCAGCGCGACGACGATGACGATGACGACAGCAAAGTCTGAAATCTGAAAAAGGAGCTAATAAATCGTATAGCCCGGCGCCGGAGTCCGGAGATCGGGCTTTGTCGCCATCAGCAGCAACCCGCCTTCCCGCTTGAACGCCCGCAGATCGTCAAGACTATCAAACGACTTCGTCTGGTAATCATCGGGGGTTGGAGTGTCGTCGGGAATCCGGCATGCTTGGGCATTTTCGAACGCATGTTTCTTCAGCAGCTCGACGTACTCCTCGGCCGATCGCACATGGACCGGAACCTTCAGCTTATCCACCCACTGCAGCGAATACCGATTATCCTTGTATAGATTGATCAGGATGAATAACTGTCCCCGTGGTGCCATGACGCGAAACAATTCCATCAGCGCGCGATCCTGGTCGGCGTAGTAGTAAAACGATTCGACCGACAGTACTTTGTCGAAGAAGTTCTCTTCCCACGGAATCTGCTGCGCCGATCCCCAGACATAAAGGACGTTGTCAAAATCTTTCGAAGCCGCACGCGCCTGGCGAATCATTTCGTCGGCGACATCCAGACCCACTACCTGGCCAAAGCCATCGGGCCCCTCGCCCACCAGCCGCGCCAGCAGCCGTGTCGCCCATCCCGAGCCACAACCCAGGTCCAGGACGCGCTCGCCCGGACGCAGATGCATGCGGCGAATCGTCTTCGCCGTGATATCGAAGTGATGGCTCTCCATCTTCGCGCCTTCGCCGGCCGCAGCCCAGCGGTTGAATTCCTGTTGCAGTTTCTCGTCGGAACTAAGAGGTTTGTCAGACAAGGCCATTTCCCCTTGTGAGTTTTGTACTGCTCTATGCTACAGTTTTCCTCCTCATGGCGACACCGCCGCAGAATCCTCCGCCGCAACCGGGGCCCGGATCGCTTTACTGCCCGAATTGCGCCCAGGAGGTAAGCGATCCCCTGACTTGCGGCGACTGTTCCGCCGTCATCTGCCGCAACTGTGGCACACCGCTCGAATCTCCTGATGAACTGGGAATCGGATAGTGGAATCCCCGGTCACGACCCCGATTGAAACTCCCGCGGTCACCGCACAGCCCACGCTGGTTCGCGGACTCAGCCTGCTTGATTCCGTGCTGCTGCTGGTCAGCGGCATCATTGGCTCTTCAATTTTTCTCACCGCGAAGGACATCGCCGGCCCGCTGCCCCAGCCCATTCTGTTCCTCCTGGTGTGGGTTATCGGCGGCGTGATTTCGCTTTTCGGCTGCGTCGCCTTCGCCGAACTGGGATCGATGTTTCCCGAATCCGGCGGCCAGTACGTTTATCTGCGCGAAGCTTACGGCGACCTAGTTGCGTTTCTTTACGGCTGGATGCTGTTTACGGTCGCCAACGGCGGTACGATCGCCGCTCTCTCCGTGGCCTCGGCTGCTTATACCGGGCAAATCTTCCCCCTCGTCTCCGCAGAGCACGTCGTCGTTTCGCTGGCCGGGATCACGATCACTCGTGCCCATCTTTTCGGCCTGCTGCTCATCGCCGGCCTGACATACGTAAACGTCGTCGGCCTGCGTTGGGGGACGCTGCTGCAGAATCTTTCTACCTGGACCAAATTCATCGCCATGGCCGCCTTCGTGTTTCTCGGATTCGCCATCGGCAAAGGCAACTGGTCGCACTTCCACTCCCCCGGCGTCGGCCTCACCCTGGGACTTCACCCTACCCAGTTGATCTCCGCCATGGGCATCGCACTGATCGCGGTTTTCTGGGCCTATGACGGATGGGTATACATCACCTGGGTCGCTGGCGAGGTGAAGGAACCACGCCGCAATGTGCCGCTGGCCATGGTGCTGGGCGTGGTCGCGGTCGGCGCCATCTACATGGCGATGAACCTGACGTATCTCTACGCCATGCCGCTCGGCGAGATCGCGCAACATGAAACCATCGCCCATGCCGCCGCAGCCGCGTTGTTTTCTCCGCGCACCGCGGTGTGGCTGTCGCTGATGATTGCGGTTTCATGTTTCAGCGCCGCGGCGACTTGCACGCTCTCCGGCGCGCGCGTCTACCTCGCCATGGCGCAGGATGGCCTCTTCTTCAAGCGTATGGCCGTCATCCATCCCAAGTGGCGCACGCCAGCCTTCAGCCTGATTGGACAAGGCATCTGGGCCGCGCTGCTCACCCTCAGCGGACGCTACGATCAGCTCTACACCTACGTCATCTACGGGATGGTGCTTTCCTACACCTTGACCGTGGTCGGAATGTTTCTGCTGCGCTGGAAGCGTCCTGAGATTCCGCGACCCTACCGCTGCACAGGATATCCCTGGCTGCCCGCAATCTACGTTCTGGTCGGTGCCGCCTGGACGCTGAATACGATCCTCACGCGACCCACCGAGGCCTTCTGGGGCACCGCCATCGTACTGGTCGGCGTGCCGGGGTATTTATATTGGAAGCGCAGCGCTCGCAGGGGTACAGCAGTGGAGTAGAACAGGTGCGGGCGATTGACCCAGAAGACACGCCGCGTAATCTTCTTCGCGCCTTACGAAGCCTGCCAGGATGGCTCACCAGAAATTCATCCGGAGCATCTGCTCCTCGGACTTTGCGCAAGAACAACGCTTGGCACCGCCGGCTGCCGGAGACGAATCTTCCAGCCATCCGTCAAAGAGTCGGTGAACATTCGCCCCAAGACCGGAAGACATCGACCGCCATCGATTTGGCACTCAGCGAAGGCGCCAAGCGAGTCCTCAGATATGCGGCGAGCAAGCCGAGCGGACGGCCCACCGGCAGATCGGAACCAAGCACCTGTTTCTTGGCTTGCTCGACGAGGAACGCCGCTTTGCTGTCCAACTTCTCAATTGAAGCCGCAGCCGATGTGGCCAGCATTCGGCAGCAAGTCGCGATGGCGGCGGCCGCAAAGCAGTCGATGCCAGGAATTTATGAAGCCATTCGGACCCCCAGCTTCGGCGCCCTCTCCGGAGCTGCGACCCTCATTCATGGCGTCGTCGGCAGTGCCGACCGGATTCAGGAACTGGTCGAGCGCTGCCGGATTTACAACTGGCACTGGGCCAAGCCGCGACACTAACGCCGGCATTGGGATCGAAAAAAAGACTGGCAAGGTTTGTTTCGGTCTGCGCCTCGCCGAAGACGCAACGGATGTGTGAACGGTCACCGCTCGATAGGCACCGAGTGCCAGGCGAAATTCTGGCGGCGGCCAGATCTCCTGGTATCTCCCGATCATTCCGACATCACCTAAGGGTCCGTCTGCGCACAGCTTAGCTGTTCGTTTTCCGTAACAAGCGCGAGAAACCACTTGCGTTGTTGCCGGTCTGCTGCTAGGTTCCAGCCAACGGACGGGCCAGCACCGATCTCGGGGCTGGCAGAGGGCTAGGCTCCTTCCCGGGTTTCCCGGAGGTACTCCGGTAGTAATGCTTCTCTGCTCCTGTTCGACTCCAGACTCGGCCCAATCGAAAGGAGACGTATGTCTACTCCGAAGAAAGGTCTTCCACTTGCCGGTAGTGAACGCGCGCCGTTAGAAGGAGCGCGCGAAGTCGGTCCAGCGAATCCCAATGAGACGGTTGACGTGACTATCCGTTTGCGATCGCGTGCCGGGAAAGAGCCGGCCCTTAATCCGAAGGAATTTACCAAACCCATTGAGCAGAGGACCATTCTTACCCGCGGAGAATTCGAAAAACACCATGGGGCGGACCCGGAAGGGATTGCTCGCGTGGAAACCTTTGCCCGCGAACACAAACTCAAGGTGAAGGAAAAGAGCGGGGCGCGCCGGACGCTCATCCTGTCCGGGACCGTCACCGCCATGAACCAGGCTTTTGGCGTCGAACTGAAGGAATATGAGTATCCATCCGGCAGATATCGCGGCCGTACTGGACCAATCCACATTCCCGCGGATTTGCAGGATGTGATCGAAGGAGTTTTTGGCCTGGATAATCGTCCCCAAGCCAAACCGCATTTTCGTAGGCGGCATGAACGAACCGGCGCTCGTGCCGCGGTCCTAAACCTGTCCTACACGCCGATCCAGGTCGCCACCCTCTACGACTATCCCACCGGTGTGGATGGATCCGGAGAATGCATCGCGCTGATCGAACTAGGGGGCGGATACAACCCGACGGATCTCAGCAACTATTGGAGTCAACTGCAACTGACGAAAACTCCCACAGTGTCGGCCGTCTCGGTGGGGAACGGCAGCAACAATCCTACGGGAGATCCCGACGGGCCGGATGGCGAAGTGATGTTGGATATTGAAGTATCCGGGGCGATCGCGCCGGGTGCAAAGATTGTCGCTTATTTTGCCGAGAACACGGACGCGGGTTTCCTGAACGCGATCACTACCGCCGTGCATGACAGCACGAATAACCCCTCTATCGTGTCCATCAGTTGGGGTGGACCCGAATCTTCCTGGACCGAGCAGGCCATGACCTCAATGGATGAGGCCTTTCAATCTGCAGCCGCAATGGGCGTGACCATTTGCGTGGCGGCGGGAGACAACGGCTCAACTGACGGCGTCACGGATGGTCTGAGCCACGTGGATTTCCCAGCGTCCAGTCCCAATGTGCTCGCCTGTGGAGGTACACAGCTGGTGGCTTCGGGCAATACCATCACGAACGAAACGGTGTGGAATGAGCTTGCCAACAATGAAGGTGCAACCGGAGGCGGCATCAGCGACGTCTTTCCACTTCCCAGTTACCAGAGCACGGCGGACGTTCCGCCTTCGGTGAATCCCGGCGGACAGGCTGGGCGCGGAGTTCCGGACGTTGCCGGAGATGCCGATCCGACCACTGGTTACGTGACTCGCGTCGACGGGAACCCTGAGGTGATCGGGGGAACAAGCGCCGTGGCTCCGCTCTGGGCCGGATTGATCGCGCTGGTCAACGAAAGCATCGGAAAACCGGCCGGATTTATCAACCCATTGCTCTATCAGAATGCCGGGACAGCCGGCGATTTCACCGACATCACTTCCGGTAACAATGGGGCCTATTCTGCCGGTCCGGGATGGGATGCATGTTCCGGGCTGGGATCGCCGATAGGCAGCCAGGTGGCCGCGGTTTTAGGCGCGCCGGCGCAGCCGCAAGCCCGAAAAACCGGCACTTAAACGCTCGAACTCCAGGGCGCGACCGACCGAACTTCCTCGCGTTGCGCCGCTTCTCACCCATTGATTTCACACCACCTTGTAACTTCAGGCGCCTCCCCACGGGCCAGCCGGTGCCACCAATTGTCAGATTCGATTGACCCGGGGCGCAGGCCTTCACGTACAATGAATGTCCGCCAGGTATGACGCAGCAGCAGCTTTTATTTACACCCTTTATTGCAGTCGCTGGTTGTTAGCATCCTTGGGTTTGTAAGCGTATGCGCGTTCACGCCTTTTGGGGAGAAGAAATGAGCCGCTCTGGGGTCGTCCGTCTGTTGCTTGTAGGGTTGTTTGTCACCGCTCTGTCCACCGGATGTTCGCGTGATCCCAATATCCGCAAGCAAAAATATCTTGAGAGCGGCGACCGCTATTTTGACAAAGGCAAGTACAACGAAGCCAGAATCCAGTATCTCAACGCACTGAAATTGGACTCTCGTTTCGCCGACGCACGCTACCAACTGGGAGAAACTTATCTCAAGCTCGGCAACGGCTCCCAGGCTTTGCAGGAACTTTCGCAAGCGATAGACCTCGCTCCGGACAATTATCCGGCCCAGATCGATGTCGCCAATCTGTTTGTTGCCTTCTCAAGGACTCCGGACGGGGCGATCAACAATGATTGGCTAAAAGAGGCGCGCAAACACCTTGACTTTCTGCGCGAGAAGCAACCCCAGAATCCCAAAGTCATCCAGGCCTGGGCCGACTATTACGCAGCCCAGAACAATGTGGGAGCGGCGCTGCAGGAGATGCAGAAAGCCATCGCGGCCGACCCTGGTCGCTCGGAATCTTATTTAGACCTGGCGCTTCTTCAAGTGCGCGCGAACCTGCTCGACCAAGCGGAAGTTAATTTCAAAAAAGCCGCCGAACTGGATCCCAAGGCCACGAACGCTCAACTGGCTTTCGGAGGCTTCTATCAGTCGCGCGGTCGTTTGCCTGAGGCCGAACAACAATTCAAGCACGCGATCGAACTTGCTCCCGCGGATCCCACACCTCGCGAGGCGTTGGCGCGCCTGTACATGTTGGAAGGGAAGAAACCTGAAGCCGAGGCATTGTTGAAGCAGACCAAAACTGACCTTGCGGATAATCCTGAGGCCTACCACATGCTTGGAGACTTTTATTTCGCCAGCGGCGACCTAGACAAAGCTACGGCGGAATACTCCTCGCTATATAACGACCATCCCAAGGACATGCAGGTCAAGAAAAATTATGTCCAGCTTCTGATCCTGAAGAACCGTTTAGAGGAAGCCAGCACGCTGAACAATGAAATCCTGAAGGCGGCCCCACATGATCCGGCAGTGCTGGTCTACCGTGGACAGATACAGCTTCGCCGCAACGACGCCGGCGGGGCGGTGGAGTCGCTGCAGCAGGCGATCAATGACGAACCCGATAACGCTTTGGCTCACTATCAACTCGGCCTCGCTTTTGATATGCAGCACAACGATGGGCGCGCCGAATCAGAGTGGCGCGAGGCCGCGCGGCTGCAGCCCGACCTGATGGATGCACAACGGGCGCTGGCTGCCCTCGAATCGCGCCGCGGCGACCTCGATGCCCTTACGCAAACCGCGCAGCAGATGATTACCGGAGCGCCTTACGCACCCGAGGGCTACTTGATGCGCGCCCTGGTTGAGATGAATCGCCAGAGATATTCCGACGCCGAGCAGGACTTGACCAAAGCGATGGGTATCGCTCCGGCGAGTCCCGCTCCCTACGTGTACATGGGCGATCTTTACCAGGCCCAGAAACAGTACCCGGAGGCGATTAAGTTTTTCTACCAGGCGCTCGACAAGAATTCGGCGTCCACCGACGCCCTGCAGGGCATCATGAACGTCTATCTGGTGCAAAAGCAGACTGACCAAGCCGTCGCCGCAGCGCGGACGCAGATCACCAAGTCGCCCGCAACTAGCGGCTTCTACAATTTGCTGGGGACGGCGCTATTTCAGAAAAAAGATTTGAGTGGCGCGGAGGCTGCCCTGCGCAAGGCAATCGAACTGGACAAGAATAATGCCGATGCGCTTCTGAAGTTGGGTCAGGTGCAGGCGGCAGAAGGCTCCGTCAGCCAGGCGTTAGCCACGTATCAAGCATCGATCAAGGACCATCCCCGCGAGATTGGATTCTACATTCTTGCGGGTGAGATGTACGAATCGCAGCAGGATTGGCCTGACGCGAAAGCAATGTACCAGAAGGCGCTCGAAATTCAGCCCGACAATCCCCTCGCCTCAAACAATTTGGCCTATGTGATGTTGGAACAGGGCGGCAACGTTGACATCGCCCTGGGGATGGCGCAGACGGCGCAGCGCGGGATGCCGGATTCTCCCTATGTCGCAGACACCCTGGGTTGGGCTTACTACCATAAGGGTGTGTACAAATCTGCGATCGATCTGTTCCAGGAGTCGCTGCGGCTCAACGAGAAGCGAGGCGGGGTGGATAATCCAACCGTTCATCTTCATCTCGGGCTGGCTTATCAGAAGGTGAACCAGCCAGCGCAAGCGCGACAGCAACTGGAGCGCGCGCTGCGGATCAATCCCAATAACAGCGAAGCGCGCAGGGCGCTATCGGAGTTGCGGGGCTAGCCCGCGCCCTACCTGCCGCGGCCGCATCAACTTTGCGTTCGCTTGCCGGGGTCCCGGACGGTTCTTCGCCGAAGCGCGCCCGATATTCGGCGGCGAAGCGGCCGAAAGGCGAGAAGCGCCCACGCCACGCGGCTCTGGTTGCAGTCGTGACCTGGTTCGGTCGCGCACCATCGTCATGCACACGCTCCAGGCGCAATCGGCGCAGAAACTGCATGGGGGCTATCGGCGTTTTCGCTGGAAACCGTATGGCACGGTTCTCGAGCTCACCCTGGCGGCCATCCAGACATCGCCCAGACATAGCGCCAGATCTTCCGGCACGGCAGAGTTCCAGAGCAATTATCTTACTGAAACGCTTCACTATGATTTATCCGTCCGACTGTGTACCTTGGAGATCAATGCGGGCGGAGCCGATTAGGTAAACCGGATTGCTCGGTTTCTTTCGCTGGTTGAGAATGACGAGATCGCGTGCACGTTCTTTCCGAACCACAGGTGATAGCAACGATGGAGACAACACGGCCGCAGCAGCGGCGCTGGGAGCGCTACCAGGTAAAGATTCGTACCAAGATCACTGTCAACACGAACGGTGAAACACTCTGTTTCCACGGAGAGGCCAGCGATGTAAGCCAAGGCGGACTACGACTGTTCATGCCCCGCGATCTTGAGCCGGGCATCATCGTTTTGATGGAATTTTCCCTGCCTTACAACTCACGCGTCATGGCGATTCGCGGACTGGTCAGAAACCGCAGCGGGTTCAGCTACGGGGTGGAGTTCATGAATCCGACTGCTTACCAGCGAGACACGATTACTCAGTTGTGCAAGACCCTGCAACTGCTAGAGTGAACCCCACCCACACTCGGGTCCCTTGGAATCACGCGGAGAAGTCGCAATCTATGGAACGCTCCTTGATCTGGATCGAGGGTGACGCGGCCGGCTGGTCGTGCTCGAACTGTGGATGGCGATTCGCGGTACCGACGCTGTTGAGTGGAGAAGAAGAAGCTATGGCCGCATACGACCGCCTCGCCGCCGCGAAGTTTTGCGATCACCCATGCGAAGCTGAAGTGAGAATTCCCGCGACGAACGCGAAGACAAATACCGGCTCCGCATTCGCAAACCGGGCGCGAATTCTGATTCTGCGAGGTTTCAAGCCGAAGGATGCCGTGGAACTCGTGCTGCACGAGGTGGCGACGGAATCGGGCAGCAATCGAACACTCATGGAGAAGGCCCGCGCCGATGCCGAAGAATTTCTGGCAAAACTCCGCCAAGGCTTAATCTAGAACGACGACGTCGGGCTTATCCGGGTCTACGGCCTGAGGACGCCGAGCGGTACGGTTGGAAGGCAGACCGGCATCGCGAATTTTATAAAGCAGCGCTCGATAGCTGATGTTCAGGGCTCGCGCCGCCTGCTTGCGATTCCAGTGATGATGCTGCAGCACCTTGAGGATAATCTTGCGTTCTAATTCGTGCACGGCCTGGCGAGTGATCTTCTTCAGCGAGATCGGGCCATCGACGGCAATATCGGCGTTGAAGAAATCCGGCTGGTGCGGCCGCAAATCTCCGGAGATCGCCTCTTCGGTACCCAAAATCACATAGCGCTTGATGAGGTTCTCCAGTTCGCGAACATTCCCTGGCCAGTGATACTTCCTGAGCGAGTTCATCAGTTCGGTGGAGAGTGGCTTGGCGCGCGAGTTGAATTTCCGGTTGTAGCGGTCCAGGAAATAGGCAATGAGATCGGATAGATCGGATACCCGCTCGCGCAGCGGCGGCATATGAAGATTCACGACGTTGATCCGATAGAAAAGATCCGCCCGAAACGTGCCGTTGGCGATTTCCTCTTCCAGCTTTCGATTGGTGGCGCATACCACGCGGACTTCAACTTTCTTGTCTTCCTGCGCGCCGATGCGGCAGAACTGTCCGTCCTGCAGTAGCTGCAGTAGTTTCGACTGGAGACTCATGTCGAGCTCGGAGATTTCATCCAGAAACAAGGTTCCACGATGCGCCATTTCCACACGGCCAGGCTTCGTGCCAACCGCCCCGGTAAAGGCCCCTTTTTCGTAGCCAAACAGTTCGCTCTCGAGCAGCGTTCCAGGAATGGCAGGGCAATTCACCTTCACCCATGGGCCAGTCTTCCACGGCGACGCGGCGTGGATCATGCGTGCGATGATGTCCTTACCAGTGCCACTTTCCCCCTGAATGAGGACTGGAACATTCGCGCTGGCCAACTTGGCAAGCCGTTCGCGCAAAGCTCGCATGGCGTCGGTGCCCCCAAAAACGATCGCCTCGGGCGGCATTTCTCCCAGAGGCTGGACCAGGGAACTGACTGGATGTGAAGTGCTCATAAGGCTTTACCGGCTCCGCCGCGCCGGCCACGAAATGCATGCATCCGGAGAACCAAACCCGAAGGTGCCGGCCGATTCAGTGTCAAGGCTAGTCTATGTAATTGATGAAAAGCAACTTACTAAAGATATTCGGGGAAATGTCTGGCCATCACGGGGAGTTATGTACAACCTGCCGGAGTAGGCAATAAAACAAGCCCTTCCCAGACCAAAACTTCATACCATCGAAGCCTGTTTCCTTCGCTGTACCTTGATGGCGACGCGGTCGTTCACCAGGGGCCGGGAGAACTTCAGGCCAACCAGGTTGTAAGCCTCAGCATGCTCGGTTCGCAGTACCTTGGCACGCAGGCTGCGTGAGGCGGTCGGCAGTGCAGTCAAAGCGGCCAACGGTGCGCTTGGAATTTCCAGGGAAACTTCCGCCGTCGCTGGGAGGAAACGACGAACCGCCACGAGCATGCCGCCCGCTGATACGTTCAGAGCAGTTGCGAACTCCAAATGCTCCTTATCCTGCTCCAGGCGGGTTCTGACGAAAACGGGTATGGCCAAAGGCAAGCGCGGCCAGCGCCGGCGCTCAGCCATTGGAGTCTTAGCGATCACTCACACCCCTTCCCTATCCTACTCACGCCAAGATACGCAGCAGCTTTGGGGCCAAAACAGGGGTTAGCTGTACCATACCGGAGCCCACTCCTACGAAATCTAGCGAAACCATATCAAGCCCCCGCCCCAACCCGCACGAGCCCCACAAAGTGCTGTGTTTCCATTGCCTTCGAGCCATGGCGCTCAGGCAACGCGGGGTTGGGAAGCAGCCCTCCAACTCATTCGTAAAGTGCAAGGTTTTGCTACTCTTGGGTAATCAGGTTGCATTTTTCGTTGACAATGAAAAGTAACCTGGCATACGATTTTGTTAACGATTTCAGACGTTTGCTCCATCATCCTCCCCCCTGTGCTAGACCGCCGTACTCCTTATGGTCACCATGCAAAAGAACGGGTGTGCTCCCGAGGCTGGTACGGGAAGGATGAGCGAGTCGACTCCTTCCGGAACCGGTTCAGGAATGCCCAGCTCGGCTGATCTTCCGCAGGCCTATTCCGAGCTACAACAACGATTTCAACGCACCACGAACGCCCTCGGGTCAGCCGCTCACGATCTCAAGACACCGCTGGCGATTCTGAATGGATACGTCGAATTGCTGCAGAGCGAAAAGCTGGGCCCGATCAGCGAACGCCAGCGAGAAGTACTCCAGGAGATGGAGGCGAGCGGCAAACGGCTGCAGCAGTTCATTCAGGATTTCCTCACTTACAGCGCCCTCGAAACTGGCGGCCTGAAGATGCAATTTGCCGTGGGCAACATCAACGAGTGCCTGTCTGAGGTCTGCCGTATGTGGTCGACGCGCTTTCAAGGAAAAGGATTGGCGCTTTATTTTCTGGCCAACGACAAATTGCCAGAATTCGAGTTTGACCTTCCCAAGCTGGAGCGTGTGATCTCGAATTTGTTGGAGAATTCCTTTAAGTTTGTTCCCCAAGGCGGCACCGTTTGGTTACATGCCGAGCCCTACATGTGGGAGCGCCGGGCTACCGCCCAGCCCGCGTCCGCCGGCGAACGGCGCCGGCAGATGAATTCTCAACCCAATTCCGTAAAGGTCAGCGTCTCCGACACCGGCCCGGGCATTCCGGCGGAGTTTCATCAGGAAGTCTTCGATGATTTCTTCCGCCTGCCGCACAATGAAAATCAGGATGGGATGGGCCTGGGTCTCGCGATCGTGCGCCGCCTGGTTCAGGGCATGGGTGGAAAAGTCTGGCTGGAAAGTGATCCCGGCGCGGGCTGCAAATTTTCGTTTCTGATTCCGTTCAAACCATCCTCCAGCCCCGGCGTCAGAGGAAAGGCTCGATGAGCGACACCGCCAAGATTCTTCTGGTTGATGATGAGCCAGCCATGCTCCGCTATATCCGGACCTTGCTCGAAGTCGACGACTACAAAGTAGAGACGGCTTCGACGGGCGAAGAGGCGTTGCAATGCGTGGAAAAAGGTATGGAGCCAGATCTGGTCTTGCTCGACATGCTCATGCCCGGCATCGACGGTCTGGAAACATTGGAACAACTCCGCCAGAAGCGTCCCGGAGCCAAAGTCGTAATGCTTTCCTGCGTCAGCGACACGCGGAAGGTTGTGCAGGCCATGAAACTCGGCGCGCACGACTACCTGACCAAGCCCTTTCAAAAATCAGAACTCGATGCGGTCATTCATCAGTGCCTCGGTCAGGGAAAAGGCCCGGTGGGAGGCGAAGTCGAGGAAGTGGCCGACGATGTATTTTTCGTCGCCGCCAGCCCGGCCATGCGAAAAATCCGCTCGCAAGCGGCTCTCGTCGCCAATGTCGATATTCCGGTATTACTGCTCGGCGAAAGTGGCACCGGCAAGGAAGTGCTGGGCCGCCTGATTCACAAGCTCTCACCGCGGGCGCATCGGACTTTCTTGAAGGTCAATTGCGCGGCTGTTCCTGCCGACTTGCTCGAAAGCGAGCTGTTCGGCTACGAACCGGGCGCCTTTACCGGCGCAACCCACGCCAAACCGGGCAAGTTCGAGCTGTGCAACAAGGGCACTATCCTGCTCGATGAGATTGGCGAGATGCCGCCTGCGCTGCAGGCCAAGTTGCTGCACGTGTTGCAGGACCAGCAATTCTCCCGGCTGGGTAGCCGTTCGGTGATTAAAGTCGACGTGCGCATCCTGGCGGCTACCAACATCGACATTCCGCAGGCACTGGCCACCAAGCGGCTCCGAGAAGATCTTTATTACCGCCTGAACGCGTTCACCTTGCAACTGCCGCCACTACGGGAACGCAAAGAAGAAATTCCGATTTTGTTAAAGCATTTCATGGCGCATATGGCGGAACAGTATGCACGGCCGCAGCTTCCGCTCTCGCCGCCGTTACTGGAGGCCTGCCAGAGATACTCTTGGCCCGGCAACCTGCGGGAGCTGAACAATTTCCTGAAGCGATATTTGATCCTGGGCGATGAGAACTTGGCCGCCGCCGAATTGCAGCCACGCCACGATGGCAACGGAGGCGCCGGAGGCACGGATCCAGCCGTGAAAGAGGGGGGCGGTGGATTAAAGTCGCTGGCCCGCACCGCCAAGGACGAAGCCGAAGGCGAAGCTATCCGGCAAGCTCTCGAGCAAACCAACTGGAATCGTAAACAGGCTGCCGGGCTTCTCCAGATCAGCTACAAAGCCCTGCTCTATAAGATTCGGCAATACGGAATCGCCGAAGCCAAGAGCCACCACAAGCTCTCCGCCGGCGCCTAAGCCACGCCGTCGCTCTCACGAAAACGACGGTGCCGGATCACACCGGCTCCGCTCAAGAAGTGTTCCCTACACTACTGCACCGTCAAACTGAACCCTTGACTCTGGGTGTAGGATCCCGAAGTCGCGGTCACCGTGAGCGTGTATGTGCCGGCGGGAGTTCCGGTCACTACTGGCTGTTGCTTGGCCTTGCTGCAAGCCGGCAGCGGGACGATCAACCCGAACAGAGTCAAAAGCACGAGCAGACCAAGCAGTCGGTTTCGACGCCCTTTCTTGCCCCCCAGACCAACCACGGCCATTCCCGGCACCATCAGCCAGAGAGCGTAAAACCGCCCCCCCCAGGGAAGCGAACTGATTACGATGGGAGGCCGTGCGGTAGTAGTCAGGTTGAGCGTGCTCGACTGGGCACTCGGGCCATTGAACGTGAGCGTAGCGGGAGTGAATCCGCAACTCGCACCCACCGGCGTAGAACCGCACGTCAGCGAGACGTTGTTGCCAAACGTGATGGAAGGAACGACCTGAACGAAATAGGTCGCGGTGTTGCCAGCGACCACAGTCTGGCTGGAAGGGCTGATTGGCGCCAAAGTAAAATTGGTGGCAATGAACGACGCCGTCGTGGTCACGATCGGGTTCGTATTATTCGCGTTGGTAGCTGTCACGGTAATCGAACCCGTCCCTGCCGTAGTCGGGGTTACAGAAAACTCGACGGTCGCAATCGAACCCGATTGCAGAACGGGGATAATACAGGCCGCGGTCGAACCGGTAGGAAGGCTGCAGATGCTGCCAGCTCCACCGGAGGCGCTGGTAAAGGTAGCCGATATGTTGGTGGAAAGCTGTGCCCCCACGGTGACGTTCGTGGCCAGGTCCGGCCCCTGATTTGTGATGGTAAAAGTGACTGAGATCGGATTGCCGGCACCCACCGTTTTTGAACCCGGAGAGTACACGGCTGGCACACAGGTAATACACAAACTGTTCACGGGTCGCAGCATCACCGCGAACGCGTCCGTGGCGGTTCCCTGAAAAGTCGGCTGAAACGCTCCTTGCACCTGCAAATTCGTAGAAGTCGTATCACCCGCAAAATAGGTGTTGAGGGCCTGATCCACGGTTATGCTGGTGCCTCGATCCACTCCGCTTCCGCCGAAATAAGTGGCGTAGGAACCCACCGTGTTCGTACCGGACAGAGTGGTCGTATCCATGTGCGCAAAGAAGGCGTTCTGTGTGCCCCTGAGCGTGGTCTGGATGGCTCCGGGTGAGGCCGGGAAATCTATGGAATTGGTCTCGCCAGTGACCAGTGCTCCGGCCCCCGTATCGACCGCAATCGCCAAACCACTATCGTTCAAAGATCCACCCAGGTAGGAAAAATAGCTTAGCCCTACGGCATTGGTGGTGGTAGTGGTGGATCCGGAAGTCGAAGTCTCACTAGGATTCGTAAATTTCGCGACATAGGCGTCGGTATTCGTCGTGTTGACGGATGTCGGACAGGTCGTCACCAGCGGAGCGTTCAGGCAGGGCTGAAACTCGCCGGCTCCGCTAGGAATATTGAAACCGGTCGAGTTGGTCGCGCCGGTAATGTAGATGGCCGACGCAGTCGTATCGATGGTAAGCCCGGTGGAGGAATCCGCATTGCTACCCCCGAAGTAGGTAGAGAACAGCAGCTGCGTGGCGCCAGTCGAGGCGTTGTTCGGATTGAGTTTTGCCACAAAAGCGTCAGTCGGTGCCGGACTGCCTGGCGCAGTACAGGTGACCGGGTAGGTGATGGTGGTGGGTGGAACCGTGTCGAGGCAAGGCTGATAGGCGTTCGTGATAGGAAAATCTCCTGCCGTCAGTCCGCCAGTGCCGTTCGTACCTTCGCCGCTGTTAAAGAAATTCGTAGTACCGCTGAAGTAGACGTTCCCCGTGGTGTCGACCGCGATGCCCCCGCCAATCGCAACCGCTCCCGTACTGGGGTTGCCACCGCCAAAATAGGTCGAATAAGCCAGGCTTCCCGTACCAATCGTCTTGGTATTTATCTCGGTCAGAAAAAACTGGATGCTCGCCAATGACGACTTCTGAAATGCCGGAGGCAGCAAGGTGGCCGGAAAACCGGTAGCCACATCGGTGGAAGTCGTGGTGCCCGTTACGAAGGCATCGCCATTATTGTCGATCGCCAAAGCGCTGGCCACATCCGTGCCATTACCGGAAAGATAAGTCGAGTAGGTGAGCCCAGAAAGGGCAGGATTCAAGAGGCTGACGAAGACATGGGAAGTTCCCGCGCTGCCGGGCGCAGGCCCGCTCTGGTATCCGTTGCTCGTGGGAAAGTTCGGCGAAGTGGTGGTGCCGCCAACGTACGCATTTCCCGCGCTATCCACTGCCAGCCCGGCAGAGTCTCCAACAACAGGGTTGCCGGCGATGCTGTCAGTCCCACTCCCACCCAAGTACGTCAAGGCAAGCAATCCACCCAGGCCCAGCGTCGGGTCGAGCTCCGCGATGAACACGTTTTGTACCCCGTTCAGGGTGGCTTGGAAAGGCGTCCCGCTGGTTGCTTTGGGTAGGTCATTGGAGGTCGTGGATCCCGCGATGTAGATCTTCGCGTTACCATTCACCGCGATCGAAGCAGAACTGTCTGCGCCGTTGGCGCCGCCAAAGTAAGTGGAGTAGCTAATGGTTGGATCGATCACCAGTTCTTTGGTGCGATCGTATGCGCCAATCTCAAAGCCGACTCGATTGGCCGCACGGAGCACGAAGCGCCCTTCGACCGGCTGCTGCCGGCCAGCGACGCTCTGGTAAGCCCGCGGAGCCTCGAAGCGCACATCGGCGCCCGCGCCCTTGAGAATCAAACCTCCGCCGGTCAATTGCAGTTTGCTTACACCCTCAAACTGCATTTCGGCTTGGGACGGGTCCGCACCTGGTGCCACTTTGAAGTCGTATTCCAGGTGGCCCTGGCTGCCATAGAAGACCAGATCGACTCCCGGATAAACGCTCTGGTAGTGAACGCCGGCAAACTGCGGAATGCCGGTATGCCACTTCTTTGGATCATTGCCGATGAAATAATTGCTCTTGCCGGGAAGCGGGACGCTTCCCGCAATATTGGTCGCCGGATCAGCGCCCACCAGCTTCATGCGTACCGACTGCACGTACCGACCGACGCCACTGTGACCGTGGAGCGTTGGCGGCGCGGTTTCGATGGCCAGTACTGCTCCAGTTCGGTCCAGGTAGAGACTGTATCCCGAGCCGCGCGAAACGAATTTGATGCCAGACGGAACTTGGCCTTGGTTGGGTTCGAAGATCATCGGAAGCTGGCTGAGGAGGGCGCGCGCGTCCGGCTTCGCCTTTGCAGGAGCCTTGCCAAGAACAGCCGAAAGGGGAGAGATGGGAACCTCTGCCGACGCTCTCTGAGAACTGTGGCGGGAGCCCGAGGCCAGTATCCCGCAGGCAGCCAAGAGCAAAACCGAAACCGCTCCTGCGATTGGGACTCGCGGCAGACTGCTTCCCGACGTCTTCCCCATCAACCCCTCACGGCCATTTCCCATTACGCTTTTCCTCCGACGCACACCCGATTATTCTGGAGAGAATAGAGCCGAAGCGCGAGTTTTTACCTCGGCGCCGGCGAAACCGCCCGCTGCTGACATGTCACTTTGGAACTGGCGGAAAATAAACAACTACTTAAACATCTGACGGATAGCCAAGTCAAGCGAGGCTCCCGCTCCCGAGCGCGCTCCAACACCTCAGATGCGCCCGTGACCGAGGAAAGATGCCGCGACCTGGCACGAAAGTGGAATGAAGAGATCTGCAGCTGAACAGAACCGGGACGATTTCTGCAAAACCTTGCAGGCGGAAGCTCGCACCCGACCGCGGGCAATCGAAAAGCTTTGATTCTTCTCAACAATCAGTCGTGGTATCGCACACCCGATGGCATGGGGATTGCCTAATTGCTGGCGGACTGAAAGCGGCCGCGCACTCCTCCAAAATCATCCCGGCACGCTTGGGCATTTACCGACTCAATTCCATGAGTCTTTTTGCTCTTGCAAACCACGGGCGTTTCTATAAAGTGAAGCTGTCAAGCCCCACCCCCGAGAAAATGGGCAGGATTTGTGTCTTCCAGCCTGGCTGTTGATTCCGTTCCGCATGAGATGTGGTCTTCTTGGGGAATAAATGCTTTTGGAGAATACGCCACCGATGCAACCCGGCTCTCAGGAACGACGCACAATGCGGCGCTTCGATATGCGTCTGCCAGCCGTAGTCCGTCTCACCGGAGACAACGAATTTCAAACCGAAACTCAGAATGTAAGCGCGCGCGGCGTTTTTTTTTATCTGGACCGGCTCGTCCCCGAGGGCACGGCTTGTGAAGTGACGCTCACCTTCCCGCCCCACATCACACTGACCGATGCGGTTCGCGTCCGGTTTAGCGCCCGCGTCATCCGTTCGGAATCTCCGCTGCCCTCCTTGCGCGTCGGCACCGCCGCCATGATCGAGGACTACGAATTCCTGCGATCCGGCGGGAACACCGACTTCCTCGGCGCGCTGCAGAAGGAGTGGAAGGCGGCCAACTGAAAATCTGCCTCCGGCGGTCGGCATCCGCTTCGGAGTGACGAGACTGGTCACGCTTTGAAATCAGATGTGAAAGTCGATGGGGTGGAACTGTGGCGATTCCACGTGGAGGAGCCGGTAGGCCTCGTCCATGGTACGAACCACCTGCAACTCGGGGCGAGTCTGTTCGCTGAGGATCTGAAACATGCGCGCTAGGCCGTAGATGAAATCTCTAGGAATCACCAGGACTCGCGCGTATCCGGCGGGGAATGCGGGCGGAGCGGCTGCGAGTTGGCGAATAGCGTGGCTGGAAACTTCGAACTCGGTCGCCGGGGAGAAGTCGAAGATACCGCGACAGGGTGGATGGGACGCCATGTACCTCGCCGTAGCTGCATAGAACTCCAACAGAATCGCGCCTGAGATGCGGCCATGGACCGTGGCGCGCAGGATATTGTTCTTTGCGTCGAAATCTACAACAATCGCCAACCGGAGCCCCCGGGGCAATATCTTATCAGCCGTTTCAACTGTGGTCGTTTCCATGATGTCGAAGCCAGGCAAAAGGTGACGGACAGAGCCTTCCCTAAGAAAGACCGAGGCTGTCCGTTGTACTGAGCTAAAGCTCGGGTCGCTTCTCCGAGTCGGGAGTGCAGGCGAGAAAATCCTGGTGGCCCTCGAAGATCTCTTCCAGAACAGTTCGCGGTTTCGGGCGCAGGGACGCGGGAATCTTGGGCTCAGAGGCTTTCGCGGTCTCCTTCTCGACCTCGGTCTCCACTTCTGGATCAAGCACTGGACTGATCGTCATAGACTTCTCCTTTCCGGAGGAACCTCACATTCAAGGTCGTCCGCTGGGATCGGTTGTCCTAAGACGGGCGTCACGCAGCAATTTGATGGAAGGGGAATGAGCGTAAAGGAGGCGGGCAGCAAAGGCGCGAATCAGGAATTTGCATCCAAGTCAGAGCCGGAGGCGGTTTGTCGAACGGGAGGCGTTTTCGTGAGTTGTCCGCGGAGGGGTGAAAGGGCAGGATCGAACTCAAGATCAGGATTCTGGCGTATTAGCAACAGGCTCGCCATAGCGGCGCTGTTCGTGGTGTGCGGGAGGGAGAAGGGGGCGACGCAGACCAATGCTCCGGTGAATCAGAGTACGAAATCGTCTTCTACACGGGTCATTGGACGCAAACTGGAAGAGAAAGGCGTGCCGAATTTCGGCCAGGTCACGCCTACGCTCTATCGCGGAGGTCTGCTGAGCAGTACTGGTCTTAAGGCGCTGGCGAGAATGGGGGTGAGGATTGTGGTCGACACCCACGACGACAGCTCCACGGAGAAACGTGAAGCCGAGAGTCTGGGAATGCAATATGTGGCGATTCCATGGCACTGTCCGCTGCCGAAGGACGAAGTGTTCGCGAAGTTTCTCGAGGTTTTGCAGGAGAGCCGCGGAAAGAAAGTGTTTGTACACTGCCGACTGGGAGACGACCGTACCGGAATGATGATCGCGGCCTACCGCATGGCAGAAGAGGGCTGGAGCGCGGACGAGGCCATGAACGAGATGAGAACATTCGGGTTTACGTGGACCCATCATCTCACCTGTCCGGGACTGGCGAATTACGAAAAACATTTTCCGGAGAAGCTAAGAAATAGTTCCGCCTTCGACCGAGTGCGAAAACGGGATTGAGATTGCGTACGCAGTGACGAGATCGTGGGCGAAACCGTTCATCGTGCAGCTCGGAAGGAGTGGCTATGACTGCGAAGAGTAATCCGCTAACGACGGCGGCTTGTGCGGTTGATCCGCGGGTGCGAATCGGACATGTGCACTTGAAAGTTGCCGACTTGCCGAGGGCGGTAGCTTTTTATGCGGGGGTGTTGGGGCTGGAGGTGATGCAGCGGTATGGCGACGGGGCGGTATTTTTATCGGCGGGCGGATACCATCATCACATCGCCTTGAATACTTGGGAAAGCCTGGGAGGTTCGCCGCCGCCTGCTGGCATGACCGGGCTTTACCATACGGCGATTGTTTATCCGAGTCGCGCGGCGCTGGCGACGGCGTTGCGGCAGGTGCTGGCAGCGAAGATTCCACTGCAGGGTGCGGCCGATCACGGCGTGAGCGAGTCGATTTACCTCAATGATCCGGATGAGAATGGAGTGGAACTCTATTGCGACAAGCCGAAGGAAAGCTGGCCGCTGGATCCGGACGGGGGATTGGCAATGTATACCCGGCGGCTTGATTTGCATGAATTGTTGAAAGAAGCACCTGCAGGTAGCGAAATGGGAAGTGGTCCCCAGGATTTGTAAAACTGATTTGCGGGACACGATGTGCGGGATTTAGAGATCGAGGAAGCGGCTGCGATCCTGGGCGCTCGGCAGCACGCAGCTCTCGAACTTGCCGAAGATACGGTAGCGCCGGCGGGCGACAGCATTGTAGGCACGGTCGCGGACGAATTTCGGCAGGAGTTGGAGCAGGAAGGCGACGGAACGCCAGGGTGCGCCGAGTTGCTTGAGGACGAATAGCACGGCATCGGAGCGGGAGAGCAAGAATTCTGGCGGCCGGTGCGAATCACGGTTGACGACAACGTAAACTGTGTCGAGGTCGGCGGGACTAATGTTGTGGCGGGCAAGGATACTGGCGGCGCACCCGCTTTGCAACGAAGCGAAGCGGAAGATGCCGTCAGGATCGCGACGGAGAACGGATTGGACGAAGCGGTTGCAGAAGCCGCAGACGCCGTCGTAGAGAACGATGGGGTAGGGCATGAGTGGGCGACATCGAAGACTTTAGCACTTTGGGGAGGCGCTTGAGGCCGGAGGAAAGCGGGTGGTCGCTGAGGGCAACAAAACCGCTCGGGGTTTCCGGGCGTGGTACGAGACCTAGCCGCCCGGGCTTCCACCTGACGCTGTACCGCAAACTCACTCAGACGCCAGGAGCCGCTCGGGCCCTGACGACTCATTTGCAACGTTGCTGCACGAGGCGGTCCATCGTTTTCGCCAGTTGGCGGTTGTCCTGCTGCTGCCGGAGATTCGTCGAGGAATGCAGATTTTGCCGACGGTTTCTGCTCGAGAATTGATTCCTATGCGCGCAGCGCTCCGCTCATGCCGGCAAGAAATGCGGCTTTCCAATCGGTTGATGTGACGGGGTTCTCCAAAATGAAAACACCTTCCGAAAAGGTCATCTGATCGTAGAGCTGGTTCTCATATTCGTAGGGCTCGTGATTGGGGGCATCGACCAGGCTGCAAGGACGGACGACAATGCCCGGAATTTCATCCCCGCTGCTCTAACTCATGCGCGGAACGGAGGGACACTTTACAGTCTGACACAAGTTAGAAGCTTGTATGGCGCTGAGTGAGTGCAAGGTTAGGTTCGTGCGAACCTATCCGTAATAACTCGCGTCGCAGATGCTGATGACGCTGGGTCTGGTGGAGATAGAACATTTCGTCAGGACCAGACTTGGCGCGAATGATTTTGGCGAGTTGAATTTTTTCGTCGCGTGTCCAGCGAGTCAGGCTGGGGATTAGAGCTAGGAGCAGCGACCAGTCGTCGAGGCACTGGCGCTCGACGGGCGTGCAGCGGGACAGGTTTATGTTCAGGGCTCGGGCAACGACCGTAGTAGAGGCTTGACGGATCTTCTGGGCGTTGCCGTCGAAGTCGCGCGCCATGCGGCGGTTGACTCGGAGGGCGATGTTGCGGGTCGCGAAGCTGTCCCAATCCCCGAGCCTACCCTTCCCATCGGTATGTTGAAGCTCGTAGAACATATGGGCTTCTGCCAAGCGCCTAAGAATGCGAGCGGGCGTTTTGTATTGGTGGTCGGCCGCGATCTTTTCTTCTTCCTTTTCGCACACTCTCTGCAAATCCGCGCGGCCCGGACGAAAGCCTAGCTTACGGTAGAACCAGAAGGCGCCGGAATCGATCGCTTCGTCATTGCTCTGGCCGATCTGATAGGGGTAAATCGAAATACATTTTGCCGCGGTGAGAGCCCGAAGGCAGCGCAGGGCCTGGGCGTAGATCCAGGCAGTCTCTCCTTGACGATAAGTGTAAAAAGTATTGAAGCCAACTTCGATCCACTCGCAGAGTCCTATGGCTTCGACGTAGTTGATGGGAACACCATTCTTCAATGTGTAACCGGCAAGATAAGCGCGGAGCGGGAGACGGCGAGTGGGCGGGAGTCCCCAGAAATGCATGATGACACCACGGCCGAGATCGGCGCGGACGACGGTACGCGGATCGCCGAGAGTGGTGCCATAGAGTTCACGGTAGCGGACGACCATGATCTCGCGGATGGCATGCATCACCGATTCTCCAGCGGCACGGGAGAGCTTTTCGAACTTGGGTTCGGGCTGGGTCAGTTCGTGCGCCAGGGAAACTTCGCTGCGTTGGATGAGCGGAGCGCGGTGGAAGTAGACGCGGCGAGCGCCCATCCAGTTGCGGGTGCGGGAAATTTTCAGGTTTTCCAGTTTCCAGCGAAGCGGAAGACGCAGTGAGTCGTAGAGTTCGGCAAACTGGCGCTCCGGCAGCTGGAGCTGCTCGAAGCGACGGATGAGCCAGGGGAGCGGATTCTCACGGCCACGGGCTGCATCGAGCCAGCGCGGCCAGGGGATGTTGGCTTCGACGTCGGCGTCTTCCTGGAGCAGCGGAATGAAGCGCGGCCAGATCGCGCCGCGGGCGCGCTCGGATTGATAGTCGTCCCAATAATCATCGCAGGCAATTTTGATGTGGCGTGGAATGCGACGCACCAGCCATTGCGCGACCTCGAAGGAGAGGGTGTCCTGCATGATGGTACCGGCGATCCCGGAGGTGTCGAAGTCGTCGAACAGCGACATGTCAGCCTTCGCGGCTCGGAGTTTCTCGATGCGTAGGTGAAATGTGTTGAGGAGGCCTTCGACGCGCCCGATGTGCGATGGCGCGTGCGGAAAAGCGCGCAGGAACAGCAGACACTCATGGAAGCGGATGAGGTGGTGAGGATCGCTGAGTTCAGACTTTGCGAGGCGTGCGAGGAGTTTGGCGATCAGGGCGGCATGGCCGGGGTTGAAGCGGTTCTTGGCGCCCTCGAGCTGGGTGAGGAGCGGATTGGAATCATGAGAGGAGGCTGGCATGAGCGGCGAGATAGTTTAACGTAAGAGCCCATGCGCGGCTTCGGATTCTTGTTTTCGGAATCGATATTGTCTATATCTCTATTTCGTTTTTTCCGGCCTCGCATGGCCGCCGACCGCAACCGCGCAGCATCGAGATGGGATGCGAACCTAAGGGTGGCTGAAACCGGGGAAGAGCTCACCAACAGCTTTTCGGAGGCGCAGATTCTAACGGCGGGAGTTATCGCGGAAAGGATTCTTACCGATGAAATCGGCCATGGCTGCCATGGCTTAAGACGCGGACGGTTCGAATACGCCTTTGACATCATTTTCGTCTTTCGGCAAGTTCGGCCACAGTCTTTCTATGGCGGAGCTTTCAAGCGGGTCATTCGGCGGTGGAATTCGAGTTTGCATGCGGGACACGTTTCGCCCTACATCGAATTAGCGGGGGCGGGCTGCGAACTAACCTGAATCTCCCGGCGGGAAACGCTTCGGACTTCAACTTCACTGCGCCGGGCGGCGGTGGAATTCAGATCTTCCAATCACCACGGAATCCAATCGATGTTGGCGTCGGCTGGTCGCACCTCTCCGAATCTGGAAGTAAATGATCAGGAGTTCAACGGGATCCAAGTAAGCTTGGACTATCACTGGTTCCGATAAGCTGAGTACAGTGGCGGACAACCGTGTCCGCCCCGCCCGAGCAGATCAGCGGGAACCCTTCTTCTTCGAGACCTCGCAATCAGAGCGCACGGCTTCGAGCATGCCTTCAACGGCTTGGTGCTGCCACTTTTTTTCTGGCTCGTCGGGATGGCGGAGGATTGCTTGCACGCGGATGGCGTGCCGAGACACCGGATGCTCTCTGAAACGCCGCAAGGATGTAAATTCCCCCCTTAATTTCGTGTCTCACTTGGGGTGCAGTCCATTTCTCCCCGTTCTCCACTCCGAGAATCTCGCTGAGCGACTGAACCATCAGTGCGTTTCGAACGTGTTCATCCTGACACAGTGTTGTCCGCAAGCCACCCTTCCCGCCTGATGATATTCCATTAACTCTTTCGTACTCAATGACATGAGGTTTGGCTTCTGTCCTGCCTTGTACCTGTACCGAGTACCGAGTTTTGGCTTAGAAATCTGAGCCCGGTTTTGAGGAGACATTATGCAAATGGTGATCACATTCGTGGCGGTGGTGGGGGGCATGATTTTTTCGTTAGCGGTAGCGTTGCTGGCGGAGGAGCTGATTTTCGGACAAGTCTTCCGTCTGTTTTTCGTCCGGCAGACGGTACCGGTGAAATCAGGACAGAAGCGCTGAGGCGCAAAGGAGAACGACGATGCTGGCGTTGAGGTATTTGCTGATCACCTGCGGCCTGGGAATGATCTTCGCGGCCGTGTGCATTCTCACCTACGATCTGTATCGCGAAATGGCGTACCGGCGCGCGCTGGAAACGCCGGGAGAGGCGGCGAGCGCGGTGCCCGTGGTGGTTCGGTGGCGGACTTCACTGGCGCTGGCGATGCTGGCATGGGGTCCGCTGCTGGCGGCCTTCAGCATTGTGGTCGTGCCCAGTGGGATGGCGGGAGTCCGGGTGAGCCAGATGAACGGAACGGTGCCGGGGACGCTTTATCCCGGAGCACACATGGTAACGCCGCTGGTCGAGGAAGTGACGTTGTTCGATACGCGGGACCAGATTTTCACCACTGGAGTGTCGGAAGGTGAAAAGAGTGCGGCGAATATTTCCGCGAAGAATCAGCTTCTGGATGTGCAGGCGAAAGAAGGTTTGACGTTGGGGCTGGCGATCACGGTACGGTACAGGCTGGACGCGAAGCGGCTGGATTATATCCAGGGAAACTTGCCGCATCCGGTGGAAAAAGAAATCGTACCGCCGACAGTGGCGAGTGTGTGGCGGGAGATCGTTCCAAACTATACGGTGCGGGAGGTTTTTTCGGCGAAGCGCGAGGAGGTTCTTGAGCGGGCGGCGGGAATGATTACGCAGAAGCTGGCGGCGGATGGAATTGTGGTGAAAGAGGTGATGCTCCGCGACATCCAGCTGCCGCCGGAATATGCAAAGGGACTCGAGGAGCTGCTGTTGAAGGAGCAGGAGAACGACCGCATGGGCGTGGAGACAGAACTGAAAGGCAAGGAAGTGCGAATCGCCGAACTGGAAGCTGAGGCCACGAAGGTGCAGCACATCAAGCAGGCTGAAGGCGAAGCGCAGGTGCACGTGCTGCAGGCCAAGGGCGAGGCGGACGCGATGCAGTACACGCTTCCATTGAAGGAGAAACAGATCCAGCAGAGCCGACTGGAGGCTCAGGCACGCAAGGAGGCGACCATTCAAAATGCGGAAGCAGAGGCGCAAGCGAAGGTGATCGATAGCAAAGCCGAGGGTGAGCGGCGGAAATTGCTGGCCGACGCGGAGGCAGATCGGATCCGGGTAACGGCGGTGGCGGATGCGGACCGGCTGAAAAGTGAGGCCGCAATTCTGAAAGACAACCCCCTTCTAATTAACAAAATCGTGGCGGAGCGCCTTTCCGACAAGCTGCAGATCATGATGGTGCCTGCGGACGGGAAATTCTTTTTCGCGAACGACGTGCTACGCAGCATGAACGTGGCGAACCAGAGCGGGCAAGCGGAGCAGCAAAGATAGTGGATCGTGATCCGTGGCCAGTGTTTCGGTGGTCAGTATCTCTATGGTCATTGGCCACTTCACGCGACTCCGGAATAATGAGGTCTAGGGTGACGTTATGCGCCTCGCAATCTGCACTTCGCTCGGAGGATTAAAGCCGATTTTGCTTCTGCTCTTGTGCTGTGGTCCTGCGGGTGCTGCAGCGGGCAATTGGAACGAGCCAACGCAACAGCTGGCGCGGAACATTGTCGCGATCACTGGGCCGGGAGCAGTTGCGGTCAGGGTGGAAAATCGATCATCGATCGCTAAGAAAGACTTCGACACGATTAGCGGTGCGTTGCGGGCGGACTTGGATGGGCTGGGAGCGCGTTCCGCCAAGCTGGACGAGGCGGCTGCGACGGTCGCCGTGTGGCTTTCGGAGAATCCGCAGTCCTATGTGTGGGTCGCGGAAATTCAGCAGGGGAGAGGAGAATTGACGGTTGCCATGGTGTCGGTGCCCCGCAGAGAAGAAGCCGGGTGGACGCGCGAATCCATGCCGATGAGTGTTCGTAAGGTTCCGCTATGGTCGCAGGAGGAGCGCATCCTGGATGTTGTGGTTCTAGAGGAAGACAGCGCTCCCAAGCAGATAGCGGTGCTTGATGGAGAGAAGGCCACGATCTACCGTTTCAAAAATGGCAAGTGGCAGCAGGAGCAAAGCCTGAGCATCACGCATCTGCGGCCCTGGCCGCGGGATTTGCGCGGGCGAATTATGGCGGCGAAGGATCACTTGCTGGATGTTTATCTTCCCGGCGTGTTTTGCGGCAGCACGATGGGGTTGCCCCGCGCTCTGAATTGCCGGGAGAGTGATGATCCGTGGCCGCTGGTGGCGACGCCCGCTGTGAGTTTTCCGGCCGTGGGTGGAGGTCCACCTGTGCAGCCGTTGGGCGCTTTTTATTCGGCGTCGCGAAATTTCTTTACCGGGGTTTTGACGCCGGGAGTGGGTCGACTGACAACGGTCGGCAAGTTCTATTCAGCGGCCCCGCTGCTGCGCGAGAAATATGTGTTGTGGCTTTTTGCCGGAACTGACGGACAGATTCATCTGGTGGATGGAGTAACCGATCAGAAGGCAAAGCTGGGATGGGGCAGCGATATCGCGAGCCTGAAGACTGCGTGCGGATCGGGCGCTCAGCTGATGGCGACGAGCTCGGCGCAGAACGGACCGGGGAGCGGGACGGATTCTGTAAGGCTTTATGAGATCGCGGACCGCGATCCGGTACCGGTGAGTGCGGTGTTGGATTTTCCCGGTGAGATCACGGCTTTGTGGAGGGAGGCGAAAGGCGACACTGCTATCGCTGTGGTTCGGAACCACGAGACAGGAGAATATGAAGCGTTTCGGCTGGCCGTGGCTTGTAGCCAGTAGCCTGTTGCTCGGGGCGTCGCTCATAAATGCGGGCGCGGCGGAGACTCGTTCGCAATATGGTGGAACGGTGCGTATTGCTATGCGGGAAGCGCCGGTGTCGCTCGATCCAAGCGACACGACATCGGCCGATTCTTTTGCCCGGCGCAATTTGCTGGCGCTGGTTTTCGAGACCTTGGTCACGGTGGATGATCGAGGAAGAGTCCATCCCGGGCTAGCTGTGGATTGGCAAGTGGCACCGGGCAACCAGCGATGGCAATTCCATCTGCGGCGGGGCGTAAAGTTTCACGATGGGTCGCCGCTGACGGCCGAGATCGCTGCCTCTGCTCTGCGGACGGCGAATCCGTCCTGGAAAGTCTTTGCCGAAGGAGACGCGCTGATTGTGGAACGCGATCAAGCCGATGCCGATGTGCCGGCGGAAGTTGCGCTCACGCGTAACAGCATTGTGAAGAAAAACGGTGGGGGAAAGTTAAGCGGGACAGGTCCGTTTCACATTGCGGATTGGCAGCCCGGGAAAAAGTTGACATTGGCCGCGGAAGAAGATCATTGGCGCGGCCGGGCGTTCGCGGATGCGATTGAAGTAGAGATGGGAAGAAATTTCCGTGAGCAACTAAATGAACTGGAATTGGGGCGAGCGGACCTGGTGGAGGTGGCTCCGGAACAAGGCCATCACGTGGCCATGGAGGGAGGCCGAGTGAGCAGTTCGCAGCCGCTGGAACTGGTTGCACTGGCTTTCAGCAGCGATCCGAAGACGGCGGATGAAAAGCGGTTGCGGTCTGCGCTGGCCCACAGCATCGATCGAGGTTCGATGAAGAGCGTGCTTCTGCAGGGCGCGGGACAAGCAACTGCCAGTCTTTTGCCGAACTGGATGACCGGATACGGGTTCGTATTCTCCACCGATGCGGATCTGAAAGAGGCGCGACACCTGCGCGAACAGGCTCGTACCGCGCCGAGCTGGACGGTGAGATATGATGCCAACGATTCTGTGGCGCAGGTGCTGGTGGAGCGGGTGGCGCTGAACGCCCGGGATGCCGGACTGGCGTTGCAGCCAACCACCGCGGCGACCGCCGACATGCGACTGGTAAGAATCCCTTTGGCTTCGGCGGATCCATGGACCGCTTTGGCCAATGTAGCGGAGACTTTGGGAATGGCATTGGCGAAGGCGAGTGGAGAATCGGTAGAGGATCTCTATGGTGCCGAGGCGGCGCTGCTGGCGGGACAGCGAGTGATTCCGCTGTTTCATCTTCCGGCAGAGTATGCCGCGTCTCCGGCGCTGAACGATTGGAGACCGGCAGCGGATGGAAGCTGGCGACTGGATGAGGTTTGGGTGGAGAAAGATAGACCATGATGTTTCGCCGAAAACTGCTGGCTGTCTTCGCCCTGACCGTGTTTCTGTCAGTGGCGGGCGTAGCCTGGCTGGTGTCAGAGGTGACGCGGCGCGCGTTCGTACAGAGCGATGATGAAAGAACCGCAGCCCTGCTCACTCAGTTCCGGCGTGAGTTCAACCGGCAGGGCGATGAAATCGAACGAAGAGTGGAGGCGATTGCCGGGTCGGAGGCGGTCAATCGCATGGCGCTGGCGTTGAGCCGCACCCCGGTCGATTCTGGGCCGTATTTTGAGTTGGCGAAATCCACAGCGCAGAGCAACCAGCTGGATTTCCTCGAATTTGTGGAGAGTGATGGAACCATCGTTTCTTCGGCGCAGTGGCCGGCCAAATTTGGATATCCCGATGAGGCCTTCCGAAGTTTTTCGGGGGCTGGCGGGCAGGGACCATTCTTGAAACAGGAAACGTTGCCGGAAGCAACCGCACTGGGTCTGTTAGCGGTGCGTGCCACGCGGGTGGGAGATCGGCCGGTTTATGTGATTGGAGGGCGACGGCTGGATAGGAACTTCCTCTCCGGACTGGATCTGCCCGCAGGCATGCGAGCTTTGTTGTATCAGAAGCGCGGCGATCATTTCTCCGCCGATTCGCTGATCGATCCTTCTACGTCCTCCGCGGATAAGACGAATTCATCAGAAAAACTGGAGCCGCTGATTGCTGCCGTGCGCCAGTATGGGCAGGAGATGACGGCGGTGGTGCCGTGGTCTGAAAATCAAGCCGATGATGAAGCATTCCATGCGATTCCCCTGTGGGGCGTGGGCGCGGGGAAGGATCGTCCGCTGCTGGCAATCCTGCTGATCGGTAATTCGCGGCGAACTTATGTCGAATTGAAGCGCCATATTCGCTCGGCAGCGTTGCTGGTGGGGGCGGGAGGAATTGTCCTGGCTATTCTTCTGAGCAGCTGGGCTGCCGCACGGGTCACAAGGCCAGTAGAACAATTGGCGCAAGCCGCGCAGGAAGTCGCAGCGGGAAATTGGAATACACAAGTAGCGGTATCCGGGCAGGATGAACTGGCGCAGCTGGCCGACTCTTTCAATCAAATGACCGCCGAGTTGCTGGGACAAAAAGAGCGACTGGTGCAAGCCGAGCGCGTGGCAGCGTGGCGGGAGCTGGCCAGACGGCTGGCGCACGAATTGAAGAATCCGCTGTTTCCACTTCAGCTTACGGTGGAAAATCTGGTGCGGGCGCGGCAACAGACTCCCGAGCAGTTCGACGAAGTTTTTCGCGAGAGTTCCAGGACACTGCTGGCGGAGATCTCGAATCTGAAGGGGATCATTGGGAGGTTCAGTGAGTTTTCAAAGATGCCGCAGCCGCAGTTGCAGCTGATAGGGGTGAATGACGTAGTCAGGGGTGTGGCGCAACTGTTTCAGGCGCAGCTGCAGACGCCGGGGCATGAGAAGATCGGTTGCGTGCTGCAACTGGATCCGCTGCTCGAGCCAGTGGCGGCGGATGCGGAGTTATTGCACCGGGCTATTTCAAATCTGGTGCTGAACGCCATGGATGCGATGCCCATGGGTGGGACGCTAACCCTGCGCTCTCGAGGTGAGATCGGGAAAGTCCTGATTGAGGTTGCCGATACCGGTTCGGGGCTGACAACGGAAGAGTGTGAGCGAATCTTTACTCCTTATTATACGAGCAAACAACACGGCAACGGACTGGGGCTGGCGATCGTGCAGTCGGTGGTGAGCGATCATCGGGGAAGAATCCGGGTTGAGAGTGAGCCCGGGCGAGGTACGACTTTTGTCATCGAGTTGCAGCGACGGTGAGATTCCCGGTGGTCAGAAGGAAGTAATTCAGATCGGAGAGGACAGTTGCCTACGAAAGCACAGCTGCTGATTGTCGATGACGAGGCGAACACATTAGCCTCGTTGTCACGGGCGTTCCGGCTCGCCGGGCACGAGGCCACGGTGTGCGATAACGCGGCCAAGGCTCTGGAGCTGGCAAAAGTGCAAAAGTTCGATTTGATTCTTTCCGATGTAGTGATGCCCGGAAAAGGCGGACTGGCTTTGCTGGAAGAGCTGAAGACGCAAGGAGTGACGGCACCGGTCGTGATGATGTCCGGACAGGCGGATATTGAAATGGCAGTGCGAGCCACGCGGCTGGGCGCACTGGATTTCTTGGAGAAACCGATCTCGACCGAAAAACTCTTGCTGACGGTGGAGAATGCGCTCAAGTTGCAACGGCTGGAACGCGAGAACCGGCAACTCAAACAACGCCTGGGCAAACACGAAATTGTGTGGCAGGACCCGGCGATGCAGCGCGTGATGGCACAACTAGAGCGCGTGGCCGCGAGTGAAACGCGGGTTTGCATCCTGGGTGAAACGGGTACAGGGAAAGAGCTGGTGGCGCGAACCATTCATGAACGGAGTGCGCGTGCCGGCGGAGCCTTTGTAACCTTGAACTGCGCGGCGGTGCCGGCGGAGTTGATCGAGTCAGAACTTTTTGGGCATGAAAAAGGATCATTCACCGGCGCGGCGGGACGGCATATTGGAAAGTTCGAGCAGGCGGATCACGGAACCATCTTTCTGGATGAGATTGGCGATATGCCGCTGGCCATGCAGGCCAAATTGCTGCGCGTCCTGGAAGAGGCAGAAGTGGAGCGCATCGGCGGTGACCGGCCGGTCGGAGTGGATGTGCGGGTGGTGGTTGCCACGCATCACGATCTGGAAGCACGGGTGCGTGAGGATAAATTTCGTGAGGACTTGTTTCACCGGATTTATGTTTTCCCTCTGCTGCTGCCGCCGTTACGGGAGCGGCGGGGGGACATTCCGGCTCTGGTGGAGCATTTTGCAGCGCAGGTGAGCGCGCAGAATGGGTGGAAAACCGTTCCCTTTACAGCGGACGCGATGGCGGCGTTGCAATCTCACCGTTGGCCGGGAAACGTGCGCGAATTGCGAAATATGGTAGAGCGGCTGATGCTGCTGGCCACCGACGGGGAAGTGGACTTTGCGACCGTGGAGCTCGCCTTGCCGAAGACCGGAAATAGCGGAGCAGCGGGTTCTTCCACTTTGTCCTCCGGCCCGCTGGCAGATCGAGTCGATGCCTTCGAGCGCGACCAGATTCTTGCGGAGTTGAAGCGGAGCCACTCGAATGTCAGTCTGGCGGCGAAATCGCTGGGACTGGAGCGCAGCCATCTTTACAAGAAAGCGGAGCATTTGGGAATTGATCTGCGTGCCATGCGGCGCGAGCAAGATTCAGCGCCGGAATGATCTCGTGTTTACTTCAGAGTTCAGGAGCTTGGGGTGGTCAGAACACCGTGTGGTTGGATAGCCCGGCGTTTTTTGATCACCGCACTCGCCTTTCTTTTTATTCCTGGCACCGCCATGGGCAGCGAACCGCCTTCCCCGCCTGCGTATGGAGTACGCCTGGAGCAGGTGTGGATTCCGATGAAAGACGGGTTACGGCTAGCGGCGACGCTTTACATGCCGGAGGGAGCGAAGCCGCAAGAAAACTTCCCTGTCCTGTTGGAATATTTGCCTTATAGAAAAGATGATGGCACCGCCGCCGGCGATTATCCCAAGCATGCTTATTTTGCGCGGCGCGGATATGTGAGCGTGCGGGTGGATATTCGGGGATTTGGCGCGAGCGAGGGAACGCCGCCGGAGCGGGAGTATTCCGAACAGGAACAGATCGATGGAGAGCAAGTGATCGCGTGGCTGGCTCATCAAAGCTGGTCGAACGGGAAGGTGGGGATGTTCGGCATCTCCTGGGGAGGATTCACCGCGCTACAAATGGCCATGCGGCATGCGCCGGGGCTGAAGGCGATTTTAGCGGTGGATGCGACGGCGGAACTCTTTCACGATGACGTGCATTACGTGGATGGCATAGCGCATGTTGACGAGTTCGAACTGAACATGGACATGGCGCAGGGATGGACGGGCGCACCGGAGTACACACTGGAGGAAAAAGTTCTAGGGCCGCGATTTGAAACACCACCGTGGTCCCTGCTTTATTTGAAGCATCAGCACGACGGACCCTTCTGGCGGGAGCGAGTGCGTCCTTTGAAGGAGATCACCATCCCGAGTTTTTTGATCGGCGGATTGCTCGATGGTTATCGAGATAACGTCCCCGATATGCTGATGCAGGCAAGCGGACCGGTGAAGGCAATCGTTGGACCGTGGAACCATACGTTTCCGAATGATGCCGTGCCGGGTCCACAGATTGAATGGCGGAATCAGGCGGTTCGCTGGTTTGATCATTGGCTGAAAGGACGCGATACGGGCGTGGACCGAGACCCTCGGCTGGTCGTTTATATGCAGCACTGGCATGCGCCCGATCCGAATCTGGAAAACGTACCGGGCGAGTGGAGACGCGAGGATGGGTGGCCGCCGAGGGAGGCGCAGGCGTCGACATTATTTTTGCAGTCCGATCACTCCCTCGCGAAAAGTGTGACACAGCCGGATACACATCAGCTCAAGTATGTGCCGTCGGTGGGCGTGGAAGCAGGATTCTGGTGGGGCGAGTTGTTGAGCGATGTGCGGCCGGTAGACGCGTTCAGTCTGGTTTACGATTCAGTGCCGTTGCCGGAAGACGCGGCGATACTGGGATGTCCGCATGCTTTGCTTCGGGCCTCGGCGACCGCGCCGCTGGCCGATTGGTTTGCACGCCTCTCGGACGTGGCGCCCGATGGAACCGTCACGCAGATCACTGGGGCCGGGATCAACGGGGCTCAACGGGAGTCGATGAGCAAACCGCGCGATCTGGAACCGGGCAAGATGTATCCGCTCGACATTGCAATGCATTTGACCGCGTGGGTATTTCCCAAAGGCCATCGCATTCGCGTGGCGGTTTCGAATGCGTTGTGGCCGATGATGCTGCCTACGCCCTACTCCATGACCACTTCACTGCAGCTGGGTGGAAGCGACGGTTCACGCGTCGTGTTGCCGATGGTGCCGGAGCATGGAGTTGCGCCGCCTCCGTTTTCACCCCCTGAACCTTCCGAGGAGCGCACCGACGTGAAGACTGAAGGCTTTCCCTGGCCCGGCGAGTGGACGGTCGAGCGCGATGAGGCTCGGCATACGACGACCGTGCATTGGAAGGGAAAAGAAGGAGGCGTGTATCCGTGGGGGACGGAAACAGATTACGAAAATCTGACGTATGACGCCGATGATGCGCATCCGGAGACGAGTTCGGTGCGGGGTGAAGCAGAGACGGCGTTCGCCCTGAAAGGCCGCACACTGACCTGGCGCGGGCACTTGTTGGTGACGACGGATCAAAAGAATTTTTATTACAAATACACGCGAGAGCTCCTCGAAGACGGGACGCTGATCAAGTCGAAATCGTGGCAGGAGACGATTGCCAGAGACCATCAGTGAACACGCCCCTCCGCTTAACTTCTAATCGGCAGCGACGGAAGACGGCTCCAGGCCCTGCTTGAGATCGAAGGCCAGCAGACGGTGAAATAATTGCTCTCCGGCTTCGCGTCGAACCGAAAGACGTCCGGCGCGATAGGCTCGCGACTTCAAACCACGCTGCACGTCTTCGCAGATGCCGAGATCTTCCTCTTGCACCCGATTCCCGACGTTCACCGATTGTTCGTTATATTCTCGGCTTCCCTCGCTGATCTCCGCGAAATAGAAGTCGAAGATCACGGTGCAGTGGTCAACGTCGAGCGGGATCACGAGATTTGTGTCCATATATCCTGCGTAGCAGTTGATCATCAGGTTGGGATGCTGCCAGAAGTACCAGGCGCGATCGCCCTTGCGCGCGGCTCCGGTGGCGGCGTCCTCGTTGGAGGCGACCATGGGGCTGGATTGTAGGCAGTACCGATCCTCGTTCTCGATGGTGTATTGCTTGTAATCGAGAACCGAGTTCAAGCCTTGGTGAAGATGGGGGACGTGGTAGCCGCCATCAAGGTAGTTATCGACGAAAACCTTCCAGTTGCAATTGATGTTGTAGGTGCGGCGGTCGAAGTAGTAAAGCTTGCGGATGCCGAGGGGCGCGACGCGCTTGACCAGGCCGCCGAGAAATTCGGCGAGCGAAGCGGCTTGATTGTCGAGATTGATGAAGACGAAGCATTCCCAAGTTTCAACCCGGATGGGAACCAGACCGTTTTGCGCGCGATCAAAGTTCTCGACGCCCTCGAACTCGGGCATGCCTTTGAGCGAGCCATCGAGGCCGTAATTCCACCCATGATAGGGACAATGCAAGAGCGTGGCGTAGCCGCACGGTTGAGTAACCACAGCGGCGGCGTGATGGCGGCAAACGTTGTAAAAAGCACGCAGAGCGCCGTCGTTGCCACGGACGACGACGATGGGTTCACCAGCAACGGTCGTGGCAATAAACTGTCCGGGACCTTTCACCTGATCGGTACGCGCGACGAGTTGCCAAGTCTTACTGAACACGTTCAGACGCTCAAGTTCCGCAATGCGTGGATCGACATACCAAGCAGCGGGAATGGTGGAAGCCTGTGAGAGCGGGGCCCGGTCATCGTAACTGGAAATTATCTGCTCAATGGAAGATTGCATTTTCTCGTGTTTTCTCACTTTGCAGTTTACATACCGGTTCATGTTTCGCTAGTCGAGCGGTGACGACTTCGGCTTGGCAACAAGATCAAGAGCAGTCACTCGCCGCATTTCGCGCCCGCGGGTCGGAGCTGCGGAAACGGCACCCACCGCGCGCTCGAGGACGTCGAGAAACTGCCGAATGCGAGCTTCTTTCTTCTCCGGCATCTCGCCCTGCCGGCGGAACAGGCCGGGATCGAGTTCGGCAGTGAGTAGGGCATCCTGGAATCGCTCCATGGTCCAATCCAGAATGGAGACAATCATTTCAACCTCCATGTCCTTACGCAACTCGCCGCGTTCGAGACCGAACCGCGCAAAGGCGACCGTGCCGTAGGGATCCTCTGCAATCAGAAAGCGATTGATTTCACGCTTCAGCACGAGGTCGGTGCCGTAATTTCCCAGCAGAGATATGCGATAAGGAATCCAATCTTCTCGCACCAGATGTTCGGTGCGGACCAGCCAATAATAGAGGACGTCGAAGAAGCCGGCGGAGCGCACTTCGGCGGGCGCGTCCAGATACTTCGGGAACGAGCGCACGGCACGTTTGTAGACTTCGAAGAAAAGGCCATCCTTGCTGCCGAAGTGCTGGAAAATCGATCCTTTGGCAATACCCAAGGCCGCTGCCATGTCAGCGACGCGCGCCGCATGATAGCCATTCTCCGCAAAATACTTCATGGCGGTGTCGACAATGCGGGAACGCTTGGCCTCAGACCGAGGCCGGTGCGCGTGGCGAGTTCCGTAGCGCGGGGGTTGACGGGGATTACTCGCGATTCCACTCATGAGTGACTCCAAGTCACGAAAGCATATCGGAGAGTATCCTAATTTTCAACTTCATTTTTAAAGCCTGATGCAGTAACCTATGGCCACTCGGTGAGGAATAACATGACTTTAAGTCATACTTAATGAAATCGGCCGCGAATTCCATTTACGACGCCATCATCGTCGGCGGCGGTCACAACGGATTGACCGCAGCGGCGTATCTAGCCCGAGGCGGGCTTTCCGTGCTGGTGCTGGAGCGCCGCGAAATGGTGGGCGGGTGTTGTGTGACCGAAGAGATTGCGCCGGGATGCCGGGTTTCAACGACTTCTTATATTGCCAGTATGCTGCGGCCGGAAGTGATCGCAGAACTGCGGCTGGCTGATCATGGATTGCGCATGGTTCCTTGCGATCCGGCGATTCAGGTTCCCTTCCCCGACGGCCACGTGGTTCCGTGGTGGGTAGATCGCGACCGGGCAAAAGCGGAATTCGGGAAGATATCGACAAAAGATGCGGCGCGTTTTCTCGAGGTCGATGATCAACTGAAAAAGCTGGCGCGTTACCTGCAGCCGTTTTTTATGGAGCCGCCGCCGGAGTTGGATACGTCGACCATGGGGGGATGGAGCGATTTGTTTCGCGTGGGCAAGCGATTTCGCGGGATTTCGAGTACGGAGATTGCTCAGCTGATTTCGTTTCTCACCGGAAGCCTGGGCGAATTCCTCGATCATAACTACGAATCCGACAAGATGAAGACGCTGTTCTTGGCAAATAACGTGTATGGCAAGCATGGCGGACCATACCAGCCGGGAACCGCGATTGGATTGCTTTTTCATTTGTTGAGCGGCGGGGAGCACGAACTGCAAGGGTTCTACGGGCACGTCATGGGCGGAATGGGATCGATTACACAGGCGCTGGCGGCGGCGGGGAAAAAGCTGGGCGTGGAGATTCGCACTTCTGCTCCGGTGGCGAAAGTTGAGGTGCGCAACGGCCGGGCGCATAGCGTGGTGCTGGAAGATGGCACTGAGTTACGCGGGCGAATGATTCTCTCGAACGCCGATCCAAAGCGGACATTCTTGAAGATGGTTGAGGCACGCGCACTGTCCGAAGATTTTCTGTTTGCGGTGCGTGGCATCCGGATGGACGGACCGTGCGCGAAGGTCAATTTCGTTCTGGCGGAAGAGCCGCGGTTTATCGGGACATCGCCGCAAGCCACGCCGCTGGAGCGCACGTTCTACACCCTCGTGCCGTCGCTTGAGTTCGCCGAGCGATGTTACGACATTGCCAAATTCGGCGAGATTCCCGAAGAGCTGTGGGTGGATTGCGTGGTCTCATCAAATGCGGACCCATCGCTGGCGCCGACCGGCAAACATATTCTAACCTGCTTTGTGCAATACGTCCCCTACAGGCTGCGCGAGGGCGACTGGGATGAGAAGCGCGAACTGGTGGGTGATCGCGTGGTGAAGAAGATCGCCGAATATGCGCCCAACGTCCCGAGCACAATTGTGGCGCGACAGGTGCTCACACCCCTGGATCTGGAACGGACTTACGGACTGACCGAGGGCAACATTTTCCACGGCGATTTGCGGCTGGAACAGCTTTTCTTTATGCGTCCCGTGCCGGGCTGGGCGCAGTATCGAACCCCGATTCACGGCCTTTATCTCTGTGGCGCAGGAGCCCATCCCGGCGGCGGCGTTACCGGCGCTCCTGGCCGGAACGCGGCGATGCAAGCGCTGCGCGACTGGAAGAAAGGAAGATTCAAGGCGGCCGCATGAGCAGGAGGACTTAGACGCCCACGTCGTCCTGAGCTGGAAGCAGATCGATGAAAGAGAGGATCGAGGCATGAAAAAGAAAAATATTCTGGAACGGCTGAAAGAAGGTCCGGTGCTGGGCGATGGTGGGTATCTGCTGGAACTGGAGAAGCGCGGCTGGGTGCGCGCGGGTCCCTTCACACCGGAGGTGGTGCTTACCCATCCGGAGGCGTTGCGCGGGTTGCACGTGGAATTTCGCGAAGCCGGATCGGAAGTGCTGCAGGCGCTAACTTTCTACGCGAGCCGAGACAAGTTGGCAACCGTGGGACTGGAGAATCGACTGGAGGAATTAAATCGAGCAGCCGTCCGCATTGCACGCGAGGTTGCGGGCGATCGCTGCTTGGTTGCGGGCAACCTGAGTCTAACGTGGATGTACGAACCGGGAAGCGCGGCGGCGGCCGACCGCGTGCGCAAGACGTTCGACGAACAATTGGCTTTGCAGGTTGAGGAAGGCGTGGACTTCATCATTGCTGAAACTTTCTCCTGGCTGGGAGAAGCGTTGATTGCGGTCGAACGCGGGAAGAAGACTGGTTTGCCCACGATGGTCACGATCTGTTTCGAGAACAAGGATGAAACCGCCGATGGTAAGAGCGCGGCTGAGGCGGCAAAGGCGCTGTTCGATGCCGGCGCCGATATCGTCGGGATGAATTGTCTAAGGCCGCCCGAGCATATCTTGCGTCCAATGGAAGAGATGCGCGAGGCGGTGTCGGGTTATCTAGCATGTCAGCCGGTCGCCTACCGCACTCCGAAGGCGAAACCGGACTTCACAAGCTTGCCGGAATTTCCTTATGCGCTGGATCCGCTGCAACTGACGCGGAAAGAAATGGCAGAGTATGCGCTGCAGGCCCGCGACATCGGCATCAACTTCATTGGCGCGTGCTGCGGTACAGTCGCGATGCACATCCGCGAAATGGCCAAGGTATTGGGAAAATTGCCTGAGGAATCGCGCACGTGGAAAAAGGGCGGCGCGAAACCGATGTCGGCTTACGAATACTACGACCATGACAAACTGCAAACCGTGAGCCGGATGTAGCGAGTCCGAGCGCGTTACACAATAGTTGGGAGCAGCCTCCTCAAAGGAGCCTGCTCCCTTCATCCGTTCCCAGTTTCTAGGTTTCTAGCTTGCGTTGCGCAGCTGCGGGTCGGCCGCGTGTACGAGTGGCTCTTCCACCAGGTGCTCGCTGAGAAACCAGACCTGCAATTCGTTGGTGCGGAGCACATCGCTAACCGCCAGGTCGTTGGTGCCGTCATCGCCCAGCACGTCGGCCCGCCGTGCCAGTTCGCGGCAATGGCCGATGATGATCTGATGGGCATCGAGCAGACGAGAAATCTGCACCGGCACCTCTTCCCTGCCCTTCGGCGGACGCTCTATGCGCGTAGTTTCGGCCACATCGGCAGCCATGGCGATCGAGATTCCTCCGAGAAGTTGAATCCGCTCGGCGATGGTATCGACGATTTCCGACTGTTCGCCGAAGTGCTTGTCGAACAGGAGATGGAGCTGATAAAAAGTTGGCCCCGAGACTTGCCAATGGGATTTCTTGTAGAGATCGCGCAGGGTCATAGTGTCAGCTAATAGAAGGTTGAGTTGCTCGGTCATTTCCAGGCGAACAGGCTCCTCCAGGTCCAGAGGCAACATGTGCGAGACGGTACCAAAGCGTTGAATTTCTGCGGCTCGCTGATGGAGGCGAGGCTGAGCGCTCACCGTCCGTCGCTCGGCGGCGGGTGCTTTCGCATTGAGATCTTTCTTAGCCATAGATGATGTTCTCCTCACTGAACGGCAATCTGAGACTCCTGGTACTTGAAAACTCGGCCTCTCTTCGATGCCCGGATTGAGCGCTGGGATGCGCCAATCTGACCAGAGAGGAAGATGCGATGGACAGGCCCGAAGGAAGCGGCGGGATGGAAGCCGGTATTGGGTTCCTTTATGTAGCCTCATGATCCGACGAGCGACAAACGTTAGATGATTTCGGCACAAGCGTTTACATCAGGTGGAAGATATGGAAGAAGATAACGGACGTTTGACGATGTCGTGACCATTGACTATGATCGAGATGCGGGGTGGAGCAGTCTGGTAGCTCGTTGGGCTCATAACCCAAAGGTCGGTGGTTCAAATCCACCCCCCGCAACCAACGCAATCATAGGGTTACGGGCAATTGGGCACATGTAGCGACTGTCCAAAACTGTCCAATAAGGGGAACTGCCTCACAGTTCCCCTTATTTATTGAATGGAAACCTGCTGATTGACAGGCCTTCTCAACAGGCGTTGCACGATTGGCCGATTGGCTTTGCGTTTTGCCAAGGCCGAGGCATTTCCATACTGGTCCATTGTGGTGGAAACGTGCGCGTGTCGCATGAGTTTCTGCTGCACGCCCACGGGTGCTCCGGTTTCGTCCAGCCAAGCACGGTAGGTATGGCGGAACGTGTGGAACCCGATCCTGCCAAGTCCCAACTGAAGACCTGTCGGAACCAGGTAGTCGGCACGAATCGAATCGGCGTGATAAGGCCGATCGGTCACCGGACTCGGGAACAGCCATCGCCTGTCATTACCGAAAACCTCGTCTGCATGCCGACACTCTCTGCTGAGGAAAATGATCGAGGCGGCCTTGAAGTAGCGGAGCGCCGTGTTCTGGATCGCAAAGCAGGGAGTGCAAAGAGAAATCCGGTCTCGGCCCGCGAGGAGATTGCTTTGGTTAACACGACGAACGGAAGCTATAGTCGCCGAAGCGCCGACTAACGCATCACTACGCTGCCTGGCGCTCGTATCGGTGGTGAAGTCCTCCGACCTGAGGAATCACTACGATGCACCCACGTTCTGGCTTCTCCACTACTCGCGACTCCGGAGCGTCCTTGCCTAGCGCTAAATGTGTCCGCGAACGCTGGTAGTAGGCAAAATAACTTTGCAGAATCCGGCGCAACGACCTTTCATTCCACACGATGATGTGGTCCAAACATTCGCGCCGGATGGAACCGATAAGTCGCTCTACGTACGGATTTTGCCATGGGGATCGCGGTGCGGTAAGCACCTCCTCCATCCCCATGCCTTTCGTCATGGCTAGCCAGTCACCGCCGTAGATCGCATCTCGGTCGCGCAGAAGATATCTGCACCCGTGGTCCCAGGGGAACGCTTCCCGCATCTGCTGCATCGTCCACTCCTGGCTGGGGTGTTCGGTCACCTGGAAGTGCAGCACACGACGCCGAGCATGCGACAACACCACGAAGACAAACAGAACCCGAAAGGTCGCCGTCGGTACCAGGAAGAAGTCGATCGAGGCCATCTGTTCCACGTAATTGGTCAAGAAGGTTCGCCAGGTCTGGGAAGGTGGCTTCCGCGGTCGGTAGAGATATTTGGCTACTGTCGATTGTGCTACTTCGATTCCCAACTTGCGCAGTTCCCCGTGAATGCGGGGTGCTCCCCACAGCGGGTTCGCTTGGCTCATCTCCCGAATCAAGTTGCGAATTTCTGCGGCTACGTTCGGTCTTCCCGCACGCCGCCGTGATTTCCGCGCCCAAGTACCAAGCGAAAACTCTGCGATGCCAAGCAATGACCGTCTCCGGGCGAACGATATGCAGACTACGGCGCCAACCGGGCCACCATCGCGATAACAAAACCCACAACAGCCGGTCGGAGCGCTGGAAGCGCAAGCGAGGCGGTGCATTCTTTTGGAAAACCGCGAGTTGGTGGCGAAGCGCGAGGATCTCCGCCTGCAGGGCGGCACGGGTTCGAAAACTGGAGGCAACCAGAGCGAAAAGGGCAACGAAAAGAGAGCTCATCGTGATCGCACCAGGATCTCACGAATGATCGGAACCTCCGCGTTTTCAGCTCGGACGGAGTTTTCGGTAACCACAGGTCCGTGCAGTCCGACCGATAGGGGGTGTATCCGTGTTCGGGTTGTCGATCAATTCCCCGCTCGATAGTCCACCCGCAGTCCCGCCTCGAGTGTAGAGAATA
>Ga0210398_10000065_pt1 | contig 135674 bp, 143 predicted proteins | sample IncBWC4OmetaG_FD_161047 | JGI IMG/M metagenome (GOLD analysis project Ga0210398, IMG submission 161047) | Forest soil microbial communities from Barre Woods Harvard Forest LTER site, Petersham, Massachusetts, United States - Inc-BW-C-4-O | ecosystem: Environmental > Terrestrial > Soil >... | reverse complement strand
TTGGTCCTTGTTCTCGGTGCTGCCTACCGAGACCAGCTCCGATCGTACACGTGGTGGTTTCCGATCGTCGGGAGCGTTCCGTACAAGGGATACTTTGACTTCCCGGCCGCCGAACGCGCTGCCGCGGCGCTTCGGCAGGAGGGATTCGACGCCTATGTCCGCCCAACCGCGGCATTCAGCACGTTGGGGTTTTTCAACGACCCACTGCTGTCCTCATCACTCCATGATGACTCGGTCGGCCTCGCCAACACCGTCATCCACGAGCTGACCCACAACACGTACTACGCGCCCAACCAGGCGGTTTTCAACGAATCATTCGCCAACTTCGTCGGCTCGCGCGGGGCCGAGGCATTTTTCCGTTCCCGTGGGGACTCTGTCGCCACCCGTTGGGCCGCCGAGAGTTGGGAAGACGAGAAGATCCTCGGCCGGTTCTGGACCGGCGTGTACGACCAACTGGACTCGGCCTTCCGCGCCCACCCGACCGACAAGGGTGCCCGGCTCGCCGCTCGGGATACGATTTTCGCCCGGACCAAGGAGCGCCTCGTGGACTCGGTCGGGCCGCTGCTCAAGACCTACCCCCGGGAAGCACTGGTCAGAGCGCGCCTCGATAACGCGGCGTTACTCGCCCGCCGGGTCTACCACACCGACCTCGATCTCTTTGACAGCGTCTACGCGCTCTCGGGCAACGACTTAGGCGTAGCGGTCCGCCGCATCATCGCGGCGGCCCGCGCTCACAAGAATGATGGTTTTGCCGGCCTACGGTCGCTCGTCGGCGCTGGGGCCGTAGGGAGTCGGCGGCAGGGCGACCCCGAGTAGCCGCAGGTACACGCCGAGCTGGGCGCGATGGTGAATGCCGTGGCTCAGCACCCGCAAGCGGAACGCTTCGATTTTCGGCTTGGTGTAGATCGTCTGGCCGAATGCCTTGAACGTCCACGGCTTGGCGAGTAGCGCATCATCAGCAGCGTTCAGCATCGCTCGCGTGCGCTCGACGTTGGCGTCCAACGTCTCGACCAGTTCGGCGTTCGACGACGCTTCGCGCCCCTTTGGAGGTCCCTGTCCCGGTGTGCCGAAGCTGAACTCATCGCCCTCGAAGATCCAGCGTGCCGCTCCCGGGATTTCGGCGAGATGCATGGAGAGTCGTCCGAGCTTCATGGATTTCTCATGCGGACGCCAATCCATCTGGCCTTCGGGGACGCGCTCCAAAAAGCGGCGAGTCGTCGCCATCTCGGCATCGAAATCCGCCAGCGCGAGGTCTTTGAGCATCATGGTGTGAAGCGGCCGCGCAAGGCGGCGCGCAGGTCGAGGTGAGGAGTGGCTCCGGATTCGGGAGCGCCGACCGGGGTCGCCGGCGATCCGACGACGATCCGCCGCATGTGCTCCCGTACGCCGGCATCGAGAAACCGGGACAGCTGGTCGATCGAATAGTCGGAGCCGCGCCGTGAGTTGTAAACCTCCAATGGATACGTCACAGCCAGATGATTGCGCGCTCGCGTGAGCGCCACGTACATGAGGCGGCGCTCCTCATCGGTCTCGTCTTCGTCGTTGAGCGCGCGCGCCGACGGGAACCAGCCGTCGACGGCCCAGATCAGGAACACGGCGTCCCATTCTTTCCCCTTGGCCGAGTGCACCGTACTGAGAATCAGCGCGTCGTCCTCGCCATCGCTCCCTCCAGGCAGATCCTGCGTCGCTTGCGGCGGTTCCAACGCCAGCGCGGAAAGAAACGCGGCCCTGGTGGGATACCCACCCGCAATCGTCTCGAGCTGGTCGAGATCCGCCAACCGGGGCTGCACCCGGTCGTATCGCTCTTTGAGAATATCGTCATAGAGCTGCCGCACTCGGGCAATCTCGGCGCTCAGTGTCATGGGCGTCTCGGCCCGCCTGAGACTATCCAACAACGCGACGAGCCCTGCATGTGCCGCTCTCGCGCGAGCCGGCGGCCGATACTGGGCAAACGCCGAGGACTCCCACGCTGCTTGGGCCATAGCCTCGATCGCCTGCCGCGCGGTTGCATCCCCGATGCCGGGCAGCAACAACAAAATGCGATACCAGCTCACGTCGTCCCGGGGGTTTTCGAGAATGCGCAGGAACGCCAGCACATCCTTCACGTGCGCGGCTTCGAGGAAACGCAATCCACCCCATTTCTCGAACGGGATCTTTCGGTTCGTCAGCTCGATTTCGAGCGCCGCCGACATGTACCCGGCGCGAAACAAGACGGCCATCTCGCGTAGCGGCGTCCCGTCTTCGTGCAGCTCCAGGATGCGATCGCATACCCAGCGCGTTTGCTGTTCTTCGTCTCTCGCGGTCACCAACGCAGGCGCGTCGCCGCCCACGCGTCTCGTCCACAGGGCCTTCGTATAGCGCTCCCGCGCACGGGAAATCAGCGTGTTCGTGGTGTCCAGAATCGGCTGCGTCGAGCGATAGTTGCGCTCCAGGGTCAGGACCGTGGTGCCGGCGAATTGCGCCGGGAAATCAAGAATGTTCCGGAAATTCGCGCCGCGGAACGAATAGATGCTCTGCGCGTCGTCCCCGACGACGGTGATATTGGAGTGCGTGCGACACATCCCTCGCAGGATGCGCGACTGCAGCACATTGGTATCCTGATACTCGTCAACGAGCAGATGATCGTACAGACCGGCGATCCGGAGGCCGATATCGCCCGGTGCCTCGAGGAGCGTCGCCCAGAACACGAGCAGGTCATCGTAATCGACGAGATTCCGCGCCGCCTTCCGCTCGATATAGTCCGCGTAAATTTTCGTGAAGTCCGTCACGTATTCGGCGAACTGCGGATACTCGCCCCCGAGGATCTTGGCCAGCGGGATCTCGGTATTGACGTGCCGCGAGTAGACGTAGTGCAGCGTCTCTTTCTTGGGAAACCGCTTGCTCTTCTCGGCGTACCCGAGCTGAGCGCGCGACAGCTGCATCAGGTCCTCGGAGTCTGCCTGATCCATGATCGTGAAATCGCTCGGCACGCCGCCCAGCGCGCCAAACCGCCTGAGCAGCCGGTGTGCGGTCGCATGGAACGTCCCGCCGTGCACATGCCCGCCGGCCGCTCCCACGAGGCGCTCGACTCGGCCGAGCATCTCCTGCGCCGCGCGCCGCGTGAACGTCAGCAGCAACATGCGTTCGGCCCGCGACCCGCGCTCGATCAAGTGCGCGACCCGATGCACCAGCGTCCGCGTCTTCCCCGTACCGGCGCCCGCGATGATCAGGAGCGGGCCGCCCTCGAACGTCGCCGCCTTTTGTTGCTCTTCGTTGAGCTCGACCGGCTCAGTCAACGGGACACAGCGCGAAGCGATCGGCGAACGCGCTGGTCACCGCCGCGGCAGCGGTGGGGACGTCGACGCCGAGGTCAGGCCGTTCTCGAGCCATCGACGTCATATCGACTCCCCGGATCCCGCAGGGCACCATGAGATCGAAATATGACAGGTTCGTCGTCACGTTGAGCGCGAACCCGTGCCAGGTGACCCACTGGCGCGCATGCACCCCAATAGATGCAATCTTGCGATCGCCCTCGGTCCAGACCCCAGTGAGCCCCGCGCGCGGCTTGGCGGGGATCCCGAAGGTCGCCAACGCGTCGATCAGCGTCGCCTCGAGCTCTCTCAAGTACCAGTGCAGATCGCGCTTGTGTTGTGACAGATCGATGATCGGATAACCGACCAACTGTCCGGGCCCGTGAAACGTGACATCGCCACCGCGTTCGACCTCGAAGAGGTCGACGCCGGCGGGCAATGGCGCCGTGACATGCTGGGATTTCGCGGTGCGGCCGAGCGTGACGACCGGCGGGTGCTCGCACAGCAACAACTGGTCACCAATCGTGCCCTCGATCCGCGCCGCGGCGAGCTCGCGCTGGAGACTGAGCGTCTCGGCGTACGGCGCAAGACCAAGGTTGGTGACTACCAGGTCACGCATGTATCCCACGTCCGAGCGAGTCCAGGCACGCCTCGGCGATGGCCTCGGCCAGCGTCGGATGCGCATGGACGAAGAGGTCGACTTCCTCGACGGTGAACTCGTTCTCGCGCGCCACGCCGAGCTCGTGAATCAGCTCGGTCGCGTGCGACCCGATGATGTGCGCGCCGAGGATCTCACCGTACTTGGCCTCGCGAATGACCTTCACGAACCCTTCGGTCTCCCCCGCGGTCCGCGCCCGGCCGGATGCAGAGAACGGAAACTTCCCGACGCGATAATCGATCTGCTGCGCCTTGCAGACTTCCTCGGTCATCCCGATGGATGCCACTTCGGGGTGGCAGTACGTGGCATTCGGGATGTTCCCGTAGTTCACGGGATGCGGATTCTGCCCCGCAATCCGCTCGGCCACGACGACACCCTCGCGCTGGCCCTTGTGGGCGAGCATCGGCGGCCCGGCGACATCGCCGATCGCGTACACGCCGGGCACGGTCGTCTGGAGTCTGTCATCGACTTTGACAAATCCACGATCGTCCAGGCGCACGCCAAGCGCTTCGAATCCCAGCCCCTCGACATTCGCGGCCCGGCCTGCCGCCACCAACACGCGCTCGACCGTCATCGGTTTCTTGTCGATGGTGAACGAAACCGAATCTTTTTCGATTTTCACGTCGCCGATCTTGGCGTTCGTGTGCACGTCGATCTTTCGCTTCTTGAAGCTGCGCGTGAGCTCGGCCGCGACTTCACCATCTTCCAATGGCAAGATCGTGGGGGCGATGTCGATAAGAGTGACCTGCGTACCGAACGCATTGAACACATCGGCGAACTCGCAGCCGACCGCGCCAGCGCCCACGATCGCCATCGTCTTCGGCGCCTTATCGAGGACCAGCACCTCGTCCGAGGAGAGCACCGTCGTCTTGTTGAGATCGAGTCCCGCGCGCGGCAGTCCGCGCACGCGAGAGCCCGTGGCGATCACGACGGCCTTCTTGGCCTCGTGCGTTTCGTCGCCGACTTTCACGGTTTTGGGGGAGGTCAGCGTTCCCGTCCCCTTGATCCAGGTGATCTTGTTCTTCTTGAACAAGAACTCGACGCCCTTCGAGTTCTGGGCACTCACCGCGCGCGAGCGCTTCATCGCCGGCCCGTAGTCGAACCCGAGCTCGCCCGTCGTGATCCCGTGCTCGGCCGCGTGCCGCACGCGCGAGGCGAGATACGCGCTCTCGAGCAGCGACTTCGCGGGGATACAGCCCCACAGGACGCAGGTGCCGCCCAGCCCCTCGCGCTCGATGACGCCTACACTCAGGCCGAGTTGCGCGCAGCGAATGGCGCACACATACCCAGCGGGGCCGCCGCCCAGGATCACTACATCGTACGATGCCATGTCAGTATACGAGCAGAAGGGGGTTCTCGATCAAACGTCGGAGCGTTGCAAGGAACTTGGCGCCGGTCGCGCCGTCAATCACGCGGTGATCGCAGCTCATCGTCACACGCATCCGGCGCCGGACGACGACGGCCTCGCCAACGACGACGGGCTTCGCCTCGACCGCGCCGATCGCGAGGATCCCGGCTTCCGGCGGATTGATGATCGCCGTGAACTGGTCGATCCCGAACATGCCGAGGTTCGAGACCGAGAACGTCGAGCCCGTGTATTCTTCCGTCTTGAGTCTGCGGGCCTTAGCTCTGGTCGCCAACTCCCGCACCTCGCGAGCGATATCCCGCAGGCGCTTCTTGTCGGCATCGAACACAACGGGCGTGATGAGCCCCTCATCGATCGCCACCGCCACGCCGAGGTGTACGCGCGCGAACTGGCGGATGCGGTCACCAAGCCAATGCGCGTTCACCTCCGGATGTTGCGCCAGCGCCGTTGCCACGGCTTTGAGCACGATATCGTTGACCGATACCTTATAGTCGTCGCCCAGCTCCGCCATGGCCTTGCGCATTTCGCTCACGCGCTCGACGTCGAGCTCGGCCGTCAGATAGAACGTCGGCACTGGGCCGATCGACTCGGCCAAGCGGCGCGCGATCGTCCGGCGGATTTGCGTCAGCGCGATATCGGTATAATCGGCGCCTGCCGTAACAGGCACCGCCGCCACCGGCGCGGCTGGCGTCGCTGGCGCGACTGTAGCGTCGAGATCCCGCTTGACGATGCGCCCGTTCGGTCCGGATCCCGCAATGGCATGCAAGTCGAGCCCACGCTCCGCCGCCAGCCGCCGGGCGAGTGGCGATGAGCGCACCCGCTCGCTCTCACTGGTAGTTACCGCCACCGGAGCCTCAGGAGCGACGGCCGCTGGTGCAGGGGCAGCTACCGCGGGTGCGGGACTCGGCGCGCCGACAAGGGCAGCGATGTCCTCGTTCGGCGCAGCGATGACGCCGAGCAGCGTACCGATGGGCGCAGTCGCCCCTTCGGCCACGAGCTGGCGCCGCAAGACTCCGTCGCCGCGCGCCACGAGCTCCATGATCGCCTTATCCGTCTCGACCTCGGCCAGCGTATCGCCGTTGGCGACGCTCGCGCCCTCGGGCTTGAGCCACCGCACGAGGCGCCCTTCCTCCATGGTCGGAGACAGCGCCTCCATCACGACCTTAGTCGCCACGGTACATGACTCGCTTGACCGCGGCGATGGTCTTCGCCGCATCGGGTTTCGCCGCGCGCTCCAAATTCTTGGCGTACGGCATCGGCGTATCGGCCTGATGCACCCGCAGCACGGGCGCATCGAGGTCGTCGAAGCACTCGCGCTGAATGTAGTCGACGACCTGCGCCCCGATGCCGGCGAGCTCCCACCCTTCTTCGAGCACAACCGCCCGGTTGGTCTTCTTGACGGACGCCGCGATCGCCGCCACGTCCATTGGCCTGACGGTTCTCAAGTCGACGACATCGACCCGAATGTCTTCCTTGGCCAACGCGTCGGCCGCCTGCATCGCCACCAGGACCATCTTGCCGCTTGTCACGATCGTCGCGTGGTCGCCCTCTCGCTTGAGATCGGCGACGCCGATCGGAACGACGTGCTCGCCGTCGGGCACCTCGCCACGCGTGTTATACAGCATCTCGCCTTCGAGCACGATGACCGGATTGTCGTCGCGGATCGCGCTCTTGAGCAGCCCTTTCGCGTCGGCGGGGGTGCCCGGTACGACGACCTTGAGTCCGGGGATGTGTGCGAGCCACGATTCCCAGGCCTGACTGTGCTGCGCGGCCAGCTGGAGGGCCGCGCCGTTGGGCCCGCGAAAAACGATCGGGATGTTGTACTGACCGCCGGACATGTACAGCATCTTCGCGGCGGCATTCACCACTTGATCGAGCGCCAACAGCGCGAAGTTCCACGTCATGAACTCCACGATCGGCCGCAAGCCGACCATGGCCGAGCCCACGCCGACGCCGGCGAATCCGAGCTCGGTGATCGGCGTGTCGACCACGCGCATCTCGCCGAACTCCTGCAGCAGTCCCTTGGAGACCTTGTACGCGCCTTGATAGACGGCGACTTCCTCGCCCATGAGAAAGACGCGATCGTCGCGCTGCATCTCTTCGCGCAACGCCTGATTGAGCGCATCGCGATACGTGATGAGCGCCATCAGGTGAGCGTGTCGGTGGTGGTGTCGACCAGCACGTCTTCAGTCAGCGCCTCGAGCGGCGGCTCGGGACTCTTGTCGGCGAACTGCCAGGCGTCCTCGCACGTCTGCCGCGCCTCGGCATCGTAGCGCGCGACATCCTCCTCGGTTATCTCGCCGTGGGCTTCCATATAGTCTTTCAAGACGGTGATGGGATCGCGCTTGCGGTACTGCTCGAGCTCGTCCTTCGTCCGGTACGTTCCGCTCACCGCGTCCGACATCGAGTGGCCCATAAAGCGATACGTGCGCGACTCGATCAGTGTCGGGACCTGCTCGGTTCTCGCCCGCGCCACCGCCTCGCCGACGACTTGCCGTACAGCCAACACGTCCTGGCCATCCACGACAGCCTTCGGCATGTCGTACGCTCGCGCGCGCTCGGCGATGTCGTTGATGGCCGAGGCCCGCTCCAGCGCGGTACCCATCCCGTATCGGTTATTCTCGATCACATAGATAACGGGCAGCTTCCACAGCCCGGCCATGTTCAGCGCTTCGTGAAACGCGCCGTTATTCACGGCGGCCTCACCGAAGAAGCACAGGCACACCTGGTCACCGCCGCGATACTTGATCGCGAACGCCACGCCCGTCCCGATCGGAATGTTCGCGCCGACAATGCCGTGGCCGCCGAGGAAGTTGTGCTCGCGGCTGAACAGATGCATCGAGCCGCCCTTGCCGCGCGAGACGCCATCGATGCGGCCGAACAGCTCGGCCATGATGTACTTCGGCGCCATGCCTCGCGCGATCGCCTGGCCGTGGTCGCGGTACGTCGTGATCACGTAATCATCGTCGCGCAGCACCGAGATCGCGCCGGTGCCCGTGGCCTCTTGGCCGATGTACAGGTGGGAGAACCCACCGATCTTCCCGACCGCGTACGCCTCGGCGCAGCGCTCCTCGAAGCGCCGTTGGAGGAGCATCGACTTGAACAGCTCCGTGTGCAGGTCGCGGTCAGACTGCACAGCCTCGACAGGGGCCGGCGCCTCGGCCACCGAGGCATTTCGTTTTCTGGCTGCCATTAGACGCCTGCGGCCTGTACCTGCTCCCAGGCGTGGTAGCTCGACCGCACGAGCGGCCCGGCCTCCACGTGCCTGAATCCCATGTCCCGACCGATCCTCGCCAGCTCGGAGAACTCATCGGGGGTGTAATACCGATCGAGCGGCAGATGCTCGCTCGATGGCCTCAGGTACTGTCCGAGCGTGAGGATATCGACATCGCGCTCTCTCAGGTCCTTCATCACCTCAACCACTTCCTCGGTGGTCTCTCCCATCCCCAGAATGAGTCCCGTCTTCGTTGGGATATCCGGCGCATAGGCTTTGGCGAGACGAAAAATTTCCATCACGCGTGGATAGCGACCGCCCGGCCTGGCCTTCTTGTATAACCGAGGTACCGTCTCGGTGTTGTGATTATAGATCTCAGGCCTGGCATCGAGCACCGTCCGGACGGAGGCTTCGTTCCCTTGAAAGTCGGGGACGAGCACCTCGACCGAACAGCCGGGCACCCGCTCGTGGATGCCCCGAATCGTTCGCGCGAAAATCTCGGCGCCAAAATCGGGCAGGTCATCGCGGTCGACCGACGTGATCACGGCATGCCGGAGGTTGAGCTCGGCCACGGCCGCGGCGACGCGATCCGGCTCGCCCAAGTCGTACGCGGGCGGGCGACCGTGGGCGACCGCGCAGTACGGACAATTCCGCGTGCACACGTCGCCCAGGATCATGAACGTCGCGGTGCCGTGCTCCCAGCACTCGCCGACATTGGGACAGTGGGCCTCCTCACAAACAGTGTGGAGGTTTAGGTCCCGCATCAGGCCCTTGAGCCTGGCATAGTTGGGCCCGCCTGGCGCTTTGACCTTGAGCCAGCCCGGCTTTCTGATCTGATAGAGCGTTTCAACCATTGGCTTTATTTTATCCGCTTCTATGCGTGGCCGAAAGCTCGGCTAACCTGTCGTAGCGGCGTCAACGGTTAGCTCGAACCTCTCGATTCCGAACGCCGCCAGACTCGCTGGCGGCGTCTCGCCAACCAGCAGCGCCGCGACACAATCGGCGGTCAACGGCGCCATGAGCACGCCGTTTCTGGAGTGCCCGCAGGCGTAGATCAGCGATGGGCTATCCGGGTCCCGGCCGATGATCGGCAGAAAGTCCGGGCTCACCGGACGGAGCCCCGCCCAGGCCTTCGCGACCGGAAGCCCAGCCAGTGCCGGGCACAACTTGGCCGCAGCTGCCCTGAGCCCGGCCACGCCTTCGGCTGTCGTCGACACATCGAACGCCGCGTGCTCCATCGTCGCACCGACGAGTGTCATGTCTCCCCTCGGCACGAGGTACCCATCGTGCCCATACACCACATGTCTGACCGGGCTCGCCGCAAGCGAGATCATTTGGCCGCGCAGCGGCTCGACCGGCAAGGGCCGGGGCAAGCCCTCAATGAGCGGGCTCCAAGCCCCCGCTGCCAATACCAGCTGTTCGGCACTCACCCATTCGCCGCCGATCTCACAGGCGATCGCGTTCGGCTCGATCCGTATGCCCCGTGCGGGCCCGCTCAGTTGACGTATGCGAGCGGAGCGAGCGACGCCCATTTCCAGAGCGCGCAGAAGGACGACGTTGTCGACAGCGCCGTCCTCCGGGAAGAGTCGGGCCCCGGCCGCGTGGGCAAGCGAAGGCTCCAAAGCCGCGAGCGCGGCGCGATCGAGCCAAGTCGTGCCGGGGATGTGCATGGCCGCCTGTTCCACGGCGCCGGCGTCGTCCAGCACGATGTGCAGCAGCCCGAGCCGGTTGATCGGGACAGCGACGCCCGACTGCTCGGCGAGCTCGATGAGGTAGCTGGGATATCGATCCCGCGCGGCCACCGCGAACGCGTGTTCTGGCCCAGCCGCTGAACGGTCCACCATTTCGAGGGAGGGCGGCGCCAGGATGCCCGCCGCCGCCGGAAATGCCTCACCAGCCCGATGCTCGGCGACCAGGACTACAGAGAGCCCTCTGCCGGCCGCCGCGAGAGCGATGCTGAGGCCGACGCCACCACCCCCAACGACTATAACATTTGCCACTGAAACCCTTGCCGCGGGAAGCACGTATATTGTGCAGACACCGTTTCGGAGCACCGTACCATGCTACGTCCCATTCTCGTCATCGGCCTGTTTGCCCTGGCTGGGCTGTTCCTGCTGAAGCTCTTCTTCGGCCTGTTCGGTCCGATCCTCGGCATTGCGTTTTGGCTAGCCAGCCTCGCGCTCAAGATCGCGATCCTCGGCGCCATTGTATACCTGATCATTCGCATCGTGAGTCCCGAAACCGCCCGGCGTCTGCGCGAGCGGTTCAGCGGGCCGACGCTCTAAGCGCCCGCGCGACACTCCCGAAGCGGAAGACCGTCACGGCGTCTGCCCACGGGCGGACGCGGGTCCCACGCGACCTCAGGTCATAACGCGCATCGAGCTGTGCGACCTCGATGCGCCGCGCCGCCGGCGCCGTCTTCAACAGTAGCTCCACATTCCCGGCCCACCCGTCCCGCTCCACCAGCCGCCCATCACCCAGGCGCTTGATCGTGTCGCGCAGGACAGAGATCCGAAACAGCCGGAAAGTTCCGAAGGGATCCGTGACACCGTCCACGCTGACAAACGGTCGCAGCAACCAACCCGCCGCGCGCCTCAGCTGACGCACCTCTCGCGGCATCTTGGCATCGATCGGGTGCTCGCCGACGACAATGTCGGCTCCGCCCTCGAATCGCTTCACCAGATCCGGCAGATGCTCGGGCTGATCCGTGAAGTCCCCCTGCATGAGGATCATGGCGTCGCGCCGTGCATAGCGCGTGCGCTGCGTCGCCCAGCGACATAACGCGTCGACCGCGGCACCGTAGCCGAGGTGTCCGCGCTCTCCGCCCCCGAGGATCGTGAGCGGCAGGACCTCCGTGTAGGGCTTGAGCGTCTCGGCCGTATCGTCGGTACTGCCGTCGTCGTACACCGCCAGCGCGAAGTCGCGCGGAAACTCCTGAAAGACGCGCCGAATCTTCCAGAGCACGAGCCCGATCGTCGGCGCCTCGTTGTACGCGGGAATGCAGATGTAGAGCATTACGGGAAAAGTAAGTCGAAGGCAGCCATGATCGCTTCGGCGGTGATGGCACCGCTCACAATCTGCGACGGCCCGCGACCCTGCGGCGCGAAGCGGGGCAGCTTGGACGTGTTTGGGTACACGCCGATCGTCGGCACGCCGAGTGCGCCGGAGAGATGCAGCGGCCCGGAGTCACAGCCGAGGTACACGTTGGCGCTCGCGAGAACCGCCGCCCCCTCCCGAAGGCTCCCCTTCGAGAATTGATCGGAACACCGCCAGGCGGGCTCGAAAGACGAAACGTGCCGGCGGAAGCTCTCGAGCTGCGGAGCGGTCCCGTGCCAGACGACGACGTAGTGTCGCTCGACGAGGCACCGTGCGACCTCCAGCCAGATCGCCCAGTCGATTCCCACCGGCGGCAGCGTCACGAACGGATTGATAACCGCAACCGGCAATGACCCGAGGATCTGCCGGTACTGGCGTCTGAGCTCGCTCAGTGGCCCGGAGTCGAGATATGTGCTCAGCCCCGTGGGATCAATGCCGAGCGGCACCAGAAGTGATCCTAGGTCCGTGACAACGGGCTTTCCCCGATCGGCAGGCGGCAAGACGTCGGTCAGGAACCCACGATTGTAATTCCGCTGTTGCCCGATGCGCTTGGGGATCCCGGCCAGGGCGACGGAGGCAGCCACGCGCCACTGAGGCGATGCCACCAGCGCGACATCGAAGCGCTGCCGCCGGACATCGCGGATGGAGGCGAGGAACGGGGCCACGGGTCCCTTGGAGCGTCCGGGCGCATCGTCCCAGAACGGGTCGGCGGCCGCGGTCCAGCTCACATCGGGGAACAACGGGGCGATATCAGCCGTGTAGGCCTTGCACCAAAGGCCGATCGTCGCTTGTGGATAATGCGCCCTGATCGCAGGCGGCAGGGCCGACGCGAATACCAGGTCCCCGAGGTTGTCGAGCGAGACAAGAAGTATTCTTTCCACCGTCATGCACCGTCATTCTATCGATGGGTTGACGGTTGTGCACGTCGACACCGAACGCGGGTGGCGCGGCGGGCAACGCCAGGCCCTCTGGCTCGCCGGCGCGCTGGAGGATCTCGGCGTGCACTCTGTTCTTGCGGCCCGACCGGGCGAACCCCTCGCCTCGCGTGCTCAGGCGACTGGTCTTGACGTATTCCCCCTACGTCCATTCGCCGAGTTCGACCCGGTGACGGTGGCCTCTTTACACCGTTTGATCCGCCGCAGCGGAGCACAGATCGTCCACGCGCATAGTGGTCATGCGGTTGGCCTGGGAGCATTGGCCACCCTCGGTACCCGCGCGCAACTCGTCGTGACGCGACGTGTCGATTTTCTGTTGCGACGCAACCCGGGCACCCGCTGGAAGTACTCGCGCGCGAAGGCGATCATCGCCATCTCATCCGCGGTCGCCACCGCGCTCCGATCGAGTGGCATCTCGCCCGAGCGGATCACCATCATCCCGAGCGGGATCGATCTCGATCGCAGCGTGACACGCGCGTCTCAAACAGTACTGGCGACGTTTGGCGTGCCGCCCGGCTCACCCCTGGTCGTACAGGTGGCGCAGCTCGTGGATCACAAGGACCCGTTGACGTTCGTGAGGGCGGTGAGAGCCGCGCGCAAAGAAGTCCCGGCCCTTCACGCGCTCCTGGTCGGCAACGGGTATCTCTCGGCCGAGGTGATTGCCGCCGTGCGCGCGGCGGGATTGCGAGACGTTCTCCACGTGCTCGGCTATCGCCAGGACGCCGACGCCCTGATCTCGGCGGCGGATGTCGTCACCCTGAGCTCGCGCGAAGAAGGCCTCGGCACGGTGCTACTGGACGCGATGGCCTTCGGCGGCGCCGTCGCCGCGACACGTGCCGGCGGGATCCCGGAGATCGTCGAGGACGGCGTCAGTGGACTGCTCGCGCCGGTCGGCGACGGACCGGCCCTCGGCGCGGCCATCGCCCGTTTGCTGTCCGACGCCGGCCTGACGGAACGGATCAAACAAGCAGCGCGTCAAAAAGTCCGCGAATTCTCCGTCCAGCGAACCGCTGAGCGCACGTTGGCCGTTTACAAGGAGGCGTGCCAACAGTCAGAGTAGTATGGGAAAGCCATATCTCGGACTGGCGGTCCTGCTGGTGGGCTGCAGTACGGCGCCCCCCACGCCGAACCCAAGCCCGTTCGAGCCGGCCACGGCTGCGTCATCCGTGCCGACGGCCGACGAGCTCAGACGCGATCTCACGGTGTTCGCGTCGGACTCGTTTCGCGGTCGCGAGACCGGCACGAACGATGAGCGGCGCGCGGCGGCATTTCTCGTCGCTCGGCTGACCGCGCTCGGGCTCACCGGTGCAGGCGACAGCGGATTCTATCAACGCGTGCCGCTCGTACACCCGGCGCTCGGAGGCGAGACCCGCTTCACGGTGACGACACCGGCGCGGACGATGACGCTGCTGCCGATGATCGATGTCGTGCCGATCCTCGACATCGGCGGTGACGAGCCGCCGCCGAAAGCCAACGCCGAAGGGGCGCTCGTGTTCGCCGGCTACGGCGTCGGGGACGATTTCACGAAAGTGCCCATCAAAGGGCATGTGGTCGTTGTGGTGAACGGTGCACCGGCGCGCACGCCGCCCAACGAACGCGCGGCGCTCGAGTCCGAGTCGGCGATTACCGCGCGACTGGAGCGACTGATTCCGCTGCATCCGGCGGGCATCATCATCTTGCTCTCGGGCGCTTCGAGCGATGTCGGCGCTCGCATCTCGAAAGCGCTGAGCCGCTCGTTGGAGCTGGCTGGTCCCTCACCGGCCGTACTGCCCGACGGAGAGCGACCCGTGCCGATGATCTTGATCGGCCACCCGTCGGCGGGCTCTCCGCTGCTTCCACCCGGTTGGACCGGCGATGGCACGCCACGGGTGCTCCGCGGCCGACGATTTACTGGACACGTCGAGTTGCGCCGCGAGCCCGTGTCGTCGTATAACGTCGTCGCCATCGTGCCCGGCTCGGATCCTGCTTTACGGCGCACATACGTTGCGTTCGGCGCCCACTACGATCACCTCGGCGTGGTGGCACCAGAGCACGGCGACTCGATCGCGAACGGCGCCGACGACGATGGCTCCGGATCGGTGGCCTTATTGGCGCTGGCGCGCACATTCGTCTCGGCCAGAAACCCGCCGCGCCGATCCATTCTGTTCGTCTGGCACGTGGGCGAGGAGAAGGGACTCCTCGGCTCGGCGTATTTCACCGAGCACCCAACCGTGCCGATCGACTCGATCGTGGCGCAGGTCAACGCGGACATGATCGGCAGGAATAACCCGGATTCGCTCTACATCGTGGGACCCGCGGCCGCGCCGCGCGGACAGAGCCGCATCCTCGGCCAGGTCGTGGATTCCGTCAATCGCGCGCTCGCGCACCCGTTCGCGTTCAACCGCGAGTGGGACTCGCCAACCCATCCCGAACAGATCTACTACCGGTCGGACCATTACAACTATGCCCGAAAGGGGGTCCCGATCGTCTTCTTCACGAGCGGCTTGCACGCCGATTATCACCGGGTGACCGACAAACCGGCGAAAATCGACTACGACAAGCTGTCGCATGTCGATCTCCTGATGTTCAACCTTGGGACAGCGCTCGCGAACCGGGAGACCCGGCCCGTTGAGCAGCCGTCCATGGTGAGTGCTAAGAGACAGGCCAGGTGATGGTCTTTTGGTACGTTTGGTGTATAGGAGAGAGATATGATCGTAGCCGATGTGAGGCGGGCGTTGCGGCGGGACGATGCGCAGTTGGTCCTGCGATTGATCGCGCGTGGGAATGCCAGCGAGTTTGAGCGCGCGGAGGGTCTGTTGCGCGACGAAGGACTCGATGTGCTCCTCGATGATCCACGGTTGCTGACCGGGCTCCTCGAGTCACGCCAGGGGGCGTGCGCCTCGTATCCGTTGTTTGCCTACGTCGTCGTGCGCCACGCGATGCAATCCGTCGGCGAATCCGACCGCGTGCTCGCCGATTACGTCGCGTCGATCCTCATGCACTTCGGCTTGCAGCAGCGAGCCAATCGGGTGGCCGAGTCGGACGACGAGTACTACGACACGGTCGCCGGGTTGCTCGGTGCGGTTGACGGGCCGGATGCGCAGCGCGCCTTCTTGGTCCGCGCCCACCTCGGCAACTACGCGTTGTGGCTCTCCGGCATGTTCCCCGAGCTCATCGCTGGTCGCCACCACCGTCGGGGAGCGCCGGATCTCGACTATTTCGAGGAAGTCGGCCGGCGCGGCTATCAGCTCGCCGCCGACCACCGGCTGGCCACCGAGCACGGCCTGGCCACGCTCTACTCGGCAGCGGCCGAGCGCTTCCCGCTCCTGCGGGTCGCGCTCAACCGTGTCAGTGACCGGACGCTCTTCGCGAACCGGTACTCGCCCGAGCGACTCATGCGGCAAGTCCGCGATGAGGCGCGCTGGAAGCTCCTGAGCTAAATCTTACTGCTTGGGCAGTTGGATCATGGGCATCGCCGACCCACTGACCATTGGCATTTGCCCATTCCAGCGCTTCGCCATCTCGTACTGCACCAGTGTCCCAGTGATGCTCTTCGCGAGCAAGTCGTTGGCTTTCGCCTGTGCTTCCGCCTCGGCCAGGATGGCCTTGGCGTGTCCGATGGCCTTAATCGAGTCGCCGCTCGCCTGAAACGTGTTCTTTTGCAGCTCATTCTGTGCGGTGAACGCTTGCTGCTGCATCACGTTCTTCTGATTGATGGCCTCGACGACCGACGGTGGCGCCCGCAGCTCATTGATCGTGAATTGCTTGACGTCGACGCCATAGACGGATAGGCGCTGCTCCAACAACTGTTGGGTTCTCGCCGTCGCTTCCGATTTTTTCGGCCCGATAATATCGGCGATCTTCTCCTGGCCGACGACCTCCTGGAGCGCCTGTCGGATCGCCTGACGGATGTAGCCATGCTGGATGGTCTCGATGTCCGTCCGGAACGTCGTATAGAGCGCCGGCACATGTGCCGGATCGAGCTGGAACGACATCGAGACGTCGAGCGACAACGGCTGCCCCTCGACGCTGTTCACGTTGATCTCATCGTTGTTCATCGAGCCTTCGTTCGCCGATTTCGTGAGCACGAGCGTCTGCATATACGTCGGGTACTCGACGATCTCGGTCGTCAACGGATTCCGCAGGTGCAACCCGGCGCCCAGCGCTATCGGGTCGACGCCGCCGCCGTTCAGGCGGTGGATGACGATCCCCACGTGCCCGGGGCTGATGTACTTCGCGGTCGTCGTCAGCAGTGGGATGAGGATCAGGACTCCAACGACGAGCGCGATCCATCGCCCGATGCGCCCCACGGCGCTTGGGTCGATCCCAACGGAATGCATGCGTCCCGCCATCGAGCTAGTCATGAACGATCTCCGTGTAGCACTCGGGGCATATGCGCTCACCGCTGGGCAACCGGACCATGTCCGTTTCCGCGTGCGGCCCATGAATCGAGCACACGCGTGCCGCCGCAGCTTCGATGAGCCGGCGGTTCCGGCCCTGTCGAACGCGAACCCCGAGTGGGGTAAACTGCATGAGGACGAAATAGAGAAGGGCGCCGGTCGTCACAAGCAGCGCGACGAACAAGACGCCCTCCAGTACGATTGTCACCATAGTATATGAATATTACGACCTGCCGCCCGCGGGAGTTTCGCGTACTTGGACGGCAAAGGCCTCGAACAACTTCCGATCCCATGGCTCCGGGCCGCCGGTCAGGTTCTCGGGGTGCCATTGTATCCCCAGCGCCCACCACGGGTTAGCCAAAGGCGTCTCGATGGCCTCTATGACGCCGTCGGTCGCCGTCGCCGTCACGAGCACCTGTGCAGCCGGCACATCCACCGCTTGGTGATGAAAAGAATTCACGGTGATCTCGTCACGTCCCACCGCGTGGGCGAGACGCGAGTCGCGCGTCAGCGCGACCGTGTGTGTCCGCTCGGTCCGCGGCCCATCGCCATCGTGCGCGATGGCACTCGGATGCTGGCTCGGGAGGTCCTGAATCAGCGTCCCGCCCAGGCCGACGTTCATGACCTGAATCCCACGGCAGATGGCGAGCGTGGGCATGCGCCGCTCGCGCGCGCCCTCGAGGAACGCCAGCTCGGTCGCATCGCGCTCGGCATGAACAGTGCCCAGTCGCGGATGGGGCTCGGCGCCGTAGCGCGCGGGATCGACATCCTCGCCACCGGTGAGCACGAGCCCCGACACGACATCGAGGATCGCGTCGCGGTCGGCGCAGCGATCGCCGCCGGCGAACGGCGGGACCACGATCGGGGTAAGACCTGCGCCGTCGAGCGACGTGAGATACGCGACGCTGAGGCGCACGCGGACCAACCCATTGTCCATTCGGGTCGTGGCCGTGACTGCAACGAGGGGGTGGCGGGGCATGACGACTGGAATATATCGTAAGGCCCGATGTTCGAGCACTTGCGGCGGTCGTGGCAGAGTCTCCTCGATGGATCGCTCCCGGCAGACGAGCGGCGCGAGGTCATCGCGGCTATGAAGGACACGCTCGTCCACGCGCGCGTTGGCGTCACCGCCATGCGGGAGGGGCTCGTCGAGGTGCGTGCGCGGCTCGACAAGGAGCGCATCGAGCTCGCCACCTGTACGCGGCGGAAGCAGCTCGCGCAGCAAATTGGGGACGCCGAGACCGTGACGGTCGCCGCGAAGTTCGAGCTGTTTCACCAGGAGCGGTGCACGGTGCTCGAGCGCAAGTTCGGCGCCCAGGAAGCGGAGCTCGCGCTGGCCGAGCGGGAGGTCGCCGAGATGACGCTCGAGCTCAAGTACGCCGCGTCCGGCGCTCGGCCCCCCGGGGCGCCGAAGGCGCCCAGCGTCGAGCGCAGTTCCGCGGCAGAACTGGATGCCGAACTTCGCTTGGCGGAGCTCAAGCGTCGCATGGGGAAGTAGTCGCATCCGCATGCCTCGTGTCGTCGCGGTCGCCCTGGTGGCCGCCGCTGTCCAGGCGACCGCGCAGGACTCGACGCGCGCCGTGACGCGCGTCGCGGCGCAGGATGCGGCCCGCGCGGTGGCGTGCGAGGGCCACTTGATCTCGGCGATCGACATACGCCCCCAGTCCCCGTACTTCGCGGGCCTCACGGGCCAGTGGCGGTGGATCGCCCGCCGCGCGACGAGCCTGCACGCGACCACCCGCGCGAAGGTGATCCGCCGCTTCTTGCTGGTCCACGTCGGCGAGCCGTGCACCGGCATCGGCCTCGAGGAATCCGAGCGCGTGCTCCGCGCCCAGCCGTTTCTGGCCGAGGCCCGCGTGAGCGCATACGACGACGGCAACGGCGGTGTGCGGATCGATGTCTTCACGGTCGACGAAATCGGACTCCTCGCGGGCCTCAACGCGCAGAGCGGCAGCCCGTACGTGACGCGCGTGCTGCTCGGCGAGGGCAACCTGGCGGGCCAGGGCATCCAAGCGAGCGCCGACTGGCACTACTATCAGTTCTATCGGGACCGGTACGCCGCGAGCCTCATCGACTACGACTTCCTCGCGAAACCCTATCGCCTACAAGTCGACGCGATTCGCCAGCCCGAGGGCGGCCTGTGGGATGTCGGCCTCACGCACCCATTCCTGTCCGAGCTCCAACGCGCCGCGTGGGTCGTCTCCGGCGGCTCGCAACGCGTGTTCTATGGATTCCAGAGCCCGACGTTCCCGAACAACTTCGATATACCGGCGGTGGATTACACGCGCAGCTATTGGCAGGTCGGCGGGATCGTCCGCGTCGGTGCGCCGGGCAAGTTCAGCTTGTTCGGCCTATCCCTCTCCCAGGAGCGCGAGGTCGTCTCCCGCACGCCGGTCGCGCTCACCGACTCCGGTCTGATCAAAGATACGGTCTCGGCCACGGCGCCCGAGCTCACCAATCGATTCGCGCACGTGACGCAGAGCGGCCGCGTCAACATTCTCTGGGGATTCCGTGACGTCGACTTCTTGCGCGTCTCGGGCTTCGACGTCCTGAGCGGCGACGAAGACCTCCGGCGCGGCTTTCAGTTCGGCACCTTCTTCGGCCACGGCCTGTCCGCGCTCGGCACACGCGGCGAGGACACGTTCGTCAGCTCGGCGGTCTATTTCGGTGCCGGGACCACCCAATGGTTTACCGGGCTGCAAGCGCAGGGCGAGGGTCGCGAGAACGACGTCACGCATGGGTGGGACGGCATTCTCGTCAGCGGTCGCTGGGCCGCGTACTACAAGCCCGCCGGCAACCAGGTCTTCATCCTCGACGAGGAGTACGGCCTCGGCATCCGGCAGCGCATCCCATTTCAGCTCGGGTTCGCCGATTTCCGCGGTGGCATCCGCGGCTATCGCCTCTCACAGGACGCCGGCGGCGAGCGCAGCGTGTCGCGGTTCGAGTATCACTTCGCGTTGCCGCCGATCCGCCAACTGGCGCAGGTCGGCGTCGGGCCGTTCGTCGATGCCGGCAAGTTGTGGGCGCAAGACACGCCGTTCGGCGTCTCGACGCCGTTCACGTTCTCGACCGGCTTGAGCCTCTTCATCGCCATCCCTCCACGGTCGCGCCGCATGTGGCGGTTCGACGTCGCATTCCCCGTGACGAACGAGCCGCACGTGCACGGTGTCGAGTTCCGGTTCACGACGCAGACGTTCTCGTACACCTCCTACACGTTCTACCAAGAGCCTCAGGATCTCGCGCGCGCCCGCGAGCCGGTCGTGCCCGGCTCGATCTTCAACTACCCTTGACCGACGCCGTCAGCCGCTTGAGCAGCGGTACACAGACGAGCATGAGGAGGCCGGCGCCAACCGACACGACGAAGAAAATCGAGAAGAATATCGCCTTGGACGGAATGCTCGACGACAGTCCCGCGAGCAAATTGCCGGAGTAGCTGCCAACCGCAATCGGCAGGAAGCTCACGCCCATGAAGAACGCGACGGTTCGCTTGGGTGCCACTTTCGATACGTAGGACAGGCCCACCGGCGAGAGACACAACTCGCCGAGTACGCCGACGAGGTATGTTGCCAAGAGCCAGCCTGGCGCGACGATCGCGCAGTTGGCCGCATGCGTGGCGAGGCAGGCGTCGACTTCGCGCCCAGCGACGATCATGAAGGCGTACCCGCCGCCGACGAGCAGAAGCCCGAACACCATCTTTAGCGCTGTCGATGGTTCCATGTTGCGCCTGCCGAGCCATTGCCACATCGCCGCGAAGGCGGCCGCAAACACGATCACGAACAGCGGTTGCGCTGCCTGGAACCACGATGAGGGGACCGTGAAAGAGCCGACGCGGAGGTTGATATAGCGATCGGCGAAGAGGTTGAGCGAGCCGCCGGCTTGCTCATAGCTCACCCAGAACGCCGCGGCAAAAAGGAACACGATCAAGATCGCCTGAATGCGGTTCCATTCGTCCGATTCGAGCGGGGCGTTGTCGTCGGTCGTCGAGGCCTCGCGTCGAGCGGGCGCGAGGCCGATGCCGGGGAGGTACTTGTCGCGGAGCGCGACGTACGTGATGAGGCCGAGCACCATCCCCACGCCTGCTGCCCCGAAGCCGTAATGCCAGTTGACCTTCTGACCCAAGTATCCGCAGACGAACGGCGCGAAGAAACTGCCGAAGTTGATCCCCATGTAGAAGATCGTGTAGCCGGCGTCGCGCCGCCGGTCCCCGGGCTCATAGAGTTGCCCAACCATCGTCGACGCGTTCGGCTTGAACAGCCCGGTCCCGATGACGACCAGCGCCAGACCCGGATAGAACGACCACGCGGCGGGAATCGCTAGGACAAAATGGCCCGCGGCAATAACCGACCCGCCGATCACGATGGCCAGCCGCGTGCCGAAGACACGGTCCGCGAGCATGCCACCTGCGAGAGGCGTGAGCCAGACCAGCCCGACATAGGTGGCATACACGCCGAGTGCGCGCGAGTCCGGGTACTTGAGCACGTGCACCATGTACAGCACGAGAATCGCTCTCATGCCGTAGTACGAGAAGCGCTCCCACATCTCGGCGGCAAAAAGAACGCCTAGGCCACGCGGGTGGCCGAAGAAAGTCTTCATGACCGTTTGGGTTCCTTGAGACAGGCGGCCCAGTGCCCGGGCGCTTTCTCTTCAAGCGGCGGGATGACGCGGCTGCACTCCGCGTCCTTGAGTGGGTGCAAACAGCGGGGATGAAACGCACAACCTGGCGGCGGTGCCGCGGCTGACGGCGGCTCGCCTGGAAGCACGACGCGCTGTCGGGCTCTCGACGGCTCCGGTACCGGGACGGCGGACAGCAACGCGCGCGTGTACGGCATGATCGGGTCGCCGTAGAGCGCGGCGGCCGGCGCCTCTTCGACGATCCGGCCGAGGTACATGACCGCGACGCGCGTCGCGACGTGCGCAACGACGGACAGGTCGTGCGCGATGAACAAGTACGTGAGTCCCCGGTGCTGCTGCAGGTCCATGAGCAGGTTGATCACCTGCGCCTGGACCGACACATCGAGCATGGCGACCGGTTCGTCGCAGACGATGAAATCGGGGTTGACCGCGAGCGCCCGGGCGATGCCGATGCGCTGCCGCTGTCCGCCAGAGAACTCATGCGGATAGCGGTTCGCGACATCCGGTCGCAAGCCCACCTCGGTCAGCAACTCTCCCACGCGCTCGTCCCCGCCGGGCAGGCCATGTATCGTCAGCCCTTCCCGGACGATGGCCCCAACGGTCATCCGGGGATTCAGCGACGAGTACGGGTCCTGAAAGATGATCTGTGCCCGGCGTCGCATCCGACGCAGATCAGCACGCCGCAGTCCCAAGACGTCGGTTCCATCGAACGAGATGGAGCCGGAGGTAGGCTCGACGAGGCGCAGCGTAGCGCGCCCGGTCGTAGTCTTCCCGCACCCCGACTCGCCGACGAGCCCCAGCGTCTCTCCGCGCTCGATATCGAACGAGACGCCTTCAACCGCGCGCACCGCGCCATATCGCTTCACGAGATCGCGAACAGCTACGAGCGGCGCCACGGTTCCTCGGCGAGATGGCACCGCGACATATGCCCGGCGCCGATCTGATACAGCGGCGGGCGCTCGTGCTCGCAACGGTCCCACGCATACGCACACCGCGCGCGAAACCGACACCCGCTCGGCCAATCGGTGGCCGGCGGTACCGACCCTGGAATGACCGCGAGTCGCCTGCTCCGGTCAGCGGGCGTAGCGGCCGGAATCGCCTTCAACAAGCCGATCGTGTACGGGTGGTGCGGCTCGTCGAACAGCACGCCCACTGCGGCTTCTTCGACGACCTCCCCCGCGTACATCACGATCACCCGCGAGGTCGACTCCGCGATCACGCCGAGGTCATGCGTGATGAGCAACATGGCCATCCCCATGCGCTCCCGAAGCTCGGCCAGGAGCTCGAGGATCTGTGCCTGGACGGTGACGTCGAGCGCGGTCGTCGGTTCATCGGCCAGAACGAGCTCGGGATGCATCACGAGCGCCATGGCGATGACCACGCGTTGCCGCATGCCACCCGAGAGCTGGTGCGGGTATTGGTCGAACCGGGCGGCCGGATCCGACAGCCCGACCAGGCGGAGCATCTCGATCGCCCGTTCGCGCGCCTCTTTCCCAGGGGTGTGGTCATGAACGCGGAGCACCTCGGCGATCTGATCGCCGATGCGCAACACGGGATTGAGCGCCGTCATTGGCTCCTGAAAGACCATGGAGACGCGGGAGCCACGGATCTGGCGCAACGATTCCGCATCGAGCGCCATGAGGTCGGTCCCATCGAGCGCAACCTGCGAGCCCTCGACGATGCGACCGGGTGGGCGAATCAAACGCAAGATGGAGAACGCCGTGACCGACTTCCCGCACCCGGACTCGCCGACGAGCCCCACGCTCTCGCCTGTGCCGACATCGAACGAGACGCCATCGACGGCGCGTGCGAGCCCCGCGTCCGTGTCGAAGACGGTCCGGAGGTCGCGAACGGACAACAGCGGCGTCGTCATCGCCCGGGAAGCTCGCGCGGGTCGAGGGCATCCCGCAAGCGGTCGCCGAGGACATTGATCGACAACATCGTGGCGACGATGGCCAGGCCGGGAAACAGCGAGAGCCACCAGAGACTCACGCCCGTCGCATCGTGCATAATGTTGCCCCAGCTCGCGCGCGGTGGCTGGATGCCGACGCCAATGAACGACAGTCCGGCCTCCAGCAAGATCGCGGACCCGAAGCTGATCGTGGCCGCGACGATCACGGGTGACAGCACATTCGGGAGAATATGCCGCGCCAGGATGCGGGGGCTGGTGGCGCCGAGAGCGCGTGCCGCGACGACGAACTCGCGGGCCCCGGTGGCTTTGACCTCCGCTCGCACGAGGCGACTGATCTGAAACCAACCCGTCGTGGCGAGAAACGCGATCAGGGCGCCAGGTGACGTGCCGCCCCAAAGCGCGATGACGGTGAGGACGAGCAGCACGCGCGGCATAGCCATGAGCGCGTCCACGGTGCGCATGAGTGCTTCGTCGATCCATCCGCCAGCATACCCGGCGATGGCCCCGTACACGGTCCCAATGGCAACGGATCCGAGCGCCGCCAGAGCGCCGACGCCAAGCGATACCCGTCCCCCATAGAGCACGCGCGACAGGACGTCCCTGGAGAGCGGATCAGTCCCAAACGGAAACGCCGATGAAGGCGGACGGCTCTTGAGCCTGACAATATCGATCTGCTGCGCGGGATCGTGTGGCGCCAGGAGCGGCGCAAAGATCGCGGCCAGCGCGAGCGCGGCCAGGAGGCCCAATGCGGCGACCACCACCGGATCGCGCAGGAGCCGCTTCACGTACGCATCCTGGGGTCGGCGGCCGCATAGAGCGCATCAGCGATGAGACTCCCCAGCACCACGGCTCCGCTGCCAACGAGCGTGCACCCGATGACGACGGGCGCATCGCGTTGGCTGATGGCATCGAACGCGAGCCGTCCCATGCCGGGCCACGAGAACACTTGCTCGACAAACAGCGCCCCGCCGAACAATGCCGGGAGGGTGAACCCGATGTTGGTGATCAGCGGCAGCAGCGCGTTGCGCAGCGCATGCCGCAGGATGACGTCGCGCTCGGGGACTCCCTTGGCTCTCGCGGTCCGCAGGTAGTCTTCGCCCGCGACGTCGCGCATGGCGTTGCGCTGAAACCGCGCGATGCCAGCGACACTCACCGCCGCCAGGGTGAGCACCGGCAGGATCAGATGGTCGATGCGGTCCCAGAGGCGACCCCAGACATTCATGTAGTCGTGGGTAATCGCCGTCACGGTTCCACCGGCCGGAAACACGGGGATCACGTACGCGAATACGAATACCGCGATCTGTGCCAGCCAGAACTCGGGCAACGAATAGAGTACGACGGCGGTGCCCATCGCGATTTGACCGAGGGACGAGCGCGGCTGGACACTGCGGGCGACGCCGAGCACGAGGCCACCGATGAGACTCAGCGCGATGGCGAGGCTCATGAGCAGGATGGTATTCGGCAACGCCTGCGCGATCATTTCGACCACCGGCCGCTGCGTGATGTACGACTGCCCGAGGTCCCCCCGTGCCGCGTGCGAGAGAAATTGGACGTAGCGGTCGGGCAGGGGACCATCGAGCCCGAGGCGGATGCGGCATTGGGCTTGGACGGCCATGGTGTTGCGCGGGTCGTCCGTCGCGCAGGGATCCCCGGGGGCGATCGCGATCAGCCCAAACGCAATCGTGGCGACGATGAAGATGACGAGCAACGAGTGCAGCGCTCGCCGGCCGATTCTCGGGGCCAGCGTGCGCAGCACGGGCGGGCGCCTACGGTGTCAGCGCGCGGCGGCGAGGCCGACGCGGTCGCGCGCCGTTCGCTCACCCGCCGGGATGTACCATTGTGGCAACCGGATCCACCATCCGTCGGGCCGGAACGGCGCGGTGTGTATCCGCGCGCTGACGGCCGCGACGAGTTGCGGCTCGTAGAGCCACACACCGGGCGCGTCGGCCACCATGATCTGGTACGCATGACTGAAGTGCGCCTTGGCTCCCGCGGGGTCCAAGTCGACGAGCCCGCTGTCGATCGCGGCGTCGAATTTCGGGTCCGAGTAGCTGAAGTAATTGATCCCGTCCTTCTCCGCGCCCGTCGTCCAGGTCTGTTTCGGATCGTTGGGCGAGAGATCGCTGACCCACGATCCGAGATACGTGTCGAAGTTGTGCCCGTGGATCTGACTCACGGTCACCGACATCTCGACCACGGACGGCGTGGCGGCGATGCCGACGCGCTGCAACTGGTCCTGGATGAGCGACGCCATCCGTACGCGATACTTGCTCGACGACGGGGCGAGCACCTGGAACGCGAGCTTCTGGCCGCCCCGCGCGCGCGTCCCGTCTTTTCCGCGCTTCCAGCCGAGCGAGTCGAGCAACCGATCCGCGGCGGCCGTGTCATACGGAACCTGCGCGACCGTCGTGTCGGAGATGTGATTGAGCCGCGAGAAGGGTCCTTTCGCGACGAGGCCGAGCGTGTCCAGGACGTTCCGCACCATCGAGACCCGGTCGAGCGACATGGCGATCGCGCGTCGGACGCCCAGCTCGGCGAACACCGGCTTCTTCATGTTGAATCCGAGGAAGCCGTATGAGGGCTGCGGATACACCACCATGCGCAGGCCCGTGTGCTTGGCGACTTCCGGGACGTCATCCGGATGGATGACTTCGTACATGTCCGCCTCGCCGGTGTACAGCTTGACGAGGGCGGACTGATAGTCGGGCGCGATGTCCCACACGAGGCGATCGAGGAACGGGCGTCCGCGATAGTTCGCCGTGTCCGCGACGAGCTCCACGGACTGGTTCGGCGTCCAGCGCACGAACCGGAACTTGCCCGAGCCGATCGGGTGACTGGCCGCGTCCGACGCCCGCATGGACGCGACGGGAATAGGCGCGAGCACGTGCGCGGGAATGATCCGCATCTGCGTGGCGGCATCGAAGAACTGCGTCGGATAGCGCCGCTTGAACCAGAACGTCGCGGTGAGCGAGTCGGGCGTGGAGACCGAGTCGATGCGCGCGACATTCGTCGCGATCCCCGATCCCATCGCGGGATCGGTGTATGCCTTGTACGTGAACTGCACGTCCGCCGCGCGGACCGGTACGCCATCATGCCACTTCGCGCGCGGATCGATGTGAAACGCGATCGACAACGAGTCCGGCGCCCAGGTCCACTTGTCCGCGAGCCGCGGCGTGAATCCGTGGTCGCCGAGCATGTTCAGGCTGTCCCCGACGTCGGCCAGGTAGTCGAACACCATGTCGAGGATTTGCGCCGTCGTGATGTTGACCTGCGCTGGAGGCAGCAGCGTCTCGATGTTCGTCGGAATGGCGAAGACGACGGTGCCGCCGGTCTGACCAGTGGACGACGACGATCGGTCGCTGGCTTGGCAGGCCGTGAGTCCGAGCGCGATCATCGCGAGTGCGATGAAGCGTGGCATAGCGCGCAAAGGTGGATACACCGTCATCCCTCGTCAAGCTTTTTCCGACGCCACGTCCACGCGTCGTCGGAGTAATGTTGGCATAGCTGTCTCGCTTCGTCTCTCACCATCGGCTCCAGAGCCAATGTTACAGTGTCGACGATCGCGCCGAACGCATCGGCCAACTCGAATGCCGTCGGCGCTCGACCGAGTGCCGCGCGCAACGTCGCGGGCTCGACGCCCTCTTGGTCATTGTCGATGAGAATCGAGCCATGCTGTAGAACGACGCCGTTCTCCCTCCATTGGGCACTGCCCGCAATCTTGCGGCCGTCATATATCAACTCGCCTCGGGACGGACCGGAGAAGCAGGGTCCCTGTGCTGTTGCCGCCCCGTCAGTCGCGATTGTTACCGGCGCTCCGAGCTGCTCCAATGTCGCGGCGAGTATCTCATTCAGCCGATCATAGAGAGCCCGGGGTCGCTCAGCGGCAGGGAGGGTGAAGCTGTACGTCAGCTCGCGATGATGCAGGATCATCCGGCCGCCCGTCGGGCGCCGGACGATGTCGATGCCAGGACGTCGGAATGCAGCCTCATTGCGTCCGAACGAGAGCGTGGGACGAGACCACCCGTACACGCGAATGACCGCCTCGCCCGTGCGCGCGGCGCGCCGCATCAGCGCGTGGTCCAACGCCATGTTCTCCGCACCCGTCTGAGGCTCCGTGATCAGGAGCCTCCAGACGTTACTCTCCGACGTGAGCGGCGTATTGCTGCGCGGTGAGGAGTCCGTTGCCGGCCGCCGGCGACTCGGCCGGCTCGATCTCGATCATCCAGCCGTCGCCGTATGGATCCGTGTTCACGAGCGCCGGCTCTTTATCGAGCCGCGGATTGATGGCGAGGACGGTGCCCGCGACGGGCGACATGAGATCCGAGACGGCCTTGACCGCCTCGATCGTGCCGAAGGTCTCGTGCGCGCTCAAGTGCGCGCCGACTTTCGGTAGCTCGACGAATACGACGTCGCCAAGCTCACCCTGCGCGTAGTCGGTGATGCCAACGCGCGTGGGCTCGGTGCCGTTGACGCGAAGGTATTCGTGATCCTTCGTGTACAACAGGTCGGTCGGAATTTTGGAAGCCATCAAATCGTGACGGTAGATGCGAGAGTGTCGGCTTCGCGCTCGAGTTCCGTCCAGACGTGGGCGACTTTCGCCTCGAGATCGGTCATCGTCCCGGTATTGTCGATGACGAAGTCCGCGCGAGCCCGCTTGAGCTCGGCCGGCATCTGCGCGGCGATCATGTCGAGCGCTTCGGTCTCGTCGAGCGAGCGTTCGTGCGTGAGCCGCTCCAAGCGCAGCGGGCGCGGCGCGTCGACGAGCACAATACGGTTGAATTCGTCCGCCATCTTCTTTTCAAAGAGCAGCGGTACATCGCAGACGACGATTTTTTCCCCGCGACCGACCGCATCGGCGACCAGACGGTCGCGTAAACGGTTGACTTCCGGATGCACGATCCGGTTGAGCTCTTCGAGCTCATCGTGGTCGGGAAAAACGAGGTGTCTGAGGGCGGCGCGGTCCAAGAGCCCGTCAGCAGCCACCACATCGTTGCCCCAACGCTCCACTATACGGTCGAAGGCGGGCGTACCAGGCTCGACCGCGCGGCGGGACAATACGTCCGCATCTATGATCGTCGCGCCGCGCTCCGAAAAGAGGCGGGCAACCGTCGATTTCCCACTGGCGATATTCCCAGTGAGACCGACCAACAACGTCGTCATGACTGGCAAGCTAGGGGTAGAGAATTGCCTGTCAACAGGCTTGTTGGGCTACCCCATTGGTGCTGCCATTGGTCCCGCTCTCGGCGCGGGGGGCGCGCCGGCGAGGGCCGGCCGCAGCGGCTAAACGCGCGCTGGTGAGGAACGTATCAATGACGTAAGCAGCACCGCCACGATCGCGGAGCTGCTGTGGTGTGGCCTGGAGATACCGCTGACACGTATTGCGAAATGCGCTACCCGACGGGAAATCGAGCACCTGCGCGACGCTGTCCGCGCTCCGGTGCTTGTCCTCGAGCATGTGCGCGGCGACGATCAGGCGTCCCCACGTGAGCAACCGATGCGGCGGTGGAAACCCGGCATCCGCCAGCCGCCGGGTCAAGAGCCGCCGGGGCACCGCGAGGAGCCGCGCAAACGCATCGGGCGTCAACCGCTCGTGCGCGCGCGTCACCGACGCCAGGACGGCGTCACGCGCGGTCGGCTTGAGGTCTCCGATCGCCCGCCGCAACAAACTGGCGACGCTCCGCGCTTCGGCCTTGTCGACGTGCGCCAGGAGCGTGAGCGGCGCGTCGTCCGCGTCAGCCATGACGAGCCCATCGAATCCGCAGCGGCCGGCATCGAACATGTCACGGGCCCGCTCCGGCGTGATCGTCACGTAGGCGACCAGCGCGACGCGAGGGAAGCGCAGCTTGAGCAAGCGCACGCTCTCGAAATTCGCCGTGCCGTCCGCGTAGATATCGATAACGGCCAGATGCACCGGCTCGCTGTCGCACATGCGCGTCAGCGACGACCAGTCCTCACAGGCAATGATCGAGTGCCGATCGCGGATCGCGGCGCGCAGCCGCTGGAGCCGGACCGGGTTGGGGAGAAGCGTAGCAATGACTCCCATGCGTCAAGAAGACGCCAAACCGAGCGGCTGCGTCACCGCTTCTACGAGATCCTAGCAGAAGGTGATACGGACGTCCCGTGGCGAAACAGCGCGTGGCGCGCCATCTGCATACTGTTTGGCCTCAGTAGCGCGAGGCAACGCCTGACGGCCTAACGCCGATCGCTACCCCGATGGGCCCCTGACGTCCCTGGACGGCGGGGGTTCTTCGTTTCTCCGCCCCGATCGCCGCCCCTGTCGCGAGGAGGCCCTCGCCTGGGATCCGGCCGATCTGGCCTCGCAGCGGTAGACGCTGCCGGCGGAGCCGGCGCGCGCCTTTCGCGCCCGAGCAAGTGCACGGCCGCCGCCGCGATCTCGATGCCGTCATAGTTGTCCAGAAGGGGCTCCAGCCAGGTCGCTTCGGCTGCTGGCACCCCGGCTTCCAAGATGCGGCGGATCTCCTCGACACGCTGCCTGGCCCGGTCCAGCGGCCCACTGAGCGTGAGCGGCGTGGCTCCGGGCAACCGGGCCAACTCTCCCCGTTCAGCCAGCGCAATGATTTGCACAGGCGTCGACTGGAGTACCCCTGCCATTTGCGCCGCGTCCAGCGGGATGTCGTAGAGCACCGCGAGCGCCGCGCTCTCGGCGATGGTATCCCGCGCCACCTGCACGGATGCCTTCGCGCCGGTGTAGCCGAGCGCGCCGAGGATCTCGCGGACGGTGCGCTCGGAGGCGTCGGTGCGCGTGTAGACGATCGCCGAGGGCGGATCGAGATCGTCGAGCAGGCGCCGGAGCGCCGTGGGTCGGTTGCCGGGCGTGACCGAGACATATCGCATGCCGACGACGGATGCAGCCGGTGGAGTCCCAGCGACCCGGCGCGCGCGTCTCGCGTAGCGCTCGACGAGCGATTCGATCTCGGGCGTCGCCGCCAGCGCTGCCGTCGCCACAATCGTTCGCGCCGAGTCCTTGGGCACTTCGGCCATGACCGCTTCGAGCGCCGGGACAGCACCGACCCATGCGATGACGAGCGCACCGAGCCCGTCGAGCTTGAGCCGCGACCGCGCGATGAGGCCCTGGATGACCTCCGGCGGCCCAATCACGATCGCCGGAGGCGTCACACGCGCCGCGCGGGCCACCGATGTCGCCGCGAGCACGTCAGATCGGCCAAGTGCAGTCGCAATCGACACGGCGGTATCCGCGTCTGGTGTCAGCACGAGAACAGCCGGCGTGCCGGAGCCAACCTGCTCCAGCACCGGCGTCATAAAAGTCGAGACTGATGATGGATCAGCGGGAAGAACAAACAGCGTGTGCACGGATAGCGGAGTGGATGAAGACGCGGTAACATACATCGTGACGACAACACTCGCGCCCGCGTTCGCGCCGTCGGCGAACGTATCCCATATCAAAGAGTCCGCCACGCTCGCCGTGGCGAGCCGCGCCCGGGCGCTGAAAGCCGCGGGACGCGAGATCCTCGATCTCGGAGCTGGCGAGCCCGACTTCGACACGCCGGAGTTCATTCGCCGCGCCGCTGAGAAGGCGATTGATTCTGGCGCTACGCGCTACACGGCGACTGAAGGCATCCTTCCGCTCCGCCAAGCGATCGCGGCCCAGGCCCACGCGGACCCGACCGAGGTCGTGGTATCCACAGGCTCCAAGCAGTCGCTGTTCAACGCGTGCTTCGCGCTCTTTGGGCCCGGCGACGAAGTCTTGGTGCCGACGCCGAGCTGGACCTCGTACTACGAGATGGTCTCGCTCGCGCGCGCCAAGGCAGTCCCCGTGCATGGCCACGTCACACGAGGGCTCAAGGTCACCGCGGACGAGTTGGCTCGTGCGGCTACGTCGCGCACGAAGGGTCTGATGCTGAACTCGCCATGTAACCCGACGGGTGCGGTTTACGACGCCGACGAGCTCTCGGAAATCCTCGATCTCGCCGGATCGAAGGGTTGGTGGGTGATCAGCGATGAGATCTATCAGCGTATCACCTACGAGTACCCCGCTCCGTCGGCGCTATCGCTCATGCCCGATGGCAGCCGCGACCGTTTGGTGTTAATCAACGGTGTCGCGAAGAGCTTCGCGATGACGGGGTGGCGGATCGGCTGGGCAGTCGCGCAGCGGCCGGTCGCGGCGGCAATGAACGCGCTCCAGTCCCACACGACGTCGAACCCCGCGACGCCCTCGCAGTACGCCGCGCTTGCTGCCCTCACGGATACCGCGGCAGCCAACGCCGCGGTCGAGCATATGGTCGCGACCTTCCGCGAGCGGCGCGATGCCGCCATGACCATTCTGGACTCGGCCGGTGTCACCTATGTTCGGCCGGACGGTGCCTTTTATCTGTATATTCGCGTCGGCGACGGTGACTCGTTTGCTACGCGCTTAATGGACACGCACGGTGTCGCCGTCGTTCCCGGCTCGGCTTTCTTGACGCCTGAGTGGGTGCGTCTCTCTTACGCGGCGCCTACGGCGACCGTGACCGAGGGTGTCAAACGACTGACATTACTGCTCAAGAGCCCGGCGTAAGCGTACGCGGCGCTCTACGGCGACTGTGACCGAGGGTGTCACACGATTAGCAACGCTGCTCAACGGCTAGGCGACGAGGCGCGAAGCGCCGAGGAGCCTTAGTTCTGGTGATCCAAACACCAGTCCGATGCACCGTGAAAGATCTCGAGCCAGTGGCCTGACTTGAACTTGAGCACGATCGGGAAGCTATCACCACCGTAACGCCACCCTTCGATGACGACTTCGTCCACGCCATCGCCGTCGATGTCGAGGTGATCGACATAGCGGCGATACTCGGCGTGCGCGGCCGATCCATCGACGGTCTTCACGAACGACGGCGAATAGTCCGTCCCGTCCCAATCGGCGATGACGAAGACGTACGAGGTCTCGTCGCCGTGCGCGGCCGCTTCCTCGGCGTTCGGATCGATGAACGACGCGATGAGCGTCGGCTGAGCCGTGGCGCCAGTATTGATCGCCAGGCCGTGATAGTCGAGCGAATCGAGGCGTGTCTTCGGGATGCCGGCGCCGGTGCCGACCTTCATGGCGATGTCGCGCGCCTTGGTCAGGGCATCCTCGCGCGTCAACGGCTCGGGCTTCTGCGCCTGCGTCGCGCCTGGCAGCGGCGTGCCCGATGCGAGAAACTCGACGGTGATGCCCGCTTTGACTTTGCTGTCCAGCGCCACGGCCGAGAGAGGCGTGAGCAGGTGGCAGTTCGGCAGCGAGTAGAGCGGCATGCCGGGCTTCTCCCACATGCCTTGCTTCACCGTCGCGGTGCCAGCGACCTGGCCATCCTGATAGAGCGTGTAGTTCGCGCCGGATCGGGTGTAGATGCGATCGAACGATTTCCATCCGGGCGCATCGAGTACGATGCCGCGCAGGTGTCCGCCTTCGACCGTCCCGATCGGAATCATGCGCGGATCTTCACGCTCGCCGAAGATCTCGAACAAGACGTTGGGCCGCTTGGACAGATCAAGCACCGCGCTCTGCGATGCGCCCCCGGAGTCGGACTCCGAAGCGTGCTTGTCGCAGCCTAGCGCTGCGATTACCATAACGCACAGTGCGACGCGGGCGATCACGGAAGTGGTGACAGGGTTGAACTTCAACTCGTACCGGGCGGTCCCCACGCTGGAGACGCTCGTCCGGGGTGCCGAGTCACCGCGTCTAGCGCCCCCCGAGGTGGTGGAAGGTCCCGCGCTGGCGCGCATTCGGCTCTCCGGGCCGCCGGTCGTCGGGTTCGCGGCCTTTCTGAATGGCATCCAGCAAAGCCGCATTGTGTACCACTCGGGGCTCGTCCCCATCGTCCACGGGACCGTCGGCGCGGTCATCCGGGTGCGCCGCGATCGCCGGCTTACGACGCACGCGCTCGGCCCCAGGATCTCACGCACGCTCCTCGCCCCGCGTCAGCTCCTTCCCGACGATCTCTGGAACGACCTGGTCCCGCTCGGCGTGATCGACACCGGGTCCGGCCCGGCCGACGCCCACCCTTCAGCGCTGCTCGAACGCGCGATTCACCTCGTCGAGCAACGTCGCGAGGCGGCAGAACGCTTTTTGGCCGAGGCCTGGGCTGACACGGCTCCCCTCTGGGTCGATGGCCCCCTCTCCATCCACTCGTCTCAGACGATCGGGATCGTTCGCACCCACCGAACCCTCTATGCGGGTGTCGAAACACTGCCAACACTTTGTGCACTCGCCGTAGGCGAGCGCACCAGTGTGTTTCGTGTGAGAGACAACCTCAGTTGGTACCTGCGACTCCGAGACCCGGCTGGGCGCGAGCCGCTCTGGGGACTGCTACGGGTCGAGGTGGCGGCGATCGGCGATCCGGCCGAACGGGCCGATCTCGTGTCGCGCTGGGTGCTGGCCGAGTCGACGCCACTCGCGCTGCCAGATCCCCGATGGGATACTCTGGTCTATGGAGTACGAGACTGCGAAGAATACCTCCGTGCCGTCTGCTGACGACGCGCTCCGGCCCATCGGCCGCGTCGTAGCGACCGAGCGGCGGCCGAACACCCCGCACGAGTTCCATTTCTGGACCGCGCTCGACGCGGCGGTCGGCATCGGGACGATCGTGCGGGTGGTCGGCACGCATCCGGTCGCGGGACGTATTCCAACGGTATACGGGGTCGTGGTCGAAGGCTTCAGCTACACCGACCTCGCCACGCCCCTGCACGACGTGCTCGGCCACGACGGCGCGCCCGAGCGGGTCGCGGCGTCGCCGACGGAACGCGCCGAGATCCGGCTGTACACGGCGGCCGTGCTGCGCCAGGTGCCCGAGGAGCCCCTGCAGCCGGTGCCGCTCGGCGAGGTCTTCCTGGCCAACGAGGCCGACGTCCTGATCGCCCTGCGCATGGACTCCTACGCCGGCCGCGGCATCCCGGTCGGGTTGTATCGGGCTGGCGGCAGCGAGTCTCCCGTCTACCTCGACCCTGACTTTCTGCTCGGCCCCGAGGCCGCCCACTTGAACATCACCGGCGTCTCGGGCCTCGCCACGAAGACCTCGGCCGTCGAGTGGCTGCTCTCGTCGATCTTCGCGCACTTCCCGGCGGACAAAGGGTCGGTCGCCGCCGTCTGCTTCAACGTCAAAGGGCCCGATCTGTGCTTTTTGGATCTGCCCGCCAATCTCGAAGACGTTGACCGCGCCCTCTACGAGCGCCTCGGCGTTCCCCCCGTCCCATTTCCCAACGTTCACTATTTCGCGCCGTACACCGCCAAGGGGTATGCGCTGAATACCCTGCGCTCCAATGAGGCGCTGCTACATAACGTTTCGCCGCTGACGTGGGGCCTCCGGGAGGTATTGCAGTTTGCCGAGGTCTTGTTGAACCGAGATGACGTCGACGCGAAGGCCGATGCGGTGATCGATTTTATACGAGAGAGAGTCGTCGATCGGCCGTTTCACGATGACACGTTGGCGTCAACCCATCATGTCAAGTCGTTTGCGGATCTGGATGCGTGGTTCCGAGATGTGTTAGCCAGTATGGAACGGCGGAACGCAGAGTCGTGGCGAACCCATCACGGGGCGACGATACGGAAGGTCAGAAATCGCTTGACCAATATCGCGACGCGCTGCGCGGGCCTGGTGACGAACGATGGCGGAACGAGCGATCTCCCATTCGGGAGCTTTCGCGACCGGACGGTGTACGTGATCGATGTCGCCCTGCTCGAAGAAGACGCGCAGGATCTGATCTTCGCCCGCGTTGTCTCGAAGCTCCGCGAGCACCTCGAACGGCGGGATCTCGGCGTTCAGCACGTCGTGGTGTTCGTGGACGAGCTGAACAAGTACGCGCCGGGCGACGGACCGGACACGTATGTGCGGAAGATGCTGCTCGATGTCGCCGAACGGGGCCGGTATCTCGGGCTCGTGCTGTTCGCCGCGCAGCAGTTCCGCTCGCAGGTCCATCGGCGGGTGGTCGGCAACGCTGGCACCGCGTTATTCGGTCGAATGGATGGCGACGAGTTGGCGACGCCAGGGTACGCCACCCTGGGGCCCGCCTTGCGCACGAAGTTGGCGACGTTGGAGAAGGGGCAATTGATGGTGCGACACCCGCATTTCGCGCAACCGGTGTTCGTCCGGTTCCCTCGTCCGGCCGTGTTGACGGGCCGGCTGGGCGCGGAGCGCTATCCGCCCAGCACCGAGCCAGCGCTCGATGTGGCCGTCACCAGGGCCCTTCGGGCGATTGATCCGGGGGTGACGCTCGGCTGGGTCCAAGACACCATCGCGCTCGTCGATGACGCCGACGTGCTGCGCGCCAAGGTCGCCGTCGAGGTGACCCGGCCACAGGACGTCAAAGGGTTCTTCCGCGCGACGCTCCGGACTGCCGCGCGGGTGGCGGCGCCGGTTGCGTCATCCCCCGCTCCGGCCGTCCCGTTGAAGACGGCGCCGGACGACGACCCGTACGGATTTTGATGCTCTCGGCACTGGTCCTCCTGCAGAGCGTCGTGCTGAGCATTCGCCCGCACGCGGGTGACACGCTGCATATGCGCTACGACCAGCGGGTGGAGACGATTGCGACGACCGAGCGCGGCCACGCCGACACGACCACGTCGGTCGTCTCGACGCTGCTCGTCATGAGTCGCACCATCGTCGAATCGAGCGACTCGTCGGGCGCCGACGTTGTCGCCGTCACCGACTCGGTGGCCGCGACGTCGTCCGGCGGGCGGACGCCCGAGTCAGCCCAGGCCGCGCGTGAGATGTTGCAGGGCAAAGAGGTCCGCCTGCGCATGTCCCCGGACGGCGCCACGGTCGCCGAGGACACCGCGGCCAATCCCGAGTTGCGGTCGCTGTTCGCCGCCATGCCGGCGATCCTGCCCAAAGCGCCAACTCCGGTGGGGCGCCGCTGGAAACGGGAGATGGCTGGCCCGATCGGGGGCGCCATAGAGGGTGGGCACTCCGAGGTGAAAACGACGTTCCGGCTGGACTCCCTGTCGAAGGCAGGAGATCTGGCCTATGTCTCCGTTCGCGGGACGATCACTGAAGCCTCGACCGGCCCCGGTCCCACCAAGGGCGAGTCCTCAGGTACGGTGAATGGGACCGTGCTCCTCGATCTCCGGCGCGGTTGGGTCACCGAATCCCGGGACCGGATCGAGATCACGTCCACCATCCGCTCGCGCGGCGCGAAGATGCGGATCAAAATGACCGTCACACAGTGGCTGCGAGCGATAGATTGAAGGATGCGGCTCGTGCATCTGTCCGACCTGCACCTGGGGTTCAGACAATACCAACGTCTGACCCCGGCGGGGATCAATCAGCGCGAAGCCGATGTGGCGACCACGTTCAAGAACGCGATCGACAAGACGATCGATCTCGAGCCTGATCTCGTCCTGATCGCGGGCGATCTCTTTCACACCGTCCGCCCGTCCAATCCCGCGATCCTGCACGCGTTTTTGCAGTTCCGGCGTCTCAAGGAAGCACTGCCGCGCACCGACATCATCCTCATCGCGGGCAACCACGACCTCCCTCGCGCGAGCGAGACCGGTTGCATTCTGCGGCTCTTCGCGCAGCTCGGCGTCCATGTCGTCGATGCCGAAGCGCGGCGGATCGACCTGCCTGATGTCTCCGTGCTCGCCGTACCGGACACACCCGTGCTGCCGGCGCTCGTCGGCAATCCGGCCGCGAAGTACAACGTCCTACTATTGCACGGCGTGATCCCGGGGGTCCTCCCGGATTGGTTCACGGCCGCTGATCGAGCGCGCACGGAAGTCTCGATCGAGGACTTGACCAAGACCGAGTGGGACTACGTCGCGCTCGGCCACTATCACGTGTATCAGCGCATCGATCGCGAGCGCCACATCTACTATTCGGGCGCGATCGATTACACCGGTCCGAGCGCGTGGGGCGAGCTGTATCAGGAGGGAAAGACCAAGGTCAAGGGAAAGGGACTCATCGAACACGACCTCGCGAGCGGCAAGCACGTGTTTCATACGCTGCCGCCCTCGCGCAAGTTCATCGACCTGCCACCCATCCCGTCCTACAACCTGCCGCCGGCCGACATCGATCGCGCGATAGAGGCGACGCTGCACAAGGTCCCGCTCGACGGCAACATCGTGCGCGTCGTCCTGCAGGACGTCCAGCGCCACGTCGTGCGCGAGCTGAATCATGCCGCCCTGAGAGAGTACCAGCGACGGGCGCTCCATTTTCAGCTCGATGCGCGGCGTCCGGATGCCACGCGCACGGCGGCATCGGGCGCCACCGGTCGCAAGATGTCGCTGACCGACATCGTGCGCGAAAAGCTCGAGACCCGGCCGATCGAGGCCGATCTGGAGCGTCACGCGTTCGTCGATCTCGGCCTGCATTACCTGAAGGAAGCCGAGGCCGTCGAGGTGCCTGAGTGAGGCTCAACAGCCTGCACCTGGTCAACTTCCGCCAGCACACGGACACCCGGGTGACGTTCGATTCGGGCCTCACGGGCATCATCGGCCCGAACGGCTCCGGCAAGACGACGATTCTCGAAGCCATCACCTGGGCCGTGTACGGCCACGCCCGTGGCACGCGCGACTCGATCCGCAACTCCCGCGCGAGCGCCAGGGCGCCCGTCCGCGTCGAGCTCGAGTTCGAGCTGGGCCAGCACCGCTATCGGGTCGAGCGGGGGCTGAACAACGCCGAGCTCTATCTCGACAACGGATCGCACCCGATCGCGAACACGATCTCGAGCGTCACCAGTCAGCTGCAAAAGAAGCTCGGCATGACGCGCGCCGAGTTCTTCAACACGTATTTCACGGGCCAGAAAGAGCTCGGCCTCATGGCCGCGATGGGGCCGTCCGAGCGCGCGCGCTTTCTCTCGCGCGTGCTCGGCTACGAGCGGCTCCGCGTCGCCCAGGAGATGGCGCGCGAACGGCGCAAGGCGATTGTCGCCGAAGTCACCGGCATGCGGAGCGGCATGGCCGATCGCGAGACGATCCTCCGCGGCGTGACGACGGCCGAGTCGCGTCTCTCGGACGCGACGGAACGGGCGGCGTCAGCCTCCGCGCATCTCGAGCGCGCCCGCACCGCGCTCGGCGCGATCGCCCCGCAATGGGAGCGTGTGCAGGCGGAGCGCGAGCGCTGGCAGGAGCTCTCGACCCGCCTGCAGGTCGCCGAGGCGAAGGTCGAGGATCACCTCAAGCAGGCCGTGCGGATCGCCCGCGATCTCGATGAGATCACCGCCGCGCGCACGGAGTTGAATGGTCTCCGCGCGCAACTCACCGGCTATAAGGCGCTGATACAGGAAGCCCAGCAGCTCGACGTCCTCGCGCGCGAAGAGGGTCGCCGCACAGCCCTGATGGATCAAGAACGTCTGCTCGCCGAGGAACTGACACAACTCGAGGAGAAGGTCGAACGCCTGGAGGTCGCACCCAAAACGTTGCTCGATGTCCAGGCAGAGCTCACGACCGCCCAGGCCGCATTCGCCGACGCCCAATCGCGGGCCGACGCGCGACAAACCGAGTGGGTGCGTGAGCTGCAGGAAGCCAAGACGAAGCTCCAATCCCTCGTGGCCCAACGGAAGGACGTCCGCCACCAGCAAGACCAACTGACCGCCGTCGGCGAGAACGGCGAGTGCCCCACGTGCGGCCAATCGCTCGGTGGCGGTCATTACCGCAAGGTGCTCGAGGAACTGGAACGCCAGGCGGACGAGATCGCGGTCAATGGCAAGTATTATCAGGATCGTCAAAAGCAACTCACGGATCGGCCGACCGATCTCGGAGAGCTGGACACGCTCTCCGGCACGCTGAAAAAGCAGGTGACGGCGCTCGAGACGAAGCAGGTGCGCGTGCAGGAAGCCGTGAAGCAATTGGACGCGCAGCGGCGTGAGCTGACGGAGAAACGCTCCCGGCGAAAGAAGATTCGCTCCGAGCTGGATAGCCTCCCGGTGGGCTATGACGAGGCCCGTCACAAGCAAGCGCGCGCCGATGTCGACCGGTTGACGCCGGTCCAGGAAAGAGCGAACCGCGTGAGCGGGGCGGTGGAGCGCACGCCGATTCTCGAGCATGACAAGGCGCAGATCGAGGCAGCGCTCGCGGCGGCACGCGTGGCCGTGGCCGAGCTCCAAGGCCAGCGCGACGCGCTCGCGTTCGATGTCGCGCTGCACGTGAGCCTCCGCGAGCAATTCGACCGCGCCGAGGCCCAGGTTCGCGTGACGGAGCTCGATGCGGTCCGCGCGGGCGCGGAAGCCCAGGCCGCGCGCAAGGCGCTCGAGGCAGCCGAGAACGCTCGACTCGAATGGGACAAAGTCCAGGCTCGGCTGGAGGGACTGGTCGTCCACCGGCGACTGCACGACGAGGTCGATCGCGCCTATACCGGCCTGCGCGACGATCTCAATATCCAGCTCCGGCCGGAGATCTCGGAGCTGGCCAGCGAGTTCCTGGCCGAGCTCACGGACGGGCGCTATAGTGAGCTCGAGCTCGATGATGAGTACAATATCAATGTGCTCGAAGACGGCGTGCCGAAGCCCGTGATCTCGGGGGGCGAAGAAGATATCGCGAATCTGGTGCTGCGGCTCTCGGTGTCGCAGATGATCGCGGACCGCGCGGGCCAGGCGTTCTCGCTCCTCGTGCTCGACGAGGTGTTCGGGTCGTTGGACGACAGCCGCCGGCACAACGTCGTCGAGCTCCTGCGGCGTCTGCACGACCGATTCGATCAGGTCATCGTGATCACGCACATCGATTCGGTGCGCGACGGACTCGACCGCGTGATCGCCGTCCGCTATGACGCCGCGCGCGGCACGTCGGTCGTCGACGCCCCGGGTACAGCCCCCGACCCGACCGAGCCCCTGGCCCTCGAGTTCGAGGCTGCCGACTAATGGCGGTAGTCCGGACGTGGCGCTCGGCCAGATCCGCTGACGGGCCGCATCCAGCGCGCCGGGAGGATATACCGGGGCTCAATCAAGTCTTCAGCGACGCATTCACCGAGCGGTATCGGCGCGATGGCATGATCGGCGTGCGCGTCCCGTTCTTGAATCCGGCGATCTGGCGTTACGCGATCGAAGATGCGGCCGAAGGCGCGATGCTCTGGCGCAGCGAGCGCGGCGAGGTGATCGCGTTCAACATGACGCATCGCTCCGGCGTTGAAGGGTGGATGGGCCCTCTGGCCGTGCGCCCCGAGTCGCAGGGATCGGGGCTGGGCAAGGATCTGGTACGAGCCGGCATTGATTGGTTGAACCGCGCCGAGGCCAGGGTGATCGGCCTCGAAACGATGCCGCGGACCATGGACAACATCGGCTTCTATTCGAGCCTCGGCCTCGTGCCGGGGCGACTCACCATGACGTTGACGCTCGAGGCCGCGCCGGCGGATCGGCAGGCACTCGTGCTCGGGCGCCAGCCGCGCGGGATACAGGACGATCTCATCGCCGAGTGTCGCTCGCTCGTCGGGGCGCAGATTCCGGGGTATGACTACACGCGTGAGCTATTGCTCACCGATCATCTCGCCCTCGGTGATACGGTGCTGCTGCGGGACGACGCCGATGCGTTGATCGGCTTTGCGCTGTGTCATACGGCGCCGCTCGTCGAGGGTCGTTCGCGCGACGAGCTCCGTGTGCTGAAACTCGTCGTGCGCTCGCTCACGGATCTCGACGCCATGGTCCGGCTGCTCGCCGACTATGCGCGCCGGAGTGGCACGCGCCGCGTCGCGCTACGGGTGCAGGGTGAATATGTCGAAGCGTACCAGCGCCTCATCGCCTTGGGCGCGCGCGTGCGCTGGACCGATCTCCGGATGTCGCTGGCTGGCGCCCCCGAGCCGCGCGCGGCTACTGGGATTGTTTGGTCGAATTGGGAGGTTTGACGCGCTTCGGCATCGGCGCGCCCCTCGCCACAATGCGCCAAATCACAATGAACAGTCCGAGCGTGAGCAACAGATGGACATACCCGGGCGCGTTGTTCACGACGAACACCAGCACGGCCCAGGTGACGAGCATGATGAGTCCAACGATGATACCGAAGTCCAATTGACTCGTCCTGTTGATGGCGCTTAGTTTAGTGTCCAGATAGGGGCGGAGAGGCTTAATTTTTGAGCCGATAAGTCCTCCGAGTGGGTTCGACAATCTATGCCGACGTCAGGCCCCAGTGCGGGGAAGACGACACGTGTGGTGAGGACCTCATACATTCGACAGGGCTTCAAAAACCCCTCTTCGTTCCGCTTTATTCGAGAAGCTCCGTCATTCGTGGCGGAGCTTCTCTAATTTACACTGAGCTATGGACACAGAAACAGAGCTAGCGACGCTCGTCCGCCGCGAGTTGGAGCTGCTCGGCGAAAATCCCGATCGCGAGGGGCTGATCAAGACGCCGCAGCGCGTCGCCAAAGCGCTCGAGTTCTTCACGAGCGGCTACGCGATGGACGCCGCGCAGGTCATCGGCGATGCCTTGTTCGAGGAGCCGGGGCACGAGAGCATGATCATGGTGCGCGACATCGAGCTCTACTCGCTGTGCGAGCACCACATGCTGCCGTTCTTTGGCCGCGCGCACGTGGCGTATATTCCGAACGGCCGCATCGTCGGCCTCTCGAAGATGGCCCGCGTCGTCGACGTGTTTGCCCGGCGGCTCCAGGTGCAGGAGCGGCTCACCGAGCAGATCGCGCTGGCCCTGGAGCAGGCGCTCCGGCCGCGCGGCATTGGGGTCGTCATCGAGGCGCAGCACCTGTGCATGATGATGCGCGGGGTGCAGAAGCAGAACTCCAAGACCATCACCAGCGCGCTGCGCGGCAGCTTCCGCGATGACGCGAAGACGCGCGACGAGTTTCTGAGGCTCGCCCACAACGAGCACTGAGCGCGATCCGCTCGCCGGTCGCACCGCGCTCGTCACCGGTGCGTCTCGCGGTATCGGCGCCGCCACCGCTCACGCGCTTCGGGGCGCCGGCGCCCGGGTGGTCGCCGTCTCTCGCACCGGAACGGGCGGCGTCTCGGCCGACCTGGCGCGAGCGGCCGATGTCTCGCGGCTGATCGAGTCGGTTCCCGCGCCGGATGTGCTTATTCACGTCGCCGGCGCATTCGTGCTCTCGCCGATCGAAGAGACGGACCCCGGCACGTTCGATGAGATCCTGGCGCTCAATGTCGGGGCGGCATTCAGACTCGTGCACGCGTACTTGCCAGCCATGCGAGCGCGAGGCTCGGGTCATATCGTGAGCGTCGGGTCGATTGCCGACCACGTCGCGTTTCCAGAAAACAGCGCGTATGCGGCGAGCAAGTATGCCGTGCGCGGACTCCATGAGGTCCTCCGAGAGGAGCTCCGTGGATCGCCGATCCGCGCGACGTTGATCTCGCCGGCGGCGGTCGACACGTCGATCTGGGATGCCGTGGGCGAGCGCCCAGGGCTCCCGCCGCGCTCGGCGATGTTGAAGCCGGTGGCGGTGGCCGACGCGATCCTGTACGCGGTGACCCGCCCCGAGGGCGTGAGCATCGACGAGATCCGTCTCTCGCACACCTGATGCACCTGGATGTGATCCCCGCTCTGCGCTGTCCGCGCGAGCACGAGGAGTCGGGCCTCGTGCTCGTCGCCGATGAGACGCGGGGCCGCCATGTGGTGACGGGTGTGCTCGGTTGCCCCGTTTGCGAGGCCGAGTATCCCATTCGCGCCGGCGTCGCGTACTTCGTGGACCCCGCCGCTGGTGCTGCCGACCCGCGTGACGACGAGATCATTCGCACCGCGGCGATGCTGGGTCTCACGGAGCCGGGGGGTGTCATCATGCTGGCCGGACGGTGGGCCTCGACCGCTGATGCGATCAGCGAGATCGCCGAAGCACTCGTGCTGGTCGTCAATCCGCCAGCACACGCGGACTACGCTGAACGCGTCTCGGTGTTGTATGCGGACCAGCTGCCGATTGCCGAGGGTGCGCTGCGCGCCGCCGCGATCGATGCGCCGGTGCGCGATGTCGCATCCGTGGTGCGCCCCAAGGGACGGCTCGTCGCGACACATGCCGTGCCCGTGCCACCGGACATTGCTGAGATCGCGCGCGATGCCGATTACTGGGTCGGCGAGCGGCGAGAGGTGGTCCCGGTCTTGCCTCTTACGAGGGCCTCACGCAGGGGGAGCCTATGAGAGAACGAGACGAACCGGATGTGAAACGCGTTGATCCCAAACCGGATCGCGAACGTGAGGCGCAACCTGGCTGGAAGCCGCCACCGCCGCAGCCTCCCAAAAAGTCAGACGAGGACGAGCGGGACCGTTAGTGAGCCAGAATCGGCTGGCTCGCCGGTTCCTCATATAAGGCGTCGATGATCGGCTTGTACTTCGTGTCGATCACTCGACGCCTGACTTTGAGCGTCGGCGTCAGCTCACCACCCTCGATGGTAAAGTCGTGCTCGATGAGCGCGATCTTCTTGGGTGTCTCGAACGTCGCCAGACCTTGGAGGTGGTCGAGCACCTCCCGCTCCATCTTCGCCTTGACCTCGGGATTCTCGATCAGCTGCGCGTGGTTGGCGAACGCGATGCCTTTGTGCTTCGCCCACCCTTCGAGCTGCTCGAAGTTCGGCACGATGAGGAGCGCGACAAACTTGCGCCGATCGCCGATCATGACGGCCTGACTCACGTAGCGATTCTGCCGGACGAGATTCTCGATGGGCTGCGGTGCGATGGCCTTCCCGCCGGCGGTCTTGATGAGGTCCTTTTTCCGGTCGGTGATGACGAGATATCCGTCGCGGAGCTCGCCGATATCGCCGGTGTGGAAGAACCCGTCGGTATCGATCGCCTCCCGCGTCGCGTCCGGCTTGTTGTAGTAGCCGCGCATGATGCCGGGCCCGCGCACGCAGATCTCGCCATCGGCGGCGAATTTCAACTCGATGTTGCTGATCGGCATGCCAACGGTGCCGATCCGGTTGTGGTCCGGCGTATTGACGGAGATCACCGGCGAGGTCTCGGTCAGGCCGTAGCCTTCGAGGATCACGAGATCGGCGGCGTAGAAGAATTTCGCGATTTCGCTTGCCAGCGGCGCGCCGCCGGAGACGAAGATGCGCATCCGTCCCCCCATCCGCGCCCGCAGCTTCGAGAACACGAGCCGTTGCGCAATCGCGTTCTGCAGCGCGAGGGCGCCGGTCGGCTGTCGCCCCGCGAGGCGCTCGCTGGCTGCCCGATCCCCGACGCGGCGCGCCCACTGAAAGAGGCGATACTTGAGTGCGCCGCCTTTGCGCGCATTGTCGATCGCGCCGGCGTAGACCTTCTCGTAGATCCGTGGGACGGAGAACACGAACGTCGGGTGCACCTCGCCGAAGTTCTGCAGCAGCTTGTCGATCGACTCCGCGTAGCAGATCTCGGCGCCGACGGAGAACATGAGGTAGTCCGCCATCCGCCCGAAGATGTGTGACAACGGAAGGAAGCTCAGCGTGATCTCCTCCTGCATCGGGAGCAGCTGCCGGGACGCGGCGACGTTGGACGCGATGTTGCCGTGCGTCAGCATGACGCCCTTCGGCTCGCCCGTCGTGCCCGACGTATAGATGATCGTCGCGAGGTCGTTCGGCTGCACACTGAGTGCCCGCTGCTTGTACGCCGTCGTCGCCGCATCCGAATCCGCGGCCGCGCCACGCGCCTCGAGCTCCGCGAACGTGCAGTCGACGCCAGGGAACTTGCCGTCGAACGCGCAGACGGTCTTGAGGGCCGGGAGATGGGAGCGGATCTCGGCGACCTTTGCTGCCTGCGCGGCGGTCGACACGAAGATGGCAACCGCACCCGCGTCGTTCAGCAGGTACGGCAGTTGGTCTGCCGGCAAACTGGGATACAGGGGGACGTCCGTCACGCCTGATGTCAGGCACGCATAGTCGCTGATCGCCCACTCGGGGCGATTCTCGGACAGGATCGCGATGCGGTCGCCCGGCTTCGCGCCGGCCGCGGCTATGCCGAGTGCGACGTGGCGCACGCGCCGCTCGATCTCCTTGTGCGAGATCGGCGTGTACGCGCCATTGTGCTTGTACCGCATCGCCTGGGGGCGATCGTACTGGGCGATCGCGTCGAAGAAGAGCGTGTTCAGCGTCCCGGGAGTCAACATTTGCTCGGATTGACGAAGGTGATCGTGACCGGAACCGGGTTATGTAACTGGTGGCCTTGATACCGCGCCGTCGCCTGCACCGTGATGCTGAACGTCGAGTCGTGCTTGGCGACCGCCTTCGCGCCAAAGACGAGCATCCGCGTCGATATCCCGCTCTTGGTCGTATCGAGGATCGACGGATTGCCGGATCCATCGGCAACGTACGCAAGGAGTCCCGTATCCGCGATCGTGCCCGTTTGTTTGCCAACCAGGCTCGCCGGGCTCGTGATGGCCCAGTGAATGAGATAGTTGCTCACCGGAACAGGTGCCGAGTCGGCCAGGTTCGACGTGTGGAACAGATTGGCGTCGAATCCGGCGCTGAGGGGAAGCCCCGTGCAGAAATTCAGGTTCTGAACCGCGTCCGTCGTGTCCCGCGCCAAGCTATCGGGTCGCGGTACGATGTTGATATTGAACGGCAGCGACTGCAGCCCGCCGGCCTCGGCGACGATCCGGGGTGTCGACGGCACCGAGTCGGTGGACGCGAACACATGGCCGAAGGTGTCGGTCGTGACGACGAGTGGATCGAGCGTCAGCCACAGGATCGGAACGTGCAGCGAGTCTTGCTTGATGTTGTATGCTTGCCCCTGGAGCCGACCGAGCGCGGTCGAGTCCCCGATGCGCATGGTGTCGCCGGCCACGACCGACGGCGCCGGCGCGGTGTCGACCGCGAGCGAGATGACGTCTTTGGGATTCGTGTCCGGTTGATTGCACGCGACAGCGACGATCACCGCCGCCAACCACACCGCGGCGACCACCCATCTCATGGAGCGAACCGCTCAACCAGTGTCGTCGCCAGGTTGACGTACGATTGCGCCGCCGCATCAGACGGGTTGCGCAACACGACCGGCTGTCCGGCGGCGAATGCGTCAGCCGCTGCTACCGTACGAGGCACCACCGTATCAAACACCATATTCGCCGGGAGGTGCCGCCGTACGTAGTCCGCGACGCGGACGCAGGCCTTATTGGCGGGCTCGTACATCGTCAGCAGAATCCCGTCGAGCGTCAGATCCCCATTGCAGGCGACGATATCCTGGATCGCGCGCAGGATCTGCGGCGTGGTTTGCAGGGCCAGCGGCTCGCACTGCAGCGGGACGATGACGTGCTGGCTGGCCTCGAGCGTGCGCCGCACGATCGAGCCGAGTCCGGGCGGGGTATCGACGATCACGATGTCGCAGCGGGCGCGCGCTTCGACGAGTACGTCGCGCAGCATCGTCGAGTCGGCCATCAACTGCTGGTACTCGGAGTGATTGGCCTTCTCGGAGATGGTGCCGACGAGCATCACGCGCAACCACGGAAGTTGCGTCGGCAGGATGATCTCGCGCAGCTTGCGCTCGCCGTTCAAGTACTCGAAGAACCCATGCTGGGGATGACCACGCCGAAGACCCGCGCCGTAGCGCACGGCGCCTTGCGGATCGACGTCGACGATGAGCGTTTTGAGTCCGCGCCGGGCGAACGCCGCGCCGAGATTGACCGCCGTCGTCGTTTTCCCGACGCCGCCTTTCTGGCTGACGACGGCGATCACGTTCCCCACGCTAAGCGCGCTCAGGGTTGAGCGTGCCGGTCTTCATCGCCTCGAGCGTCTCTTCGGCGTGCTTGACCCAACGCTCGGCCTCGGCGCCGTGCGGGCGGTACTCCAGGAATCGGTGCAGATGCCGTTCCGCCCCATCTTTGTCGCCGCGCTTGAGCAGCAAGAACGCGAGGCCATAGTGCGCGCCCGCCAGTTGCGGCTGCACGTCGAGCGCGCGCCGGTAGCATCGCACCGCGTCCTCGAGTCGCCCCGTTTTCGAGTAGGCGATCGCGAGATTCTGCAGCACGCGGTGATCGTTCGGCTGGTCGCGCAGCGCGAGCTGATACGACGTCAGCGCGGCGTCGAAGTCGCCCTGGCGTTCGAGAGCCAACGCCTCACTCAAATAGTCCAGGCGTTGCGGCTTGAGGTCCCCGCCGGGTTTGCCCCCGAGGAGGCGGCTCAACCAGGACATAGTGTCAAAGGTACGAAGGGCGTAGCTTATACACCATGGCGCCACGTCGATACGTCGTCGATCACACGAAAGGGGTCATGCACATCGAATGGCCGTTCTTCGGTGAGCTGTCCCGTGCGCTCGCGCTCAAGGTCGCGCGTGCGTATGACCCCCAAATCGTCGTCGGCATCGCGACCGCCGGGGTCGTTCCCGGTGCGGTCGTCTCGGCGATCCTCGACCGCGAGTTTCACTCCATCATGGTCTCGCGGCGCGCAAAAGCAACAACGGTACGCGAAACGCCCGCCGTGCTCGGGGCCGCCCCGCCCGAGGTCCGCGGGCGCCGCGTATTGATCGTCGATGAGACATGCGACTCCGGCGCCACCATGCGCCTCGCCGTCGCCGCCATCGTGAATGCCGGCGCCACGACGGTGCGCACCGCCGTCTCGTTCAAAACCGGGACGTATGAGCCGGATTTCTATGCGCTCGCGACCGAGAGCACGATTGTACTCCCGTGGGATCGCGAGGTTCTCGTGGACGGGGAGCTGCTCCCCAACCCCATGTACGAGGGTCTCTGAGCGCGCTTCGCGCGACTCATTGAGACTTGGGGGGTCCGGGGGGCGTAGTTGGGGTTTGCCCCCCGGAGGCGAACCGACCAGTCGAGCGAGGTTCTGGTCGACGGGGAACTGCTCCCCAACCCCATGTACGAGGGCCTCTAGGCCCTCTTAGCTATTCGACGGCTTCGACGGCCGTCTCGTAGCTGGTCCCGGCGCCCATCTCGTCATAGACGTGCCCCATGACCTCGGCATTGCCGATCAAAAATCGGCAACGGGGCGCGCCGGCGGAGCGACACTCGACTTCGAGGACCGCGAGCGGATGGTCGGCGATCCGCCCGAAGAAGTCCGCGAACATGCCCGTGGTGAGATAACACCCGGGATGATCGAGGTTGGCGCTGGGGTCGGCCTCGGCCCAGTCGTCCGTGTCGAGCGTCGCGACCGCGTCGCGGAGGGTGCCGATGGTGAGTGACCCCCACCCGGCATCCCTGAAGTACTCAGTCGCCCGTTGCTCGAACGTCTGTAGGTCGAGGTGTTCAGGCGCTCCCAGCCCTTGTGCGTCGAGCCACGACGCAAACGATGCAAAGAGCTGTTCACCGCCGGCGTATCCCGCCTCCTGGAGATAGGAGGCCGCGGCGAGTCCGGCGTCGCGGACGAGCGCGGCGCGGAGCGCGGCGAGCGAGCCGCGGGTCAGGGCGACCATCTGATGGCGCGCGAGGTCGATCGACTGTGGCATGGTTGATAACCTATTGTCCACGGATGCGCTTCAACAGCGTCTCTTCGTCTATGATCTCCGTCCCGAGCGAACGGGCCTTCTCGAGCTTCGAGCCCGCCTCGGCGCCCGCGACGACGAAGCTCGTCGCTTTGGACACGGAGCTTGTCACCCGCCCCCCGGCCTGCTCGACCAACTCGGTCGCCCGAGGCCTGGAAAGGGTCGGTAAAGTCCCGGTAATGACGACCGTAAGCCCACTGAGGGCACCCCCCACCTCGACCTGGCGCGGCTCCTCGGTATTCACTCCGGCTTTCTGGAGTTTCCCGACGAGCTCTTTGACCGAGGGGTCCGCGAAATACTGAACAACGGCCTCGGCTATGATCTCGCCGATCCCGCGGACCGCGAGAATGTCTTCGACGCTCGCTTTCGCCAGGGCATCCAGTGTCCCGAACTGGCGCGCCAGCAGTTCCGCCGCCGTCCCGCCGACATGTCTGATGCCGAGCCCGAACAACAGTCGCGAGAGCGGCTGCTGCTTCGCGGCCGCGATCGCGGCGACGAGATTCTCGGCGCTCTTATCGGCAAATCTATCGAGCCGTACCAACTGCTCGGCCGTCACGGAGAAGATATCGCCGACATCCGAGACGAGCCCCGCGTCGACCATCTGCTGGATGCGTGCATAGGAGAGCCCTCGAATGTCCATGGCAGCGCGAGACGCGAAATGGACGAGCGCCTCGAGTCGTCGCCCCGGACAGGCAATGTTCGGACAGAAAATCCCGACCTCCTCGGGATCACGCTCGACGGGCGTGTGGCAGATAGGACACTCGGTCGGCGCCTCGGTCTTTCTCGACCCTGCTTCGCGACGTTCGACCAGCGGCGCGATGATCTGCGGGATGACGTCGCCCGCGCGCTTGAGCTGTACCCAGTCGCCTTCGCGCAGATCTTTCTGCGCGATAAGATCGAAATTGTGCAGCGTCGCCTGTCGCACCGTCACGCCGCCGATTTCTACTGGTTCGAGCTCGGCATAGGGGCTGAGCGCACCCGTGCGCCCAACGTTGACCTGTATTTTGAGCAGACGCGTCACCGCGATATCCGGCGCGAATTTTCGCGCGATCGCCCAGCGCGGCTCGCGGTCGCCGATCGTGCCGAGCTCCTCTTGCAGGGCCAGCGAGTCGACTTTCACCACGCCGCCATCGATCGCGAAGTTGAGCGCCGAGCGCACCGTATGCTCGACCTCCGCGGCCCAGGTGAACACGTCTTCCAGTGTCTTCGCCCGCTTCCTATGCGGCGCGACCGGGATGCCCCACTCGGCCAGCGTCTCCAAGACTTCCCACTGCGTCTCGAATCCGATCTCGGCCCCCGCGACCGCGTATCCGTAGAATCTCAGCGGCCGTTGGGCCGAGATCCCCGGATCTAATTGTCGCAACGCCCCCGCCGCGGTATTCCTCGGGTTCGCATACAGTGGCTCACCGGCGGCGGCTCTGGCTTCGTTCATCTTCTCGAACTCATCGAACGGCATGTAGACCTCGCCGCGGATCTCGATAAGCCGTGGCGGACTATCACTGCGCAGCCTCAGAGGTATCTCTCGTATGGTTCGCAGGTTCGGCGTGACGTCCTCGCCAACGGTTCCGTTGCCGCGCGTAGCGCCGGCAACGAGAACCCCATCTTGGTACGTGAGGCTGACGGCGGCGCCGTCGATTTTGAGCTCGGCCGTGTATCCGCTCGCGCGAATCGCATCGCCGACGATGCGCTCGATGCGCCCTTGCCACTCCGTGAGGGCGTCATTGTCGAACGCGTTCCCGAGCGACAGCATGGGAACGAGATGCCGATGCTTGGGAAGCGCGCTCCGCGGCTCGGCGCCCACGCGCTGGGTGGGCGAGTCGGGTGTGCGGAGCTCGGGATGCGCCGCTTCGATCGCCTGCAGCTCCCGGAACAGCTTGTCGTACTCAGCGTCCGAAAGCGTCGGCTGATCGAGGACGTAGTATTCGTACGAAGCGCGATCGAGCGTCGAGCGGAGCTCGGCGGCGCGCGCCGATGCGGACCCCGCCGGGGTCACGCGCCCTTCGCCTCCGTGGCCATGACCTGCATCGCATGCATAGCCACCATGACCATCCGCTCGAGCTCTTCCTCCGCCTCGTTCGGCAGCAGCGTCTCGGCCCAGAGATAGTCCTCGGTCTTCGCATACTGATCGAGGAGCCGCTTGAGGAAGGAGACGAGCGCGACGCGCTGCGCCTCGGTCCGCCGCTGGGCATGATCCGACTCGCGATTGGACCGGACGAGCGCCTCGAACCGGTGCGCGTTGCGCAGCGCCTTCGCGGTGAGCGATGCGACGACCTGGCAGAACCGCACGTCGCTATCGGAGAACGGCGTCGCGTCGCGCTCGGTGCGCAAGAAGATGGCGCCGATGACCGCGCCCCGCCACCGAATCGGCGCCACGACGATCGCCTGCACGTTGCGCATGTCGAGCGTCGCCTTCACCTCGCGCAGGATCGGCTCGTTGCTCGCATCGGCGATGAACACGGTCTCGCCGGACTCGAACGCCCGCTTGAGCTCGGGGTAGCGTTTGAGGTCCACGACCATGTTGCGAATGCTGGGATCTTCATACGAGGCCACCAATCGCACCTCTTCCGATTCCCCAGCGAGAAAAATCGACGACCGATCGAGACCGAAGGTCTCGCCGAGCTTCCGGGCGATGATCTGCAGGATGTCGGAGAAGTGGAGCGAACCGGAGATTTCTTGGAGGATGTCGACGACGGCGACGAGATGATCACGCTCGCGCTGCAGTTCCTCGATCCGTGTCCGGAGCGTGAGGAGCTCCGGGTCTGGCTCCCGGCCGTCGGCCGGCGTCGTACTCAAGGCGTCGCTGCTCTCCATTGGCGGTATGCGCGAGAAACTCGTCGCTGTCGAAGCGAATGACGCGGTTGCGTCCCTGCTCCTTCGCCACGTACAGCGCGTCATCGGCGGCCCGCACTAACGCATCGACATTGGTGATCCGTGTGTGTGGCCACCCGGCCACGCCACAACTGATCGTGCGTTGCACGCTCCCGCCGTCGAACGCAAATGTATGCTCCTCCACGGATTTCCGCACCCTTTCCGCGAACGTCACCGCTGCCTCGGCCGTCGCCCCGGGAAGAATCAACATGAATTCCTCTCCGCCATATCGGCCGACACGGTCGATTTCGCGTGCCGCGATCTTGAGGAGCGCCGCCAGCTGGCGCAGCACCGCGTCGCCCGCTTGGTGCCCATACGTGTCGTTCACGCTCTTGAACTTGTCGAGATCGCACATCACGCAGGCGAACGGCTCCTGCATCCGGAGCGAGTGCTCGAACGTTTCCTCGAGCCGCTGCTCGAGATGGCGACGGTTGTCGATCTCGGTCAACGCATCGGTTTTCGAGAGCCGCTCGACCTGATCCTGCAGGGCCTTGATCCGCAACAACGATCGAACCCGCGCCTCCAGCTCGGCGAAGTTGATCGGCTTCGTGATGTAGTCATCCGCGCCGGCGTCCAGCCCGTCGACTTTGTCCTGGGTCGAGTCGAGCGCCGTCTGCATGATGATCGGGATGAACGGCAGCTCCTTGTTGCCTTTAATGAGCCGCGCGACCTCGAGGCCGGTCAGCCGGGGCAGCATGATGTCGAGGAGGATCAGGTCGGGCATCGGCTGGGCCGCTTCAACCACCGCGAGCGCCTCTTCGCCATCCTGGGCCGTCAGCGTCGCGTAGCCGCGCGCCTCGAGACGGTCTTTGAGCAGGTCGATGTTGTCGGGATGGTCATCGACAATCAAAACGTGCACTGCTCCCTGCATTTCGCTATACCGCTTCGGTCTTCCCGAGGAAGCGCTGAACCTCGGCGACCACCGCGCGGGGCTCACAGGGTTTGGCGAGATAGCCATCGCACCCGACTTCCATCGCCTTCTCCCGGTCTGACGCTAGCGCATGGGCCGTCAGCGCGATAATCGGAATGTCATGCGTCGCCGGGTCGTGCTTGAGCACCTGTGTGGCTTCCCACCCGTCGATAATGGGGATCGAGATGTCCATGAGGATGAGATCGGGTCTCTCCGCTCTGGCTTTCGCGATCCCTTCCTCGCCGTTCAACGCTTCCATCACCCGATAGCCGAAGTGGCGAAGAATCGTCGAGTACACGATACGATTGTCTTCGTTGTCTTCGACGAGCAGGACGGTCTTCCCATTGACGGTCATGCGTTGCCCAGGTGTGCCAAGTAATTGTGTGGCTTGCACTTGCGCTCCATAAACGCAACGAGACGACGGACTCGCTTCAGATGGGCGGCGGTGCTGGACCGGCCGGAGTCCCTCGCCCTAGCAGCAAGTTCCTTACCAGTGGTCACCATTGGCTGGATCACAGTTTCGCCAGTCGAGCGCGGGCGTCGTCCTGGTAGTGCGGGTCGTTGTAATCGGTCACAGGCGCGTTGATCACGAATTCATACTCCGTTCGCGCTTTCGCCTTGTCGCCCGTGTCCTGATAGATCCTCGCCAGATCCAGATGGTGGATGATCCGGCTCGGATCGTTCTTGACCGCCTTTTCCATGTACTCCGTGGCGTTCTGCCAGCTCGCCTGGCTGAAGATGCCGCCGCCTAAGAAATTCTTCGCCATGAACCGGGAGAACCCCGACAGGCGCATGATCTCTGCGTTCCAGGCACCCATGACGTGCAGCGCGCCAGGATTCGTCGAGTCGATGGCCAAAGCCGCCAGCGCCTCGGAGCGCACTTCTTTGGCGTACTTCACGCGCGTGCCGGGGCCATATGTGAGGGCTTCCCGTCCCAGCGCGCGGGCCAGGTGAAAGTGCGGCGTCGCGCTGTCGGGATGAATCGCGACGGCTCGTCGCGCGTCGGCGCTCGCCATCTTGTACAGTCCCGTTCGATGGTCCTTGTCCGGGTCGAACTCGGCCAAGTCGACCGCGCTCCGCGCGGCCTTCCACAGCGCCTCGTAATTCATCGAGTCCGCCGCGATCGCGGCCTCGTAGTCGGCCAGCGCCGCCTGCGCGTTGCGCGCGGCGTACAAGCTGTCGCCGAGGGCCATATTCGATCGTGCCGCCGTGTCCTGTCCCCACGCTGGGGCCGAGGCCAGCATGACGGCGACGAGAACGGTCGGACGCATAGGCGGCATCAAGCTATCGGTAGCAATCCAACAGAGCAACCAGACAGGCGATGCTCGCGCTGAGTCTGATAGAACGGAAGCGCGACGGTGAGCGCATCGGGCCCGCCGAGTGGCAGGCGCTCATCTCCGCCTACGTCGCTGGTGAGATACCGGACTACCAGATGGCCGCTCTCCTTATGGCGGCCTATCTCAACGGCCTGGACACGGACGAGACTGTCGCGCTGACCACGGCGATGATGTCGAGCGGCACGATGCTGCCGAAGCGCCGAGAGCCTCGCGTCGACAAGCACTCGACAGGCGGAGTAGGCGACAAAGTGTCGCTGGTACTTGCGCCGTTAGTCGCCTCATTAGGACTGACCGTCCCTATGATCTCCGGCCGCGGACTCGGCCACACTGGCGGGACGCTCGACAAGCTCGAGGCGATCCCTGGGTTTCGTACGCAACTCTCCTTGGCCGAGGCGGAGCGGCAACTGGACGATATCGGGTGCGTGCTCATCGGCCAGACGGCCGAGCTTGCGCCCGCCGACCGTCGGCTCTACGCGTTGCGCGACGCCACAGCGACTGTGGACTCGATCCCACTCATCGCGGCCAGCATCATGAGCAAAAAGCTGGTCGAGCGTCTGAATGGTCTCGTGCTCGACGTGACGACCGGCTCGGGCGCCTTTTTGCCCACACCGGAAGAAGCCACTTCCTTAGCACGGGTGATGATCGCGCTTGGCGCCGCTCACGATTGCCGCACGGTCGCTCTCATCACCGCGATGGATCGTCCGCTGGGGTGGGCATGCGGGAACGCGCTCGAAACCGAAGAGGCGATACATGCCTTGCGTGGGGAAGGGCCGAGCGATCTCATGACCGTCACGTTCGCGCTTGCCGCCGAGATGCTACGTCTCGGGGGCCTGGACTCCGATCGCGCTGCACTCTCCCGCGCCATCTCCTCCGGGGCGGCCGCTCGCAAATTTCAAGAAATTATCGAGGCGCAGGGCGGCAACCCGGGCGTCGTCGACGATCCCGCCACGCTGCCACAAGCGCCCATTTCCTCGCCCTACGTCGTGAGCCGCTCCGGTGTCGTCGCCGCGATACATCCCCGAGTCGTCGGGCAGGGTGTCATCGCGCTAGGAGGAGGGCGGAATCGACAAGAAGACACCGTCGACCCCACAGTCGGATTCGTGATCACTATCAAGCCAGGCGATCGGGTCGAACGGGATCAGCCATTGGCGACGATCTACGCGCGAGATGCCGAGGGGTTGGCGGTCGGACGAGCCGCACTCGACCGCGCGATCGTCATCGCGGACGAAGCCGAGCCGATGTTATCGTTGATTATCGACCGAATCGGGGACTAGCCGTGTCGCCACACTTGCAAAAGCTCGCCGCCATGGGCGCCTACGCCGTGAGCGCCGGCCTCGTTGTCGTCTTCGCGTTCCTCGTCTGGCTCATGTGGCCCGAGCGCACCAGCGGCATGAACGCGACGATGCTCGCCGTGGGAGTACTGTGTGCTGCTATACCAATCGGCCTCCTGATCGCGATTCACATCGCGCTGGCCAGACAGCTCACACATCCAAATTAGAGACGAACTTCGCGTTCGACTCGATGAAGAGTCGGCGGGGTTCGACATCGTCGCCCATCAACGTCTGGAAGATCTGATCGGCTTGGATCGCGTCTTCCATCGTGACCTTGAGCATGGTGCGCGTGGCCGGATCCATGGTCGTGCGCCAGAGCTGGTCGGGGTTCATCTCGCCGAGGCCCTTGTAGCGCTGGATCTGTACCGCGGCCCGCCCGTCGCCATTCCCCAGGCGCGCGGTGAGCGTCTCCCGCTCGCCGTCATCGTACGCGTAATACTCTTCTTTCCCCTTGGCCACGCGATAGAGCGGCGGCTGCGCCAGGTAGATGTAGCCCGCATCAATGAGCTGCGGCATCTGCCGGAAGAAGAACGTCAGCAGCAGCGTCCGAATGTGCGCCCCGTCGACGTCGGCGTCGACCATCAGGACGCACTTGTGATACCGCGCGCTCTCGATGTTGAAGTCGTCCTTGATCCCCGTTCCAATGGCGGTGATCATGGTGCGAATCTCTTCGTTCGACAGAATCTTGTCGATGCGCGCCTTCTCGACGTTCAAGATCTTGCCACGCAATGGGAGAATCGCCTGGAATTGACGATCGCGTCCCATCTTGGCGGAGCCGCCGGCCGAGTCGCCTTCGACGAGAAAGAGCTCGCAGAGCGACGGATCATCCAATGAGCAATCGGCCAGCTTGCCTGGCAGTGCGCTGATGTCCAACGCGTTCTTCTTTCTCGTCAGGTCGCGCGCCTTTCGTGCTGCCTCTCGTGCCCGCGCCGCCGATATCGCTTTCTCGATTACGACATTGGCGACCTTTGGCCGCTCTTCCAGATACGCGCCCAGCATCTCGTTGACGACCGTCTTGACGGCGCCTTCGACCTCGGAGTTGCCGAGCTTCGTCTTGGTCTGCCCCTCGAACTGAGGCTCTTTCACCTTCACCGAGAGAACCGCCGCGAGTCCTTCGCGGACGTCGTCGCCGGTGAGCTGAATATTGTCCTTCTTGAAGAACCCGTTCTTCGACGCGTACGCGTTGATCGTCCGTGTCAACGCGCTCTTGAAGCCGGTGAGATGGGTCCCGCCTTCGTGCGTGTTGATGTTGTTCACGAACGAGAAGAGGTTCTCGTTATAATCGTCCGTATACTGCATCGCGAGCTCGATGCCAACGTCATCGCGCTCGGTCTCGATATAGATAACCTGAGGATGGAGCGGCTTTTTCTTCTGGTTGATATAGCCGATCATCTCACTGAGGCCGCCCTTGGCGTGGAACGTCTCGGTCTTGGCCGGGGTCTCGCGCTCATCGGTGAGGGTGATCGTCACGCCCTTATTCAGATACGACAGCTCGCGCAGACGGATGGCGAGCGTGGCGTACTCGAACTCGAGAACGGTGAAGATCTCCGCGTCGGGCTTGAACCAGACGGTCGTGCCGGTCTCCTTCGCGCCGACCTTGTCGAGCACCTTGAGCTTCGTCTTCGTGTTCCCGCGCGCGAAGTCCATGTAGTACTCTTTCCCGTCGCGCTTCACCCAGACCTTGAGCGTCTCAGAGAGCGCGTTGACGACGGACACGCCAACGCCGTGCAAGCCGCCCGAGACCTTGTACGAGCTCTTATCGAACTTGCCACCCGCGTGCAGCACCGTCATCGCGAGCTCCACACCCGGGATTTTTTCCGTGGGGTGGATGTCGACGGGAATGCCGCGACCGTTATCGACGACGGTAATCGAGTTGTCGGCGTGAATCGCTACGCCGACTTTGTCAGCGTAGCCGGCGAGCGCCTCGTCGATCGAATTGTCGACCACCTCGTAGACCAGGTGGTGCAGACCGCGCTCGGACGTCGAGCCGATGTACATGCCGGGACGCTTGCGAACCGCCTCGAGTCCCTTGAGGACCTGAATCTGGCCGGCGTCGTAACTGTCGTTTGTTTTTGCCATGTGGGAATCCTGAAAATTAACCGACCCGCATGGGATTATCCACGCAAACGGTACCGAATTTTGGTGACCGGCGGGCGATCGTTGTGTTGAGAATTCAAGGCTTTGAGGAGCGCGGGCTCTATTAACGTCAACTCCGCCATCCAAGGGCTCGTCTCGACCGCCACGAACAGCGTACCGTCGGATGTGACCAGGAGCGGTTGCGTCACCGCCGCGATCTGTGGACCCACGAGTCGCGGCCACTCCGGGATCACCGCGGCCTGCTCCACCCGGTCCGCCAGTCCAGCAGACTTGAGATACTCGGCCAACACCTGGCCGATCGGTTCTGGTTTATCCATCGCGCGTGATTGCTCCTGACCGAGCGCGCCAACGCTCCAGCGTCGTCAACTCGGCCGGAATATCGCTCGCCCGCGGCACGGTCAGCACGGTCTGTCCGCGTCCCCGCTCACGAAGAAGCGCGAGGATCCGCCGTGCGCGCTCGACGTCGAGCTCCGCGAACGGGTCGTCGAGCAAGAACACCGGCGCCACCCCGATCCGTTGCTCCAGCGTCTCGGCTTCGAGCATCCGAAGCGCGATGGCCACCGTGCGCTGCTGACCCGCCGAGCCAAAGGCTCTCAAATCATGGCCGTCGAGGCTCAGCACCAGATCGTCGCGATGCACGCCGACCCGCGTCATGCCGCGACGGATATCGTGCGCTCGGCCTTCGGCCAGCGCTGCGGCCATCGCCTCCTCCGAGGCGTCGTCCCCCAACGTGGTGGCATAGCGCACGCCGACGGGGCCGAGCTCACCGATGGCAGCCGCCAAGCGCGCCAGCGCCGGCGCCGAGTCCGAGACCCAGGCCACGCGCTCGCGCCAGATGATGGCCCCGTGGTGTGCGAGTGGCGGCTCCCACACCGCGACCGGCCCGCCCGATCGCAGCGCGGCGTTGCGGCGCGCCAGCGCCCCACGATATGCCTGCAGCGACCGGAGATATGGCTGGGATGTGACGCCGAGCATGATGTCCAAGAAGCGCCGGCGCTCACCGGGCGCACCGCGGACCAATGCGACGTCGGCAGGCGAGAACATGACCGACGGAACAGCGCCAAGCGCGTCGGTGAGCCGCGGTGGCTCAACGCCGTCGAGCGTCACGCGCTTCCGCTTCGTCGCCCGGTCGTACCCGATGCCGATATCCCGACTCGTCCGAGCCCGCACATGAAAGGCCGGCGCGCCGAATCTCACCACGTCGCCGTCGTGCGCTCCACGCATCGAGCGCAGGACGTGCAGGTAATAGATAGCCTCCAACAGGCTGGTCTTTCCGTGCCCGTTGTCCCCGACGACCGCGATACCCTCAGGAGGCAACGGGAGGTCGATGCGGGCGAGATTCCTGAAATCGCGCACCTCCAACGCCCGCAACGTCACTTCCCGACAAATCGCGGCGCGCGCTTCTCGAGAAAGGCCCCAGTCCCTTCCACCGCGTCGGTCGAGGCGGCGAGGACGCCAAAATAGGCGGACTCCAAGACGAGCGCCGAATCGAGGCTCATGCCGAGCCCACGATGCACGGCGTCGATCGTGAGGGCGAGCGCGAGCGGCCCATTGGCGAGAATCTGCGTCATCACGGCTCGGGCCGCGGACTGCACTTCCTCCGCCGGCACCACGCGCGTCACGAGCCCGATGCGGAGCGCCTCGGCCGCATCGATCGTCTCGCCCGTGAGCAACAGATGCATCGCGCGCCCGGCACCAACGAGCCGCGGCAAGCGCTGCGTGCCGCCATACCCCGCCGCGAGACCGAGCTTGACCTCCGGCTGGCCGAACTTGGCCGTCTCAGCGGCGATCCGGATGTGGCACGCCATCGCCAGCTCGCACCCGCCGCCGAGCGCGAAGCCATTGACCGCCGCGATGACCGGCTTGGGCGATGTCTCGATCGACCGGAACACGCGCTGCCCGAACTCCGACGTCGCCTGTGCCTCGATCGCGCTCAGCCCCTTGATCTCGCTGATGTCGGCGCCCGCGGCAAAAGCGCGGCCGGCGCCGGTCAGGATGATCCCCCCGACCGTGGGATCGGCCCGAGCCTCCGCGATCGCGGTGCCCAGCTCGGAGATCGTGATGTGGTTGAGCGCGTTGAGCTTGTCGGGTCGGTTGAGCGTGATCGTAGCGATGCGCTCGCCGACCTGCGAGACTACGGATTGATGCGGCACGAGAGAGAATCTAATTGGATCCTGCGGAAGGGCACCGCGCGCTCCGGCTTTTGGTACGTCTCGCCGACAGGCCAACACCTGCGCGATCGCGGGACCTTGGCCCGGATCAAGGCACTGCGGATCCCGCCAGCCTATCGCGACGTTCACATCGCGAAACGTCCGGGCGCCACGATCCAGGCGTTCGGTTACGACGCCCGTGGACGGAAGCAGTATCGGTACCATCCAAAGGCGGTGGAGAAAAGCGCCCACCGCAAATTCCGGCGCATCGCCCAGATGGGACGCGATCTCCCGGCTATCCGCGCCCGACTCGCCGCCGACATGCGGCGCCCGGGGCTCACGCGCCAGCGGGTCTCGGCGGCCGTCGTGCGGCTCATCGCCGAGGGCTATCTGCGCGTGGGCAACGAGCGCTACGAGCGGGAAAATCGCTCGCACGGCGCGACAACGCTCAGCAAGTCGAATGTCACGATCGACGGCACCCGCGTGATCCTGCACTATCGCGGCAAGCGCGCCGTCCAACAGCGGCATACGATCGTCGATCGCCGTCTGGCGGCGTTCATCACGCAGCTCCACGCGGCGCCGGGCGTGCACGTCTTTCGCTATCAGAATGGCAAGCGGTGGTTCGACGTGACGGCGAGCGACATCAATCGCTACCTGCGCGATCTCGTCGGCGTCCCGTATACGGCGAAAGACTTTCGCACGTGGGGTGGGACTCTGCGATGCGCGGTGTCTCTCGCCGCAACCGAGCCCGCGGACAACGTCACCCAGGCGAAACGCAACGTGGTCGCCGCCATCCGTGGCGTCTCCGAAGAGCTGGGTAACACGCCGGCGATCGCCCGGAAATCGTATGTGCATCCCATCGTGATCGCCCAGTACTTGGACCACGGCGCGACGATTGCGCCGTATCTCACGGGGCAGTGCGTCCGCCTCGCCAGGTGCACGCGAGAAGAGGAGGCGCTCTCGGAGTTCCTCCACTCGCATTTTCGCTAGATTGCGCCCCGTGGAACCCCTGCTCGCGGTACGTTGGACACCTGATTTCGCAGCCGTCCGGATCATCGACCAGCGCCGATTGCCTGGCGAGTTCGTCGAACGCGACCTGTCGACGCTCGACGAGATCTGCGATGCCATTGCTACTCTCGCCGTCCGGGGCGCTCCTGCTATCGGTGTGGCCGGCGCCCTCGGCCTGGCGGCCCTCCTCGCGCGTGAGCCATCGAGACAGTGCGCGGAAGCCTACGCGGCGCGCATTCGCGCGGCGCGTCCGACTGCCGTGAACCTTCCTCGCGCCATCGATCGCGTCATGGCTGCTGTTCGCGCGGCACCCGACACCGAGATCGCGCGCGTCGCTCGTCATGAAGCCAACGCGATTCTGGAAGAAGACCGGGCGATGTGCCGGCGTATCGGCGAGGCCGGCGCGCCGTTGATCCCGGACGGCGCGCGCATACTGACGCACTGCAACGCGGGCGCGCTCGCTACGTCGGGCATCGGCACCGCACTCGCGCCGGTCTACGTCGCCGCCGAAGGCGGACGACATATAGAAGTGTTCGCGGACGAAACGCGCCCACTCATGCAGGGCGCGCGACTCACCGCGTGGGAATTGACCCGCGCGGGCATTCCGGTGACGGTCATTCCCGATAGCGCCGCCGCGAGCCTCCTCCGCTCAGGAAAGATCGACCTGGTGCTCGTTGGAGCGGACCGTATCGCCGCCAATGGCGATGCCGCGAACAAGATCGGCACCTATGGCGTGGCCATTGCCGCCAAGCGCCACGGGGTGCCGTTCTATGTCGTCGCGCCAACGTCGACCTTCGATTCGGCGACGGCTTCGGGCGAGCATATTCCGATTGAAGAACGGGGACGCGATGAGTTGACTGTGCCGGAGGGCGCACACGTGTTCAACCCTGCATTCGACGTCACGCCGGCCGAGCTCATCACGGCTTTCGTGACCGATACGGGTGTCCACCACCCACCATACAGGTTCTGAGTGCCGTACGTGCTTGCGCTCGACCAGGGCACTACGGGCAGCACGGCGCTCGTCATCGACGAGTCGGGCCGCGTCGTCGGCCGTGGTTATCGCGAGATCACACAGTATTACCCACGGCCAGGTTGGGTCGAGCACGATCCGGCCGAGCTACTAGACAGAACAGTCGCGGCTGGCCGCGAGGCGATCGCCGCGGCCGGTGTGGCGCCAGCCTCGATTCGCGCTCTCGGCCTTACGAACCAGCGCGAGACCGTCGTGGCGTGGGACCCCGCCTCGCCCACGACGGCACCCAAAGCGATCGTCTGGCAGGATCGCCGCACCACGCCGGCGATCTCGGCGCTCGCCCCTCATGCCTCCCGTGTCGCCGCGGCAACCGGCCTCACGCTCGATCCGTACTTTTCGGGGACCAAGATGGCTTGGCTCCTCGGCGCGCTCGATCACCGCAAGGTGCACATCGGCACGGTCGACACCTGGCTCCTCTGGAACTTGACGGGCGGCCGCGTCTACGCGACCGAGCCGACGAACGCGTCGCGGACCATGCTGTTCGATATCGATCGCAAAGAGTGGAGCGCCGAGATGTGTGCTTTGCTCCGCGTCCCTCGCGAATTGTTGGCCGAGGTGCGGCCATCATCGGGAATATTCGGCACGACGGAGGCGTCGTTCTTCGGTGCCCCAATCCCGATCGCCGGAATCGCGGGGGATCAACAGGCCGCCTTGTATGGCCAAGGCTGCCACACGCCCGGGACTGGGAAGGTCACGTATGGCACGGGTGCGTTTCTTCTCGTGAACAGCGGTCTCTCCCGCCCGACTGTCGATTCCGGCCTGCTGGTGACGATCGCTTGCGACGCGCGCGGCGCGGCGTGCTATGCGGTCGAGGCGGCCATCTTCATCGCCGGCGCCGCTATACAATGGCTTCGCGACGGATTAGGGATAATTGCGGCCGCGAATGAGACCGAGGCGCTGGCGCGGTCGGTTGCGTCCACGGACGGTGTGTACTTCGTGCCAGCCCTGACGGGTCTCGGCGCGCCGCATTGGGAGCCCCGTGCGCGGGGAACGATCGTCGGGATTACCCGGGGAACCGCGCGCGCGCACTTCGTGCGCGCGGCGCTGGAATCGATCGCATATTCGACCGCCGACGTCCTCGGCGCGATGCATGCGGGTCTGCCCGCGTTGAGGGTCGACGGCGGCGCGGCGATGAATAATTGGCTTATGCAGTTCCAGGCCGACGTACTGGACATACCTGTCGAACGACCGGACATGGTCGAGACCACGGCCGCCGGGGCCGCCGGTCTCGCCGGCCTCGCGACCGGCGTGTGGAGCTCCCCCGACGAGTTCCTGGCGAGCCGCACGTTCACGCGGTTCGACCCGGGCCCCGGCCGGGATGCCGCCAAAGCCGGCGCGGCCGGATGGTCGACGGCCGTGGATACCGCCCTCTACTGGGCGCGATCATATATTGAGGGGCATGGCGAAACGCGATGAGCTACCAAACGAGCGCCGCGCGAACCTCGAGCTGCGCTCCGTGATCGATGAGATGCTGGAGCGCGTGCGAGACTTCCGCCGGCTGACCGGCGCCTGGACCAAGGAAGAGCGAGAGCAGGCGGAGCGGGAGTTGGAGGCCATCATGGCGCGAGTTCGCTCGGCGGCGACGAGCTCGAAGGAGTAGGTACTATGCATCCACGGACGAAATGGTTGATCGGCGGCGCCATCATCCTCGGCAGCGCTGGGCTGCTCATGGCCAACGCCATCACGAAGACCGGCGAGTACTATCTCACGCCCCAAGAACTGGCGACTCGCGTTGCCGGCGATCCGTCATTCGTAGAGACGGGCGTGAAAGTCGGCGCGCGCGTGGTGCCAGGCTCCATCGTACGCGCCCCTGGCGGGCGTGAAGTCTCGTTTCGCGTCTCTGACGGCGCCCAGACATATCCAGTCGTCTATCGCGGCATCACGCCCGATACGTTCACCGATGGTGTCGATGTCGTGGTAGAAGGGCGACTCGGCCACGACGGCACGTTCCACGCGACGACGCTGCTCGCCAAGTGTGCGTCCCGCTACGAGAACGCGCCCGAGAAATATCGGAGCACACCGGGGTACCGGACGCCGAACGCGGCCACATGATTCTGATCGGCGAGCTGTCGCTCTGGCTGGCACTGATCGTCGCCGCCTGGACGACCATTGTGTCGTTCGCCGGCGGCGCGCTCCATCGCCCGGACCTGGCCAAGAGCGGCGCGCGCGCCATGTATGCGACGTGGGGATTTATCGTACTGGCATCGGTGGGATTGTGGGACGCGCTCGTCACGCACGATTTCAATCTCTCGTACGTGGCCGAGCACACCAGCGCGAACCTGCCCTTCATCTACACGCTGACCGCGTTCTGGGCCGGCCAGGCCGGCTCGATGCTCTTCTGGTGCCTGATCCTCACGAGCTATAGCGCCATCGCGGTCTGGACGAACCGCGGACGGAATCAGGCGCTCATGCCCTACGTGACCGGCACGCTCGGCGCGATCACACTGTTCTTCGTCGCCACGATGTGCTTCGGCGCGAGCCCCTTCGAGCGTCTCGACTGGACGCCGCCCGACGGCACCGGGATGAATCCCCAGCTCCAAAATCCCGGCATGGCGATTCACCCACCGAACCTGTATCTCGGCTACGTCGCGACCGCGATCCCCTTCGCCTTCGCGATTGCCGCGCTGATTACGCGCCGGCTGGACGCCGAGTGGCTCAGCGCCGTGCGCCGGTGGTCGCTCGTGTCGTGGTTCTTCCTCACCGTCGGCATCACGCTCGGCATGTGGTGGGCCTACGTCGAGCTCGGCTGGGGTGGATACTGGGCGTGGGATCCCGTCGAGAACGCATCGCTGCTCCCGTGGCTCACGGGCACCGCGTTCTTGCACTCGATCATGGTCCAGGAGAAGCGGGGCATGCTCCGCAAATGGAACGTCGTCCTCGTCGTCTCGACGTTTCTCCTGGCGATCCTCGGTACATTCATCACGCGCAGCGGCGTGATCTCGAGCGTCCATTCGTTCGCGCAGTCGCCGGTCGGCAATTGGTTCGCGGGGATGCTGATCGCTTGCGTTGTGGTAACCGCCTACCTGGTGGCGACTCGCCTCAAGGATTTGGAGTCCAAGGCCGAGCTCGAGAGCATGGTCAGCCGGGAAGCCGCTTTCTTGTATAACAATTTGCTCCTCGTCGGCATCGCGTTCTCCGTACTGTGGGGAACGCTATTCCCGATTCTGAGCGAGGCGGTGCGCGGCTCGAAGATCACGGTTGGCCCGCCATTTTTTAACGCGGTCAACATCCCGCTGGGCCTTCTATTGCTATTGCTCACGGGAATCGGCCCGTTGATCGCGTGGCGCCGGGCGTCCGTCGCAAACCTCAAGCGCCAATTCGCGTTCCCCACATTTGCTGGTCTCGCCACGCTCGCATTGCTGTTGGCGGCCGGGATGCGCGATGTGAATGCGGTCGTGTCGTATACGCTCGCCGGGTTCGTCGCGGGAACGATCGGCCAAGAGTTCTACAAGGGAATCGGCGCGCGCCGGCGTATGCATGGTGAATCAGTCGTGACGGCATTTGTGCGACTGGTCGCGCGGAATCGGAGGCGGTACGGTGGGTACATCGTCCACGCGGGCGTGGTCATTCTGTTCTGCGCATTCGCGGGCCTCGCGTTCAAGCGCGAGAACGATGTCACGCTGCACACGGGTCAGACGTACGAGACGACCGATCCCTATGGTCACCACTGGGCGTTCGTCAGCCAGGGGCTCTCGCAGTTCGACCAGCTCAACCGTCACGTGGTCGCGATCACGCTCAAGCCCACGCGCGACGGCAAGCCGATGCCGCTCATCGAGAGCGAGAAGCGGCAACATTTCGACAGCCGCGGTCAGGCGAGCTTCGAGCCGTCGACTGCCGTGGGAATCCAGGAGGGGCTCGCCCAGGATGTCTACGTCGTGCTGGCTGGGGCGACGAACGAGGACACGGCCGAGATTCGCATCACGTTCAACCCGCTCGTCTGGTGGGTATGGTATGGCGGGATGATCATGGCGCTGGGTGGGCTCATCGTGATGTGGCCGCAGGCCGATCGGGCCCGCGCGAAGAGCGGGTATCGGACGGTGCTCGCTCCCGCTCACGCCGAGACCCGTTGATGGTCTCGCGGCGCGTTTTTCTGGCGACGATGGTTGCGACCGTTCAGCAGACCCGGCCGACCATGTCGGGTCCGATGGACGAGGCGACGTATCGCCCGATCTCGCGGCCGCCGAAGGCGGGAGCGACACCGTCCATGTCGAATGATGCGCGCGACGCACTCGAGCATCGCATTCACTGCCAGTGCGGCTGCACGCTCGACGTCTATACGTGCCGCACGACGGACTTCACGTGCCCGGTCTCGCCGCAGATGCACCGCGACGTGATGACCCTCGTCGCGGGTGGCTACACGGCTGACGAGATCCTGGCGACGTTCGTCGGCGCGTATGGCGACAAAGTCTTGATGGCGCCGCCACGCCAAGGGTTCAACTGGGCGGGGTATCTCACTCCATCGATCGCGCTTCTCGCGGGTGCTGTCACCTTGGCGGCGATCATTATGCGCTGGCGTGGTGGCCGTGCGCCGCAGGCGCTGAGCGAGTCCGTGCCTGTCGGTGCGACGAGCGATGAGCTCAAGCGACTGGAAGAGGCAGTTCGCCGGGACGATTGACTATGCTCGCCCTCGGCATTGGCACCGTCCTGGCGCTCGCCGCCGTCGCCCTCGTGCTGTATCCATTGCTCGTCGCCGGCCGGCCGCGGCCCGCGGAGGCCCCGGAAGAGATTCCGGGATCGACGGCCGTCGAAGCACTGCGTGAGATCGAGTTCGATCGGCAGACGGGCAAGCTCTCCGACGCCGATTATGCGTCGCTCAAGGCCAGTTATACCGAACGGGCATTGGCGGAGCTCCGTACTGAACCCGCGGCGGGTCCGGATCCGGTCGAGGCCCTCGTACTGGGCTTTCGCGCGCAACGGCGGACGTGCATCGAGCATGGCGCGCGCCCGGAGTCCGACGCCGCCTACTGCAGCGAATGCGGTCGCTACCTCGCGGGCACCTGCCCGACGTGCGGCGCCGCCATCACGGAGCCAGCCGCGCGATTCTGTGCGGGCTGTGGGAACGCGCTGGCCGCATAGGAGGCACGACGTGAGGTACGCGACACGGCGTCTACTGAGCAGCCCGGGCTTCACGATCGCGGCGACGCTCACGATGGCGATCGCCATCGGCGCGACCGCGTCCGTATTCGGACTCGTCGACGGCGTGCTGCTCAAAGCATTCCCGTATCGAGAGGCCGCCCGCGTGCTCACGTTATGGGAACGCAACCCGGCGATGCGCGTCCCCAAGGGTACGTTCTCCGTGCCGGACTATCTCGACGTCCGGGCGCAAAGCCATGTCTTCACGGAACTGGCCGCGGCGGATGGAGAGTACGATGAAACCGTGACTGGCCAACAAGCGCCCGAGCGGGTGCGTGGCAATGCAGTGACACCGAGCTATTTCTCGGTGCTCGGTATCACGCCGGTGCTGGGCCGCGGCCTGTCAGCAGACTCGGGTAGCCCAGACGAAGTAGTGATCGGATATGGCTACTGGCAGCGGCGGTTTGGTGGTGCGCCGTCGGTTCTCGGAAAGGTGCTGACGATCGAGGACCAACCGTTCACTATCGTCGGCGTGGCGCCGCCCGGTCTGCCGGGCGGGGTTGAGCTCTGGCCGCGGTGGCGATTCCCGGACGGTCTGCTTGCGCATCGCGATGCGCATCTGATTGAGGTGTACGGGCGATTGGCACCAGGTGTGACGCCCGAAGCGGCGCAACAGGACCTGAACGTGATCGCGGGACGTCTGGCCACGGCCTATCCGCAAACGAACACCGGCTGGTCGATCAGCGCCGTCCCCCTGCCGGACCAGCTCGTGGGCGACGTCAGACCAGCGCTCACGATGTTACTCGCCGCGGCGGCGTGTGTGCTGCTCATCGGCGCGGCCAATCTCGCCAATCTCTTTCTCGTCCGGAATCTGTCACGTGAGCGTGAGCTCGCCGTTCGCATCGCGCTCGGCGCCACGCGCGGCAGCTTGGTGCGCGATCTGATCGCCGAAGCGCTGGTGCTCGGCGTCGCCGCCGCGGCTCTTGGTGTTGGGGTGGCTGTTGCCGGCGTCCGATTCCTCCGCGGGTTGGCCCCGGCAACGCTGCCGCGTGTCGGCGACATCAGCGTCGATGGCCGGGTCGTCGCATTCTGCGTGCTGACGACGATCGCGACGGTGGTCATCTTCGGCGTGCTCCCGGCCTGGCAGGCGTCCCGCGGCAATCCGGCCGACGCGGTCAAGGAAGGCGCACGCGGCACCGGCTCGGCGCGTCATCATCGGGTGCAGGACGCGTTGGTGGTATTGCAAGTGGCGATGGCGCTCATCCTCTTGACCGGCGCGGGACTGCTCGTGGCGACCTTTGCCCGCTTCCAACGCTCGGATTTTGGCTACCGGCCGGATGGCGTGCTCACGGCGCAGGTCGCCCTTTCCGACCAACGATATCCGACCGCCGAGCGTCAGACCGCCTTCGGTACGCGACTCGCAGAGCAACTCGCTGCGCAGCCGGGGGTCGTGGCGGCCAGCGCCAGCTCCGCGCTGCCCAGCAACCCGAATATGCGATGGATTTTCCAGATCATCGGCGACCCGGCGCCCGATCCGGGCAGCAAGCCGAACGTGAGGATGTACTTTGTCAGCCCGGGTTACTACCGCACCATGGGGATCACGCTGCTGCGGGGACGAGATGTTCTGCCGTCCGACGACGACCGATCCGTCAGGGTCGCGGTTATCGATGAGCTCATGGCCCGCCGCTTCTTCGCCGGCCGAGACCCGATCGGCAAGCAGATCACGTTTCCTGGTATGCCGGATGCAGATACGCTCACGATCGTTGGCATAGCCGCCGCGATCCGTCAGGGCGGGCTCAAGGCCGACGATGTGCCGGTGATGTATGCGCCGTACACGCAATCGCCCTTGGCGTTCGGCACGGTCTCGGTGTCAGTGCGGACGAATGGCGAGCCCGAGGCGCAGGCCGCCGTGATCCGGCGGACGGTCGCGGCGATCGACCCGCTCGCTCCCGTCTCCGACATGAAGCCCATGGCCGCGCGCGTCGCCGAGTCGGTCGGCACGACGCGCTTCTCGACGTTTCTCGCGTCGCTGTTTGCGATCGTCGCGCTCGTTCTCGGGATGGTCGGGATCTACAGCGTGCTCGCCTACATCGTGAGCCAGCGCCGTCGCGAGATCGGCGTTCGCCTGGCCCTCGGTGCCACCCACGCCCACGTAATCGGCGATGTGTTGCGCCGCGCGCTCGCGCTGGCCGGCGCTGGCATCGTGTTTGGATCCCTCGTGGCCTGGTGGCTCACGCGAGGGCTCGCCAAGCTGTTCGTCGGCGTCAACCCCCATGACCCGACCATCTTCGCCGGCGCCGCGCTCCTGTTCACGCTCGTGGCCCTAGCGGCGGCCGCGATCCCGGCGTTCCGCTCGACGCGGGTCAGTCCAACCGTCGCCCTGACAAGTTGAGGCGTTCCAACCAAATGCGGGTCGAGCGCCACAGATTGATATGCGCACACTACTCTGGATGGCTCTGATCGTGCCGACCATCGCCGCGGCACAAGCCCGTGACCAGGAAATCCGTCTCGCCAGGAGCGCCGCACCCGCGGACGTGTCGAAGGACGCCAAGGTGTACGTGCTCGACCACGACCACTATGTCGTCGGCGACCCGGGGCACTCGACCGAATCATGCCTGGTCGCTCGCCCCATGCTGCAGGCGTTTGCGCCGATGTGTGGGGATCCAGAGGCCGACGGGACGATTCTGGCGGTCGAGCGCTTTCGGTCCGTGGAGGTGCTGGCGGGCAAATCGCCGGACGTCATCAAGCAAGAGATTGCCGCCGGGTTCAAATCGGGCCGCTTTCACGCGCCCAAGCGGCCGGCATTGATCTTCATGATGTCGTCGGCCCAACTTCTCCCGAATCCGGACTTCACCAAAATCGGGAAGTTCCATCCGCACCTCATGGTGTTCTACCCTGGCATGCACAACGCCGATTACGGACTCGTGGACTCGAATGACAACAACGTGCCGGGTGTGATCGAAGCGGATTCGCCGATGTCAGCCATGATTGTGGTCATGCACGACTGGGTGGATCCCGCGCCGACGCAGTGACCGGCGGCGAGGACGCGTTTCGGGCGTTGTATCGGGCGCATACACCGGCGCTCTACGCCCTGGCGTTGCGCCTCACGGGGAGTGACCAGAGCGAGGCTGAGGATCTCGTCCAGGAGACCTGGGTGCGTGCGACGCGTAAGATGTCAGCGTTCAGAGGTGAGTCGGCGTTACGCACATGGCTCTGTGGCGTATTGGTCAACGTCCGCCGCGAGCGCGTGCGGTCGGCATGGCGGATGGTCGGCTCGTTGGATATCGAGCCCGTATCCCCGGCCAGGGACGACACGGCGTTCGACCTCGAGCGCGCGATTGCCGCGCTGCCGGACGGCGCGCGCGACATTTTCGTGCTCCACGATGTCTACGGCTACGCGCATCGCGAGATCGCTGAATTGCTCGGTGTCGTCGAAGGCACATCAAAAAGTCAACTGGCGCGCGCCCGCATGCTCCTTCGCGCGGCATTGAATCTGGACGAGGCTCGCCCATGAGCGAACTGCCGGACGACATCAGACGCGCGCTCGCCGAGTTGCCGCGGGAGCGGCAGCCCGATCCCGCGCTCGAGGACCGGGTGGTCGGCGCGGTGTTCCCACGCCGGCGCGGGTGGGTATGGGCCGGAGTGGCGGCCGCCGCGGCGGTGCTGCTGCTGGTCGTGACGCACCCCTGGTCGCGCCCCGCGCCCATCGGTGACACATACGCCCTGCTCTTGACGGTAGACTCGAAATACGTCTCTCCCCCAGCCGGTGAGCTGCGCCGGCGAGAACACGAGTACGGGCTCTGGGCCGACAGTCTCGCGAAGCTCGGGAAGCTCGACCTCGGCGGGAAGCTCGTCGGCCAGGGGGAGCTGCCGGTCGACGGACTGTTCATTATCCGGGCGGCGAACGAGGCCGATGCCGAGCGGATCGCCGCGACCTGCCCCCACTTCAAGTACGGGGGACACGTCGAAGTCCGGCGATTTATCCAGTGACGCGCTAGCTGCGCTAGCTCCGCTCGATGGCGGCGAGACGGCGCATCGCGATGCGGATCGGCAGCAGCGTCGATCCGACACACAGTGCGCCGGCGAGGCCGAAGCCGATGACGAGATCGCGCATGTCGTTCGTGCTGTCGCGGTGGCCGCCGAGGATGGCCGTGGCTTGCTCGCTCACGTAGTTGTAGACGGGACGCGCCTCGGATCCGACGACGGCGAGAATCAGCAGGACGGACACCATCATGAACACCAAGCCGCCGAACGAGGTCGGGATCTGCGCGGCGTTCTCGGTCTCGAACTGCGGGAAGATGGTCCCGAAGCAGAGGGCCAGAGCGGCGATCGCGAACGTCAGGAAGGTGATCGTGAAGACCGACACGGCGAACACGAAGTCGTTGACCTGCAGGAGCGTGTCGGTCACGCCGACGATCAACAAGGCCAGGATCAAGAGGGGCGCCGTCCCCACCCAAAACTTGGCCCAGAGGAGGTCGCCGATGTCGAGTGGGCTCGCGCGGAGGAGCCACCACGTGCGGCCTTCCAGGCTCACGCCGGGGAAGATGAACCGGCCCGCCACCGAGGCGATCACGAATCCGGCGACCAGCAGGTTGCAGAACGGGATCACGGTGCGCAGCAGATTCGTGACGCCGTCGGTCTTGAGCGGCAGGAACTTCACATTGAAGACGTAGACGACGATCAGCACGGCCAGGAGAATGAGCTGGGACCACTGGGTGCTATCGCGGAAGAAGATGCGGAGCTCCTTGAGCACGAGCTCGCGCCGCAGCACGCCGAACGGCGCCAGCATAGTGCGCATTGCTCGCGACAGCGCACCGCTTTTCGCGAACTGCTTGCCCGACTCCTGCGCCTTCGTGAAGGCGATCGGATAGAAATACGAGTGCAATCCCGCGCCAATGACGAACAGCGCGGCGGCCGTCGACCAGAGCAGATAGAAGGGCAGAGGATCGGGCGTGCCCGTGAGCCACGACATCACGGCTTGCTGCATCCAATCGCTGGGTGACCAGGGGGACTGGCTCCGGAGCACGGACACGAAATCGACGAGGTTCTTGAACTCTTCCGGCCGCGCGAACCGCTCCGGCCGCATGACCCGGAACAGGACGACCAATCCGCCCGCGGCAAGGACCGCGATGACGCTCAGGATGTCCTTCGTGCGACGGGCCGGGAAGACGTTCACCAGCAGCAGCGTGATGGCACTGCCGATGATCGCCGGCAGAACGATATACGGGAGAAACGCGCCGATCGCGATCAGCGGGAAGAGCGGGCCACCGTGAAAGACCACCCCGTACGTCGCCAGGATCGGCGCCGCCATCAAGGCGACCATCCAGCTCGAGTTGACGACCGTCTCGATCAGCTTGGCGGTGTAGAAGCCGAGCCAGTCGACCGGCGCACCGACCAGCATGTCGAGGTCGCGGGCCAGGAAGAAGGTCGATAAGGCGTTCACCACGTTCGAGAGGAGCAGGATCCCTGAGAACCCGAGGAGCAGTATCCCGAGCAGCTTGCCGGCGACCAGTGGTCCGATCTCCGGCACGTGCTTGAAGTACGAGAGGATCCGGTACAGGACGCCGATGATCACGAACCAGAACAGGACGCCGAGTACGCTCAAGGCAATGATTCGCCCGGTCCGCGCGCGGCCGCCGCTGCGTGAGCGGGCGCGCGCCGTGAGCCACTTCGGCGAGAGGAGGCGGACGGCGGTTCGGACCGCGCCCGGCTCAGCGGTCGAGGACACCGAGCAACTCTTTCACTGCATTGTCACCAGTCAGCCGCAAGAAAATGTCTTCCAGCCCCGCGGCGCCGGCGACGGCGTCGGCCCGGAGCTCGTCCATGGTCCCGCAGGCGCGAATGCGGCCGCCATTCATGATGGCGATGCGGTCGCACATCGTCTCGGCGACTTCGAGCGTGTGCGTGGACATCATGATCGTGTGGCCGCGCCGCGTGTATTCGCGGAACAGCTGCTTGAGCGTCTTGGCGGCGCGCGGATCGAGACCGACGTGCGGCTCATCGACGACGATGACATCCGGGCGATGGACAAAGGCCGAAGAGATAATCAGCTTCTGTCGCATCCCGTGGCTGTAGCTCTCGACCAGCTCGTCGCGCCAGTCTTCGAGATCGAACACGGCGAGCAGCTCGCGTGCTCTCGTCTCGACCTCCGGACCGCTCTGGCCGAACAAGCCCGCGACGAATCGTAAGAACTCGGCGCCCGTGAGTTTTTCATATATAAATGGCCGATCGGGAATGAACCCGAGGACGCGCTTGGCGGCCGTCGGATCGGCCGTGACGTCGACGCCCGCGATGCGCACGGTGCCGGCCGTCGGCCGCAGAATGCCGGCGATCATGCGCAGCGTCGTGGTCTTCCCGGCGCCGTTCGGTCCGAGGAATCCGAACAGCTCACCGCGCGGCACGACGAGATCGACGTGATCGACGGCGGTGAAGGTGCCGTATTTCTTCGTGAGGGCAGCGAGTTCGATCATTTGAAGCGGCGTCCTGGCCAGTTACGGTAGGCGAGCTCGTAGCACATCCGCCGGAGCCGCAGCGCGCCGGCGCCGGCGAGCTCCACATCGGCGTCGACGATCCGTCCTTGCCCATCGACCCAGGCCGACAGGGTCGGCGTCGCGAGCCGCCAGGCGCGAATGGTATCGACCGTCGCGGCGCGCCAATGCTGTGCCGTCGAGTCGTATACGGCGCTGTCGGCGATCGAGAACAAGGACTCGGCGGCAATTCGGAACGTCACCGGCACAACGCGCTGGCCGGCGACGTCGGCGACCTTGAACTCGACGCGCGCGCCGACGTGCGGTTTCGTCTCGGTGCCCATGCCGACGATCATGGGAATCGCGTCCGGCGCGAGGATGTCCGGGTCGGCGCGGTCCGTGTGCGACGACACCGTGGGAAACAGCGAGCGGAACGTGACCGTCGAGTCGGCGTTGACGTCGGCCGTCGCGTGATACCAACCCGTGCTCGTGTCGATCGCCGCGTCGAGTGACTGCACCACGAAGCGCCGTGACATCTTGGACTTGAAGGACACCGCCATCCGACGCGTCGAGTCGTGGCGCGCTTGGATGATCAGGTAGTCATCGAACTCGAGACCGGTCGGTGTCGTGTCGGCGCTCGAAGACGCAAAGCCGATTTGATGGCCATCGCGTTCGACGAGATAGTAGGCGGGACCCGGGCTGAACCGGGTCGCGGCTTGGGTTCGCTCGCCGTCGAGTCCCGGCGGCTTGTGTTGGCGGTGAGCCAGTGTCGCCAGGCCGCCCGCCCACAGGAGCACCGCGGCACCCGCGGCCGCGCGTCGTGTCGTGTGGACCATACCACACTACGACGACTATCTCTTCTGCGCGTCTCTCGCCTTTTGGTAGGCGGCCGCCGCCTCTTGGGGACGACGCATGCGGTCCAGCACGATCCCGACGCCTTTGAGGGCCCGCCAGTTGTCCGTCAGGAGCTGGGCCGCGGTCTCGAAGGCTGAGAGCGCTGCCGGGAGTTGGTCGGTGTGGTTGTACGCGTCGCCGAGATAGTAGAACGCTTGCCCTTCACTCGGCGCGAGCTCCGTGGCCCGCCGAAGCGGCTCGATGGCGTCCTTCCACCGGGCTTTTCGGCAGAGGAGCATGCCACGCTCGGTGAACGTCTCGGCATCGACCGCCGCCTGTGTCGCGGCGGCGGCGCCATTTGTTTCTGGGGCGGGAGTTTCTGGAGATTCTGATTCGGTCATGTTTCGCGTCCGATCCAGCCGAGATACTGCTCCATTCCAGCGCTCACGGGAAGTGCCAGGAGCTCGGGTACTTTATATGGGTGAAGCTCGGCAAAGGCCGATTCCAGTGCGGCCACCCGCTCGCTTCGCGTCTTGAGTAGCACAACGACCTCGGGTTCATCCGCCACACGGTCTTCCCACCGATACAATGATCGCGCGCCCGGCAGCAGCGTGCCGCACGCGATCAGCCGACGTTCGAGCAGCGCCCGCACGAGCAGCATAGCCTCGTCTTCGGTTGCGACGGTGGTCAGCACGACAATGGCGTCTGTCATCCCAAGGACGACCCTCGCTTGCATCGCGCCACGGATTGGCGCGAGCTTACTAATCTATGTCCGAAGAATCGCTGGTCATCCGTGGCGCGCGCGAGCACAATCTCCGCAACATCGATGTGACGATTCCGCGCGACCGCCTGACCGTGATTACGGGGCTGTCGGGGTCCGGAAAATCGTCCCTGGCGTTCGATACGATCTATGCTGAGGGACAGCGGAGATATGTCGAGTCGCTGTCGGCCTACGCCCGTCAGTTCCTCGGGCTCATGGAAAAGCCGGATGTCGACTCGATCGAGGGCCTCTCGCCGGCGATCTCGATCGAGCAAAAAACGGCCGGCCACAACCCGCGATCGACCGTCGGGACCGTCACGGAGATCTACGACTATCTCCGTCTGCTCTATGCTCGTGTCGGCACCCCACATTGCTCGAATTGCGGGCGGCCCGTCGAGCGCCAGAGCGCCGGTCAGATCGCCGAGATCGTTCTCGCGTGGCCCGCGCGCACGCGGATCGAGGTCCTCGCGCCTCTGGTCCGTGGACGGAAGGGCGAATTCCGCGAATTGTTCGACTCGGCTCGTAAGCAAGGGTTCGTTCGTGCCTACGTCGACGGCGACCTGATCGAGCTGGCCGATCCACCCAAGCTCAACCGCCGCCAGAATCACAGTGTGTCGGTGATCGTCGACCGGTTGGTGGTCGAACATAAAGATCGTGGTCGCCTCGCCGACTCGCTCGAAACCGCGCTTCGTCTGGCCGACGGCCTCGTGGAAGTCTCTCGCGCGGATACTGCCGAAACGCAAATCTTCTCGGAGAAGTACGGCTGTCCGACGTGCGGCATTGCGCTGTCGGAGCTCGAGCCTCGCCAGTTCTCATTCAACTCGCCATTCGGGGCCTGCCCGGCGTGCAGCGGCCTCGGCACCCGGCGTGAAGTGAGTGAAGAGCTCATTCTCGGCGACTCGAGCATCTCGCTGCTGGAGGGCGTGATTCTGCCATGGGGCGAGCCCGATGGGTACCTGCGCAAAGTCATCCTGCCGGGTCTCGCGAAGCGATTCAAGTTCGATCTGAACACCCCGTGGGGAAAGCTGCCGCCCTCGGTGCAGCACGTGTTGCTGCACGGGGCGCCGAGTGGTGACGCGACAAAATGGGAAGGCATCATCGCGAATATCCAACGTCGCCATGATGAGACCGAGTCGGACACGATCCGGATGGAGCTGGCGCAGTATATGGTTGCCGTTCCGTGTTCGGCGTGCGGTGGTCGCCGGCTCAAGCCGGAGTCGCTGGCCGTGACCATCGCCGACCGCAACATTGGCGAAGTCACGGAGTTGTCGGTCGCCGATGCCGAGCGGTTTTTTGACACGCTCTCGTTGCGCCAGATGGAAATCGCGGGCCCGATCCTCAAGGAGATTCGCGAGCGCCTGCGGTTCTTGGTTGATGTGGGCCTGGATTATCTCACGTTGAATCGCTCGGCCGAATCGCTCTCGGGCGGAGAGGCGCAGCGCATTCGTCTGGCGACGCAGATCGGTTCACGGCTGGTGGGCGTGCTGTATATCCTCGACGAGCCATCGATCGGCTTGCACCAGCGCGACAACGCGCGTCTGCTCGCGACGCTCGCGCGACTCCGCGATCTCGGCAACTCCGTGATCGTCGTCGAGCACGACGAAGAGACGATGCGCGCCGCGGACTACTTGCTGGACCTGGGCCCAGGCGCCGGGAAGCACGGCGGACTCGTGGTCGCCGAGGGCTCGATCGCGGACATCATGAACAACCCGGACTCGCTCACGGGAAAGTATTTGTCCGGCGCCGTCTCGATCCCCGTGCCGGCCGTTCGGCGCCAGTTCGACACCGCGCGGGTGCTCCGGATCGCCGGCGCTCGCGAGCACAACCTCCGTGACGTGACCGTCGACATCCCCCTCGGCTGCTTTGTCGCCGTCACCGGCGTCTCGGGTTCAGGAAAGTCGACGCTCGTCGAAGATATTCTGCACCGCTCGTTGGCCCGGCATTTCTATCGCGCCCGCGTGATCCCCGGCGCCTATGATCGGATCACGGGGCTCGAGCATCTCGATAAAGTGATCGACATCGACCAAAGCCCGATTGGTCGCACGCCTCGCTCGAACCCCGCCACATACACCGGCCTCTTCACACCCATCCGCGAATTGTTCGCCGAGATGCCGGAGGCGAAGATTCGTGGCTATGGTCCGGGTCGATTTTCATTCAATGTGAAGGGTGGTCGTTGCGAGGCGTGTCAGGGCGACGGTCTCGTGAAGATCGAAATGCATTTCTTGCCGGATGTGTTCGTCCCGTGCGAGGTGTGCAAGGGCAAGCGCTTCAATCGCGAGACGCTGGAGGTACGCTTCCGCGGCGCGAGCATTGCCGACGTGCTCGACATGACGGTCGAAGACGCCTGCGAATTCTTCGCCAACCAGCCGCGCATCGCGCAAAAGTTGGAGACATTGCGCGACGTCGGCCTTGGCTACCTGCACTTGGGCCAGAGCGCGACGACGCTCTCGGGTGGCGAAGCCCAGCGCGTGAAACTCGCGACGGAGTTGTCCAAGCGCGACACGGGTCGGACGTTCTATATCCTCGACGAGCCAACGACGGGTTTGCATTTCGAGGACGTGCGACTGTTGCTCGATGTCCTGCATCGCCTCGTCGACCGGGGCAACACGGTTCTTGTGATCGAGCACAATCTGGACGTCATCAAGACCGCCGACTGGATCATTGACCTCGGGCCCGAGGGGGGATCGCGTGGTGGCGCGGTCATCGCGACGGGTACACCCGAGGAGGTCGCGGCGACGGCAGCGTCCTACACGGGCCAGTACTTGCGGCCGCTGTTGGACCGCGTACCGGTCGGCGCCGTCAACGGAGCATGGCAACGCCGAGCAGGATAGCGCCGACACCGGCCCACTGGCGCCGCGTCAGCCGCTCGTCGAGCACGACGCGCGCGAGCAGCACGGTGACGCCGCTGGCCAGCGACGAGAGCACCGTCACGATGGCGATGTGTCCCGTGCGGAGTCCGCTCGAGTACGCGATGTAGCCGAGCACACCGCAGGTGCCATGGACGAGCAACAGCGCGCGCAGCGTCGGAGCCGGGAGTGCCAGGCTGTAGCCGCGTGAGAGTGCGATGGCGCCGGCGGCGAGTGCGCCCGCTCCGTAGTAGATCCAGACGGGGAGCGCCCACCCGAGCTTCGGCACGGCGAACGCGCCGATGAGCCAGAAGCCGACGCCGAACGCGACGGCGGAGTAGATCGCTGGGCCGAGGCCCGGCATTGCCGCTGCTGGCGCCGCACCGTTCGCGCGTTGGGGCGCCGACGTGCAGGCGACGCCGAGTACGGTGACCATGAGGCCGCCGATGGCGACGGCGCCGAGGACTTCACCGGTGGCAACCGACAAGATCATCGTGACAGCGCCGTAGCTCGCTGAGATCGGAGCGACGATCGAGACGACGCCGACGGTGATCGCGCGATAGAGACAGAGCGTGCCACTCAGTACGATCGCCGAGCCAAGGAGTGCCGCGGCCCACGCCCACCACGGAGCCGTCACCGCGAATCCGCCCGGACTGGCAATGAGCCACACACTGATGAGAACGAAGGCGGTAGTCTGCGTGAAGAAGACCGTTCGCAGGACGCCGACCCCGCGCCCGGTGAACCGGGCCAGGAGGTCCGCCGCACCCCATGCACAAGCGGCGAGCAGCCCGAGTATTACACCAGTATATGACCCCATACCGGTAATATACACAATACTGGTGTTATATTGATAGGGTGTTCGAGTATATCAGCGGCGATATGGCCGCCGACCTCGTCAACGCCGGCGACCGCCTGAGTGACTATGGGCTGCTCCTCGAGTGGGCCCAAGGGGCGGGGGCGATTTCAGCGGCCACCGCGACCCGTCTCGGGAGCGTGGCCCGGGCGAGGCCAGTAGAAGCGGCGGCGGCGCTCCAAGTCGCGCAACGGCTGCGCGACATCATTCACGATGTGTACGCCGCGGTGATCGCAGGCCGTGCGCCAGACCTGGCCGAGCTGAACGCCGAGCTCTCGCGGGTGCTCCCGCGACGGCAGTTGGAGGGCAACCATTGGATATGGCTCGGCGCGGACCGCGATCTCGAATCGCCGTTGTGGCCTGTCGTCCTCGCGGCCGCGACGCTCCTGACGTCGAGCGATGCCGTGCGACTCCGGATCTGCGCCCAGCAGGACTGTGGGTGGATGTTTGTCGATCGGAGCCGCAACGGGTTCAGGCGATGGTGCTCCATGGCCGACTGCGGGACCCGCGAGAAGTCGAGGCGTCGCGCGGCAAAACAAAGCGCAAGCGTTGCTCGTAGAGCCCCGTAACGTCTATTATCGTCTATGGTCACCCGCGAAGACATTGAAAGCTTTCTCGACCGCCTGAGCGCCGAAGGGGCGAGCTACAGCGAGGTCGAACCGGGGCTTTGGATCGTTAAACCCAACGGCGCCCTCGACTTGGACGTCGTGGTCCACTACTCGCCGCCGGTAGTCGTCTTACGTGTGAAGGTAATGAACCTCCCGCGCGACGAGTCGGCGTCGGGCCATCTGGCCAGGCGGTTACTACAGTTGAATGCAACCGATCTCGTCCACGGCTCGTACGGTATAGAACGGGAAAATGTCGTGCTCACCGAGGCGCTGGAGCTCGGCTCTTTGGACTTCGACGAGTTTCTCGCGGCGTACGAGGGTATGACACTGGCGCTCGGTGCTCATTTGAAAGAGCTCGGCGCCTACCGCGACGGGCGCTGACCTCAGGACGCATCCATGGGCCTTTTTGATCGCTTATCAACGCTGCTGAAATCGAACATCAATGATCTCATCTCCTCGGCGGAAAACCCCGAGAAGATGCTGAACCAGATCATTGTCGACATGCGGTCGCAGCTCGTCAAAGCCAAGCAGCAAGTCGCGACCGCGATTGCCGACGAGAAGCGCTTGCATGACCAGGCCGACACCGAGTTCCGGGCGGCTGAGGATTGGGAGAAGCGGGCCGTGCTCGCCGTGCGCGAGTCGCGCGACGATCTGGCCAAGCAGGCCTTGGTGCGCCAGTCCGAGCACCTCCAGCACGGGCAGGTCCTCCAGCAAACGTGGGAGTCTCACCGGCTGGAGACCGAGAAGCTCAAGAACTCGCTGCGCGATCTGAACGACAAGATCGAAGAGGCGAAGCGCAAAAAGAATTTGCTCATCGCGCGCCAGCGCCGTGCGCAAGCCCAGAAGCGGATCGCCGAGACGATGTCGGCCCTGTCCGAGAAATCCGCGTTCGAGGCATTCGCCCGGATGGAAGAGCGCATCGAGCAGAGCGAGCGCCAGATCAAGGCGTCGGCCGAAATCGACGAGGAGTTCACGGGCGATCGCCTGGCGAAGGATTTCAAGCAGCTCGAGGTCTCGGCCACTGCGTCTAGTGCCGACTCTCAGCTGCTGGCGCTCAAGCAGAAAATGGGAATGCTCGGCTCCGGTGCCGCGCCCGACAACCGGCAGCTCGGCGCCGGTGAGGTCGCGCACGAGGAGATCGTGCACGATGCCGAGGTCGAGACACCGAACCCTAAGAAACCGGCTTGAGTACAGCGACCGCCGCGCGGTCGACGGCTCGAGCCGCGCCCCACTGCTTCACGCTCCGTACCCCGGTTGAGACGCCGAGGGGGAAGCCGGTGTGACCACTGACGGACGCCACACGGTGAGCGCGTCCCAGAAGCCGGTCCGGATCGCGCCGATCCTGACGGCCGTCGTCCTCACAGGCCTGCTGCTCTGGATGTTCCTCCGAACATCCGACGTCTTCCTGCTGCTCTTTCTCGCGACGCTCTTGGCGCTCTACCTCGGCGCCGTCGCCGATTTCATCGCACGCCGCACGCAGCTCCCCCGCCCGATGGCATTCGGGCTCGGCGTAGTTCTCACGCTGTCGATTGGCGCAGGCATCGTCGGCCTGCTCGTACCGCCAGTCGTGCAGCAGTCGCAAGAGCTCTTCGGTCTCGTTCCATCGACCGTGAGCGCCATGCAACGCGAGATCGCGACACTCTCCGCCAGATTCCCGGGGCTGGCCAAGCAAATCGGCCCAATTCAGGATCAAGTCCTGAATAACCTGCCGGGCCAGATCTCGGCCGTCGTCGGCGACGTCGTCCCTCGCGTCTTCTCGGTGCTGGAAGCGATCACCATCCTATTCACCGTTCTCATCATGGGGATCTACCTGGCACTCGAGCCAGCGGTCTACCGAGAATGGGTGATCGCGCTCTTCCCTCCGCTCCATCGCGACCTGGTCCGCGACATCCTGACCGACATGGGCTCCAAGCTGCGCGACTATATCGTCGCGCAGCTCCTGACGATGGTGATCCTCGGCGCCCTTACCGCCTTGGGCCTCTGGGCGATCCATGTCCCGTTCTGGCTGACGTTCGGTGTCCTGAGCGCGGTGGCCGCGATCATCCCGGTGTACGGTGTTCTCCTGTCGACGGCCGTTCCCGCGCTGTTCGTGATTAGCCAGCCGAACGGACTCGTGCGAGCGGCGCTCGTGCTCGGCCTCGGCGTATTGATCCACGTCATCGAGGGCAACTTCGTCGCGCCGAACATCATGTCGAAGCGCGTCGATCTGCCGCCGGTTCTGACGATGCTGGCCGTGCTGATCTTCGGCGAGCTGCTCGGCCCGGTCGGCTTGCTCGTGTCCGTCCCATTGCTCGTGGTGATCATGGTGCTCGTCCACCGCTTGCTCGTCGCGCGGCTCTACGAGGGGCGAGGATTCCGTCGCGCGCGCCGCGATGGTCCGATCACCGTGCGCGTCCCGGCGGCCGAGGGTGGTGGGAGCGGTATTGCCGTCTCGGCGTATGACGGCATGCCGCTCGACGTCATCGCGCTCTCCGAGCGCGCGCGAGCCGGTCCCAGCTAGCGATCGATAGCGATGGCGCGCGTCGTGGCGTGATGACGGGCCCCCGCCCGCATCACGCCATTTTCGTCTCCACACTTCTTCCTGGAGACGGCAATGTGTTTTTCCAAGGCGTTCGTCAGTTGCACGGGTGACTTCTGGCAACTGACGAGACTCTACGACTTCTGCGGCTGGAGTCGGTTCTTCCCCTGCATTTTCGGTTTCTAGCGGCCAATGGCTCGGGTCCTGTCGCTCCGCTCGCTCCAGAAGTCGTACCGCAGTGGCGTCTCTGACTGCTCAGCCGTCGTGCGCGTCCTCCGCCACGTCAACCTCGACGTCACGCAGGGCGAAATCGTTGGAGTGGCCGGGGCGCCAGGCGCGGGGAAGTCGACGCTTTTGCTCTGCGCCGCCGGCTTGCTCCGGCCCGACGCCGGTACGGTTGAACGTCCGCGCAGCGGGACCTATGTCGCCGTTTTTCCACCGGCCTACCGGTGGATGGCCGTCTTGGACATGATCTCCCTCGTGACGCGCGCGTACCGTCCACGGGCCGTCCGCGATGCGCTCGACCGCGTCGGCCTGGGCTACGATCTCGCGCGCCCGGTCGGCACGCTGTCGGGCGATGCGTTGGCTCGACTCCACATCGCGTGTCTCTTGGTCACCTTGCCTGTACTGGCGCTCATCGACGGACCGATCTCGGCGCTCATCGGCTTGTTGCCACCGGCTGGTGTCACGGTCGTGCTCGCGGCGCGCGATGCGCGCCAAGCCGCGTCGCTCGCCACTCGAGTGGTCGTTCTCGCCGATGGCGTAGTGCAGGCGCAATCGCGGATCACGCTCGCGTCCGTTCCGCGGCTCGGTTAGCTTGTGACGCTCCGATGCCGTCTGGGCCACCCTTCCTTCTGTACGACACGATGGCGCGCAGGGTCGAGCCGTTCGCTCCGGCGGACGGGAAGACCGTGCGCCTCTATACGTGCGGCCCCACGGTCTACAACTTCGCGCACATCGGAAATTTTCGAACGTTCTTGTTCGAGGATCTTCTGCGTCGGGCGTTCGCGCTGCGCGGCTGGGATGTCGATCAGGCGATGAACCTCACGGATGTCGAGGACAAGATCATTGCCAAGGCCGTGAAGGAGCGAGTCACGATCGGCGATGTCACGGCACCGATGATCGTGCAGTTCTTCAAGGACCTGGACTACCTCAAGATTCAGCACGCCGAGCACTATCCGCGGGCGACCGAGTACATCCCGCAGATGATCGCGCTCGTCCGGAAGCTCGAGGAGCGCGGCATCGCGTATCGCGCGGATGACGGCTCGGTGTACTTCGCGATCCAGCGGTTTCCGTCGTACGGCCGTCTCTCGCGACTCGACAAGCGCGAGCTCAAGCCCGGCGCTCGGGTGTCGAGTGACGACTACTCCAAGGAAAACGCCGACGATTTCGCCTTATGGAAGGCGGCCAAGCCCGAGGATGAGCAGACGGGCGCCGCATGGGATTCCCCTTGGGGTCGCGGGCGCCCCGGCTGGCATCTCGAGTGCTCGGCCATGGCGATGTCGATTCTGGGGCAGACGCTCGATCTCCATTGCGGAGGGATCGATCTCATCTTCCCGCATCACGAGGACGAGATCGCCCAGTCGGAGGGCGCGACCGGGGTGACTTTCGCCCGGCATTGGTGCCACGGCGAGTTTTTGCTGATGGAGGGGGCGAAGATGGCGAAACGGGTCGGCAACGTTGTCACCGTTGCCGACTTGCAAGCCGAGGGGATTCCGGCGGCGGCCGTGCGGCATCTCATCTACAACACCCACTATCGGCAGGTGCTGAACTTGACGGACGAAGGCCTGGAGGCATCCAAGGCCGCCGTCATGCATTTGGCTGAGCTCGCTGAGCGCCTCGATTCGCCTATGCCGGGCAGCGGTACGCCGGCCATGGCGACCGCCGTCGCCGAGCTCGACCAGGGTATCCGGGAGGCGTTGTTCGACGACCTGAACTCTCCGCGTGCACTCGCCGCGGTGTTCAATTTCGTCCGGGCGGCCAATGCCGACCTCGACCGTAAAGGCGGGGACGCATCGGCTATCTCTCAGGCTCGCAACGGTCTCCAGTTCATCGAGACTGCGCTCGGCATCGTCCCGCCCAAGCGCTTAATGGGCATCTATCCGCCGCAGCAGGATGGCGCTGACGAGGTCACCAAGTGGGTGAACGGTCGGTTGGCTGAGCGTGCGGCTGCAAGGGTCGCTCGGGACTTCGCTAAGGCCGATGCGATACGGGATGAGCTCGCTTCAAAGGGCGTCCAAATCAAAGACTCGGGCGTCGGGACGACGTGGAAGAAAGTCAGTTAGCGTAACCCTGTAACGATCGATCTCTTAACACGTTGACACTCGTTCACCAGTCGAGTATTGTACGGGCTCGCGCAAAATTGCTGTGCTGACGTAGCTCAATTTGGCAGAGCAGCTGATTTGTAATCAGCAGGTTGCGAGTTCAAGTCTCGCCGTCAGCTCTCTGGAACACGTCAGTGCGGCTCTTTGCGTGGGTAAGTAGCTCACGGTGGGGTACCCAAGTGGCCAACGGGAGCAGACTGTAAATCTGCCGGCGTATGCCTTCGAAGGTTCGAATCCTTCCCCCACCATTCGCGGGGGACGCGGGAGTAGCTCAGTTGGTAGAGCGCAAGCCTTCCAAGCTTGATGTCGCGGGTTCGAGCCCCGTCTCCCGCTTGTTGAGGATGCAGGAGCAGGAGCTGACGTTACGCGCAAGAAGAGGAGTCGAGCCGAAGGCGAGACGACATCAAATGGGACAGAGCTACGCGAGCGTTTGCGTAGCAAATGCTCGCGTAGCTCAGTCGGTAGAGCGCACCCTTGGTAAGGGTGAGGTCATCGGTTCAATCCCGATCGCGAGCTTGGACGTAGGACACTTAACACTGGACGCAAATTAGTCATGGCAAAGGCAAAGTTTGAGCGGACGAAGCCGCACGTAAACGTGGGAACGATCGGGCACGTCGACCATGGAAAGACGACGTTGACCGCGGCGATCACATCGATTCAGGCCTCCAAGGGTCTCGCTCAAAAAGTCGCATTTGATCAAATCGATAAGGCACCGGAAGAGCGCGAGCGTGGGATCACGATCGCGACCGCGCACGTCGAGTACGAGAGCGACAAGCGGCACTATGCGCACGTCGACTGCCCGGGTCACGCCGATTACGTGAAGAACATGATCACGGGTGCTGCCCAGATGGACGGCGCCATTCTCGTGGTCAGCGCTGCTGACGGCCCGATGCCGCAGACGCGCGAGCACATCCTGCTCGCCCGTCAGGTCAACGTGCCGTTCATCGTCGTGTTCATGAACAAGGTCGATGCCGTCGACGATCCAGAGCTGCTGGATCTCGTCGAGCTCGAGGTCCGCGAGCTGTTGAGCGCGTACAACTTCCCTGGCGACGAGATCCCGGTGATCCGTGGCTCGGCGCTCAAGGCGCTCGAGAGCGGCGACCCGAAGTCGGAGTGGGGCGCGAAGATCGGCGAGCTGATGACCGCCTTGGATACGTACATCCCGATTCCGAAGCGTGAAGTCGACAAGCCGTTCCTGATGCCGGTCGAAGACGTGTTCTCGATCACGGGTCGCGGCACGGTCGCGACGGGTCGTATCGAGCGTGGCAAGGTGAAGGTCGGCGAGGAGCTCGCGTTGATCGGGTTCAACTCCGACAAGAAGACGGTCGTTACCGGCGTCGAGATGTTCAGAAAGCTTCTCGATGATGGCCAGGCGGGCGACAACGTCGGACTGCTTCTTCGTGGACTGGGCAAGGAAGATGTCGAGCGCGGGATGGTGCTGGCGAAGACGGGTTCGATCACGCCGCACACGCACTTTGACGCCGAAGTCTACGTGCTGACCAAGGAAGAGGGCGGGCGGCACACGCCGTTCTTCAAGGGCTATCGTCCGCAGTTCTATTTTAGAACAACGGATGTCACTGGCTCTGTCGAATTGCCGGCCGGGACAGAGATGGTCATGCCGGGCGACAATATCCAGATGGCCATTGAGTTGATCACGCCGATCGCCATGGACGAGGGTCTGCGGTTCGCCATTCGTGAGGGTGGCCGGACGGTCGGCGCCGGTGTCGTCACCAAAATCATCAAGTAATCGCCATGCCTCGCGAGAAGATCATCCTAGCGTGCAACGAGTGCAAAAACCGTAACTACTTCACCACGAAGAACAAGCGCACGCATCCCGAGCGCGTCGAGTGGAAGAAGTATTGCCCGCGGTGCAACAAGCACCACGTGCATAAGGAAACGAAGTAGCATGGCCGTCGACGTGGCGCGGGCAGGTGAGGCCAAGGAAAGCTGGTTTGCGCGGGTCGGGAAGTTCGTGCACTCGATCCCGTCGACCTACCGGGCCATCGTCAACGAAATGCGCCGGGTGACCTGGCCCAGCGTTGAGGAGATTCGGCAGTTATCGGTGATGGTGGTGATCTTGTCGCTCTTTATCGGCGCCGTGATCGCCGTGATGGACGTGACCTTTCAAGCGATCTTGGTGCGATGGATTCCGCAGCTGTTCGCGCGTTGAGCATGGAGCATCGCTGGTACGCGATTCAGACGACCGCCGGACATGAGAACAAAGTCCGGTCGCTGATTCAGCGGAAGATCGAGATGGACCCGGCTGCCGCCGAGGTCCGCTCGATCCGCCAGGCGTTGGTCCCGACGCAGGAAGTCGTCGAGATCAAGAATGGCAAGAAAGTGAATGTGGAACGGAAGATGTACCCCGGGTATGTACTCGTTGAGATGGTCATGAATCAGGAAACGATTCATACCATCAACGGCATCCAAGGGGTGATCAAGTTCGTCGGACATGATCGGCTTCCGCAGCCGCTTAGGCCCGACGAGGTCAATCGGTTGCTCGGCATCGCAACGGACGCGGAGCCGGAGGAGCCGAAAGAAGAGATTCCGTTCCTGGTCGGTCAGGCGGTCGCTATCACCGAGGGCCCCTTCACCGATTTCAACGGGACTGTTGAAGAGGTGATGCCGGATAAGGGCAAGGTTCGCGTCTCGGTTTCACTGTTCGGCCGGCCCACGTCGGTCGAGTTGGATTACTTGCAGTTAAAGGCATACTGAACACAGGGCGCTTCGCGCCACCGCGTACGCAGCAACGCGGCGCTGATTTACGACGCTGATGTGCGGCCGGCGATGGATGTTGTGGCTCGGGACGGGAGTTGAGCAGTAAGCGGTGCGCCGAAGGCGCCTGCGTAGGGGGTAGTCCGTCGGAGACCACGCCGACGCGAAAAGAACAGTGGGAGTCGTAGGTACGACGCTAAGAGAGGGAGTCGAATGGCGAAAAAAGTTACGGGATTCGTGAAGCTCCAGATTCCTGCGGGGCGCGCGAATCCGGCACCCCCTGTCGGCACCGCACTGGGCCCACAGGGGATCAACATCATGGCGTTCGTGAAGGAGTTCAACGCACGCACGCAGGGCCAGGATACCATCCTGCCCGTCGAAGTCACGATCTTCAGTGACAAGTCGTTCACTTTCATCACCAAGACGCCGCCCGCGGCGGTCTTGCTGAAGAAAGAGGCGGGTGTCGAGAAGGGCTCGGGCACGCCGAACAAGCAAAAGGTGGGCTCAGTCACCAAGGCGCAGATCCGCAAGATCGCGGAGATCAAGCTGCCAGACCTGAATTGCGACACGATCGAGTCGGCCGAAGCGATGGTGGCAGGCGCCGCGCGTTCGATGGGCATCGAGGTCAAGGGCTGATGCACACGCACGGGAAGAAGTACACGGACGCGGCAAAGCGGCTGCCGATCGGGGCGCCGCAGTCGGCGCACGCGGCCTTGGAGCTCGTCAAGCAGTCGGCGTTCGCCAAGTTCGACGAGACCGTCGAGGTCTCGGTGCATTTGGGCGTCGACCCGCGCCACGCCGACCAGCTCGTGCGCGGCACGGTGGTGCTGCCGGCCGGCACCGGTAAGTCGGTCCGCGTGCTCGTGATCGCGATCGGCGACAAGGCCCGCGATGCGCAGGCGGCGGGGGCCGATTTCGTCGGCGTCGAGTACATCCAGAAGATCAAGGATGGCTGGATGGATTTCGACGTGATGATCGCGACCCCGGACCAGATGGGTCAGGTGGGCCAACTCGGCCGCGTGCTCGGGCCCCGTGGCCTCATGCCGAACCCCAAGGCCGGCACCGTGACGCCCGACGTCGCGCGAGCCGTGCGCGACACGAAGGCCGGAAAGATCGAGTTCCGCGTCGATAAGGGCGGCAACCTGCATGCGCCGATCGGCAAGGTCTCGTTCGCGGTCGATGCACTGCAGACGAACTTCAACGCGCTGATGGAGACGGTCGTCCGCTCCAAGCCAGCCGCCGCGAAGGGCGTGTACATCAAGAATGTCGTGATCTCGAGCACGATGGGCCCGGGCATCACGATCGACATTACGCCCTATCGCTCATAGATATGAAAAAGACCGAGAAAGAAGCTCTGGTCACGGAGCTCAAATCGAAGATGGTCGGGGCCAAAGCCCTGTACTACACTGACTTCACGGGCTTGAACGTGAAGCAGATGACGGACTTGCGGCGCCGGTTCCGAAAGGGCGGCGTCGAGTACGTCGTTATCAAGAATTCACTGGCGCTGCGCGCCGTGAATCAAAGCGGTCTCGTGGGTACCAAGCTCAAGGGTCCCACCGGCATTGTGATTGGAAAGGACCCGGTCACGGCTGCCAAAGTTTTGACCGATTTTGCTAAAGAATTCGAGAAGCCCGGGGTCAAAGGCGGGCTGCTCGATGGCAAGGCGATCGACAAGGCGCAGATAGCGAAACTCGCGACGATGCCGTCGCGGGAGCAGCTCCTCGCCAACCTCGGCGCCGCGTTCCAATCGCCGTTGGCCGGATTCGCCGGCGCGCTCAACGGTGTGCTGTCCACGTTCGCCGGCGCGCTCGAGGCGTTGCGCGCCCAGCGCGAAGGGTGACCCTCCCCGTACTATATTTAGAGAGACGAGACAATGGCTAACGCAACGCAGCTCAGCAGCGACGATATCCTCGAAGCAATCGGTAACATGTCGGTCTTCGAGCTCGCTGACCTGATCGACAAGTTCAAGACCAAGTTCAATGTCACCATCGCCGCCGCCGCAGTCGGTGGCGCGGCGCCGGCAGCTGGCGGCGCGGGTGGTGGCGCCGCGGCGGCGGCACCCGTCGAGGAGCAGACCGAGTTCGCGGTCACGCTCAAGGAAGCGGGCGCGAAGAAGATTCAGGTCATCAAGGTCGTGCGCGAAGTCACGGCGCTCGGCCTGAAGGAAGCCAAGGACCTGGTCGACGGCGCACCGCAGGTCGTGAAAGCTGGCGTCTCAAAGGACGAGGCGGCACAGATCAAGGCCAAGTTGGAGGAACAGGGCGCGACGGTCGAGGTGAAGTAACTGTTCGACCGACTGGCGTTACAAGTCGGATCGGAGGGGGAGGAAGGTCGTTCCAGCACCCGTTGGAACGGCCGATCTTCCGTCTCCCGTCCGACGTCCGCATTACACGGGGACCAAGCCTGACATGATGAAGCAGATTTCTTTTGGCAAACTCGCCGGGGGGATGCAAATGCCGCACCTCCTCGACATCCAGACACGGGCCTTCGAGGCCCTGCTGCAGCTCGATGCCGCGAGCCAAGACCGCGAAGATATAGGACTCGAGCGAGTCTTCAAGGACCTCTTTCCCATCACGGATGTCCACGAGAATTTCTCGCTGGAGTTCGTGAAGTACTCGCTCGGTGAGCCGAAGTACTCCGTCGAGGAGTGCATCGAGCGCGACATGACCTACTCCGCGCCGCTGAAAGCCACTCTTCAGTTGGTCATTAATGAAGAAGTGAATGGCGTCAAGCGGCCGCGCAATATCATCGAGAAGGAAGTGTATCTCGGTGAGCTTCCCCTGCTCACGAACCTCGGCACGTTCGTTATCAATGGCGCCGAGCGGGTCGTGGTCAGCCAGCTTCACCGTTCGCCGGGAGCGGTCTTCGAAGAGTCGACCCACCCGAACGGCCAGCGGCTCATCTCGGCGCGCATCATTCCGTTCCGTGGCTCGTGGGTCGAGTTCACGGTCGACATTCACGATGTGATCTACGTTCACATCGATAAAAAGAAGAAATTTCCCGCGACGGCCCTGCTCCGCGCATTCGGATACGGGTCTGACGCTGATTTGTATAATCTGTTCTTTGGTGTTCGCGAGCTGGACCTCACCAAGGTGCGCGCGAACAGGCAAGAGCTGAGGGAGTTGGCGGGCGCGATCGTCGCCGAGGAAGTGGTGCTGCCCGGGAAGGAGCACGATCCCGATGCGCCGAAGCCCAAGACCAAGAAGGCCAAGGCCGAGCAGGCCGCGGCCGAGGCCGAGCGCACGATCCAGATCGGCACGGAGCTGACCGAGGAGCTCGTCGAGCGCCTGCGGGAGCTCAAGTACAAGAAGATCAAGGTCTTCGCGTCCTACACGACGGTCGACGTCCGCGATGAGCTGGACGCGATCGAGCGCGGCGAGCGCGAGGAGCCGCAGTCCTTGGCGCGCGACGTCATTGACCCGTCGACTGGCGAGGTCATCGCCGAGGCGCACGCGCAGCTCACGCAGACGCTGATCAAGCGCTTGCGGAAGGCTGACATCCTCAAGGTTCAGATCTTCGCCACCTCCGGTCGTGTGGAGTCGGCGCTGATCAAGAACACCTTGGGCAAGGACCCGACGCACTCGGAAGAGGAGGCGCTCCGCCAGATCTATTCGCTGTTGCGGCCGGGCGATGCCCCGAACCGCGAAACCGCGAAGCAGGCACTCGAGCGTCTGTTCTTCTCGCCGAAGCGCTACGATCTCGGCCGCGTTGGCCGCTACAAGATCAACCAGCGCTTGGGCCTCAGCCGCCCGGCCAACGAGACCGTGCTCACCCGCGATGACTTCGTCGCGATCGTGCGCTATCTCGTCGAACTGCACGAGGGCCGTGGACATACGGACGATATCGACCATCTCGGCAACCGGCGCATTCGCTCGGTTGGTGAGTTGATCGCGAATCAATTCTCGGTCGGCTTGTCTCGTATGGCGCGCCTGGTGAAGGAGCGCATGTCGATCAACACCGATCCGGAGAAGATCTCGCTCGACGATCTGGTCAACGCCAGAACCGTTTCGGCGGTCATCCAGGCATTCTTTGGCTCGTCTCAGCTGTCGCAGTTCATGGACCAGACGAACCCGCTCGCCGAGCTGACGCACAAGCGGCGGCTCTCGGCGCTGGGCCCTGGCGGTTTGACGAGAGAGCGCGCGGGGTTCGAAGTCCGCGACGTGCACTACTCGCAGTACGGCCGCATGTGCCCGATCGAGACGCCGGAAGGTCCGAACATTGGTCTCATCACGTCGCTCGCCTGCTACGCGCAGGTGAACGATCTCGGGTTCATCGAGACGCCGTATCGCGTGGTCAAGAACGGAAAGGTGACCAGCGAGCTCGCGTGGCTCGATGCGAACCGTGAAGAAGATGCGACGATCGCCCAGGCGAACACGAAGCTCAACCCGGACGGGACGTTCCTCGACGAGCTCGTGCTGTGCCGGCATCAGGGCGACGCGCCGCTGACGTCGCCGGACCGGATCGACTATATGGACGTCGCGCCGGAACAGCTGGTGTCGATCGCGGCCGCGTTGATTCCGTTCCTGGAGCACGACGACGCGAACCGCGCGCTGATGGGATCGAACATGCAGCGGCAGAGCGTGCCGTTGCTCAACCCCCGCACGCCGCTCGTGGGCACGGGTCTGGAAGAGAAGGTCGCCATCGACTCCGGCGCCGTTGTGGTCGCTCGTCGTGCAGGTGTAGTGACTCGCGTTACCGCCGATGAGATCATCGTCGATGCCGGACAGGCCGAAGGTGCCGCCGCGTTGCGCGCGAGCGCTGCCGCCGGGTCGCCGCTGGGCCGACTCAATCAGAGCGACCGGTATCGTCTCAAGAAATACTGGAGAACGAACCAGGACACCGCTATCAACCAGCGTCCGCTGGTGAAGGCGGGACAGCGCGTGACCGTGGGCGATGTGCTGGCCGACGGCGCCGCGACCGAGATGGGGCAGCTCGCGCTCGGCGCGAACGTCACCGTCGCGTTCATGCCCTGGTACGGTCATAACTTCGAAGACGCAATTATCCTCTCCGAGCGCTTGGTGAAGGACGACGTCTACTCGTCGATTCATATCCAAGAGCTGGAGCTGCACGTTCGCGACACGAAGCGCGGCCAGGAAGAGATCACGCGCGAGATTCCAAACGTCGCCGAGGAATCACTGGTTGACCTCGACGAGCGCGGGATCGTTCGCATCGGCGCGCATGTGAAGCCCGGCGACATCCTGGTCGGCAAAATCACGCCGAAGGGCGAAACCGAGCTTTCCCCTGAAGAGAAGCTGCTCACGGCGATCTTCGGTGAGAAGGCGAAAGACGTCAAGGACTCTTCGCTCAAAGTCCCACCGGGGATGGAGGGCGTCGTTATAGATGTGAAGATCTTCTCGCGTATCGAAGATCAAGTCGTGGAGAAAGACCGCGGCGAGAGAATCGGAGAGGTGAGACGGTTGGAGGGTGAGGAAAAGATCAGAGTAAACGAAGCGCGCGACGCTGAGCTGGTCGAGTTGCTCGACGGGCAGAAAGTGGCGCTCGCCCTCAAGTCAGGCACGGTCGAAGAGGCGATCCCGCAGGGAACGAAGCTCGACCGCGATTTCCTGCACAACCTCAAGATCGCCACGCTCGATCTCAAGACGTTCCGCGTCGAGAGCAAGGCGATCAACGAGCGCGTGCGGACCATTATCGATGCCGCCAACGATGAGAAGGCGAAGATCGAGGAGAAGGCGGAGGAGCGCATTGACCGCATTTTGCAGCCGGATGAGCTCCCGCCAGGAGTGATTCAGCTGGTCAAAGTGTATCTCGCTGAAAAGAGAAAGATTTCAGTGGGCGACAAGATGGCCGGACGCCACGGGAACAAGGGCATTGTCGCCCGGATCGTCCCGGAGGAGGACATGCCGTTCCTCCCCGAGGGCCGTCCGGTCGACATCGTGCTGAACCCGCTCGGTGTACCGAGCCGTATGAACGTGGGTCAGATCTTGGAGACGCACTTGGGCTGGGCCGCGCGGATGTTGGGCTTCTACGCCAAGACGCCGGTCTTCCAGGGTGCCAACGAGCGAGAGATCGGCTTGCTGCTCAAGCTGGCCGGTCTCAAGTGGGCCCGCGAGGCGTTGCAGCTGGTCACCCCGGTGCCGGCGATTGCCGATGCCGATATTCGGTCGATGCTCGAGGATCTCAAGCCGTCGGATGCCGATGCCGCCGAGCGAGTCGAGCTGCTGGCCGACGCGACGCTCAATGATTTGGGTTCGCGCACGCGGTCCCAGGCCACGAGAGAGGTGTACACGCGGATCCGGGACTTCTGCGTCGCGGCGGCCAAGGAATTGGCCGAGCGCGAGAAGAACGAGATGGAGCACCAGATCGCATTTCATCGGCTGCAGCTGGAAGCGGGAGGAGCAGCGGGCGCCGACGCCGAGAAGCTGATTCCGGGGCTCGAGAAGCTTCGGGATCGCGACCCGGCCGACACGCTGGCGGCCGAGGAGCTGCCGGTGCTGGCCGCCATGATCAAGAAGAAGACTGACGCCGACGTGGACCTCGCGGTGTCGGAGCTGTTGCGGCTGTCGGGCATTACCGCCGGCGGCAAGGTCCGGTTACGTGACGGGCGCACGGGCGAGACGTTCGCCAGCCCGGTCACGGTTGGGGAAATTTACATGCTGAAGTTGTCGCACCTCGTCGACGACAAGATCCACGCCCGGAGCATCGGACCCTACTCGCTCGTCACCCAGCAACCTCTGGCCGGCAAGGCGCAGTTCGGCGGTCAGCGGTTCGGAGAGATGGAGGTGTGGGCGCTCGAGGCGTACGGCGCGGCACACACGCTTCAGGAGATTCTGACCGTCAAATCCGACGACGTGAACGGACGCAGCCGCGTCTACGAAGCGATCGTCAAGGGCCAGAACCTTCCGGAGCCCGGCATTCCGGAGTCGTTCAACGTGCTCGTCAAAGAGCTACAAGCCTTGGGGATCAAGGTGACGTTAGGCTCGACCGCCGATGGCTATGGTGGCGGGAACGGTGGAGTGCCAGGAGTGGTCAATGGCGGGACGGGCAACGGCAACGGGAGTGAGGGGTAACTCATGATCGATTTTCGCAGCGCGCGCGAGACCCGCGCGTCGGCGTTCGACTTCATTCAGGTCCGCATTGCCTCGCCAGAGGAGATTCGCGGCCCGAAGGATCCAAAGGAGCGCGAGCGGCTGGAGATGGCCGGCTTGCGCACGTGGTGGTCGTGGGGCGAGGTCCTCAAGCCCGAGACCATCAACTATCGCTCGTTCAAGCCCGAGAAAGACGGGTTGTTCTGCGAGCGCATCTTCGGGCCGGTGAAGGACTGGGAGTGTCATTGCGGCAAGTACAAGCGCATTCGGTATCGCGGCGTGATCTGCGATCGGTGCGGCGTCGAAGTGACGCTGTCCAAAGTCCGCCGGGAGCGCATGGGGCACATCGAGCTGGCCGTGCCCGTGGCGCACATCTGGTTCTTCAAGACCTTGCCCTCGCCGATGGGCAATCTCCTCGACATCACCCTGCGTGATCTCGAGAAGATCATCTATTACTCGAACTACGTCGTCATCGACGCGGGGAACCAGGACGTTCGGTTCACGCAGCTGCTCGATGAAGACGAGTATCTCTCGTTGCGCCAAAAGGCCCGCGACGAGGGCGATGGCGCGTTCTTGGCCGACATCGGTGCACCGGCGGTCCGTGAGCTGCTGCGCCGGTTGGACGTCGACAAGGTCGCCGGCGAGCTACGCGCGTCGGTCGCGGTCGAGTCGTCGCAGCATCGGAAGAAGCAGATGCTCAAGCGGCTCAAGATCGTCGATGCGTTCATGAACTCCGGCGATGCGGGCGATGTGCGCAATAAGCCGGAGTGGATGATCCTGGACGTTATCCCGGTGATCCCACCCGATCTCCGCCCGCTCGTTCCACTCGACGGCGGTCGTTTCGCGACATCTGACCTCAACGACCTCTATCGCCGCGTCATTAACAGAAACAATCGGCTCCAGAAGCTGATCACGCATCGCGCCCCTGAGGTCATTCTCCGCAACGAGAAGAGAATGCTCCAAGAGGCTGTCGATGCCTTGTTTGACAACGGCCGTCGGTCAAAGGCGATTCGTGGTCGCGGCAAGCGCCCATTGAAGTCGCTGTCCGACATGTTGAAGGGCAAGCAGGGCCGGTTCCGTCAGAACCTGCTCGGCAAGCGCGTCGACTACTCGGGCCGCTCGGTCATTGTCGTGGGTCCCGAGCTCAAACTGCACCAGTGCGGTCTGCCAAAGGCCATGGCGCTGGAGCTCTTCAAGCCGTTCATCATCCACAAGTTGGTTGAGAAGGGCATTGCCGAGACCGTCAAGCGCGCGAAGAAGATCGTCGAGCGCGAGTCGCCGGAGGTGTACGAGATCCTCGAAGAGATCATTCGGGATCATCCGGTGCTCCTGAACAGAGCGCCGACTCTGCATAGACTCGGTATTCAGGCGTTCGAGCCCGTACTGGTCGAAGGCAAGGCCATTCGTATTCACCCGCTCGTCTGCGCGGCGTTCAACGCCGACTTCGACGGCGACCAGATGGCCGTGCACGTGCCACTCTCGTTCGAGGCGCAGCTCGAGAGTCGTCTCTTGATGCTGTCGTCGAACAACATCTTGAAGCCCTCTGACGGTCGCCCGGTCGCGGAGCCCAGCCAGGACATCGTGCTCGGTTGCTATTTCGCGACGCGCGCGACGCCGGACTTCGACACGGCGGTCAAGTCCGCGAGGCGCTATTCTACAGCCGACGAGGTCGAGATGGCCGTCGCGCTTGGCCACGTCGAGTATCAGACGCCGGTCAAGTTCTTGGTCAACGAGCCGACGGGCACGCGTTGGGTCGACACGACGGTTGGTCGCGTGTTGTTCAACGCGATCGTCCCGAAGGAGATCGGGTTCCAGAACCGCGAGATGAAGAAGAAGGCCCTCGGCGAGCTCGTCTTCGAGTCCTATCGCCGCGGTGGCTTGGCGACGACCGTGGAATTCCTGGACCGCCTGAAAGACTTCGGATTCAGAAATGCCACGCGTGGCGGTGTCTCGATCGGCATCGAAGACCTCCACATTCCCGCCGAAAAGGAGACGCTGCTCGGCGAGGCCGAGGCGCGCGTCGAGCGGTTCCAGCGCGCGTACCAGACGGGCAATATCACGAACGGCGAGCGCTACAATAAGGTGATCGACACGTGGACGCACGCCAACAACGACATTGCCGACGCCATGGTGAAGGCCATGCGCGAGTCGAAGCAGGGATTCAACCCTGTGTTCATGATGTTCGACTCGGGCTCGCGTGGCTCGCGCGACCAGATCCGTCAGCTGGCCGGTATGCGCGGCCTGATGGCGAAGCCGCAGAAGAAGCTCACGGGAGGTATCGGCGAGATCATCGAAAGCCCGATCAAGTCGAACTTCCGCGAAGGCCTCTCCGTACTCGAATACTTTATCTCGACGCACGGCGCCCGTAAGGGCCTCGCGGACACGGCGCTCAAGACGGCCGACGCGGGTTACCTGACACGTCGTCTCGTCGACGTCGCACAAGATGTCGTGATCACGGAAGACGATTGCGGTACGATCCTGGGCCTCGAAGTCGGCGCCTTGAAGGAAGGCGAAGACGTGATCGAGCCGCTCGGCGAGCGTATCGTCGGCAACGTCGCGGCCGAGGATGTCGAGGATCCGCATGAAATGGATGAAAGCGGCCGGCGGAGATTGCTGATCGAGGCCGGTAAGCTGATCGACGAAGACACCGCGCGCGAAATCGAGGAGTCGGGCATCGAGACGGTGAAGATCCGCTCGGTTCTCACGTGCGAGGCCAAGCGTGGACTCTGCCGCATGTGCTATGGCCGTAATCTCGCCACGATGTCGATGGTGGACCTCGGCGAAGCGGTCGGTATCATCGCGGCGCAATCGATCGGCGAGCCAGGCACGCAGCTGACACTGCGCACCTTCCATATCGGTGGTACAGCAGCCCGTATCGCCGAGCAGACGAGTCGCAAGTCGAAAGTCGCCGGAAAGATCGAGTTTGGCGATCGCCTGGTCGTTGTCACCGGTGGTGATGGCCAGAAAGTGGTCACGTCGTACGAAGGCGAGGTGCTCATTCGCGCGGCCGGCGACCGGTCGGGCGGCCTCGGCGCACGCCTTCAGGTGCCACTCGGCGCCATCCTGATGGTAGCGGATGGCGAAGAGGTCAAGCGCGATCAGGTGATCTTCAGCTGGGACCCGTACTCGAACCCGATTATCGCGGACGTGTCCGGTACCATTCGATTTGTCGACCTGGTCGAGGACGAGTCGGTATCCGAGGAGCTCGACGAGCTCACCGGCCTCCGTCAACGTGTTGTCATCGAAGACCGCGACAAGAAGCTGCACCCGCACATCGAGATCTGGGACGACTCCAACGACCGCAAGGTCCGCGACTTCGTGATCCCGGTGGGCGCGCAGTTGACCGTCGAAGATGGCGCGCAGATCTCGGCGGGTACCACGATCGCCAAGGTCAGCCGCGAGGCGTACAAGACCCGCGACATCACGGGCGGTCTGCCGCGCGTGGCGGAGCTCTTCGAGGCGCGCCGGCCGAAAGACCCGGCGACGATCTCGGAGATCGACGGCATCGTGCGGTTCGGCGAGATCAAGCGCGGCAAGCGCGAGATCTACGTGCACCCCTCGAAGACCGTGAACCACATGGTCGTCGTGGATGAATCACAAGAGGCGCAGCTCTACGAGGTGCCCGCGGGCAAGCACTTGCGTGTCCACGAGGGTGACCGCGTGCGCGCCGGTGACCGTCTCTCAGAGGGTCCTGTCAATCCGCACGATATCCTGCGGATCAAGGGTCCCCGCGCGGTCCAGGAGTATCTGCTCAACGAAGTGCAGGAGGTCTATCGCCTGCAGGGCGTGAAGATCAACGACAAGCACATCGGCGTGATCGTTCGCCAGATGTTGCAGAAAGTGCGTGTCATGGAGCCGGGCGAGACCGACTTCTTGGAAGGCGAGAACGTCGACAAGCAGACGTTCCGCGATGAGAATGAGAAGGGCAAGAAGAAGAAGCAGGCCCCAGCGACGTCCGAGCCGCTCCTGCTCGGCATCACCAAGGCCAGCCTCACGACGCAGTCGTTCGTCTCGGCCGCGTCGTTCCAAGAGACCACGCGCGTCCTCACGGATGCCGCGATCCGCGGCGCCCAGGACGATCTCCTGGGTCTCAAGGAGAACATTATCATCGGCCATTTGATCCCGGCCGGAACGGGGATGTATCGCTATCAGGACGTGGAGATCGAGGGCATGGAAGTGCCCCCGACTCCGCTCGCTACCGAAGATCCTCTCGGCATGGGCGCGTCACCATTCGCGCCGTTGCCGACGCTCGCGGGCAGTATGGCCGGAGCGGATGACGAGTAGTCGTTCCGTCTTTTCGACGGGCGCATGGGCAACGGCCCGGGGCTATCGCTCCGGGCCGTTGGTCGTTACATGGGTGCTGGCGATGGCGTTCGTCCTGGCGCACGTCGATCGAGGCTGGGGTCCGCCCGACGAGGGACTGCTCGGCCAAACGGCCGAGCGGTTCCTCCACGGCGAGATCCCGCATCGGGATTTCGACGATCTCTATACCGGTGGGTTGACCGCCCTCCACGCGGCCGCGTTCGCGATCTTCGGCGTTCGCCTCGTGGTGCTCCGGTGGGTGCTGGCCGGAGCGGTCGCATGTTGGATCCCGGTTGTCTATGCGCTCGCCCGGCGCTTCGCCGCTCCGGTGACCGCGGCGAGCATCACGCTGCTGGCGGTCGTCTGGAGCGTGCCCGCCTATCCGGCCGCGATGCCGTCGTGGTACAACCTGTTTTTCGCCAGCGCGGGTCTCCTGGCGCTCTTCCACTTCGCCGAAACCGGGCGTCCGCGATGGATGTTCGGCGCGGGGGTGGCCGGCGGCCTCTCCATTTTGTTCAAGGTCGTTGGATTGTACTTCGTTGCCGCGGCCGGCCTGGTCGCGGTGTACACGGCCCTCGAGATGGCCTCAGACGAGGGGAACGTGCCGGCGGTGCCGGTCGGCGTCGTGCCGGCCGTCGTCCTCCTGCTGGCGGTGCTGTGGCTGGTGCGTATCCGACCGGATGCCGGCACGCTGTTCTATTTTGTCGCGCCGGCTATTGGTATCGCCGTCGCGTTGGCGGCCACCGCTGCTCGGGCCAAGCGCGTCGACCGGCGCGACCTGTGGGCGCCGGTCGTGGCGCTGGGCGCCGGCGTCGTGATCGGCGTCCTGCCCATCGTCGTCTTCTATGCGCAACACCACGCGCTGGATGCGCTGGTCAGGGGGGCGCTGATCGGTCCGACCCGCCGTCTGGTGTTTGCATCCAGAGAGCCGCACCTGTACGCGGCGCTGGCGGCTCTCCCACTGGCCGCGGTGGCCGTCGCGGGCCCGCGCGCCCGGCGGCCAGCGACGGCACGAACCATCGCCGCGCTCATCGTCGCGGTGTTCGCTGTGCTGGTCGTCCTGAGCCGACGCACCGACAATCTGGGACAGTCCGGCGACAGCAACATCGCGTACCGGCTGGTGCTCGACTCGGTTGCGCCTACCATTGTGCTCGTCACCCTGGCGTACGCCGCCGCGGTCGTTCGCCGCGCGGGGCCGTCGCTGCCGCGCGAGCGACGGGTTGCCGCCTTCGCGGCCATCACGGTGGCCGCGTTGTGCTCCCTGATCGGGTTTCCGTACTACAACGATCTGTATTTCTACTACGTCGCGCCGCTGGTGCTCCTCGCCGTGCTGGCGCTTCTGGCCGTGTGGGGGCGCCCGATCTCGCCGTGGATCGCCACGGCGACGCTCGGCATGTACCTCGTCTTTGGCGCCACGCGGGTCGCGGTCGGCGGGTCGTCGCGCCTGGCGTTCCCGCGCGGCGGCTTGCGTGTCTACCCGGCGGACAGCGCCGGGGCCGGGGCGTTCGTAGATACGGTACACCATCATGCGACCGATGGTTATCTCTACGCCATGCTCGACGCGCCCGAAGCGTACTTTATGACAGGGCTCGAGAACCCAACGCGGACCATGTACGAATTCTTCGACGATACCGCCGGTCACACCGACAGCGTCTTGCGCCAGATCACCGCGCGTGATGTGCGCGTCGTGGTCACCGGTCACGGCGTCTTTTCCCCGCCGGAGCCCGCGTTGCTCGACTCGCTGCGCGCGCGGTATCCCGACTCTGTCCACGTGTGGAGGTTCACCGTCCGGTGGCGGCAATGACCGGGATCACCACGGAGCGCGACCAGCTGCTGGAAGCGGCGGTCGAGCTGCGGCGCCAGGTCGCATCGCGCATCCTCGGCCAGGACCCGGTGCTCGACGAGATTCTGATCGCGCTCATCGCCGGCGGCCATGCGCTCCTGGTCGGCGTGCCGGGGCTCGCCAAGACGCTCATGATCCGGTCGATCGCCGAGGCGACCCATCTCGACTTTCGGCGCATCCAGTTCACGCCTGATCTCGTGCCCTCCGACATCACGGGGACCGAGGTGATGGAAGAAGACCAGGCGAGTGGCCGTCGCACCTTCCGCTTCGTGCCCGGGCCGGTCTTCGCCAACATCATTCTGGCCGACGAGATCAACCGCACGCCGCCACGCACGCAAGCCGCCTGTTGGAAGCCATGCAAGAGGCGCGGGTCACCGCCTCTGGCGAGACGCGAGCACTCCCGTCGCCGTTTTTTGTTTTGGCGACGCAGAACCCCATCGAGCAGGAGGGCACGTATCCGTTGCCCGAGGCCCAGCTCGATCGCTTCTTGTTCGATATTCGTGTGGGATATCCGGCCGAGGCGGACGAATTGGCGATCTTGCGCTCGACCACCGGCGCTCCATCGCGCCCGTTATCGCCGGTGCTGTCGGGTGAAGACGCCCTTGCCCTGCAACGACTCGCACGAGATATCCCGGCCGCCGAGCCGGCGCTTCGGTACGCGAACGCGTTGGTGCGCTCGACGCGCCCGGATGAGCCCCACGCACCGGCGATCGTCAAGCGCCATGTGCGCTGGGGTGCCGGACCGCGCGCTGGCCAAGCGCTCATCCTGGGTGCGAAGGCCCACGCGCTCTTACAAGGCCGATTTGCGGTGTCGCCTGGGGATATCCGGCGCGTCGCGCTGCCCGTGCTCCGGCACCGGATCTTGCCGACGTTCGCGGCCGAGGCCGAGGGCGTGACCTCGGAGCGCATCGTCGCCGAGTTGCTCGACACGATCAAACCGCCGTCGAGCGACGTGCGCGTATGACGAACATGACGTCGGACGCGACATTGCTGGACGCGGTCCGTGGCGTCCGCTGGCCCGCGAGGCGGCGCGTGCCGGCCGCGGCGCACGGCGTGCATCGCTCCAGGCGTCGCGGTTCGGCCGCCGAGTTCACCGAGTATCGGCCGTACGCCCAGGGCGATGATCCGCGGCGGATCGACTGGAAGCTGCTCGCGCGGAGCGACCGCGCGTTTGTTCGGCTGAGCGACGATCACGCCCTGCTGCCCACGATCTTCGCGGTCGACACCTCGGCGTCGATGGCATTCCCGACGCAGACGCTGGCCAAGTGGCACCACGCGCGGCGACTGGCACTGGCGCTCGCGTCGATCGCGCATGCGGCCGGCGATCCCGTGGGTCTCTTGCTCGCGCCCGCGGCGCTCGCACTCCCGCCCCGTACGCGCCGGAGCATCGTCACCGAGCTCGCCGACGCGCTGAGCGCCGTGGAGCCGAAGGGAGCGGTGTCGCTCGAGCGGCTGATCTCGGCCGCCGTGACGATCGCGCGCGGAGCGCGTGTCGTGATGATCTCGGATTACCTGACGGACGCCCAGGATCTTGCCGCGACGTTGGCGGCGGCACGAGCGGTCGGCGGCGAGGTCCATGCGATCCACGTCGTGGCCGCCGAGGAATTGGCGCCGCCGATGCGCGATGTGTCGGTCGAGGACCCCGAGGATCCCACGATGCGCCGACCGCTCGTTGGCGCGGCCCGCGCGGCATATGATCGCGAATTCGCGGCGTGGCGAACCTCGATCGCCCGAGATTGGCGTGCGGCCAGCGCAACGTATGTCATGACGACGACCGACGAGCCGGCCGAGCATGCGGTGCGGCGGATCGTCGCCTCGCCCTAGTTACGGTTGCCGTGACACTCGCCGCGCCAGGCTTCCTCGCGGCGGCGTTTGCCGTTGCGGCCGCGGTGACGGCGCTCCATCTGCTGGTTCTCCGCCCTCCGCCGGCGTCGCGCTTGCCGACGGCTCGGTTTGTTCCGCCGGCGCCGTCCGTCGTCCGCCGCCGCGAGACGTGGCCCCAAGATCGCCGGCTGCTCGCCCTCCGAGTCGCGACGATCCTCCTTGCCGGCCTCGCGTTCGCCGGGCCGGCGCTCGGTGCCCGCCGTGCGCCGTTCACCCGCATCGTCGCGGTGGACCTCTCGGCGCGGGCAGCGCTCGACACGGCCGCGCACTATGACCGCGGACCCGACGTGATGATCGCGTTCGACACGGCAGCGCACATCGTCACCGATTCGCTTGTCCGGCTGAGTCATGCGAGCTCGCTCTCGGCAGCACTCATCGCCGCGCGACGCGTGGCGGGTCGCCTCCGCGCGGACTCGGTGGAGCTCACTGTCATCTCCCCGTTCGCGACATCCTCAGTTGACGCGGCAACGTCGGCAATCCGGGCCCAGTGGCCGGCGGCGATTCACGTCGTCCGTGTCGCGGCGTCACTGGCGCCAGAGCGCCATGCAATCGTGCATTGGGTGCCACCCACTGGCGCCATTGATACCATCGGCGCCGTGATCAGGGATGGTGTCGTTGCGGTCGCTCCGTTCACTCGCGCCCGCGCGTATCATGCCCCGGATGGCAATGTCATCGCGCGCTGGGTTGATGGCGTGCCGGCCGCGGTCGAACGCCCACTCGCCGATAGCTGCGAGCGCGACATCGCGATCGGGATGCCCGGGGGCCGCGAGGCCGACCGGCTACGCTCGGCGCTGACCGACCGGCCATGCGGCGGATCGGGAGACACGGCGCCGATGCCGGATTCCGCCCTCCGCGAATTCGCCGGCTCCGGTGCCTATGGCGCGACGTTCGGTCCCAGTGAGGGTAGAGCCGGTGATCGCGCGCTGATGTCTGTGCTCCTGGTGCTCGTCTGCGCGATGGCGGTCGCCGAATGGGTCATCCGGCGATGACGCCTCTTATCGAGCCACGGACGGCGCTCGGCGAGACGCGCCAGGTGCGCGGGATCCTGTTCGCGACCGCGATCGTGACGTCGCTCTTGTGGGGCTGCGTCGCGGCCGGCGCCACGATGACCGTGGGCGGCGCGATCGGGCATGCGGCGCATTTGCGCGAGGCGTACTTCGAAGCCGTGCGTTTTGTGGCCGCGGTCATAGGATTCTCGGTCGCGACCATCCGGATGTGGCGCCGGCGGTACGCGTACTCGATCCGGCAGGTCGCGCTCTGGATCGAGGAACGCGTCCCAACGCTTCGCTACGCGCTCGTGACGCTGCTGGACCGCAATGGGCCGACCGACCCAACGGTCCGCCAACGGCTCGAGTCCCTCGTCAACGCCGTCAACCTGCCGGAGGTCGCGCTCCGCGTCGTGATTCCCGCCTACGTACTGGTGTCGGTGACCGTGCTCGTGGTCGCGTTTCTTTTGGCGAACGTCATGCCGCTGACCGCGACGGGCGCGGATCGGGCGGCCGAGCCGACAGCCGCGTCGGCGCGACCGACCGCCGGCGTGCGGCGACTGGTTGGGCTGAGCGCGCACGTTGTTCCGCCCAGCTACGCGCACCAGCACCCGGTAGACCTTGCCGACCCGTCAACCATTGCGGCGCTCGTCGGGAGCACGATCACGATCCGCGGACCCGGTTCGCCCGACGGGCTGGTCGCGCCCTTTGCCGTGCGGGCGTCGGCCGATGGCTGGGCGGTGGAGTTCCCCATGCCGCGACAGGCGTCGGCGCTGCGGCTCGCGGATGGACCCAACAGCCGGGTGGTCGCCCTCCTCCCGACGCCCGACGCGCCACCCTCCGTGGTCCTCGAGCTACCAGCCGCCGACACGACCTATCGAGCGGCGCCGAAATCGATCCAGCTCTCGGCGAAGGCGACGGACGACATCGGGCTCGCCGATGCGTGGTTCGAGTGCATCATCAGTACCGGCCAATCAGAGGGCAATTTCAAGAGCATCACCGACACCATTGGCCATGTACAATTCTCGGCCACTCGAACGGGCTCGCTCCGCGCGACGTTCTCCGTAGCACTCGCACCCGGAAGTCAGCTGTCGATTCGCGCTCTCGCGCGCGATGGGAATACCGTCACCGGGCCAGGCGTTGGCTCATCCGATACGCGCACGATTCGTATCGCGCGCCCGGAGGAATACGACTCGCTCGCTATCGCCGCCGCCGCACCCCCGATCCTCGACAAGGCGCTGATGAGTCAGCGCATGTTGGTCATGCAACTCGAGGCGCTCGTCGCGAAACGAAAGCGGCCGAAGTCTGAATCGCTTCGGCTCGCCGACGTCGAGCAGCAACTGGTACAAGAAGTCGATGACATTCTGAATGGCGCACCGGCTGCGGGCGACTCCGGGGGCGAGCCGGGCGAGCGTGAGGATGTCGATGCATCCAAGGGCGCCGCGGGGTCGGCCACCGGGGGCCGTGAGCGCGGATACTTTCAGGTCGCGTACCAAGCGATGACCGACGCCGCGCGGTCGCTGGCCGTGGCGCTGCCCGACACCGCGCTGCCTCCCGCCCGTCGAGCCCTCTCGGCGCTCGACTCGGCGCGCGTCATGAACCGGTTATACCTCCGCGGCACACCGCCGACGATCGTCGTCAACACCGCGCGCGTGCGTCTCGCCGGTCCGCCCGGCGGTCCGACGTCCGACACCGCCGCGCCCGCTCATCGAACGCCCGGTCCGCGCGCGGACTCGCTCCGCGCGACGGTGTTGCGGTATATCGAGCAGCCGTCCGTGCGGTCCGATTCGTTGCTGTTGTTGCAGGTCGGGATCGCGGCATCGGCGCCGCTCGACACGGCCCTCGCCGCCGCGCTCGGAGACGCCGCCGCCGCCCGCAACGCGGTGCGCCTCCGCGAGGCGCTCTTGCGCGTGCGCCGCGCGGCGGCGCCGCCGCCAAAGTTGACGCCCGGGCTGCCCAGCCCATGAGCGCATTTGTCTTTGCGACGGGTCGCTACGAGTCTGGTGACTGGGACTCGGCCCCACTGGTCCCCGCGAACCTCATCGACTCGGTCGCGAGGTATACCTCGATCGAAATCGGGCCGAGCGGAGCGATTGTTCGCTTGTCATCGGACAGCCTGTTCGACTATCCGTTGATCTACCTCACGGGCCATCTCCCGTTTCGCTTTACGACTGAGGAGCGGAGGCGGGTCAGGGAGTTCATCGACCGCGGCGGAATGCTCTTCGTCGACGACCACAATCACGACGTCGGCGGCGTATTCCATCGGACGGCGACCGAAGAGATCACGCGCACGTGCGGCCCACTCGTCGACTTGCCGAACACGCACGACCTCTATCGCGCATTCTTCGTGTTCGACCACGGTCCGCCAACCACGACGCAAGAGCTGAATGGCTGGGGCGACAACCTCGTGCACGCGCAGCTCCAAGCCGTGCTCGGCCCCGGCAATCGCATTCGCGTGCTGTACTCCAGCAAGGACTACAGCTCCGAGTGGGGGTATCACCCGGAGAGCAAGCGCCAGCGGTCAGTCGACGACACACGCTTCGGCGTGAATATCATCGTGTATGCGCTCAGTCGTTGAGCGCGTCGCTCGCCTCGTCGCGATCGTCGCGCTGGCCTGGTCGGCGTGGGCCATCGGGCGCCGCACGTCGGTCGAAACGAACGCCCGCCGCGCATTGACCGACTGGACGACGCAGTCCGTGCGCATCACGCTCGACAGCACGCCGTCGCCCGTCATCCGCGACTGGCTCGCGGCGCTGCGCCGGAACGGCGTCAGCGTCGCATGGTCGTGGCAGCGAACCCCGCCGACACCACTCGCGGTTGCCGCGGCGCCGCTCGCCGACCCGGCTGGCGCCACCCGCGTCGCGGTCGCGGCGCCGTCCGGGACGTTGGTTGCGCTCGCCGATCGCTTGGGGCCGATCGACACCGGGCGAGCGGCATCCGGCGGTCTCACGGTCATGGCGCCGATTGCGCTCAAGTCCATCGGGGCATCGGGGGCACGCGCCACGGTCGCAGACTCACTGGTCCTCCGACCGCTGTTGGTCCTCGGCACCGTCAGCTGGGAGACGAAGTTCGTCGTCCGCTCGCTCGAAGAACGCGGCTGGACGGTGGACACTCGACTCGTGCTCGGCCCCCATCATGCCGTTACCCAGGGGCGAGAGTCACCACTCGACACGGCCCATTACGCCGCGGTCCTGGCGATAGACAGTGGTGCGCGTAGTGCTGCCGCGTCCATAGAACGCTACGCCATGCAGGGCGGCGGAGTGATCGTCGCGGGCTCGGCTCGTCGGGTACTCGGCGCGCTTGCGCGAGCCAGCAATGTCGTGCAGTTCGGCGACGATACGACCTGGCGTCTTCGGATGGACAGCGCCCGTGGTCCAGCCGCGCATCGGGACCTATGGGCCGGCCTCGTCGCGGCGGTCGCGTACGCCCCGAGAGCTCAGACAATCGCTCAGGTCGACGACGACCCGTCGCCCGTCGCGTCGACCATTGCCCGGCTCGGACCGCCGACGCCCGTGGAGCGCGGCGGCCTCGGTTGGCCAGACCCGTGGGTGTGGTTTGGGGTGCTGGCCCTGGGCCTCCTTGTCGACTGGACCTCGCGCCGGTTGCGTGGAGCGCCCTGAACCCTATAAATTCTTCAGTCTGTGCCGACTATCAATCAACTTGTCCGGCAAAGCCGGAGAGATGTTTTAAAGAAAGAGAAGGCGCCCGCGCTCAAGTCGAATCCTCAGAAGCGGGGCGTTTGCACGCGCGTCTACACGACGACTCCGAAGAAGCCGAATTCGGCGCTGCGTAAGGTCGCGCGCGTTCGGCTGACGAACGGCTTCGAGGTGACGGCCTATATCCCGGGCGAGGGCCACAACCTGCAAGAGCATTCGATTGTGCTCATTCGCGGTGGCCGTGTGAAGGATCTGCCGGGTGTTCGCTATCACATCGTGCGCGGCAGCTTGGATGCCTCCGGCGTCAACGGCCGCAATCAGAGCCGCTCCAAGTACGGCACGAAGAAGCCGAAGGGCACTGCGCCCGGGGGCAAGAAGTGAGTCGCCGTAAGAAGTCGGTGCGGCGTCCGATCCTGCCGGACGCGCGGTATGACAGCCAGACCGTGTCCAAGTTCATCAATGCGATGATGCTCGAGGGCAAGAAGTCGACGGCCGAGCGGATTTTCTACGGCGCGATGGACCTCGTGGAGTCGCGGACGAACCAGCCTGGCGTCAATGTCTTCAAGCAGGCCCTCTCGAACCTCAAGCCCGTTGTCGAGGTCAAGAGCCGGCGCGTGGGCGGCGCGACCTATCAGGTCCCCGTCGAGGTCCGGCCGGATCGGCGGACGGCGCTGGCTATGCGGTGGTTGATCACCTTCTCTCGCGATCGGTCGGAGAAGTCCATGCCCGAGAAGCTCGCGGCCGAGGTTATTGCTGCCGCCAAGGGTGAGGGCAACGCGATCAAGAAGAAGGAAGACACGCATCGTATGGCTGAGGCCAACAAGGCTTTCGCTCACTATCGCTGGTAGTTGGTTCTGAGTTGCCACGCTCGGCTTCGCCGGCGTGTTGGCCCAGTATGAAGCCAGTTTCAGGCGTGTTCGGCCGAAGCGATCTCGACCGTTATGGCAGCGCAGTAAACGGTCGCCGAAGGCGCGGTGCACATTGACAAGTCGTTGTAACGCTTTAACTTTGTAAGGTTGGAGCAAAACTAAACGTCGGGAGATTTCCCCCGGCGCGCCTTGGGTCCCCACCCGCGCACCAGTGGCGAGTGCACCCGGCGAGGGCGGATGGATACCGGTCCCGCAAGGGATGCCAGGTCCACCCGCGTTTTTGCTGAATCACTTCGGGATTTTCCTAATGGCTCGCACGACACCACTCGATCGATATCGCAACATCGGCATCATGGCCCACATCGATGCCGGGAAAACGACTACGACCGAGCGCATTTTGTACTATACCGGACGGTCCTACAAGATCGGCGAGGTGCATGAAGGCACCGCCGTCATGGACTGGATGGAACAGGAGCAGGAGCGCGGCATCACGATCACGTCTGCCGCGACGACTGCGTTCTGGACGCGCAACGGGATCGAGCACCGGATCAACATCATCGACACCCCAGGCCACGTCGACTTCACCGTTGAAGTCGAACGGTCGCTGCGCGTGCTCGATGGCGCGGTCACGCTGCTCGACTCGGTTGCCGGCGTCGAGCCGCAGACCGAGACGGTGTGGCGCCAGGCCGATCGCTATGGCGTGCCGCGCATCATCTTCGCCAACAAGATGGACCGCGTCGGCGCGGACTTCGATCGCTGCTTGGCGATGATCCGCGATCGCCTGACGAAGGGTGCCTATCCCATCCAATTGCCGGTGGGGTCAGGTGAATTATTTACTGGCCATATCGACGTCCTTCGCCGCATCCAGATCGTGTTCGATGACGAGAGCCTCGGCAAGACCTTCGCTGAGTGTCCGGTGCCTGAGGCCTACGTCGAGCGCATGGAGCAGGCGCGCCACGAAGTGATCGAGGCGGCCGTCGAGCACGACGAGACGTTACTCGAGAAGTATCTCGGCGGCGCCGAGCTCACGGTCGAGGAGATTCAGCACGCGATCCGGACAGCGACGGTCGGCGGCTTTATCGTGCCCGTGCTTTGCGGCGCCGCGTTCAAGAACAAGGGCGTGCAGGCGCTGCTCGATGCGGTGATCGATTATCTGCCCGCCCCGGGCGACGTTGGGGCGATCAAGGGACATTTGCCGCACCACGACGAGACGGAAGCAGAGCGGCCCGTAGCCGACAATGCACCGTTCGCCGGGCTGGCGTTCAAGATCGCCACCGATCCGTTCGTCGGGAAGCTCACGTTTTTTCGAGTGTACTCGGGCGTGCTGAGCTCAGGCTCTTACGTCTACAACTCGACGAAGGGGAAGCGCGAGCGCATCGGTCGTTTGCTCCAGATGCACGCCAACAAGCGTGATGAGATCGAGGAAGTGCGCGCCGGCGACATCGCGGCCGCGATCGGTCTCAAGGACACGCGGACGGGCGATACGCTCTGCGACGAGGACGACGCGATCATTCTCGAGGCCATGAAGTTCCCGGCCCCGGTTATTGACGTGGCGATCGAGCCCAAGACGAAGGCCGACCAGGACAAGCTCTCGATCGCGCTCGCCAAGCTCTCGGAGGAAGACCCGACGTTCCGGGTCCATACGGACCAGGAAACCGGGCAGACGATCATCTCGGGAATGGGCGAGTTGCATCTCGAGATCATCGTCGACCGCATGCAGCGCGAGTTCAAGGTCGACGCGAACATTGGTCGGCCCCAGGTCGCGTACCGGGAGACGATCCGGCGGCGGGTCGACAAAGTCGAGGGCAAGTTCATCCGGCAGTCGGGCGGAAAGGGCCAGTACGGCCACGTGGTGATCAACATCATGCCGTCCGAACAAGGGAAGGGGTTCATCTTCGAGGACAAGATCGTCGGCGGCGTCATCCCGCGTGAGTACATCAACCCCGTCGAGGAAGGCATTCGCGAGGCGCTCGAGAACGGCGTGCTCGCGGGCTACCCGATGGTCGACGTCACGGTCGAGTTGGTCTACGGCTCGTACCACGACGTGGACTCGAGCGAGATGGCGTTCAAGATCGCGGGGTCGATGGCGGTCAAGGAGGCCGCCAAGCGAGCGCACCCCGTGTTGCTCGAGCCGATCATGACCGTCGAAGTCGTCTGCCCGAATGATTATATGGGCGATGTGCTGGGCGACCTGTCGGCGCGCCGGGGAAAAATTGGCGGGATGATGCAGCGCGGTGAGGCGCAGGTGATCGCCGCGACGGTCCCGTTGTCGGAAATGTTCGGGTACTCCACCAAGCTCCGGTCGCAGTCGCAAGGCCGCGCCGTGTACTCGATGGAGTTCAATCACTATGAGGAAGTACCGAAGAGTAAGGCCGAAGAAATTATCTCCAAGGTGAAATCCTAATGGCCAAGGCGAAATTCGAGCGGACGAAGCCGCACGTGAACGTGGGCACCATCGGCCACGTCGACCACGGGAAGACCACGCTGACCGCAGCGATCACGTCGATCCAGGCAGCCCAGGGACTCGCGAAGAAAGTTGCGTTCGACCAGATCGACAAGGCGCCGGAAGAGCGCGAGCGCGGGATCACGATCGCGACGGCGCACGTCGAGTACGAGTCGACGGCGCGCCACTATGCGCACGTCGACTGTCCCGGTCACGCCGATTACGTGAAGAACATGATCACGGGTGCTGCCCAGATGGACGGCGCCATTCTCGTGGTCAGCGCCGCTGACGGCCCGATGCCGCAGACGCGCGAGCACATCCTGCTCGCCCGTCAGGTCAACGTGCCGTACATCGTCGTGTTCATGAACAAGGTCGACGCGGTCGACGATGCCGAACTGCTCGATCTCGTGGAGCTCGAAGTCCGCGAACTGCTCTCTGCCTACAAGTTCCCGGGTGATGAGATTCCGGTGATCCGTGGCAGCGCCCTCAAGGCGTTGGAGAGCGGCGATCCAAAGTCGGAATGGGGCGCGAAGATCGGTGAGTTGATGGCGGCTCTGGATTCGTATATCCCGATTCCCAAGCGCGACATCGACAAGCCGTTCCTGATGCCGGTCGAAGACGTGTTCTCGATCACGGGTCGTGGCACGGTTGCCACTGGTCGTATCGAGCGCGGCAAAGTGAAAGTCGGTGAGGAATTGGCGTTGATCGGGTTCAACTCCGATAAGAAGACCGTCGTCACGGGCGTCGAGATGTTCCAGAAGACGCTCGATGAGGGCCAAGCCGGCGACAACGCCGGGTTGCTCCTGCGCGGCATCGCCAAGGAAGAAGTCGAGCGCGGCATGGTGTTGGCCAAGCCGGGCTCGATCACGCCGCACACGCATTTCAATGCCGAAGTCTACGTCCTGACCAAGGAAGAGGGCGGGCGTCATACCCCCTTCTTCAAGGGCTATCGTCCCCAGTTTTATTTCCGCACGACCGACGTGACGGGGAGCGTTGAGCTTCCGGCCGGGACCGAGATGGTCATGCCGGGCGACAACGTGCAGATGGTCATCGAGCTGATCACGCCGATCGCCATGGACGAGGGCTTGCGGTTCGCCATTCGTGAAGGTGGCCGGACGGTCGGTGCCGGTGTTGTCACCAAGATTCTCAAGTAGAGGCACGGGCAATGGCTGGTAGAATCCGTATCAGACTCAAGGCCTTCGATCACGCCGTGATCGATCAGGCTTCCGCCGACATCGTGCGCACGGCCGAGAAGACCGGTGCGCAGGTGTCCGGCCCGATCCCGTTGCCGACGAAGACGCAGCGGTGGACGGTCTTACGCTCGCCGCACGTGGACAAGAAGTCCCGCGAGCAGTTCGAGCTCAAGACGCACAAGCGCGTGATCGACATTCTCGATTCGCGCGCGCAGACGGTCGACGCGTTGACGAAGCTGGATCTTCCGGCTGGCGTCGACGTCGAGATCAAGGTCGAGTAAGCGATGATCGGCATTATCGGAAAGAAGGTCGGCATGACGCAGATCTTCACCGCGGATGGACTCGAAATCCCGGTAACGGTCGTGGAAGCGGCGCCGAACCCCGTGCTCCAGGTCTCTGCTCCGGACGCGAAGCTGTCCCAAATCCAGTTGGGTTTTGGCGCGCAGCGCGTAGCGCGCGCGTCCAAGAAGGGCGAGCGCACCCCACGTGGCCGGCGCGCAACCAAGGCCGCGATTGGTCATGCCGCGAAGGCGGGTCTCGCAGCGCCGCCGGCTGTCCTGCGCACGATCCGCTTGGATGATGGTCCGAAGTCGGTCGAGATCCCGACGTTCAAAGTCGGCGACACGGTCGGCGTCGGCATCTTCGCCCCGGGTGATCAGGTCAAGGTCACGGGAACGACGAAGGGTCATGGGTTCCAGGGCGTCGTGAAGCGCCACAGTTTCGGTGGCGGTCCGAACACGCACGGGAATACGAAGCACCGTCGCCCGGGCTCGGTCGGCCCTGGTACCGACCCGTCGCGCGTCATCAAGGGCAAGCGCATGCCCGGCCACTATGGGGCCGAGCAGCACACGCAAACGCATCTCCGGGTCGAGAAGGTCGACGCGGAGCGCAATCTCCTCTACATCCGCGGCGCGGTCGCCGGTCCCAAGAACGGGATCGTCGTCGTCCGCAAGCAGGGCTAACGCCGTGGCTGAGACTGCACCGGTTTTCTCGTCGTACGGAACCAAGCGTGACCCGGTCGCGCTGCCGGCCGAGCTGTTCGATGGCACGGTGAACATGCCCGTCATGCACCAGGCGGTGAAGGCGTATCTCGCCAATCAGCGCCAGGGGAATGCGGCCACGAAGACCCGAGGTTTCGTCGCGGGCGGCAATCAGAAGCCGTGGAAGCAGAAGGGCACGGGTCGCGCGCGTCAGGGTTCGATTCGCGCGCCGCAATGGGTTGGCGGTGGGACGGTCTTTGGTCCTATCCCGCGGAGCTACGCCGAGTATGTGCCGCGCCAGGTGCGCGCGCTCGCCCGGAAGAGCGCCTTCAACGCGCGGGCGAACGAGGGCGGAATCATCGTGATCGACGCCTTCTCGTATGACACGCCAAGCACCAAGCGTCTGCTGGCTCTCCTCACGTCGCTCGGCGTCGCGGACAAGAAAGTCTTGATCCTGACGGACGGTGTGAAGCACAACGTCTTCTTGTCGGGCCGCAACTTGCCGTCGGCGCACGTGATGCCGTATAGCGATGTCTCCACGTATCACTTGCTCTGGTCCGACGTGGTGCTGATCGAGTCGTCGGCCTTCGGCCTCTCGCTCGAGTCACTCGGCGAGACGCCACCGCCGCTCGAGCGGAAGACACCAGTTCGCGCGATGCCGGCGGTCACGAAGAAGTCCGCGAAGCCAGCCAAGTCGACGAAGACGACCAAGGCCGCGTCCAAGAAGGCGGCCGCCGCCGCAAGCGAGGCGCCCAAGGCGCCCGCCAAAAAGAAGGCCGCGGCGAAGAAGGCCGTGAAGAAGGGGTCGAGCGCAGCTCCGAAGGGGCAAGCGAAGTCCCAGAAGTCGCAGTCGAAGGCGTCCCCAAAGACCAGTGCCAAGAAGTCGGCGCCCAAGAAGGGCGGCGGCGGCAAGAGCCAGAGAGGGAGGTAGCAGATGCCCGCATTGCATCGCACGATCATCCGCCCGCTCGTGACCGAGCAGAGCTCGGCCGCCTATCAAGAGCGCGGCGAGTACACGTTCGAGGTCGCGCCGACGGCGACGAAGCCGGCGATCCGCCAGGCGATCGAGTCGCTGTTCGGCGTGAAAGTCACGGGCGTCTGGACGTCGAATCAGCGCGGCAAGATCCGCCGGGTCGGCCGCAGCGCCGGCCGGCGCCACGATTGGAAGAAGGCGATCGTCACCCTGCGCGAGGGTGATTCGATCGATGTCTTCGAGGGTTAACGGTTCATGGCGATTCGTCAATTCAAGCCGGTCACGAAGAGCTCGCGATTCCGCTCGGTTTCGGATTTCGCGGAGATCACGCGCGACCATCCCGAGAAGTCGTTGGTCGAGCCGCTCAAGAAGTCGGGCGGCCGCGACAACCACGGCCATATCTCGATGCGCCGCCTGGGCGGCGGGCACAAGCAGAAGTATCGGATCATCGATTTCCGCCGTAACAAGCACGGCATCGCCGCGACGGTGCGCGAGATCGAGTACGATCCGAACCGCTCGGCCCGCATCGCGCTCGTCGAGTACGCCGACGGCGAGAAGCGGTATATCCTGCACCCGCGCGGCCTCAAGGTCGGCGACACGATCGTGTCGGGCCCGGGCGCCGATGTCCGCATCGGCAACGCGATCCCGCTGCGTGAGATCCCGCTCGGCACCGACGTGCACAACGTCGAGCTCAAGAAGGGGAAGGGCGGCCAGGTCGCTCGCTCAGCCGGAACGTCCATCGAGGTTGTCGCGAAAGAGGGCGACTACGTGACCGTCCGCATGCGGTCGACCGAGATGCGGATGATCCATGGCGACTGTCTCGCGACGGTTGGCACGGTCGGCAACGCCGAGCACGAGCTGCTGTCCTGGGGCAAGGCGGGCAAGACCCGCTGGCTGGGACGGCGGCCCAAGGTTCGTGGTGAAGTCATGAACCCCGTGGATCACCCGCACGGCGGCCGCACGCGCGGTGGCCGGAACGTCGTGAGCCCGTGGGGCAAGAAAGAAGGTGTGAAGACCCGACACACGAAGAAGGCGTCTCAGCGCCTGATCGTTCGTGGCCGCAAGCGCGGCAAGGCGACTCAATAATGGCGAGAAGCGTACATAAAGGACCGTACGTCCACGACAGCTTGATCAAGAAGGTCGGCGCGATGAACGCCGGTCGCAACGACAAGCGCGTCGTGAAGACGTGGTCGCGTTCGAGCACCGTCATCCCGGATTTCGTCGGGCACACGTTCGCGGTGCACAACGGCAACAAGTTCATCCCCGTGTACGTGACCGAGAACATGGTCGGGCACAAGCTCGGCGAGTTCGCGCCGACCCGGCTGTTCCGCGGTCACGCGGGCAAGGTCACGGACAAGAAGGCCGCCGGCGTCCCGGCCGCGCCTGCCGCTCCGGCGGCTGGTGGCGGTGCCCCATCAAAGGGAGGCAAGTAGCATGGCGACCGACGTGCGGGCGATTCAGCGGACGACGCGGCAGTCGCCGTACAAAATGCGGCTGGTCATCGACCAGATCCGCGGCAAGGACGTGAACGAAGCCGTCGCGCTGCTCAAGTTCTCCAAGAAGCACGCCTCGCGCGAGATCGCGAAGGTTCTGCATTCGGCCATCGCCAACGCCGAGTACAAGGCGCGGAACGCGAATGAGACGGTCGATGTCGACATGCTCTACATCAAGAAGGCGATCGTGAACGAAGGGCCGAAGCTCAAGCGCTTCACGCCCGCGGCCATGGGTCGTGCCACGCAAGTGCTCAAGCGGACGTCGCACGTCGAGATCATCGTGAGTGAGCGCGAAAAGCGCGTGCGCGCTGCGCGCGCAACGCCCAAGAGCAAGGCTACCGGTAAGTCACCAAGCACGGAGAGCGCACCGAAAGCCGCGAAGCCGAAGGCGAGCGGCAAGGCGAAGTCGCCGAAGGCGACGAGCAAGAAGGAGAAAGCATAATGGGCCAGAAAACAAACCCGATCGGCTTCCGCCTCGGCGTCTCGAAGCAGTGGCGCTCGCGCTGGTACGCCAACCGCGACTTCCCGGCGCTGCTCAAGGAAGACGAGCTGCTCCGCAAGTACTTGAAGGCGCGCGTCGGTCACGCGGCGATCGCCGACATCCATATTGAGCGCAAGCCGGGCAAGGTCGTCGTGACCGTGCACACGGCCCGCCCGGGTGTGGTCATCGGGAAAAAGGGCGCCGAAGTCGACAAGCTCCGCGATGAGCTGACCCAGCTCTCGGGCAAAGAAGTCGGGATCAACGTCGAAGAGATCAAGCGCCCCGAGCTCGATGCGCAGTTGGTCGCTGACAATGTCGCGAACCAGCTCGCGCAGCGTATCTCGTTCCGCCGCGCCATGAAGCGCGCGGTGCAGAGCGCGATGCGCATGGGCGCCCAAGGCATCAAGATCAAATGTGGCGGCCGCTTGGGTGGCGCCGAGATCGCGCGGGTCGAAGGCTATCATGAAGGCCGTGTCCCGCTCCACACGTTGCGAGCCGACATCGATTACGCGACGTCGACGGCCAAGACGACCTTCGGCACGATTGGCGTGAAAGTGTGGATCTTCAAGGGTGAGATCGTTGAAGACCGTCGCGGCAAGACGTATTCGACGGGGACCTGACGCCGATGCTGAGTCCAAAACGAGTCAAGTACAGAAAGATGTTCAAAGGCCGCACGACCGGCCTCGCCACGCGTGGCAACACGGTGGTGAACGGCCATTACGGTCTGCAGGCCCTAGAACCCGGTTGGGTTTCCAATCGGCAGATCGAGGCCGCCCGTGTCGCGCTCACCCGCCATATCAAGCGTGGCGGCAAAGTCTGGATTCGCATTTTCCCGGACAAGCCGATCACGAAGAAACCGGCCGAGACGCGAATGGGAAAGGGCAAGGGATCGCCGGAAGGCTGGGTGGCTGTGGTCAAGCCCGGCCGCGTGATGTTCGAGCTCGAGGGCGTGACGCCGGAAGTCGCGAAACACGCGATGGGGTTGGCCGCCGCCAAGCTCGGCGTGAAGTCGAAGTTCGTCGTTCGAGAGGAGGCGCACACGGATGCAAACTGAAGAGATCCGGCAGATGAGCGACGCCGACATCCAGGCGCTGATCGCCGAGAAGGAAGAGTCGCGGTTCCGGCTACGGTTCCGCGGAGCGACCGAGACGCTGGACAAGCCGCTCGAGCTCCGCTGGCTGCGCAAGGACATCGCGCGCCTGAAAACTATTCTTCGTGAACGTGAGCGTTCCCATGAGTGAGCAGCAAGTTCAAGAGCACCGCGGCCACCGCAAGACGCGGGTGGGAACCGTCGTGAGCGACAAGATGCAGAAGACGGTGGTCGTGGCGATCCAGCGGCGCGTGCCGCACCCGACCTACGGCAAGATGATCACGCGGACCAAGCACTTTAAGGCCCACGACGAACAGAACGCGTCGAAGGCCGGGGACGTCGTGCGCATCATGGAGACCCGTCCGTTGTCGAAGGACAAGCGCTGGCGTGTCGTCGAGATCCTCGAGCGTGCCCGATGATTCAACAGGAATCCATCGTCAAGGTCGCGGACAACAGTGGCGCCAAGCGCGCGCTGGTCATCCGTGTGCTCGGCGGGACCCGTCGTCGCTACGCCGGGCTCGGTGACACGGTCATCGTCGCGGTCAAGGACGCCCTGCCGAACGGCACCGTCAAGAAATCCGACGTCGCCCGTGCGGTGGTCGTGCGCACGGCGAAGGAGACCCGTCGCAAAGATGGCAGCTACATCCGGTTCGACGAAAATGCCGTGGTGATTATCAACGAAGCCGGCGAGCCCCGCGCCACCCGTATCTTCGGCCCGGTTGCCAGAGAGCTTCGCGAAAAGAAATACATGAAAATCGTGTCGTTGGCCCCTGAGGTCTTGTAGTCATGCGCATTTTAAAACACAAAAAGACCGCCAAGCGCAAGAATCAGGTTCGACATGAGCGCAATGTCGAACGCCTGAAGATGCGGATCACCAAGGGCGACACCGTCCGGGTGATGCGCGGCGACGACCGTGGGAAGGAAGGGAAAGTGATTCAGGTCTTCCGCAAGACGGGCCGCGTCAAGATCGACGGCGTGAACATCGTCAAGCGGCACCGCAAAGCCCGCGGGCCGGATGATCAGGGTGGCATCATGGAGATGCCCGCCCCCGTGCACGTGTCGAACGTGATGCTCATGGATCCGGACTCCGGTGCGGCGACACGCATCGCCATGCGGATCGACGAGGACGGCACGAAAGAGCGGTTGAGTGTCAAAGGTGGCGGGGCGATCCCCCGCGTGCAGCAGTAAGGGAGCGCTATGGCGACGAAAGAGAAAGACAAAGAGCAGCCAAAAGAGAAAAAGGGCGGCGCACCACCTGCCGGCGCGAGCCGGAAGGGACGCGCGAAAGAAGCGGTTGCGGCGCCCCGCGGCCCGCACGCGGGCGCCGGCAAGCCGGTCCCCCCGCCGCGGATGCGCATCTTCTACGCTGAGAAGGTCAAGCCGAAGCTGATGCAGCAGTTCGCGTTGACGAACACCCACCAGGTGCCCGCGCTGATGAAGATCGTCGTCAACGTCGGCGTGGGTGAGGCCATCAAGCAGCCGAAAGCCCTCGACAAAGTGGTCGAGGAGCTGGCGGTGATCACCGGCCAGCGTCCGGTGCGGAAGCGCGCGAAGAAGTCGATCGCGAATTTCGGCCTCCGTGAGGGCCAGGAGATCGGCGCCGCGGTGACGCTGCGCGGCGCGCGGATGTGGGAGTTCCTCGACCGGTTCGTCTCGGTCGCGATCCCGCGGATCCGCGACTTCCGTGGGCTGTCGACGCGGTCGTTCGACGGACGCGGCAACTATTCGTTGGGTGTCAAAGAGCAGATGATTTTTCCTGAGATCAATTACGACATGATCGATCAGGTGCATGGAATGGACGTCACGTTCGTGACGACGGCTGGCCGGGATGACCGGGCGCTCGCGCTCCTCAAGGAGCTCGGACTCCCGTTCCGCACGGATGAAAAAAAGGGAGCAACTCGTGGCTCGTAAAGCAATGGTCGAGAAAGCCAAGCGGACGCCGAAGTTCGCTGTTCGTCAGCACAATCGCTGTCAGCGCTGTGGTCGCGCTCGCGCGTTCCTCCGCAAATTCGGGCTCTGCCGCATCTGCTTCCGCGAGCTGGCCCTCAACGGTTTCATTCCCGGCGTCCGCAAGGCGAGCTGGTAAGGCGAGGACTTTGTCATGACGATGACCGACCCGATCGCCGATATGCTGACGCGCATCCGCAATGCCTGCGGCGCGAAGCATCGGCGCGTAGATATTCCGCAGTCGAAGCTCAAGGTCGAGATCGCGCGCGTGCTCAAGGAGAACGCGCTGATCCAGGACTACAAGACGATCAGCACGGAGGAGGGCCATAAGATCCTCCGCGTGATCCTCAAGTACGCCCAGGGCGGGCAACCGGTGATCCGCGAGATGCACCGCGTGTCGTCACCGGGCCTCCGCCGCTACGTCGGCGTGCACGAGATCCCGCGCGTGCGCAACGGCCTGGGCATGGCGATCCTCTCGACCTCCAAGGGACTGATGAGCGACCGCCAAGCACGAGCCGCGCGGCAAGGCGGTGAGCTCTTGGCCGTCGTCTGGTAGAGGATCTCGATATGTCTCGTATTGGCAAGAAACCGATAGCGATCCCCAAGGGCGTCACCGTTACCGTCGACGGTTCCGACGTCAAAGTGAAGGGCCCCAGGGGCGAGCTCGATCGCACCGTTCACTCGGCCATGACGGTCGCCGTCAACGACGGCCAGGTCGCCGTCACGCGTCCGGATGACGAGCCGCAGAGCAAGGCGCTGCACGGTCTGACGCGCACGCTCGTGGCGAACATGATCGAGGGCGTGACAGCGGGCTACAAAAAGCAGTTGGAAATAGTCGGCGTTGGCTACAAGGCCGAGACCCGTCCCTATGGACTGCAGCTGGCCTTGGGCTTTTCGCACCCGGTCGAGTACCGCGCGCCGAAGGGCATCAAGCTCTCTGCTCCGCAACCGACGTCGATTGTGGTTGAAGGAGCCAACAAGGAGACCGTGGGCCAGGTCGCGGCGGAGTTGAGACAACTGAGACCACCCGAGCCGTACAAGGGCAAGGGCATCAAATACGTCGGTGAAGTCATCCGCCGGAAAGCGGGCAAGGCTGGAGGCAAGTAATGGGCAGAATCGGGATTCCCAAGACCCGCGAGGAGTATCGCTATCGCCGGCACCTCCGCGTACGGAAGAAGATCTCCGGCACGCCGGACCGGCCGCGTCTCGTCGTGTACCGCTCGCTCAAGCACATCTACGCCCAACTCGTCGATGATGCCACGCAGCGGACCCTCATGACGGTGTCGAGCAGCAGCATCGATGAGGGCAAGAAGACGGAGAAGTCGACCGAGGTCGGCAAGCGACTCGCCGCGAAGGCGAAGGAAGCCGGCATCACCCGCGTCGTGTTCGATCGCGCGGGGTACAAATACCATGGCCGCGTCAAAGCGGTCGCCGACGGCGCCCGCGAGGGCGGTCTGGAGTTTTAACGATGTCTGAATCGCAATCAGGTGGAGGTCCCCCGCGTCGTCCGTCGGGGAGCGGCCCGGGACGCCCAAGTGGTGGTGGCCCCCCCCGTCCAGGTGGTGGCGGCGGCGGCGGTGGCGGTGGTCCGCGTCGTCCGGGTGGAGGCGGAGGCGGTGGTGGTCGCGGTGGCGGCGGTGGTCGCGGCGGCGGTGGCGGCGGTGGCCGTGGCCGCGGACCTGGCGGTGGTCAGGGCGGTCGCGGGCGTGGCCCGGGCGGCCCGGGCGGTGGTCCGGGTGGCCCTGGTGGTCCCGGCGGTCGCGAAGGCGATGCGCGCCGGTCCCGGGACAGCCGCGCCAGCGGTGCCGTTGAGAGCGGCGGTCGCGAAGGTGGCGATCTGTTGGAAAATGTCATTGCGATCAATAGAGTGGCGAAAGTCGTGAAGGGTGGTCGTCGCTTCTCGTTCAACGCGCTCGTTGCCGTCGGTGACGGAGCGGGGCGCGTCGGATTCGCGACCGGCAAGGCGAACGAAGTCTCGGAGGCCGTCCGGAAGGCGGTCGACGCGGCGCGCCGCCGCATGGCCAACGTTCCGCTGACGGGTGGCACGATCCCACACGAAGTCGTTGGTGAGCACGGCGCCGGTCGCGTATTAATGAAGCCCGCGGCCCCTGGCGCGGGTGTCATCGCCGGTGGCGCGGTGCGCGCGATCATGGAGTGCGCCGGCATTACGGACATCCTGACCAAGAGCCTCGGCTCCACGAATCCGCACAACATGGTGCTGGCCGCGCTCGATGGCCTGCATCGCCTGACGACCGTTGAGGAGATCGCGCGCGAGCGCGGCATCGACATCGCTTCGCTTGGCTACAAGTCGAGAGCGAAGGGCAAGGAGGCCGCGCATGCCTAGAACGTTCGTCTGGCATCCCGGTCGCGGCCCCGCCAAGACCGAGAAGGCAATCACCGACGCCAAAACGGTCGAGATCCGCCAAGTGCGGTCCGGCATCGGCCACTCGGCCCGCATGCGGGCGACGCTCGAGGCGATCGGCCTCAAGCATCATCAGGACGTAGTTATCAAGCCATTCACGCCTTCGTTGGCCGGGCAACTCAAGCACGTCCGCCATTTAGTTTCGGTAAAGAAGCATGACTGAGCACATTGGTCTCGACTCGCTGCACCCGGCGCCCGGCTCTCATCGCAACCGGAAGCGCCTCGGCCGCGGTCCGGGCTCCGGAACCGGCAAGACCTCCGGAAAGGGCAATAAGGGCATCAAGGCGCGCGCAGGCCATCACGGACCCGGTGGCAACAAGCCACATTTCGAGGGTGGCCAGATGCCGCTGACCCGTCGTGTCCCCAAGCGCGGCTTCACGAACCCGTTTCGTGAGGAGGCGCAGGTGATTCGGCTCGATGCGCTGAGCCGGATCCCCGAGGGCGCGGAGGTGACGCTGCAGGCGCTCTATGATGCCGGACTGGCGAGAGCGTCCAAGGGCGCGCCGAAGATTCTGGCCACCGGCGAGCTCGCCCGCGCGGTCACCGTCCGCGGTGTCCGAATGAGCGCGGGTGCGAAGGAGAAAATTCTCGCGGCCGGAGGCCGCGTAGAGGAGTAGTCACATGGCTCAGGCAAATCCGGCCGCGGCGATCGCCAACGTCTGGAAGACAACGGAGCTGAAGGACAAGATCCTATTCACGCTCCTGTGCCTCGTCATTTATCGACTGGGCGCGCATATCACGGCGCCCGGAATCGATGTCGTCGCGCTGACCGATTTCTTCTCCAATCAGGGGAAGGGCGGCCTGCTCGGCCTCTATGACTTGTTCGTCGGCGGCGGCCTCTCCAAGGCCACCGTCTTCGCTCTTGGCATCATGCCGTATATCTCGGCCAGCATCTTCATCCAGATCGCGGGTGCCGTCATCCCGCAGGTCGACAAGATGCAGAAGGACGAGGAAGGGCGGAAAAAGCTGACCCAGTACACGCGGTATATCACCGTCGCGCTGGCCATCGTCCAGGCCTATGGCTTCGCCCTGTTCACCGAATCGCTGCAGGGCGCCGTGCTGCATCCGGGACTCGGGTTCCGGATCCAGATGGTCCTCTTCCTGACGACCGGCGCGGTCTTCGTGATGTGGCTCGGCGAGCAGATCACCGAGCGCGGCGTCGGCAACGGCGCGAGCCTCATCATCTTCTTCTCGATCGTCGAACGCTTCTGGCCCGGCATTTTCGACACGGTCAAGTATGTCAACACGGGCGCGACGAACGTCGTGAAGCTCCTCGTGCTCGGCGTGCTCATGGTCGGCGTGGTCGCGGGCGTCGTCGCGATTACCATCGCGTCGCGCAAAGTCCCGATCCAGATCCCGCAGCGCACCATGGCCCGCGGGCGGATGCGAGAAGCCGCGAAGAACTTCATCCCGCTCAAGATCAACTCGGCGGGCGTCATGCCGATCATCTTCGCCCAGTCCGTCGTTGTCGTGCCAGGCGCGATCGCGCAATTCAGCGGGCTCCAGGCCGCGCGCGATTTCGCCGAATACTTCCAGCCCACCTCGATCCTGTACTTCGTCCTCGAGGCGGTGCTCATCGTGTTCTTCACGTACTTCTACACGTCGATCATCTTCAACCCGATCGATCTGGCGGAGAACCTCAAGAAGCAGGGCGGATTCATTCCCGGCGTCAAGCCCGGCACGAAGACCGCCGAGTACATCGACGAAGTCATGTCCCGGATCACGCTGCCAGGCGCGCTCTTCCTGACGTTCATCGCGCTCCTGCCATCGTGGATCATCGGAGCCATCAACGTCCCGTTTCGTTTCGGCGGAACGTCACTGCTCATCGTGGTCGGCGTGGCCCTGGATACGATCAGCAACATGAACCAGCACTTGCTGCTCCGGAAATACGACGGGTTCATGAAGAAGGGCCGCATTCGCGCGCGCGGCAGCGTTCCAACGCCCGGCGGCTATTGATCGTGGCGGTTGCCGCGGACAGTCAGCTCGTCGTGTTGCTGGGTCCCCCCGGCGCGGGCAAGGGGACCCAGGCTCAGCTCCTGTCCGCGGCGCTCGGCATCCCGCAGTTCGCTACTGGTGACATCCTGCGTGCGGCGGCCAAAGCCGGTACGTCACTCGGCCTGAAAGCCAAATCGTTCATGGACACCGGCGCCTTGGTCCCCGACGATGTGATCCTCGGCATCATGAGGGACACGCTTTCGGCGCCTCAGTCAACTCGAGACGCGATACTCGACGGCGTTGTCCGCACGGTGCCGCAAGCCGAAGGGCTGAGCAAGATGTTGGATGGCCTGCACCGCCCGTTGAGTGCCGTCATCTTGTTCGACATTCCCGAAGATGAGCTGGTGCGTCGAATCGGCAGCCGTGTGGTGTGCGAGGGCTGCCAGACGCCGTTCATGGGTCGAGACCCGGGCGAGGTGTGCGAGAAGTGCGGCGGCCGCCTGGTTCGGCGCAAGGACGATGAACCAGAGGCGGTCCGCAATCGCCTCGCCGTCTACAAGCGCCAAACTGCTCCGGTGATCGAGTGGTACCGCTCACAGGGCGTGCCCGTACGCGTCATCGATGCCGTTGGCACGGTCGACGAGGTCAACCAGCGCGTGCTTCGCGCGCTCGGCCGATGATCCAATGATCCAACTCAAGTCACCACGCGAAATCGAGATCATGGCCGCGGGCGGCCGGATCCTCGGCGCGACCATCGCGCTCTTGACGTCACGCGTCATCCCGGGCGTATCGACGGGCGAGCTCGATCAGATCGCCGATGAGTTCATTCGGAGCCACGAGGGCGCGGTGCCCGCGTTCAAGGGCTTATACGGATTCCCTGGCAGCGTCTGCCTCTCGGTCAACCAGGAGATCGTGCACGGCATCCCGTCGCCCAAGCGCGTGTTGCGCGAAGGGGACATCATCTCGCTCGACGTCGGCGTGAAGTACCAAGGATTCTACACCGACGCCGCGGCGACCGTGCCGGTCGGGCGGGTCAGCGACGAGACGCAACGACTGCTCGATGTCACGCAGCTAGCGCTCGCGGCGGGCATTGCGGCCGCCCAGCTCGGCAATCATACCGGCGATATCGGCGCGGCGATCTTCGATGTCGTCGAGCGAGCGCATTTCACGGTCGCGAAAGATCTCGTCGGGCACGGCGTCGGCGTCGAGCCGCACGAGGAGCCACAGGTGCCGAACTTCGGCAAGCCAAAACGCGGCACGAAGCTCGTCACCGGCCTCACGATCGCGATAGAGCCCATGGTCAACATCGGGCGCGCCGACACGCGCACGCTGTCCGACAAATGGACCGTCGTCACCGCCGACGGCACCCGCTCGGCCCACTTCGAGCACACGGTCGCGGTGACCGACAACGGCCCCCGGATACTGACGGCCGCATGATCCGGACGTCGCGCCTCATCCTTCGGGAGTGGCGCGAGTCGGACCTGGAACCATTCGCGGCGCTCAATGCGGACCCGCGGGTTCGCGAGTACTTCCCGTCACTCATGACGCGAGCCGAAAGTCAGGCGAGCATAGACCGTATGCGCGCGCACCAGGCCGAGTACGGGTTCGGGTTCTGGGCGATCGACGTGCCGGGCGTCGCGGATTGCGTCGGCATGTGCGGCCTCGCCTGGGCGCGCTTCGAGGCCCACTTCACGCCATGCGTCGAGATCGGCTGGCGGATCGCCCATGAGCATTGGGGCCACGGGTACGCCCCCGAGGCGGCCCGCGCGTCGCTCGACTACGGGTTCGAGACGCTAGGCCTCGACGAGATCGTCGCGTTCGCGGTCGTCGCGAACACGAAGTCGCGTCGCGTGATGGAGAAGATCGGGATGACCTACGACCCCGCGGACGATTTCGATCACCCGATCCTCGCGCCGGGACACCCACTCCGCCGACACGTCCTCTATCGCATCACAAATGGCGCTCGACGGACGCCGTCGCCAGCGCAACCGCACCCGCAGCGGCGCTGACCGCCTCGTCTGCTTCCGTCACCAGCAAGGCTCCGGCCGAGCGTTCGGGCAGCGCGGCCACGTTGATCCGCACGTTGTACGCCGCGCCGCGGCACGCGGCCTCGGCAAGGAGCGCCGCGACACCGGCATCGGACACCGCGTTCGTGTTGCCCTTGTCCGCGATGCGCGCCGCCAGCGCGGCGACACGCGCCGCCGCGCGCGCCGTCTCGAGCGGCACGCGCGCCGCGCCGAGGAGTGCGTCGGTGATCACCTGCTGCCGGCTCGCGTCGGTCTTCGGCAGCTTGTAGGCGGCCGAAACCGCACCGTAGGCCGCGGCGTCACGTTCGACGAGCTCCGCGAGTTGGCCGGACAGCTCGGTCGCTTGCCGCGCGATCTCTCGGACCTCGGCGTCGACGGCCGCATACTTGGGTCGGCCCACCGTCAGGCCGGCGACCATTTGCACCAGCGCTCCGGCGAGCGCTCCGACGTGCGCGACAACGCTGCCGCCGCCCGGGGTCGGAGACGGTCCGGCAACGGCCGCGACGAAGTCGCCAACCGATGGCCCGCCAGAGACTGCCGCGCGCACCCGGCGCTCGAGCACTTGCTTGTCGGCATCGAATCCCTTGAGCTGTACGTGTCGCACGCCCGCGTCGAGCAGCGCACGCTCAGGGATGAGCCCGACGATTTCGCTCCAGGTCGGCGCGACGCCGTGCGCCGCGGCTTCAGTCCGTACGGCCTCATACGCCCGGAACATCGGCGTCTTATCAATGTCGACCAGGTTCATCGAGACCTGCGCCTGTCCGTCGACCTCGAGCCCGAGGCCCTTCACGTAGCGCAGCCCGCCGGATGAGCCACGCACGGCCTTCGCGACCTCTTTCGCCACAGCCAAATTACTCGCCGGTCCCAAGTACACGTTGTACGCCACGAGAAATGGCCGCGCGCCGATGGCGACCGCGCCGGCCGTCGGATGGACCGCCGTCGGTCCAAAATCCGGCTGTCGCATTTTGGTACGCAGTCCCTCGAACTCGCCACGTCGCACGTCCGCCAAGTTCTCGTTCTCCGGCCGTGTCGCCGCGCGTTCGTAGAGAAACACCGGGATACCGAGCTCTCGTCCCACGCGCTCACCGAGGCTTTTCGCCAGCGCGATGCATGTGTCCATGGTGACGCCATCGAGCGGCACGAAGGGCACCACATCGGTCGCGCCCATGCGCGGGTGCTCGCCTTGATGCTGCGTCAAATCGATCAGCTCGCGAGCCGTGCGCATGCCGGCGAATGCTGCCTCGGCGACGCTCTCCGGTGGTGCGACGAACGTGAGGACGGTTCGATTGTGTGACGGATCCGAAGACACGTCCAGCACTACAACACCACCGACGGCAGCTATGGCCGAGCGAATTTTCTCAACGATCTCGGGTCTGCGACCTTCGGAGAAGTTTGGTACGCATTCGACAAGAGGCATTAGATCGCTCCCAGCGTGTCGAGCAGCCACTTATGCATGATTGGATTACCGGCGACGAGGCCGGTGTGAGTAACACGAGCGGGCGCGCCGGAGAGGTCGGTCACCAGACCGCCGGCCTCGCGCACCAAGAGAAGCCCTGCCGCGATGTCCCATGGCGCGAGCTTGAGCTCCCAAAAGGCGTCGAAATGCCCCGCCGCGACATGCGCTAGATCGAGCGCGGCCGAGCCGGCCCGGCGCATCCCGGCGGTCTGACTCGCGACGGCGGCGAACTGTGGCAAGTACTCGTCGATCCGGTCCATGCTGGAGAATGGAAATCCGGTCCCGATGAGAGCCCGCTGTGGGCTAGTAGTCGATGACACGCGAACCGGCGCGCCGTCCCGTTTGGCCCCAGCTCCGGCGAGTGCCGTATAGGTCTCACCGGTGACGACGTGCCGTACGACACCTGCGACCAGCTCGCCGTCCACCACCACACCAATAGACACGGCGTATTCGGGAAAGCCGTGCAAAAAATTCGTCGTCCCGTCGAGCGGGTCGACGACGAACACGACGCCATTGTCCGGGTGCACTCCGGGCGACAGCTCCTCACCGAGCACCTGGGCCTCGGGAATCTCGCCGAGCAACATCGTGCGGAGCGCCTCTTCCGAGGCCCGATCGACGTCGCTCACGTAGTCCTGCGGCCCCTTCTGTTCCCATTGCAGCGTGGCGAGCCCGGTCGCGCCGCGCCGGACGATCTCGGCGGCAGCGTGGGCTGCCCGTACCGCCAGGTCGAGGAGCGCGCTACTTTCGCCGGATGCCACGGGTCTTCAGCGGGATCCAGCCATCCGGTGAGCTCCACATCGGGAATTACCTCGGCGCGGTACGGAACTGGGTGGACGTGCAGCGTCGCTACGAGTCGATATTCTGTATTGTCGACTATCACGCGATCACCGCTCCGTATGATCCGGCGGATCTTCGCCTCCGGACGCGGGATCTGGCGGTATCGCTGCTCGCCGCCGGCATTGATCCCGACACCGCCATCTTGTTCGCGCAGTCGTCGGTGCCGGAACATACCGAGTTGGCGTGGATATTCAACACGGTTACCGCGGTCGGCGAGCTCGAACGGCAGACGCAATTCAAGGACAAGTCACAGCGGCAGGAGAGCGTCTTAGCCGGTGTGCTGAACTATCCGATCCTGCAGGCCGCTGACATCCTATTGTATCGCGCCGACACGGTTCCGGTCGGTGAGGACCAGGTCCAGCATCTGGAGCTGTCGCGCGAGATTGCTCGACGCTGGAACGCCCGGTTCGCCTCGCCGGATGCGCCGTACTTCCCCGAGCCGGCGGCGCTGCTCACCCCCACGCGCCGGATCATGGGGTTGGACGGGCAGGCGAAGATGTCGAAGTCCCTCGGCAATACCATCGGCGTCGTGGAGCCCCCTGCCTCGGTATGGGAGAAGCTGCGGCCCGCGGTCACCGATCCGAATCGGGTGCGCAAGTCGGACCCTGGTACACCCGAGGTCTGCAACATCTATCACTTGCACCGGGCTTTTAACTCACCCGCTATCGTGGACGATGTCGCGACCCGCTGTCGAAGCGCCGGTTGGGGATGCATCGACTGCAAGCGCGTGTTGTTCGAGGGGATCGAAACCGCGCTGGCCCCGATTCGCGCGCGGGCCGAAGAGCTTACGGCTCAGCCCAAGATCGTCGACGAGGTGCTCGGCGACGGCGCGAACCAGGCGTCGGCCATCGCGCGCACGACCATGGCCGAGGTGAAATCTCTTATGGGACTTAAAGTTTACGGCTCCCACAGCACCGGACTCTAACGCGGCGGCCTGGATCGCCCGCCTCGCGTCGACTCCGAGACCGGCCGGCGGAGCCGCCGAGTCGAAGGCACGCGAGGCGTGCCGAGATCATTTGATCTCACTCGGGTTCACCGTGCGAGACGTGTCGTTCACGTACGCCTCGTGGCCAGGCCGCTGGGGCACACCCGCCGCGGGAATCGCCTGGATTCTGACGGCGCTGATAGCGGGGCGCTCTCCCGCCGCGTCGTTAACGGTGCTGATCGCCGGCGCCCTCGCCATCGCCTCGGGAGCGCGGTGGCTGCAACGCGACGGGGTAACGAGAGGGACGACCCCCGGCGTCAATCTCGAGGCGAAACGGGGTGAGCCAGCCATTTGGCTCGTCGCGCACTTGGACAGCAAGTCACAGCCTATCCCCATTCTCGTGCGCGCGGTGGCAATCGTTGCCTGCATTATCGCGTGGATCGTACTGGTGGTCCTGTCAATCCTACGGGTCGAGGGCCTCGCATGGCAGATCGCGACACTTGCCGCTGTCCTCGCGGGACTGCCCGTAGCGATCTCCACGGTCGGCGCCAAGTCCCCGGGCGCGCTCGACAATGCGACTGGCGTAACCGCCGTGTTGCTGGCCGCCGAGCGAGTCGACCGGGCAGTTCCGCTCGGGGTCCTGATCACGAGCGCTGAGGAGCTCGGGCTCGCGGGGGCGCGAGCGTGGGTGCGCCATCAGCCCACCAAGGCGGCGGTCATCAACTGCGACACGATCGACGATCATGGTTATCTTACAATCATGCACTCGCACGGCCGGCCTGAACGGCTGATTCGGGCGTTCGAGCGGCGAGCCGTGCGGGTTCGTCGCGTGCTCCCTGGCATCCTCGTCGACTCCATCGCCTTTGCCGAGGCGGGCTGGGACGCGGTGACCGTGAGCCGTGGCACGCTCGCCACTTTGGCGAGAGTTCACCGTCGCATTGACACACCCGAGGCGCTCAGCGGCAGCGGTGTGGCCGGGGCAGCCGACGTTATCGCCGAGGCGCTGGTGCATGTTTGACGAGCGTACTCGAACGGTGGTCGTGGTCGGCGCGCAGTGGGGCGATGAGGGCAAGGGCAAGCTCGTCGACGTCCTGGCCGAAGGCGCGGACTGGGTCGTGCGGTACCAAGGCGGGGCGAATGCCGGGCACACCGTCGACCTCGGACCTCGCTGCTTCGTGTTGCACCAGATCCCGAGCGGGATCCTGCACCACGGCGTCCGCTGCGCGATCGGCAATGGCGTCGTCCTCGACCCGGAGACGTTCTTCACCGAGATCGACACGCTCGTCGCCGACGGCGTCGACGTCGAGGGTCGCCTATACGTGAGCGATCGCGCGCACCTCGTTCTCCCGTACCACAAATTGGTCGACGCGGAAAGTGCCGCCAGCAAAGAAATCGGCACGACGGGTCGCGGCATAGGTCCGGCGTATGAGGACAAGATCGCCCGCCGAGGCGTACGCGTGGTCGACTTGCGCCACCCCTCGCACCTCGAATCACTGGTGTCGCGCGGCGCCGAACACGCGAACGCGATGCTGGAGCACTACGGCAGCGCGAAACGCGCCGATGTGGGTCAGACGCTCGACATTCTTGGGGGGTTGGCCCCACGCCTACTCGCGTTGGCCGATGACGTTGGCTTAGCGGTCCACCGTGCTCGTGCGAGCGGTGCCGCGATCCTGTTGGAGGGCGCTCAAGGGTCTTTGCTCGACATCGACCATGGCACCTATCCGTTCGTGACGTCGAGCAACACAACGTCGGGTGGAGCCGCGACGGGCGCCGGGATCTCCCCGAGATCCATCGATGCGGCGCTGGGCGTCGTCAAGGCGTACACGACTCGCGTCGGCAATGGCCCTCTTCCCACCGAATTCGACGAGCCGCTCGGCTCGCGTGTGAGAGAGCTGGGTCACGAGTACGGTGCGACCACGGGCCGCCCAAGACGATGCGGATGGTTTGACGCGGTGGTCGTGCGGTATGCCGTTCGCGTGAATGGGCTGACGCATCTCGCGGTCACGAAGCTCGACGTGCTCGACACACTGGACCGCCTCGCGATTTGCACCGGATATGAAGCGGCGGGTGACGTCCACACCGAGTTCCCGAGCGATCTCACGGCACTCGATGACATGGTGCCGCGCTACGAGTGGTTCGAGGGATGGCAATGCTCCACAGCCGGTGCGCGAACGCGGGAAGACTTACCACCCGCCGCTCGTGCCTATCTGGATCGCATTGAGGCGCTGGTCGAGGCGCCGATCAAATTCGTGAGCGTAGGCACGCGGCGCGATCAGATCATATGGTAGTCGTGGGGCGCGGGAAGACACCTTTTTCTATTGCCATCATCGGCGCCGGGCCATGTGGCTTGGCGGCGGGAATCGCTTTGCAACGTGCGGGCTTTCGCGTCGTGCTCTATGACCGGTCGTGCGTGTGCTCGAGCATTGCCAGTTACCCGTTGTATACGCAGTTCTTCTCGACGGCCGAGAAGCTCTCCATTGGCAACCTGCCGTTCACGACGGGCGGCGACAAGCCGACGCGCCGGGACGCACTGGGGTACTATCGAGGCATCGTGCAGCACTTCAACCTGCACGTGCGCCAGTACGAGCCGGTCTTCGACATTCGCAGCGAAGTCCCGCAATTCGTCGTGACGAGTGAGCGCCGGGCCGAGGGCAAGGTCGAGACGCCGTACGATGCCATCGTCATCGCCACGGGGTACTTCGGCACGCCGAATCTGCTCGACGTGCCGGGTGAGGCACTGCCCCATGTCTCGCATCTCTACCGGGAAGGGCACGAGGCCTTCCGTCGCGATGCCGTCGTGGTGGGCGGCGGCAACTCGGCGGTCGACGCGGCGCTCGATCTCTATCGCTGCGGCGCCCGCGTCACCATCGTGCATTTCGCCGACAAGCTCGATGCGAACGTCAAGCCATGGATCCTGCCGGACATGCTGAATCGCCTCAAGGACCGCAGCATCGCGTCCCGGTGGAATGCGCGCGTCACGCGCATTGATCTCGAGACGCTCGATGTCGAGACCCCATCCGGCATCGAGCGTCTGCCGGCGCAGCACGTCTATCTCATGACAGGCTTCACCCCCAGCGTCACACTCCTGCGCCGTCTCGGTGTCTCGATCGATGACGCCACGGGCATCCCAATGCACAACGGCGCGACGATGGAAACGAACGTTCCGGGCGTTTTTATCGCCGGTGTCCTGGCCTCGGGGTACGACGCGAACAAGATTTTCATCGAGAACGGCCGCAACCACGGCGACCACATCGCGCAATGGCTTTCCCAGAGACAATAGAAAAAATCGTCTCGCTCGCGAAGCGACACGGTTTCGTTTTCCAATCCTCCGAGATCTACGGCGGCGCCGGTTCCGTATGGGACTACGGCCCGCTCGGCGTCGAGCTCAAACGCAACGTCAAGGACCGGTGGTGGAACGCGATGGTCCGGAGCCGCGACGATATCGAGGGTCTGGATGCCGCGATATTGATGCATCCCAAAGTGTGGGAGGCGAGCGGCCACGTCGCGGGATTTACGGATCCGTTGATCGACTGCAAAACGTGCAAAGGCCGGTTCCGCGCCGACAAGCTCGTCGATGCGCAGTGTCACCAGAAGCCGAGTCGCCACCCCGGCGACCCTGGCACGCCCTGCGTGTTGACCGAGCCGCGGCAGTTCAACTTGATGTTCAAGACGTTCATGGGCCCAGTAGAAGAGTCGGCGTCCGTCGTCTACTTGCGCCCGGAAACCGCACAAGGAATTTACGTCAACTTCTTGAACGTCCAACAATCGTCTCGCCAAAAAATCCCGTTCGGCATTGCCCAAGTCGGCAAAGCGTTTCGCAACGAGATCACTCCGGGCAACTTCATCTTTCGCACTCGCGAGTTCGAGCAGATGGAGATGCAATTTTTCGTCGAGCCTGGCGAAGACATGAAGTGGTTCGAGTATTGGAAAGCGAAGCGCATGGAGTGGCATCACGCGCTCGGCCTCGACCCCGCTCGGCTGGAATTTCACCAGCACACGAAAACCGAGCTGGCGCACTATGCGAAGGCCGCGTTTGATATTCAGTTCGATTTCGGGGGCGCGCTTGGCTCGCAAGAGATCGAGGGCATTCACAATCGCGGCGATTTCGATCTCACCCAGCACCAGCAATACTCGGGCAAGCGTCTGGAGTATTTCGACCAACCCAATAATCGTCGCTTCGTCCCGTATGTTGTCGAAACCTCGGTTGGCGCAGATCGCGTGACACTCGCGGTCCTGGTGAATGCCTACCGAGAGGAGACCGTCGAAGGCGAAGAAGAGGGGCGCACCGTACTAGGCCTGCATCCGGCGCTCGCTCCGATCAAGGCCGGTATATTTGCACTCGTAAAAAAAGATGGCATGCCGGAGTTTGCGCACAAGCTGGCCGAAGATCTCCGGCGCCGATTCCCCGTGTACTACGACGAGTCGGGCTCGATTGGTCGGCGGTACAGACGGCAGGACGAAGTCGGGACACCGTACTGCCTCACGATCGACGGCCAGACGATGACCGATGGCACGGTCACGATCCGCGGTCGGGATGACCTCAAGCAGGTACGGATCGCTGCCGACCAGGTCGCGTCACGCCTGCATGAGCTGCTCGCGGCCGATCGGCCCCACGCTCGCATCGAGGACCTGCTCGGATAAATGCCTGAGCTGACCAGCGAGCGCTTGCGCGCCGAGGGCAACGCGCTGATGGAGGAGATCTCGCGCGAGTTCTACCTCTCGCACGCGGGTCTCAAGCCGGACGCAGAGCTCGTGCCGATCTACGCGCGCCACGCCGCGGTCGTGAGCGACGATGCACTGGCATTGGCACGCGACGAGTATCGCGGTGCGGCGAAGGACTCCGAGGCCCAGCGAGCGGCGCGCATTCTGCTCGACTTCGTGGTCGACACCCGGGCGCAGCGGGCGTTGGCGCCGAGCGAAGAGCGCGAGATCGCCTGGGAAAGCACGGCCATGGTGCACCTCGGCGACGGTCGAGCCATCCCCTACGCGCGGACCGCGATCGAGATAGGCAACGCGACAGACCGGCGCGAGCGTTCGACACTGGACACGGCGCGAGCCGCGCTGGTCGAGGCCGAGCTGGCGCCGATCCGGCTCGAGCGGCTGCAGCGCGAAGTCGATCTCGTGGTCGGCATGGAGATCGCGCCGAGCTACAATGCCACGTTCGAGGCCTTGAGCGGGATCGACCTCGCGAAGCTCATGGGAGAGTGCGAGGGTTTTCTGCGCGACACGGCCGAGCTCTGGCGCGAGCTTCTGCCGAGCGCGGTGAAGCGCTCGCTCGGCGTTCCCGTCAGCGATCTCACGCGCGCTGATGCGCTGGCCCTGTTCCGGGCGCCGCAATTCGACGGTGCGTTCCCGGGCAACGCCATGGAGCCCGCCGTGCGACGGCAGATGGGCGAGATGCGCTTGGATCCGGACGCCGGCGGGCGCGTGCGCTTCGATGTCGGCGAGCGGGAAGGCAAGCGCGCCCGTGCCTTCTGCGCACCCGTGCGTGTGCCCGAAGAGATCTACCTCGTGCTGCGTCCGCACGGGGGGCAAGGCGACTACATGACGCTGCTGCACGAGCTCGGGCACGCCGTGCACTTCGCGTACACCCGGGCTGACTTTCCCTTCGAGTATCGTTGGGCTGGTGATAACTCGGTCACCGAGTCGTACGCCATGCTCTTCGATCATCTGACTCAGAATCGGGGCTGGCTGGCTCGGTACACGGGGCTCGGCCGCGATCTGCCGGCATACCTCCGCGCGGCGGCCCTGGAGGAACTGCACTTTCTCCGGCGGTACTCGGCGAAGCTGATCTACGAGGTGCAGCTGTACAGCGGCCGGATCCCATGGTCTTCGCTTCCCGATCTCTACGTCGAGACACTCTCCTCGGCGACCTCGTTCCTGTACTCCCGCTCCGACGCCTTCGTCGACATCGACCCGCGGTTCTACTCGGCCCGATATCTGCGGGCGTGGCAGCTCGGCGCATTGCTCGCCCAGTCCCTCGTTGAGCAATTTGATGCCGACTGGTATCGGAACCCGCGCACCGGTCCCTGGCTCGTCGAGAACCTCTTCGCCGAGGGACAGCGCGAGACCGCCGACGAAATCGCGCGCCGCGTCGCCGGACGCTCCTTGAGCTTCGCCCCGGTCATCAACGCGCTCGAGGGCTTGCTGGGTTAGCCGTTCGCAGTAGCTTTTCGATCCGTGCACCCAGGCCACAGCGCGATAGAAATCGGGGCCGTGCGCGAGATTGTTCAGGCCCTGCTGACCGCCGAACGCCCGGACGATGTCTTCCGGTTCGCGCTAGAACGCGTGAGCCCTGTCGTCGGCGCCACATTCGCGTCGGTCTACCTGATAGACGGCCCGTCCGAGCTGATGCGCCTCGCCGCGTCCTACAACTGGCCGGCCCGCTACGCCCCATGGCTCGACGACATGCGCGTCCGCGTCGGTTTCGGGCCGAGCGGTGAAGCCGCGAGCGAGCGGCGGGCGATCGAGGTGCCGGATGTCTTCGCCGACCCCGCGCTCGAAGACTGGCAGGATGTCGCGGCCGAGCTGGGCTTCCGTGCGCTGATCGCGCTGCCCCTGCAGACGGGCCACCGCGTGCTCGGCGCCGTGACGTTCTACTTCGCCGAGTCGGGCAGCCCGAGCGTCGAGCGGCGTGCGTTGCTCCGGATCGTCGCCGCGCAGATGGCGGCGACCGCCGAGAAGGCCGCGCTGATCGGCGAGTTGCGCGACGCCCAGCGGGTGCGTGAGGAGTTCCTGACGAACATCTCCCACGAGCTCCGGACACCGCTCACGACGATCATGGGCTACCTGGCCCTGCTCCAGGATGAGCTGGCGGGCCCGCTCACCGACCGCCAACACAACGATCTGCGCCACGCACGCGATGCCGGCGAGCGTCTCCTGGTGCTGATCGACGATCTCCTCGAGTTGACCGCGCTCGCCAAGGGCAGCGTTGACGTCCGGGCCGACGCGTTCGATCCCCGGGAGCCGCTCCGCGACGCCGTCGCGCGGTGTCGGCCGGCGCCCGCTCCTGGTCCCAAGATCGACGAGCCGACCGGGATGCTGCCGTGCGTGTGCAGCGACCGCGGCAAAGTCACGAAGATCCTGGTCAACCTGCTGGACAATGCGTACAAGTTCGCGGGCGATGGCGCCGTCACCATCTCGGTCCACGTCGAGCACGACCGGGCCGTGTATCGGGTGTGTGACACCGGCGTCGGCGTTCCGCCCTCGTCCCGTGGGCTCATCTTCGACGACTTCCGGCAGGTCGATGGGTCGTTGACGCGACGTTATGGTGGGACCGGCATGGGTCTCGCGCTCTCGCGACGCCTGGCGCGCCTCCTCGGCGGAGAGATCGATCTCGAGTCGGCGCCAAACGAAGGCTCGACGTTTACCGTCGGCATCCCCTTGGAGTACCGGCTCGCCGACTCGGCGAGTTAGTTTTTCCGGATGCCGCCAACCGTCCAAGCAACCCGCACGTCCCTCGACGGCGAGTCCGTGCTGACGCACGCCACGCGCTTCTTTTCCCGCCAAAACTCGCTCTACCCCGCATTCCCCGAGAAACGCGGTCCCGCCTACGCGACATTCCGTGGGCAGGGCGGAGAAGAGATCACGATCGGCGTGGCCTCATCGCCAGAGGGTGGCACCGCCGTCACCGGCTCATCGTACATGTTCGACGCCCAGATCGCGCGGTTCTTCTCGACACTGCCACCAGCATGACGGCTTTTGTCACGTCGCTTCGGTCGCGACCCGAAACCATCGTGCTGGGCAAAGGGATGACGATCCGCGTCGAGATGGCGGAGGTCTGGGACGCGGTTCGCATCGAGACCCCAATCACCGAGCCGATTTCGGAGATCAAGGCTGCCGCCCTCAAGGCCCTCTATCCCGACGACCACTCGGACGCCGATTTCGTCGTGAAGCTCAATGGATACGAGATTCTCGACGAGAGCGTCCCGGTCTCGCAAACAGGAGCCATCGACGGCTCGACGTTGCTGGTGACGTTCCGTCGGCGTCGACCGGTTCGGTCCTGACGGTCGCGTACATCTCGCACGCCGACTGCGGCCGGCACGATACGGGGTGGGGCCACCCTGAGCACGTCGGCCGCCTCCGTGCGATCACTCGTGCGTTGCGTGATGACCTGGAGCTCTTCCAGCTCATCGATCACGTCGAAGGCCGCCATGCGACGATCGATGAGATCTCGCTGGTTCACGATCCCGAGTACATAGCCAGCCTGGCATCCATCATCGACCGGGTGACGGAGCCCGCGAACCTGACCCCGGACACCGTCATCAGCCCGGGGTCATTTGCGGCGGCGACAGCGGCCGTTGGATGTGTCCTCGATGGTGTCGATCGGGCGCTGGACGGGCGGGCTACGAAGAGCTTCTGTGCGGTCCGTCCGCCCGGACATCATGCCCTGCAGGACGAGGCGA